>Ga0308166_1000233_pt1 | contig 96350 bp, 101 predicted proteins | sample PhyCR2_2_FD_202137 | JGI IMG/M metagenome (GOLD analysis project Ga0308166, IMG submission 202137) | Phyllosphere microbial communities from UC Gill Tract Community Farm, Albany, California, United States - DLSLCC.R2 | ecosystem: Host-associated > Plants > Phyllosphere > Unclassified | place...
CAGCCACGGTGACTCCGTTTGCCGGAGACACCACCGCACCGGCGGCGCCAGGTGAGGTGAAGGTCACCAGTGACGACCATGGCCGTGCCACCATCAGCGGTAACGCTGAAGCCGGCAGTACCGTGGAAATCACCCTCCCAGATGGTAAAACCGTGCCCGTCACGGCCGACAAGGATGGTCACTTCAGCTACACCACCACCGATCCGCAACCTAAAGGTGACATCTCGGTCGTCGCCAAGGACGCCACCGGCAACACCAGTGCAGCCACGGTGACTCCGTTTGCCGGAGACACCACCGCACCGGCGGCGCCAGGTGAGGTGAAGGTCACCAGTGACGACCATGGCCGTGCCACCATCAGCGGTAACGCTGAAGCCGGCAGTACCGTGGAGATCACCTTGCCGGATGGCACAACAGCAAAAGTTGTGGCTGATAAGGATGGCCACTTCAGCCACACCACTGCCGAGCCGCAACCTAAAGGTGACATCTCAGTCGTCGCCAAGGATGCCGCGGGCAACGCCAGTGGGCCCACGGTCCTTCCCTTTGCGGGAGATACCACCGCACCGACTGCACCGGCTGAGGTGAAGGTCACCAGTGATGACCAGGGCCGGGCCACCATCAGCGGTAACGCTGAAGCCGGCAGTACCGTGGAGATCACCTTGCCGGATGGCACAACAGCAAAAGTTGTGGCTGATAAGGATGGTCACTTCAGCCACACCACTGCCGAGCCGCAACCTAAAGGTGACATCTCGGTCGTCGCCAAGGATGCCGCGGGCAACGCCAGTGGGCCCACGGTCCTTCCCTTTGCGGGAGATACCACCGCACCGACTGCACCGGCTGAGGTGAAGGTCACCAGTGATGACCAGGGCCGGGCCACCATCAGCGGTAACGCTGAAGCCGGCAGTACCGTGGAGATCACCTTGCCGGATGGCACAACAGCAAAAGTTGTGGCTGATAAGGATGGTCACTTCAGCCACACCACTGCCGAGCCGCAACCTAAAGGTGACATCTCGGTAGTCGCCAAGGACGCCACCGGCAACACCAGTGCAGCCACGGTGACTCCGTTTGCCGGAGATACCACGCCACCGATGGCACCTACAATTAATGTAAAAACAACAGTCGATGGATATGCCCAGATAAGTGGCGATGCAGAACCAAATAGCTTTGTAATTATCAATCTCACAGATCAAACCGACATTCGGATTATGGCTGATAAAAACGGTCATTATTCAGGAATTAGTAAACAACAAATACCGGAAGGAACTATTTCCGCTGTATCGACTGATATCGCAGGTAATAAAAGTAAAGAAAGCACCGCAAACTACAACGGCGTGAATACCGATGACCACACTCCACCAGCACCACCAACCATCTATCTAAAAACAAATACTGAAGGATTATTAGTTATATCTGGAAAAGCAGAGCCCACTTCAACCATTACAATAACAATGCCCGACAAAACTCAAGTTACAGTGACCGCTAATAGTGCTGGCGAGTTCTCATCAACAAGCACAACGCCGCAACCTAACGGAAAAATAATCACAACGGCGCGCGACATTTCAGGTAATACTAGTGAAGTTGTCGAAACAAACTTTACCTCCAAAGAACAAAACAACAAAATAAATATAGAAACCTATATCGACTCCGTAGAAAACCAAACAGGTGAATTCACAGTAGATATCCCGACCAATGATAGAAACCCAATAATTCGCGGCAGATTAGAAAATGCTACAACTGAAAATTACATTTTCCTATTCTCCGTAGACTCTAAAGGAGAGGAGCACTACTTAACAACAACAAAATCGAAAAGTGGAAAGTGGGAAGTCAAACTCGAAATCGCCGGCCCAGATGACGAATATAAATACATCGCTAAAATAAGCGACGAAAGCAACCAACTTATTTCCTCCTCAGAAAAAACCATAACTCTAGATACGCTTTCGCCGACAAAGCCTCAAATCACCTCTTATACGGAAACACAACAAACCTCATCGAAAAACAACGTTATCAATGAAGGAACCCACATATATAACACGACAGATAACACCTTGACACTACATGGTATCGCTGAGAAAAACTCAACGATATCAATTTATGACATCGTGGACAAAGCAACTACAAAAATAGGTACCGCAAAGACTAATGACTCTGGAAGATGGGAGTACAACACAAACTTCCTTGTTAACAGACAGCACGAATTTACTATTGATTCAACTGACAGCGCAGGAAATATAAGCAAAATAAGCGATACCACTTCTATATTCGTCAACGGGCCAGTTGAAGAGCCCAAAAACATTGGTGAGAAAAACGTATGGTCCACTTCCAGGTCGGGCGATATAAATGGGGATGGGTATGATGACCTTTTAGCATCTCCCTATAGCTTAAGTTATATAGACATTCTTCTTGGTCCAGACCTAACCAAACCTGTTTACCTAGGAGGGGCTACCAACTCATACGCTTATCACCAAGCAGGGCTAGGCGACATAAATGGAGATGGCTTAAAAGATTTAGGTATTATGTTTGGAAACACAACTGGCACCACTTATGGAAACTTAGACATATATCTTGGCGGTACGACCGCAACTTTATCTCCTGCAATTAAAATCCCTAGTGGATATTCAATTGGTGCTGCAGGAGATCTAAATGGTGACGGACTTTCAGACTTCGTAAAAGTAGGATACGGCGGAAATGGCAGCACACAAAAATCCGTAATTCACTATGGAAACCAAGATGCAAAAAAAATGCCAGTTTCGCCTGAGCTAAACTTTGGCATTACGACCTACACAGATAATAAATCTGGAACTGACCACGCTGCAAATTATAGTGGCAGTCAAATAGTAGATGCTATCGGGGACTTCAATGGTGATGGTATCGGCGATATGGTGACGGCTGCAGGAATCTACTTTGGCAACCCAAACGGCGTTTCGGTGTCTCCTGACAGGAAATGGATTACCGATAATAACTCTAGGGCTACCAACTTAGTCCAAGCTGTAAGCGCCGCAGGAGACGTAAACGGAGACGGATATGCAGATGTTGTAGTTAACGACGGGATGCGTCCATATGTGATTTTTGGCGGCACCTCAAAAGGACCAATAGAGCTAACCGAATCAAATATGCTTTCAGGATCAGGCTTCCTTATAAATACGCATCTAGCAGCGAATCAGCTTACGTCATTGAGCGCGGTAGCCGGTCTTGGTGACGTTAACGGAGATGGCTTATCAGATATCGCTTTTTCGACCTATGGAAATCCATCAAAACTAGATAACAAGAGCACGTCACCAGTTAAAGAGACAACATACACAAACAACAACAGCTATATCATATTTGGTAAGACTGATAGCAATAGCATCAATATTCCCGCAGAGGATCCATCAAACGGTATTACGGGAAGCAAGGTTATGCTCGCGAGTCAAGGTATTGTGATATTAGAAGATCAAGCGGATGGCTCAAGTATAAATGGAATGAGTGATTACAATGGTGATGGGCTAGCGGACGTATTTATTAGCTCATACTCTTTGATTGGTAAACTGCTTTCCGGGGGCGCCTCGTTAGGGGCAGAGCCGACTGTTGTCGTAGATGCTGGCGGAACAGCAACCGGAAATGATAGAAGTAATTTTATTGTGGGAACATCACATTCAGATACCCTCATCGGAAATGGTGGCAAGGATATAATATATGCAGGTTCTGGCGATGATCGGATTGTAATAAATACCGGAAATATTATTAGCCTTGCCGAAGGTTATGATAGTTCACTTGGTTTTAATGGTAGGATCTCCAGAATAGATGGGGGGAATGGAATCGATACGTTAGCTTTTGATAAAGATGTGGTTAATGTAGATTTAACATCAATTAGTAATTCTGGCATCGGATTCACTAGCACGGGTATCGGTATGTCTAGGATATCGAACATCGAAGCGATCGACCTCAAGAATGGCGCTCCGACCAAACTAACCCTTTCTCTGCTAGACGTTATGGATATGAGTAGCACAACGAACACGTATAACTCTAAGAATTTCGATAAGTCCCTAGACAATATCATCTCTAGACATCAATTACTGATCGACGGTGAAAAAGGTGATGAGCTGGTTATTACTGATGCTGATAAATGGATAAACAAACCAAGCATGCAGGTCTCACACAATGGGCATAACTATGATATTTATAATACTCTAGGCAACCATCAAGGGCAATTGATAGTAGACCAGCTAATTAACGTAACTTTTCAAAATCTAAACGGTTGAAGTAAAACACAGACAGCCATTTGCGAATAAAAAAATAGCGGCCTAAAAACAGTATATTTTTGGGCCGCTTTTTTTGATCATCTTTAAATCTCTGATCGAGTTTTCATACTTTCCTCACTCTATTTATGCGTAAATATCCAACCCCCAGGTCAAATACAAGAGATTCAGCCTGTGCAAATATGGCAATTACCCATCGTTAACGTCTTATTCCAGACATCGCATTCTAATGCTCGCCTAAAACTGAGCGAAAGTAATAGTCAAACGCACGCCTCCGACAGAGAAAGATCTACATCAATTTAATCCCCAATCTAATTTACTAACATTGACTTTCAAACATCTTCAAATATTTCAAGGTAAGCCTTTATATAGTTTAACTATCTAGTCAAATAGCCAAAAAGCGTTTTTACGCTTTCAATCAGCATGCCCAGATCGACAATTTCCGCATTAGTCGACAGCTAAAAATTCTGAACAATTGACAACTCTTGAAGCGAACAGAAAATATTTGATGTTAAAATTCCCTCAATGCTATGAAGCTATTTCGTCACATCAATCTACACCGACAGACATTGCCCTGGAGGCTTTATTATCTTTCCATAGCACGTTAATGCTCGCCGACATAAGCACTTAGACTTATCAATTTCTGCTAAGCGGTCGGAAACTTTAATTAACTTGCGCAACCTTAACGAAATTTAATTTTTACCTTTGGCGTTCACATGAGGCTGTTATTAGGCATGCGATTTATTTATAACGGCACTTTTGCTGGACTTTTTCTACTTCAACTGTCTCCCGTTTTTGCGGCTGTAGAATTACCTTGGCTTGACGGAAGTTCTATTGAAGGGCCGGCGGGGATAGGAGCTAAGCAATTGGCTGAAGAAATGGCTTCGGGAGACCAACGCTATATAGGTAACGACAAAATATTGTCCGCTATCAAATGCCCGGATCTATTCGGGTTGGTATTGAAAGCGGTTAATCACCACCCAACCGTACTAACCGCCGCGCAGACTATAGCTCAGCAAGAGGGTCAAATTGGGGTCGCAGAAGCGGGTTATTACCCGCAAGTATCCGCAGGTATCAACTCAGGTCACTTGAGTTCGTTCGGTCATTCAAATGTCGCTACACTTTCAGTGTCCCAAATGCTGTATGACTTTGGCAAAGTTGGCGGCAAGGTTACTCAAGCCAAGGGTGGCCTGCAAAAGCAACGGGCGTTGTTTCTCAAGCAGGTAGATCTGATTTCCCAACAAACCGCTGAAGCCTTTATTGCAGTGCATCGCTACCAGATACTGCGGCAAATTGCGGCTGAACAGGTAGAGGCAGTAAAAAGTGTACTGGAAACTGCAAAATTGCGCGCGAACTCGGGTCTTAGCTCTCAATCAGACCCTGTGCAGGCTAGAACCAGGGTGGAAAGTGCTCAGGCGAGTTTATATCAAACTGAATCACTACTTGCTCAATGGCGTGATCGCCTCCAGTTATTGACTGGGGCGTCATTGCCCGAAAAAGTCGCCGACGTACCTTCGAGCCTTGAAGACCTAGTCAGCTTTAATACTCCTATTAACTACGGCCTGCTTCCCGATGTTCTAATTGCCGAATCGGATCGGCAGGTTGCGCTGGGTTCGTTGGAAAACGCCAAAGCACAACGTTACCCCACATTTGCTCTGGAAGGATCATTGAACCAGGCGCTTAGCGGCGCAAACCCCAGTAACGGGGAGCGGCGTGGAAGCTATAATACTTTGTCTTTAAGCAGTTCGGTTTTGTTATACCAAGGGGGGGGCATTTCCGCGCAGATACATTCAGCAAATTCCGCCATTCTCGCTGCAGAGTCCACCGTCAACCAAGCCAGACTGGCGGCAGAAAACCAGATGCTGAACGCACGTGAACAAGTCCTAGGAGCGCGCAAGCGCCTATCTATTTTGAGACTGCGCATGGCAACCATGCAAGAGACACTTGCGCTCTACAAAGAGCAATACTCTGTAGGAACTCGTTCCGTCCTTGACTTGCTCAACGCTGAACAGGAAGTACATCAAGCTGCAGCGGATCAAGAAAGTGCACGTCATGACCTATGGTCGGGCCTAGTAAGTTATATCGCAGCAGCTGGAAAAAATCGCGACGCATACAAACTCAATGGCTCATCTATCCATGGTATCGAGATTTTACAATGAGTATTCCTTTTCAGTATGAATCCTGGCTTGAAGCCATGCTCAACGTAGCCAAACACTACCGTATGAAGGCTTCGGAAGAAGGCATTCGGGTCAGTCTGATGTGGGAGAAAGAAGTACCTTTTGACACAGTACTAGAGCGTATTGCAGCGCAAATGGGGTTGACGCTACGTTTTGAGCCAGTCTCGGACGGGGCTTTGGACCCTTGGCGTCAACCCCTTATCGTCGAACTGCACGACGGCCAGGTGGGCATGATAGAAAAAACTGACGGGAAAGATAAGATCAGCCTATTCATGAGCGGCGACCAGGGATTGTCGATGGTACTAACCGCAGAGCAATTTTACGAAAGAGCGGCGCGTATAGCGCTATTGCGACCTGAATCTTCGGTTCCTGACGCTAGGGTGGATGACTACATAAAACCTTATCAAAGTAACTGGTTCTGGCTAATCGCTTTACGCGACTGGCGGCGCTACGGCGATATAACTTTGGCTGCGTTAGTAGCCAATATGTTGGCGTTAGCCGGAGTGATTTTTTCGATGCAAGTGTATGACCGGGTGGTGCCCGCACGATCAGAGTCGACATTGTGGGTTTTATTTGGAGGGGTAGGACTAGCCATTTGCTTCGAGTTTTTACTGCGTATTGCGCGCGCGCGCATGTCAGATCTGATAGGAAAACGTGCAGACCTAAAAATAACAGATATGGTTTTCGGGCATGCGCTACGCATTCGTAATGATGCTCGCTCGAAATCTACTGGTAGCTTTATTGCTCAGATTCGTGAACTAGAGCAGATCCGTGAGTTGATCACATCAACAACTGTAGGTGCTGTCACCGATTTGCCGTTTGTATTGCTTTTTTTAATAATTCTTTATTTTACCGGCGGACCTTTGGTATATGTTGCTTTGGCTGCCCTGCCGTTGCTTATCTTGCCGGGAATACTGGTGCAGCGTCCTTTAGCTAAGCTCTCAACTGATGGCATGCGCGAAGCCGCAATCAGAAATGCTCTCCTGGTGGAGGCTGTAGAAGGCATTGAAGATATTAAGATGCTGCGTGCTGAAGCTCATTTTCAAAACCAGTGGAACCACCTACATGCTGTGTCTGCCGATATCAGCATGAAACAACGAACCATCACAAACTGGTTATTAACTTGGACTCAAGAATTACAAAGCCTAGCCTATGCTACCGTACTGATGGTGGGCAGTTACCTAGTGATGAGTGGTGACATGACCACCGGTGCTTTAGTAGGGTCGTCTATACTTGCCTCACGTATGATGGCTCCGCTTGGACAACTAACAGGTATTTTTGCACGTTGGCAGCAAGCGAAAGTTGCTCGCAAAGGAATTGACGAGTTAATGCAACGTCCTGTCGATCAACCAAAAAACTCAAGGCTATTGCAACGGTCTGTCCTGCAAGGCAACTACGAATTAACAGGTGTACAATTTCAGTACAGTCAAGATGACCGTTACCCGACTCTAAATATCCAGAACTTGAAAATTAAAGCAGGCCAAAGGGTAGCATTGTTGGGGCGAATCGGCGCAGGAAAATCAACATTTTTACAGATGCTCGCAGGAATGCACCTTCCACAAAAAGGGAGTATACGCATTGACGGCCTTGAAGTTTCATTGGTCGATCCTTCTAATATACGCCGCGATGTCGGACTACTAACTCAGAACTCTCGATTGTTTTTTGGCACATTACGGGAGAATCTAACAATGGGGCGCCCATTGGCTACCGATGAGGAGATCCTTAATGCCCTGAATATTTGTGGTGCACTACCAATGGTACAGTCGATGCCCCAGGGCCTTGATTATCAGATTTCTGAGGGCGGGATAGGGCTCTCCGGTGGCCAGCGACAAGCCTTATTGTTAGCTCGCACTATAATTCGTCAGCCACAGATTTTATTGTTAGACGAGCCCACCGCAGCATTGGATGAGGACACAGAGTCTCAGGTCATTCAGAGGCTTAGCAACTGGATGTCAGGACGGACGTTGGTAGTAGCGACACACCGTATGTCCGTTCTCAAGTGGGTAGATCGCATTATTATTATCGCCGATGGAAATATCGTTATGGACGGCAGTAAGGATAAAATCCTCGGGCACATAATGTCGCAGTAACCTCTTTAATCAAAATCTCACTTCATAATTTCGAGACAGACAGACTTCATGGCAACGTCCAAAACTGATAATCATGTGAGAACAATTGCACGCTCGCGAATTGATGGCCGCGGGATGATAGAGAACTCTTTGCCCAGATCCTCAAGAATTATCTGGATTATCTCGTTAGCCGTATCGTTATTCATTGCTTGGTCATATTATTTTGAACTCAGCGAAGTATCAACTGGCACCGGTAAAGTTGTAGCGTCATCCAAGGAGCAAATGATTCAGTCTTTGGAGGGTGGTGTTCTGTATAAACTAGCTGTGCAAGAAGGCGATATCGTGCAGAAGGGGCAGGTACTAGCCCAGCTTGACCGAACACGAGTTGAATCAGCAGTAGATGAAAGTGCGTCGAGAATGCGTGCTGCGCTAGCCACAGCGGCTAGACTGCGAGCTGAGGTAAACTCTACGCCACTGAAGTTCCCATCAGAGGTTGAGTTGGATAAGGGACTAGTGACGGCTGAAACAGCTTTGTACAACTCTCGGCGATCGGGATTAGAGTCCACCCTGGCGGGATTGGATAAGGCAATGGACCTGGTGCGTAAAGAGCTGCGAATGACTGAGCCTTTAGTAAACCGAGGTGCGGCAAGTGGAGTGGAAGTATTGCGCCTGAAGCGCCAGTTGAATGACCTACAGAATAGATTTACTGAGGCCAAATCACAATATATGGTTAAAGCTAGAGAAGAGCTTGCGAAAGCTAACGGGGAAATCGAAGCGCAGACGTCAATTACGCGTGGCAGAAATGACTCATTGACACGCCTTACTTTTCTATCACCAGTACGGGGGATTATCAAAGATATCGCAGTAACCACGGTTGGTGGTGTAATCCCTCCTAATGGCCAAATAATGCGGATTGTCCCAATGGGTGAGCGTCTTCAAGTGGAGGTCCGCATCTCTCCGCGCGATATTGCTTATATTCACCCAGGTCAGCCCGCTAGCGTAAAGATATCGTCATACGACTACTCAATTTACGGCGCTCTGCCAGGAAAAGTGTTAATGATATCACCTGACACTATTCAAGACGAAGTCAACCGTAACGTCTATTACTATAGGGTTTATATTCAAACCAACTCTGACTCGCTGATGAGCAAGAGTGGCGAGCCTCTACCAATAGTGCCAGGGATGATCGCAACTGTGGACATCCACACAGGGCAGAAGACCGTTTTTTCTTACCTGGTCAAACCATTCAATAAGGCGCGCGAAGCACTGCGTGAACGTTAACTCTGAATCGAATTCAATTCGGAATCATCAGTTAACATCTTAGGTGGATGAATATCGCAAGGAGTGCCTGTGTGCTCTAGGCAATATCCGTATCCGTAAATTGTGTTTAATTTCCAGCCAAATTCTGTAATGAGTTGCAGCTTACTCCGAATTCTATAGATATGGGTATCGAGTGTTCGCGAGGTAAATTTTTCATCGCGGCTCCACAAGTGGTCATACAAATACTGGCGAGATAATGGCCTCCCCTGGTTACTAAGTAAAATTAATGCAAGATTGAGTTCCCGATTAGTCAAAGATACTGCACGACCACTTACAGAGCCTATTAGAGCGCTAGGATGAAGTATGATATTTGCAAAAACAAGCTGGCTTGTTGTAGACAAATGTTGTCTTTTAGAGTTGCGCATTGCATTGTGGCATCTGGCAAGCAATTCGGCTTTTCGAAAAGGCTTCTCCATACAATCGATAGCTCCAGCATTCAATGCAGCAACCACATCATGTCCGCATTTACATCCTGTAAGAACGATAACTGGTGGAGCTGGCATAATATGCTCTTGAATCCAAAGGAGTAGTTGCAGCCCCTTGATCCCTGAATTTTGCCAATCCAGCATAACCAAATCGAACGTATCCCGGCGAAGTTGCTTCATAAATATATTATTGCTTGAGAACGTCTTGCAGAAACGATTAGAGTCTTTGTGAGGGAGCAAAATTTTAAGAATATCACTTAGTTCTTGCAGTTCATCAACGTCTTCATTGAATATCGCAATCTTCACCATTAATAACCTTTTATTTACGTTGATATATTTCAGACAAAATCTTTCATTAACCCAAAGTCTGAATGAGCAAGTCTTGCGCTTGTAAATCATCTAACGCTTACTGACTTGCGCCTAGTTTCTTAGTATCATTATAGGGACCGTGAAACAAAAGCTTATAAAAAACTCACCCAATATTCTGAACAATTGTCAAATTTATCACGCTCGCCGCCCACACCTTTTGACCTTGTAAGGGAGAAAAGCGATCCTGAAAGAATGAGCTTATGCTAGTTACTCACGCAGTCAGTTAGAACATAGACAAATCCGGGAGGGTCCATGCCGTGTAACTCAAAAAAAAAGATATTGGTAATCGAAAATCATCCATTCCAGATGATCGAGACCCAGATGAAATTGAGTAATATAGGCCAATTTCTTAGTCTTCCCGCATTCGACTGTGCCGAAAGCATCGAACTAACCACCTCTGCCAAGATTAAATTTGACGTAATTCTCTGTAGTGGTGAGATGTCATTTACTGACATTACAAATATACTTAAATGCTCTATTTCCGAGCAGAGCGATTGCCTTTTCTTCATCATTGGAAACATTAAACGATATAATGCATTATTGGACTACGCGCAAAAAACCCCGAAAGCGAACAAACAAATTATCTTGTTTCTTGAAAAGCCATTTTGCGCTTTTACGTTTAGTGATTATTTGGATGATAAATTTATAAGACCGGCCCTAAATCAACGCAGGGGTAGATAACACTGTAACACCCTAAGTAAACTATCATCAGCTCACATACACACAAAGAATTTATGCTTTGATATTCAGTAGGAATGCGCACATTCAGTGAGCAGTAGCAACCGCCCCCCCCTAAGATATCACACCATAATAAGTTGATGCGGAATGTGAGTTTCAAATATGACGGATATCAAGTCGCTTTTAGAGCACCTGACCAATACTTTAGAAAGCTCAATAACATATGTTTAAACTTTGACTCGAATTTCTTGCTGTAGTAATCTGTAGCAATCCAACTGGTACCTAAGGTAACTTTCGGAGCAAGTTAATATTTTTAATATTTGAAACCCATTTAGCATGTTTTCGGCAACTGAATAACCTTGAGGCTTTTTAAATATAGCCAGGTGTGTATTTGATGTACGCAAAAAATGTGCATGACCTCTATTTATCTTAAGAGCATAATCCCTTAGATCCTGCATACTTTCAATAATTTTCGCATCCATAACGATAATATTAAACTCATTCCTTAAGACTACATTAGTATATAGTTTAGTAATATATACAGACATCAGAATAAACCACCCTAAACATGACAAACCAGCCCAACCAATACACCATTTACCTTTTAACAGTCCATTCAATGAATTATCATATTAAAGATATTTAAATAATTGATACGCTCGAATGGCATAAAATCATGGTTATATTTAATCATCAAATCAGTCATAGCAAAGCTTAAAAATTAGCGAAATACTCACCAGGCGGTCGCCTGAGTCGTATCTATTATCTTTACCAAGCCCCTATATGTATTGACCTCTTATCGGTATTTTTGACATATTCCGCCAATGGCGGCGTAAGAGGTGTTTGCATGAATGGCACAGACGTGTACGTATCAGGGTCTCTTACCGGGCTGCTTTTGGATTTTCTTGACGATTTGTCACTGGATGCTCCTCGCCTACGCCAGGATTTGCACGAATCTCAGGCTCATGAGCGTATCCCAATAAAACGCTGGTGGAGCTTCCTAGACAGCATCCATAAAATTTACCACCGACCCGCTCTAGGTCTCCACATTGGTTTCAAGATTCGACCACACCATGTCGGTGTACTTGGGTACCTAGCGATATCCTGCTCCACAGTTGTGCAAGCCTTAATGTCTTTCCAGCGCTATCAGATGTTGCTGCACAACCAGGCTCCGATGTTTGTATCACAACAGTCCGAGGGTCTATGCTGCTATTGGGACCCAGAATATAGCCCTTCTACTCAACTGTCAGACGAAATAATGGTGGCCAGCATTCTGACTCTGACACGGATAATGACGGGGCTGCCTGACATACAGTTTTCTTCAGTGCGGTTCACACACCCAAGAAGCTCCAGATACGGTAAGATCTGCGAGAAACTGCTCAATTGCCCTGTAAAATTTGATCAACCATCGATGGCTATTGTTATTCCTACGCAACTTTTGGAGTTACCTATCAATACCGCGGACACCTATCTGCTTAGATTGATGGAACAACAAGCTGAGAGTCATGCCAAGATGCTGCCGCAGCTCGATGAGCTGCTGCCATTACTCAAAAAAGAGATCATACATGCGTTACAGGAAGGGGAAACTAGCTTTGAAGCAGTCTGCAAGCGAATGGACATGTCTTCGCGATCAATTTCTAGGCGCTTGAAAGTGAGAGGATTAACGTTTAACTCAATACTTCTTCAAATACGATTGAATCTGGCACTGGGTTACTTAGAGGATTCTACACTGCTGCTTTCAGAAATAGCTCAATTACTTGGTTACTCGGAGCAGAGTGCATTTACTCGCGCATTTAAGCGCTGGTACAAAGTTACTCCTCTGAGTTATAGAAAAAATTTAATGACCGTTACGAAATCTACTCAAGACTTATCTTGATAACGCGCTGTTAACAAATAGTAGAATTTACTTACTAGTAAATTTCAACCATCCAGGTATAAAAGACAATAGATTTTTTTGATAGTAGAAGCCCTACCCCGAGTTTTTTTATAATAATTGATCATGGCCGCAACGTGCGGTATTGCCTTATGCCGCCAAGCCGGCAACACTAATCATATTATTCAAGACTAAGGACTTGGCGACATATCAGTGCTTTGTATTCAGAATACCAATCATTTTTTTAGTCAGATAGAATACATAGCAGAATCTATACTATTTTTTTCGCATAACAGCATCATTTGCTCTTTTTAAACGGTCACTCATGACTTTTTTGTCGTAGCTATCTTTTGCTTTCATCGCTTCGCCGGCCGCATTGATCCAACTAGTAGGAGTGCACCCACTAACGACAGCAGCACCACTAAAAATCATAGCAAGAAGCAAATACTTTTTCATAACATCCCTCGTCTATTACTATATACCGCTCATCAAGAACTCAATTCTTCAATCAATCTCTATGGGTTTTCAATTTCTGCTGTAGATATTAACCAATATAGACTGCGCCAGATCCAAGTCTTCTACACTAACACCTGGATTAGCTAAACGAAAATTTTTTATTGCGGCTTCGATATATGGCCCACGAATAACGCCGTCACTAGCAACAAAGCAACTTGCGTCAGTTTCAGTAGCCGTTAATATTTTTCTATCTTTTGATGTTAAATAAGTTGTAGAGAAGGTAGTTCCTGAGGATATAGTTTCAATCCAAAAATCATTCATTGCTATTACGGAGGTTGGTATAGTGACCAAACAAAGGGAGAGCATAAATTTTTTTAACATGATCCGTACCAAAACATCATCAATGATAAAGTTAAAACCTTTTTCATCCATATGAAAGCATCATTTATTAACACACTGTTCTATTTTCATATTTAAAAAATAGGCACTCAAACGCAGTCGATATGAGTTTGAATTAAAAATAGGATTTATAAATCTATTTCATGTCCCTCCGACTAAACCTTCCACACACTGATAGCCAAATGAGAAGCTCATACAATTTTACATAGCTTAACACTTCACAACCTTGTGCACTTGCAGAATCAAAAAAAGTTGCAACCTCCCTCATAATTGTTATACTATAACACCGTTTTCAATCGATTCGCAATACCTTATTATATAAAATTTCACTCCTGATTTCTTAACGCCCTGGAGAGTAAAAAATGAAACAAAGGCTAAATCTTGCAGCATCTGTTTTTGCGGCTATGTTGTTGAGTGGTTGTTCCATCTTAGATGCGATTGAAACTATTAGGGGTTTCGGTTCGGATCCACTCGTTGTTGCATCTGAGAATCCCGGAGCAACGAAGGCTTCAATTATGGCCGTGGGAGCAAAGCCTATAAAAACCCAGCCTACACAAAAAATTCAAGGCATGTGCTACGATTTTAATTTGAATAATGGTGATAAAACCTCGCCGTATTACATTGCGTTTAATAAAAAAGATCAAGTTGTAGCTTATTCTTTCACCACCTGCGCCGATGCCGAGTCTAAAGGTGTCATCAACAATGAAATTCCTTATGTAGAGCGAAAAAAATAAAGCTAATGCCATTAATCATCAGGCATCATTGAACTTTCCTAAAGGAAAACTATGATGCCTGTGATTTCTTAGTCGCCAATGTATTAGTTAGCCGTGAGCAATTAAGCTACCAAAAATCAATACGTTGCTAACGTTAACCGGCATATTAAGCGCCGAAAAACGCAATCAAAAACTTCAGCAGATAATCAATATCGCCGCCTGAACTGCAATTTCCCACTCATTGTAGACATCTCCAGCCCATGCTTGCTTAGCCGGCTGGTTCATCGCTAGACACTCTCAAACGAATCTTCTTCGATACCCATCTTTCCTCCTCGTTGACAATTGTCATCGGCTGTTTCTCTTTGAACTCGCAAGAATAATCATTCTCATTTGCGCGCCGTCTTTAGCGATTTTTCATGGGAGTTTGTTCTTGGGGAGGAAATGCTAATGCTGTTTACACCAAAGAAATTGGCATGGCTCATGTCTGGGCTCTATCTGCTGAGCCCTGTCACGCTAAAGGCCGGCGCATCTGAGTCGGAACGCGCAGAGGTGGAAAGTCAGAAGTCTGCGAAGCAAGCCGCTAAAAGCGAAAAAATCGAGCTAGCCCCCATTGCTGTGCATGGCATCACCATCGATAAGGACGAGGTGGGGCACAATCAGGTTTACCGCGAGAACGTGAAATGACAATTGTCAATCAGTGGTCACAGTGAGCTAAAAGACCAGGACTTCATGCTCGTAAGTGGACGCGAGTTTCAGGGCGGAGTGCGAAATTTTTGCCGTTCTAAATAGGTAACAGATCAAGTCGAAACTTTTACAACCAACGCTCTCCTCCCCTCTAGCCGGACTTTTTAAAACGCGCAGGTGTCACTCTAAGTTCTCACCCCCGGCTCCCCGAACGCCATGGTAGGTACCCTGCTCCCAGCAGAACTGATGTCTAGGCGGGTACAACCAAAGGTAGCTGAAAACGTTGTGAGTTGAGCATCAATAAAGGGTGGTCCAATTTCCATATCTAAACTCCTTTATGTAGTGAAAATTTTAACGAATGGTTCGTTTTTCCACACACTGAGGGGAATCCTTCGAGTGCAAATTCAACAGTTTTTTTCGTAAAGCATAAAGATATGCACCAATGCATAAATCAGTCGAAAAATGTCATTACACAGCAGCAGTGTCCAATTTTTCCTACCTGGATCTCCCAAATATTCGTCAAAAGGATCGTGTATCAGCTGAAACCGCATGTGTTTACTGAAAATCGGCTACTGCACCCATGGGCTTGCTGACTGGTGCCATCCAGGACGACAAGCCACTCCAGCCTCGACCAACTCCACGAACAACGAATCACGAACAGCCCAAATAAAACTACGCGCCTCACATTGAAATCTGGAAAGACCGAGGCACCTACCTACAGTGCTTTTCACAAGGAAACGCGCTAATTGAACTGACAAACCCTCTCCAAATCCCGACAGGCATCAACCACTGATCGAAACCAGTAACAACAGCAACCCTCCAACCTTACCCGCTTACATAAAGAAGTACTCACTTACACCACTCCCCATCGCAAGGACTATGAGGAATCCTCACTTTCAGAACCTGAAACAACAGGAGCAAGAGCGGCCCCTGGCCGGGCTGTTATCTGATGTACACCATTCTTAACACTCGAACGTGTGCCGGCAGCGCCCGAGGAACGGGTGCGTTCGAATTCTCGATCAGCAGCGCCGGCGTATGCTTCCGGTTGGATACTTAAGGGGGGAGTAGCCCCAAGCACAGCAATGATCTGTGGCCGGGAGACTTCTTGGAGGATGTGTCCGTAGTTGGCCACCGTCTGGCGTGAAACGCCTGCAAGAGTGGCTATCGTGACTTGCGTCAGCTTTTCACCGCGCTCCTGGAGCCCTCGGCATGCAGCGCGAATCTTTGATTCAGTAGCTTTGTGCCGCAGTTCATGGGTCCGCTTGGCCGCCTGGCTCTGGCGTTCTTGCAACGGCAATGACTTGTCGAGCCCCATAGCACCGCGACAGCACCTGGTGCTACCGACATAGCGGGTCCACGTCCACCGGGCGACGGATCTAACTGTTGCCCTCACTGAAGACAACATTAAGTCTTGGCTAAAGCCATTTCGAGCGAACTTGTTGTGGTTATGTGCAAAAGCTTCTAGCAGTCGCGTGAAAGACGCCAACGTCCCGCGTTCGCGCTCCCGGTTGACGATGCTGTACGCGTAATAGCGCAATTGCTCGAACAGAATGCAGTGCCTTGAATGCGGGAGGTCTTCTAGCTTGGGACCTGTCTTCCAGGGAGACACCTGCAGCTCAACATAGTCAGCCAGTTCGCCCAAATCGTAGACGTTGTTGTGCAGTTCTGAGGTAGACCACCAGGGATGACCAGGTGTCTTGGCGACAGGTCCGCTGTTGTAGTCGGGATCGGCATTAAGGCGCAGTGCGAAGGCCGTATAGATGGCCTTCATATACTGAATGGGTTTGTCTCGGGCGTTTTCGGTCGTGCAGACCGGGGGAATTGCATAGAAAAGGTGGGAGTGGCCGTTGTTCCTATTGCGAACCACCAGGTTAGGCGGTGGTAGCCCCTCGTCGTCCCAAGCCAGCGAATTTGAGTGATCGAGGTCAAAGATTAGCCACGACACCATGCCACGGCGGTTGATCTGCATGTAGGGATAGCGGATCGCGTAATCGCGCGGCCGTACAAGAGTTGCAGTCTTGTTATCGCTACACCGCGCAAGATACGGAGCCTCACTTACAACGCGGTTTAGTGCCGTGCCGTCTTCAAAGAATCGCCCCGATGGTGAATAAGTCCCTGCTGTTGGCCTATTCGGCTGGCCGTGCCCAACCCTTTGGGATGCTAATTCCATTTTTTTACGCCATTTGGCGGAAAGCTAATCATGTTGGCCTTCTGAAGCTTGCAGGAAGCCGCAGTGCCAGCCATAATCGGCTCACCGTTTGTTGTTGTTGAGCAGGTTTTCGCCGTCGAAAGAGAAATACCTGTTCAAAATTTTTCCAAAAAGCCCGGTTACCAGCCGGGCTTTTTGGTTTCTGCTATTCCGCTATGCCACTTGCATCGCCTCCACATGAGTCGTCACTTCCGCAAACCCTACCCTCGCAGCGTCGGCATGTACCGATTCAAGACTCTTATAAATCTTGCGGCGGTCTGACCGGGCAATCGTCATGTAATCCAGCGTCCCGTCCGTATGAACAACAATAAGCTCCCACCCGCTTTGCATAGCAGCAGGGGCCACAATGGCGGTCTTAAGGCCACCCTTATTGAACAACTTGCGCATCGCTGAAAGATCCACGGCCATCACGCCCCTCGAATCGTTGTGGTAATAACGAGTCAAGACTAAGCGTCCTTGCATGAAAAAGCAAATTCATGCAGTTTTTTGCGTGATAAAGGTCGTTGCCGCGGGGGTTTTGGTGCAGATTTCAGTGGTTTTGTGTCGCGGAAACTACAGCGAAAACAGCTTGCGCTCACTTGCAGAGGACGCCCAACCCCCGCTGTTCCAGCGTTCGATGGCATCGACCAGCGTCTTACCGCCCTGCATCACCACTCCGTCCTCCAGTGTCATGCAGGACGGACAAATCACCACAACCTCTCCCGTACTGGATCGATGAACTGGCTCCACATCGGGCTTCTGACCACATTCAGGACATGCCCTAACAAACGGGTGATGCAACCTAGCGGACTCCAGCTCGGCCAAACCCTCACGCTCGGCTGCTTCACTGAGAATCGAGCGCAGGCCGTCCACCAGGTCATCATTACCCCGTGGGTCCTCTCGTAATAACTGCTTCAATATCTCGTATAGCGCGCCACGACAGTCCATCGGGCGCCCTTCATACCCAGCTCTAATCAGGGCTGACTTGACCTGCAAATCTGCTGCTTTCATGGGGGTCTCCACGACTACCAATACAAAACCATCCCTAATCGAGAGATGGTCATGGGGTCCAATCAATCCATTTCGGGCCCGTCTTCCTGTAGGCCGATGTACCTTTCGGTCATCGTGTCTTTGAGAAGCTGTTTTTCAGCGGAGTCATTCACGCGCGACACCAGGTCGTTCATCAACGCGACCTCGCCTTGGATATTGATATCGTCCGCGTTGATCACAGCCATTTCTTGATCAATACGAACCATGAGGTCGTCCAGGCTGATTATCTGGGAGGGGTCAAACGGATTCTGAATGGTTGGGCTGGGCGTGGGTTCGGATTTACTCACGAGCGGTAGGCCCAAAGAGGCCGGTTTACCCATATGTGTAAACCTCAACGGCTCTGCCACAGGCTCAGCCGTAGACGTGGCATTTGCCCCAGTCGGTCCATCTTTCACCACCGTGTCCAGCTCGACGGTCCATTCGCGGCGATAACCAGGCTTTTCAACCACACTGCCATCTGCCTGAGACAGTTGCAGCGTAACGGGGACGGTGCCCTTGTCCTCGATCCGCACGCGTTCCCCTTGTTTGAGCTGTACCTGCTGCATTGCATCTGCCAAGCCAGTGCCCCACAAAGTTCTGTTGCCCTTGTCAGTTTTCACGGTGACGAAGTAACTTTGTTCCTTATCCGGCTTGTTCTGATAGGGCGCTGCACCGTGGTCAACCAGTTCGCCCTGAATGACTTTCCGGTTGCTGACTGGGTTGGCCATGTACACTTTGCCGTCTGCTGCCAATGACGCAGCGCGCTTTCTGCTTTCAATATCGTTAATCAATGGAACTACAAAATCCGTCGTTTCATCCAAGGCCCTAATCGACTCCGGAAAACTCTGCGATTTTGCATAGAAGTCCTCGATAGTTCCCTTGAAAGCTTCACGGTAGCTATCGTTTTCCATGTAGGAACTGATCATAGCCAGGGCATCAGGCGATTTATCGTTGGTGGCCACCAACCAAATGGCGTGGTCTTCCCCCCTCAATCCCATCACCGTGTCCGAGGAACGCACATCAGACTCGGACAACGGGTCGCCTCCTGGCATTTGCATGCTCTTGCGCCATTCAGCTTCACGTTGCACCAGTTCGCTCGTGCTTTGCGCTGACGCAACAGTCTCAGGCGCCGCTGTATAGCGACTTAGATCAAGGGTCGCCGGTTGCCCGTTATGCACGAAATTGATCGGGGTAGGCGCCTCTTGAAGCGTTACAGCGTTTGCCTTTGATTCTTGCACTGCCGGCGCAATGCCTTGGCCGTCACGTTCGATTTCAAGCTCTGCACGCCGTGCAGCGAGGCTCTGGTTCATACCTTTATCGGTGAAGTGCACGTCCATGCCGTTCTTGGCAGCAGCCTCGACTACCAGATGCTTAAATTCAGCGCTGCCGGTGATGGTTAACGTGCTACCAAAACGCTCCTGAGCCAATTTCAGCGCCACCGCCACGCCCGACTCAGTTATGCCGGTCCGGCGCAGGGAAATGGCCTTGCCAGTATCCACGAACAGCGTCTTGTCACTCTTCTTATCCAGGTAATGCACGTTCTGACTGAACCTGGCCTTACGCATGTAAATGTCGTTCGCACTTAGTTCGCGTTCTCGGGCCTTGGCCGTCTCCGGGTCTAGCTGTTTACCAAGGTTATCAACGATGCGACGAACCTGCTCACGTATACCAACAGGCTTTCGACCTTTGGGCCTGCTGATGGAATAACTAGGATCTTCTTTTTCATCTTTGATAAGACGACGAATCTCTGCGCTGCCCATAAAGTTAACCTCAATGTCTGCGTTATTACTCATGATTGCTTCGCGCGCTTTCAGACGTTCAAACGTCAACACCGAAACAAGTTGCGCCTTGTCTTGTCGTGTTAAACGAACGTCTGAAAACACCGAGCGCCGTAATTCAAAAAATTGTTTATTGACCCGTCGCATCGCTTTGCGTTGGGGCGGTAGTGATTGATTGTTTTCTATCTGCCGATTGAAATAAGCCGCAACCGTAGATGCCTCACGGTTAATTGCGATGGGCTTATGTTTAGGTTTTTTAATAACCAGTTCCGACTCAACTGCGAGCCTAAGAGGCGCGAACAACCGTTGGCTGCGGACTTCGATATCGGAAATAGCGGCGACGCGGTAGGGGTTGCGAGGGTGGGGCGGTGCTACGGTTCTACTTCGCTTGGGTTGTCGGCTTGTTCCTCCCGTTCTTGTACGTCGCGTTGCTCCATCTGCTGCCTTAGAAACGCCGGGAGTTCGTCGTCCTGATTCCCCGGTGGATCCTCGTCCTCCTCCGGCTCGTATAGGCGGTCGCAGTCTAGAATTTCCTCCCGGTTGCGACTGTCCCAACTGAATACGTGCATCGCCGGGCAGTAGCACCGAACCGTGACCGACTCCGGTTGATCCGCCTTCCCTGTGGTCTGCCACATGGCTACCGGGCACGTTTTGCAAGCCAGAGGAAGTCCTGGTAGGTGCTCGGCCCTGAGTTTCAGCAGAACTTCGCTGGTTATCTCTCGCCCGTTCGGGAGCGTATAAGCTGCCATCGCGATCTCCATAGGTCTGATAGAACGTCCGCTCGCGCTCGGCCAGTAGCCGAAGTCGCTCATCCGGGGATGACGCGGTGTAAAGCTTGCGAAAAGCCGGGGTGGCTTTACTGACGTACTTAATTTCCTTGGCCCGCTGAGGCCAGGCTAGTAAGCGGTCCTGGATAACCTTCTTGTCCAGCGGAGGCTTTTTTAACTCACGTCTGACAATGAAGTCGTCTTGGAAGATGGTGTCTTTCAGGTTGGTAAACTTCGCGTCACCGGGAAGCTTGACTGCGATGTATTCGCTGTCCTTACCTTCGTTGCGAATCCGTGTTTCACCGTGCTCAGCAACAAGTGCGTAAAAATCCGAGCGGGTTACTACGCCACGCTCAATGACCTGCTTAACAAGGCCTTGTTTAAAGTCACGACTTTTCCCATAAAAATCGTCACCTTTATAACGTGATAACACGCTAGCGGCATCCTTTATATCAGCGCGCACATGTTCACGCGGTGAAGCCAGGTTGTATTTTTGGTTGATATATTCTTGAAAAGCCTCAAGGTGTTTTTCGGATTGCGAGTAGCTAGAACCAACCGGATCGAAGATAGTACCGGACAACATATTTAACTTTGGTATTATGATATGGATATGAGGTGTGCGTTCGACCATATCGCCGGTTGATTTGTCCTTTATCTCTTTTATTTTGGGCAGATGCGCTTCCGCGTAAAAATTAAATTCATCCTTCTTGTAGGCATACATAAAAAATTGTTTGAACTCTTGCGTGACTGCTAACAACGTCTCGTGAGAGATATGATCCTCACGAAAAGCCAAGGTTATAGATAAGTACCTGTCTTGACCTTTGTCAGGAATGCTTTCGTAGACCAAACGTGTCAGATTAAGATCACCATCAAGCATAACTCGCTCATCAAGCTCATCACGGCTAAATTCACGACCAGCTTTAGTACCGGTTTCTAGATATTCTTGTGCACCTGCATTATAGCCTCTCACTCGAATTAGCATTATCTAACCCCGCCCGCAATAAGATCTCGATATTCACAAGTGGATTGATAAGCTTCCTGTATAATTCTTCATTAATAATACCAACTCTGTGAGCATGGTTAATGCGGTGTGCTAACTGATTGATATTATTACTAGCCTTGTTATATGCAAACAGCAGTTTTTGATAATCAAGTGGCTTGGCCTCTTTGACGTTGAACGTAACTTTAGAATTTAAAAAAACGTCCCTTAGAAACTCAGAGGCTGACATCTTTGCTGCTTTAAGTTTTTTCTTTATTTCGGCCCCATCCTCCTCATTAGTCCGAAAATGGAATACACACGTTTTCTTCTTGATCTCAGCCATGGAGCCTCCTACCAAAAAATGATGTGACCAACCTGACAAAATGACCAACAACAACAGGCTTTTCCGCTCTGCGGGGTTTCAAAGGGGTTTCCCCTTTGGCGCGTCGATGAATACGGGGGGGAGCTTCATCCCCCCGTATACATCGTCAACGTGCCTGTCTTTTGATTCCGATTTTTTCGTACAGCCCAGTAACACCCCTGAAGTCCCCCACTTGCACCCCACATTTGCCCCTGATATAGCCCACATGTACACTGAAATACCCCAGAAATAACCCGCAAACTACCCAGGAGGTCTAGTTTCACCATGACAAAACTGTCTCTAAGCGAAACCTTGAAGCAAATGGCGGGTATGCATGAAAGTCGATCTGAAACCGACCGCCTACGGGATGTGTATGCCGATATAGAAATGGCCTTACAGAGCGGTGTGAGTCGAAAAGCTGTTCTGGAAGTCCTCCACAAAGACGGCTTTGCGATGAGCCTTAAAATGTTCGATAAGGCGCTATATCGCATCCGTAAAGCTAAGCGCTCTAACGTCACTACAAAATGTCATGCAGATGAGCATCGCGCCGGCGCTATAGAAAGCGAGACCTCGACAGACCAACCACCTCTGGAAAAGCCCGTAACATGGCCACGCAAACCGATGACTCCCGCAGATTTTCGAGAAATTAGGAATCAGCCACACGACTGGGTGGCATTATCCAAACCAGTAATCAAAAAGTGATTAGTCACAACTAAGGTGTTACCCGTTAAGGGCAGCTTTCTAACGATGCTTTCCGAACTTTTTTTTAACATCCGCAGGCAGACTATTGATAATCTCTCTTTGCGCTTTGTACTCTTCATAAAACCATTTATTGGTTTCATCATTTTGTTTAGAAATAATGGTAAGCCAGGTCACACCCCCCAACGTCAACATCATGGCAAACACAAAACCGACCAGAATTATATAGTTCATGCGTGTAGCATGTGTGTCCCGAACATTTGCAGAAATACCTTTGACCCTTCTCTCCAGTTCCTCAACTTTGATTGAGGCTTTATGAAGCGCAGGATCAAACGTTCGCTCTAAACTCACATGTATAGCACCAGAAAGCTCTGACCCCGCTTCAAACGCAACCCGTGTTGCCGTAGTTTGAATGGCTTCCTTGGTAGCATCTTGAAGCTTCTGAGCGGTTGATTCTGCATCAGCTACAGCAATGGCAATAATCTCTAAAGAGTCTGAAATCGATAGTTTCAGCAGTTCCGGTATGGCCTTAATATCGTCGTGAACCCTCCCGAGGTCGCTTAGCAACTCAATCATCAACGCTTCGCGTGCAGTTTTAGGTGGAGCGGTTTCATCAATCATGGCGAGCCCTCAACTGAATAGTGCATCGTAAACAGCATCTAGCTTCCGATTCACACCTTTACATAATAGTTTTAGACCATACATATCTGACCACCGCTCACGATCTCCTGCAGCCGCAGTCTTATCCTTGAGCAATGTTTTATAGTCAACTCCATCAGCCATTAGTCCCTGTAGAGTCATGCGACGAATCGACAATGCATCAAACAATTCAGTTTCGTAAATCGCACACCGGTTATTTAGAGAGAACGTTTCATTTTGTCCATGAAAGTTTTGAATAATCGGAAACTCGCTTTCTACGTCTCGTTGAACACGGTTGAATAAGACCTTGATTTTTTCGGAAGGAATACCAATTGCCGTCAAACTTTCGATCATGCGCACCGACTCAATTTGTTCTTTTGTACCACTTGTGACAGGAATAATATAATAGTCAATATTTTCATGAGCCTCTTCAAACCCTTCAAGATTGACCATAAAATCTTCGACGTTAGAAGCGCCCACGTCGATGATTGCGCTATCTGCAAGCATGACTTTCTGTAAAAGTTCGCGAAACATGTCTCCGCGCAACTTCTCAACATCCAGGCCAATTCCTTCCGCCGTTTCATTAATTGATTCAATCGCATAAATTGGTGCGTCGTCCATTCGCGGAGACAACAGGTGCGCTGCAATGGTTGTTTTTCCTATATTTCCAGTGTAATTAATCACTGCTACTTTCATGTTAATATTTCCTTGGCATATTAGTATTAAAACAGCCATACTACGTATGTTTCGAAAGTCAAAACCAATAGAGGGTGATAACGAATCAAAAGGTGTAACGGTAAAAAGTAGTCTTAAAAAACTGCATCAATTCCGGCGATACGCTCTCCAAGAGAGTTTTCCATATTGATCACACGGGCGCGTTCCAGCGTGGGCAGATATAAGGTTTCGTTGCGTTCCACCAAAAAGCCATCATCGTTAATTACATCCACACACTCTCTGCGGTGCTTCATACGTGGTGTTACTTCCATCGTGGGCTGAAGACTGACCGGCGCTATATCCTCGTATTGTTTTGGCCAGCGTGACTCCCAACCACCAAGGCCGTCGCTCATCCCATACCACAACACTATGTTGTCGCTGATCGTGTCGTAATCATCGTCCAGGACGATGTAACGAACACGGTGTGTTGCAACATGCCAAGCAGCAACAGCCCAGCGAGTCACCACAGTGAACTCACGTACAGGATCAGGCCGCTCGATTAAAAATCCTTGCATCGCCTTTTGTCCGCGCTTACGACACGCCACCAGGTAGTTTTTGTTCGGATAGGGGCGACGCGCCATCAGCTCTACATTGGCTTTCAACGCCAAGCCCAATTCGGCACAGTTCAAATCTACGAGCTGACAGGGTTCAAAATCCCTGTTACCAAATATCCGCGGGGTTATATGAATAAGCATTCATTATTTCCTCAATGAGTTTTCGAGCGCAGCCGAATGCCGAGCGCGTATGTCCATGCTGAAAATGGTGGAAGGGTCTATCCAAAACCAAGGGCTCCGCCCTTGTTATCCCGCTCTTGCCGCAGAGGGCTCAGGAGCGCGGGGTGGTGAAACTACCCCACACCCCAGAGCAAGGCTTTGGGTGGTCGAGGTATCGTCAAGTGTGCGCTGCGCCCGTGCATCCGTTCGCCGCAACGATGAAGCCGTTACGACGAGCCGGGAGCGCGGCACCTGACGTTTCATAGAGGGGATTGTTACAAACCAACTCAGGCATAGACGTCATGCCATTCCTGGCTCGTATTCGTCGTCTTGGTCCAGGGTCTGGTCTTCCTGCCCCCGGTAGCGGACATCCTTACGATATTGAGCATCGTTCTGCTGGGGCTCCGTCTGTGGCTCTCGTATCCCGAGTTTTATCCCCGCTGCCACGCTTTCGGTGATATCGCGTAACTGCGCGAGGCTCAACGGCGCCTGGGGCTGATCAGACAGTAATTCGTCAAGAGTGACGGCCCCGCGACTGATTCGTGACACGTCGCCAGTGGCATGTTCGGCGACGAAAGCAAACACTTCTTCGGCATTCATCTCTGGCGAGTTTTCTGGATAGGTCGCGTCAACCGCACGCCATAAATCTTTCAGCGTATGAACCTTGTCAATAAACGGCATATCGACCGTGCGGGTGTCACTACGCGAGTTCATGATCGCGCCCAACAGCACGCGCTTTTCGTCGGGATTGAAGGTGGTTATTCCGTAGTGCCCGAGTCCTTCGTGCTTAACACATCGGTGCAAAGCGGCTTCGTTCCGTGATTGAGAAGCCACAACGCAGATTGCTTGTCCAACGGGAAGGTACGCAGCTTGGACGCTTTGGAGTCGCTCGCGGGCTGCTGTGTCGAGTGGTTGTCCAACGGCTTGTTCGATGGCATCGATGTATTCCTTCGTGTCAGTGAATAAAAGCACTCTAACCTGGTCGATTAGACCAAGCTCCTCTAGGGCCGCTTGAACAACCCGCTCCGCTTCAACCTTATCCATAGTAAACCAGTCTCCCTCGCTAGAACGGTATCTCTGGATCGAAACCATCATCATCGGAGGCCTGTGGGGCTGGCTGTGCAGGCTTGTTAGCGGCGGGCTTTGACTTGCTCCTCTGCGCAGAGTCAGGCTGTTGTGGCCCGCGTGCGCCCTGCTCGGCTGGCTTTCCGTCTAGTAGTTGCAGGGTGCCGTGCATGTCCACGATGATTTCAGTCGTGTACCGCTTGATACCGTCCTTCTCCCAATCACGGGTTTGTAGCTTGCCCTCGATGTATACACGCGAGCCTTTACGCAGGTATTCACCGGCGATTTCTGCGACTTTTCCGAACAGTACAATCCGGTGCCATTCGGTTTTTTCAACCTTTTGCCCGGTTTGCTTGTCAGTCCACTGTTCGCTGGTGGCCAAGCTCAGATTCGTTACCGCGTTGCCGTTCGGTAGGTAACGAACATCGGGATCCTGGCCGCAGGTCCCCAAAATTGTGACTTTGTTTATTCCACGCATGATGATTTCCTCTATTTTCCATATGGTTTAAGCGGAGGTCTTTAAAGTCAGAACGCACCTGATTTTCAGCGGTTGAACACCAACTGCACCTTGGCCTGACCATCGAGGCGCAACGCGGCGTCGAACGTCTTGCCTGCCTTGGTCTTAAAACCTTTGATAACCCCGATTTTACCTTTTGTCAGCAGGGTTTCGATCTGGCCGAAGGTCAACGTTTTTCGGCTGACTTCAGTCCATAACTTGAAGGTGCATTTGCGGCATCCAATCACCTTGGGCGTTACGGCCAACTCACCGCCGCACATTGGGCATTTGGCGTTGAGTTCTGGCGGCGCGTCCTTGACCAAGGCCTGCACATTGCCCAAATCCACCGTTCCCACCTGGTGCGCGATAAACCGCTCCAGTTCGTCCAGGAACGCGTCTACGGTCAACTCCCCGGCTTCGATCATCAGTTGCTGTTCATGCCAAAGGGCGGTCATATCCGGCGTAGTGGCAATAGCAGGCAATGCCGCAATGAATTCCAAGCCCAGTGAGGTCGGGATGAACTTTTTCTTCACCACCTCGTAGAAACCACGCTCTTGTAACTTGGTCAGTATTGAGCCCCGTGTGGCTGGGGTGCCGATACCACCGTTTTCGCCAGTCTTGCCCTTGTCCCGGTCCAGCAACAATTGCTTGATGCGCGGATCAACCACGTACTTGGCCACCCGCTTCAAATCTTTAAGCAACTCGGCCTCGGTGTAGATCGGCAGTGGACGGGTTTTCTCTTTTGAAACGGTGATGGACTCACAAACACCATTTTCAGCAGCCTTCAAAGCCGCAAGAGCGTCGAACTGGGCTGCTTCGTCCGTTTCTCCGGCGTCGTCGTCATCGTCAGCACTGCTGCCAACAAGCGCCGTCCAACCCGGCTGAGTCGTTTTATTCGAGCGAGCGATAAAGGTATGACCGGCCACCTCAAACAGCACCTCTGCCGCCAGGTAGCCCTTGGCAGGCATGAATTGCACCAGGTAACGTTTCACGATAGCCAGGTACACCGCCTTTTCATCGGGTGATAGTTTGGCGATATCCACTTGGGTGCCGGTTGGGATAATCGCGGTGTGCGCCGTCACTTTGCTGTCGTTGAATGCCCGACTTTTGCGCCGTGAATCTACCTGGTCAAAAACCAAGGCAAAATCCGGTAGTGCCTGGGCCAATGCCGCCAATGTCTGCGGCGCATCGAAAAACTGTTCCTCAGACAAGTAACTGCAATCTGAACGGTTGTAGGTGATGGCCTTGTGGTTATCGCGCAATGACTGAGTGATGGCTAACGTCTTTTCTGACGTAATCCCATGCTCCTTGCTGATCTCTGCTTGCAGCATCAGCAAGTCAAAAGGCAGGGGGGCAAGCTCCTGCTTTTCCACCACCTGCGCCCGAGTAACGATCGCAGGCGCGTAATGACAAGCGGTTGCGATGGCCTGGGCGTATGACTCGTCGATGATTCGGTTTTTGTCGTCTGCCGGTGCATCGTCCGGGACCACCAATTTCGCGCTGACCCGACCGCCAAACGTCAAATGGGCGCTGACCGCATAGAAGTTAGCGGCAGCATGGTTCTTGTTCGCCAGGTATCGATTCACGATCAAACCCAGGATAGGGGTCTGCACTCGACCGACCGATAAGACCCCTTTAATCCCCCTAGCCCGCGCTGCCAAAGTGCAAGCCCGCGTCATGTTAAAGCCGTAAAGCTGATCACCGATGCTGCGTGCCAGGGCCTTTTGGTACAGACCGTAAAACTCACGGTTGTCCTTGAGGTTTGCCAAGGCTTTGAGTGCCGTATTGACGTTAAGGTCGTTGATCAGCACACGCTTTACTGGGCGGGTATTGCCGAAATACCCCAACACCTCGTCTACCAGCAATTGGCCCTCGTCATCAGGATCACCAGCGTGAACGATCTCTGACGCCTGCCCAATCAGCTCTCCTACCACTTTAAGCTGTTCATGGGTGCGCGCAATCGGCTGGTACTTTATTGGACGCAGTTTGAGCGGCAAATCCGTGGCATCCCACTTTTCGTAGGCCGGGTTGTGCACCTCGGGCGGCGCCAGTTCTAGCAGATGCCCAATGCACCAGGTCACAACATCCAAACCGCACTGAAAAAAACCACCTTTGTTTTGCGGATTGCCCAAGGCTTCGGCAATAACCTTTCCTAACCCTGGTTTTTCGGCAATAAAAACTCTCATATTTAAACCTTTGATAGGTAAACAGTTGTTCAAAGAATTTGTTTTAGTTAGATGTCGTAGATGGTTGGCTGAACTTCAACTGCGAAAGCTCTTCTTCAAGCGAACTTGATAACGCTTCTTCAATGATGCACCTATGCGAGACATTTTGCTTTTGTGCACGTAGAGCAATGGCTCGGTAAAGGTCGTCATGTAACAAGAACTTCATGCGCCGAGGCTCACAGCTGTGAGCCTCGGCTTGATGAACCAATAATGACTTCATACCCAACCTCAATAAGTGAGTACGACTTGGGCCGATTGCCCCCCAGCAACGGCGTTAGCAGTGACTGTTGCGTTGCCTGAGACAGTTCCTGTTAACCGCGTTGTGATTTGCCCATTGGCATCCGTCCACCCAGAAGTACGCGTTAGCGTCCCAAGGTTAGTGGTCCAGAAAACCTGGACACTGGAAGCCAAATTTCCCCGTGCATCCCGCACAGTGGCGGTAATTTCCGTATAAGCAAGGCCATTAGCCCGAATCGGAGTAGGCGAAGCCGTCACTTTGGTCACTCTGGCCGTGCGGTTGTCCGCCGTCAGCGTGACTTTGGTGGACTTGGTGCTTAAACCACTGCCCGTAGCCATCACTGAAGCGGTGACGTTAGCCACACCCACGGCGTTGCCCGTCAACGTGATTTTGGCCTGGCTGCTATTGCTAGACACGCTGGTACTGCCGCTCAACGTCCCAAAGTCTGTAGTCCAGGTCACAATCAGTGGTGTGATGCTTGAACTAAATCCGTTGCCGTTGGCATCGGTTAGGTTGGCGTAGAAGGTGGTTTTATCCACCCCGTCAGACACGATGTAAGGAGGTGCCACGTCGATGTTCAAAATGCGAGCGGTAGTAACGTCCGATATAAACACCAGGTGCTTGGTCTTACTGCCCTTCGCGGCCTCGGCGGTAATATCCGTTGATCCCGCTTTGACGGGTGACTTCAAGGTCATCCTGGCCTGACTATTCGCATCTGTCAGCGACGTGGTGGCACTCATAGTTCCGCGTGCGTCGCTGTTGCGCCAGTTGACCTGTACACCTGCCCCAACCAAATGCCCTAGGGCGTCCTTAACCGTAGCCGTGAACACCTCACTGTCGATACCTGCAGCTACTACCTCGGTCCGTGGGCTGGTTAACGTCACCACCTGAGCCGTTGCGGCATCTGGGATAAACGTCACGTGCGCTGTATTAGAACCGGCAACAGATCGGGCCGTTACCGTCGCGCTTCCAATATCCGTACTGCTTAAAGTGACAATCGCCTGGCTATTGGAGTCGGTCACTGTGCTGGTCTCTGACAAGCTACCAAAGTCTGTGGACCAAGTAACTGTTACGCCAGGGCCGACAAGGTTAGAGCTGCCATCCTTGATTGTTGCCACCAACACACTGACCGCTGAACCATCCGCTACAACCGAAGTGGGTGTAGCCACCAACGCGGTGACTTTGGCGTTGTTTAGGTTAGCCGTGACCGTGATCGTGGTGCTGGCACTGCCGCCCGGTGCTGACGCGGTAATGGTATAAGGCCCTGCGGTACTGCCTCCGAAGCGGTTGAGCGTCTTACCAGATTCGTCCGTCTGGGTAGTGGACCGCATAAGACCGCCTCGCGGCAGGCTTGACGTACTTGACCAGTTGACTTCTATGCCGGCTTCCAGTGGGTTGCCATGGGCATCCTGGATCGTGGCCACCAGCTCGATACCGTACTCGACGTTGGCCGCTATGGTGGACGGTGAACCCGTGACGGTTACCACCCTGGCCGTGGTCGAGTCTGCGTTTAGCTGCACCGTCGCCGTTGCATCACCCGCTACAGCAGATGCTTTCACAGTGGCAGTACCAGCCTTGGTGCCGGTCAACATCACTGTAGCCTTACCGCTGGCATCCGTAATGCTCGATGCGTTGTCCACCTTGCCGATATTGCTGGACCAGTTGACCGTCACACCGGCACCGACTGGATTGCCCTGTGCATCCTGGACGGTGGCCACCAACGTACTGCTATCGGTGCCATTGGCGGTGATTGAGGTCGGTGTAGCCACCAGGCCAATCACCTTCGCCGTGGTGTTATCGGCTACCAGCGCAACCGCCGCCGTTGCTTCACCCACTGCTGCCTTCGCTGTAACCTTCGCAGAGCCTGCGGTGGTGTCAGTTAACGTGACCGTGGCTTTTCCGCGGGCATCTGTGATGCTCGATCCGCTCGACAGCTTGCCAGTGCTGGTAGTCCAGTTGACCGTCACACCGGCACCGACCGGATTGCCCTGCGTATCCTGGACGGTGGCCACCAACGTGCTGTTGTCGGTGCCATTGGCGGTGATCGACGCGGGTGTAGCCACCAGGCCAATCACCTTCGCCGTGGTGTGATCAGCTACGAAAGCGACAACGGCTGTCAATGCACCGGCTGCGGTCTTGGCTGTGACCGTTGCCTTACCTGCTTTGGTCCCCGTCAACGCTACGGTAGCTTTACCGCTGGCATCCGTCATGCTGGTAGTAGTGGACAACGCGCCCGCGCTGCTGGACCACCCCACCGGCACACCGGCGCCGACTGAATTGCCGTGGGCATCCTGAACAGTGGCCACCAACGTACTGCTGTCGATGCCACTGGCCGTTATCGAGCTCGGGGTGGCCACCAACCCAATTACCTTGGCCGTTGATCCGTCAGCGACTAGGGCGACAGTGGCTGTCGAGGCACCCGCTGCGGCCTTGGCTGTAACAGTTGCGTTGCCTGCGGCGGTGCCGGTCAACATGACCATGGCTTTGCCGCTGGCATCGGTGACGCCCGATGCACCGGACAGCTTGCCAGTGCTGGTGAACCAGTTGACCGTCACGCCAGCGCTGACCGGATTGCCGTGGGCATCCTGGATGGTGGCCATCAACGTGCTGCTATCGGCGCCATTGGCGATGATGGAGGTCGGTGTAGCCACAAGACTAACGACTTTCCCAGTCAACCCATCAGCCATCAGGGCAACGGTGGCTGTTGACTCACCAGCTGCGGCCTTGGCGGTCACAGTGGCAGTACCTGCCGTGGTGCCTGTCAGCATCGCCGAGGCCTTTCCGTTGGCATCGGTGACGCCCGATGTACCGGACAGCTTGCCAGTACTGGTGGACCAGTTAACCGCAACACCGGCGCCGACTGGATTACCGCTTGCGTCCTGGACGGTAACCACCAACGTACTACTGTCAGTGCCGTTGGCCGTGATTGAGGTCGGCGTAGCTACTAGGCCAATCGCTTTGGCCGTCGATCCGGCCGCCAATAGAGCAACGGCGGCTATTGACTCACCTGCTGCGGTCTTGGCTGTGACCGTTGCGTCGCCTGCAGTGGTCCCGGCCAACGTGACCCTGGCTTTTCCACTGGCATCGGTGACGCTTGATGCGGCGGACAGTTTGCCGCTGCTGCTGATCCACTCAACCTGAACCCCTGAACCAACTGGGTTGCCGTTTGCGTCTTCAACAGTCGCCACCAAGGCACTGCTATCCGTGCCATTGGCGGTGATCGAGGCCGGCGTAGCCACCAGACTAACCACCTTGGCCGTTGCTTTGTTGGCCGTAAAGCTCACTTTGGCCGTGGATGCACCTTTCACAGCGGCGGCTCTCACCGTCGAATCACCTACCACTTTTCCAGTCAGGATCACGGTGGCCTTGCCGCTCTCATTAGTCACGCTGGACGCTGCGGACAGTTCCCCAAGCGTGGTAGTCCAGGTAATGGGGACACCCGCCCCTATTGAGTTGCCGTTGGCATCCTGAACGGTGGCAACCAACGTACTGATGGACACGCCATCGGCCACAACCACTGCCGGGGTTGCCACCAACCGCACCACACGGGCACTCGCTAGTTCTGCACCAAATTCAGCACCGATTTGCGCTTGAGTCCCCAATAGCCCTTTGGCCGTAACCTGCACCGTAGTACGAGCCTTGCTAACCAGTGTTAGGCGGGCCTGCCCTTGGCTGTCGGTCTTGACATCTTGGCTCTTTACAGTGGCCCCGCCCTTAAAGCTCCACTCAATCGCCGCATTGGCAACCGGTGTGCCGCTGGTTTCTTGCAGAGTGGCCGTAAAAGTCACAGGATCTGCACCATCAGCTAGGGCGATAGGTTTGGAGCGCTCAATCCCAATCTTGAAACTGTCTAAATTGATTTGCATGACGTTGGATTGAATAACCCGGCCAAACCTGTCGGTGCCCACCGCCTTCAAGGTGTAGCTATTAAGGGCCGTTTCAGATGGGGGTAACACCAACGTGGACATGCCGCCGCCGCCATAAGGATGGGCATAGCTGCCAGCCGTGCCGGTCCAGCTCAAATTGCGGATGTTTTTGCCGCTAATAGTCACAGGAAACGACAACGTAGAGCCTGGGCTGCCGCGCAGTTGCGCGGGCAGGGTGATTTGCACGACGTCGTCTTTTTTGTAGCCCAGGATAATGTCGTACTTGCGGTCTATCAGGTTGTAACGGGAATTGCCCAACATCCGATTGGCTTTTATATCAGCTGGGCTAAGCTGCGTGTTCAGGTCAGAACCAAACTGATAATTCAGACCCACCCGAACGGCGGTATCTGAAAGTCCGCCTCGGCCCTGGCGATAATCCGCAGAAAGGGTAATCAGAGGGATCGGCGTGTAGATCAACGCTACGGTGGTTGCACGGGGGTCTTTTTGACGGCTTGAAGCCCCGAATAAACCCACCTCGCTACCGTAATACTGCTCATAGATCAGCTTGCCGCCGAGCTGCGGATACTGCGGTAAATAACCTTCGGCGCGAATATCCCAGCCATTGGCCGGACGCTCCTGGTAATACTTTGTATCGGGCGAATTTTTCCAGTCGCTCAAGCGCCAATAAGTGTTGCCTGAAAACTTGAATGAATCGGTCCACACTTCGCCGCCCAAGCCAAAACGGTCATTTCTACCCGTCATGTCGCGGTCATAGAACGCGTTCACTCCATACAACACGTTTTCCACCGTGTGCCGATAGCCCCCCCCTACGCTGATTGTGTAGCGGTAGTCTTCGGTCGAGACGTTGGAACGCCGAAACCCGGCCTGGGTAAAAATCAGATCCTTGGGCGTGTCATAAAACGGCATCAGTACATCAAAACTGCCGAAGCGCACACCGCTTTCACCGGCGCCCATGGAAAGTTGCGCTGTGGCTTTTTTTGATGCAAACCAGTCTTTGATAGCCTGGCTGCCGGCGGAGTTGGCCAAGCCCATTGCCAGGCCCTGAAACTCGCCAAAATCCTTGCCTTTACCGTCCTTGTTCAACGGATTGGCCACAAGTTGCTGATCGGACCTCGCACCTACGCCGTCCAGCAATCGATTGACCTTCTGCTTAGACCGCTCCATGTCAGTCGAGGCGCTAGCCAGCTCTGGCAGGTTGTAAGGATTTTCTGCTGTACCATGCGATACAGCTGCAGTTGCTTTTTTTGCACTGGTCGTCACAGCAGCTGAACTACTGCCCAACGTCGATTGGGCAGAATTAGGCTGCGTTACTGTCTGTAACGTACTGGCACATCCAGTGCTTGCAGCTAAATACAAAGTTAATAACTTACGCATTACTGCCCGAAAAGCGGGCACACGAACGGGCGGCCCCAGATATGATTTAGCCATAGCGTTAATACCCACCTGAAAGTGTAAGAAGCAAGAAGTCAGAAAGACACTTCTTGAAGTGGAGATAGAATAAAACTAACCAAACACCCTACCGAACTTGTCGTTTATCTTTTTGTTTATATTTTTATCGGCAGCAGGGCAACTATTAAGAAATTGTCCGCGTGCCGCAGCTGTCCTACTCCACTTGATCTTTCCTCTTTTCTTGATTTTTATACTGAAGTAATCTTTCTCAGCGCTGCGGCATTCACTCCCGCCGCTATTACCTGTGAACTTTCCAAACATGCATATCACGGTCTTACAAGGGTCCTTGGCAAAGGCCGGCGAAGTCGTAAAAACCGCCAACGAGAGCAGCGCCCCCGTTAGGTACTGCCGAGAACGTGAAACCGGAGTGCTCTTTTTAGCAGGTACAACTTTGTGAGCGGCCAAGCGCAATTGGGCCGCCGTAAATACGGTGAGTTTCATGGTCGTGTCCTATGTTGTGCGCGTAGTTGCGCTTGGTAGTGCAGGAAGGTTTATTGCTTGTTTTTAGGATTGTTACGTTTAAGTTGTTCTGCTTTCATTTGTGCATCATGAGGGGATGCAACAGCGGCTTTTTCTTCAACCATGCGTACAGGAACGGTCAGTCCGTTGATCTTGGTCGCATCCCCTACAGGTAACGGTGGAGGTTTGATTTTTGAACGCGCCAACAATATTTCATCCTCATAGTAAAATATCTTTCGCGCCTTGATTTTCATCGGTGCAGTCGTTTTCGTACCCTGAATGAATACTAGCTGCTGGTCATACGGCAATTCGTTAATGTCTTGTGGAAGCATCAACGGTACGGGTTGATCACTGTAGTTATCAGTCTGATTGCGGTCCCGCTTGGCTAGAGATTGGGTTTTAACCCTTACCGTCTTATTGCCCAGCCTTGCGCTGTACTCTTTAGCCAGTTCGATATCACCAGGGGCGAAGACAATCTCGATATGAAAAGCCTTCATAATCGCGTTGCCCTTCTCTGTGCCGTAAACAGCACGGATCTGATCCTTACCTTGAAAAATGATGAAATACCGCAGCCCCGCACCGCGTGTCAGTGCAGGCGCCGTTTCCATGATTTCCATGCGGCCCATGATCGCGAACTCGTCCATGAGTAGCGCCAGTTGAAACTTGTACTTGAGGGTGCCATCGGCGCAGTGCCCGCCGTGTTCCGGCAACGGCTTTGAGTTTTGTCGAATGGCCTGGGTGAAAAACAGGTTCATCAACGGGCCAAATTTTTTCAGCGATTCTTCGGACATGCTGAAATAGATCGTGGTTTTTTCCTGCCGGGCTTTGGCGAAGTCGATTTGCGGTTCCGTTTCACTGGGCGAGAGTGCCCAAGCCACGGTTTTCTCTGCGTACATCGACAGAACGTCGCGCACGATATCGGCTGTGGTGGACCAGCCACTGCTCTTGTTCTTTGATGCTTCGAATACGCCATTTAGTTCGCGCAAGGTCTCGGCGGATAAGGCACTAGGTCCGCTATTACGCTCGTTAATGACTTGCTGCGCCATACCCCCATAGCAGACCCCAACGACGCTAATTCATACGCCTGAGGCAGCGTGAAGGGCATTCCTGGCGTTTCCATGATGTACAACAAGATGGCAGTGAATACGTTGCTGGCCTTGGTATACCACTCCTGGTTCTTCTCGTTGCTCGACACAAACAGCACGCTGGCCATGGTTCGAATTTCGCCCAGCCGGTAAAGCGGGTCCTTACTGATCTGCGACAGAGGATTCCAGCGGTGCGTCTCAAGGCGTTCAGGTGAGAAGCGGAAAACCTTGTGACCCGCCGAAGCCCTAAAACCCGAAGTCAGCTCCCAGTTCTCAAATTTCGGATCATTGATGACCATTGAATCGGGGTAGCTGAGTGCATTTGGAACAACCTCCCCCACGCCTTTACCTGTACCAGGAGGCGCGGCCAGCATAATAAATTGCTGCCCATAGCTGGCCAGATACGTGTCTTGGATAGGGTGCCTGCCGATCAGGAAGGGTGGATATTCCTCTATGCGCTGTTGCGGGTTTTGTGGACTGTAGGACGCGCTACTGTTTGCCATACAACTCCCCCTTTATTCACCGTTTATTTTTTGCAAGCAGCCCGGTACTCATCCAGTGTTAAACCAAGCGCCAAGCGTTTTTGATCTTCTTCAACAATGCCCAGATCAAACTGCTCCTGGGCTTGCCGGTCATAAGGAAATACACGCAGAAAATTAATGCGCGTCTGTACTGAATGAGGCCCTCTGATAAACAAGCGACCAAACCGGCGGGCCAAGTGCAAGCCAAAATTTCGGGACAGTTGAGCTTCGGTTTTCATACCGCCTCCTACCGACTATTGGGTTTCCACCATTATTTGGTATTGAAGGCGCTGCACCTTCAGAATCTCTGTTTTTACTGACAAGTGTGAGCGTTGCAATTCCAACAATTGTTGTTGGTTGTTCTTTATATCCATAAGCGCAGATACCACCGAGTATTCCTGCGCGCAGTCATCACTACAACGATAGGGATTAGTGGCAATTAACCGAATTGCAAACAGCCGATAACCAAAAACCATTGATAATCTCATATCAATAATCCTATCGTAACTCTCAGATCTACTTTACTAATCGACTAAATGCGGCTTGTACAAATGGGCCAGCTCAGGGAACGCAGAAGCAAGCGCCTCATTACCATTGGCGATGTGCGTCATCACCGCTGTGGTTATATTTTCACGAACAACCCCTTCCGAGACGAAATATAACGCCCAAGCTTGATCCGGGGTTGATTGGCCTATTTGATCCTCAATGACTTTGTAAGCTTTATATTCTTCAGAGTTGTGGTAGCAACGACAGTCCTTTTCGCACATAGCTAGCTCTCCATAGATTACTTTTTGCTGGTATTTAGGTACTCACCTTTGTATTCGAACTGGCGTAACTCTTGGGCATTGGCAAACCGGGCATCACCGTGCAAGGAGGTAGTGGGGCTGAGCCTGAAATACAACGCGAACAGCGTGATACCAACCGGCAAAAATGTGATTGCGGCAGTCAAGCACCAGGACCAAGGCACAAATAACATTCGACGATCATTAAGTGCCAGGTGTCGAGCATCCCACAGGGTATGCCAGGTCAGCCCCGTCATGGCATTGCCTGCCGTCAGCTTCAAAAACAAGGCACTGCCGGCATACAACCCACCCACAAAACACACCAGTATCAATACAAGAACCAATAGAGTTGTTTTCCACCACATGAGGCTTCACCTTTATCTTGGCGTAAGGGAGGAAACGCAAAATCCAATTAATGCAACACATCAACATGTATTGGACTATCAAAAAAGCCTATCACTGTAAGCAGTAACGCAACTACCGTTTACTTTTCACCTCTCTCGCTTAGACAAAAATACTAAGCTGCATTGGACTTAGCTGTTTAATTTCAAACGTCGAAAGCAGCTGCACACAAAAATCACAGAGATTTATTAAGCTCCGCAACTAATAGGACAAAGGGTCACATCTGATAACTTAAATTAATATCGCAGGGCCTAGAGCGGCCCTGTAATATAAGACATATTAATAATATCAGAACTGGCTAGCCAGCCAAGATTCTACCTCTTCCGAACCATGCTCGGTCTTCCATGCCTTGAGCATTGCATGATTACCGCCTTTAGTTTCCACCACCTCTCCTGTGTGAGGATTCTTATAGACCTTCGTGGCCCGCTGCTTGCGGGTTTTCTTTTCCTGAGTCTGTCCAGCTTTAATCATATAATTACTATGTGGATCCAGTATACCAATGATAGTTCGTAGGCTGAAGCTGTACTCACCCAGCAGCGTGCGCAACTTACTCTCAAACTCTAATTCTTTTTGAATTCTAGGGTCTGCTTTAAGTGATTCAAGGTCTTGGAGTTGATCAGCAATATTTTTTTCTAGCTGGCGTAGTTCTGCAATTCTCGACATAGGAAACTCCATCACATGATAAATTATATGGGCGTAAAAACCTTTCCACTATACATTACAAAGCTCTTGAGTTAAATCTTGGTGCTATTGAGCAAGTCCAGTTTATGCTTAGGTTCGTAATGCACCTCTTTAATGTGAGTCCCTTCCATGTACAACACCACGTCGAATGAGGTTCTAACCAACCGCTCGATGTAGCTGTAATCCAATCCCTGGCCCACCTCGGACTGCTTCACCAGCCCGCAAACGCGTGCATAACCCGCCTCACTGTCGTTGGCGTGGGCTGTGGTCACGGTGCCCTTGGTGCCGGTGTTCAGAATTTCAATGAAGTGCCACACCTCATCACCGGTTAGCTCGGCCAGAAACAGATGGTCGGGTTTCATACGCAACGAACTTGCCACCAGGGCTTTCGGTGCCACCACGGCGCCGTAGAACAGGTGCACATGGTTGGGGTGATACGGGAGCTGCAATTCACTGACTTCCTGAATGGTGATCATCCGGCGCGAGACCGGAAACAGGTCCATCAGGGATTTGCCGAAGGTGGTTTTGCCCGAACCTGGCCCACCGAAGATGATGATGTTCTGTCGGTTCTCGACAGCCAGCGGGAAAAAGCTGCCCCAATCTCGTGTTTTATGCGCCGCCACCATAGCCTTCTGCCAGTCGGCCAAGTCGGTCCTAGTGGACGCGATAGCCTGGGCCCCGTCAAACCGCCCGCTGTCGATATAGTCTTGCAGCGTAAAACGCTCCAATGAGGGCTTACGAAACGTCATGGACAGCGTGCCCTTTTCACACGCCGGGGCCATGACGATCTGTCCCCGTTCACCTCCCGGTAGCTCGACCGTGTGAATCGGCGTTTTAGCCCCCAAGTCACGGTGGTTGAGGGCCGCCAGGCTATTGGCCAACCGCCAACACAGGTTGTACGTCAGCCAAGGCGCCTCCTCGCGTTGCCAACCAGTGGGGGTATCGATCCAGATTTCCAATGGCCGGTTAATCGCCACGTCCGTAGTGCCCGCCCGGTTAAGCCGTTCGGAAACACCCGACTGATCGAGAAAATCCAGTACCAACGTAGATTCGATGAGGATATTTTCATCCTCATCCCGCTCCACACCTGGCTCTTGTTCGCCATTTAGGTTTGTCATCGGTATTTCCTCACTGTCAACGGTTCTCAAAGACTGAGGAGAAGTCGATATCGCGGGCGACAATCACGGTCATGACCGTGCCCGGCAAAATGTGCGCCGTTGGCTTGATGCCAATCGTGCTTTGCAGGGCCTGATTGGCCATGTTTTCGGTGTTCTGCTCGCTGTTATTCACCGTGTAGCCATTACCACTTTTCTGCGTAGCGTTTTTCGCGGCATCCAAGGCGTCTTGGATGAAGGACAGCATCACCGCGCCGCCAAAACGCTGCATGTAGTGGTTATCGATCCGGGCTTCTGTACCACTGGCCCCCATCGGCCCTGCGCCGAGACTGGCGAGTCTGGCCCGCACACCCGATTGCGTATCAAGCTCGGTCCAGTTGGTGAACACACGGACCTGGCCCGCACCAACCTCGACACTTTGCTCACCGAACAGACGATCCCCCGCATCAGCCAGCACGGTCGAGCCGTCAGCCGAATAGATAGGCTCAGTCAGTGGGCATTCAATCAACGAGGGCTGATCGGTCACGATTTCGGTGTACAGCACGCAACGGAAATAGGTGTTGCGCGACAGCAGATACTTGCGCGACGGCGCCAGTACCGCTTTACCAGGTGCGAAACTGATACCAGACAAGTTGTTTAAACTGCCACGCGATGACGAACCGCCACCCAAACCACCCCCAAACCCCGTCTGTGCCACGTCAGGAACACCTTCAGGCGTACCGTCCAATGGACTTGCCGTATTTTCTGCATTTCCAATGACAGATCCTGACGCCCCGCTCACCGGCGCAGCGTAGCCTGAGGCATCCTGAATCAAAGGCGTCACCACCACGCCTCCGGCCAACTTGCGCTGGGTCGGTGTCAATGGTGCTTCCCTTACCTCTCCTTGATGTGGCAGACCATTTCCACCTGGTGTGGATCCAGACTGCCCATTCTCATCAGCCTTGGCCTGCTCTTGAGCCAGCCTTAACGCCTCTTCATCCCTGGCCTTTTGCTCTTCTGCAGCCTGGATCTCCTTGAGCTTTTGTTCCTTGAGCTGTTGCATGCTGGTGTCTTGGCCCGTGGCCCTGTCGAGGGTGGCATCCGCCTTGACCGAACTCTCATCAATGTCGGTGGAGCCTTCCTGCATGATCGAAATAACCCACCACCATCCCCCAATCAGGATCAAGAGAAACACCAGCACCATAGCGGCTATGCTGAGGTACAGCGTTTTTTTGGCCTGCCCGGTCCCTGGGCGCTTGTTCAGCAGGTCAAAGGCACCACGAGCTTTATCGGAGTGCACCGGGGGCAAGTCGCTGTTTTCTGTTTTTGCAGGCTGATCCTGGGACTGTCCACGAGGTTCATCCGCCGGCAACTCTCCACCCTGGATCACAGGGGCGTCATGACTGTCGTTGCTTTTATTGTTCGGCATGCTTCACCTCCCGAATCTCCCCCGTGGTGGTACCGTTGTAGTTGTAGAAGCCACCCACCCGCTGCCGGGCTCTGGCTTCCATCACCAAGGAATTAAGCCGAAAACGAAATAACTGGCTGACGCCATGCACCACCATGATGTTTTGCACATTGCGTACGTTGGCCAACGTCTCTGTGCCATCAGGAAGTACCTGGTACACCGCTGGCCGGGGCGCATTGGTCACAAAGCGAAAACAGGTAAAGGTGCCGTTGTCCCAACCTTCCGTTGGAGCAATGGACTCATCACCACGCACCTGGAAAGTGTTAATCGGCCCAGGGCAAGGATCAGGATTAAAATCGCGGGTAGCCACCTGCTTCTTCGGTGGGTCTGGATAGGTAAAGCGCAGGGCATACGTCATGTCCGCTACCTGCTTAACCAGTTTCAGTTCCAACAGGTAGGTATGCCGGTTGGTATTGATGATCAGGTTGGTGTTGGGCTCTTCATCAGTGGTCGGCTTGATCGCCAGGATGTTGCCCGCCTTGTTCGCACCAATTGCCCAAGCCGTAGGATCGCCCGTCACAATCAACCCGGAATCTTCATACACCGTCTCATGGGCAGGGAACTGCACCAGTGAGGTACGCCCAACCACCGCTTGGATACGAAACACGTTGTCCGGGGTGTAGAACGCGGTTTGCACCCGGCGGTCCTGGTAAGACCCCTCTCCCATTTTTTCAGCGAACGCCTGTTGCACACTGCCCGACAGCAGAAGGCCCACAAAAACCGCCATGGATTTATTTACTTTATTTCTCATGACTCACCCCCACGCCAAACTCCTGAGTGGGCGAATAGGACAGAACGCCAAACCCTCGCGGGTTAAGCCACTGATCACCGCGCTTTTTGGCTGGATTTTTGTAGTCGTAACTGATCGTGGCCAACCAAACCGCCGGTTTAATCTCGGGATCGGGCATGCCGTTACGGTCCAGCACAGTTTTGGTCAGACGCACCTGGGCAGTGCCCTTTGCATCTTCACGGGTCAGGAAGGTGACGTTGTTAACGTCAGTTTTGATCTGCCGATTGTTACCCAGCACCGCCAGATAGCCCTTGGAGGACAACTGGAAGTTGCGGTACTCGGCAAACGTGGTGCCGTAGGACATCAACTCGACCATCGAGAACTGCGCGTCATTGTTCGAAAAGTTGTAGCTCTCACGAAAGCGCACGTAATTAGCCAGCCAGTATTCATCGTCTATTTGTTCGGATGACTTAACCTCGCTGGCTGGCTTGACCACGTCCGTAAAGCCCGAATTGTTATCCACCCGCACCAGGTACGTTTCTACTGTTTTAAGTGGAGTCAGCCCGAGAACCGCGCCTACGGACATAAACGCCAGTAAGCCGAAAAAGCCCGCCAGGCGTTTCCAGGTCCGTGCGCGGCGTTGATGCTCTGCCGCGACATTGCTTTCAAACCAGCGAGCTGCGTGGATATACGCCTGTTCAGACAGACTGATATTGCGCGCCGCAGCGGCCTCTATGCTGACATTGGCCGCAAGGTGCTGTTCCTGCTCGATGACCTGGTTAAGCTGTTGGCGGGGCCTTTTATTTTTTCGAAACATCATGCTGCCCTCCAACGGTTGCGGGTTTAACGTCTTTTGCTCTGGCCGGTGCATTTAAATCCCGCCATGGGCCAGAGGCTTCGGCTAACTTGGGGGCAGAGCTGCACCCCAACAGCAAGGCAGCACAAAGCAGCCCGCTTATTGCGAGTTTGCAATTCATAGTGATTACCTGTTTAAAACGAGAGATTCAAAAATTAGAAGAGCGTTGCTATCGCTTGAACAAGCGATGGAGTACAGCGTTACTTAATTCTATTACCACGTTTGGCTAGAAGCTTTGCGACACCCCCTGCCATTTTTTTTGCAGCACCAACCCCGGACACTTTGCCGATAATTCCGCCAAGTCCTCTTGCGCCTCCCGTGGGAGCCCCCCCCATGATTGAAGCTGCGTAGCCGGGAAGTTCAGTTGCCAGAAGTGTAAACGTCGCAAAAATAAGTAGCATTGCGATATTCCCTGCCAAGCTGGTATTTATTACGCCATTCTTAATAATTACCGTATTGATAAATCCTATTTCCATGGCAAGTATCACTGCGAATAGCACTTGAGTCAGCATAAAACCTCCTATTGCTGACACCCAACCCCAAAACCATTGCCTCGTCTGGTCAAAAAACAGGAATGCAATGAATATAGGTCCTACAGCTAGCAAGACGGTTGTTGAAACTTTAAGAACAAATAGAGTGCCAACAGCCGTCAGAATGAAAGGAATCCCTGCCAACAAATAAAATACTACACCCTGTATACCAAGCCATATATCAGCAAAGCTAGTTGTCACAATATTAAAGGACATGGCCGCAGTAAGGTTTTTTAAATTTTCAATATAAGCCAATATCATCGTATCTAACTGATTTGTCTGTCCCCCCTCCTGTCCCGAAAGAATGCCTCCCATCCAGTTAGGTAGCCCCGTCACAAAAGGAACTATGGTTTGTATGTACCAGGTGACGTTGAACGCACAGAATGCAATGAACGCCATTTTCGCAATTTCTCGGACAACCTCTTCAAAGGCGACATTCATCCCTCTGTAGAGCCATTGAATATTTCTAAGCGTGAAGTGGATCAACCACATGGTCCCGAAGAGTACACCCAAGCCTAATATCACCTTGGCCGTTCCAGTGACCAAGGTGCTTTTGAGGGCGGCATCAACGGACTGAAATAGCGTATGTGCTATATTTGTGAAGTCCATAGATTCTCCGTCATTTTAATTTAATGAACTCGTCGTTCCCAAAAAACAAGCGTTCATTCTCTAACCTCATAGTCAACATCCCCCCCATCATACTTAGAACCGTTTCTGACTCAGCCTTGGCCTCATATTTCTTACTGGTTATCTTCCTGCCTCCACTTATGAAGTCGTAGATATTTGCCTGGACATCTACGTGATAAATATCATTATCCCTTTTAATATCTAAATAATAGCTAGGTGGCGCAAGTCCTTTGGCGTCATGATTGCCACTACTCCAACGCCCAACAAAATCAGATCCTTTGTCATTATTGCAACCGGATACTAATGTTATGAGCAGCACCACACCAAACGCACATAGTATTTTTTTAAGCATTATTATTACACTCACACTTTAAGATTTATCTTTAATCATATTTTGGGAGAACACTACTTTTCCCTTTCATATAATCGCTAAAAGCCTGCGCTCTTTTTTGGTTGTCGATTTTGTCTTGTTGCTCCACCAACATCTGCATATTGGCCATCCGCATCTGCTGGTTTTGCTGTTCCAATAATTCCTGTTGATAGCGCAACTGCAAGTCCTCCTTTTGCTGTGGCGTTTGAACCATGTTAAGCCGTGCCCTTAACTGCTCGGCGTTTCGCACTCGCTCGGTGCTGGCATCGTAATTACGCTCCAGCGCATCAGCAGCGGCCAACAATCTATCGAACTTGGCCTGAACACTGACATTATCCGATTTCAGCCCATAGCGCTCTCGCAGGCTGGCTATGTCCTTAACCGTTCCATACACATCAGCCCATTGGCCCATGGGTAGAACCTTATTAAGCGCCGGGTTGTTCAAAAAATCCCCCAGCTTGTCGTTGCCCGTGGCGATGCTTTTGAAGTTGTCGTACTGGGCCTTCGCTTGTTTTATACCGTCCTTGGCGGTTTTCAGCGCCGCCATGGCCTCTTGCGCTTGTTGAATGGCGTTGTTGGTCAAAAGCATGGCCGTAGTGCCATCGAGCGTGGGAATGCCTGGCACAGCTGCATAGGTCGAAAGCGCAGCCGTCAGCAACGCGGCGCTTATCGCCGCCGCGATCATGGTCTTCTTCATCGTGTTTGCCTCGGTATTAGAGCGGCCGTGACTCAGTGGCTCTATGCCTTTTAAACACCGGCATCCAGACACTTGCATCGGTTGTGTGGAGGGACTGAGCAATATCAGCCGCTTGCTGGTAGGCCGGAATCCACTCGTTGGCGTCGGTGGTGTTCAAAAACTGACGAACGTGTTCCGCCATCAAAAACGCCGGTACCCACACCTTCGGATCGGTTGTGCCGAGCAACTGGCGGACCTGCTTGGCCACGTCTGCGTTTTGCTCGGTGGTGGAAAGCAGCGGCAACCAGTACTTCAAATGATCGTCCAGGACCAATTTCAGCTTCACCGCGTTGTGGCCTTGCAAAACCACCATTTCACGGCTGAGCGTGTGCATGTCCACCACGGCGTCAAACACCTTGTCCTTGACACCGAAACGAGCATATCCGGCGCGATCTGCCTTAGTGTTCGGCAGCCAAATAGAGGTGACAACCTGCTGCACCACATCAGCGGCATAGGGCGTTGCCAACGCATCCTCGGGATTCTGAGTGTCCATCATCAGGATCTCGCCACGGGTTCGACCGCTCTTCAAGATCTCTTTGATGGCATCCGCCGTGCTTTCATAGGACAGGGGCACCCAATACTCGGCCATGGCATTGATCAACAGACTGCCGGGTCTGGCCTGATGCATCGTTCGCTTCATGTAGAACAGCGTATTGAGCAATACCTCCATCACTTCCGGGTGCTTGCTTGAGTACTCCTTTTTAAGGATCTGCGTACAGTCGAACGCCAAGCGCCGAAAGCTCTGCGGGTTGAACTGGTTTTTCGGTGAGTCCAGTACCCACGCATATTGACCCTCACGGCCACCGGCCAGGCGACACCATTTCGACAACCGCATATGCAGGCAATTGCCGCCGCGTGGCGTGATGTTCTGCAGCAGCAAAGACATGCCACGAAAGTGCACGTTTTTGTGCTGCATCACCGCCTCGATTGAGTCCTGAATTTCGCGCTGCTCAATATCAGTGGTTTTGTCCTCCCCGCCGGCACAGGTCAGTACCAGGTCATACAAAAATTGGCGCAGCCCTTTGCTGTCATCAAACTGGAAGGGGTTCATGCCGGTGAACTCCCCAAGTGAAAGGGTGAAATAATGGGTATCCAGCGCACCCAAAAGATTTTTCAACGACTCGTTGTAGTCGATGCAAAAAATCATCGGATCCCAACGGCTAAAAAACGTCATCAGCGTAGCGAGACAGGTCGTTTTCCCTACACCCGTTTGGCCGGTGAGCGACAAGTGCCCCGGCAATTTTTCCCCCAGGTTGTTTTGCCCTGGTGGGCTATCGTGAGCGTTAAGCACGAATAACGAGTCGTTGACCGTGCGCATGGGGATTAGCCCGGTGCCGTCGCCTACAGGGTTGCCCCTGGCCTTTCCGGTTGGTGTGGCGTGCAAGGAAAAGCCACACGCAAAGTTTTCGGTGGACTTCATCATGGGGTACAGCGCCTCGGTCACACCTGGGAACTGTGTGTACCAGGTATCGACGTTGGTCATGGTAGAGCGCACAAATGCGGTGTCGTGGACGGTAAACACCGACTCCATTTTCGCTCCATTATCAATGGCCTCATCCGGGGTATTGCCAAATACGATCAAGGACGCGTGGTAACGGCCAAAGGCCTTTTCACCCTGGGTCACTTCTTCAATAGCGTTTTCCAACTCATCCGTTTGCTTGGACTCGCCTTCGACCGACCCAAGGTCAGCAAGGTGCTTGTTGAAGTCTTTTTTGGCCCTGTTGCGGTCTTCAAACAAAAACGACTGCACCAATGTAAATTCAAACTGCTGCTCGATGGCCTCATCCCACATACCAGGACCTGAACCACCACCTGGGTAATCACGCAGGTCGTAGGTGGTGGCAAAACGACGCCCTCCCCTGTTTGGCCGGTTTTCGATGAAATCGTATTCACCAAAGCTGGTTACGCTATCAATGATGGCCTCCCCTAGCCGTGTATCACTGACCAGAACGTCTTGTTCATGCCCATTGATCAGCAGACTGAAAAACCGACCGACTTGGGAGTACAGCGCACCATGTTTATTTTCTTCCAAGGCCATAATGGCCGGGTCGTACGTTGCCAGCATGGTTTTGGAAATCGTCAGCAACTCTTTCATCCGCCGAATACCGTCATCGAGGTCTCGATATTTCAGGACCAGGCCCAAGCTGTAGCCAACCATACGAAACGTGCCGTCCCTGAACGGTGCGGTATAGGCATCAACGAAGTCTTGCAGCGCGGGTAAAGGCAGGCTGTACTCCGTATTAAGCTCAATGCCCGTCTTGGTCACGTAGCTCTGCAGCATTAGGTTTTTGCCTTCTTTTTTCCCTAGTGCAACGAAGTAGCGGTTGAGCTTGAAATACTGCTGTTTGAGGTTTTCATCACTTCGCATTTCATGCGAAATACCTTTCAGCCGGATCAGACTAAACAGTCGGCTACCGGGCAACGTCACCATGTTTTCGTGGACGGGATACCCCAGCAGCGGCACTTTGACCTCGGGGGGTAGGTACTTCATGACCTGGCGCCGGATGAAACCGGCGTTGTGCAAATCGCTTCCCATAGAATTGGCTCCAATTAGGGTTATACGGGGTGAGTAGCAAACGCTTGCCGTAGCGCCAGTTCAGGCGGATTCGACGCCAGGACCACCACAAGCGCCGGGGGTATTGAGCGTCAACCGCGCAGATGAAGCGCAGGGCGGCTAAAGAGCCCGCGAAGGGCACGAGAAACACCAGGCCCCACACCCAAGACAGCAATACGGTGCCTGCCACACCAAAGGCCAGCCCCCCCATCAGCAGTCCCACCATCGGCATAATGGGAATCCCCCACTGCATGGCGGGCCTGCTCATCGCGTTGTAACTCTCGAAACGTAGTTTTTTCAGTGGCTCGTTGGCTGACATGACGTTCTCCGCTCAGGCGTTATGCAGGCGCACCAGTGCCAAAGACCTGCCAGGCAGCAGCCCCCAATACCATCGTGCCGCCGACCACAACGAGTACTGCGACCTGTTGCAGGTAGTCCATGAATGTGTGGGAGTGGTCGCCGGTAGCGCGGGCAATCAACCATCTGATGCCGGACCACATCAGGCAACCCAGCCCCAAGGTGCCGCCCAGAGCATAGAGCGCAAGCCGAATATTGGTGGCCCACTCTTGCAGCGTTTGTGACCAACCAGTGCTGGCCGCCATGGCCAGCGCTGGCATGCAGCACACAGCCAGCAAAGCGGCGCGTTGCAGATTTCGTTTGTTAAACATCGACTTTCTCCTGGAGGGATTCTTGTTGCGGTTCCGGCGTTACATCAGGCACAGAAGGCTGCGCAGCGGGCGTATAGCGTGGGTACTGGCGCAATACGTCCCAACTCTCATAAGTCGGTTGTGGGGGAGCTGTTACGGGTGGTAACGGTGCTTGTGGAGCGCTGACGGCCCCCGTTAAAGCAGGCACCATAACGGTGGTGCTTTCGACATTGGCAACAACACGTTGGACGTGACTCGATCCGCCAAACTGCGCCTCGGCTTTAAAGCCACGCCGTGGGTTGCCGCTGTAGTAGCAGGAAATAGCTTTGTGCAAAGCCTGCTGCTGTGTCCCCTTGTCAGTGGCGACACTGGCATAACAGTCGCCAAGGATCTTGGCGGTCATGCGCAGGTTGTTGCAGGGATCAAACACTTCTTCCGATTTGGTGACATCGAAGTGTTGTCGGTTGATCTGCCCTAAGCCGATGCTGAAATTAGCCCCTTCTTTCACCAACCTTTTCACCGTCGTCACCGCTTCTTCCAGATTCTGCGGTTGACGCGGCAGAGCTCCGCCGACGACTCCGATGGCCCATGGATTAAAAGCGGATTCTGTTTTGACGATGGGAGTTAACGTGGCAGGGTGTACCGAGGGTGCGCATTGCAAGGCCAGGGCCAAAAAGGCACTGGTAGTGAGCATCTCAATTTCCTTTGGAGACCTGTTTGGACTCATCAATCAGTTTTTGAACAGCCACCTCCAAGTAGTTATCGATTAGGTATCGAGCTAACCCGGACGGGGACATTTGCTTAGGGCTGTTGGTTTCATAGCTGACCTTAGTAGCAGCCTTATTCAGCGCCTCGACCCTAATTGCACGAACGTAGACGCTCGTTGTTGTTGTAGTTGCGGATACCGCTTCATCTTCTTGTAGCGACATGGGAACTCCTATGGGTTGGGAAAGCGCAAAAACACCGCCAGGCAAGGGTCTGGCGGTGAATACAAATTAGGTGGGGATGAGAAATGTTGAACCCCGCCTCACTCCTGGTGGCAGGCGGGGCTTGTTGCGTCAGCGGTGACTCCCTCTTCGCTAGGGCGCCGCCGCGTATCCCGCTGCTGATTGCAGGTCGGCGGTTCGGCGGTGGTGGCTACAGGGCTTCCTGTTCACTCAGCTCGATCAGCGTTGCTGGGTGGTCATAGGCTCATACGACATGCGGCTTACAGCCCCTAAGCGCCTAATTAATTAGGCAAACCGCACGAAGTCCGGCGCGCCCATCCGAAGCTATCGGGCCCGCTAATTCGTATTTAGGTATTCAACTATTGCAAAGGGTGTACCGATGAATACACCCGACCACCTGGGCGACTGACTAATCGTTGCAGCGCATGGTCCTGTGCAAGAAGCGAAAAAAAAGCAGCTTTGCGCGCGACCTCGGAGTGCATGTCAATGATGAGGTGTAGGGACTTGGCTAGCTCAGATGGCAGATTGCAGTATTCAACATGGCTGACGGTGCGATCAGTACGTAACAGGGTCAAATCTCTTAGAGTCTCGACCACACAGTCTTGAACAACACAAGCGTCACCGCCAAACCGAACGAAACCATGAGCACTATTCAACGCTGTGATTTCGGTGGTATGAGTCACATCCGGGTCGAAATGCAGCAGCAAATAGCCGGGGAACAACGGAAGCTCACGGCGTACGGATGAAGGCCGATCCTTGCGCTTACGAAGTGTGACCCTGCAAGGCGAATAGACCTCAACGTCAAGCTTCCTGATAGCATCTGTAAGCGATTGATAATTCGACGAATTATGAACTAGAACGTACCAGTTTCGCATGTGCAGAACCATCCTAGCAGGCGCCCTTCCGAAATCCCGAACCGTTTGGTTCAGGGGCAGCTGTAATCGGCTTGGGACATCATTTTCACCCGCCGCCGAGCCATGAGGGCCGGTGGGTGGCGGGTTGCCAGGTAACAAATTAAAGCTTTCCAAAAAAAAAGTAAATAGAACTATACAATTTTTGTATTTCAACACCTTTTTATAAAGCTAACCTTATGAAATTATTAAATTTTCATGGTGGCCTGTGGACAATCTACGTCGCATAATCGGAGTCAAAATCAAAGCTCTCCGAAAAGCCAGCGGTATGAGCCAGGCCGATCTGGCTGAGCTAGTGGCTTGCGATGCCCCAGTGATCAGCCGCTACGAACTCGGGAAAACCCTTCCGAACATTGAGCACTTGATTAGAATATCTACGGCCCTCAATGTGTCTCCAGCAGAATTACTACCTAGCGGGCAAGACTCTCTAAGAGCACAACTGATCTCACTCCGCCAAGATCTTTATGAAAAGTCTCTTCAAGTGGAATCAGTTGAGTGCTTAGAGAAACTTATAAAGTTCGCAGAAAATTGCATCGAGTCGCATACTTTCAAAAAAATATAACTTTGCATTTTTATATTTTTATGCAATCCCGTATTTTCTTGACAACTCACCAATACGATTTAATCGCTGCTGATTATGCTTGCTTGATAACTGATCGAGCGGTATAGCGCCGCTAGCAAGCACAACGGTAAATTTTTCGTCAAGTCTTACCAACTCGACTAGCTCTTTCAGCTCTTCTTGAATGATCGAGACAGGTAAACTTTCATAAGCATCCATAACAGATCCCCACTCAAACCCTAATTCCTTAGTCGATCTAACTTCTTTGAAATACAAAGCTATTATCACTATAACGCAATAGGAGCTTGCCCCCTTAAAAATCTATCTGTTGTATCTTTAAAGACCGCTCTTAATCTTGCTCCACGTCCGTGTTCTAATGCGCTCATATTTCAAAGGCAGCGGCTTCAGCGGGAACAGAGTCTTAATGACTTCGGCGCTAGGCTTTAGCTCAGGATTATCAATAAATTTTTGACTGAATGGAATAATGGCATCTTTATTGCCTACGGGGTACCCAAGATAAATTGCTGTTTTAGCAATAACGTTAGGTTTTAAAAGATAATTAATGAAAGCGAACCCTTGATTAGGATGAGGCGAGTCTTTAACCACCACCAGATTTTCAGACCACCACAGGGCGCCTTCGCGTGGGATGCTGTAAGCGACTCTGTGCGGGCTTTTGACTTTTTCGCGAAGGTCCATAGCAACGCTTGCAGAACCGGCCCATCCAACAAAAAGGCAAATATTCCCATTCGCCAACTCTTGAGATAGCTTCCCTGAATCAAAATAACGAATGTACGGCCTGATGCGCATTAACAAATCTTCAGCTTTTTTATAATCATCTGGATTTTGGCTGTTAGAAGGCAGCCCCAGATAGTGCAGGGCTATCGAGATGATTTCGCTGGGTGAATCCAGCATAGCAACACCGCACGATTTGAGCTGACTGATGTTTTTTTCGTTGAACACTAGATCCCAACTATTCACAGGGGCTTTTTCGCCCAACGCGGCTTTAATCTTGTCTACGTCATAGCCAATTCCTGTCGTGCCCCATAGGAAGGGAACCGCGTAACGGTTTTCAGGATCGTTGATTTGTAATTTGTTCAGAATCTCTGGATCGAGGTGTTTCCAGCCGGTCAGTTGTGAGCGGTCTAGTTCCTGGAGTAAACCAGCACGTATGAGATTGGGTAGCACGTTAGACGTAGCCATCACCACGTCATATCCTGAGTGCCCAGCCATCAGCTTGCTTTGCATGACTTCAGCGCTGTTGAACGTATTCACCATCAGAGGTATATGAGTTTCTTTAGTGAACTCGGAAGGGGTTTCTGGTGCAATGAAGTCAGACCACGTGTAAAAATTCACGCTGGGATTGCCAGCTGCGGTGACAGTGCTAACCCAAGTGCTTAACAGGACGCATGCAACACGGGATTTAAATGGTGAGCGATTCATAACAACTCCTTGTCTGATGCGGACAGCGTGGCCATTGCTTTCGGGTGTTCAGGCTTGAATGTACGCCCTTGTGAGGAGTTGTGAATCCCCCCGATGAACTAACCCGATTGGAGTAGAACATGTCAGCGGCCCTTCAGAATTTTGTGTGGCATCGCTCACTTGGAGCTTTGATTGCAAAGCTCAACTCCCCTATGTTCTGGGGCTCGCTTGTACAGATGGTGAACGAGCATGTGGCAGTGGATACATGGGTAGCGCTCATTTTCAGTGCCCAGCAAGCACAAGTGTTGTGTTTCCGTGAATCAACCGAAGAAAATGAACGAGTCGCACTAACTAAAGATTATGTTCAGGGGTTATTTTTACTTGACCCGTTTTATATAGCTAACCGCGAAAATCCACACAGCGGTTTTTTTCATCTGAAAGATATAGCACCCGTTTTTTTTGAGAAGACTGAATATTACAAAAAGTATTTTTCACACTACGTATCCGCAGATGAGGTTCAATACAACGTCACCTTAGATAACGATAGAACACTGTGCCTCTCTCTTGGCAGCAGAATTAAATTCTCACAGGAAAACATTGCTATATTCGACTTAATACGTCCATGGGTAATGGCACTCATGGAGATTCGAATGTGTTTCGAAACGTCTCTTGATGGAGGTAACAGTCAGCCACATAAGTGGCAAGGGATCATGGAGCAAATGGATAACTTACTAACAACTAGAGAAATGGAGATATTGAAACTATTGTTTAGCGGCTTTTCCAATCGACAAGTGGCTGAAAAACTGCTGATCTCTGTAGAGACAGTCCGGGCACATCGCCGCAACCTATACACTAAATTAAATATTAAATCGCAATCAGAGTTTTTTGCCTTGTTTTTTAATCTTTAGAAATTAAGGATTACAAATAAATGCTTTTTTAGTCAGAAAGTTTAAGATAATCAAGACTATCGACGAAGGTAGCCAGATTCCTTTACGACTTTGACCAGATCATTAATTCGGCCCGATGAGCAGCGAGGGGAACGCCCAGCACCGATTGACCTGCCCTACCCCTCCGATGACGTGCGGTTACTCACGAAAGCCGCCGTCGAGACGCTGGATCACGTATTCCGGCCGGGCTTCAAGTACAGCAAAGCGGAAGTGATGCTGCTGAACCTATGCCAACCGGGCGAATACACGGACGATCTGTTCGCAGTATCACAACCTGCAGATGCATCCAGGGTGATGGGCGTGCTGGATCAGATTAACGGCCGCTGGGGTCGGGGCACGTTGCGATCAGCCAGTGTGCCGGCGAATCCTGACTGGGCCATGCGTCGGGAGCAGATGAGTCAGAGCTACACCACCAGGCTCGATCAGTTGTGGAAGATCCGCTGCACTTAACTTCAGAAAACGACCGCCTACAATCGTTTCAGAGACGTTTTTTTGGAAAGCTGGGGTCTTGAGCCACACAAAGCTGCCGAGCGCCTCCATGAGCCCTGTATGGGCTCATGTTCGCTCGCAGGTCTATCAACCCTTCAGTTTTTAGTGCCCGAAGCCTTTTCAAAGGTATCGGCAAGAATCGAAAACGCCTTGCGTGCCGCATTCCGCACAGGGGTCGATGGGCTGTCCAGGTTTTGCCCTAAAAGCTCCAAAGCCGAATTCACGAAATAGTTGGGGCTCGTTATTACACGCCCTGGATATACCTGCTCCAAAGCGTCAATAAATTTCTGTGCCGCTTCCTGGGCGTGCTTGTTTGTTGGCCAAGCTGAAGGCAAAGCCACCGCATTTGGCATAGCAGCCAAATCGCGAGATATGGTTTCGAGGTCTTCTTCTGATCCACGAAAAGGTAAAATTGTGAGCTGCGCTTGTGTAGAAATGGCTTTATCTAGCTCAGGTCTGTTACCGCCGCCGTCGACAATTAGCCAACCATTTTTGGTATTGCTGCTTGCAGTAATAATTTTGGCTAGTTCATTGCTGTCCCTGCCATCCATTACACCGTATGGGCGCCCCTCAGTTTTGAGCGATCGATTAGGGTCTGTCAGTACATAAGCGGCTGGCTGGCCCCTTAAAATTGCACCCAGGCACATCAAATGTGCAGTCGTTGTTTTAGTGGAGCCGCCCTTCTGACCACCAATGAAAATTAGGTTGCTCATGCTTTAGCCCCCTGCTCCAACACCTCCAGCATGATCTCTTGAACTGTCACGGTTCGCCCTTGCGCCTTGCTCCGTTCTGCCGCTCTGTCTACGTACAACGCATGCAAGGTACGAGCTGGCCGTAATGTCATTTGCATGGTGCCGCCTTCAGCTACCGCTTTTCTGGTGTTTTTGGGAGACGTACCGGCCAGAGGAGGCACCAACGGCGCGGATGCGGCGGCCGTGAGCGAGGCGGCTAAGTCAGTTAAACCTTTTGCTGGCTTCATTTCGTAACCTCGTAACGTTATAGCTCTTTAGCTTTAGAGCTTTATGAATTTATAAAATCACGATACCACAGCATTATGACTTTACAAAGCTAGGACGTTATAGATCTGTAACTTTACAGCGTTATAGACTCGTAAAGCCATACAGCCGTAGATTTGCAAGGTTATGAGATTACAGGTTTATGGCTTCATAGCGCCATAGGTTTGTGAGGTTGTGAGGTTGTGAGGTTGTGAGGTTGTGAGGTTGTGAGGTTGTGAGGTTGTGAGGTTGTGAGGTTGTGAGGTTGTGGAACTATAACCCTATAGATGTACAGGGTTAAACCCTCATGACGTCACGGCAAGAGGGTAGGGCAGCAATGACCCGTTCGTGCAGGCGCCGCAACCTCACAACCTTGTAAAGTTAAAACTTCACGTCACACGATACTCTTTAGTTTCTGCGTGACTTGCTCGGCACTCCAAATCGCCGCTGTATTCAGCTTGCGTACCCATGCGGTGCGGGTACTGCTCCATTTAAAGCCGTGGTCATGCATGACCAAGCGGATTTGTTCCCGCGCCTCTGGGTCTGGCTTGGCGTGAAAAACAAACATCACGCGGTTTTCTTCGGTGTCCTCCCGATAGGTGTAACCGTTGCCTTTGCGTTCAACGGGCGCCCGCTGCTGGTTGGCCACTAACTGCTTGATACGTTGTTGGGTGCTGCGGATAACCGCGCTGTTATTGCTCAAGGCGTAGGCCGGAAACCCAACTCGACCGGCAAAGTCTTTTTCCAGTACCTGGGCGGCGCCCGACTCGGAAAACCCCAAGGCCACCAACGCCATAATCTTGCCCTCGGTCGTCTGTGAGCTGCGGATAATCTTGTTGGCCGCTTTCATGCGTACTTGCGAGCGTTCCAGCCCGGCCAGTTTCTCGGTGAGCTTGGTTACGGCGTCCGGGTCGTCGCTTGAAATCCCCCCGGTGCCGACTGTTTCGGCTTTCCGGGCGTAATGGTTAGCCTTGTCTTGGAGCGCGAAGGACTTGCCGAATGTAGTGTGAATTTTGCCCCGATAATTGCGGTCGCGGCGCTCGCTGTGGTGTCCCACCAAAATAGGCTGGCCGAAGGGGATCAACGAGGCCATGTCACGCGCTTTCTGATAGTTCGAGTCACTGGCTTGGCTCGCGCTAGCGGCCCGGTCTTCGTAACGCTCACGGCGTGCCTGTTGTTTCAGCTCATAGGCATTTAATGGCCGTGGTTCCACGTTCTCGACAGCGGGGGCCGGTTGGGGAGTGTCCTCGATCACCGGCGCCGTTGGGGTAGGGTGGGTATCACTGGTTTTATCGGTTGGCTCATCGTTCGGGGTGCCGTCCAGGGCTTGGGTTTGGCTGATATGAAACACGGTGGTTGCCTTGATTTTTTTGACCGGTACGTCTTCGCCGGTCGCCTTGTCTTTCTTGGTGCACGGGATCACGGTCACGATTTTGACCCCGTGTTCACCTTTCTTGACCGACCGGCCTAGAGCCTTCCAAGCGTTGAACGTAAACACGTTGACACGCGGTTTAATCGCCTCGGCAGGAATCCCCATGGCTTCAAACCCTTCAAAGATCGCTTGAAAGTTCGCCACGCTTTGGCTGGTTACAGCGTTCTCCAGGGCTTGCTGCTGCATCTGGTCTTTGCGGGTGGGCTGTTCGCCGTTAACCCTTGCTTTGCTAGATGCTTGAGCCGGATTTTGATGTTGCTGTGTGGTGTGCTTCATGTCGGTTTCCGCCTGAGTTGTGAACCTTGCTTCGCTGAGTGCCCTTCGCCGTAGCACGTAGGTCGATTGGCCGGAAAAGGTGCGTTGCAAGGGCGGAAAACGAGGCCGCAGCTAAGGGAGCGCAGCGAGTCTGAACGGGGGAGGGTGTAGGGCGTAGCCGGCCCCTTGAAACGTGCCCCGGCTGATCTACCGTCAAGTGCAGGCGAAAGGGACTTGGCGAGGCGTAGCGCCAATGGCATCGACGACATGAACACAGGTTCTTGCAGGACGTAGTGCTGCAAGCGCCGGTGAAACCGGCGTGAGTGTGAGGCACGAACACTCGCCTTGGATGGGATAGTGGGCTTTACAGCATTGTGTTTTGAACGAGGTTGTTAGACTGGTGTGCCGTTGCCATTACGGCCCTGAGGATCTGCGATGTTGATTGCCCTGGACCTAACCACGTCTGAGCTGGAAAGATAGAGATAACGGAAAAAATCGTACGATAAGCATTCATCCGGGGTCACCGGAAGTCCCGCAAAATCACGGCCATTCATCATATTTTGTTGACACAAGCGTCACCTTGTATATGATTGCAAGTGAGCGCGAAACCAGTGGCCTTCAGCGGCAATGACTGGCGTAGGAACCCCGGCGATGGCTGAACATCGGCGTAGGGTGAGACCTCCACACCCCTGCTTGAGGGTGTGTATATGAATATCAAGCTTCAAATTCAAGGGTTACTGTCACCAGTAGCCCTTTTTCTTTGCCCTCAAAAAAGCGTATAGCGCTTGTACAGCAGTTCGCCATGGCGATGCTTGTTGAGCGATTTGGCATCCGTGTGCATAAAATTCCAAAGCATCTGGCCATCGAAGAACACAACGCTAACTAGCATCTGCCGCTTCGACTCATATGCGCCGATAAAAGCCAGACGGTCAGTACCGTCCGAAAAGGCAACTTTCCAGACCTCCAGCGGCCCGGTGAGCGTATCTAAAGCCAATTTCACGTAGCGCTCACGGGCATCCAGTCTTTTTTCGACAATGTGATAGATGCTGCTGCGCAGTATCGTCACATCACCCATAGGCGTCTCGACGGTTATGGACAAGATCGCAGGGTCAATGAATCCCAGGTGCTGAGCTGTCACCTCGATGGCGTCTTCATGGGTGGTCGCCGCAGTGACTTCCTCAAGTGCGTGTGTACGCAGCTCACGTTCCAAGGTACGCAGGTCGGGAAGTTTGCTATCAACCCACGTGGGTTGGCCTTTTACTTCAGAAATCTTGGGTAGGAGAGTGTCCGTGCTCAAACGTCGTCGCTCAATCTTCGCGGTGGTCAGGTCATCATTGTGCCATGTCTAGAGAAAGACGTTTGCAACTGCCCGACGCAACCGATCAAGACAAGATTTCATGATTTGCTTAGCGTACGATTTTTTCCGTTTTCTCTATCGTCCCCTTAAAGAACGTTTATGGGGGAGGGGAGAGCGTCACCCTGAGGCTTGCCCAGTCGCTGTGACCAAATACGCTTAACCTGGCTCACGCTACAGCCGGCAAGCCGGGCAGTGTCAGCAATGCTGCATCCGCTGCTTTTAAGGGCAATGACCCGTTCGTGCATTTTGGTGTTCGGTTGACGCCCGTTGTACCGACCGGCCCCCTTGGCCAAGTCGATTCCTTGTCGCTGTCGTTCACGCCGGTCTTCAAAGTCGTTACGTGCTATTTGCAAGGCAACCCGCAAAAGCATGTCCTGTATTCCCTGCAACACCACCTTGGCAACTCCACTGGATGCCTCGGCCAACTCTGATAGATCGACAATACCTGGCACAACCAGGCGAGCGCCCTTAGCCTTAATCGCATCAACAAGCTTTTCTGCTTCGGCAAGGGGGAGGCGGCTGATTCGGTCAATCTTCTCCGCGATGACGACTTCACCTGGTTGCAAGTCCTCGATCATGCGCAGCAGCTCCGGCCGGTCAGATCGAGCGCCCGACGCTTTCTCACGGTAGACCGCTGCCACGTAGTAGCCCGAGTTTCGAGCATTGCCAATGATCGCTTCTTGGCGTTGCAGATCCTGGTCTTCGGAACTGACGCGCAGATACACCCGAGCAACATTGAGAGTGGTCATGACATGGCCTATTTAGGTATACCCAAATAGACCTAGCTTATCAGCTATGGCTCAATTGATCGAAGCGCAACCCTAAAGAGCCATCCTGAAAAGAACCACCCATTTGAGCCAGTAGGGCAGGGTGACGACTCCAGTCATGCCATGGCTGTATTGGTAAAGCGTTCAAAGACTATCCCCATGAACAGCGTAAATGGGCAATGAACGCTTTACCAATACAGCCCTGTAGGGGGGGTAAATGACACTGCGCCAAATTATGACCGATCTCGCCCAAACCGATTGGGCAAAAGCTAAGGCGTTTAGGATTGGCGTTTACACAAGCACCGCCTTAGCGCCGGTGCTTGTGTAACGGACAACAGTCGTTTGTTCATGGAAAATCAGTTTGGTCGAATGTTCAACCGATCGTACTGAACGGTGCCATCGTGAGGAACCACCAGGCTGTAATCGTGATTGAGCAATTCCTCATCCGAGGCGCCTAAAAAGCTTTGAACCGTAACGGTAGCCAATACGAATTCAATTACCGCTTTATCAATGACATCCTCACTGCTTCCTGCCTTTACCACCTTGACCAGCTCTGAGCCAAAAACGGGAATTGCGTCTTCCGCAAACTCAATACCCTTTCCAGCGAAGAAAGGCTTTCGTTCAGCCGCCAGCTTCAAGATGTATTCATCAGGCAAATCTCGGGAGCCCTCAAACCAGGACTCGCCGAATTCATTCAACAATTTGATTTTGCATCGCATTAGTGAACCCTTTGCCATGAATGGTCAAAGCCCATTCTATGTAAATGGACTGAGACGACACAAGAAAGCTTCGTAAGCGTCCGGGGGACACACCTTTCTGATTGCGCCGGCGTCCTGACTGCACGTGCTCCAGCATGACCCTAAGGACGGTGGCAAGCGCGGCAGTTCAATTGTAGGATTGACGAAAAATGGTTATGGATATCCATATGAACCTTGCGACGCTAGCGTTATTCCTGCCCGCCTGCTTTGCCCTGAATATGGCGCCTGGGCCTAACAACCTGCTGTCTATCAGCAATGCAACACGCTACGGATACCGCAGATCATGCATGGCAGGTGTTGGTCGCTTGCTGGCGTTCGCGGTGATGATTGCGCTGGCTTCGGCAGGCTTGGCCGTAGTGTTACAAACTTCAGAGCTAATCTTCTATGGGATCAAAATAGTTGGCGCGGCATATCTTTTTTACTTGGCATACCAGTTGTGGAGAGCTACACCGCAAGCGGAAGCTGAGTCAAAAAACGCCCCGATAGGTCTATGCGCGCTGGCAAGGCAGGAATTCCTCGTTGCCGCAGGCAACCCCAAAGCCATCCTGATTTTTACCGCGTTCTTGCCTCAATTCGTCGACCCAACGGCAGACATTGGTTCTCAGCTTACGTTGCTCGGTCTTCTGTTTTTGGTATTGGAGTGGATTGCGATTGGCATCTATGCGTACATCGGATTGCATATGCGACGTTGGTTCGCTCTGCCTCGTGGTAAGCAAATTTTCAACCGTTGCTGCGCTGGCTTGTTGTCGGCTGCCGCCTCAATGCTATTGATGACACGTCGAGCTTGATCCGCAGTAAGCAGATGATGATAAGTGTCTCCGACTCATCTGCGTGGTGGGATGGGTTGCCACTTATGCGGCAGCAACTGATCAATTTCACTCGCCCGCTGCGTCGGCAGGCGCGTAAGAACGTCCTTCAGATAAGCATACGGATCATGCCCATTAAGCCGCGCAGACTGGATTAAACTCATGATCGCTGCTGCCCGTTTGCCGCTGCGTAACGAGCCCGCGAACAGCCAGTTCGAGCGCCCAAGAGCCCACGGCCGGATTTGATTCTCGCACCAGTTATTATCGATGGGCACAGCACCGTCATCGAGATAGCGCGTCAGCGCTATCCAGCGTTTGAGGCTGTAATCCAGCGCCTTGGCGATGGCCGAACCCTCAGGCACAAGCTGTCTTTGGGCGATCATCCAGGTATGAAGTGCGTCGGCGATTGGCGCTGCTTTTTCCTGCCGTATTCGCTGCCGATCACCCGGCTCCAGCTCTCGGACTTCTCGCTCAGCTTCGTACAAGGCCGCGATGTAGTTCAGCGCTTTTTCGGCGACCTGGCTCTTGTTGGTCACGTGCAAGTCGAAGAACTTCCGGCGGGCATGGGCCATGCAGCCGATCTCCGTAACGCCCAGTTCAAAGCCTGCCTTGTAGCCGGCAAAGTCATCGCAGACCAGCTTGCCGTTCCAACTGCCCAAGAAGGCTCGGGCATGTTCGCCAGCGCGGCTCGGGCTGAAGTCGTAAACGACCGCCGCCAGGTTGGAGAACTGACTGGTGACATAGGCCCAGACGTAAGCGCGATGAGTTTTCTTCGCGCCAGGCGTCAGCATTTGTACCGGCGTTTCGTCCGCGTGGACGACGCCATGCGTCAGCACGGCTTCGCGCAACGCATCAACCAGCGGCTGTAATTGCACGCCGCAGTTGCCCACCCACTGCGCCAAGGTCGAACGGGCGATGGGCAGCCCGGCGCGGCCGAAAATTTTCTCTTGGCGATACAGCGGCAGATGGTCGGCGAACTTGGCCACCATGATGTGAGCCAGCAGGCCCGCTGTAGGGATGCCTTTATCGATGACGTGCGCCGGTACTGGAGCCTGGATCAACGTTTCGCATTGTGCGCAGGCCCACTTTCCACGGATGTGTCGCTCGACGGTGAACACGCCGGTCGTGTAGTCGAGCTTTTCGCTGGCATCTTCGCTGATGCGCTTGAGGGCGCAACCGCACTGGCAGTGGCTGTTGTCCGGTGCTCAAAACCTCAAGGCGGTAGCTCACTTCTTTAGGCATACAATGGCTCCACAGAGGCACGCCTAGTGATACTACCGCCTAATTTGGCCGCTTAGCTCAAAGAATCAGCAATTGGCGTGGTCTTGCGTCCGATTAAATTGCCCAATACCCCGCTTTCATCGAACAGGGCTCCTTCGGCTGCCGCCGCGTCGGCGTCTGCGAGTAGCGTAGCCAAACCGGGCGGTAAACCAGCACTGATTAATGCCGCCTCAAACTCAATCTGCGGGAGGTTTTGATAAGCTACAGTTTTAGCAAATTTTTGACTAATCAACGAAGCCAGCTCGGTCAACGTAAAGCTGCTATCGCCTGCTAGCTCATAAACTTTTCCCGCCTGATCTTCAGCGGTCAAAACCACTGCAGCCGCTTGAGCATATTCAGTACGTGGTGCCGAACTAATTTGGCCATCGGCAGCGCTGCCGAGCAATACACCATGTTCTATCGCAGTTGGTACGCTAGCGAGGTAGTTTTCACTGTACCAGCCATTACGAAGCAGTACGTGGGGCACGCCAGATGTTTTCAACGCTTCTTCAGTATCCCGGTGATCAGCAGCTAGGCCCAAGGTAGAGACATCAGCGTGCAGGACACTGGTGTAGGCGAGCAAATTTATCTCTGCGGCCTTAGCCGCATCGATCACTGCGCGGTGTTGGGCAGCCCGGCTTTCCATTTCATTGGAGGAAATCAAAAGGAGTTTATCAACCCCCTTCAGCGCAGTAGTAAACGTCTCTGGTTCGTTGTAGTCGGCTTTGCGCACAACTACACCTATCTCAGCAAGATCTTGCACCTTACGCGGGTCTCTGACCAAGGCTGTTATCTGGTTGGCAGGGACACGCTCTAGCAGAAATTTGATAACAAGACGGCCTAGTTGGCCCGAAGCTCCAGTGATTGCGATCATGACCAATACCTTGATTGGAAAAGAAAGAGCATTCACTTTATCTTTGGAAAAAAATTTTCGTAAGTACGCACTAAAAGGTAAGTATCATGAAAACAGGCAACGATTTTTCTAATACGTTTTCAGTTGCTGTTCTACGTGGAGACGTGCTGAGTGTGGACTGCCCGGCCCGTGAGATACTTAAGCACATGACTAGCCGCTGGGGGGGTCTCGTTCTTGTGATACTTCAGGGAGGGGTGCACCGTTTTAGCGAGCTGCGCCACAAAATTGGCGGGATTAGTGAGAAAATGCTATCGCAAACCTTGCAGAGGCTTGAATTTGACGGGCTGATTAAGCGGAAATCGTTGCCGGTAGTGCCCCCGCACGTGGAATATAGCCTTACTCCACTAGGCGAGGAAGCCGCAGAGCACCTTAAGAACATGATCGATTGGATCGAAACAAAACTGCCGCAAATCCTGTTGTGGCGGCGCAGCCAACTGGATACCCAAGCAGACGATTGATCAAGCCTGCTTGGGAGAGGGATTTCGGAAGATGTAATTTATGGACGATGCCAGATATTCATCAGTCGCTAAAACGGTCGACCTCTGGCGACATCGGCGGCCTGCACCACTTTCTTCCGCTTCACTCATCTGCATAGCGAATACCCCCAAAAAGATGGCTCATTGATACTACCCTACTGTAAAAAATAATGTCATCCGACCGATCAAAGTTATTCATGCAGAACGAATTACCTCAATTGCGCAGTCAACCCAAGCGACACCGGCCTTGATGACCTCTCTAGCTTTGGCCTCCTCAATGTCACTCGCCCGTGCAATACGAAGCGCTGGCCACTTCGCACCGAAATACAGCCAAATGAAATTACCCATTTGCTCATCGCGAATAGACAGCTTGGCCACGGCCCTATCAATCGCCATGGCCTGCTCCCCTCTTGATCATGATTTTTCGCTTGAATAAATCCGCCGAACCAGCCTTCACCGCCCGTAAGCCTTGCGGAAGTCTGTACGTGAGCGAGAGGCTGGACTCCCCTTTGCATTTCGCCCCCATCACACGCCCTCCCTACTTTGCATCATCGCGATAGCGGCCTGAGCCTTTTTGCGTCGTTCATGCTCCTGCCGGGCCATAAGCCGAAACCCTCTACGACGCTGTTGTGAACATTGACCCAAGCGGCCGCCAGGGTATGGTCATTTGCAAGTCGTTGCCCCCCCATCCGGGAGATCGGCAAAGCCGTGTGCGTTATCCCGCAGCAATGGACTATCTACCTCCGTGCGCTCTGCATTGACGCCCGTGGAGACTGCTGCAGCAAGTCGGTGAAGGCCACTCCCAACGGCGTCTATCTATCTCACCACCTGGCCGGCGTTATCAACGCATTGCTACAAGCAGCTCCGCGACGAAGAAAACAATAGCCAGATGGTGTCTTCGGCCTGGATAGCCATTCCCGACCCCCTGCCGTTGGACGAGGCGCACGGCGCGCGGATCTTCGAAGCGGTCGGCGCCTAGCACTAGGTGAGGGTCGATTCATGCGCGGTATAGCCCACATCCAGCAACGCAAACGTAAAACTCAGCTCAAACTGGCATCCATCGGAATAGAAGAGATGGCCATGAATTAGTACAAGAAAGGCCAGCCAAGGCTGCGCTATAGACGCTGGCGGTCGCCGAGAAGAGATTGTGAAAAAGTTCAGGCTGGGGATTGAGCAGGCCATGGAGCGCATCCGGCTACGTGATCAAGTGCCAATCATCAGCAAAGGTCTGCAGATAGCCATCACGGATGATGGAGGACGATGATTTGATCGAATTCTTAAGGTATTGACGCCACGAAATCGTGATTAGTGAAAACGTGGTGCTAGCCTTTCGAAGAATTACTTGAACCTTTTTTGTTTCTTATAATCATTCTGCTCAGAGGAGCGTACAGCTCCTGTGGATGGCTTTGAGCCAATAATGCCTTAAATGCATGGAGTTTGAAATGGCAGATTGGAGAGGAAACCTGCCTACCGAAGTAGCTCGTCAGGCAGATAAAATTATCGCCGAAATCCAAAAATCCGGATCTATTATCTTGGCGGTAAAAGCCGGCGCGAGGGCTCACGGCTTCGTACTGGGTCTATCATGCGCAGCGTGCATCACAGACGACCAGGCGAACCGGCTGCTCGCCGCGTTTGACGACTCGACTGAGGCGAAGCTGAGAGAGCTTTCTCTATGGACCCTGGCGCAACGGTAACGTGAAAGTCACGCTAAATTGGTGTGTGAGACCAATTCAGCAGCAATGCGCTTAGCATGTTCTATCTCGGTTATCGTTTCATCTATCATCAAATCATCACTATGGTCGAAGACATTTTTGCCCGCCAAGATGCCCATGGATTGATTGCAAAGAAAATCAAGATTCAAACCTTGAATTCTCGCGGTAAAAAGAACGGCAACTAGCGCTTGCTGCAGATGATGAACCCGAGACACGTACTCTTATTCCCCTTCCATTTGACCGAGATATTTTAAATGAAATGAAGGCCGCTGGAAATATCCCTACAATCTCCATGGTCAGTCCTTGCAGAATTAGGCGGAAGCGATTGTTTTTTTGGGGGGAGCTCCCTTCCCTCCTTGCGTTTTCTTGCACAACCTTGTAATACGCGCCGTATTACGCTTCGATTGACTTATCGAAGCGACTGACCGGATGAGATTGAGCGCTTCCCAGCGGCGAAAGCCGTAACCGCGCAAGGCGGTTCGTAAGTGGTGTCCGGATCTGCTTTACCGAAACAAAAAAAGACGCCCATGGCGTCTTTTTTCGTTTCTGCCTTGGACCCAACAGAAGGGGAGGGTCCCCTTACTTAATTCTGCCTTAGCGTTCCTTGCAGAATGTCCGAGGTTGGAGCATGGGCGAGGTTAAGCCAAACCAGCTATAGGAGGTGCAGAGACAAAATGAGTGTTGTCCAGGACGAACGGCTGTCCGCAAACAAGGGAATGGGTATTTTGGACACTGTACGGTGCTTAAAGACCGTTTATGGGGGAGGGGAGGAGCCGATAATCATTGATTTAGGTTCAAAGACTCCCCGAAGTCAGGTTTTTCTATGGCTTGCCTATTAGGGCAATCGCACGAATCCGCACAGCGCTTAGTTCTGCCGGTGAAACCTTACCTTTGAACTCGGCCTGACGGGCTTTCCAGTCCAGGCTTTTGACCTGATCAGCCAGCACGGCACCGGAGCGCTCTCCAACTACCTCAACTTCAAAGGGATAGCCCTTCAGCTGAGTCGTCATCGGACAGCACAGCATCAGGCCCGTTATATGGTTGTAACTGGACGGACTGAGTACCACCGCCGGGCGATGGCCGGATTGCTCATGCCCCGCTTGGGGATCGAAATACAGCCAGACAATATCGCCGGCATCCGGGACATAACGCCGAACCATCAAAAAGATTCCTTCCCAACGGCCGCTTCAAAATTGAACTCCGCGTGCAGGTTCGCTGGGTTAATGCCCGCAACCAATTCGTCCAAACTAATCTCCTGCGGAAAAATCGGCTCAATGACCACACAGCCGTTTTCGGCGCGAACATCGACCACCGAATCCAGTGATAGCTTGGCCAGCTTCATGACTGCGGCCGGAATTCGTACAGAAGGGCTATTGCCCCATTTTTTGATAATGACTTGCATTGGATGACCCTCACTTTTCGTATCAACAATGACGATACTTTAACAGCTTCAATCCATAGGATCAACAATGTATCAACGTGAAATAGTGAAGAGTCATCTGCAGGAGAGCAGCAACATCATGCGGCAGCTAAGGGTGTCCGAAAACGAACGTTTTCCGTCACCCACGCTAGTCATATCCGCAACCTAGAGAAACTGCGTTTCGCACAGTATGCGATCGATGCATACAGTTTTCGGACAGTTTTAGGGCAATTTATGTCGCGCATGTTCATCTATGCCCGGGTAAGCACCCCGGACGAAGCAACTGACAACCAAGTGATGGAAATCGAAGCCGCTGGGTTCCGGTTATTTCGTATCGAATCGCCTTTGAGTGCATCAGTGGAGGGATCGCCGCTAATGCACCACCGGGATTTGTAAAGCTGCTCGACCGTCTTGAATCGGGCGATATCTTGATTGTGACGAAGCTTGATCGTCTTGGCCGTAATGCGATGGATATTCGATCTACCGTAGAAAAGCTGCCAGGGGAGGGGATCAGACTTTACGGCCTGGCCCTGGGCGGAATGGATCTAACCAGCCCAGCGGGCAAGATGAACATGGCCGTTATCTCGGCGGTCGCTGAGTTTGAGCGTGATCTGTAGATTGGACGTACGAACGTCGGGTTAGCTCGCGCACGAGCCCAAGGGATAAAGGTGGGCAGGCGTGACGCGTTGACGTAAGCAAATGGAGGTGTTGGAGTTGCTGAGCCTTGGGGTATCTGTGTCGAAGCTGGCCAGGGACTTCGATACATCGCGCCAGACTATTACCAGGATTAGGGCAAAAGCTAAGGAACCAATACCAGTCGTTTAGGAAATTGTCTTTAGAAACTTGTCATTGACCGGTTCGCCAGTCGTACCCCAGTACATGGCGGCGTGCGGTGATGGTATATAGGTAAATCTGGGCGGGTCCCCTCATGCCCTGGTCCCTGGGAGCCTTAAAAAAGGTGGCATCGGGGCTTGGGCGATCTGGCAGTAACGTATGAGGAAAGGTGTCTTATGATTTTTGATGCGTTAGCGATTTTGAATGGTCTTTGGGGGTTCTTGTGCATAGCATTGATCCTACCTGCACTAGTGGCGCGCAAGTACCGTTTGATCATCACCGTGTATACAACGATTTTGATAGTGAATTCGCTGTTTTTGTATTTCAACCAGCAGATGCCGATTATCGAGGCTCTTCTCAGAAGCATGGCTGTCGTGGCGATCAATGTCCTTATAGCCTATCTGCTCGCGCATTTTTGTCACCACAAGCGGTCCGTCTCAGATTTGTTTCGTCGCTCCACCCGCCCCTTGAACAAAGATTCGTAAATTAGCGTTTACACAAACACCGGCTTAGTGCCGGTGCTTGTGTAACGGACAACCGTTGTTTTTGGGTCCATTGCTCCCCGGCACAGCAGCATTCACTCACGCTCTGAATTCACATATCCGCTGGTACAACGAGAAACGAATCAAGATTTCCTTCGGCGCCCTCAGTCCCATTGAGTACCGTGAGAGTCCGGGCCTTACGGCATAACCAGTCCAAAATTTTTGCCTCCCCCCCGGTGGGTCAGCGCCAACACTTTAGGAGCTCCGTATGATTTATCCCACAACTGTCATTCGTATATTTGGTCTGCTGTTACTCAGCTTGCAACCGCTTTACAGCACGGCAATTTTCGCTAAGTCCGAGAGTCAATTCTACAGCATCGACGCAGGCCCTCTAGACCAAGCGCTATCACGTTTTGGCGTGCAGGCGGGAATCAATCTGGCAGTCAGCTCAACCCTCACAGAGGGTAAGTACAGCAACGAACTTCAAGGAAATTTCAGTACCATTGCCGGATTGGAACGTTTGTCAGAGGGCACGGGCCTAAGTTTTCAGCTCAACGCCAATGACAGCTTTAAACTGCATCCAACGACAGTACCGTGATGCCGCCTTCGCAGAGAATCATCGGCCCCGACCTTGAGAGGTCGGTCTACTCGGTGCCACGTTCTTCCGTTTAAACCCCCTTGGAAAAAATGCAAAGTTTTTTGATATGGACGCCAAGGTTGCGAAGTCATAATCATGATGGATCAGGTCTATAAGAATATAACAGGCTTGTGATTTGAAAAGTTACCTAATTACAAATTCTGAACAATTGTGATGCGCCAAAATCCGAAATATGAAAAATTTTCACATGCGATTATTGTATTAATTTTAATGTTACCGTGTCCTCTCCTAAGAAGGAGCTAGTCTAGAATTTAAGCGTCGGGGGGTGGGTTACCAGTGGTAAATACTAAGGAACGTTCAAATCACAATAAAAATTATTTAAATTTTAAGATCGAACTGCTCCCATGCTGCTTGCCTTACACGCCCCCTACGAGGCCAATGCGACTTCAGCACTCAATAACCGCCTGCTAGTACTGCCAGCAACTCAATGCGCCGAAATAATCCTGTGCTGACAGACGTAGACCAACGCAGTAGCCAGATTAGACGTCAAGTCCGTACGCTGGCTCACGGAAAATCTCATAAAAACAGGTCAACCCCATGCAACTTAAAAACTATCGAGCTCAACGCCTCCCCCTCATAAGAGAACTCGCGTCACTACTGGCGAATCCGGATCGGCTTCACAGATGACTGCCTGCACCAGTTTTATAGCGGCATACCTATGACCTTACCGATAACCATCGAATGTATGGTCGAGGCAAAACCCGAAACGACCTGGGTTGAATCCAAAATACTCATTGTTTAGCCACAGAAACTTGCATGTACATTTGATAAGACTAGTAATAAAAGCGAGGTGATTTATGGGTGAGTACCGAAAGTTATGGTGGTCTCTGATCGGGATTTTGGGGGTAACTTTCTGCCTGCTAGGTTGGTTTGGGCATGAAATCTACCGCCAGGCGCCGCCCATCCCAGACCGTGTACAAAGTGCAAGCGGCCAATTGTTATTTGAATCCGAAGACATTCTTGACGGCCAAACTGCTTGGCAAAGTATCGGGGGGATGCAATTGGGTTCGATCTGGGGTCATGGAGCTTATCAGGCGCCGGACTGGACTGCTGATTGGCTGCACCGTGAGTTGCTCGCCTGGCTGGAGTTAGCTGCGCAACAGAATTACGCCAAGCCCTACACCGAGCTTGACGGCGAACTGCAAGCCTTGTTGCGTCATCAACTCAAGCACGAGTACCGCGGGAATCGTCTGGTCGATGGAACATTGGTGCTCAGCGAGCGGCGTACTCAGGCGGTCAAGCAGACAGGTGCTTACTATGACGCCCTATTCCGCGGTGATCCGTCGCTGATTGACAGCCGCAAAAGTTTTGCCATGAAGGAAGTGACCCTACCTGATCCTGCACGACGTCAGCAGATGACTCGCTTTTTCTTTTGGACCGCCTGGGCCGCTGCGACCGAACGTGAAGGGCTAACGGCGACTTACACAAACAATTGGCCACACGAACCACTGATTGATAACAATGCCACCGCGGAAAATATAGTCTGGTCGGTCGTCAGTATCGTGGTACTGCTGGCAGGGATTGGCTTTCTGGTCTGGGGATGGGCATTTTTGCGCAACCACGAAGAGGGCGAGCCCATTGTGCCCGCGCAAGATCCGCTGAGCCTGATCACTCTGACGCCTTCGCAAAAGGCCTTGGGAAAATATTTGCTGTTAGTAGGCGCGTTGTTCAGTTTCCAAGTACTAATGGGTGGAGTGACCGCGCATTACACCGTTGAAGGCCAGGACTTCTATGGCCTGCCCTTGTCGAAGTGGTTCCCGTATGCACTTACCCGCACCTGGCACTTGCAGAGCGCGATGTTCTGGATCGCTACCGGCTTTCTCGCCGCCGGGTTGTTTTTGGCACCATTGATCAATGGTGGCAAGGACCCCAAATACCAGAAACTGGGTGTGGACCTACTGTTTTGGGCCTTGGTGCTGGTGGTAGTGGGTTCTTACATCGGTAACTTCCTTGCCATCGCGCAACTGATGCCGGCCAAGTGGAGTTTCTGGCTGGGCCATCAGGGCTATGAATATGTCGACCTAGGCCGTTTGTGGCAGACCGCCAAGTTCGCCGGCATTGTGTTCTGGTTGGTACTGATGCTGCGCGCCATAGTGCCAGCACTTCGTACTCCCGGTGACAAGAACCTGCTAGCACTATTGACCTGTTCGGTGATTGCGATTGGTCTATTTTATGGTGCCGGTTTGTTCTACGGCGAGCGAACCAATCTGTCGATCATGGAATACTGGCGCTGGTGGGTGGTGCATCTGTGGGTGGAAGGCTTCTTTGAAGTGTTCGCCACCACCGCATTGGCCTTTATATTCACCAACATGGGCCTAGTGTCGAAACGACTGGCAACCACCGCCACCCTGGGTTCGGCGTCGCTGTTCATGCTCGGCGGCGTCCCCGGCACTTTTCATCATATCTACTTCGCCGGCACCACCACTCCAGTGATGGCCGTCGGTGCCACCTTCAGCGCACTGGAGGTGGTGCCGTTAATTCTGCTCGGCTACGAAGCCTGGGAAAATTGGCACCTCGAAAAGCGTGCACCGTGGATGACGAAAGTCCGCTGGCCTCTGCAGTTCTTCATCGCCACCGCGTTCTGGAACATGCTAGGGGCCGGTGTGTTCGGTTTCCTTATCAACCCCCCGATCTCGCTGTATTACATTCAGGGTCTTAACACAACGCCCCTGCATGCCCACGCAGCGCTGTTCGGCGTTTACGGTTCTCTGGCATTGGGTTTCTGTCTGTTGATCCTACGCTACCTACAGCCGAATCTGCAGTTCAGTGAACGGCTAATGAAAACCGGTTTCTGGGGGCTCAATGGCGGCCTAGCCATAATGATTTTCACCAGCCTGTTGCCTGTCGGTATTCTGCAATTTTACGCCAGCGCCAGTCAGGGCTTGTGGTATGCCCGCAGCGAGGCCTTCATGCAACAGGATTTGCTGCAAACTCTGCGCTGGCTGCGCACCTTCGGCGATATGGTGTTTTTGGTCGGCGCGTTTGCAGTGGTATGGCAGATCACCAAAGTGCAGTTTAGCAAGCCGGCGAAACCTGTCTAAAAACGGGATGACTCAACTACACCTGGTGCTACCGACTTAGCGCGTCCACGTCCATTGAGCGACGGATCTGACCGGCGCTCTTATCGGCGATAGCATCAGGTCCTAAGAGAAACCGTTAGGAGCGAACATGTGAACCTGACGTCCCACTCGCTCTCGGTTGTTTCCTGATAGGACAGCAGCCCGGGGGTACCCCCGATTGAGTCATCCCCGCGCAACGTGCCCGGCCCCGTTGATCGCGGTGTCACTTCCTGAGCTGCAAATACAGCGTCATACGCTTGTTACAGGGTGTCGTGCAATCGCTTCAAGGCCAAGAGGGCATGGGCGTTGGGATGCCTTCATGGGGCATCCCAGGTCATGGCGCAAGATTCCTTTCTGGTGAGTTCATGTCAGCGGCACTCAGTTCTGTGCTTAACATTGGTATGTGCTTCATCGTGATTTTCTCATAAGTCCCGAGTCGGCCAACGACCATGGATCAAGACGGAGAATGCTACCGGCACAAGATCACGAACCAGCGGCCACCACATCAACAGACTTGCCGAAACCCCCAACGCCAGAACAATTTTGGAATCGGTTGCTGAGGCCACCAGACCAGCTAGCAGTGTCACAGCAAAGCCCGCGAAATAGAGCCTCAATGCCTGGGGTGTGGTGTATCCAATCAATCGCTTCATGCCGTCTATTCCTACTTATTCTGATCGTTCACCGGATAGCCTTTTCAAGGCAAAGAAGTGTCTACGAAACCCGAGACGATTCATCTCGTGGTGGTATTTTTTACCGCACATCATAATAATGAAACGATATAACATACATATTAAGTGATACAGCTAGACCGTCAACGATTGTGTTGATCCCGCCCAGATCAGCGCGCTTAAGGCACATGTCACGTTTCCAAGAGAGGTAATGGTCCACGTGGAAAAAATGAGATCTCCCCTCAGAGCTTTATGCAATTACAAAAATGTGCTGATAAGCATCGGTTGCTTCACGGCATTGATTAACCTGTTGATGCTGGTGCCGTCAATTTACATGCTGCAAGTGTATGACCGCGTCTTGTCCTCCCAGAATGAAACCACCCTGGTGATGTTGACGCTGATGGTCGTGGGCTTCTTTGCGTTTATCGGCCTGCTGGAAGTCGTACGCAGTTTTGTCGTGATCCGCATGGGTAGCCAGTTGGAGCGGCGTTTCAACTTGCGCGTCTACAAAGCCGCATTCGAACGCAACCTGCAGCGCGGCCAGGGGCATGCCGGACAATCCCTAGGCGACCTGACCGCTATCCGTCAATTTATCACCGGGCCTGCGCTGTTCGCGTTTTTCGATGCGCCGTGGTTCCCGATTTACCTGTTCGTGATTTTCCTCTTCAACGTGTGGCTCGGCGTGCTGGCCACCGCCGGTGCGGTGCTGCTGATTGCCCTGGCCTGCCTGAATGAATACCTGACGAAAAAACCCTTGGGCGAGGCGAGTACCTTCTCCCAGCAGTCGACCCAGTTGGCCACCAGCCACTTGCATAACGCCGAGACGATCCAGGCCATGGGCATGCTGGGCGCGCTGCGCAAGCGCTGGTTTGGGGTGCATTCGCAATTCCTCGGTTTCCAGAACAAGGCCAGCGACATCGGTTCGGTGATCAGCTCCCTGAGCAAATCCCTGCGCCTGTGCCTGCAATCCCTGGTGCTGGGCCTTGGTGCGTACCTGGTGATCAAGGGGCAAATGACCGCTGGGATGATGATCGCAGGCTCCATCCTCATGGGCCGTGTGCTCAGTCCTATCGACCAGTTGATTGCCGTATGGAAGCAATGGAGCTCGGCCAAACTGGCCTACCAGCGCCTGGATGAACTGCTGCGCGAATTCCCGCCGGAAGTCGAGCAAATGGCCTTGCCGGCACCCAAGGGCCACGTCAGTTTCGAGCAGGTCAGCGCCGGCCCCCCGGGGCGACGCCTGGCGACCTTGCATCAAGTCAGCTTCAACTTGGCGGCCGGCGAAGTACTTGGCGTGCTGGGTGCGTCGGGCTCCGGCAAGTCCACACTGGCCCGTGTGCTGGTGGGCGTCTGGCCGACCCTGGCCGGCACCGTGCGCCTGGACGGCGCGGATATCCACCGTTGGGACCGCGACGATCTCGGCCCGCATATCGGCTACTTGCCCCAGGACATCGAGCTGTTCAGCGGCAGCATCGCCGACAACATCGCCCGTTTTCGCGAGGCCGACCCAGAGCTGGTGGTCAAGGCCGCACAACAGGCCGGCGTGCATGAGTTGATCCTGCGCCTGCCCCAAGGCTACGACACCGTGCTGGGTGACAACGGCGGTGGGCTGTCCGGTGGCCAGAAGCAACGCGTCGCACTCGCTCGTGCCCTGTACGGCTGGCCGCGCCTGATCGTGCTGGATGAGCCCAACTCCAACCTCGACACCGTCGGTGAAGCCGCGTTGGCCAGCGCCATCATGCAGATGAAAGCCCAGGGCAGCAGTGTGGTGCTGGTCACCCACCGATCCTCGGCGCTGGCCCAGGCCGACAAGCTGTTGGTGCTTGGCGATGGCCGTCTGCAAGCGTTCGGGCCCAGCCAGGAAGTACTACGGGCATTGTCCGGACAGCAGGAAACGCCGAAAGAAAAAACCGGTGTCAGTTTGAGTCGTCAGTACCCAACCGCAAGGAATCCAGGCGCATGAGCAGCATTACTGTTGAACCTCGCTTTAAAGAGCGCGACGCCGGCTTCTTCGTAAAAATGGGCTGGCTGCTGACCATCGTCGGCGCCGGCGGTTTTTTTCTCTGGGCAAGCCTCGCACCGTTGGACCAAGGCATTCCGGTGCAGGGCACCGTGGTGGTGTCCGGCAAGCGTAAGACCGTGCAAACCTTCAGCCCCGGCGTGGTCAGCCGGATCCTGGTGAAGGAGGGCGAGTTGGTCAAGCAGGGCCAGCCGCTGTTCCGTCTCGACCAGACGCAGAACCAGGCTGATGTGCAATCCCTGCAAGCCCAGTACCGCATGGCATGGGCCAGCGTGGCGCGTTGGCAGAGCGAGCGTGACAATCTGTCCGGCATCACCTTTCCCGCCGAACTGAGCGCCAATCCCGACCCCGCCCTGGCGTTGGTACTGGAAGGTCAACGCCAACTCTTCAGCAGCCGCCGTGATGCTTTCGCCCGTGAACAAGCAGGTATTCGTGCGAACATCGAGGGCGCTACGTCACAGTTGGGCGGCATACGCCGTGCCCGCAGTGAGCTGACCGCTCAGGCGCAATCCCTACGCGATCAGATCGGCAACCTGCGACCTTTGGCTGAGAACGGCTATATCCCGCGTAACCGCCTGATGGAATACCAGCGTCAGTTGTCCCAGGTGCAGCAGGACCTGGCGCAGAACGCCGGGGAAAGCGGACGCATCGAGCAGGGCATCCTCGAATCGCGTCTTAAATTGCAGCAGCACAGCGAGGAATACCAAAAGGAGGTGCGCAGCCAACTGGCCGACGCGCAACTGCGCAGCCTGACCCTGGAACAGCAACTGACGTCCGCCGGCTTCAACCTGCAACACAGCGAAATCAACGCGCCGGCCGATGGCATCGCGGTAAACCTTAGCGTGCACACTGAAGGTGCGGTGGTACGCGCCGGTGAAACCCTGCTGGAGATCGTGCCCCAGGGCACACGCCTGGAAGTGGAAGGGCATCTGCCGGTGCATCTGGTGGACAAGGTCGGCACGCACTTGCCGGTCGACATCCTGTTCACCGCCTTCAACCAGAGCCGTACGCCCCGGGTGCAGGGAGAAGTCAGCCTAATCTCCGCCGACCAGATGCTCGATGAAAAAACCGGTGCACCGTATTACGTACTGCGTACCAGCGTCAGCGAGGCGACGCTGGAAAAACTCCATGGCTTGGTGATCAAGCCAGGCATGCCAGCCGAGATGTTCGTGCGTACCGGCGAGCGGTCATTACTCAATTACCTGTTCAAGCCATTGCTGGATCGCGCCGGCTCCGCGTTGACTGAGGAATGAGCATGAAATCGGTGTTCATTTCCCTGTTTATGGTGTGCGGTACTGCCAAGGCGGCCATGGGCCCGTTCGATATCTATGAACAAGCCTTGCGTAACGATCCAGTGTTCCTCGGCGCGATCAAGGAGCGTGACGCCGGCCAGGAAAACCGCACCATCGGCCGCGCCGGGCTGCTGCCGAGGCTGTCGTACAACTACAACAAGGGTCGCAACAATTCCGAGGCGCATCTGCCCGACGGGCGCGGTGGCAGTTATAGGGACGACCGCAACTACAACAGCTACGGCTCCACCTTCAGCCTGCAACAACCGTTGTTCGATTACGAAGCCTATGCCAACTACCGCAAAGGCGTAGCCCAGGCCCTATTCGCCAATGAGAGCTTCCGCGACAAGAGTCAGGCGCTGTTGGTGCGGGTGTTGAGCTATTACACCCAGGCGCTGTTTGCCCAGGACCAGATCGATATTGCCCGAGCGAAGAAAAAAGCCTTCGAGCAGCAGTTCCAGCAGAACGAACACTTATTCAAGGCCGGTGAGGGCACACGCACTGACATCCTTGAAGCCGAGTCCCGCTATGAGCTGGCCACCGCCGAAGAGATCCAGGCCCTGGATGAGCTGGACGCCTCGCTGCGGGAGTTGGGCGCGATGATCGGTGTGCAGAGCGTGAATATCAATGGCCTGGCACCGCTGAACAAGAGTTTTGCCGCCTTCGCCCTGATCCCGGCCAACTACGACACCTGGCATGAATTGGCGCTCACCAATAACCCTGTGCTGGCCTCCCAGCGCCAATCCCTGGAAGTGGCGCGCTATGAAGTGGAACGCAACCGCGCCGGACATTTGCCCAAAATCACCGTCTATGCCAGTTCGCGCAAGCAAGAATCCGACAGCGGCAATACCTACAACCAGCGCTACGACACCAACACCATCGGCGTCGAAGTCAGCATGCCGCTGTATGCCGGCGGTGGCATATCGGCTTCCACTCGCCAGGCCAGCCGTGCCATGGAGCAGGCTGAGTACGAGCTGGAAGGCAAGACCCGCGAAACCCTGATTGAGCTGCGGCGCCAGTTCAGTGCCTGCCTGTCTGGCGTCAGCAAACTGCGCGCCTACAAGAAAGCCCTGGTCTCGGCCGAAGCACTGCTGGTGTCAACCAAGCAGAGCATCCTCGCCGGCGAACGGGTCAATCTCGATGCGCTGAATGCCGAACAGCAGCTTTACAACACTCGCCGTGACCTGGCCCAAGCGCGGTATGACTACCTGATGGCCTGGACCAAATTGCACTACTACGCAGGCAACTTGCGTGACACCGACCTGGCCAAGGTGGACGAGGCCTTCGGCCCTGTGAAATGAGCATCCAGAACAAAAAAGGATGGTTTAAATGATTACTGATGTACCTCGTTTCAGACCCTTCACCGCAGGTTCATTGCTGCTGTCCGTTGCGGGACAGGCGCAATACACCGAGACCGGGCAACCAGGTAACCCGGCCAGTTGGCGCTCGGCCGAGTACCAGAGCGACTGGGCCTGGGGCGTATGAAGGCCGATGAAGCCTACGCTGCAGAAATCAGCGGCAAAGGCGTGAAAATCGGCGTGCTGGACTCAGGTTTCAACCCCAATCACCCGGAAGCCTCTAATAACCGCTTCCATGCGGTAACCGCCACCGGCACTTATGTCGATGGCAGCGCGTTCAGCACCACGGGCGCGCTGAACCTCAGCAACGATTCCCACGGCACCATGGGCGCCACCCATGACGATGTGGGTATGCATGGCGTGGCGTACAGCGCGCAAGTCTATGTGAGCAACACCAATGCCAACGACAGCTTCTTGTTCGGCCAAACCCCGGCTTCTATTCGCTTTTGTGTCGGCAAAGACAATAGAAAATCCCGATTGAAACCAACCAGCATCGTAATTTTACGGTAACTAAAGAAGGAGAAAGATCGAACCATCAATATTGTTAACTTCGCAAATTAAATTAACACCACTAAAATCCAATACTGAAACTGTGAGGTAATTATGTCAATTAGCAAAGCATTTTCTGTGTATGAAGCAAATAGCTTTTTTGCTGGAAAAAAAATGAACATCCCGTATAAGGAGCAGATAAAAATAATCGCTAACGATCTACTTGAAAAAAATGCTGATGTAAATGTTCTCCCAGAATTTAGCAGTGGGCTTATACAATCAGGCCAACTACAGAGCCTTCCAGATCGCATTGTAGATCCCATACAGAACACTGTGAAAGATACGGTTTCATGGGGACTTAATTGGTTGCCATTAGATATAGGGAACTTCATTGGTGGGCTCGCAAGCGGCGTGCTTGGAGCAGTGGTTAAGTTACCATTAACAATGGTCACACAAGCGGTGACAAAAATAGGATTAATTGGACCACTGGGCAGCATTACGGAATCCGTACTAGATAGCACTGTGGGCAAAGCTTTATCGGCAGTTGTCAAGGAAGTAGGCGGCGTACCTACCGAGAACCTATTCTCAGGTGATCACGCTCGACTGAAAGATATTGTTGACTACATGAACACGAAGGCGGGTGGTGAGATTTACAAGCATACACTACATGGAACGACCGCTACCATTTCCAAATACGATATGCTAGACACTAAATCCAATGGAATTGCGGCAGGAGGAAGCAGCTTCGTTATAGATCTGGACAGCAACGGGGTAGCATCTTCAGGCGACATTCATTTTGATACAATTCATACCAACGATAAAAAATATGCTGCGTATTTACCACGTGGGGCTTCGAACGACGGTCCTACTCCTGGGAAAATAACAACTGATTTAGCTGTTATCAAGCATGTCAATCTGGAATCAGGACGAAAAGAAGCTATAACGGCCGTTATAAACTCTCACGAAAATAGCGCATATAATAAATTGGCACATGTTATCGTCGGAGACTTTAACGAGCCTTCGCACCTTGATTGGGTTGACTCAACTAAAAACCTTTACGATCATAATGGCGTAATTTATGCTTGGGACACAAGCAAAAAGCTGGAGGCAAAAGGTTATACTGATAGTTACCGCGAAATCCACTCTAACCCAGTTAAAGACCCCGGGCATACTTGGGGCGGGCCAGCTTATGAGGTCGGAAATAAAAGCTGGACTTCGGCTGACGACCGGGACCGTATTGATTTCATCTACTACAAGGACGGTGAAAAAATCGACCTTGCCACGATTGAATCAAGCACAACAGGAAGTAATGAATACTTTTTAAAAGGAGAGTCGCACCAAGTAACCGTTAACGACAGCCTAATGTCTCATGACAGTAAAATGCCATGGTACTCAGATCATAAAGGCGTCTATACAAACTTCAACTTTAGTGAAGTGCCGACCTCAATAGTTGGTCAACCTCTAGTCGAGACTTTGTAAGCCTACCTGACATCACTTTTCTAGTGATTATCGTAAATTATGGCAACACCTGACAAGTAACGGTTTGGTGTTGCCTTGTATCTATCAAGAAATTACTTATGAGATAACAACCATTGAAATTCGGTTGAAGAATCTTTGCCGAACTTTTACCCGAGCGTCCCAGCCTATACCTAGCTCCACCGTCGCCGTTGCGGCCATAAGGGTCTTATAATCAGCGCGGCTGAATTTTGCGTAGCTCCGAACATTTTAAAAACAACGACCAATCAGTGATCAGGTACATCCTTGCCTTTCGACTTATTGGTAACAAATTTTACGGTACTTGGAGTGGGACCGTGGAGGCGAAGCCAGCCTCACATGACTGCAGCTAGGAACAAGAGCGTTTCTGTGACGTCTCTCTTAGTACCAAGCAACAAATTCAAGGTTTTGGAGTGAAGTTCGTTTTTTAGCTTCGCACCCACTATTCCTACCGATCAGAACCCGATGCTTGCCTGTACGAAAAACGTGCGAGGTTCGCCTAAGTATATTCCGTCATTCCTGTCGCTAGAGCGTGTGTAGTGCTGCTGGTCAAAGACGTTTTTTACCCCTACACCCAGTTTTAGGTTCGAAAGTTGGGCACCGAAGTCATAACCGCTACGCACATTGACTGAGACATATCCCGGAGTATCACCGTATCGGCCGTTAGCTGTGCCTTGAGTAATATAGGTAGTGCCGGTCCCTGGTACACGTTGACCAGACTGACCGTAGACGTCCAGATTATGGGTCCAGCAGTTGATGTCGTAACGCAGGCCCAAGGTCGCCACTTCACGGGAGTACAGCGGCAGATCACGGCCCTTAAACGGCACGTCCCCCTCGGAAGTAGCTTTTGTGTAGGTGAAGCCGGCGTTGGCGGTGAGGCCTTCGAGACGTGGGTCGAGGTTGGACAAGTCGTAGTGGGCCGATGCTTCGATACCGGTGTGCTTGGTAGCGCCAAGGTTGGTCCAACCTACATCATCCTTGCTGACGTACTGCAGTTCATGTGAAAAGTCGATGTAAAACAGCGTCACTTCGCCTCCCCAGACGCTGTCGTTATAGCGACTACCGATTTCGTAAGTCTTGGCTTTTTCCGGGTTCAGGCCGTTGGCGGTCTGATTGCCGGCTCCGCCCTGGCCCAGCTGGAAATACTGCAAACTGCCGAAGGACGTTTCGTAGTTAGCGAACAGCTTCCATTCACTGGACATGTGATACATCACACTCAGGGCCGGCAACGGTTCGCTATTGTGGACCTGGCGACGTTTTTCCTGGGCGCGCTTGCCGTTCAGAGCAACAACCGGATGATCATGCCACTCAGTCCGGATGTGCTCGAAGCGGATCCCCGGGGTGACAGTCCATTGGCCTATATCTATTTTGTTATCTATGTAGAACGCATTTGCTTTGGTGCCACCGGTGCGATCCTGATAGGCGTGACCATCGTTTTGTCCGCCCACCGTCGGCACATTGTTGACTAGTTTCAGGCTGGTCGCCTGCTCGTGCATGCCTTCCTTAAGATAGCGATAACCGATACTGACTTCCTGGGTGCTAGGGCCTACGTCGAACACATGGGACACTCGCGGCTCGATGCCGAAGGTGTAATAAGTGCGCGGATAAGAACTGAGAGTTTTCAAATCGCGATTGGCAATGTTGCCACCGCGAAAGCTGTCTGAGTAATAAGTCAGCACTTCAGCCTGGGTACGATCATCTACCTGTCGGATGTACTTGAAGGACATATCCTTACGGCGACCGCTGAAGTTGTCCCAATCGCGCACCGATTGATAAGGATTGGCGTCGAACTGCTTCTGAGTCAAGCCACCCGGCATGTCGGCACTGGCATCGTAATAGTGGAAGTTTAGAGAGAAATCATCTTGATCAGTCGGTGCCCAGTGGGTTTTCAAGATTACGTCATCGATGTCGTTTGAGTTATTGCTATTGCGATACCCGTTACCATTAACCCCAGAATACAGTAGTGCGGCGCCGACCCCGTTGCTGGCTGTGCCGCCGATAAAGGCATTCTCAACGTGCTTCCAACCACCATGCGCGGAGGTTTGCAGGGTGGTACTGATATCACCTGAGAATTTCTCAGGAATCGCGCGCGTTACGAAGTTGATTACTCCTCCGACGTTCTGCGGCCCGTAACGTACGGAGCCGCCACCACGCACCACGTCAATACTGTCCAAATTGCCAAAGGAAATTGGTGACATCGAGAGTTGTGGCTGCCCGTACGGAGCGAAGGCAGCTGGTACGCCGTCAATCAGTACGGTGGAGCGCGGTGACAAGCGTGATGTCAGGCCACGTACACCGACGTTGAGGGAAATATCACTGCCGCCAGTGCCGTTGGACTCCTGCACTTGCATTCCAGGTACACGCCGCAGCACATCACCGACGTTCATTGCGCCTTGCTCCACCATGGCTTCGCGGCGCACCACCGTGCGCGCCCCAGGATGGTTTTGCACCACGGCGGAATCAGCATCGCCTAGCCAGTCGCCGACCACATTGATATCGGTGACCTCCAGTTCCAGCGGCGCGCTGGCTTCGTCGGTACCTTTACTTGCTGGATGCAAGGTCACGGAGCCGGCGTCAATCTCATAATCCAAGTCACTTGCTTGCAGCAATTGGCCCAGGGCTTGCTCGGGCGAGAGCTCGCCATCGACCGCAGGGGCTTGTTTACCGGCGACCATTTCGGGGCTAAAGAACACTTGCAGGGAAGTCTGTTGGCCTAGCTGGCTCAATGCCGCGCCCAGCGGCTGGGCATGGATATGAATGGCATCGCCAGCATACCCAGCAGGCAGCGTGGTACTAACTACAATCGTCATAGCTAAGGGAGCCCAGCGGCAAGATTTATCGTTGTAAATGTTCAATTTTTTCACGTCGAACCCAGTCCTATTTCGCAAGATTGCTAAAAGGCTAATGAAAACCAATCGCACTTGAAGCGGAAGACGAAGAACTGGAAAAAAACCTGAATCTCAATGTGAAATTGTTACTCAGCTGTCGGCCGAAAAAGACTATGCGGCGGCTTGTACGCATCTAATTTACGGCAACGGCAGGTAGGCGTTGCTGTTGGCTTTGAGCCTCCAAAAGAATGTCATCGGCTGCTAAAAGTGTATCGACATGAACAATTGTCAGGCTGACCCAAGACGCTCAGTACCGACGCGGAGCGCAGTTATCATTGGGAAATACACCGACCTTCTCGCGTTGCCGCAACCCGCAGGTACGCCTTAGTTATGCACCTGCCGGACCAGATTAACGGCCGCAGGAGTCGGGAACGTTAGGACCGATCAATGTCCCGGCGAATCCTGATTGGGGTATACGAAGGCAGCTGATGAGGTGTAGCTGTACCAATGGTTCGATGAGCTGCAGTGGATTCGTTGCACCTAACACATCGTAGAGCTTCAGAATTGACCTCCTGTAGTCTCGCCTGAGCGCTTTTCTGGCACTGACACTGCCTCAGCCATTGCCTGACCGAGAGATCCCCGCCAGAGAGCTTAGAGGAGCTAATTTCCTGTTCCATATGCCAACGACATCACGATTTAGTGCTAAAGCACCCTGCCCCCTCGGTAAAATAGTATTTACTGGTAGAATTCTTAAAAGAATTCTGATTGATACCATCAAAGAATCCAATGGAGAATTCCAAAATAAATTCCATGAAGATACTTTTTTTGGATTCATCATTGAATTCCTAAAGATATCCACTAGGAATCAAATGGATACCATTTGTGAATTCTTAGAGAATTCATCATGAAGCCAATAATGAATTCAATGAATTCTCATGGAATTCCAAAGTGAATTCATATAGATTTCCTTTAAGAATTCAATGGGGATACCATGAAGATTCCATTTCTGATGTCAATGGCTCTCGACCCACTAGGATGCTGTGTATGCCAGTAATTGTTTTCGTTTCACCCAAAGGCGGCGCCGGGAAAACCACGTCCGCATTAGCGCTCGCTGAGCAGATCGCCAGACGTGTCTCGGTCACCGTCATCGACGCCGATCCTAATCACCCCATTAGGTCGTGGTCGGAAGGTGGAGAGACTCCTGAAAATATGACGATCATCTCAGACGTCACCGATAAGACCATAGGCGAAACAATCGCGGATGCAGCAACCAAAACGCCTTTTGTAATCGTAGATCTGGAGGGTACGGCGGCAACTATTGTTGCCTACGCGATCGCAGAATCAGATTTCGTGGTCGTACCAACCCAAGGATCACAACTGGACGCGGAACAGGCGAGCAGGGCTTTCGGGCTGATACGAGCACATGAACGAGGTATCCAGAAGCATAAACCGGACTACAAATTGCCCTACGCCGTGCTGTTTACACGCACGTCAGCTGCAATTCAGAGCCGCGATACCAGGCATATTCGAAAAAGTTTTGAAGCAGGAGGCATACCTTTCTTTGAGACAGAATTGAACGAACGAGCCGCATTCAAAGCAATGTTTTCATACCGTCAGCCGCTCGGAAAGCTGCCGCAGGATGAGGTTTCTAATGTCGGCAAGGCTATAGAAAATGCCGAAGCATTCGCTCGGGAGGTGATCGCCAGAATCACCACGGAGGCGCAATCACGCCCAGAGGGGAGTTTGTCATGAGTCGTGTCGATCCACTGGATACCTTAAAAAGCTTCGAACCTAAAGCCGTCACCGAGCACAAGGCGAAGCAAAGCAACGCAGAAGTCGAGCAAATGGCAAATGCTCATGGCTTTGTGGGGCGTCAGGCAAGCCCTTTACCTAGCCCCGTTGAACGTTCGAGAAGGCGCTACAAAACTGGACGCAACGTTCAGATAAACATTAAAGGTGAGCAAGAAACCAAGGACGAGCTGTACCGGGTAGCTGATGAGATAGATCAGCCGTTAGGCGAAACACTCAAAAGGGCACTGGCCGCCTTGAAGCGCGAGATTGAGGAGACGCAAAAATAAAATAACATGTTGACATGACAAACACGAAGACATCAAAGATTGGTCTTTTTTTAGACTTCATATGGTGTAGCATGGAGCCAACAAGGCAATATTCGCCTTGCGTATCAAACGTTAGGAATCCTGAGCATCGTCCTTGCTAAGGGTATTTCCAGGTTGAGAGGCGCTGCAGATGGTGCGGCGTCACACGGTAGGAGGTTTCACTCATGCGAGTTGAAACAGTTAGCTTTTTAAAAAAATACGCATCCGACCTGCCTCTAGAAGAGCCAATGGTCGTCACGCAAAACGGTGTGCCTGCATACGTTGTGGAGTCTTACGCGGAGCGGAAGCGCCGTGACGAAACGGTAGCCCTTGTGAAACTGCTTGCAATGAGCTCCCGCGAGTACGCCCAAGGCAAGCATTGTTCGACTGATGAACTGAAAGCCCGCTTGAGCAGGAGGTTTGCCCACAAATAAGACGGAGATCTAAATGACAACACTGACAATCCGCTACACCGTAATTGCACAACAGAGCATCGAAGACCAGATTGTGCACCTGGCCGACTATCAAAGCCTCGACCATGCCTTCCAGCGCCTGGGAACTGTGATTGACACCCTTCAGAAAAAACTATTGTCCACACCTTTAGGCTACCCAATCAGCCCTCAAGCCAGCGACCTGGGCATCATGCATTACCGTGAGCTCAATACAGATGGGTACCGGGTTTTCTACGAGATTGTAGACGCCGACCAGGCTATCGCCGTTGTCCTGGTGCTGCGGGATAAACAAAGCGTCGAAAATGCACTGGTTCGCTACTGCCTACTGCATACGTAAAAACGATTGTTCGTGTGAACCTTCTGATGAAGTCTGCGTGCATTTCACCAGCGCCATGCCCCGAGAGGGGATTAGTCAGCGCGCTTCGTGCAAAATAAAACCCGCTTGCCATTTTCCACCAATTTGTGAGCCCTATGGTAACGGACATGAGGGGGCGTCCTTGCTGCGCTCGTATAAAAAACGAATCAACGCAAATCAGTCATAATATGGTCGATGATAGATAATCTATACAATATGACCAAATCTGACATGGAAACCACAAATTCGATAAGTAGTGATAAAATACGTTATCAAGACTTATTGGACGGGGTAGCCGTATGTCGACTTTTGAACCAATGCGTGACTATTTCCATAGACGCGCAGCAAAAAATCTGAATGAGCTCGCGTCAACCGTGCGAGTGGTAACGGAAAGCACCCTGACCATCCCGGGGAGTTTTGTATATCCAGGTAGCAGCTACGTTGCTGGAATCCAAATTGATGGTCAACGCATTGGATATGTGAACTACAGTATCAATCCACTGAATGATCGGCTGTACATCGACATGATCAAAGTCGATGTTGCACACAGACATCAGGGGATTGCGCTATCCGCATTATGGAGCCTGTGGATGACCTACCAAATTCCGATTGTTCCAGTAAATCAATACGACCATTTGGAAACGTATTGGGATAAGACCCGCCAAATATTTGCTGCTGCCGGCGCGTTAATTGATGATCAGCTGCATGGTATGAGTGAGCTGAACGCAGCTAAACAACGCTGGCAGCACCTGGTACCTGAAGACGAACATCTGCGAAAGATTCGTGAACTGGAGGCCTCACCAGAATGGCCACAGATCGAGGCGCAATTAATAGCGATGGCAAAACAATGATTCCTACCGTTACCCAGGATAGAACTGGTGAACGCCGCCTGACCTCGGTGGAGTTCCAGCAACTGGCCAGCGTGCCGGCGGCGGCCGAATGGTTCGCCAATATTGACAACCCGCGCACCCGCCGAGCCTACCAAATCGACTTGGCCGACTTCTGCAGTTTTGTGGGGATCAGTGATGCAGAGGAATTCCGCGTCGTCACCCGTGCGCATGTCCTGGCCTGGCGCGCCCAACTGGAAGCTCGGGACCTGGCCGGGGCCACGATCCGGCGCAAACTCGCTGCGCTGGCCAGCCTGTTCGATCACCTACTAGAGAACAACGCCGTCGCCGGTGGCAACCCCGTGCACGGGGTCAAACGGCCGCGGGTGGAAACTAACGAGGGCAAGACACCGGCTCTTGGGGATGACCAGGCTAAATTACTGCTGACGGCGCCGGATGGCTGGACATTAAAAGGTATACGCGATCGGGCGATTTTGGCCGTGTTGCTGTACCACGGCTTACGCCGCGAAGAGGCCGCGCAGTTGATGACCGGCGACCTGCAGGAGCGTCGAGGCATTAAGCATTTGCAGGTGAAAGGAAAGGGGGGTAAGACCCGCTATCTACCGCTGCACCCGGTCGCGGCAGAGCGCATCCATGCGTACCTGGAACGGGACGCTAACCGCGAACCGGGGAATAGTCCGCTGTTCCGCTCGATCCGCGGCCGCACCACCGGCGCCGGCATTTGCGCCGATGGCATCTATAAGGTGGTTGCACAGTGGGTCAAGGCGGCGGGCATTCATGTTGACGGGTTGGGTGTGCATGGATTGCGAGCCACGGCTGCGACCAATGCGCTGGAGCATGACGCCGATATCACCAAGGTGCAGGTATGGCTGGGTCACGCCAATATCAGTACGACACGCCTGTATGACAGACGTGGTCAACGTCCGGAGGATTCGCCTACGTACAAAGTAAAATATTGAACTGGAGAGGATCTTCCCCTGAAACAATCATTGCTCCAGTATTTACCATCGAGATGTGACCGCTTCGCCCAAAACAATCGATACGGCATCGACGGTGGCCGGGGTCAACAGCACCGGCTGAGATTGCCATTTTTATTGTTTATTCATTTCCCTTAACAATCATCTTTGGTAGATATCGGTAAAGGAGATAGCTCAAAAGAAAAAGTACATAATATAGAAACATCAGCCCTGACGAGTAAACAGCGTAGAGTATTTTATATTTCCCTACAAGCGCAAGCTTTCGAGAGTCTTCAAGATGGGTAGTATCAAAGTACGTAATATAAATAAATGCAAAGACAAGAAGCGTTAACCCAAAGATGCAAAGCAGTGCTTTAAATCGAGATAGATTTTCAATCAATTTTGTTTCTAATGTCGATTTTTTTAAGGTTAAATAACAAAAAACAACTGCAAACAAGGGCGCCACCAAACATATGTAATTTGTGATTATCTTAGAAACAAAAGGAAAGTTAGTTGATAACGCACCCACATCAGAAAAAAGATTTCTATCAATGAAATTTTCAATGCAAACCAAGAATTCGCTATCCGCATGATCTGGCGTAATCAAAGCAATTAAAAATAATGGCATCCATGTCGCAACCATGAAAAAATAAGGTATAATCATTGTTTTAAATCTAACCCCATGCTGTTCCATATAAGCCTCCAAAGTGATTAAGGTCGCGCAACTGTGAGCGACCTCAAAATATAGCTGACAGAATTCATTGTATAAACATATTGTTGATTTCATCAACTTTTTTAGCGTCAAGATAACTAGCGACAGCAGCCATTAGAACAGCTACCGCTGGGACCGCAATTGCGGCTGGTGCACTGACCAGAGAGAGTAGAAACGCCAAAATCGCGCCTGCGGCCATGCCGGCTAATTTACCTGCAGCCATAGCCTCAAACTCCAGCAGAAGCGGCTTCCAGTCGCCTGTTTGATAGCCTAAAACCGTTTTCTCCCGAAGAGTATCAGCTTGCACAATTGTCCCAGTGACGCCAAATGCTTTCCCCAAGCGACGTACATTGTCGGCAAAAGTAGCCTTGTCTAACACATTCAACGCATTGACGACTGCCTGCCTGTCTTGAGCGTTCAGCTTCAACCGGGGATTAGCATTAACCTTTTCAAAGGTTGCCATTGCTTCTGCATAGCTGCGAATTTTCTTTCCGGTAATATTTGATTGCAGGTCTTTTGCGATTTTTCCCAAATGGGTGCCGTACTTAGTAACAATTTGCTCGCTGACTGCCGATGCGAAGCTAACCGAGTCTTTGAATTCGTCAATCTGAGTATTAAGCCACGCAGTTTGCTTCTGTAGATAGTCAATTTCACTTTTAACATATTTAGCTGCGTACGCTGCCTGCAACGAGGTAAACCATTTTTTATAATGAACGTCAGGACTCATATTAACCATGCCATTGCTAATGGCAAGTGAGATAAATCGACTTGTGGGGTAGCTAAAAAAGTCACGACCATAATAATACGTATCTGCAATCGTTTTTTGTTGATTGTACTCCTGTGTTTTTTGGGTGAGAAGGATGTTGCTTGCATCAATATAATTTCCGATCTGTGTGGCAGTATCGGCGGTACTATGAGTCGGTTTTTTTTGCACGATAGACGAAACATTAGCATCAAGCGTTTGTGGTAGTGCTTGTAGCTTAATTAAAATATTGTTTTCTTGATCTTTAACGTCTTTAGCAATTTTGGCAGGGAACGTATTAAGAATATGCGCACGCGTCGCAGCACTGATCAATGCTCCTAGACGGCTATTACCTATACTTTCGTCGCCACTGCCGCCACCTCCGAACGTTTGTGGTTTGTATTCATTCGTATCAATTACAACTGGTGCGGTAAGATAAAACGTGTCTCCAATTTTAATCATGATGCGTTCTCCATTTCTTTAAAGTCTTAAATTTTTTTCTAACCGGTGTGCGTAGGTCGCAGGCACACAAATACTGTATAAACGTACAGCTCAGCAGTCAACAAAAGGTATGCATTTATGCATATATTCTTGATGTTGGTAATGATAACCGTTTGCATAGATGAAAAGTCAAAGCTCATTCGTGCGCTGCCGTACCACCGGCGTCGGCATTTGCACCGATGGCATCTATAAGGTGGTTGCGCAGTGGGCCAAAGCGGCGGGCATTCACGTCGACGTGCAGGGTTTGCATGGATTGCAGGCCACGGCCGGCGACCAATGCGCTGGAGCATGACGACGATATCGCCAGGGTCTAGGTATGGCTGGGACACGCCAATATCAGCACGACCCGCCATGGCCAGCGACCGGAGGATTCTCCAACGTACAAAGTGAAGTACTGAACAGGGGGGCTCAGAGGGGCATTGGTAAAGTGCTTACTGACTCACCCCAAAACAGCCTTAATGGGCAGTAAGCACTTTCCCGATACTCCCCCGTTACAGCGGAAGCATTCATGCCTCCAGTATCTCACGACGTGCCGTTACAGTATCGTCCAGGCTGATCGACAACGTTTCGACAGTGGCCGGGGACAACGCGTCCGCTACGTCCACGCCTTCGACAAAGCCCTCGGCGCGCTCTTGGGCCAGGGCTAGTTGCGCCAGCTCCTGGGCACGCTCGATGCGCGCCCGGTGCTGATCGACAGCACGGCGAATCAACGGCGGCAGATCGATAGCGTCCAAGCGATCAGATGCACTCACGGCGTCACCTCGGGCAATTGCTCCAGCAACTGGGTCAGGTCGCGCCAAGGGTGCTGGGCAAAATCGCCGGTATTGGCGCAGCCGTCGCCGTGGCTGAACGATTGTGGGGATTTGCTGGCCCGCTGCATGGCGTGGCAATGCTGACAGCGCACGGTGTGGCCCAGCAGCTCCCAGCGTTGGCCCCACGCTTCTAGGCCGTCCTCCAAACGATAGCGGGCCGCGTTGCGTTCTTTGGCGCTCAGGCCGGGGTCGTCCATGCGGTACTTGGGCGGGATCTGGTGGCGGATGTGCATCGAGGTCGGTTCCTGTTCGTGATGGGCAGACGTTACAGATAGTGTGTTTGCAGGTAGGCAAGGCACTCAAGCATTGCCTCACGTTCAGATTGATCAGTACCCCAGCCATAACCGTGTTTGCCTGATACTTCCCAAGCCCATTGGTGCGAATAGCTGCCGAGGTTGCCAAAGCCAACCCGGATAAAAGTTTCGGTCGTTTCGGCAGTGTCTGTGGTCACGGTGACTTTCCTGGGTCGGTTGAGGGGAACCAGTCTGCCGGGGTGTGGTAGGCCAGTCCTGGGGGGTGTGGTTGCCGAGGGCCTTAAAAAGGGCACCAACCCCCCGCTGGGTGTACCCCCTTTTGAACATAAGCGGCGTTATTGGTAATGCAGCGGCTCACTCGCGGCGCCCTTGAGCGCCCTGGCTACCACTTGGTTCCGGCCGCGTTTCTTTCGCACTTGGCTGGCCTTGTCCAGAATCGCATGCACACCGGCCAACGTCTGGATCAGCTCGTCCACTGAACGGCAGCAGCGACCAATCTTCTGCTCGACGTATCCCGCCGGGTCAGATCAGGAGATGAAAATCCCCGCACCGTTCAATTGGGTCATGCCCACGCCCACCAGCATCACAGAGTTATCACCAAACGACAGTACGGTATTGTCCTCGACCGTCGTGGCATGAGAGCGGTAATCGTAGTCTTGACCTAGTCCCGGGATCCCCATGAACACGAATTTATCGCTAGCCTGGTAGCCCTCGATCCGGTCGTTGCCAAAGAGGCCGTTGAACAGGAAGGTATTGTTGCCACCGCCCGAAACCATCATGTCGTTGCCGGTCCCGCCGACAAACACGTCATTGCCCTGACCGCCGATCAGGTGATCGTCGCCACCCAAGCCGAACAACCAATCGCCGGCCGCATGGGCAGTGAGGACGTTGTCACCGGCATCGCCTTTGGCCGAGGTCGCGTATTGCGTCAAGTCGGTTCCGGCCAGCAGGCCGTTTCCGCTCACCTGATAAGTGATGGCATGGGAGCCCCAAGGGATTGACGTCCACGGTATATAGGCGGTTTCCTTGCTCACCAGCCCACCGATATCTCGGGTCATGCTGATACCTCCATAGGCGTCGTTGATGTACAGCGTGCCGTCGCCATCGTTGGCAAAACTGAATGTGGCCAGGGGCTTTTGCAGTTCGAAGACGTTATCGCCTTGGCCACCCAGCACGATGTTGTAGCCACCGTCATCGCGGAAGCGATCATTGCCTGCGCCACCATCCAGGAAGTCATTACCGGCCCCGCCCTTGAGCAGATCGTTGCCCTCGGTACCAATAATGAAAGTGTTGCCGGTGTGCTTTTCGGCGTAGCGGTTCAGGTCTTGCACCCAGGTAGTGCCACGCATGGCGTCTGACAGGCTGGAGACGACGATGGTCGAATCTTTGTTTGTCAGGTCGTAGAAGTCCGAAGCTGCGATGCGCCCCAGGCCTTGGGCATAACCGTCCAGTGAGTGAGCCTTGGCGACACCCAAGTTAAGGCTATTGGGCAAGTGTGCCGAAGCCGAGGCGTAATTATCAGTAAAGCTTGTGAGGTTGTTGGCGGCCGAGTCCCAGGCCCTGTCGTTGCCCCACAAAAGCGCCGAGGTATTGATGCCTTTACCGTCGATGGCTTTGAATACCGGGTCATTTTCATAGCCGATATTCAAGACCTGCGTATCACCCGAGCTTTGAGTGGGTGAAGCAAAGGTTACGTAGTTGGCGTCCTGATAGAAGCCGCCCCAGTGATCGTGGCTCAAGGTCGCCAGGCTGTTAGCTCCGAGTGCGCCGAGGCTATGGCCGGTGACCAGGATGTCCTTGCCGGTCAAGCCCTGGTCCCTAGCATAGCTGGCGACATTATCCAGTAGAGCGTTAAAGGCAAGTTTGGCGTAGTCAGTGGCGTATCCGGGGAGCACGGCAGCTGCCAGATCGCTGGCCACATCGCCCAGACCATCCAGAGTCAACCCAAAGGAGGTGCCGCGAAACGCTATCCCCATGGCAACCAGCTTGCCGGCGCTATTGTATTGCCCCAGTACCTGAACATTGGCGGAAGACGCCAATGCTGTCTCGCCCCAGAAGGTGCCTTGCTTGTCGACATGCTGAGTCACACCCAAGGCTTGCGCACCAATAGGCACCCAGCCACCTGTTGCCAGCGGTTGGCCGGTGGAGTCATAAGCGTACTCGGATAAAGCCAAGGCATCGTTCAGCAGCGCCTTTCCATGATCGCCCGTCATGCTCTTGTAATCGAAAACGCCCATGCTTTTTGTCCTTTTCTGATGGATTTCTATAGGCCCTCAGTTCAGATGACCGGAGTTTATTGGGGGGCGGGGTCGATAGCACTGTCAATCGTTACCTAAAAAATGAATAGCTGGCGCGATGTTCAGTCACTAACCACGCTCCGTGGCCGTGAGGCTCTGTCCTGATTGCATTCTTTTCCTTACTAGTCGCTCTGATGCGCTTTGCTTTGATGTGCTTTGCTGTTGCTTTGATGAGTGCCTGTCGCCTTGGCGGTTAGGTCGATCAGGCGGATAGGTGCGTTGCAACGGCGCAATGCGAGGCCGCAGCTAAGGGAGCGGAGCGAGCAGGCAGGAGGCCGGATGCGTTAGGGATTGAAGCCCAAAGGGGTGAGACAGGCCGGCTGTTTTGGCCTGGCTCATCGCGCAGCTCGAAGCCCGGCCCGAAGGGAACGCGCTAACAGGAACAGCAACACCACTTGTCCGCCAGGATTGCGTTTGCATCATGAGGTACCAGACTCATGATGAAATCACAAAGTTGTTTTCCCCCTGAAAGCCAGCAAGGACGCAGGTGATGCATGGAGTGCTCAAAAGTCCCCGTCCAAACAAGCAGGGCACTGTCACCGCCTCGTTGATGCTGCGCAAGCTGGGTAGCTATCCGCATCAGAACGGTCTGGCCGTGGCCCTGCGGGAGCTATGCCGGATCGAGCGTACGTTGTTTATCCTGGACTGATTGCAAAGCGTCGAGCTATGTCGTCGTGTGCACGCTAGGTTGAACAAAGGCGAAGTGCGCAATGCCCTGACCTGCACGGAGTTTTTCAACTGCCATGATGAAATCAGGGATCGCAGCTTCGAACAGCAGCGCTATCAGTCCTGCGGACTGAGTCTTGTAGCCGCAGCTATCGTACTGTGGAACACCGTCTACCTGAAGCGGGCACCCCAAGGACTGACTGACACAGAAAAACCGGTGAATATCGACCTATATCAATACCTGTCGCCGATGGGCTGGGAGCATATCAACCTGACTGGCGTTTACGTCTGGCGGCAGAGCCGGAAGACGGTAAATCCAGGCGGCTACGACAGGCGTAAGCCTTAGCTTACGATTTTTTCCGAATTCTGTAGGCTTCCTAAACAATAGCAATGGCAACGTTTTTTTCCGTTGAGCGTCATCTGGCCGACACCCTACGCAGAAATGATCTCATCGTGCATCGAAGGAGTGAAAGCCTCACCTGCGGCAAGGTTATGAAACGGAGCAAACAGCCGGCAAGCACAGTCATACAGGGTGGAAGTTGGCTGTAAAAGAGGGTTCGGCAGCGCTACGATTCCATCTGACCAGTACGTCAACCTCATATGACCCTATCGAGTCCTAACAACAGCGGTCCACGATGACAAAGCCGACCCCTAAACCTGCTTATCGTAGGTGAGCGGTGTCTGAGCGGCGTGGAGTTTCAACAGCTCGCTGCGGTCCCGGCAGCGGTAGAATGGTTCGCTAATATCGATAATTCACGCGCCTGCCGCGCCTATCAAAACGACCTAGAAGACTTCTGCGGGTTTATTGGGCTCACCGGCGCCGAGAAATTCCGCGCGATCTCCCGGGCGCATATATTGGCCTGGCGCGCCCAACTGGAAACTCGTGGTTTGGCCGGAGTCACCATCCGACACAAACTAGCGGCGCTGGCAAGCCTGTTTGATCACCTCTTGGAGAAAACAACGCCGTGCATGGCGTCAAACGGCCCCGGGTAGAAACCAATAAAAGCAAAACGCCAGCCCTCGGGGACGATCGGGTCAAGATGCTGCTGATGGCGGCGGATAGATGGACATTGAAGGGATTTGGGACCGGGCGATTTTGGCCGTCCTGCTGTACCACGGCCTGCGCCGGGAAGAGGCAGTACAATTGATGAATGGCGATATACAGGAACGCCATGGCATCAAGCACCTACAAGCAGTACGACCCCGTATTTACAGCCGCACCCGGTCGCGGCCAAGCTCATTTATACGTACCTGAACGCGGCAGCAAACGTAAACCAGGGAATAGCCCGCTGTTACGCTCGATCCGCGGCCGCATAATGAGTGCCAGAGTCGGCGCAAACGGAATTTGCACGATGGTTGGGCAATAGGCCAAGGCGGCAGACATCCACGTCGACGGGCTAGGCGTTCACGGACTCAGAGCGACGGCCGCGACCAAAGCCCTGGAACATGACGTCAATATTGCCAAGGTCCAAGAGTGGGTGGGAAATGCCAATATCAGCACGCCACAGCTGTATGACCGGCGTGGCTGCGGCCCGTGGATTCTCCAACCTATAAAGTATGTGCTTATGACGGGGCCCTGAGCACCGTTCGATACGTTGCGAAACTTTTATACGGGCCGTCGGCACCGTAGAGATTAGAACTTTCGCATCACAAAAAGATTGGTTAAGAGCAATTATAGTAGTGGTTTATTGCATCATTCGATAAAGATCACAAAGTAAAAAATAATAGGGGTCGGAAAGATCAGTTAAACTTCAGGCGGATTTTTTTTGTGATCCGCGTTATGAGATTCAACAGGTGTCATGAGTTGAACAGTCAAAATAAAACGCGCAGGCACTATTGAAAGTAACGCTAACATACCAAGAACAGCGATAGTGATAACTCCCTGAATATCCTGGAGAAAATCAGTGAACAGAGCCAGCGCTAACGCTAGTAAAAACATAACGACCCCGAACCACTGAAGGGCTAATGCCCATCGAAAAAGACGCGACCGACGGATCTGCTCTAGGTGTTTGTTGGATTCATTAAGTGTGTTCACTCTGCAAATCTCATTGGTAAGTAGTGCTCAGTAAACTGGGGGCGAATACAGGATCTTCACATCTGATTTTAGCGTGTTTTCCAGATTTTGTCAGGCCTCAGCACCTGGCAAAAATCTTACGTCCCCCCGAGATCAAAGCGCCGGTTTCATCCAGCACACGCGGCAACATAAGCTTTGCGCCATGAGTAAAGCGCAGCTATTGCACACTAGCTAATTGCTTTAAGACTTCCCCAAAACCTATCCAGCATGCAGGTTTTGAGAGCCTTGAAGATGGTGGTCGATGAGGGTCAAGGCTTGTAAATAAAGCTTGTAAATAAAGATAGTCAGACCTGGCGGCCAGTTAAATAAGCCTAAACCTGGAGCCCGTGAGTACTCTCAACCTCAGGCCCACCATGCTATGAAACTTACCATTGCGGTGTGCTCACAATCCTATAACAACTTATGACAATTCATAATAGTTGACATTTCCACTCAAGAAAATCATTGAACCTTAAAGGTCTTATTTTATACTATACACTAAAAACCCTAGACGAAAAAGCGACTCAAAGATAAAGAGACCCCTTATGAAGCGTAATCTATCACTCTTCATTAAAGGAAAAGTGCCTCAACAGGCTTACACTGACTTTTACTCACATCAAAGACTATCATGCAGCGCTAAAATAATTACGCAGTGGGCTTTAGGTAAAGGTGCTGATTTAAAGTGCTGCCTAAAAAATACAGACTTAACATTAGCCAGCCTTACACAGCCAAATATTTACATAAGTTCCGAACAAGAGTTAATACTTATCTCCAATATAGTAAACACTCTAGAACTGGAACCCCTAGATGGGCTCAATGCAGGCCTGCAATATAGCCTAAGCTTATATGGCGCATGGGGTTTTACTATGCTGAGTAGTCCAACCCTGCATAAAGCTACCACTTTAGGACTCCGCTATTTAAAGTTAACCTATGCCTTCACTAGATTTAGTTTGCAGACAGCGGGGCCAAACTCTCACATACTTGCTGAAAATGACTTCCTACCAGAAACAATTAAAGATTTTATCTTAAACAGAGACATTGGCGCAATCTTAAGAGCCCAAAGAGATTTAACAAAATCAAAGCTGCCATTTAACAAGGTTAACCTAACATGCAGCCCTCCAAAAAACGAATCTTACTACACTGAAGAATTTGGAGTAACCCCTAATTTCAAACAACAATTCAATACTTTTACACTCCCTACCACCTTACTAAGCGCTCCTTTATCTAGTAGTTCTCCAGAAGCAAACCATACATGCGTAAAGGAATGTGAAACCCTTATAAAAAAAACAGATGCCTCCCTTTCTTATATATCAAAGGTTAACAACTTACTCAGCAACTCAAGTGAAATCCCCAGCATGGAACAAGTTGCAGAATTGCTTAACTTATCATCGAGAACGCTGAGAAGAAACCTAGAAAAAGAAGGCGCCACATATCGTACATTATTAGACTCTTACAGAAAAAATCAAGCATTGGCGTTATTAGAAATCGGAGGAATTTCCATCCAAGAAATTTCCTATCTTCTAGGTTATAGCGACCCATCAAACTTTGCCCACTCCTTCAAAAGATGGCACGGCGTCAGCATTACTAACTACAATACATTCAATCAAATCTCCCACCTGCCAACACCTCCCGAAACATAAGCAACATAAAACCAAGTTAAATCTATGAATCGACAGAACAACAACCAAGACAATTATATATTCACGTTAAAAACTCGCTACGTCCGCAAATCACAACATACTGTCCGGAAATAACAGAACATTTATTTGAAATATAACAATTTTCATTATAAATAGACCTTAGCCCGCAATTAAAACCGCCGTCCGTCGCCTTCACTCTATATTCTCAAGGAAATATCATGTCTCATAACTCATATATCCTAGACAAGAAAACTAATATTTCTTCGCCCTTATCCACCGCCAACAATACCGTATCCTCACCATGTGTGATTATAATTGAAGCAGGTCGTGAAGAAATTCAATCCATACGAAAAGACAATTTATCTTTAATTATCATTTTTACTTCAGGTGAAACAATAATAATAAAGCACTACTTTACTGATAACTCCTACACATCAAATAATGACCTTGTAATAAGAACCCCGCAAGACAAGTCGTTTCTCGTAGCAGTTTCATCTGAAAGTGAGCAATCGATTGTATTTACAGAATTGAATTCTGTTGACCCTCTTATTACTCACGAGAGTTTCGATCTCTCCAATGTCGCCTGGATACTTGGAGGGGTGGCATTAGGTGGGCTTGTCATTGCTAATCACGGTAAAGGCCACTCAGGTAACGGACACCATACCGGAGACACCACGGCACCAACGGCACCGGCCGAAGTCACGGTCACCAGTGACGACCATGGCCGTGCCACCATCAGCGGTAACGCTGAAGCCGGCAGCACCGTGGAAATCACCCTCCCAGATGGTAAAACCGTGCCCGTCACGGCCGACAAGGATGGTCACTTCAGCTACACCACCACCGATCCGCAACCTAAAGGTGACATCTCGGTCGTCGCCAAGGACGCCACCGGCAACACCAGTGCAGCCACGGTGACTCCGTTTGCCGGAGACACCACCGCACCGGCGGCGCCAGGTGAGGTGAAGGTCACCAGTGACGACCATGGCCGTGCCACCATCAGCGGTAACGCTGAAGCCGGCAGTACCGTGGAAATCACCCTCCCAGATGGTAAAACCGTGCCCGTCACGGCCGACAAGGATGGCCACTTCAGCCACACCACTGCCGAGCCGCAACCTAAAGGTGAGGTCTCGGTAGTGGCCAAGGACGCCACCGGCAACACCAGTGCAGCCACGGTGACTCCGTTTGCCGGAGACACCACCG
>Ga0308166_1000235_pt1 | contig 95925 bp, 79 predicted proteins | sample PhyCR2_2_FD_202137 | JGI IMG/M metagenome (GOLD analysis project Ga0308166, IMG submission 202137) | Phyllosphere microbial communities from UC Gill Tract Community Farm, Albany, California, United States - DLSLCC.R2 | ecosystem: Host-associated > Plants > Phyllosphere > Unclassified | place...
ACGAAGTAACCGGTCGGCGCCAGCAGGTAGAGTTCGTTGAAGTGCGCCTGTTCCTGTTCGTGGCGCAGCCGCTCGGGGCTGACACCGCTGTCGAGCTGTTGCACGTCCATGTCCATCGGCACTCCCGCCAAAGAAGGCAATCCGCTGTCGTTCCAGTTTTACTGATGGGCCCGGTTCAGCCGCCGTTCGGCACGGCGCTGCAGGCCTTCGAAGAACAGGCTCAGAATCCAATAGATGATGGCTGCTGCAACGTAGAGCGGCAATGGACGGAATGTGACGGAGATCAATTCTTTGGTAACCAGCATCAGCTCGGTCATGGTAATCACCGAGACCAGCGAGGTGTCCTTGATCAGGCTGATCAGGGTATTGCTCATGGCGGGTACCGCAACCCGCAGAGCCTGCGGCAGCACCACGTGGCGCAGGGTCTGGCCCCAGCCGAGGCCGAGGCTGTAGGCGGCGCGCCACTGGCCCTGGGCCACCGCGCCGATCGCGCCGCGCAGGCTTTCGGACAGGTAGGCGCCGGCGTTCAGCGACAGCGTCAAGACACCCGCCATGACCGGCGTGAATTCGATGCCGATGCTCGGCAGGCCGTAGTAGACGACGAACAGCTGCACCAGCAGCGGGGTGCCGCGGAACACGCTGACGTAGAGCGTCGCCGGCCAGCGCAGCACCGCCCAGGGCGCGACCCGCATCAGGGCGGTCGGCAGGCCGAGCAGCAAGCCGCCGGCCATGGCGGCGACGGCCAGCAGCAGCGTGTAGCCGGCGCCGCGCAGCATCACCGGCGCTGCTTCGACCAGCAGGCCCCACAGGTCGTGGAATTCCATTCAGGCGCTTATGTCACGCACTCAGGGCGCTCGGGTGGCGTCGATGCCGAACCACTTCATCGACGCGGCTTTCAGGCTGCCGTCGGCGCGGAGCTCCCCGAGGGCCTTGTCGACGGCGGCATGGAATTTCGGATTCCCTTTCTGGAAGGCGACCGCGGTGCGTTCGACCGCGCCCACGCGCGCGCCGGCGCGGATCGGCAGCTGCGAAGACTTCAGCAGGTAGCCGACCATCAGGCTGTCGTTCAGGGCGGCGTCGATGCGGCCGAACGCCAGGTCCTGCAGGTTTTCCGGCGCTGCAGGATAGCTCTTCACCTCGACACCCGGCACGGCCTTGGCCTGCTGCTCGAACACGCTGCCCTGCCCGACCCCGACCTTCCTGCCTTTCAGGTCTTCCAGCTTCTTGTACTCGATGCGCTCGTTGCGGCGCACGATCAGCTGCGGCGTCGAATAGGTGTAGGGCGCGGAGAAATCGAAAGCCTGCTCGCGCTTGGGCGTGACGTTGACCTGGCTGATGATGACGTCGTACTTGCCGGCGCCCAGGCCGGCCAGGATGGCGGCCCATTCGGTGGTCACGAACTCGGGCTTCAGGCCGAGCCTGGCCGCTACCAGGCGGGCGACGTCGACGTCGTAGCCGGTCAGCTGGCCGGTCTTCGGGTCCCTGAAATTGAAGGGCGGGTAGGTTCCCTCGAGGGCGATGCGCAGCGTACCGCGGCCTTTCGTGGCATCGAGCAGGTCGGCGGCGTGCAGCGGGAGCGCGAACGCGATGCCAAGCAGCGCAGCGCCGGCCAGCACGCTCCGGCGGAACTTGTTCGGGGAACCCGTTTGCATACCTTCGCACTCCATTCAAGCGGCAGAGCCTGATTTATAACTGAAATGCGATGATGCGAAAAGGGAATTATTCGCAGATCAATATAGCCGGCGGCTATGCTTGAAATTGTGGCCGGTGACGATCAGCGTGCTCTCGACCAGGGTCGACAGGCCCAGCAGCAGCTGCACCAGCTTGTCCTCGGGCAGGATCCAGACCTGGCCGGCAGGTTGCTCGGCGCCGGTCGCGGCCATGATCAGGGGCGCGATCCAGCCCGCATCCGGCTCGACGTCGAGCAGCACTGCGTCGCCGCTGGTCTGCAGGTAGACGTCGCCGCCCGGCGCCAGCGTGAAGCGCACGCCGACCCCGGTTTCCTGCGGGCCGATCATCTCCTGCATGGTGCGGTTGTGCGCATCGATCCAGAGTTCGACGTCCTGCGGCGTTTCCAGCGGGGTCCAGGGCACCGGACGGAAACGGGGGCGCTCGGCGCTGTCCTTGGTCGAATCTTGGCTCATGAGGGTGGGTCTGATGGTGAGGATGGCAAGGGCTCGTATGCTAAGGCATGCACGGGCCAGGGCGCAAGCCGCGCACTGCTAGACCGGCAGCGTGACCAGGCGCGGCACGACCCGCCCGTCCTCGATCAGCAGTTCGCCCGCCGCGATCGGCAGGCTGAACCGGCGGCGCCCCGCGCTGCCCGGGTTCACGTAGAGCACGCCCCCACGCTCGACGCAGGCCGGCCTGTGCGAATGGCCGGACACCACCACGCGCACGCCGCTGCCCGCCGGATCGATGTCCAGTTCCTTCAGGTCGTGGATGACGTAGACCGGTACCCCGCCATGCTCGATGCGCGCCGTCACGGGGATCTCTTTCGCCCAGGCGGCGGTATCGTTGTTCCCGCGCACTACCGTGAGCGGCGCGATGGCGGCCAGGCGCGCCAGGATGTCGGGATTGCCGATGTCGCCGCCATGGACGATGTGGTCGCTGCCGGCCAGGAAGTCGAGCGCTTCCGGACGCAGCAGGCCGTGCGTGTCCGAGATCAGTCCGATCCGCATGGCCCGCCGCTGCCCTGCCGCTGTCCCGGCCGACTTAGCCGGAATGGCGGTGCCGGCCCATCTTCATGGCCGTCCAGATCGAGTAGAGCGCAGAGATGCCGACCAGCACATAGACCAGGCGGCTGGCCGGACTGCCGGCCCCGAACAGGCTGGCGACGACGTCGACATCGAACAGGCCGACCATGGCCCAGTTCAGGCCGCCGATGATCAGCAGGGCCATGGCGATGTAGTCGACCGCCGACATCGCCGAATGCCCTTCGCGCACGGTAGCACGCCGCTCGGGCAGGTGCCGCCGCTCCATGGTGGGTGCGTTCATGGTTGCCATTGTGTCCTCCTTCGGAAAGTTTGACAGGCAAGCCACGATAGCAAAAATGCGTGCGGGGGTGCGCCGCCTAGCCGTTCTGAATTAACCCTTCCAGGTGCGGTTCAGGCCGGTGTCGGTATGAATCCAGCCGCCCTTCGGTCCGGACCGGTAGTAGAAGCCGACCCCGCCCTGCCGGAAGCTGCGCACCAGGCCGCCCAGCACTTCCTCGGTCAGGCCGGCGATGCGCACGTCGGCGGCCTTGCCGGACATGTGCAGCGACTGGCGCGCGGCCGGAATGCCCTGCTCCCTGAGGCGGTTGTTGGACTCCGGCGTGCGGTAGCCGGACAGGATCTCGAGCGGCTTGTCGAGGCCGTAGCGCTCGACGAAGGCCTGGGAAGCCCACAGGGTCTCGATCAGCTTGGGATCGATCGCCATGCTGGCCTTGCCGTTCACGTCGCGCAGCATATGGCACAGTTCCTGGTAGGCGGAATCGATGACCTCGCCGTCTTTCCAGTACAGGACCTTGGCGCGTTCGCCGCTGGCGGGGCGGATGACGGACAGGGTGCGCGGCTTGACCCAGAAATCGAGGTCGACCACCTGGGCGTCGAACAGGTCGGGCGGCGGGGCCATGTCGATGCTGGGTGCTTCGGCCGGCGTGGCCTGGCTGGCGAGCTTGCGATCGGAATTGCGGTCGGCGTTGCGCGCCCCGGCCCTGGCGTCGATCAGCGGAGTCGCGACCAGGCCGAGTGCGGTAAGGCGCAACCCGTGGTGAAGGAAATCTCTGCGGGAAGCCATAACAAACTCATCATTGGAACCCGCGTACTATATCTCAATAGATAAAAGGAAAGAAGATGAGCACGTGTTACCGCATGTTTCACGCAACATGCGGCCGGATACGTAATTACTTGCCGCTGCAGGCGCAGTAACGCTTGTTAGATGGCGGCGCGACTGCATCCAGCTGCTTCCACAGGAAGTCGCATTCGAGGCCGAAGCAGGCCTTGTCCTTGCCGGCATTCACATAGCCGAGGCGTTCGAAAAAACCGCTGCTCGATGCCGGACTGTGCATGTGCAGCTTGGCGATGTCCCAGCAGCGCGCGCGCGTCTCGATGGCATGCACCATGGCGCTGCCGACGCCCTGGCGCAGTTGTCCCGGCATTACATAGCAGAGCGCCAGCTTGCCGGCCTGGGTCAACAGCGCCAGCCCGGCCAGCTCGCTGCCCTGCAGGGCGACCACGGCGTAGTTGCTGGGCGAGGAAAACCAGGTCGTGACGTTCTGCACGGTCTTGTTGCTCAGCCAGGCCTGCAGGATCTCCGTGCGCCGGCCGTGGTCGGCCGCGCAGCCTTCTTCGATCGAGCGGCGCAACAGGTCGCAAGCGTCCTGCGCGTCACTCGGTGTTGCCTGGCGAATGTCGATACCCATGTACTCTCAGTTAAAGGCGGTGGTTCAGCAGGCCGGACTATAACCCAAAGTCTGCCATCGTGCTGCCGGACCATGCGCAGAGCATGAAGCTTCTAAGCATATGATAAAAATGTACTTTTGTTCCGATATTTCTTCGTGGATGATGAACCCGGTATTCACAGGTCTCTACAAGGAAAAACAAACAATGGTCCGAACCTATTCCCCGCTGCGCCGCCGCCTGCTGGCGCTGACCCTGGCGCTGGGCAGCGCCGCGCTCCCGCTCGCTTCGCAAGCCGCCGAGCCCGAGCTGCTGAACGTTTCCTACGACGTCGCGCGCGAACTGTACAAGGACGTCAACCCGGCCTTCACCGCCGAATGGAAAAAGACCAGCGGCGAAGACATCGTCATCAAGCAGTCGCACGGCGGCTCCAGCAAACAGGCGCGCGCCGTCGCCGATGGCCTCGAAGCCTCGGTGGTGACCCTGAACCAGGCCAACGACATCGATATGCTGGCCGACCGCGGCCTGGTCGCCAAGGACTGGGCGAAGAAATTCCCGAACAATGCCTCGCCTTATTACTCGACCATGGTGTTCCTGGTCCGCAAGGGCAACCCGAAAGGTATCAAGGACTGGGCCGACCTGGCAAAGCCGGGCGTGAAAGTCGTGATCCCGAACCCGAAAACCGCCGGCAACGGCCGCTACACCTACCTGGCGGCCTGGGGCTCGGTGGTCAAGAAGGGCGGCAACGAAGCCCAGGCCCGCGACCTGGTCGGCAAGATCTTCAAGAACGTACCGGTGCTGGACGCCGGCGGCCGCGCCGCCACCACCACCTTCACGCAGCGCCAGATCGGCGATGCGCTGGTGACCTTCGAAAACGAAGTGAACCTGGTGCGCGCCGAGTTCGGCGACAACTTCGAGGTGGTCTACCCGTCGATATCCGTGCTGGCCGAAACCCCGGTGGCCGTGATCGACAAGGTGGTCGACCGCAAGGGCGTGCGCAAGCAGGCCACCGCCTACCTGAACTTCCTGTACTCGGAAGCCGGCCAGGCGATCGGCGCCAAGCACTACCTGCGCGTGCGCAACGAGAAAGTCATGAAGCAGTTCGCCGCGAATTACAAGCCGATCCAGTTGTTCACGGTCGACGATGTATTCGGTGGCTGGCGCGCCGCGCAGAAACGCCATTTCGACGATGGCGGCGAATTCGACAAGATCTACGGATCGAAATAAATGAATTGAAATCCGAAATGCCAATAATGCTGGATAGATATACAGCATTTATAAACGGAAAGATAAAGCTGAGTCGCTTTTAAGAGATTACTTTAAGATAAATTTCTAAATTTCAGTTCACAAAGAAGGCCTTGCGACAACGCGAGGCCTTTTTTCTTGTAGAATCTTGCCGTTGGTATTGATTTCCCCCGATGACATTGATTTAGGTCAAGCTGTCGGTATTCTGCCAATCAAAAGCGCCACATAGCTTGCCGCTATTGGTCTAACTGAACGTTGAGTTGACGCTCAGTGAAGGTATCGATGCTCCGCCGCCATTCGGCGCCCGACCATTAACCGTACCCATACACACACACATGATCAAAAAATTTCTCGCTGCCGTGCTGATGACGATTTCCAGCGCGGCCGCCCTCGCCGTGCCTTTCGGATCGCAATCGGTGCTGGTCGTCGAAGATGACACCGGCAAGGTCTTGTTCGAGAAGAACTCGGCCGCCGTCGTGCCCATCGCTTCGCTGACCAAGCTGATGACCGCCATGGTCGTGCTCGATGCCCACCAGGACATGAACGAGCCGATCGAGATCGAAAAACAGGACGTCGACGTGCTCAAGCACAGCAGCTCGCGCGTGCCGGTCGGCGCCACCATTCCGCGCCGCGACGTGCTGCAGCTGGCCCTGATGTCCTCGGACAACCGCGCCGCCGCCGCCCTGGGCCGCACCTATCCGGGCGGCATGGATGCGTTCCGCGTTGCGGTGAAGCGCAAGATTGCCGCGCTGGGCATGACCCAGACCGTGATCGAAGAGCCGACCGGCCTGTCGCCGCATAACAAGTCGACCGCCGCCGACCTGGTCAAGATGGCGACCGCCGCTTCGAACTACGGCGAGATCACCCGCATCACGACCTCGCAGGATCACCTGATCAACATCAAGGGCCGCGAAGTCGAGTACCACAACACCAACCGCCTGGTCGGCGCCAAGGGCTGGGACATCGGCCTGTCGAAGACCGGCTACACCCAGGAAGCGGGCCGCTGCCTGATCATGCGCGTGAAAGCCGCCGGCAAGAACGCCACCATGGTGCTGCTGAACGCCGGCGCCTCCTCGGTGCGCATCCTGGACGCGCTGAACATCCGCCGCCACGTGCTGGGCGACGATGCCCCGGCCGCCACCAGCCCGGTGCGCGCACGCGTGGCCGCGAAGATCAAGGCCGCCGTCGGCGGTCCGCGCATCAAGGCATCCGCGGGCGGCGCCCGCGTCAAGGCCTCCGTCGGGCGCACCAGCCGCTTCAAGCATGCGCCGGTGACCCGCCATCGCCGTCACCGCTGATCCCGAGGGGTCCCGAAACACGAAAGCCGCGACATCGACGTCGCGGCTTTTTTTTATTGATTTACGCTGGCCAGCAAGGCCTGCACCGTGCCCAGTTCCACCGGCTTGGTGAGGTGATGGTCGAAGCCGGCAGCCGCCGAGCGCGCGCGGTCGTGCTCGGCGCCCCATCCGGTCAGGGCGACCAGGCAGGGCTGGGCGATGCCGGGCAGGCGGCGGATCGCTTCCGCCGTCTCGAAGCCGTTCATGCCGGGCATGCCGATATCCAGGAAGACCACGGCCGGCCCGAATTCATCGGTCATGCGCACCGCCTCCTGGCCGCCGTGGGCGACCCGGGTGACGTAGCCTTCGACGTCGAGGATCATGGCCAGGGTCACCGCGGCATCGACGTTGTCGTCCACCACCAGCACCCGCAGGCTTGAACCCGCATCCTGCGCGGGCGCCGCCGCCGAAACGAGCGCCTCCGGCCCGGCGGCTTCCTCGCGCAGCAGCGGCAGCCTGACCGTGAAGCGGCTGCCGGCGCCGGGCCCGGCGCTTTCCGCCGTCACGCTGCCGCCATGCATCTGCACCAGCTGGCGCACCAGCGACAGGCCGATGCCGAGACCGCCCTGCGAACGTTCGCTCTCGCTGCCGACCTGGCTGAACATGTCGAACACGCTGTGCAGCGCATGGTCCGGGATGCCGACCCCGGTGTCGCTGACGACGATGACCGCATCGAAGCCCTCGCGCCGCAGCGCCAGCGTGATGTGCCCGCCCGGCGGCGTGTACTTGGCCGCATTGTTCAGCAGGTTCGCCACCACCTGGGCGATGCGGGTCGCGTCGGCATCCACGAACAGCTCGCCGTCCGGCGCTTCGACCGCCAGCTCGTGGCGCGCCGACTCGATCAGCGGCAGGCTGGTCTCGACCGCGCTGGCGAGGATGGGGCCGAGCGCGACGCGGCTCTTGCGCAGGTTCAGCTTGCCGCCGCTGATGCGGGCGACGTCGAGGAGGTCGTCGATCAGGTGCACCATGTGGGTGACCTGGCGTTCCATCATCTCGCGCACCCGGGCCAGCGCCGGCGAGGCGTCGCGGTTCAGGCGCATCACGCCCAGGCCGCTGCGGATCGGCGCCAGCGGGTTGCGCAGTTCGTGCGCCAGGGTGGCCAGGAAGTCGGTCTTGCGGCGGTCGGCTTCTTCGAGGTCGCCGGCAAAGCGGCGCAGCTGTTCTTCGGCGGTCTTGCGCTCGGTGATGTCGCGGAACAGCGCCGCCACCTTGGTGCTGCCTTCGCCGCCGATGCGGGTCAGGTAGACGTCGAGCCAGCGTCCCAGGCCCTGGACGTAGCGCTCGAAACGCAGGTCGCCGCCCTCCCTTGCTACCTTGTTCACCGAATCCAGCCACCAGACGTGGGGCGCGGACGGCAGGCTGTGCGTCTTGCCGACCACGTCGGCCAGGCCGGAATGCGCGGCGAAGGCCGCATTCGTTTCGAGGAAAGTCCAGCCGGCCGGCTCGCCATCCTCACCGACATGCAGGTCGACCACGCAGAAGGCCTGATCCATCGAATCGAACAGGGTGCGGTAGCGTTCCTCGCTAGCGCGCAGGGCCTCGGCGGCGCGCTCGCTTTCGGTGGTGTCGAGCACGATGGCGACCAGCCCGTGCGTCTCGCCGGCGGCGTTGCGCAATGCGTTGACGCTGGAGGTGGCCGACATCAGCGTACCGTCCTTGCGGCGGTAATGCTTCTCCACCACCCGGCCCGTGCCTTCGGCGACGATATCCGCCACCGCGGCCAGCGTCTTCGGCACCGAATCCGGGGCGGTGACGTCGATGATCCATCTGCCGAGCAGCTCCTCCTCGCTATAGCCCAGCATGTCGCAATACTTCTGGTTGACCAGGGTGATGCGCCCCGCCACGTCCATCTCGACCACGCCGGTGGCAGCCTGGCTGACGATCTTCTGGAAGCGCTCGCGGCTTTCCTGCAGCGCGATCTCGGCCTGGCGGCGGTGGGTCTGGTCGATGCCGTGGCTCAGCAGAGCGTAGATGTCGCCGCTGGCGTCGCGCAGCGCCGTGTAGATCACGTCGACATGGCGCTCCTCGAGGGGCGCACCGGGCTCGCGCTGCAGCAGCACGCGCATGTTGTTCCCGACGAAAGGCTCGCCGCTCTCGTACACGCGGTCCAGCCGCTCGATGACGCCCTGGTCCACCACTTCCTGCAGGGCCTCGCGCATCGGCAGGCCGACGATGTCGCGCTGGCCGATCAACTGGTAGTAGCGGTCGTTGGCCATCTCGTACACATGGTCGGGCCCGCGCAGGATGCACATGAAGGCCGGCGCATGCTTGAACACGTCGTTCATGCGCTCGTTGGCGGCCTGCACCTCGCGCAGCAGCCGGGCCCGATCTTCTTCCAGCCGGCGCTGCGCGGTGACGTCGCGCGACACCGCGACCAGCCTGCCGTCCGCGCTGCCGAGCGGGCTGACGACGATCTGCCACCACTTCGGCGTGCCGCGCCGGGTCGGGCAGAACGCGCTGGCCTGGCCGGCGCCGCCGCGCTGCGCCTGCGCCAGGGCGGCGCCGACCGCATCCCTGCTTTCAGGCGGGAACAGCGACAGCCAGGACCTGCCCTCGACCGTGCCGAAATCGTCGATTTCCATGGCGAGACGGCCGTTGCGGTTCACGGCCAGCAGATGGCCATCCGCATCCAGCAGCTTCATGCAATCGGGGCTGTTGTCGAACAGTTGGGCGCCGAGCAGCGCGGCTTGGTCGGCAGGCAGGCTGCCGTGAGAGTCGGACATGGGGCGGAAGCGTTGGCGTAAGTGCTCAAATTCGGCAATTTTTCCATTATCCGTGAGCGCGGCTGCAAACTCAAGCGCTCCTTAGTCCAAGCTCAACGCGATTTCAGCTGCCGCACGTGGCCTTCCAGCTCGGCAAAGCTCGGCCGTTCGGTGGCCGAGATGACCTTGCGCCCGAATTCGACCGCGATGGTCGGCGCATAGCCGTTCATGCTGGCCAGCAGGGTCACCTTCACGCACTGCAGCGCCTTGACCACTTCCTGGTGGCGGCGGTGCAGCAGGCTGGCCAGCGGCGCCACCAGCCCGTAGGACAGCAGGATGCCGAGGAAGGTGCCGACCAGGGCCGCCGCGATCAGGCTGCCCAGTTCGGCCGGCGGGCGCCCGATCGCGCCCATGGTGTGCACCACGCCCATCACCGCGGCGACGATGCCGAAGGCCGGCATGCCGTCGGCCAGCTTGTGGATCGCCTGCACCGGGATGTCCGAATCCTCCTGGTAGGTCTCGATCTCGCAGTCCATCAGGTTTTCGAGCTGGTAGGCGTTCATGGTGCCGGACACCAGCAGGCGCAGGTAGTCGGTGATGAAGTCGAGCAGGTGCTCGTCGGCCAGCACCAGCCGGTACTTGCCGAAGAGCGCGCTCTCGTAGGGCGCGTCGATGTCGTCTTCGAGCGACATCAGGCCTTCGCGCCGCACCTTGGTCAGCACGTCGAACATCAGCGCCATCAGCGACATGTACAGCTCGCGGGTATAGCGCGAGCCGTGGAACATGACAGGGATGCTCTGCCAGGTCAGCGAAATGGCCTTGCGGTCGTTGGCGATGACGAAGGCGCCCAGCGCGCCGCCGAAGATCATCAGCAGTTCATAGGGCTGGAACAGCGCCGCCAGATGCCCGTCCTGCAGCACGAAACCGCCGAACACGGCGAGCAGCACGACGCAAAAACCGACAAGGATCAACATGGCGCAGTCTCCGGAATTACCAAAAAGCAACTTTAACATTGTTGCTATGAAGAAATCAAAGACTGGCGCAAACTTTCGCTGACTCGTCATTCCCGCGTGCGCGGGAATGACGGTTAGCGTTCGATCATGCCTCTGAGGCCACTCGCCCGGTGCGTCCGCTTGCCGATCGCCTCCGCCAGCACATTCGGCACCGGCGTCAGCAGCGTGAACTCCCGGCTCGCACGCGTGATGCCGGTGTAGACCAGTTCGCGCGCCAGCACTGCCCCGCCCTCTTTCGGCAGCGCCAGCACCGTGTGCGCGAATTCCGAGCCCTGGGATTTGTGGACCGTCATCGCGTAGGCCGTCTCGACGTGGCGCAGGCGGGTCGCCAGCACGCTGCGGACCTTGTCGCCTTCCAGGAACCAGACCCGCAGCGATCCCGGACGCGCCGGATCCGGCAGGGTCAGTCCGATGTCGCCGTTGAAGACGTTGGTCGCGTAATCGTTGCGGGTCACCATGACCGGGCGGCCGGTGTACCAGTCGCCGCTGCGGCGGATCAGGCCGACGCTGTCGAGGCGCTGCTCGATCGCCGTGTTCAGGCCCTCGACGCCCCACTCGCCCTCGCGCACCGCGCACAGGATGCGGAAGGCCTCGAAGCGCTGCAGCACCGCGCGCACCCAGTCCTCGTGGGCGGCGCCTGCGGCCCCCTCTCCCAGCAGCCGCAGGTAGGGCCGGTAGCCTTCCAACGCCAGCGCGATGGCGTGCTGCTGCTGGGCGTGTTCGATCCAGCGCAGCGCGTGCGCCACCTCGACGCCCAACGCGCCGCGCGCGCGCAGCACGGCTGCCGCAGCCTCGGCGTCGCCGGCATTCACGGCCAGCGCCAGCTGACCGATCGGTCCGCCGAAGCGGCGGCTGTGGCGCAGCATCACGGTCTGCTGGGCCAGCGCGCCGCCCGCATGCACGAAGTCGGGCGGGATCTCCTCGCCGCTGGCCTCGCGCACGAAGGCCACGGTCGCGGCATCGTAATTGCCGGCCTGGGCGTCGGCGCACAGGTCGCCCAGCACGGCGCCGGCTTCCACCGAGGCCAGCTGGTCCTTGTCGCCGAGCAGGATCAGGGTCGCGCCCGGCGGCAGCGCGTCGAGCAGAGAAGCCATCATCTCCAGGTGGACCATCGAGGCCTCGTCGACGATCAGCACGTCGACGTCGAGCGGATTGCCGCGGTGGTGGGCAAAGGCGCGGCTGTCGGGACGTGCGCCCAGCAGGCTGTGCAGGGTGCGGGCAGCGCCCATGCGCGCGGTCAGTTCGCGCAGCGGCAGCCGCTCGCCGACCTTGTCCGCCAGTTCGCCCAGGGCCTTGTCGATCGACTGCTTCAGGCGCGCCGCCGCCTTGCCGGTCGGCGCAGCCAGGGCGATGCGCTGGCGGGCGGCGTCCGGCGCTGTCGCGAACAGCAGCGCCAGCAGGCGCGCCACCGTATAGGTCTTGCCGGTGCCGGGGCCGCCGGTGATGATCGCCATTTTGCCGCGCAGGGCGATCGCGCAGGCCAGCTTCTGCCAGTCCGGTTTCTCGCTTGCGCGCTGCGAGGCGAACAACAGGTCCAGCCACTCGCGCACCGCCGGCACGTCGACCGGCTGGTGCTTGCCGGCGCGCTCGCGCACGCTGGACGCCACCGTGGTCTCGTCGCGCCAGTAGCGGCGCAGGTAGAGCCGGCCGTTGTCCGGATCGCCGTCCAGCACCAGCGGCTGGCCGTAATCGAATTCGCCGGCCTTCCACACCTGCTCGCAGCCGCTCAGCTGCGTCATCCAGCCCTTGGCGTTCTTCGGCAGCGGCTTGATGGCGGCCGCCAGTTCGGTCCACTCCTCGGCGGGCAGGCCGAGCAGCCCGGCGGCGTCCTGCGCCAGGTCGGACAGCAGCAGGCAGCTGTGGCCGCGCCCTTCCAGTTCGGACAGTACCAAGGACGCCAGCAGCAGTGGACCGGATGCCGGGCCGAGCGAGGCGACGAAGCGGGCAAAGGCGCCGGACAGGCGGCGCAGTTCGCCGGCCTCGGTCAGGCGTTCCACTTCGAACCAGAAGATGTCGATCTTGTCGGGGTCGACCATGCCCCTGTCTTTGTCCATGTCCTTGTCAGCCATTTGCCAGCAACCCATCGAGTCCGTCGAGCAGTTCCGCGTCCGGCTCGACCAGGTAGCAGCCGCGCGTGAATTCGTTGCCGATCCCGCGCAGGAACAGGAACACGGCGCCGCCCAGTTGTTCAGCCGGATCGTAGGCTTCGCCCAGGCGCGCGCGCAGCAGCCGGTGCAGAGCCAGCAGGTAGATCGCGCCCTGGATGTCGTAGCGGTGCTCGGCCATCGCGGCCGCCATCGCCGCTTCGGTGTAGGCGGCATCGCCCGGCCCCAGCGCGTTCGACTTGTAGTCCAGCACCCAGTAGCGGCCGTGGCACTCGAACACCAGGTCCGTAAAACCCTTCAACATGCCGTGCAGCTGGCGTTCCGGCAGGGTCGGCCTTGGTAGGTCGCCCAGCAGGCGCCGGCGGCACAGGCGGTCCAGCGCGCCCACGTCCAGGCCGTGGCTGGGGAACCAGAACTCCATCTCCGGCAGCACTTCCTCGAGCTCGGCCAGCGCGCAGCCGGTCGGCGGCAACGGCGTGGTCGCCAGCGCGTCGAGCCAGGCCATCGCATCGTCGACGCGATTGCCCCAGCCGGCGCGCTGGATGCGCTGGACCCGCCGCTTGTACTGGTCGTCCTCGTCCATGCGGCCGAAGCCCTCCTGCGCCATCCATTCCAGCTGCTCATGCAGGAAGTTGCCGGGCGTGGCGCCGCGCGGGAAGCGGTGCCAGGGCGCGTCGTCGGCCTTTTGCACTTCGACCGTGCCCGGTTCCTCTTCTTCCAGCAGGTTCTCTTCCTGCGGCCGGGTCGGCGGCGCCACCGTGTGCCGGGTCAGCGAGGTGAAGGAACCGACCGCCCAGTTGCGCTCGAACTGCGCGTCGAAGGCCGGTGCCTCGACCAGTTCCGGCCGCACGTCGGCGCGCGCCAGGCGGGTGCAGCCTTCCGGCGCGTCCAGCGTATGCAGCTCGATCGCATCGAGGCCGCTACGGAGCATCTCCCAGCGCTCCTGCATGCTGCTGGCCGGCACCGGGTCGCCGCCGGTCAGCAGGTAGCCGAGCGCCGATTCGTGCAGGCGGTTCTCGCCCTTGCGGCCGGCGGCCACCGCGGCCACGCCCAGCCACAGGAAGTGCTTGGCACGGGTCAGCGCCACGTACAGCAGGCGCAGGTCTTCTTCGAGGCGTGCGCGGTCGACCGCCTTCATCGCATCCTCGCTCAAGCCGAGGTCGATGCGCCGTCCACCGTCTTCGTGCACGTACTCGAAGAAGGCGCGGTTGCGGCGGTCGGTCTTGCGCGCGGTGACGGCAAAGGGCAGATACACCAGGGGGTATTCCAGGCCTTTCGACTTGTGCACGGTGACGACCTTGACCAGCTCGGCGTCGCTTTCCAGGCGCAGCACGCGCTCGTCGCCGCCCTCGCCGAGGCCCTCGACCTGTTCGGCGAACCAGCGGATCAGCGCCTGCTCGCCATCGAGTTCGCGGCTGGCTTCCTGCAGCAGCTCGGCCAGGTGCAGCAGATTCGTCAGGCGCCGCTCGCCGCCGCTCATGCCCAGCAGCTTGGCCGGCAGGCCCAGTTCGTGGATGAAGCGGCGCAGCATCGCCAGCACGCCCTGGCGCTGCCAGGTCTGGTGCAGGTTCTTTAGCTGCTCGACCCGCTCTTCCCAGGCCAGTTCGTCGCTCGACAGGCGTGCGAGTTCGGTCAGCGGCAGCGCGCAGGTGGCGGTGGCGAAGGCGGTGCGCGCCAGTACGCCGTCCAGCGGGCTCGCGACCGCCTGCAGCCAGCGCAGCACGTCGACCGCTTCCTGGCTCTCGACCACCGAATCCTGGTCGGACAAATAGACGCTGGCGACACGGCGCTGCACCAGCGCGCGCCGGATCGCCGAGGCTTCGCGGCGGTCGCGCACCAGCACGGCGATATCGGCCGGCATCAGGCGCTTGAATCGCCCGCTGTCGCGCTCGCGGAAGCCCACGTGCGGGTCGTTCAGCAGGCCGACGATGTGCTCGGCGCAGTGGTGGGCGAAGTATTCGCGGTAGTCCTCGGTGCGCAGGTCCTCGCGCGGCGTGGTCGCCACCGCCAGCGCCTGGAAGGGCCCGTCGACGCCGACCAGTTCGGTGCCGCGCCCGGCCGCCTGCACCGCCTCGAAGGGCAGCGGGTTCTCGCCGTCCTTCTTGAAGCGGAAGGCGCCGAAGGCATGGCCCTGCTCGGCGTATTCGAACAGGCGGTTGACGGCCGCCACGACCGCCTCCGTCGAGCGGTAGTTGGTGCCGAGCTGGTAATGCCGCCCGCTCGTCGCCCGCCGCGCCGACAAATAGCTGTGGATGTCGGCCCCGCGGAAGCCGTAGATCGACTGCTTGGGGTCGCCGATCAGGAACAGGCCGTGTTCGGGGTCGTTCTCCTGCACGTGGTACAGCTGGTCGAAGATGCGGTACTGGTCGGGCGAAGTATCCTGGAATTCGTCGACCATCGCGACCGGGAACTGGTCGAGGATACGCTTGCGCAGCGCTTCGCCGTTGACGCCTTCGAGCGCGTTCTTCAGGCGCGCCAGCATGTCGGCGAAACCGAACTGGCGGTTGCGGCGCTTCAGGTCGATCATGCGGCGCGCGATGTTGCAGGCGGCGTGGCGCAGCAGCGCGTGCGCCATCGGCTCGATCTCTTCAAGGGCCGCTTTCAGGGCCGCTGTATGGTCGAAGCAGTCGGGCACGGCGGCGCTGAAATCCTTCGAGAAGGCGTTGGCGATGCCGTCCGGGGTCAGACGGTTCCAGGCCGTCTCGTTGAGGTCCGGCGCCACCATCGCGGGGTCCGCAGCCCAGGCGCGCAGGGCCTCGAACCACTTCGCCAGCGACTCCGGCTTCATCTTCGTGCCGTTGAAGCATTTCGGATTCACGCCGCGCTGCGCGGCGATCCAGGCTTCCATCGCATCCGCGCGCTCGGTCCAGCCTTCCTTCAGGCGCGCGAGTTTGGCCTTTTGCGAGCGCTCGACCCCGGCAATGACGGCGCCCAGCGCCTCCATGTCGTTCGGCCGGCCCTCCTCGTCCACGCAATCGGGGCCCAGCAGTTCGGCGCGCTGCACCAGCTCGCGCGCCGCCGCCTTGAGCGCATCGACGTCCTTCCACACCGCCAGCAGCGACTTCAGCGCATGGCCGTTCAGCGGATACACGTGCTGGCGCCAGTAGTCGTTGGCGGCATCCTCGAACAGCGCGCGCTCGTCGCCGACCAGTTCTTCGTCGAACAGGCTGCCGCTGTCGAAGGCGTGCTCGCGCAGCATGCGCTGGCACCAGGCGTCGATGGTGAAGATCGCCGCTTCGTCCATGGTCTCGGCGGCCAGCACCAGGCGGTGGGCCGCGACCATGCGCGCGGCGTCATCGAGGTAGCTGTCGGCCAGCGCTTCCAGGTAGGGATCGTCCACATACGCTTCGCCGCGGAAGAAGGCAGCCGCCTGCACCAGGCGCTCGCGCACCCGGTTCGACAGCTCGCGCGTGGCGGCGCGGGTGAAGGTCATTACCAGGATCTCGGGCGGCAGCAGTGGCCGCAGGAAGCCGTTCTCCTCGCCCTCCGCATTGCCGTGGCCGAGCACCAGGCGCAGGTAGAGCGCGGCGATGGTCCAGGTCTTGCCGGTGCCGGCGCTGGCCTCGATCAGGCGCGAACCGTGCAGCGGGAAAGTCAGGGGCTGGAGCAGCTGGCTCATGCGCCCTGCTCCTGCGCGCCCGGTGTCGGGTTCACGGTCACGCTGTCGCGCAGCCAGGCCGCCAGCGGGCCGTACAGGGCTTCGGCGGTGCGCGGCCAGTCGCCGGCCGCGCGCAGCACCGCGAATTCGGGCCACAGGCGGGCCAGGCAGGGGTCGTCGACTTCGCCATTGATCTCGAAGCCGCCGTCATAGATTTCGCGCGGGTCGCCGCCGGCCAGGTGGGCCAGCGCGGTCTTGCAGGCCACTGCCAGTGGACGATCGAGATTCGCGCGCCACAGCGTTACGATGTTCTCGAGGGCGGCATGGGCGATGGCGGGATCGATCGGATCCAGCTGCAGCGTGGCGTCGCGCGCGACCAGGTAGCCGGTGATGCGCTCGCCCACCGCGCTGGCGGCCAGCTGGCGCAGCCAGGGGCCGATCAGCTTGTCGCCGCGCGGCGCGCCCTTGCGGTCCAGCACCTTGGACGAGATCTGCAGCAGCCACACGGTTTCGCCGTCATTGCTGCGCAGCTTGTCGATCCAGTCGTCGAGCAAAATGCCGTTGACGTCCAGGCTGATCGCCAGCTTCGGCGCCGTGTCCGGATAACGGGCGCCCAGCGCCAGCCAGCTGCGCCGCACCGGCACCAGGTCCTCGACCAGCTGCTGCTGCCACTGCCGGCCCAGCAGGCCGATCGGCAATCTGCCCTCGCGCACCAGGCGCTGGGCGCGCGCATCCAGCACCTGGCGCACTTCGTCCTGGGCTTCCTGGCCGCCGGTATCGTCGAGCAGGGTATCTTCGACAAAATAGCGTTCGAGGGCGTCGAGCGAGAACGGTTCCTCGTCTTCGCCGACCACCTCGTTGCTGCCGAAGTTCACGCCCAGGCGGCGCCGGAAGAAGTAGCGCGCCGGCTGGCGCAGGAAGGACAGCAGTTCGCCGAGCTTCAGGCGGTAGTCGGGTTCCAGTTCATACGGTGGCAAAGCGTCGTCGCCGGCGGCGCTGTCTTCGCCTTCCCGGTGCGCCGAGCGCCATTCGCCGGCATAGGTCAGCAGGCCGCCCTCTTCGAAATAGCGGCGCGAGAAGGGCTGCAGCGCGTGCACCGTGGTGCGGTCCGGCAGGCCGTCTTCCATGTCCCAGCCGTTCTTCAGGTAGTCGCGCAGCTGCGAGACCAGCACCGAGGCCGGCTGTTCGGTGTTGTCGCGCACGTTGCGGCCGACCCAGCTCACGTACAGCTTGTCGCGCGCGGCCAGCACCGCTTCCAGCATCAGGTAGCGGTCGTCGTCGCGGCGAGAACGGTCGCCCGGACGCCCCATGCCCGGCAGCGCCAGCAGATCGAAGTCGGACTGGTGGCCGCGGCGCGGGAAGTCGCCGTCGTTCATGCCCAGCAGGCAGACCACCTTGAAGGGCACGGCGCGCATCGGCATCAGGGTGCAGAAGGTCACGCCGCCGGAGACGAACTGGTGGTTCAGGGCCGGCTGGTCGAGTTCCGACAGCCAGGCTTCGCGCATCACGCCCAGCGGCACCGCTTCGTCGAACAGCGCGTTCTCGCAGATCTCCAGCCAGCACTGCAGCGCTTCCTCGAGCTGGTTCAGCATCATGCGGTCTTCGTCGTCGCGGGCGCGGAAGAAGCGCGCCATCAGGGTCCTGGCGCGCTGGCCCCATTCCTGGGGCGTCAGCACCGCGTCCAGCTGCTCGCGCCAGGCCAGCAGGCTTTCGACCAGCTCGGCCAGCGCGCCGGCCAGCGACGCGTCCAGGCCGCCCACTTCGGCATAGGGTTCGATCTCGCCGAAACTCGGGCCGGCGCCGGTGGCATAGCCCAGCAGCATGCGGCGGATCCCGAACAGCCAGGAATTCTGCTCGCCGGCCGAGCCCAGGCCCAGGCCCGCGCGATGCTTCTGGTCCAGGCCCCAGCGCACGCTGGCGCCCTCGATCCAGCGGCCCAGGGTCGGCAGGTCGTCCTCCTCCACGCCGAAGCGCGCGGCCAGCGCCGGCACATCCAGCAGGTCGCGCACTTCGCTCTGGCGGCAGCGCTGCTGCGGCAGGCGCAGCAGCCATTCCATCGCCACCAGCAGCGGGTTCACGCTGCGGTCCTTGACGTCGCCGATCTCGAAAGGGATATAGCGCGGGTCGCTGCGCCGGTGCTGGTCGAACACCGCGTGCACGGCGGCCGAGAAGGTATCGATGTCGGGCACCATCACCACCACGTCGCGCGGGCGCAGTTCGGGGTCGCGCGCGAACCAGGACAGCAGTTGGTCGTGCAGCACCTCGACCTCGCGCTGGGCGCTGTGGGCGATGTGGAATTCGATCGAGCGGTCTTCCTTCGAAGGATGCGGATATTCATGCTCGCCCAGCGGCAGCAGGTCGCGCACCGCCGCCTGCACCTGCGACAGCAGCGTGCCCTCGTCGCCTTCGTTGAACAGGTCGACGCGCATGTTGCCGAAGCGCGCGCCGAGCTGGCCGTCGAATTCGTCGAGCATGCGCACGAAGTCGCGGCCCTGGCGTCCCCAGCTCGCCAGCAGCGGATGGCTGTGGGCGTGCAGCTCCTCGACCGGCACGTCGGCCAGGTTGCTGCCGTTGCGCGACTGGCGGCGGCGGTAGGCGGCGGTCAGCAGCTCGCGGCCTTCGATGATGTCGCCCCAGTGGTACTGGCAGGGATTCGGCACCGCCAGCAGCACCTGGCTGTAGCGCGACAGCCCGGCCATCGCCTCGATGGTCTGGTAAGGCAGGGTCGACATCCCGAACAGCACCACGCGGCGCGGCAGGCGCCCGGCCGGCTGGGATTCGCCTTCGACCGCGGCCATGTACTGCTGGTGAATCGTCGCGCGGCCGGACCAGCGGCGCGCCAAAGGCAGGCTTTCGTGGATCTCGCGCCAGAGCTGGGCCTGCCAGCACTGGTCGGGCGCGAGCGGCACCGGTTCGCCGCCGGGACGGCGCAGCTGGTCCTCGCCCTGGGCCCAGTCGGTCAGCCAGTCGGCGCGGTAGACCTGGTACTGGTCGTAGAGGTCGGACAGGCGCTCGGCCAGCTGCAGGCGGCGCTCCGGGTCGCCATCGGACAGGAAGTGCCGCAGCGGCGCGAACTGTTCCTTGGCCAGCAGCTCAGGCAGCAGGCGCATCAGGCGCCAGGTCAGCGCGTCCTTGTCGAAGGGCGAGCGCTTGGGCACCCGCTCCGGGCCCAGCATGCCGCGGTAGGCTTCCCACTGGAAGCGCGCCGGCAGCGCCACGCGCGTGGCCGCGCACACGCCCAGCTCCTCGGCCAGCGCGATCTTCAGCCATTCGGCCACGCCGTTCGACTGCACGAGAATGATTTCTTCTTCCAGCGGGCCGAGCGGATTGGCGCGCAGCCAGTCGAAGACGGCGGCGCGCAGCAGTTCCATCTGGTTGCCGTGCAGGATGAGGAGGCCGGGAGAGATCGGGGAGCGCATGGTGGGAGGCTTCGGGTAGACCCCCGCAGCATACTACCAAGGGGGCCTGCTGAACAAGGCTGAGAATCCCGAAAAACCGTAGCGAGCGGCCGCAGTGCTGGCCGAGACGCGCAGCTGTACGAGAGTACAGCGAGCATCGCAGGCCGGCAGTGCAACGCGCAGTAGGTTTTCCGGGATTCTGGAAGGGCTCAAACCTTCTGATCCTGCTGGCGCGCGCCCAGTTCGGCGGCAATGTGGCGTTCCAGCCGCGCCAGCAGCGCGCGCAGGCGGGCGGCCAGCGAGCGCGCCTGTGCGATCGAGGCGCGGTCGCGCTGGTTTTCGAGGTCGGCGCAAACCTCGCCAAAGCCCATCGCCCCCACCGTCCGCGCCGAGGACTTGATGCGGTGCGCCACCCCGGCGGCGCGCCCGACCTCGCCGGAAGCGAGAGCGCGGTCGATCTCGAGCAGGCCTTCGCGCGCCGTCTCCAGGAACATGAAGGCATATTTACGCATCTTGTCCGGATTGCCGCCGAAGGTGTCCGACAGCACCTCGATGTCCAGCAGCGCCGGCAGCTGTGCCGGCGCCGGCGGCGCAGCCGGGGCCAGTGGATGCTGCACGCTGCGCCCGAGCGCGCGGGCCACCGTCGCCACCAGGATTTCCGGCGCCACCGGCTTGGTCACGAATTCGTCCATGCCGGCCGCCAGGCAGCGCGCCTGGTCCTCGAGCCCGGCGTTGGCCGTCATCGCGATCACGCGCGTGTCTTTCAATGCCGGATCAAGCCGGATCCGGCGCGTGGCCTCGAAGCCGTCCATCACCGGCATCTGCACGTCCATCAGTACGCAGTCGAAGGCGGCGCCGTCCTGCCTGGCCCGCATCAGCTCGAGCGCTTCGCTGCCGTTACCGGCCACGACCACGCCGGCGCCGGCGTCTTCCAGCAGCTCGCGCGCGACCTGCTGGTTGAAGGCATTGTCCTCGACCAGCAGGATGCTGCTGCCGGCCAGCGCTCCCGGTCCCGGCACGGGCGCCGTTCCCAGGCTGGCCGCACGCCGCGCCGCAGCGCCGTCGGGCGGACTGGCGAGGCGCGCCGTGAACCAGAAGGTGCTGCCCTCGCCCGGCACGCTCTCGACCCCGACCTCGCCGTCCATCAGCTCGGCCAGCTGCTTGCTGATCACCAGCCCCAGGCCGGTGCCGCCATAGCGCCGCGTGGTGGAAGGGTCGGCCTGGTGGAAAGGCGCGAACAGCTGCGGCAGCTCCTCCGGCGCGATGCCGATTCCGCAATCGACCACCTCGAACCGCACCAGCGTATCGGCGCCCAGGGTGCGCACGGCCCGAGCGCGCACCAGGATGACGCCCTGCTCGGAAAACTTGATCGCGTTCGAGGTGAAGTTCAGCAGCACCTGCTCGAGCCGCAGCGGATCGCCGCGCAGCGGGCGCTGCAGCTCGGGGGCGATCTCGAATTCCAGCCGCAGGCCGCGCGCCGCGGCGGCTTCGCCCAGCTGGTTGGCGAGGTTGTGCATCAGGGCGTCCAGCGTGAAGTCGAGCAGTTCGAGTTCGATGCGCCCGGCCTCGATCTTGGAAAAGTCGAGGATGTGGTTGATGATGCCCAGCAGGTGCTGGGCCGAATGGTGAATTTTCTGCAGATAGTCGCGCTGGCGCGGTTCGGCCGCCTGCTTGAGCGCCAGGTAGGACATGCCGATGATGCTGTTCATCGGCGTGCGGATCTCGTGGCTCATGTTCGACAGGAAGTCGGTCTTGGCCTGGCTGGCGGCATCGGCCCTGGCCTTCAGCTGGTGCAGGTCGGTGACGTCGGTCGACACGCACAGCACCGCCACAATCTCGCCGTCGGCGCGCACCGGCACCTTGACGCTCCACAGCTGGCGCGCGCTGCCGTCGGGCAGCAGCATCTCGTTCTGCACCGAGCGGCCCTGCCCCGTCTCCAGCACCGGACGGTCGAGTTCCCAGACCGCATCGGCGCGCGCCGCCGGCAGCACCTCGCGGTCGCGCCGTCCCACCATCTGCTCGGCGGGCATGCCGGCCGCCTCGGCCATCTTGGCGTTCACGTAGCGGAAGCGCCGTTCGCCATCCTTCATGTAGACGTAGGCATCGACGTTGTCCAGCACCAGGTCGAGCAGCACGCGCTGCTCGATCGCCTGGCGCCGCGACCAGTACAGCTTCAGGAACAGCGCGTAGATCAGCAGGGTCGCGCCGAAGCCGCCGGCGAAGGCCAGCCACGGAAACCACAGGCCGAAACCGTCGATCAGTTTGTCGCGCCTGGCAACGAAACGGACCTTCCACAGGTTGTTCTGGAAGCGCACCGGCAGCACTGTTTCGAACGATTCTCGCACGCCGGGCTGCGCCGCCGGCGCCGGTTCGCCGGCGCTGTCGTACAGCAGGGTGTCGCCCGGCGTTACGGCAAGGGTCTGGCCGGCGGCCAGCTGCTCCTGTCCCGCCAGGTAGAGCTGCAGCGCCACCGGATGCCGTCCCATGCCTTCCAGCGCGCGCTGCACCATGGTCGGTACCGAAAAGCCGATGCCGACCGAGCCGAGGTAGGCGGCGCGGCGCGCCTCGACGGTGTCCGGCACGGCGCCGCCGCGGTAGACCGGGAAGCGCAGGGTCATGACGAGAACCGGGCGCGGGACGGCAAGCTTCATCGGCCTGGCGGAGGCCAGCAGCGCCGCGCGGTCGCGCGCTTCCTCCAGTGCGCGCGCCACCGAAGGTCCGTTCGCCATCATGTCGATGCCGAGCCGCGGCGCGGTCATCGGCTCCAGATAGGTGAGCACCAGGTAGGACGGCCGCCGGCCCGGCGGCTGGATGTCGAAGCCGGGATACCCGCGCGGATCAAGGCTGCGGTCGGACCGCACCGCGGCCACGAAGGCGTCGCGCCCGGCATCCGGGACCCAGGCGCCGTAGTTGAGCGATCCGATGGCCGGAAAATGGGTGGGCACGTCCAGCGATGCGACATAGCGGTGGAACTGCAGGCGCGAGACCTCGCCGCCGTTGGCGTTGAACAGGCCCGCCAGGTTGCGCACCACCTGGGCGTAGGACTGCACGGCGCCGTCGAGCCGCTGGCGCGCACCCTGGGCGATGCTGTCGAAACGGCGCCGCGCTTCGTCGTCGACGGTGCGCGAGGCGCCCAGATGCAGCGCCGCCCCCACCAGCAGCGCCAGCCACAATCCGCCACCCCACAGGGCAATGCGCACCGGGCCGCTGGCGCCGACGGTCTTCCCCATGTTGCGCGTGCTTGCTTCTGGCATGTCGTCTGGTCGTGCGGCAAGATTTTGGATAATTGCTAGTATTACGCAATCGGCCCGAAATGGCGAGAGCCCGGCAATAAGGAACACGCATGCACACGATGGAACAGGACCCGTATCTCTGGCTGGAGGACGTCGCCTCCGAACAGGCGCTCGGCTGGGTAGCCGAACGCAATGCCGAAACCGAGGCCGAGCTGACGGCGGCCCCCGGCTACACGGCGCTGCGCACGCGCCTCAAGACCATCCTCGATTCGAAGGACCGCATCCCGTATGTGAGCCTGTACGAAGGCCGCTACTACAATTTCTGGCGCGACGCCGAGCATGAGCGCGGCATCTGGCGCCGCACCACGATGGACGAATACCGCAAGCCCGCGCCGCAGTGGGAGACGGTGCTCGACCTCGACCGCCTGGCCCGCGACGAGGGAGAGAACTGGGTCTGGGCCGGCGCATCCTTCCTCAAGCCGCGCGGCGGACGCTGCCTGGTCTCGCTGTCGCGCGGCGGCGGCGATGCCCACGTGGTGCGCGAATTCGACCTCGACAGCCTGGCCTTCGTCGCCGACGGCTTCATCCTGCCCGAAGCGAAGGGCGGCGCCAGCTGGATCGACCGCGACAGCGTGTTCGTGGCCACCGATTTCGGCCCCGGCTCGATGACCAGCTCCGGCTATCCGCGCGTGGTCAAGGAATGGCGGCGCGGCACGCCGCTGATCGACGCCCGCCCGGTCTACGAAGCGCAGGAGGACGACCTGTCGGCATCCGGCTGGTACGACTACACGCCCGGCCACGAGCACCAGTTCGTGCAGCGCCAGATCGGCTTCTACAGCAGCGAACTGTTCGTGCGCGACCCCGCCAGCGGCGCCCTCACCCGGGTCGACAAGCCCGGGGATGCCGATGCCTTCACGGTGCGCGACCAGCTGCTGGTGCAGCTGCGCTCGAACTGGGAGCTCGAGGGCGCACGCTGGCCGCAAGGCGCGCTGCTGGCCATCGATTTCGCGCGCTTCATGGCGGGCGCGCGCGACTTCCAGGCGCTGTTCACGCCCAGCGACACGACCTCGCTGGACGGCATCGGCGTCACCCGCGACGCGGTCCTGCTGACGGTGCTGGACAAGGTCAAGAACCGCATCCTCGAACTGCGCCACCTCGACGGCGCCTGGCAGCGGCGCGAGGTGGCCGCGCCGGGCATGGGCGCGCTGGGCGTGTCGGGGGTCGACGAGATCGCATCGAACGAGTACTTCCTGACCGTGACCGATTTCCTGACCCCGAGCTCGCTCTACCTGGTGCGCACCGGCAGCGACGAGCGCGAGCTGCTGAAATCGATGCCGGCCTTTTTCGACGCCAGCCCCTACACGGTCGGCCAGTTCGAGGCGGCCTCGAAAGACGGTGCACGCATCCCCTACTTCGTGGTGATGCACAAGGACACGCAGATGAACGCTGCGAATCCGACCCTGCTGTACGGCTACGGCGGCTTCGAGGTCTCGCTCACGCCCTTCTACAGCGGCGTCACCGGCGAAGCCTGGCTGGCGCGCGGCGGCGTGTACGTGCTGGCCAATATCCGCGGCGGCGGCGAATTCGGCCCGCGCTGGCACCAGGCCGCGCTGAAGCACGGGCGCCAGAACGCCTTCGACGATTTCCTGGCCGTGGCCGAAGACCTGATCGCGCGCCAGCTCACCAGTCCGGACCACCTGGGCATCATGGGCGGCAGTAATGGCGGCCTTCTGGTGGGCGCCGCGCTGACCCAGCGACCGGACCTGTTCGGGGCCGTGGTCTGCCAGGTCCCGCTGCTGGACATGCGCCGCTACCACCAGCTGCTGGCCGGCGCGTCCTGGATGGGCGAGTATGGCGACCCCGACGATCCGGAAGAATGGGCGTACATCGGCAAGTACTCGCCTTACCACCAGGTGTTGCGGGACCGGCGCTACCCGCGCGTGCTGTTCACGACCTCGACCCGCGACGACCGCGTCCATCCGGGCCATGCGCGCAAGATGGCGGCCCTGATGCGGGCCCAGGAACACGCGGTGCTGTATTGGGAAAACACCGAGGGCGGACATGCCGGCGCGGCCAACAATGAGCAGACCGCAAGCATGTGGGCCTTGACCTATACGTTCCTCTGGCAAGAATTGGCCGGAAAATCAACCCCGAAATCAGGAGGTTTGCGCTAGCTCAACTAGCGAAGCAACACTTACCCTCTCTCTAGGGGGAGTTCCTGCAGGAACTATCAATATTGCTAGGTCGCCGGATGAATGATGCATGGAATACTTGTCTTCCACACATCTTTACAACCTTTACTAAGGAGGAGCGGCGATGGCTAATGATTTCGTTACCGAAGCAAGCCTGCGGGAGCCCGAGGCGGTCAATGCAAAATTCCAGGCAGCGCTGGCTCCAACCGTCAGCGAACTGAAAAAGTACCGCATCAGCAAACGGGAAAGTCAGGAGAAATTCTGGGGGCGCTTCGGCGTGACGCAATCGAGCGGCAGCCGCTTCGAGACGGGCCTGGCGATTCCTGCGCCGGTGGCCCTGCTGCTGAAGCTGTACGTGAATGGCAAACTCAACGATGGTGATCTTCTGGGGTAATCAGCCCCAGCGAGATCGCGCGCACAACCGCCTGCTGCCGGGTGTTGACGTTGAATTTCTGGCGAATATTGCCCATATGGAAGTTCACCGTCGCCTCGGAGCAGCCGGTAATCTTTGAAATCTCCCACGAAGATTTCCCCACCATTACCCAGTTCAGTACTTCGAGCTCGCGCGGCGTCAGCCGTGGCGCAGCTTCGTGCGTGGCCGGCGGGCAGAAGCGCACCCCCGAGGCAAAAGAATGGTCGCGCACCAGCGCCAGTTCGGGCAGCAGCGGCGCCACATCCCGCGCAAAATTCGATTTGAACACGGACTGCGCCGCTTCCGGATCGCAGGCAAAGCAGAGCATGCCGAACTCCCCGTTCGGCCCGTGGATCGGAAAACTCACGCCCGCGCGGATGCCGTGCGCGCATCCATCGTCATACATGGCGCGCTGCGCCGGACTGCGGAAAGTCTCGGCCTGCCACACCAGGGGCAGCGTGCTCGACAGGCAATGGCTGACCAGCGGATCGACATAGGCCAGGCGCTCGGCTTCATAGCGCTCGCGCCACTGACGCGGATAATTCGTCTGGAAGAAAGCGTGCTCGAGGCGTGCATGGCGCGAGCCCGACATCGCAAACAGGACCTTGTCGAAACCGTAGTGCCGGCCCAGGGAAAACAGCGCTTCTCCCCAGCTCGACGCCGTGTCGCAATGCATCAGCTCGTCTAGTTCGACGGTCATCATGTTAACCCCGCGCTGTTATTAGTGTGGCAACCTGTTCTGTAACATCCGTATGCTAGTTGAGTTGTAACCAAAAAGCACGGGAAATTATTCTTTTAATCATCTTTGCGGTCGACAAACCGAACAAAGAGTTGTCGTCTTGCTACAACAGACGTATTGACGGCCGAGTCAATCGTGCGCCGCCTGTTTTATGGATCAGCTATCCTCGCGCGGATTGTCTAACGTAAATTGCAAAAATGCAAGTTTATGACACCCAAGTCACACACTTGTGCCTATGCTCGGCTGATGCTTGACTTGACCATACACAAGAGTATCTTTACGTCTTTCTGAGATTTAACAATACGTGTCTGCCCGCTCTACTCCTTCTCTACCTCGAGGAACCCTAGTCAATGAATAACATGACTGACATGGCTGAACAGCTGGATGTCAAGCTGCTGCTTTCGACGCTGATGGCGCTGAAAAAAGGCGACTTCTCCGTGCGCATGCCCTCCGACTGGACCGGTGTTTCCGGCAAGATCGCCGACACCCTGAACGACATCATCGAGACCAAACAGAAAATGGTCGAGACGGTGACGGAGGTGTCGCGCGTCGTCGGCCGCGAGGGTCACCTGACCCAGCGCGCGGACGTGCCGGGCGTGGTCGGCGGCTGGTCGACCATCATCAGCTCGGTCAACACCCTGATCGACGACCTGGTGCGCCCGACCACCGAAATGGCGCGCGTCATCGGCGCGGTGGCAAAGGGCGACCTGTCCCAGACCATGGCGCTCGAGGTGGACGGACACCCGCTGAAGGGCCAGTACCTGCGCGCGGCAACCACCGCGAACACGATGGTGGAACAGCTGTCTTCCTTCTCCTCCGAGGTGACCCGTGTGGCGCGTGAGGTGGGTACGGAAGGTAAGCTGGGCGGCCAGGCTTACGTGCCGGGCGTCGCGGGTACCTGGAAGGACTTGACCGACTCGGTGAACTCGATGGCGGGTAACCTGACCTCGCAGGTGCGTAACATCGCGGAAGTGACCACCGCGGTGGCGAACGGCGACTTGTCGAAGAAGATTACCGTCGACGTGCGCGGCGAGATCCTGCAGTTGAAGGACACCATCAACGTGATGGTGGACCAGCTGCGTTCCTTCGCATCCGAGGTGACGCGCGTGGCGCGTGAGGTGGGTACCGAGGGCAAGCTGGGCGGCCAGGCTTACGTGCCGGGCGTCGGCGGCACCTGGAAGGACTTGACCGACAACGTGAACTTCATGGCGTCGAACCTGACGGGCCAGGTGCGTAACATCGCGGCGGTGACGACCGCGGTGGCGAACGGCGACCTGTCCAAGAAGATTACCGTGGACGTGAAGGGCGAGATTCTCGAACTGAAGAACACGATTAACGTCATGGTGGACCAGCTGTCCTCGTTCGCATCCGAGGTGACCCGCGTCGCCCGTGAGGTGGGTACCGAGGGCAAGCTGGGCGGCCAGGCGCAGGTGAAGGGCGTCGCGGGTACCTGGAAGGACTTGACCGACTCCGTGAACTCGATGGCGGGTAACCTGACCGGCCAGGTGCGTAACATCGCGGACGTGACGACCGCGGTGGCGAACGGCGACTTGTCCAAGAAGATTACCGTGGACGTGAAGGGCGAGATTCTCGAGCTGAAGAACACCATCAACGTGATGGTCGACCAGCTGAACTCCTTCGCCTCCGAGGTGACGCGTGTGGCGCGTGAGGTGGGTACCGAAGGCCGTCTGGGCGGCCAGGCGAACGTGCCCGGCGTTGCAGGCACCTGGAAAGACTTGACCGACGGCGTGAACTCGATGGCGGGTAACCTGACCGGCCAGGTGCGTAACATTGCGGACGTGACGACCGCGGTGGCGAACGGCGACCTGTCCAAGAAGATTACCGTGGACGTGAAGGGCGAGATTCTCGAACTGAAGAACACGATTAACGTCATGGTGGACCAGCTGTCCTCCTTCGCATCCGAGGTGACGCGCGTCGCGCGTGAGGTGGGTACCGAGGGCAAGCTGGGCGGCCAGGCCTACGTGCCGGGCGTCGGCGGTACCTGGAAGGACTTGACCGACAACGTGAACTTCATGGCCTCGAACCTGACGGGCCAGGTGCGTAACATCGCGGCGGTGACGACCGCGGTGGCGCGCGGTGACTTGTCCAAGAAGATTACCGTGGACGTGAAGGGCGAGATTCTGGAACTGAAGGACACCATCAACGTGATGGTGGACCAGCTGTCCTCGTTCGCATCCGAGGTGACGCGCGTCGCCCGTGAGGTGGGTACCGAGGGTAAGCTGGGCGGCCAGGCAAACGTGTCCGGTGTGGCAGGTACCTGGAAGGACTTGACCGAGAACGTGAACCAGCTGGCGGCAAACCTGACCAACCAGATGCGTGCGATCGGTGAGGTGGCGACGGCGGTGACGCGTGGCGACCTTTCGCGTTCGATTCAGGTGGAAGCCCGTGGTGAGATGTCCTACCTGAAGGACAACATCAACGAGATGATCCGTAACCTGAAGGAAACCACGCAGAAGAACGCGCAGCAGGACTGGCTGAAGACCAACCTGGCGCGCTTCACCCGACTGCTGCAGGGCCAGCGCGACCTGCAGGCCGTGACCAAGCTGATCCTGTCCGAACTGGCGCCGCTGATTACCGCCCACCACGGCGTGTTCTACATGATGGACTCGGAGGGCAACGACGCGCGCCTGCGCCTGATCGCCTCCTACGGCTACCGTTCCAGCCGCAAGCTGCCGACTTCCTTCCTGCCGGGCGAAGGCCTGGTGGGCCAGTGCGCGCTCGAAAAGACCCGCATCTGGCTGACCGACGTCCCGCGCGACTACATCCAGGTGTCGTCGGGCCTGGGCGCGGCGCCGCCGACCAACATCGTGGTGCTGCCTATCCTGTTCGAGCAGCAGGTCAAGGCGGTCATCGAGATCGCGTCGCTGGACCGCTTCACCGAGACCCACCTGTCCTTCCTCGACCAGCTGATGGAATCGATCGGCGTGGTGCTGAACACCATCGAGGCGAACAGCCGTACCGAATCGCTGCTGACCCAGTCGCAGTCGCTGGCGCAAGAGCTCCAGCAGACCAACCAGGAACTGGCGGAAAAGGCGCGCCTGCTGTCCGAGCAGAACATCGAGGTGGAACGCAAGAACCGCGAGGTGGAACAGGCCAAGCTGGCGCTGGAAGAAAAGGCGACCCAGCTGGCGCTGTCCTCGAAGTACAAGTCCGAGTTCCTGGCGAACATGTCGCACGAACTGCGTACGCCTTTGAACTCGCTGCTGATCCTGGCGCAGCAGCTTTCGGATAACCCCGAGGGCAACCTGTCGAACAAGCAGGTGGAATTCGCGAAGACCATCCACGGCTCCGGCTCCGACCTGCTGACCCTGATTAACGACATTCTGGACCTGTCGAAGATCGAATCCGGCACCGTCACGCTGGACGTGTCCGAGTACCGCTTCTCGGCGCTGCGCAACTACGTCGACCGCACCTTCCGCCACATGGCCGAAGCCAAGCATCTCGGCTTCCAGGTCGACCTGGCGGACAACCTGCCGACTGCGCTGATGACCGATACGACGCGCCTGCAGCAAGTTCTCAAAAACCTGCTCTCGAACGCGTTCAAGTTCACCAGCCACGGCCAGGTCTCGCTGAACATCAGCCTGGTGACCAGCGGCTGGACCGCCGACCACCCGCACCTGCTGCATGCGGACGCGGTGCTGGCCTTCTCGGTCAGCGATACCGGCGTCGGCATCCCGGGCGACAAGCTGCAGCTGATCTTCGAAGCCTTCCAGCAGGCCGACGGCTCGACCGCCCGCAAATACGGCGGCACCGGCCTGGGCCTGTCGATTTCGCGCGAACTGGCGCGCCTGCTGGGCGGCGAGATCCGCGTCGAATCGACGGTCAACATCGGCTCGACCTTCACGCTCTACCTGCCGTACAACCGCGCCGGCTTCATCAACTACGAACAGACCCGCCAGCCGCAGCCGGCGCGCCTGGCCCCGCCGCATCAGCAGCCCACACCGCTGCCGAGCCCGGCCCCGGCCATGCTGCTGGAGGTGTCGACCGATACCGCCACCGCAGTCGGCACCGCGGTCGCCATGCCGGACCCGAACACCGGCCTGGTCGAATATGCCAGCATGCTGGACGACCGCGGCCTGATCGTGCCGGGCGACCCCTCGGTGCTGATCGTCGAGGATGACGAGCGCTTCGCCAAGACACTGCTCGACTTCGCCCGCGAGAAGAACTTCAAGGGCATCGTGACCCACCGCGGCGACTCGGCGCTGTCGCTGGCGCGCGATTTCCAGCCGGCCGCGATCCTGCTGGACATCGACCTGCCCGACATCGACGGCCTGACCGTGCTGGAGCGCCTGAAGCGTGACCCGGGCACCCGCCACATTCCGGTGCACGTGATGTCGGCCATGCGCGAGCGCGAGCGCGCGCTGCGCTCGGGTGCGATCAGCTACATCAACAAGCCGGTCAGCCGCGAGATGCTGCAGGAAGAATTCACGCGCATCCAGAAGTTCCTGATGGGCGGCAAGCGTTCGCTGCTGGTGGTCGAGGACGACATGGCCCAGCGCGAATCGATCATCGGCCTGATCGGCGATTCCGACGTGCGCATCGTGACGGTGGAAACCGGTGCGGCCGCGATGGAAGCGCTGGCCGGACAGCATTTCGACTGCATGGTGCTGGACCTGACCCTGCCGGACATCTCGGGCTTCGACCTGCTCGACCAGATCGGCAAGCAGCCGCTACTCCGCGACCTGCCGATCGTGATCTACACGGCCGCGGAACTGGGCCGCAAGGAAGTCACGAAGCTCAAGCGCTACGCCAAGACCATCGTGATGAAGGACGCCCGCTCGCCGGAGCGCCTGCTGGACGAGACGGCGCTGTTCCTGCACCGTTCGCACGCCAGCCTGCCGGACCTGCAGCGCCGCATCCTGGAAGAGATCCACGCGGCCGACGGCGGCCTGGCCGGACGCAAGGTCCTGATCGTCGACGATGATTTGCGCAACATCTTCGCGCTGTCCTCGCTGCTCGAGCGCCAGCAGATGCAGGTGCTGTTCGCCGAGAACGGCCGCGACGGCATCGAGGTGCTGGAGAAGGACCCGAGCATCGAGATCGTCCTGATGGACATCATGATGCCGGAGATGGACGGCTACGACACGATGCGGGCGATCCGCCGCATTCCGAAGTTCAAGTCGCTGCCGATCATCACCCTGACCGCGAAAGCGATGAAGGGCGACCGCGACAAGTGCATCGCCGCCGGCGCGTCGGACTACATCACCAAGCCGGTCGATGTGGCCCAGCTGCTGTCGATGATGCGAGTGTGGCTGCATTGAACGCCTGGACCGGACTGGCCGCCGGGCTCGCGATCGAGGAGCTGGAAACGGAGCTGCTGCTGGAAGCGATCTTCCAGCGCTTCGGCTACGACTTCCGCGCCTATGACCGCGCAGCCCTGCGGGCCAAGCTGAACCAGGCCATGCGCGAAGGCGGCGCAGCCACGCTGTCCGGGCTGCAGGAGCGGGCGCTGCACGACCCGAAGGCGGCGTCAACACTGCTGCGCACGCTGTCGGTGCCCCCTGCGCCGCTGTTCGACTGCGTCGGCCACGCGGCAAGGCTGCGCGGGGTGCTGGCGCCGTCGCTGCGCGGCTGGCCCGTGCCGCGGGTCTGGCTCGCCGAATGCGGCGGCGTCGGCGAAGCCTGGACGCTGGCGATCGTGCTGGCCGAGGAAGGCGTGCTGGGCAAGCTCGACATCCATGCCACCCTCGCCAACGAGGAGATGGTGGCGGCGATGCAGGATGCCTGCCTGCCGCTGGCCGAGGTGGAGGAAGCGCAGCAGCGCCACGTCGATAGCGGCGGACGCGGCAAGCTGCTGGATTTCTTCGAGATCGAGGACGGCGAGAACGGCCGGTGCGCGCGCCTGCGCGCCGACCTGCGCCGCCGCATCACCTGGTCGCAGTACAGCCTTGTGACGGATGCCTCGTTCAACGAGTTCCAGGCCATCCTCTGCTGCCACGCGCTGACGGACTTCGGACCGGTGCTGCGCCAGCGCGTGCTGCGCCTGTTCCACGACAGCCTGGCGCGCTTCGGCGTGCTGTGCCTCGACCAGCACATGTCGGTGGCGGATGCCCACGCCAACACCTACCAGGCGATCGCGGGGGACCGCCCCTGGTATAAACGGGTAGGATAAGCAGGTCGTTCAAACCACCTGCGCACTCGGCCGCTCGGCGATCCGGTCGCGCCAGGCCTGCAGGTGACCGAAGCCCTCCTCGCCCGGCCGGAACTTCATCAAACCGCGCGCGAACTCCAGCGCGCAGAAGGCCGTGATGTCGGCGATCGTGAAGCGGTCGCCGGCCACGTATGCCTGGCGTGCCAGCACGCCGTCCAGCCAGCGCGCCGTGTCGCGCATCTTCTTCCCCTGCTCCGAACCGAAATCCGCGAATTGCGGCTGCTCCAGCGGCGCCAGGCCCGGGTGCGTGTGGCGGATGCAGTTGGCGATCTTCAGGAACAGCTGCAGCTCGGCGCGGCGGTCGGCCATCTCGATGAAGGCGCGCTCCTCGAAGCCTTCGCCCATCAGGTTCTGCTGCGGATACAGGCCCTCCAGGTAGGTGCAGATCGCACGCGTCTCGGCCAGCTGGCGGCCGTCGTCCAGCTCCAGCACCGGGATCTGCGCCATCGGATTCATGCCGGTGAAATCCCCGCTTCTGTGCTCGCCCTTGAACAGATCGACCTGCACCAGCTGGATCCCGGCGATGCCCTTTTCGGCGATGAACATGAGCACGCGGCGCGGGTTCGGGGTGCGGTGGCTGGTGTAAAGCTTCATGCGGGGTCTCCTTGATGGTTGTACTGACGATGATAGCGCAGGACCTGTACAGATTGACAGCCTTGCATCTTTGACCGTAGATTCGCAGGCTGGCCTTGCCCATTTTGCACGGCAAGCACGACATACATACAAGATAGGACCGCCATGCATCGCAGCCTGATCTCCGCCGCCGTCGCCCTCGCGTTCGCGGCATTTCCCCTCCAGCACGCCGCCGCGGCGCCCAAAGCAGCCGCGGCCCAGGAGGCCACGACCCAGCTGCCGCGCGGCGTCATCCCCAGCCACTACGACATCTCCCTGACGCCGGACGCGGCCAGCGGGCGCTTCACTGCCAAGGCCGTCATCACCGTCAGCGTCACCAAGGCCACCAGCAGCATCACGTTGAATGCCGCCGACCTGCGCTTCGACAGCGCCAGCGTTGCGCCGTTTGGCAGCAGCGGCGGCAGTGCCCAGGGCGCCAAGGCCAGCGTCGACGCCGCCGCGCAGACCGCCACCTTCAGCGTCGACAAGCCGCTCGCCCCCGGCCTCTACAAGCTGACCCTGGACTACAGCGGCGCGATCGGCACCCAGGCGGTCGGCCTGTTCTCGCTGGATTACCCCGGGAAGGACGGCAAGCAGCAGCGCGCGCTCTACACTCAGTTCGAGAACTCGGACGCGCGCCGCATGATCCCGTCCTGGGACGAGCCGGCCTACAAGGCGAGCTTCTCGCTGGACGTGACGATCCCGGCCGGCCAGATGGCGGTCAGTAACATGCCGGCCGCGAGCACCAGCACCCTGCCGGACGGCCGTCAGAAAGTGACGTTCGCGAAAACCCCGAAGATGTCGACCTACCTGCTGTTCTTCGCGCTCGGCGACTTCGAACGCGCCACCGTCAAGGCCGAAGGCACCGAGATCGGCGTGGTCACGCGCCGCGGCGCGATCGACCAGGCGCAGTTCGCGCTGGACTCGTCGAAGGACATCCTGCGCGAGTACAACGATTACTTCGGCGTGCGCTACCCGCTGCCCAAGCTCGACAACATCGCCGGCGCCGGCCGCAGCCAGTTCTTCGGCGCGATGGAAAACTGGGGCGCGATCTTCACCTTCGAATACGCGCTGCTGTTCGACCCGGCCAGCTCGACCCAGCACGACCGCCAGGAGATCTTCGCCACTGCAGCCCATGAGATGGCGCACCAGTGGTTCGGCGACCTGGTCACGATGCGCTGGTGGGACGACCTGTGGCTGAACGAAGGCTTCGCCTCGTGGATGGAAAGCCGCATGACGGCGCGCCTGCACCCGGAATGGAATACCCGCCTGGGCACGGTCGGCAGCCGCGACGGCGCAATGCAGCGCGATTCGGTCGCCACCACCCACCCGGTGGTGCAGCACATCGAGACCGTCGAGCAGGCCAACCAGGCCTTCGACGAGATCACCTACCAGAAGGGCGAGGCGGTGATCCGCATGCTCGAAGCGTACGTGGGCGAGAACGCCTGGCGCAGCGGCGTGCGCAGCTACATGAAGGCCCACGCCTACGGCAATACCGTGTCCGACGACCTGTGGAAGCAGATCGAGAAGGCCGCCGGCAAGCCGGTGACGGCGATCGCCCACGACTTCACGCTGCAGCCGGGCGTGCCGCTGATCCGCGTCGGCGAACCGGTGTGCAGGAACGGTTCGATCGTGGTCCCGCTGACGCAGGGCGAATTCTCGCGCGACCGGCCCGAGAAGAAGCCGCTGGCCTGGCGCGTGCCGGTGATCGCGCAGGTCGCGGGGAATGCCAAGCAGGCCTCGACGCTGGTCGCCGGCGGTAAGGGCACGATTACGCTGCCGGGCTGCGGCGCCGTGATCGTCAACGCCGGCCAGAGCGGCTACTACCGCACCCTGTACGCGCCCAAGGAATTCGCGCAATTGGCGCAGGCCTTCGCGACGCTGGCGCCGATCGACCAGATCGGCCTGCTGTCGGACAGCCAGTCGCTGGGCCTGGCCGGCCTGCAGCCGGCATCGAACGTGCTGGATTTGGTCAAGTCTGCGCCGGTCAGCGCCGACCCGCAGGTCTGGAGCCGCATCGCCGGCCTGTTCGAGGGTTTGCACTGGCGCTTCCAGAATGACAAGGCGGGCCAGCAGCGCCTGAGCAGCTTCGCAGTCGCGCGCCTGGCACCGGTGATGGTGCAGACCGGCTGGGAAGCACGCAGCGGCGAAGCACCCGCTGTCGCCAACCTGCGCGAGCAGCTGATCGGCACCCTGAGCGAACTGGGCGACGCCACCGTCATCGGCGAAGCGCGCCGCCGCTACGCCGCGATGGACAAGGACCCGGCCGCGGTGCCGGGCCCGCTGCGCAAGACCGTGCTGGCGGTGGTCGCCCAGCACGCCGACCCCGCCGCCTGGGACGGCCTGCGCACCCGCGCCCGCGCGGAGACCACCCCGCTGCTGCGCGACCACCTGTACGTGCTGCTCGCCACCACCGAGAACAAGGCGCTGGCCGAACGCGCGCTGCAGCTGGCGCTCACGGACGAGCCGGGCCTGACCAACAGTGCGGCGATGATCTCGGCGGTGGCCCAGCGCTATCCGGACATGGCGCTCGACTTCGCGCTGGCCAACACCGCGAAGATCAACGAGCGCGTCGACGCCAGCTCGCGCAGCCGCTACTTTGCGCGCCTGGCCATGGGCTCCTCGAATCCGGCGACGATCGACAAGCTGAAGGGCTATGCCCAGGCCAGCCTGGCGGCCAGCTCGCGCGGCGACGTCGACGCGGCGATTGCGGCGATCCAGGACCGCATCAAGACGAATGCGGCGCGGCTCCCCGAGATCGACGCCTGGTTGAAGCAGAACGGCGGCTGATCACTCCAGTGCCCGCAAGACGGCGGCGGGCGCCGACGCGCCCCGCCTTGCCGCCCACGCCGTGAGCCAGTCATCCAGCCGGCGCGTGGCTTCAAGCCGGGCCTGGGGCTGCAGGTGCAGTCCCAGCTTGGTACGGCGCCACAGGATGTCGTCCGCGGTCTGCGCCCATTCCTGCTTGACCAGCCAGTCGGCTTCCACCTCGAACAATCCCGGCACGATCTCCTCGCCCAGCTCGGCGCGGCTGCGGCAATGGCCCAGCATGGTGCCGAGCCGGGTGCCGTAGGCGCGCGCATAGCGGGCCACCAGCGCCGGCGGCAGCGCCGCATACTGCTGCTGGCGGGTGCGGGTCCAGGCCTCGAACTCCTGCACGCCGCGCGCGCTGGGCTGGCGCCCGAACAGGTCGCCGCCCGGCAGGCAGGCCTGATCGGTCCAGCCGGGCACGCGCCGGCCCAGCGCCGGCGCGATCCAGTCGACGGCCTGCTCGGCCAGCTTGCGGAAGGTCGTGACCTTGCCGCCGAAGACCGACAGCAGCGGCGCGCCCTCGCGGTCGGTCTCGAGGCGGTAGTCGCGGCTGGCGCCCGATGCGCTGGCCCCCTCCTCGCCGATCAGCGGCCGCACGCCGGCATAGCTCCACACCACGTCCTTGACACTGATCCGCTGCGCGAACGCGCGGTTGACGGCCTCGCACAGGTAATCGAGTTCGGCATCGCCGATCGCGACCCGGTCGAGGTCGCCCTGGTAATCGACGTCGGTAGTGCCGACCAGCGTGAACTGCCCTTCGTAGGGAATCGCGAACACGATGCGGCCGTCCGGCTGTTGCAAAATATAGGCGCTGTCGTGCGCGAACAGGCGCGGCACCACGATGTGGCTGCCCTTCACCAGGCGCAGCGTGCGCACCGCCTTGCCGGTGCCGCTGGCCAGGCCGAGGAAGTCCGCCGCCCACGGACCGGCCGCATTCACCACGCAGCGCGCATGCACGCGCAGGCTTTCGTCGGCGCCCTGCAGGGTGGCGACCCAGCGCTGCGGTTCGCGTGCCAGCTGCGTGCAGCGGGTGCGGGTCAGGATGCTGGCGCCGCGTTCGCGGGCGTCGACGGCGGCCAGCACCACCAGCCGCGCATCGTCGACCCAGGCGTCCGAGTACGCGAAGGCGCGGGTGAAATGCGGCTGCAGCGGGCGGCCTGCCGGGTGGTCCGGCAGCGACAGCGCATCGGAACCGGGCAGGAAATCGCGGCGCGCCAGGTGATCGTAGAGGAACAGGCCGGCGCGGATCATCCAGGCCGGCCGCATGCCGGCGCCTCTGGCATGCGGCATCACGAAACGCAGCGGGCGCATGATGTGCGGACCGCTCTTCAGCAGCACTTCGCGCTCGGCCAGCGCCTTGCGCACCAGGCCGAAGTGGTACTGCTCCAGGTAGCGTAGTCCCCCGTGTATCAGCTTGCTGGACGCCGAGGACGTGTGCTGGGCCAGGTCGTCCTTTTCGCACAAGACCACGCGCAGGCCGCGCCCGCTGGCGTCGCGCGCGATGCCGGCGCCGTTGATGCCGCCGCCTACCACCAGTACGTCGCAATCGATGCGTCGGCCAGCCGCACCTCGTGAATGTTCGCTCATCCGTCCTCCCAAGGTCCGCACAGCAAACCAGTGTAGTGTCGGCGCGGCCGCGGGTGTTCAGCCATATCAATGTAGAATTCCCGGATGACGATACGCGCCTGGGTTCGCATGCCATCCGGCAAGCGCCTCGACCTGCTCAATCCTACCCCTTTCGACTGGGACGATGCCGACCTGGCACTCGGCCTGGCCCGCACCTACCGCTGGGGCGGCCACTCGGCCTGGCCGCTGCCGCTGTCCGTGGCCCAGCATTCGATCTGCGTGATGCTGCTGCGCCGCGCCGCCTCCGACGTGCCGCTGGCGCCGGTGGTCGAGCTGCGCGAACTGCTGCACGATGCCGAGGAAGGCCTGCTCGGCTTCGACGCCGTCTCGCCCTTGAAACCCTTCCTGGGCGAGGGGTTCAGGGAACTGACGCAGCGGCTGGAGCAGATGGTGTTCCTGCGCTACGGCCTGCCGGCCTGGACGCCCGCGGAGCACGCGAAGCACAAGCAGGCCGACCGCCTGGCCGCCGCCACCGAAGCCGTGCACGTGGTCGGCTGGAAGGAAGAGGAAGTCTGGAATACCCTGAAGATCCGCGCCGCCGTGCTGGAAGAAGATCCGCTGGCGGAACGCTACCGCTGCCGGCCCTGGGAGCCGTGGCCGCCCGTGGTGGCGGCGGAACGGTTTCTGATCGAGCTCGATCACCTGAAGCGGCGCATCGATGCCGCAGAATCCCATGACTGAGGCGCTCGACGCCGCCATCGCGCGCGCCGCCGCTTTGCTGCGCAACGCCGACGCCCTGCTGATCGGCGCCGGCGCCGGCATCGGCGTCGATTCCGGCCTGCCGGACTTTCGCGGCGACCAGGGCTTCTGGCGCGCCTACCCGCCGCTGGCCAAGCTGGGCATCCGTTTCGTCGAGATCGCCAACCCGCGCAGCTTCGCCCAGCATCCCGAGCTGGCCTGGGGCTTCTACGGTCACCGCCTGGCGCTCTACCGCGACACCGTGCCGCACGAAGGTTTTGCGATCCTGCGCGAGCTGGGCGCCAGGCTGGCGCAGGGCGCCTTCGTCTTCACCAGCAATGTCGACGGCCAGTTCAGACGCGCCGGTTTCGCAGACGACCGCCTGGTCGAATGCCACGGCTCTATTCACCACCTGCAGTGCAGCCGCCCCTGCGTCGATGCGATCTGGCCGGCGGATGCCGTGCAGCCCGACATCGATCCGGCCGACTGCCTGATGCGTCCGCCCTTGCCGACCTGCCCCCACTGCGGCGCGCTGGCCCGGCCGAACGTCCTGATGTTCAACGATGGCCGTTGGGTGGATGGGCGCACCGAAGCGCAATACGGCCGTTTCGAGACCTGGCTGAAGAAAACCCGACGCTTGGTCGTGATAGAACTGGGCGCCGGCAGCGACGTGCCCTCGGTGCGGCGCATGTGCGAAAGCCGGGGCGCGCCGCTGATCCGCATCAATCCGCGCGAGCCGGACGTGCCTGAACCAGGCGATGTCGGCATCGCGGCAGGCGCGCTGGACACCCTGCAGCGGCTACGTAAAGCCTTGCGCTAATGAAATATTCTTTCATTGAACAGCCTACTGCGAAATTTTCTGTCAGCAAGTATTGAGCTTGGTTCCGTAGCGCTACGCAAGAATTGATCTTACGAAAATGCTAAGACCTTTCTCAAGATCAGGTGCTAAATCCTTGATTCCTCAGCTTTTATTTTCATATCCACAGGAAATGTGGATAACTGTGTGGACAAGCGCCTCTTGACAAGCCGGAAGCGCAGTATTGATGCGGGTTTCAACAAATTGCCCGTTCAACAGGCAAATTTTAAGCCTATACAAATCAAGGACTTACACAAGCACTTGTTTTGCACAGGATATGGCTATGCGGCAAATTCCTACAAGTGTAGGACACGGGGGATAACTCGTTCGGCTTACCCCCAATGCATCCTTATTTCCACGCGTTTCTTGCCCGTTCTCTTACCAGCATCCTGACCTCGTCCGGCATCGGCTTGCGACTGTGCGGCGTCTCCGCGTTCACCCAGCTGCACTCTTCGAAGTGCTTGAGCATGGCCGGGCTGATGAAGCGGCTGCGCTGCGCGTACACGTGGCGGTCGCCCATCTGCGCCTGCTGCTTGATGAAGAAGCGGTTCGGCAGCACCAGGTGCAGCTGCTCCTTGGCGCGCGTCATCGCCACGTACAGCAGGCGCCGCTCTTCCTCGATGTCCTCGGCACTGCCGGTGGCCATGTCGGACGGGATGCAGCCGTCGACCACGTTCAGCACGTGCACCGACTTCCATTCCTGGCCCTTGGCCGAATGGATGGTCGACAGGATCAGGTAATCCTCGTCGAGCAGCGGCGGGCCGGCGCGGTCGCTGGTGGCGTCGGGCGGATCCAGGGTCAGCTCGGTCAGGAAGCTCTCGCGCGAGCCGTAGCCGCCGGCCAGCTGCACCAGCTGCTCGAGGTCGGCCGCACGCACCGGGGCGTCGTCGTACAGGCGTTCCAGATGCGGCAGATACCAGTTCTTCACCAGCTCGATGTCCATTGGCCAGCGCAGACCGGGCGTGCGCAGCCTGCGGAACAAGTCCACGAACGGCTCCCAGTCGCCCTGGGCGCGGGCCGGCGCTTCGAATGCTTCGACGGCGGTAGTCGGCTCGGCGGCCTCGCCCACCGCATCCAGCAGGCGCGCGGCCGTCGCCGGACCGATACCCGGGATCAGCTGGGCCACGCGAAAACCGGCCAGGCGTCCGCTGGGGTTCTGGGCAAAGCGCAGCACCGCCAGGATGTCCTTGATGTGGGCCGCCTCCAGGAACTTCAGGCCGCCGAACTTCACGAAGGGGATATTCCGGCGCACCAGCTCCAGTTCCAGCGCGGCGCTGTGGCTGGCGGCGCGGAACAGCACGGCCTGCTGGGTCAGCTTCGTCCCCGCTTCGCGCTGCTCCAGCACGCGGTTGCAGACCCAGCGCGCCTGCTCGGCCTCGTCCGGGATCAGCACCAGCTGCGGCTTCGCCGTCGACGCTTTATCGGTCCACAGCGTCTTCGCGTGCCGTTCGAGCGCGGCCGCGATCACCGCGTTCGAGGCGTCCAGGATCGGCTGCGTCGAGCGGTAATTGCGGTCCAGCGTGATGACGCGCGCCGGCTGCGAGAAGGCCTGCGGGAAGTCGAGGATGTTGCGCACCGTCGCGCCGCGGAAGGAATAGATGGACTGGGCGTCGTCGCCGACCACCATCACGCCGCGTCCGTCCGGCTTCATGCCCTGGAGGATGGCGGCCTGCAGGCGGTTGGTGTCCTGGTATTCGTCGACCAGCACGTGATCGAACAGTGCGCCCAGCTCCGGCCCGAGTTCCGGATCGGACGCCATCTCGGACCAGAACAGCAGCAGGTCGTCGTAGTCGAGCACGTTCTGCTCCTGCTTGGCGTCGACGTAGGCGCCGAACAGGCGTTTCAGCTCTTCTTCCCACTCGCTGCACCAGGGGAAGGTCGACTGCAGCACCTCGGCCAGCGAATCGCGGCTGTTCACCACGCGCGAGTAGATCGCCAGGCAGGTGCCCTTCAACGGGAAGCGCTTTTGGGCTCCGGGCCGGCCATCCGGGGTCAGGCCGATGTCCTGGCGTACCATGCCCATCAGGTCTTCGGAGTCGGCGCGGTCGTGGATGGTGAACGAGGATTCGAGCCCGATCCGGCCCGCGTACTCGCGCAGCAGGCGCGCGCCGATGGCGTGGAAGGTGCCGGCCCAGGGCAGCGCAGCCACGGCCTGGGCAGAGGTGCCGAGGACGCGCTGCAGGACGCCGCCGGCGCGCTGCACCATCTCGTTGGCGGCGCGGCGCGAAAACGTCAATAACAGGATGCGTTGCGGGTCGGCGCCGGACTGGATCAGGCGCGCGACGCGGTGCGCCAGCGTGTTCGTCTTGCCGGACCCGGCGCCGGCGACGACCAGCAGCGGCCGCGAGGCCGGCGCACCCACGTCGTGCTCGACGGCCGCGCGCTGTTCGGGATTGAGGGACGCGTAGGGATCCCGATGCGGGTCCGCGAGCGCGGGATCGGAAACGCTGGGGTCGACGGTATCTGGCATGGCACGACAGTTCTGATGATGACGGAACTGTACATTTATCCAGTAGATTCAGGCAAGGCCTTTCTCGCGCCCCGCCTTGTTCAGATATCCACAAAATCTGTGGACAAGCATGTGGAAAAACACCCTCTTGACATGCGCGAAGCAAGGATTGATGCGGGTTTCAACAACTTGCCCATTGCACGTGCAGCTTGTTAGGACCAAAAAATCAATGGTTTACAAAGTCAAGTGACGCACGATTCAAATATTTTTGCAAGATGCGCACAGGAAAAATTTGTGCATAACCACGGCTTGCAGGAAAGCTGCTCAGGCAGCGGGAGAACGGCGCCGTTCCGGCTCGCCCAGTACCCGCTGGATGACCGGCGCAGCAATGTCCTGCGAGCGCAAAAATTCCACGGCCGACACGGTGCCGGACCTCTGCTGCAAGGCGATGCCGGTATCGACGATGTCGCGTCGGTGCGCGTCCTGGCGCTGGCTGGTGCGGATCTGGTCCATGCTTTCCCCCGTCTGAGCGATCGCGGCCGCTTGCCGCACATCCAGTATCGGTGCGCGCCGCGTTAATTCAAGAAGAATTTCGCACTTCCCTTTTCACAGCGCGACCGCGTGCGCCGCCTCCGCGCTGCCGGGCCTAGAATGGTCCCGTCATCACCAATAGCGAGGACCCCATGACCACGACTCCCGATCCGGACCTGAAACCGGGCGACGAAGCCGAGCCGGGCACCCCGGGCGCGGCCGAGGACCTGTGCGAAACCTGCGGCGGCAGCGGCAAGCTCGACGACGGCAAGGAATGCCCGGAATGCGAGGGCACCGGCCGCGTGATGCGCGGCATCGGCGGCGGCTGAGGGCCGGTAGGACACGCGAGGGGGCGGCGCGATAAAATCGTGCAATGACTCCCTCCTCCCACCGTCCACAGTCCCTGTCCGATCTTTTTTTATCCTTCACCTGGCTGGCCCTGCAGGGCTTCGGCGGCGTACTGGCCGTGGTCCAGCGCGAACTCGTCGAGCGCAAGCGCTGGCTGAGCCAGGAAGAATTCATCGAAGACTGGGCCGTTGCCCAGATCATGCCCGGCCCGAACGTCGTCAATCTGTCGCTGATGATAGGCGGACGCTACTTCGGCCTGCCGGGCGCGCTGGCCGCGCTGGCCGGGCTGCTGGCCCTGCCGCTGATATTGGTGCTCGGCCTGGCGCTGCTGCATGACCGCTTCGCCGACAACCCGCAGGTGGCCGGCGCCCTGCGCGGCATGGCCGCCGTCTCGGCCGGGCTGATCGGCGCCGCCGGCCTCAAGCTGGCCGTGGCCCTGAAGCGCAGTCCCCTGCCGCTGTCCTGGTGCGTGGCAATCGCGGCGCTCGGCTTCGTGCTGGTGGCGCTGCTGAAATGTCCGCTCATCTACGTCTTGCTGGGCCTTGGCGGCCTCGGCTGTGTCCTGACCTGGCGCAGGCTGGCGGCATGAGCGCGGCGCCCGCGACCCTGCACCTGGCGCTGGCCTGGTCCGACTGGCTGAGCCTGTTCAGCCACTTCCTGCTGCTGTCCTTGATGTCGATCGGCGGCGCGATCTCGACTTCGTCGGAGATGCACCGTTTCCTGGTCGAGCAGCACCACTGGCTGAGCCAGGAGCAATTCAATACCGCGATCGCCCTGGCCCAGGCCGCGCCCGGCCCCAACGTACTGTTCGTGGCCCTGATGGGCTGGCACGTCGGCATGAACGCCGGCAGCACGGGCGCCGCGCTGTTCGGCGTGCTGGTCAGCATGGTCGGCATCATGACGCCTTCCACCATCATCACCTACACGGCGGCGCGCTGGGGCCACCGCAACCGCGAACTGCGTGCGGTACGCGCCTTCAAGCAGGGCATGGCGCCGGTGGTGATCGCGCTGCTGCTGTCGACTGCCTGGATCCTCGGCAGCTCGGTGGTGCAGAACGTCGACGCCGGCTGGCGGCTGGCGCTGCTGGCGGTGGCTGCCGGCCTCGTCATCTGGCGGACCCGGCTGCATCTGCTGTGGGTTCTCGCGGCGGGCGCCCTGCTGGGCGCTTTCGGCCTGGTGTGAGCGCCTCCGTGCACGCCCGGCGCGCGACAGGCATACTTGCGTCATTGCTCACCTGACGAGGGAAGAAAGATGACCGAGCTTGCTCAACCTACAGTGTTCAGCGAACACGCCTGTTTCGGCGGCCTGCAGCGCTTCTACCAGCACAATTCCAGCGCCATCGGCCTGCCCATGCGCTTTTCCGTCTACCTGCCGCCCGACGCCGCCGGCAAGCAGCTGCCGGTGCTGTTCTATCTGGCGGGCCTGACCTGCACCGAAGAAACCTTCATGATCAAGGCCGGCGCCCAGCGCGTCGCGGCCGAGCTGGGCGTGATCCTGGTCGCACCCGACACCAGCCCGCGCGGCGCCGGCGTTCCCGGCGAGAGCGACAGCTGGGACTTCGGCATCGGCGCCGGCTTCTATCTGGACGCCAGCGCCGAGCCCTGGGCCCGCCATTACCGCATGGAGAGCTACATCCTCGAACTGCGCGAGCTGGCGCTGGGCCTGCTGCCGGCCGATCCGCAGCGCGTCGGCATCTTCGGCCACTCGATGGGCGGCCATGGCGCGCTGACCCTGGCGCTGCGCCACCCGGACCTGTTCCGCTCGGTATCGGCCTTTGCGCCGATCGCCGCGCCGATGCGCTGCCCCTGGGGCCAGAAGGCCTTCGGCAACTATCTCGGTCCGGACCAGACGGCCTGGCGCGCCCACGATGCAAGCGAGCTGATGAAGGATGCCGGACGCGCCGTGTTCCCGAACGGCATCCTGGTCGACCAGGGTCTGGCCGACAAGTTCCTCGCCGAGCAGCTGTATCCGGAAGCCTTCGAGGAAGCCTGCCGCGCCGCCGGCCAGCCGCTCGAACTGCGCCGCCACGCCGGCTACGACCACGGCTATTACTTCATCGCCAGCTTCGTCGAAGACCACCTGCGCTTCCACGCCCGTAACTTGGCCTGAGCGCCCTCCCCCGCGCGAATTCCCGCCAAACGCCCGCCGGCTGGCGGGCATCAAACTTGCCTCCGCACCGCTTGAAATCGTTATTCGAGCGCCCTATAAAAAGAGTAGATTCATCCACTCATAGGGAGGTCATCATGAACCTGACAAGGAGAGGCAACAGCCCGCTGTCCACCCTGCGCAGCGGCCCGATGGAAGACCAGTTCGGCCGCATGGTCGAAAGCATGTTCCAGGACTTCTTCGCCCCGCTGGCCCAGGGTGCGCGCATGCTGGACGATGGTCTGGCGATGCCGCGCCTGGACGTCAGCGAGACCGAAAAAACCTTCGAAATCCATGCCGAACTTCCTGGCGTCAAGAAGGACGACGCCAAGGTCTCGATCGACGGCCAGCGCGTCACCATCGAGGGAGAATGTCAGCAGGCAAACGAACAGCGCCAGGGCGAACAGGTGGTGTATTCTGAACGCTCGACCCGCAGGTACCAGCGCAGCTTCACGCTGCCGTCCGAAGTCGACGATGCCGCTGCCGAAGCCCGGTTAGAGAACGGCATTCTGGCGCTCACGCTGCCCAAGCGCCAGGGCAATGCCGCCAAACGCCTGACGATCCAGTAGTACGGCAGGCATGGCCGAGCATCGCCGCTTCAAGGACCGCACCCAGGCCGGCAAGCTGCTGGCCCGGGAGCTGCGCGAGTACACGGGGCGGGCGGATGCCATCGTGCTGGCCCTGCCGCGCGGCGGCGTGCCGGTTGGGTTCGCTATCGCACAGCGGCTCGCGATCGAACTCGATATTCTCCTGGTACGCAAGCTAGGATTGCCGGGGCACGAGGAGTACGCCATCGGTGCGGTCGGCAGCGGCGGCGTACGCGTCCTGCAGCCGGGCGTCCCCGGGCTGATGGGCGTGAGCGCTGCGCAGGTCGAGGCGGTGACGCAACGCGAGCTGGCCGAGCTGCAGCGGCGCGAGCGCGCCTACCGCGGCGCGCGCGCAGCGCTAACCCTGGCCGGGCGCACGGCGATCCTGGTCGACGACGGCGTCGCCACCGGCTCGACCATGCTGGCGGCGATTCGCGTCGCCCGCGGCCTGGGACCGGCCAAGCTGGTGCTGGCGGTGCCGGTGGCGCCGCCGCAAACATTGGCCGTCCTCGAGCGCGAGGTCGACCGGCTGGCCTGCCTGTCGGCGCCGCCGCTGTTCCGCTCCGTGGGCCAGTGGTACGACGCCTTCGACCAGACCAGCGACGAAGAAGTACAGGACTTGCTGGCCGACGCCTGGCATGCGCGGACGGCCGAACAACGACAACCAAAGGAGGACAACCATCATGCAACGACTGCCGACGCAAAGCACGACGACGACGGACACCGGGCTTGAACTTGCCAAATGGCTGGGCGGCGCCGCCGCCGGCGCCCTGTTGATGTACATGCTCGACCCCGACCGCGGCAGCGCACGCCGCGCCCAGTCGGCCGCCGCCGTGCGCACCGCCGGCTCGCGCACCACCAGCGCCCTCGGCAAGGTCTGGGCTGGCGCCGGCGACCGCATGGGCGCCGCTGCCGACGACGCGATCGACATGGCCAAGCCCGACGGCAGCATCGGCTCGAGCATCTCGAATGCGTTCTCGAAGGCCAAGGACGTCGCGATGGACGCGATGAATCGCGCCTCCAGCAGCGCCAGCGACCTGGCAAGCGATGCGAAGGACAGCAACACCTATTCGAACGCCCGCGACACCGTCACCAAGGCCGTGAGCCGCGCCGCCGATACCGCCGCCGACTTCTACGACGACACCCGCAAGAGCGCCGGCCGCCTCGGCCAGCGCGTGGCGCAGGAGGTGCGTGGCGACAGCGAAGGCGCCTGGGCGCCGACCATGCGCAATACCGCCCTGGCCGGCGGCGCCGTATTGGCCCTGATGGGCCTGATGCGCCGTTCGCCGATGGGCGCGTTGCTCGGCCTGGCCGGCGCCGCCCTGCTGGCCCGTGGCGCCGCCAACCAGCCGCTGCGCTCGCTCGCCAGCCGCGGCGCCTCCACCCTCGGCATGGCCAAGGGCATGGCAAACGGCATGAGCATGGACCAGACCATCGACTTCGAAAAGACCATCCACATCGACGCCAAGCCGGACGAGGTCTACGAACAGTTCGCCAACTACGAAAACTTCCCGCGCTACATGTCGCACGTGACGGAGGTGAAGGACCTCGGCCATCGCCGCTCGCACTGGAGCGTGAAGGGCCCGGGTGGTTCGCGCTTCGAATGGAAGTCCGTGCTGACCGAGCAGAGCCGTCCGAACCGCCTGGCCTGGCGCAGCGAAGCCGGCGCCGAGATCCCGAACAGCGGCTCGATCCAGTTCGAGCGCCACCGCGGCGGCACCCTGGTGACCGTGCGCATGTCCTACTCGCCGCCGGCCGGCGCCCTGGGCCATGCCTTCGCGCTGCTGCTCGGTTCCGATCCGAAGTCCAAGATGGACGAGGACCTGGCGCGCATGCGCGACTTCATCGAGCGCGGGAACATGCCGCGCGAAGCCGCCCAGTCAAGCTGGACCAGCCGCTTTCTGCACTAAACCCGGCTGAGCCATCGTGGCAGACCTCGATCCCGTTGAAGCGATCCGCGCCGCCGCCCTGCCCCTGAACGGCGGCCCGCGCGACTACGACGCGCTGCTCGACCTGGTCGGCGACGCGCGCTTCGTGCTGCTGGGCGAAGCCACCCACGGCACCCACGAGTTCTACGAAGAGCGCGCGAAGATCACCCAGCGGCTGATCGAGGAAAAAGGCTTTCACGCGGTGGCCGTGGAAGCCGACTGGCCGGACGCCTACCGCGTCAACCGCTACGTGCGCGGCCAGAAGGATGAGCAAAACCCGGATGCGGATGCGAACGCCGCCCTGTCCGGTTTCGAGCGCTTCCCGAACTGGATGTGGCGGAATACCGACGTATCCGCTTTCGTCGAATGGCTGCGCGAACACAACGAAAAACAGGCGGAAGGCAAGCAGGTCGGCTTCTACGGCCTCGACCTGTACAGCCTGTTCACCTCGCTGCGCGAAGTGCTGGCCTACCTCGACAAGGTCGATCCGAAGGCAGCCCAGGTGGCGCGCGAGCGTTATGCCTGCTTCGACCATTATTACGAGGACAGCCAGCATTACGGCTACTCGGCCAGCCTGGACCTGTCCGCCTCCTGCCAGGAAGGCGTCATCGAGCAGCTCAACCAGCTGCAGCGGCGCCACCACGAATACTCGCAAAAGGACGGCAGCGCCGACGCCTTTTTCTACGCCCAGCAGAATGCGCGGCTGGTGAAGAATGCCGAGGAATACTACCGGACCATGTTCCGCGGACGCGTCTCGTCCTGGAACCTGCGCGACAGCCACATGGCCGAAACACTCGAAGCGCTGGCCCAGCATCTGTCGAAGGACGGCGAGCCGGCCAAGATCGTGGTGTGGGAACACAACTCCCACATCGGCGACGCCCGCGCGACCGAAGTCGGCCAGCTGGGCGAATGGAACGTCGGCGAGCTGGCGCGCAAGGCCTACAACGGCCAGACCCGCCTGATCGGCTTTTCGACCTACGAAGGTTTCGTCACGGCGGCTTCGGAATGGGACGGCCCGGCCGAACACAAGCGCGTGCGTCCCGGCATGCCGGGCAGCTACGAGGAGCTGCTGCACGACACCGGCATCGAGCGTTTCCTGCTCCCCCTGCGCGGCGACAATCCGGCCCGCGAAGCATTGATGCAGCGTCGCCTGGAACGCGCGATCGGCGTGATCTACCTGCCCCGCACGGAGCGCCAGAGCCATTACTTCTCGGCCCAGATGGCGGTGCAGTTCGACGCCGTGATCCACATCGACCGCACCACGGCGGTCACGCCCCTCGATCCGGGTGGCGGCTGGCACTCGGAAGAGCCGCCGGAAACCTATCCGGGCGGGCTCTGACGAACGGCCGGCAAACAGCGCGAGAGCGGGTCAAAACTGCAGTAGAACCTGCCAAGAAACGCCGGCGCGGCCGGTGCATACTTTCGTCTGGCGGCATCCTGCCGTCCAAGGCTTGATTTACGAAAGGAGCACCGTGTCAGCGAACATCGAAAGCACTGCGCAGGCAGTTAGGGAAGCACTGCACGAGGACGAGGTACGCCGCTGCTGGCCTGTCTACGAGGCCTTGCGTCCGCAACTGGATGAGGCCGAATTCCTGCGGCGCTGGCGCCTGCAGCGCGAGGAAGGCTACCGGATCGCGTTCATCGAAGCCGATGGCGTGGTTGTCGCGGCGGCCGGTTTCCGGCTGATGCATACGATGGCATGGGGCAAAATCCTCTATCTCGATGACCTCGGCGCCCTGCCAGGCCAACAGGGACGCGGCTGGGGCAGCGCGCTGCTGGTCTGGCTGCAGGCCGAAGCCAGACGGCTGCAATGCGAAGCCGTGCATCTCGACACCGGCTACCACCGGCATGCCGCGCACAAGGCTTATCTGCGCAACGGCTTCGAGCTCAGTTGCCACCATCTGATTGCCACCATCTGGCATGGAAAGCCGAATAGCGGGCCCGGCAACGCATAAAACCTTGGTCTTGACGCCCCGCTTTGGTTTACGATTGTGTTGTTCTGTTCCGGCAATAACTTAAACAACACATGAGTAAATACACGTTGAACGTCAACGGCAAGGCGCAATCCGTCGACGTCGAAGCCGATACCCCCCTGCTGTGGGCCCTGCGCGACACCATGGGCCTGGTCGGCACCAAGTACGGCTGCGGCGTCGGCGCCTGCGGCGCCTGCACCGTTCACGTGGATGGCCAGCCGGCGCGCGCCTGCCAACTGCCCGTGTCGAGCATCGGCAAGCGCAAGATCACCACCATCGAAGGCCTCGACGCCAAAGCCGCGCACCCGCTGCAGCAGGCCTGGCAGGAACTCGACGTGCCGCAGTGCGGCTACTGCCAGTCCGGCCAGATCATGAGCGCCTGCGCCCTCCTGAAACAGCACCCGCGCCCGAGCGACGCCCAGATCGACGACGCCATGGCCGGCAACCTGTGCCGCTGCGCCACCTATGTCCGCATCCGCGCCGGCATCCACCGCGCCGCCGAGATTGCATCCGCGGCCCCGGCCGGAAAGGGCAAGAAATGAGCGCGCGCGACAAAGACCTGCAATCCGCCCCAGCCTCAAACTCGCGCCGCAGCTTCATGCGCCAGTCCGCCGCCGGCGGCTCGCTGCTGGCTCTCGGTCTGTTCAACAACGGCGCCATCGCCGCCCTGGCCCAGGGTCAGGCCGGTAGCAAAGCTGCCGCTGCCACCGAATTCTCGCCCAATGTCTTCATCCGCATCGCCCAGGACGGCGTCGTGACCCTGGTGTCCAAGCAGCCGGAAATCGGCCAGGGCATCAAGACCTCGCTGCCAATGGTGATCGCCGAGGAGCTGGAAGTCGCTTGGTCCGATGTGCGCGTGGTCCAGGGCGACCTGAACCCGGCCTACGGTTCGCAGGGCGCCGGCGGTTCGACCTCGACCCCGACCAATTACGAAAACTTTCACCGCCTGGGCGCCACCGCGCGCACCATGCTGGTCCAGGCCGCAGCCCAGAGCTGGGGCGTGCCGGCCGGCGAGTGCCGCGCCGAGCGTGGCGCCGTGCTGCACGATGCGACCAAGCGCCGCCTCGGCTATGGCGAGCTGGTAAAGGCCGCCGCCGTGCTGCCGGTGCCCGATGCCAAGGGCGTGCAGCTGAAGGACCCGGCCACGTACAAACTGCTCGGCACCCGCGTCGGCGGCGTCGACAACGACAAGGTCGTGGCCGGCAAGCCGCTGTTCGGCATCGACGTGCAACTGCCCGGCATGCTGTATGCGGTCTACGTCAAGTGCCCGGTGCTGGGCGGCCGTCCGGTCTCGGCCAACCTCGATGCGATCAAGGCCATGCCGGGCGTGAAGGATGCCTTCATCGTCGAGGGCACCGATAACCTGAACGGCCTGCGTCCGGGCGTGGCGATCGTCGCCAGCTCGACCTGGAACGCGATCCGCGCACGCAAGAAACTGGTCGTGCAGTGGGACGAAGGCGATACCGCGAACCACAGCTGGTCGGGCTTCCTGGCCCAGGCCCAGGCTGCAGCCAAGCAGCCGGGCGCCGTCACGATGCGCCGCGACGGCGACGTCGAAACCGCGCTGGCCGGCGCCGCCCGCACCGTCGAAGCGGCCTACACCTACCCCTTCATCTCGCACGCGAGCATGGAGCCGCAGAACTGCACCGCGATGGTCGATCCGAAGGACGGCAGCGTGGAACTATGGGCGCCGACCCAGAACCCGGGCGCCGGCCAGGCCCTGGTGGCCAGCACCTTCAACATCCCGAAAGAAAAGATCGAGCTGCACATCACGCGCAGCGGCGGCGGTTTCGGACGCCGGCTGTCCTCGGACTTCATCGTCGATGCGGTGGCGATCGCGCAAAAGGTCAAGGCGCCGGTCAAGCTGACCTGGATGCGCGAGGACGACCTGCAGCACGACCACTTCCGCGCCGGCGGCTTCCACTTCCTGCGCGGCGGCGTCGACGCCCAGGGCAAGCTGGTGGCCTGGCACAACCACTTCGTCACCTTCGCGAATCGCGTCGAGCAGAAGGAAAGCGACGGCACCACCGGCAGCGTGCTGCGCCCCGGCAGCGGCGCCAGCCTGTCCGGCGACGAATTCCCCGGCCGCTGGACCGCCAACTGCCTGCTCGAGCAGACCCCGCTCGAATGCAAGATCCCGATGGGACCGTGGCGCGCGCCGGGCTCGAACGTCTTCGCCTGGGTCTTCCACAGCTTCATCGACGAACTGGCGCATGCGGCGAACCGCGATCCGATCGAATTCCGCCTCGAGATCCTGGGCGACAAGGACATGGTCGCCGGCACCGGCGAACGCGGCGTGCCCTACAACGTGGCGCGCATGCGCAATGTGCTCAAGGCCGTGGCCGAAAAGGCCGACTGGGGCAAACGCAAGTTCGCGCGCGGCCAGGGCGCCGGCGTCGCCTTCCACTTCAGCCACCGCGGCTATGTGGCGGAGGTGGCCGAGGTCACGGTGAGCAAGGATGGCCAGCTGAAGGTCGACCGCGTGGTGGTCGTGACCGACATCGGCGCCCAGATCGTCAACCTGTCCGGCGCCGAGAACCAGGTGCAGGGCTCGGTGATCGACGGCCTGTCGACGCTGATGTACCCGTCGCTGAACATCGAGAAGGGCCGCATCGTGCAGAGCAACTTCCACGACTACCCGCTGCTGCGCATGCCGGACACCCCGACCAGGATCGAGACGCATTTCCTGAAGACCGACTACCCGGTGACGGGCCTGGGCGAGCCGGTATTCCCGCCGCTGGCGCCGGCCGTGTGCAATGCGATCTTTGCCGCCACCGGCAAGCGCGTGCGCGAACTGCCGCTCAGTAAGGCGGACCTCAGCTGGAGCTGAGTTTGCGATGAGCGTGGACCCGGCAACACTGCTCCACCAGGCCGTCGCCCTGCACCAGCAGGGCCGGCTGGAGCAGGCGCACGCGCTTTACCAGCAGGTGCTGGCGCTCGACCCGCAACAGTTCGACGCCCTGCACCTGAGCGGGGTGATCGAGCGCCAGCGCGGCAATCCGGGCCGCGCCGCCGAGCTGATCCAGGCCGCGCTGCAGATCGACCCGCAACAGGCGCGCGCCCATGCCAACCTGGGCGCGGCGCTGAACGACCTCGGCCAGCCGGCGGCGGCGCTGGACAGCATCGATGCCGCGCTGCGCCTCGATCCACGTTACGCGCTGGCCTGGAACAACCGCGGCAACACGCTGCGCCGCCTCGGGCGCCAGCAGGAGGCCCTGGACAGCTACGAACGCGCCCTCGCCTTGCAGGCAGGCTACCCGGAAGCATGGTGCCACCGCGCCATCGTGCTGAACGACCTGGGCCGCCATGCCGATGCCGCCGCCAGCGCCGAACAGGCCCTGGCGATGCGCGCCGGCTATGCGGATGCGCTGCAGGCGCTGGGCAATGCGCTGCAGGCGCTCGAACGTTTCACGGAAGCCGTGGCGGCCTACGAGCGCGCGCTCGCCGCCGCCGCTGCACAGCCGGCGCAGCAGGCCGAAATCTGGTGCGCGCGCGGCGCGGCCCTCAAAAAGTCCGGCCAACTGGAACAGGCGCTGGACAGCTATGAACAGGCGCTGCAACGACGGCCGGATTACGCAATGGCCGAGCACTACCGCGCCAACGTGCTGCGCGCACTGGATCGGCGCGAGGAGGCAATCCAGGCCTACCGCCGCGCGCAGGAACTGGGCGCCGACCCGGCCGCGATCGGCTTTGCGCTGGCTGCACTGGGCGAAGGCGATCTGCCCTCGTCAGCGCCGGCCGATTATGTGAAAGGTCTGTTCGACCAGTACGCCGGCCATTTCGACCGCCACCTGGTCGGGGTGCTGGGCTACCGCACGCCGGAACTGCTGGTCGCCATGCTGCAGGCGGAAGCGCAGACGGCCTGCGACGCCGTACTCGACCTCGGCTGCGGCACCGGCCTGTGTGCGCCGCTGCTGCGGCCGATGGCGCGGCGCCTGGCCGGGGTCGACCTGTCGGAAAAGATGCTCGACAAGGCGCGCGAAAGCGGCCTGTACGACGACCTGGCCTGCGCCGATATCGTCGTCTGGCTGGCAGGGCGGCAGGCGGAATGGGATCTGGTGCTGGCGGCCGACGTGCTGGTCTACTTCGGCGAGCTGGGGCCGCTGTTCGAACGCGTCGCGCGCGCCCTGAAGCCCGGCGGCAGCTTTGCGTTTTCGGTGGAATCGCTGGCGGCAGAATCGAGAACAGACGCCGGCTACGCGATCACGGCATCGAACCGCTTCGCGCACGCGCCGGCCTATGTGCGGGCCTGTGCGGCTGCCGCCGGCTTCGAGGTGACGGAAACGCGCGAGGCGGTGCTGCGCAAGGAGCATGGCGCAAACGTCAGCGGCATGCTGTTCCTGCTGCGCCGTCCCTGAGCTTACTGCGCGCCCTTGCCGATCTGCTGCTGCAGGAATTTCTCGACCCGCCCCCAGAAATCCAGCCGGGTCTCGACCAGTTTCCAGCCGTGCGCTTCCTGGTCGTAGACCACCCACTCGACCTGCTTGTTGGTTGCCTTGACCGCGTCATATAACTTGCGGCCGTGGTATAGCGGCACGCGCAGGTCGGCGCCGCCGTAGGCCAGCAACAGCGGCTGGGTCAGGCGGGCCGCCTGCTTCAGCGGCGAGGTGGCCGCGAACTGGGCGGCGTCTTTGGCGGGATCGCCTACCAGGGTAGGCATGCCATAGCGCTTGTAGGCTTCCGGGGTGTCGCTGTCGCGCCACCACGTTCCGGTGTAGAGCAGTTCGATATCGGTCACGCCTAGCCAGTCGATGCCGCATTTGTACAGGTCCGGGTCACGGATCAGGCCCATCAGCGTGGCATAACCGCCATAGCTTGCGCCGGCGATGCAGATGCGCTGCGGATCGGCCATTCCCTGGGCGATGGCCCAACGGGTGGCGTCCGCGATATCGTCCTGCATCGCGAGTCCCCACTGCTTCCAGCCGGCCCGGAAATGCGCTTCGCCATAACCGGTACTGCCGCGAAACTCGGGCTCCAGCACCAGGTAACCGCGCGAAGCCAGGAACTGGCTTTCGCTGTCCCATCCCCACTGGTTCCCGCGCACATAGGGCCCGCCGTGTACCAGGACCACCATCGGCAGCTTCTTGCCTGCGCTGTTGCGCGGCACCGTCAGCCAGGCAGGGATCGTCCTGCCGTCGCGCGCGGTGAAGGTCGTCAGGTCCTGCCCCGCCATGCGCGACGGGTCGATCGCCGGGTGGCTGCTGCCCAGTTTCGAGAGCTTTCCGGTCTCCCGGTCGAACAGCAGAAAGACGATGGGCTGGCGGTCCGACCAGGACTTGACCAGCACGAAAGGCGTTTCCGAACGCGCGCCGGCGCTCAGGGCATTGACGTGGCCGGGCAGCAGCTTGTCGACCGCGGCCTGCGCCTGCTGCATGCCCCGGTCGAACCAGGCCGCGCTTTCGGTATCGGCCGTGTAGCGCACGCCCAGCAGCTTGTCGCCGCCGTTGACCAGTTCGCCGCTGAAGTCGAAGGCTTCCAGGTTCACCAGCGGACGCGCGGCAATCTTGCCGGTGGCGAGGTCGTAGATGAAGGGGGCACTCTTGTCCCGGCCGAAGCGGCCGACTACATACAGGCTGCCATCGGGCGTGAAGCCCAGCGGCGTGAACGCATCCTTGCCGCCGAAATAAGCGTCCTGGGTGGCCAGCTTGCGCCACTGCCCGTCCTTGGGATCGAAGTAATGCAGGATCTGCAGGTTGCCGTCGATGGTGCTCACCAGGGCGGGCCGGCCTTTGGCATCCAGCCACCATGCGCGCGCCTTGCCGGGCCCCGGTGCGGGAACGGTTTCCGTACGCCCGCTCACGGTATCGAGCTTGAGCAGCTCGACCAGTTCGACCGAATGGTCCTTGGCGAACTCGATCTTCCGGACATACACCCAGTTCGAATCCTGGGCGCCGGGCTGGTCCAGCATGAAGGTGTTCCAGGGCAGCTTTTCGCGTATGCTGACGCTGCCGTCGACCACGAAGCGGCGTCCCATGACCTCCACCAGCTGGCGTCGCAAGCTGCCATCGGCATTTACTGCGAACAGGCCGGGCGCGTAGCGCATTTCGCCCACTGCCGTGTTCTTGTCGCGCGAATCGTAGAGCAGGCGCTCGTTGTTCACCCATTCGAAGTGGCCGACGTCGGCGTTCGAAAACCCGCCCACGACCTTGATGGACCTGTCGGCCAAGGTCACGACGCCGAGCTGGTCATGGCCCTGCTCGTTGTTGACCAGCATCGCCATGCGCTTGCCGTCGGGCGAGAGCTTGGCGCCGCTCATGCTGGCGTGGCCGAAAAACGCGGCAATCGGGACGGGCGCTTCGACGGCATGCGAAGCGCTTGCCGGCAGCAAGCCCAGGTTCAGCAGCAAGACGCATCGCAGGGCGGCGCCGGTAAGAGAAAAGGAAATATTCATGATGAAATATTAACAATGAGCAAGGATGGTACCTTGCCCTTATTAATTTTCAAAGCGCAATATTTCCCGAGTCCTCCCTGGCCTTCGTTCAGCGGGTCAAGCCACCGACAGCGCCGTCATTCCCACCTCGCCCAGCCGCACCGGCACCGCCCCGCGCGCCACCATGCGGTCCATGGCGCGCCGGCCATCGCCCGCCTCCACATCCACCGCACGCATCGCCTCAGGCACGATGATCGCGTCGAAGCCCTCTTCCAGCGCGTCGGTGACGGTGTTCAGCACGCAGTAATCGGTGGCCAGGCCGCAGACAGTGACCCGTGCCACGCCGCGCGCCCGCAGCTGGCCGGCCAGGCCGGTGCCGGCAAAGGCCGAATAGGCGTCGATCGGTGCGGTATCGGCTTTCGAGACGACGACGGCGTCGTCGGGCAGCGCCAGCTCCGCCGTAAACTCGGCGCCCGGGGTGCCGGCCACGCAATGCGGAGGCCAGGGTCCGCCCTGGTCCGCGAACGAGCAGTGGTCGTTCGGATGCCAGTCGCGCGAGGCGATGATCGGCAGTCCCTGTTCCTGGAACAGCGCGATCAGGTGGTTGATCGGGGCGACGACCTCGTGCCCGCTGGCGACGCCGAGCGCGCCGCCGGGAAGGAAGTCGACCTGCATGTCGATGATCAGCAGAGCATCGCTCGGTTCGAGATGAATAGCGCTCATGTGTTCTCCGGAAACTGTGCTGAGCTCATGCTACCAGTTTGCGTCAGTGCCGGTTCATGTTCGCCTGCGCCGCCCGGTGCGCCGGGTCCGGATCGAGCGCGCCGTGCCGTTCGAGGATGGCTTCGGCGCGCTGCGCCATGCCGTCGTCGAGTGCGTTCACGACGATCATGCAATCGCGCACGTCGTCCTGCGCGGTCGGCGCGTAGGTGTGCGTGTAGGCGGTCTTGCCCTTCACTTCGGGCGTGTCGCCGACCGTGAAGTTGCCCTGCACGGCGCCGGTTTCATAAATGAGGACGTCGATTTTTACGTCGTCGGCCGACATGCCGGCCGCCAGAAGCTCCTGCCGCGCCTGCTCGGCGGAGGACAGCTGCTTGAAAGTACGAACGATGGGGTTTTGCATGGCTTGCTCCAACAGTAAATGCAGTCGGCTTCACCGTAACAGAAACGGCCACGGCGCGGCGCTCACGCACAGGCGGAGGGTCATCACCGGTTCCCGACTCAGATTGCCTGAAAGTTACATATGTGTCTCGTGCGCCACGCCCCGTTTAAAACTAGTACATTTAGGAAACACTCAACGGTGGCATGGCAGGATCGGCCGCCTTTCGGACTTACGGAGACTTCAGCAATGCATACATCGGCCAGGATCGCCTCCTCCCGCCCTCTCGCCACCACGGCCATGCACGGTCGGGTGGAAAGCCTGCGCGCGGAAGGTGTGCCGGTCATCGACTTTTCGATCGCGATTTCGCACTTCCCGGCGCCGCGTCCCGTACTGGACGCGGTAGCCGAGGCGGTCGAGCGCGAACGCACCATGCCCTACACCAGCGTGGTCGGCGCCCTCGACGTGCGCACCCGCCTTGCCGGCAAGCTGCGCAAGGAAAACGGCATCGAAGCCGATGCCGGCGAGATCATCGTCACCAACGGCGCCAAGCAGGCGCTGTACGAAGCGCTGTACACCATCACCGATCCGGGCGACAGCGTGCTGGTCTTCAAGCCGCACTGGCCGGCTTATGTGGCCACGTCGCAGCTGCTGGGCCTGCGTCCCATCCTGGTGGATTTGCCCGAGGCCATCACGCCACAGCTCCTGGACAGCCTGGAAACGCCGAAGGTCGTCATCATCAATAACCCGCACAATCCGACCGGCAAGGTGTACACTCGCGTCGAACTGGAACACATTCGTGCCTGGGTGGAACGTATTGGGGCAAAGGTGATCGTCGACGAGAGCTACGAACACCTGATCTTCGATGGCGAACACACCAGCCTGGCGGCCTTGTGCGACTGGCGGAAGATCGGTGTGATCACCATTTTCTCGGCGTCGCAGAGCTACGCAATGATGGGCTGGCGGGTCGGCTTCGCGCTGGCCCCCGCCGAAGTGGTCAACGCGATGCAGACGCTGCAGGGTCCGATCACGGCCGCCGCGCCCCACCTGTCGCAGGTGGCGGCCGACGTTGCCTTCGCCACCGGCGCGCCCACCGAGATGATGGCGGAATACCGCCAGCGGCGCGATCTGGCGGTCAGGCTGTTTGCCGAGGTCCCCTGGATCGTCATGCACGCGCCGGCCTCCGGTCCGTACCTGTGGGGGGACGTGCGCAGCCTGACGATGGACACCGTCGGCTTCGCCGAACGGCTGATCGAAGAGAAGAAAGTGGCCATCATGCCCGGCGACGCGCTGGGCGTACCGGGGTTCATCCGCCTTGGCTACATTTCCGACGACGTGGCGACGCTGCGCGACGGCATCCGCAGGATCATAGAATTTGGTGATGCCTACAAGGTAGTAAAAAGATAATAATGACATTCGGGTTGGGCCGTAGCAAAGGCCGATTTCGGCTGAACAGTTTGCGCAGCCGCTTGATGCTGCTGGTGGCGCTGGCGATCATGCCGCTGGCGGTGATGACGATCCTGTCGGGCATCCGCGAGCGCGAGCACGCCATCAAGGCGTCCGAGGAAAACCTGCGCCGCCTGACCGGCATGGCCGCCGCCAACGAGGCCCAGTCGCTCGAGGGCGCGCGCCAGATCCTGGTCGACCTGGCCAGCGTGCCCGACCTGATGGGCGATACCGCCAAGTGCACCTCGCTGCTGTCGGACGTCCTCGACCGCAACGAGGGCTTCGTCAACTTCGGCCTGATCCAACTGAACGGCGACGTCACCTGCTCCGCCGTGCCCCTGCTGCACCCGGTCAACCTGGGCGACCGCACCCACTTCCGCCGCGCCATCAACGAACGCCGCTTCATCGCCGGCGACTACGTGTTCGGGCGCGTGATCAAGAAGCACACGATCAACCTCACCTATCCGGTCATTGACCGCAGCGGCAAGGTACTGGCGGTGGTATTCGCCGCGATGGACCTGGAAGGCCTGGACACCTTCATCAACGACATCAACCTGCCGCCGGGTTCCGTGCTGGCGACCGCCGATGCGCGCGGCGCCACCATCTCGCGCCGCCCCGACCCGGAACGCTATTTCGGCAAGCGCATGTCGGACGCGACCCTGCAGGCGATCGCCACCGCCGGCCAGCGCGCGGTAACGATCCGCGGCGAGGACGGCGTCGAGCGCCTGCACACCTTCGCCCGCGTCGGCGCCCCGGCGCTGAGCGACTACACGGTCACCATCGGCATCCCGACCGAAACCATCACCTCGGCCGCGCGCCACGACCAGCTGATGTCGCTGCTGGGCCTGGGCGCGACCACCATGCTGGCGCTGCTGGCCGCCTGGCTGGTCGGCGACGTGCTGATCGTGCAGCGCGTACGCAAGCTGATGGGCACCGCCGAACGCATCGCCGCCGGCGACCTCGACGCCCGCTCCGGCATCGGTTACGGCCACGAGGAAATCGGCAACCTGGCCCAGGCCCTGGACCGCATGGCGGCCTCGCTGCAGAAGAAGGAAGCGGCGCGTTCGCTGGCCGAGCGCGAGCTGCGCGCCGCCGACCAGCGCAAGGACGAGTTCCTGGCGATGCTGGCCCACGAGCTGCGCAATCCGCTGGCGCCGATCAGCACCGGCGCCCACCTCCTGAAATTGCTGCACTCGGATAACGCCCAGATCACCCAGACCTGCTCGATCATCGTGCGCCAGGTCGACCACATGACCAGCCTGGTCGACGACCTGCTGGACGTCTCGCGCGTGACGCGCGGGCTGGTCTCGCTGTCGACCCAGGTGCTGGACCTGAAGCGCGTGGTGGACGACGCCGCCGAGCAGATCCGCCCCTTGATCACCGCGCGCCGCCACCGCCTGGTGGTCGAGCTGCCGCCGGCCCCGGCCCACGTCAAGGGCGACCACAAGCGCCTGGTGCAGGTGGTTGCCAACCTGCTCAACAACTCGACCAAGTACACGCCGGAAGGCGGCACCCTGCGCCTGCGTCTCGAGGCCGAAGGCGAGGATTTCGTCATGACGGTCATGGACGACGGCATCGGCATGGAGCCGGCGCTGGTGGAACGCGTGTTCGACCTGTTCACCCAGGCCGAGCGCACCCCGGACCGCTCCCAGGGCGGCCTGGGCCTGGGCCTGGCGCTGGTCAAGAGCCTGGTCGAGCTGCATGGCGGCACCGTGCAGGCGGCCAGCCCGGGCTTGGGCAAGGGCTCGACCTTCACGGTGCGCCTGCCGCGCTACACCCAGGACGTGGTGCTGGCGCCGCAGCCCGCCGGCGAGCAGCCGCTCGAGGGCGGCGCGCCGCTGCGCATCCTGCTGGTCGACGACAACGTCGACGCGGTCCACACCCTGCAGCTGTTCCTGCACTCGGCCGGCCACCAGATCGAGGTGGCGTATTCGGCCGGCGACGCACTGGAGCTGGCCAAGGCCGTGCCGCCGGACGTCTGCCTGCTCGACATCGGCCTGCCCGACTTCGACGGCAACGAACTGGCGCGCCGCCTGCGCCGCCTGCCGCAGACCAGCGGCGCGACCCTGATCGCGATGACCGGCTACGGCCGCCAGCAGGACCGCGACACGGCGATGGCGGCCGGTTTCGACCACTACCTGGTCAAGCCGGTCAACACGACCCAGCTGTCCGACATCCTGGCGGCGGCGGCCGAGGCGAACATCAAGCGCTGAAAAGCTATCAAGATGTAACGGCGGTTGCGGAGGCGATGACTTTGTAGCAAGTTAGCGGGACAATAACTTCTACGAGACACATCGATGAAACCCGCTCCCGCTGCTGCCGCTGCTGTTACCGGCACCCTGCCCGCCGGCCTGGTCCTGACTGCCCTGCTGCTGGCCGCCTGCAGCACCTCCGGCACCACCGGCGCGCCGCAGAACGAGATCGGCGCCGACAAGACGGTGAGCGCCAGCGCCACCTCGGCGCGCCCGGTCGAGAACCGGGCGCCGCCCGTACCGCCGGCGCCGCCTGCGCCTGCCTCGGTCACGATCACGGGTTCCTCCGTTTCCGCCTACCGCAGCGCCCCGGCGCCGATGATGTATGCGCCGCCGCCCGTCTTCATCCCGCCCGGCTACGCGGCCGTCCTGCCCCGCAGCACCGGCAAATTCCCGGACAAGGAAGCCAACAAATCGGTGCTGGTGAGCGAGCAGCCGGTGTCGACCTTCAGCGCCGACGTCGACACCGCCTCCTACGCCTTCGTGCGGCGCATGCTGGCCAACGGCCGGCTGCCGGCGCCGGATGCGGTGCGGGTCGAAGAGATGGTCAACTACTTCCCCTACCATTACGCCGGCCCGCGCAGCGCCGATCAGCCCTTCGCGGTGCAGACCGAAGTGCTGCCCAATCCGTGGAAGGCCGGCAGCCAGCTGGTCCACATCGCCGTGCGCGGCTACGATATAAAGACAGCGGCCCGTCCGCGCGCCAACGTGGTGCTGCTGGTCGACGTCTCCGGCTCGATGATGCCGGCCGACCGCCTGCCCCTGCTCAAGCAGGGCTTCCGCCTGTTCGCCCAGCAGCTGCGCGACGACGACACGGTCGCCATCGTCACCTATGCGAGCGGCACCCACGTGGTGCTGGAGCCGACCCCGGGCAAGGACAAGGGCAAGATCCTCGATGCGATCGACAGCCTGCGCGGCGGCGGCGGCACGGCCGGCGGCGAAGGCCTGGAGCGTGCCTACGACATGGCCCAGCGCAATTTCGATCCCAAGGCCGTCAACCGCGTGATCCTGGCCACCGACGGCGACTTCAACCTCGGCATCACCGATCCGAAGCAGCTCGAACGCTTCATCGTCGACAAGCGCAAGACGGGCGTTTATCTGTCCATTTTCGGTGTCGGCGAGGGCAACCTGAACGACGCCCTGATGCAGCGCCTGGCCCAGTCGGGCAACGGCAACGCCGCCTACATCGACTCGCTGCTCGAAGCGCGCAAGGCGCTCGGCGAGGAACTCGGTTCGACCATGTTTCCGATCGCGAACGACGTCAAGATCCAGGTCGAGTTCAACCCCGAGCAGGTGGCGGCCTACCGCCTGGTCGGCTACGAAACGCGGATGCTGCAGCGCCAGGACTTCAAGGACGACAAGGTCGACGCCGGCGACATGGGCGCGGGCCATACCGTCACCGCGATCTACGAGATCGTGCCGGCCAGGGACGCCGACAAGCTGGCCGATCCGCTCCGCTACGGCAGCAAGAACGCGAAGAAAACCGCCGCCGGCAAGCACGGCGACGAGCTGTGTTTCGTCCGGCTGCGCTACAAGCTGCCGGGCCAGTCCAGCAGCCGCGAGATCGCACACGCGGTGCATGCAAGCACGGCGCACCGGAGCCTGGACAAGGCCCCGGCCGACCAGCGCTTCGCGATCGCGGTGGCCGCCTTCGGTCAGCGCCTGCGCGGCGAACCGCAGCTGGCCGACTTCGGCTACGAGCGCATCGCCGAACTGGCCAACGGCGCGCGCGGCGACGATCCGGAAGGCTACCGCGCCGAGTTCGTGAAGCTGGTGCGCATGGCCGAGACCCTGGGCCAGACCGGCGCCGGCGGCCAGCCCTAAACTATCACTGAGCCATCCCTGAGCCATGGTCCGGCGAACCGGACCGCGGTTTTACCCGGCTTCCCTTATCATCGGGTTTTGACAGGGAGATAAGGGATGGAGTCGGTCGAAGTCGTCCTCGCGATGCTGCTGGCGGTCGTGGCCAGCGGCTGGGTCGGGCGCATGCTGCCCTTCGGCGTGCCGCTGCCGCTGATCCAGATCGCGCTGGGCGCCGTGATCTCGGGCGTGTTCCGCCACGGCGTGGCGCTCGAGCCGGACATCTTCTTCCTGCTGTTCCTGCCGCCGCTGCTGTTCCTGGACGGCTGGCGCATCCCCAAGGTCGGCCTGTTCCGCGACAAGGGCACCATCATCGAACTGGCGCTCGGCTTGGTGCTGTTCACCGTGGTCGGCGCCGGCTTCCTGATGCACTGGCTGATCCCCTCGCTGCCGCTGCCGGTCGCCTTCGCGCTGGCCGCGATCGTGGCGCCGACCGATCCGGTGGCGGTGTCGAGCATCACCAGCCGGATCCCGGTGCCGCCGCGCCTGATGCACATCATCGAAGGCGAGTCCCTGCTCAACGACGCCAGCGGCCTGGTGTGCTTCCGCTTTGCGGTGGCGGCGGCGACCACCGGCACCTTTTCGCTGGCCCAGGCCGGCCTGAGCTTCCTGTGGATCGCGCTGGGCGGCATCGCCGCCGGCGTGGCCGTCACTTTTGCCGTCACGCGCACGCACGGTTTCCTGCTGCGCCGCTTCGGCGAAGACGACGGCATGCCCATCCTGATCAACCTGCTGACGCCCTTCGGCGCCTACCTGGCGGCAGAACACATCGGGGCCTCGGGCATCCTGGCGGCGGTGGCGGGCGGCATCACCATGAGCTACGTGGAGCTGAGCGGCTCGGCAACCCCGACCACCCGCATCCGCCGCAACGTCATCTGGGACGCGCTGCAGTTCTCGCTCAACGGCGTGATGTTCGTGCTGCTCGGCGAGCAGCTCCCGGACATCGCGCGCGGCGCCCTGCACCCGCCCGGCGGCGGCGCGCCCTTCGACCCGTGGTGGCTGACCGGCATGGCGCTGGCGCTGAGTTTCGGCCTGGTGCTGCTGCGCTTCGTCTGGGTCTGGGTGTCGCTGCGCCTGACGATCCTGAACCAGCGCCGCCTCGGCCAGCAGGTCTTCAAGCCGCGCATGCGCCTGATCATGGCGACCTCGGTGGCCGGCGTGCGCGGCGCGCTGACCATGGCCGGCGTGATGACCTTACCGCTGGCCATGCCCGGCGGTGCGCCCTTTCCCGGCCGCCAGCTGGCGATCCTGCTGGCCAGCGCCGTGATCGTGTTTTCGCTGCTGCTGGCCAGCGTGGCCTTGCCGCGTCTGCTGCGCGGGCTGGAAGTGCCGGCGGAGGACGATGCGGAGCAGGAAGAGGACCGCGCACGCGCCGCCGCGGTCCAGGCTGCGGTCGATGCGGTGGAACGGGCCGGACGCGAGCGGGCGAGCGGGCCGGATTCCGAATTGCACGCCAACGCCTGCGGCACGGTCGTCACCCTGTACCGCAACCGCCTGCGCAATATCCAGCAGGGCGATGGCGGCGGTCCGGACGTCCACGCCGCGCGCAAGGCCGAGCGCGACTACAGGCTGGCCGCCCTGAAGGCCGAACGCGACACGATCCTGCGGCTTGGGCGCAGGCGGGAAATCTCGGACGAGACGGCCAGGAAGCTGCTGCGCGAGATCGATCTGGTCGAGGCGCGCTACCGCGAATCCTAGAGCGCATTGTGGCTTTTATGCATACAGTCCATCAAATTCATCATTTCCATAGGGAAATAACTATTACAATATCGTCATAAGCGTCCAGCCTGGGACGATACAACGTCTCGAATACCATGTTCTCCGCTGGACTCTCCCCCATCTTCCGTCGCCGCGGCCGCGGCCTGCTCACCGCATTGCTGCTGACCGCCGCGGGCATCGCTGCCGCCCAGGACAGGCCGCTGAACGAGCGTCTTGCCGACATCGAAGAGATTGCCCGGGTATCGCCGCAACGCGGCCTGCGCCAGCTCGATCAGCTCGAGTCCGAGGCCATGCGCGGCACGCCGGTCCAGCAAGGCAGTTTTCTCATCGTCTCCAGCGACGCCATACATGGCCTGGGCAGGCATGCGGAAGCAGTCAAGCTCGCCGACCAGGCCATCGACATCGGCCGCAAGGCCGGGAACAATGACATCGTTGCCAAGGCCATGCTGTCGAAGGCCTACGCCCTGTTCAGCCAGGACGAAACGGCGGCCTCGCACCAGCTGATCTGGCAAGCCGAGAAACTGGCCGGCGCCACCGCCAACCTGGGGCTGCGCGTGCAAATCCTGATCTCGTCGGGCCAAGCGCTGGCCGAAGACGGGAGTTTCGCGCGCGCACTCGAAAAGCTCGATACGGCGACCACGCTGGCACGCAAGAGCGGCGATCCCTTGTTGGCGGTGATTTCGCTGCGCGCACTGGCTCAGCTCTACGACCGGATGCGCATGTTCGACAAGGGTTTTGCCGCCCTCGACGAAGGCATCCGCGCGGCCCGCCAGATCCATTCCGAGGGCCGCCTGTCGATGTTGAAAAGCACCGAATACGCGCTGGCGATGGACTCCGGCCAGATCCAGCGCGCCCTGAGCGCCCAGCTGCAGGCGCTCGACCTGCAGCGCAAGCTCGACGCCGGGCCGATGATCGGACTCACGCTGGTCAACCTCGCCGACTGCTACCTGAAGCTGCGCGATTTTCCCCATGCGCTGTCGTACGGACGGCAAGCGCTTGAGCAGGCGACCGCGCTCAACGACGAGAGCCTGATCGCCACGGCCCACCTCAACATCGGCCAGGCCTACCTGGCGATGGGCCATCTCGCCGAAGGCCGGAAGAGCATCGACGCCGGCATGGCCGGGTACGAAAAGGCCGGCAACAAGCCCGAGCTGCAGATCGCACTGGGCGAATACGCCGACGCGCTGGCCCAGGTCGGCGACTTGCGTGGCGCCATTGCGGCCTACCAGCGCGAGCGCGCATTGCTGGGCGAGCTGTTCGAGGAACGCCGCCAGAAGGCGATGGTCGAGTTGCAGGAACAGTACGAAGCCGACAAGCGCCAGCGCCAGATCGCCCTGCTGCGCCAGGAAAACCAGCTCAAATCCACCGAGATCGACAACCGGCGCCTGCAGCAACGCGTGTGGTGGCTGCTGGCCCTGGTGTTCGCGCTGGGCTCGGCCTTTGTCGGCATCCTGTATCGCAAGGTGCGCCAGACCAATGCGCAACTCGAAATCAAGAATCGGGAACTGGTGCAGCAAAGTTCGCTCGACCCGCTGACGGCCCTGTACAACCGCCGGCATTTCCAGGAATTCATGCGCGGGCGCCAGGACACGGTCCGGCGTGACGCAGCCGGCAATGCCGACACGGTCGGCGCCATCTTCCTGCTCGATCTCGACCACTTCAAGCACATCAACGATACCTGGGGCCATGGCGCCGGCGATGCGGTGCTGAAGGAAGTGGCCGCTTCCCTGCGCACCATATTGCGCGAGACCGACATGATCGTGCGCTGGGGCGGCGAGGAGTTCCTCGCCTTCCTGCCGGCGGTACCGCGCGACCGCCTGGACGAGGTGGCGCGGCGCCTGCTGACCGGCATCGCCGCGCATACCGTCGATTACCAGGGCCACAGCCTGTCCGCCAGGGTATCGATCGGATTCGCCCCCTTCCCGCTGGTGCAGGGCAATGACACGATGTCGTGGGAGCGCGCGGTTAACATCGTCGACATGGCGCTATACCTGGCCAAGGGCAACGGGCGCAACCGGGCCTACGGCATCGCCGAGCTCGCGCACCTGGGCAGCGGCGCCCTGGCCGAGATCGAACAGGACCTCGGACAGGCCTGGCGCAAGGGACAGGTCGAGCTTTCGATCGTGACCGGCGAATAATCCGGGCAATCGTCCCCCTTCCGCACCGGTTTCGGTGCGCTCCCGTACGGTAGTCCTGCCGGCCGGCGCCGTAGACTGGCTCGGACCTTACCACCGAGGAGTTAGATACGATGGCCCTCCGCAGCCTGCTTCCTTCCATTCTCATCGGCGCCGTCGCCAGTGCACGCTCGATGACGCCCATGGCCACCCTTGCCGCCGCCCGCCTGGCCGGCCGCGATACGACCGGCACCCTGGCGCTGCTGGACCGGCCCCTGTTCAAGTACGGCGCCCTGGCGATGGGCGCCGGCGAACTGGCCGGCGACAAGATGAAGACCGCACCCGACCGCACGGTCTTCCTGGGGCTGCTGGCGCGCGTGATGAGCGCAGGCATCGCCGGCGCCGCCCTGGCCCCGCGCGGCCGCGAGCAGGCCGGCGCCGCCGCCGCGATCGCCACCGCCGTGCCGCTGGCCTACCTGACGCTGGCCGGCCGCAAGCAGGCCATGGCGCGCATCGGCCAGACCCGCAGCGGCCTGATCGAGGACGCGCTGGTGGTCACGGCCGGCGCCGCGATCGTCGCACTGGCAACGCAGCCGGAACAGGGACGCTAGATCTACGTGCGCTCCCGTACGGAGCGCCTGCCCTGGAAGCGTAGACTTCGGATGACCCTGACATACAGCGTAACAGGACCATCATGAAGAGCGATACCGACCTTGACGAACGCGCCGCGGACAGCAGCGCGATACCGAACGCCGACCCGCCGACCGCCGCCAAGGCGGCCGGCCTGCGCTACGTCCATGACGACCGGCCCGGCATCCGCCGCGAGCCCGACAAGGACGGCTTTCGCTACCTCGACGCGCGCGGCGACACGGTCGACGACGAGGCCACGCTCAAGCGCATCCGTTCGCTGGCGATCCCGCCGGCCTGGACCGAAGTGTGGATCTGCCCCCAGGCCAACGGCCATCTGCAGGCCACAGGGCGCGACGCGCGCGGGCGCAAGCAGTACCGCTACCACCCGAAATGGCGCGAGGTGCGCGACGAGGTGAAGTACGAGCGCATGATCAAGTTCGGCAAGGCCCTGCCGCAGATCCGCAAGGAAGTCGACCGCGCCCTCGGCCTGCCCGGCCTGCCGCGCGAGAAGGTGCTGGCGACCATCGTGTACCTGTTAGAGGCGACGATGATGCGGATCGGGAACGACGAATACGCGCGCGAAAACAAATCCTACGGCCTGACCACGCTGCGCAACCGCCACGTCAAGATCGACGGCAGCGAGGTCGAATTCCGCTTCCGCGGCAAGAGCGGCGTCTACCACGACGTCAAGGTCAACGACCGCCGCCTGGCGCGCATCATCCAGCGTTCGCGCGACCTGCCCGGCCAGGACCTGTTCGAATACCTCGACGACGACAAGCAGCCGCACACGGTCAACTCGTCCGACGTCAACGACTGGCTGCGCGAAATCACCGGCGAAGACTACACGGCCAAGGACTTCCGCACCTGGTCGGGCACGGTGCTGGCCGCGATCGCCCTGCAGGAATTCGAGAAGTTCGATTCCGAAGCCCAGGCCAAGAAGAACGTGGTGCGCGCCATCGAATCGGTGGCCGAAAAGCTCGGCAATACGCCCTCGGTCTGCCGCAAGTGCTACGTCCACCCGGCCGTGCTCGACTCCTACATGGACGGCACCATGATCGAGGGCCTGCTGGCGCGCGCCGAGGAAGGTCTGGCGGAAGACCTGCAGGATCTGCAGCCCGAAGAAGCGGCGGTGCTGGCCATGCTGCAGCAGCGCCTGGCGCAGGACGCGCCCGAACCCAAGAAAGTGCAGAGCCGCCGCAAGGCCGCCTGATCCCCCACCGACAACGAAAGGAAGAACAATGGCAGCAAGCCCCAAGGGAAGCATCGAGCTGGTCGCCGATTTCGGCCACCAGGTGACCGGCGTCTCGGTCTCGGAAACGAACCGCATCTTCGTCAACTTCCCGCGCTGGACCGAGGACACCGCCGTCTCGGTGGCGGAACTGAAGGATGGCGAGGTCAAGCCTTATCCCGACGAAGCGTGGAACGCCTGGCGCAACGCCGAGAAGGACGAGATCACGCCGAACGACCACTGGGTCTGCGTGCAGAGCATCGTGGCCGACCAGCGCGGCAGCCTGTGGGTGCTGGACCCGGCAGCGCCGGCCCAGGCCCACATGGTGTCGAAAGGACCGAAACTGGTGAAAATCGACTTGGCGACCGACAAGGTGGCGCAAGTCATCGCCTTCGACGAGGACGCCGCGCCGCAGGGCTCCTACCTGAACGACGTGCGTTTTTCGGATGACGGCAAGTACGCCTACATCACCGATTCCGGCGTGCAGGGTGCGCTGCTGGTGGTCGACATCGCGGCCGGGAAGACCGCGCGCGTGCTGGACGGCGATCCGTCGACGCAGATGAAGAAGGGCCTGAACGTGAAGGTGGACGGCAAGGAACTGCGCCGCCCGGACGGCCGTGGCGTCGAGTTCTCGGCCGACGGCATCGAGCTCTCGTCCGACGGCAAATACCTGTACTGGCAGGCGATCAAAGGCGATGAGCTGTACCGCATCCCGACGTCTGCCCTGACTGGCGCCGGCCTGCAAGGCGAAGACGTCTCCGGCCAGGTCGAGCACTACGGCATCAACGGCGTCAACGACGGCCTGCTGATCGCCCGCGGCACCGACAAGATGTACCTGACTTCGGTGCAGGACAACAGCATCAAGGTGCGCGACCTGAGCGAAGGTCCACAGGCAGAAGCGCAAGTCGTGGTACAGGACGAACGCCTGCGCTGGCCCGACACCTTCAGCCAGGGCCCGGACGGCACGATCTACGTGACCACCTCGCACATCCAGGATTCGGCCTTCTTCAAGCCGGATGCGCCGGCAGCCTTGCCGACGCAGCTCTGGAAACTGAAGCTCGACGCTTAAAACGTGAGGCGGCCCTCGATGGAATCGTCGAGGGTCTTGCCGATGATCGCACCGACCGCCACCTTGGCGCCCGCGACCACGTTGCCGTGCTTGTTGTCCCAGTAGTAGCCGGACTGCGGCCGGACGCGGATCGCGGTAATGCGCGGATCGTCCTCGCCTTCGGTGAACCAGGTCTTGAGCAGGCTGTTCCACAATTCGTGGATCTTGGCCTTGTCCTGCAAGACTTCGGCCTGGCCCTCGAGTTCGAGGAAGCCGGCATGGGCGCCGACCTGGAAGTAGAGCTTCACGGCCGGGTTGGCCGCCAGTTCCTGGTTCTTGTGGCTGTCGCTGGCGCTGAGGAACCAGAGGTTGCCGGCATCGTCGGTCTGGCGCACGCTCATCGGGCGCACGCCGTTGGTTTCGCCGGTGGCCGTGGCGGTCACGAAAAAGCAGGACTCGGCGTCGTCGGCCATGTCCTTGACGCGCTTGATAGCGTCCGGACCACTGAGGTCCTTGCGGTTGTTTTCGGGCTGGTTGCGGTTGATGGAATCCATAGTCCTCTCCGAAGGCCGGGATGGCCGATGCGAGGACTGTAAGGGAGCACCGCCGCGCCGACTGTGCGCCGGCGTACCGCTAGACCGCAAATTTGACGATTATTTGACGATTGCAGCCTGGTTGCCGGCCGGCTGGACCGGATCGGCATGGGCCAGGCCCAGGCTGGCGGCGGCCACGAGCAGAGCCAGCGCGACGAGCGGGCCCAGGCGGCGCAGGCGGGTGGAAGGCAGGGAACGGCGCATGATGAGGTCTCCTTGAAATATTTATGCAGGGAACATTTCGATTCAGCATACCAAGGCTTGCGCTGTAAAACTACGCGAATTGTAACGACTGTCTCGAAAGCAACACATTAGTGCAGATCTGCTAAGCTGGTGGGCATGACGATCCGACCATGTTCCCCGGAAGACTGGCAAGTATTGAAAGAACTGCGCCTTGCCGCCCTGCTCGACGCACCGACCGCCTTCGGCGTGAGCCACCGAACGGCATCTGTCTATACGGAAGAACAATGGCGGGCGCGCGCCGCCGGTCCGCATCCGCTGTTCTGGCTTGCTTTCGTCGATGGCGAGCCGGTCGGCATGATCGGCGGTGGCGTGAGCCAGAAGCACCGGTACAACCTGATCGCCATGTGGACCAAGGCGCAGGTGCGCGGCTCGGGCATCGCCGCGCACTTGGTCGATGCCGTCAAGGCCGATGCCCTGGCACGGGGCCACGCCAGCGTCTTCCTCGACGTTGCACCGGATAACGGGCGCGCCGCCAGCTTTTACTTGAAACAGGGTTTCACCTTCATCGACGAGTGGGAGCCGCTCGCCAGCCATCCGCATATCCAGGTGCAGACCATGCAGTGGCAGGCATGAGCTTTACGCTGCTGCTGCCCATCTTCCTGCTCGCCGGCCTCGGCGCCCTGCTCGTCAGGCTACCCTGGCTGAAGCCGGGCTGGCATGCCGGCGTGACCGAGCTGACCGCGAAGTTCCTGGTGCCGTCGCTGCTGTTCGTCAGCGCCTGGCGCACCGGCATTCCGCCGGCGATGTCGTGGAAAGTACTGTGCGCCTTCTATCTGCCGCTGGGCGTGCTGTTCGTAGCCGCCCGCCTGCTCGCGCGCGGCAGCGGCGCCGGTGCCGCGGCCGCGCTGGCCGCCACCTATTCGAACACGGTGTTCGTCGGCGTGCCGGTGCTGGTGCAGGTGCTGGGCCAGGGCAGCCTGCAGTTCGCCTACCCGGTCATCGCCTTCCATAGCCTGTGCTGCTTCACGCTCTACCACCTGAGCGACGATGCGGCGGGCGCCGGCTGGCTCGGTTCCGTGCTGAATACGCTGAAGAATCCCATCGTCGCCGCCCTGCTGCTGGGCCTGGCGCTGAACTTTGCGCATGTAGGCTTGCCGCAGCCGCTGCTGCGCGTGTTCGACATGCTCGGCAGCGCGGCCCTGCCCTGCGCGCTGCTGTCGCTGGGCGCCTCGGTGGCCTCGGTGGCTTCACCGAGGCCCGGCCGCTGGACCGCCACCGCTGCCATCGTGCTGGCCAAGCTGCTGGTGCTGCCGCTGGGCGTGGCGCTGCTGTCGGTGTTCGTGTTCCAGCTGCCGATAGCGGCGGCGATGGTGCTAATCGTGCTCGCGTCCTGCCCGGTCGGCATCAACGCTGCCTTCGTGGTCAAGCCGGCCGGCGGCGGCGCGCAGCTGGTCAACTCGGCGATTCTGCTTTCCAGCCTGCTGTGTGCGGCGACCATGCCGGCGTGGCTGTGGGTGCTGCGCCAGCTGTAGAAGTCAGCTCGGCACGGCCACCGGCTCGGATGCCCGCTCGCGGTGCGCCGAAGCGCAGCTCAGGACACCTGCGATTAGCAGCGCCATCGCCAGCCATTCCAGCCCGGTCGGCAGGCGCTGTTCCCAGATGAAGCCGTAGAGCAGCGCGAACAGGGTCTCGAACACAATCATCTGGCCCGTCATGGTCAGCGGTAGCAGACGGCTGGCATGGTTCCACAGCGCGTTGCCGACCACCGAGCACAGGATCGCCACGGTCGTCACCACGCCTGCAAACCAGAGCCAGGACGATGACGAATGAACCCCGGGGGTCAGTATGAAGGCCGGCACCGCCAGCAGCAGCGCCTGCGCGCCGGTAACGACGCCGACCAGCAAACTCCAGTCGTGCGCGGAAACACCTTTCAAGCGCGCCAGCGCACGGCTGTTGCCGACCGCATACAGGGTCCACGAGACCAGCGCCCCGGCCGCACACAGCAGGCCGAGGAAGGCCCCCTGCGCCGAACCGTGCTGGGGATTCGCCAGCGACTGCCAGCTGATGCAGACCAGCCCGGCGATGCCGAGCGCCAGCGAAGGCAACAGGCGCAGCAGCGGCGCGGCGTCGGCATCGCGCCGTCCCGCCAGCGTCACCGTGACCGGCAGCAGGCCGATGATCAGCGAGGTCATCGCCACGCCGCCGAGCTGCACGGCGTTGGCCAGAAACACGTAATAGATGATGTTGCCGGCAAAGCTGAGCCAGCCCAGCGTGCGCCAGTCGCGCCAGCCCAGCATGGGCCGCACGCGCCGCCAGGACGGCGACAGTAATGCCGCGGCCACCAGACCGTAGGCCAGGTAGCGGCCGGCGGAGAGCTGTAGCGGCGAAAAGCCGCGCGTCAGCTCGGGCGTGAGGAAGACCAGGCCCCAGAAGGCGCCGGCCAGAATACTCGCGCCAATGCCGAGCCAGTGATTACGTGTAAGCATGTGAATAAAACCTCCCGAGCGGCATGATGCGTGAACCGCGCGGCATTTTCTTGACCTGGCCTCGCACTATTTGGACATGTTCTCCAGCGCTGCATCGAGCCGGCGGAACAGGATCGCCGTCAGGCAGGCGACGGTATCGATCGCCAGGCAGAATTCCGTCCAGGCGTCGCGCTTGAAACAGCAGGACCACCGGAATTCCGGCACCAACTGCTCAGGGCGGAACGCTGCCAGCCGCAGCGCGAACAGGCGGGCGGATATGATTGGCGTTCCCGGCCACGTTAGCGCAAACTGGCATTCGATACGGCCAGACGACAGCCCGTTTGCCGAATCGTCGAGCAGGCTGAAGACGTATTTGCTGTTGCTTGTGCGTCGCTGGAAATGCGTGAAGCCACGGCTCGGCGCCACCAATCTGAAGCCTTCGGCTTCCAGGCTCTGGGCGTAGCGTGCGCGCAGCAAGCCCATGCGGCTGCGCCAGTCCAGTCCGGCAAATTCGGGCATCCCGGGCACGTCCAGGCCAGCCGCTGCGGCCCGGGTGAACTCGCGTGTGCGCTCCACCAGTCCTTGCTTGTCCTCGTAGGTCGTACCGTTTTGCTCGACCCAGGCCTTGTACGCCGGTTCGATCTGCGGCGAAGAACCATTGGGACCGGACGGCAGTAGGTGTGCTTTGCTCCGCAGCTCGGCGATCAAGGACGAACGGTAGCCGTAGGGCGCGACATAATGCCCGCGCAAACTATCGATTGGCGCGTCCAGGGCCGACAACTGCTCTTTGGCCAGTTCGCGCCAATAGGCAAGCAAGCCTTCCCTGCTTGCCACCCGTGCTGCGAAGTCCAGTTGCGCCGCGCGGACGATTGCACCTGGTCCGTCGTAACCGTTGTTTACCAACTCGGCCCGGATTTCCTCTGCCTGCCCGGCAACGGCCAGCATGGCCCGCGACAGCTCCCAGCGATCGGCATCCGTGACCGGCGGCGGCTTGCGGCTCATGCCTGAACAGACCCACCGTTGCTTTGCTGCCGGCGACGGTAAGCGGCCGGCGTCATCCCGGTGGCCTTGCGCAGCGCCCGCGTCAGTGCGCTCTGCTCCGAAAAGCCGGCGCGCAGCGCAATCTCGGCGATGGGCGCGTCGCTGCCGGCCAGCCATTCGCGCACGCGGTCCAGTCGGTGCGCCAGCAGCCAGGCGTGCGGCGTCGTCTCGTGCTCTTCGCGGAACAGGCTATGCAGGCGGCTGACACTGAGACCGGCGGCACGCGCCATCGACTCGGTGCTCCACGCCAGCCCGGGCTCGGCCTCGATACGGGCCAGCAGCGCGGCCAAGCGCGATGCCGGGCGCGGCGCATCCAGCGTCAGGGTATCGACCAGCAGCGGCACCCAGCCCTGCACCACCGAGGGCGCCACCGATGGCGAGCCCGCGCCGGCCTGCGCCATCAAGGCCATGAATTCGATCAGCTTGCGTGCGGCCGGGCCAAGCGGCGCGAACGGGCGCTCGTACAGGCGCCCGGCGGTGTCCGGCGCCAGGCTGCCGGCGGCGATGTCGACGATGATGGAACGATTGCTGGCGTCGCCGACCTGGGCATGCCAGGCGCCCGGCGCAACGAAACCGGCGCGCAGCGGATCGAGCATGCCCTGCCGCCCTTCGACCTCGAGCAGCAGCGCGCCGTTCAGCGGCAGCACCAGCTGGCCATAGTCGTGGCGGTCGGGCGCGGTCAGTTCGCCGTAGCTGCGCAGGTGGAGGTCGACGGTGGAAGCCATCGGGTTAGTGTAACACCAGCCGATGGCCTCGCCGGACCGGGAGCCGTCACGGCGGCGGCTCCCGGACATCGATCCGACGCGTCATGCGTCAGGACGGATGTTGTGGTTAAAGCGGAACAGGTTGTCGGGGTCGTAGCGCTGCTTGATGGCCAGCAGGCGCGCGTAGTTGGAGCCGTAGGCTTCGCGGATGCGCGCGGTCTCGTCCTGGGTCAGGAAGTTGATGTAGACGCTGCCGGCGGCGTGCGGCGCGGCGGCGGTGAAGAATTCCCGCGCCCAGCTCACGACCTTGTCATCGTCGGCCGGGTCGATCCAGCGCCCGTGCACGTTCATCGCGAACTGCACGTTGCGGTGCGGGTAGGCGGTGGCGTCCGGGGGCAGCGAGTTCGCCTTGCCGCCGATCAGGCCGAGGAAGATCTCGCAGTGCGGGGTCGGCACCACGCTCGCATAGCGCAGCACCACGTCGATGGCCTCGTCGCTCAGCTTCGTGAAGTTGTGCGATTTCCAGTAGTTGCGCGCACCCGGCGCCAGCAGCGGATCGAAGACTTTCTGCCAGGCCTCGTAAGGAACGGCGCCGACGTGCTCGCCCAGCACTTGGCCGAACCCGCGTATCTGCTCGAGCATGGGCGCGATCGCATCGGGCGCCAGCGGCGAGAAGACCGCCAGCGCCACGATATTGGTGCCGTGCACGTCGGCCGCCAGGAAGGGCAGCGGCGGCGCCTGGCGCAGCACGGCCCACACGCTGGCCTCATCCGGCAGCACGTCGACGAAATCGCGGTAATGGCGCATCACCTCCTGCGCCTGCGCGGCCGGGAACACGACCAGCCCGGCCGTGACCTCGGGTCCGACCGGGTGCAGGGCGAACTGGAACAGCGTGACCACGCCAAAATTGCCGCCGCCGCCGCGGATGGCCCAGAACAGGTCGGGCTCGTCCTGGGCGCTGGCCCAATGCCGCTTGCCGTCTGCGGTGACGACCTCCGCGCCGACCAGGCTGTCGACCGCCAGCCCGTGCATGCGGCTCAGCCAGCCGAAGCCGCCGCCCAGGGTCAGGCCGGCGGCGCCGGTGGTCGAGTTGATGCCGAGCGGGACGGCAAGGCCGCAGGACTGGGTTTCATGGTCGATGTCGGACAGCAGCGCGCCGCCGCTGACCCAGGCCAGGCGCGCGCGCGGGTCGACGTGCACGTCGCGCATCGGGGACAGGTCGATCACCATGCCATCCTCGCACAGCGCGCTGCCGGCGATGTTGTGGCCGCCGCCTTTGACGGCCAGCGGCAGGCCGTTCTCGCGCGCGAAGTTCACTGCCGCAACCACGTCGGCAGTGCCGGCGCAGCGCACGATCAGGGCGGGACGGCGGTCGATCATGGCGTTCCAGATCGACCGCGCATCGTCGTAGCCGGGGTCGCCCGGCTGCAGCACCGGTCCCCGCAGCGTGGCCTTGAATGCATCGACCACTTCGTTTTTCATGTTGGTCATGCTCCACCTCCACAATAGAGGGCGCTGGCTGGCGCCGTCCTATGCAGCATAGGAGCTATGAGACGATGTGCAAGCGCTGTCGTCCTTTGGTCAAGTGAGCTTACAATGAGGCAAGGAGGAAATCATGCGCAAACATCTTGCCGCCCTCGCCCTGGGCGCAGCTTTGCTCGGTCATGGATTGGTTCAAGCCGGCGGTTACGAGGGCTGGCGCTTCGGCATGACGCACGAGCAGGTCAAAGCCGTGGGCGATCCCGCGCGCTATTACGGCTTCAGGAACGGCGATCTGGGCGCAGGCAAGGTACCCTTCGAAGGTAGCGAGGCCCTGCTTTCCTTTTACTTCACCGGCGACCACATGCAGCGCGTCATGCTGATCGCCTACGGAGGCGACGACCTGAAGCAGGCGCGCGAGGCCTGGCGCAAGGTACTGGCCCACCTCACCCGAGTGTGCGGCGCCGTCGAGTCCCCCTCGCTCGGGAAAGAATCTGCGGCCACGCCGGAGATGGTGATGGCAGCCTGGGACAACGAGGTGGCGCTGATGTCGCCGGGCCAGCGGCACCAGCTCGGGTGCAAGACGATGCCGGAGGGCGCACAGCTCTGGGCCAGTGCCACCCGCGGCGCAGGCACCATGGTGATGGTCGCCGTGAATTACGCCGAGCGCTGAGCCGAACGCCTACAGCCGCACCAGCCGCCCGCCATCCACGCGCAGCTCGGCGCCCCAGATGAAGGCGGCATCCTCGCCGCACAGGAAGGCAATCGCCGCGGCGATGTCGTCGGGGGTGCCGACTTCGGCCTTGTTGATGACTTCGGCGCCGGAGCGCACGTTCGGGTTATCCCACAGCATCGGCGTATCGACGGCGCCCGGCAGCACGGCGTTCACGCGCACGCCCTTGGGCTTGCCTTCCAGCGCCGCCGAGCGGGTCAGCGACAGCAGCGCGGTCTTGGCCGCCGCATAGGGCGCGACCAGCGGCTCGGTCTCGACCGCGTGCACGCTCGAGACGTTCACCACCGCCCCGCCGCCCTTCATCTTGAGGAAGGCCTGTTTGATGAACAGGAAGGCGCCGAGCAGGTCGACGCCGAGGATGCGCTGCCAGTCCTCGATGGTCTGCTCTTCGATCGGCTTGAACATCATCAGGCCGGCATTGTTGACCACGATGTCCCAGCGGCCGAAGCGGGCGATGGCTTCGTCGGCCGCGGCGATGACCTGGTCTTCGCGCGCGACGTCGCAGACGATGGTGGCGATGCGCTTGGGGTCGGCCTTGGCTTCCGATGCCAGCTGCTTGGCAGCGGCCTCGAGCCTGTTCTGGTTGAGGTCGGCCAGCAGTACGCTGGCGCCATCCTTCAGCAGGCGGCGCGCGGTGGCGAGGCCGATGCCGCCGGCTGCTCCGGTCACGATTGCGCTGCGCTGGTCGAGTTTCATATGTGCTGGTCGAACACCTGCCGCAGGTAAGCGATAAACGTTTCGTCGGTGCCCATGCCCTTGCCAGGCGAATCGGACAGCTTGGCCACCGGCTGGCCATTGCAGCGCGTAAGCTTCATGACGATGTTCAGCGGCTCGTACTGCGTATCGTTGGTCAGCTTGGTGCCGATGCCGAAGCCCAGCTGCACGCGGTCGGCGAAGTGGCGGTAGAGGTTCAGCGCCTTCGGCACCGTCAGCGCATCCGAGAACACCAGGCGCTTGGTGCGCGCGTCGATGCGCAGCTTGGCGTAGTGCGCGATCGCCTTCTCGCCCCACTCGACCGGATCGCCGGAATCGTGGCGCAGGCCGTCGAAGAGCTTGGCGAAATACAGGTCGAAGTCGCGCAGGAAGGCATCCATGCCGACCACGTCGGTCAGCGCGGTGCCGAGGTCGCCGCGGTATTCCTGCACCCAGTCTTCCAGCGCCTTTTTCTGGAAGTCGCGCAGGCGCACGTCGAAGGACTGGAAGGCCTGCATGTATTCGTGGGCCATGGTCCCGATCGGCACCAGGTTGAATTTCTTGGCCAGGTAGACGTTCGAGGTGCCCTTGAAGAAGGTCGGCAGCTCGCGCGCCAGGGTCTCGACGACTTCTTCGTGCCACTCGCCGGAAAAGCGGCGGCGCACGCCGAAGTCGAAGAACTCGAAGGGATTCAGGCGCTTGGGCTCGGCCTCGAAGGCGCGGAATTCCTCGACCTTCTGCGCCAGCCGCTTCCTGCCCTCCTCCAGCGCCGCGGCCTGGTCGAAGCGGCGGAAGTAGAGTTCGTTGACGATGTAGAGCACGAAGATCTCGAAGCCCATCACGTGCACGATCGGGCCGGTCGCGCGGATGCGCAGGTGCGGGCCGTCGGTCTCGACGCGGATGAACTTGCGCTGGAAGCGGAACAGGGTCAGGTAGTCGGCAAAGTCGCTCTTGATGAAGCGCAGCGTGCGCAGATAGTTCACCTCATCTTCGGTGAACATCATCTCGCACAGCAGGTCCAGCTCGCGCTCAACGTCATCCTTCAGCTCGGCCAACGGATAGGCCGGCGTGTTGCGGCACTTGAATTCGTATTCGCCGATGGCGCCCGGATGCATGTGCAGGAAAGCCTGCCACATCGTGAATTTGTAGAGATCGGTTTCCAGCAGGCTGCGGACAACGGGTTTCATGAAAGCCTTTCGAATCAGGCGCCTGCAGCTGCGGCAGTGCTTTTCCTGGCGCGGCGCTTCGGCGCCAGCATGGTCCCGCTGCAGGACGGCGCGCCGCAGCGGCAGGCGAACAGGCGCTTGAGCGCGGGCGTGTGCCGTTCGTCGTAGATCAGCGCGTAGTTGTAGTTCAGTTCCTCGCCTTCGTCGATGTCGCGCAGCGCGTGGATGTAGACGCGGCCGTCTTCCTCGTAGGCTTCGCAGTTCGGCTCGCAAGCATGGTTGATCCAGCGCGCATCGTTACCGCGCCGGCCGCCGTCGATCACGTTGCCGTCGGCCAGGCTGAAATAGAAGGTGTGGTTGATGGGGCCGCCGCGCTCGGCAGCACGCTCGGTGGCGTCATCCCAGGAGATGCGCTCGCCGCGGTATTCGATGATGCGCTCACCGGCGCCGATCGGACGCAAGGCGAACACGCCGTTGCCATGCACGGGGGACTTCCTGACTTCGTAGCTTTTCGCGGATGGGCTCATTAAGAATTTCGTGGACGTGGATGAACGAAGTGGACGCCTATTATTGACCGAAAAGCATGAGTCGTGCCGCACGCGAATCATTTGCGATCTGACATATGGCAAAGGACATGGGCGTCGTCCTTGACAGCCTCCAAGCCCGGGCACAGTCTTGAAGGCTCGGCCGCTTTTTCGCTGCTTTCTTGAATGAGGAGCCATCATGCTGCAAACCCTGCGTCCCGACCCGACATTCCATCCGTCGCCGCGCCTGGCCATGGAAGCGGAACCCGAACGGATCGCCTACACGGTGCTGCTCTCGCCCGACCGTTCGCAGCCCGATGCGCTGGCCGTCATCGACGTCGATCCGGCTTCAATCACCTACGGCGCGGTGATCAAGCGCCTGGACATGCCCAACCTGGGCGACGAATTCCACCACTTCGGCTGGAATGCCTGCAGCTCGGCGCTGTCGCCGATGTCGGGCCATGCGCATCTGCAGCGCCGCTATCTGATCATTCCCGGCATCCGCTCCTCGCGCATCTATATCGTCCATACCCAGCCCGATCCGCGCAACCCGCAGTTGGTCAAGACCATCGAACCGGAAGAGCTGCTGCGCAAGACCGGCTACTCGCGCCCGCACACCGTGCACTGCGGTCCGGAAGGCATCTACATCAGCACCCTGGGCGGGGCCGGCGCGGACGGCCTCGATGGGCCGCCGGGCATCGCCATCATGGATTGCGAAAGCTTCGAGATCCTCGGCCGCTGGGAGATCGACCGCGGGCCGCAGAAGCTGCACTACGACTTCTGGTGGAACCTGCCGCGCGACTACATGGTGTCGAGCGAATGGGGCCTGCCGCCGCAGTTCGAGAACGGCATCGTCGCCGAGGACCTGCTGGCCAACAAGTACGGCCACGCCGTGCATTTCTGGAGCCTGCGCGAGCGCAAGCACCTGCAGACCATCGACCTAGGCGCCAACCACCAGATGGCGCTCGAGATCCGCCCGGCCCACGATCCGACACGCGAATACGGCTTCCTGGGCGTGGTGGTCGACACCACGAACCTCGAAGGCTCGATCTGGACCTGGTACCGCGAAAACGGCACATTCCACATCAAGAAGACCGCCACGATTCCGCCCGAGCCGGCCGATGCGGACCAGTTGCCGCCGCTGCTGAAGGGCTTCGGCGCGGTGCCGCCGCTGATCAGCGACATCGACCTTTCGCTCGACGACCGTTTTCTCTACGTGGCCTGCTGGGGTACCGGCGAGCTGCGCCAGTACAACGTGACCGATCCTATGAACCCGAAGCTGACTGGCAGCGTGCGCGCCGGCGGCATCGCCCGGCATGCGCAGCACCCGAGCGGCCGGCCAGTGGGCGGCGGCCCGCAGATGACCGAGATCAGCCGCGACGGCAAGCGGGTCTACTTCACCAATTCGCTCTACAGCACCTGGGATGCGCAGTTCTATCCGGACGGCGTGCCGGGCGTGCAGTTGATGTGCAAGGTGGGCGAGAACGGCGGCCTCGAGCTCGATCCGGCCTTCTACGTCGACTTCGGGCCGGGTTACGCCTCGCACCAGATCCGTTTGCAGGGCGGGGACTGCTCGACCGATTCGTTCTGCTATCCATCGGCCTGAAGCTTGAATACGGGCGTGCTCTGGATGGCCGTGGTCGGGCTAGGCCTCTACCATGGCCTGAATCCGGCCATGGGCTGGCCGTTGGCGGTGGCGAACGGCATGACGGACCGGCGCGCGGCGTCGGTCTTCGCTACGCTGCTTCCGCTCGGTGGCGGGCATTTTGCCGCGATTGCCGTCGGGCTGGCGCCTTTCGCCCTGCTCGGCTGGTACGTGGAGTGGAGCCAGGCCATCCGTATCGGCGCCGGTGTGGCCGTGCTGCTGTTCGGCGTGTTCAAACTGCTTTATAGACGCCACCCGCGGATGCTGGCGCGCATACCGCCGACGCGGCTGGCCTGGTGGTCCTTCCTGATGGCGACTGCGCATGGGGCCGGGTTGATGCTGGCGCCCTTCATGCTCGGGCTGTGCGCGGCGCCGGGGCACGATGCGCTCGCGGCCGGGCTGGCGCGAACGACCATGGGCATGGCGCTAGCGGTCGCGGTGGTGCACACGGTCGCGGCGCTGCTCGCCGGGGTCGCCATTGCGTGGATCGTGTATCGCTATCTTGGTTTAGGTTTCCTGCGGCGCGCCTGGCTCAACCTGGATGCGGTGTGGGGCGTCAGCCTCGTCCTTGCCGGCGCGGCCGGGATTGGATTGGCGGTTTAGCCTTTACGGAAGAATGACGTCGACCTCGACCAGTGCGCTACCTTTCGCCGCATAGCCGAGCTTGGCTGCTGCCACGTACGATAGATCGATGAGCCTGTCCGAGAGAAAGGGGCCGCGGTCGTTCACGCGAACGACGACCGTTCGGCCGTTCTCGAGGTTGGTCACCCTGACATAAGAGGGAATGGGAAGGATCGGATGCGCAGCCGTGAGCTTCATCACGTCGTAGGGTTCACCACTTGACGTCGGCAAACCGTGATAACGGGTTCCGTACCAGCTTGCTACACCGCGCGCATGGTAGGGCACTAACTTGTTCATCGGCCGGTAGCTGTTTCCCATGGCGACATAAGGCTTGAGCGTACCGGAGACGAAGCGCTCTGCCTTGGGTACCGGCTCCTTGACCGCATCGATCTGCGCCTGCGTTACGCCTTTTGGTGGACCATCGTTGAGGTAGTAACGTCCACCAGCTTTCGTTGGCTGAACTTTTGTTGTCGAGCATGCTACAAGAGACATCGCCAACACAAGGACCAGCCCTGGTCGTGAACAGATAGGTGAAACACTTCTCATCGTTGCTTTCCATACGTTTTCATCGCGCCCGACGCTCCGCCGGCAAACACTGCAAGGCTCAAGGCCGAGTTTCTGGATGATACATGTGGAACGGCGGAACAGAATACATGTGGAACGGCGGAACAGAAAAATGGTTCTGTCGCGGTGTTGGATTGGCCAGGTGCCGGACTGACATGCTGCAGACCGTCGCTTGTAGCCGAAAGCGGTTTCGACCAAAGGGCCGCAACCGACCCGAAGCAATGGGATGGACTCCTCCTCCCCTAAAGGCACGTAAGTGCCACACTGGAGTTTCCACACTACCGGTTTAGAAAGAAGGAGTCCGTCATGAAGCTTATCCGCGTTGGGGTCGACTTGGCAAAGAATGTCTTTCAGCTGCATGGGGTAGATCGGTCGGAAAAGACGATCTGGCGGCGCAAGCTGGTCCGGGCTGACTGGATTCAGGCACTGCTCGACAGGATTGAGCCAAGCTGTGAAATCGGAATGGAAGCATGTAGTGGCGCGCATCATTGGGCCCGACTGCTACAGGCAAAGGGATTTACAGTCAAATTGATCGCTCCGCAGTTCGTCAAACCCTACGTCAAGAGTAACAAGAACGATGCCAACGACGCGGAGGCGATTTGCGAAGCGATGAGCCGGCCAAGCATGCGCTTTGTCGCAGTCAAAACCGTTGAGCAGCAGGATATCCAGGCTGTGCACCGGGTGCGCTCTGGTCTGATGGATCAGCGCAAAGGGAAATCGAATCAGTTACGTGGCTTGGCATCGGAATATGGATTGGTAGCACCGAAAGAGCTACTCCATCTAAGGTCAGCAATCCCGCGCTGGCTCGAAGATCAGGAAAATGGGCTGAGCGAACGTTTTCGCCGGCTCTTGCGTGGACTGTGGCGGGATTTACAGATCCTTGACGAGCGTATTGAAGAGCTCGACCAGGAGATCGAACAGATTGCCCGACAAGACCCGGTAGCGGTGCGTCTGCAGAAAGTGCGCGGCATCGGCCCTCTTACCGCAACAGCACTGTTGGCAACGGTTGGAGACGCCAGCCAGTTTTCCAATGGCCGAGAGATGGCTGCTTCGTTTGGACTTACGCCCAAACAAAACAGCTCTGGAGGAAAAGAACGATTGCTCGGCATTAGTAAACGAGGAGACGCCTATTTGCGCAGTCTGCTGGTGCATGGCGCCCGCGCAGTCATTCGAACCGCACAAGCGAAAACAGATCGACTGAGCACCTGGGTGATACGCATCGCGACGACGCGACATCCAAATATTGCCGCGGTAGCTTTAGCGAACAAGACCGCGCGCATCGCTTGGGCAATGCTGACCAAAGGCACCGATTACCGACCGCAACCCGTTTAAGCACTGTAGTAGCAAAAGTTCCTGAAGAAGTATCCGAATCACGATTGCACGACAAGCCGCATGACGGCCAACAGGTCGAACCGGCGCTGATGAAACCCGATAACGTCTGAGGCCTTCGAGCCCGTCAAAGCGATAGGGAATCAGCGCGCGAATAGCCCATCAGGGTCCAGCACCTGGAGCAGGTGCAGCAGTAAGAGACCGGATATACGTGAGCAGTCGTACCTCACGGCCTGACGACGGATTGTTTGCAAACGAGGAGGAGTCCATATACGGAAGTGCGGCCCTGCGAGGTGCCCCCCCGTGTAGCCGCAGCACATTGGACTGCAGCCGGGAATATTTCTAGCGGCAGGCCGGGCAAACCTAGAACTGCAGCAGCATTGCTAGGGCGGCATCAACTTCTGAAGCATTAGCCCCCGGAAGAGTCAAAACTCGAAGGCATATACCCGGTTCGCGCTTTGAATATTCCCACAACCTCATCAGCGTCCACAGTCGCACCGGCTGCCATTCTCGTAATGAAGGGAATGAGCCACTCACCGCCGGCAACGACGAAATGAGAGGCCCAGTTGTCCAGCGCCTCGCGCGCCGTGACCGTGGTACCGATTCCGCCGTGGCCGATGTCCTCGCCGAGCGCTACAGGAAATTTCACGGGTTCGAAACACACAGCGATGTCGTGCGACCAGATTCGACCTCCGTTCTGTCTAACGCCGTTAGTTCCGTTTGCGAGTCGATAGTAGCGAGCCATCGTCATAACCCCTAGATTGAATTGTGTCGACTCAGAAGAAACGTCGGCCGCCATCGTATTCCAGTTCATCAGCTGGACAGCCGACATCAACAACCGGCGCTCTTGGCCGACAGCAGTCATTCAGCAGAGGCTGCTTCCGACCCGAAGCCGACATTCCCGCTGTCGAAATGCTCGGCCGGAAAGCAGTCAGCTTGCTTTCACTATCACAGACAGCATTAGTGAGATAAGAAAGGCAGCTGAAGCAAACAACCAGGTCAATGTCCACCCTTCCTTAAGCTCAGCGAGGGGCTGCTCTGGAATATTGAACCACATTAGAACGGTCGCTTTGGCACTAGCAGATGGCTGTGTTTTAGTGCCTATCCTTACTAAGATCGCTGAGACGGCAGTACAGACAGCGCCGATCTCAGCGACTGTGCCTAGCCAATTGGGCGGCAGGAAGCATACGACAGTGATACCAGCAACGACCGCGCAAGCGGCCATCACAATATTGCGACTCATGTATGCGAATTGCTTGTTCATCATAAGAGGTTTTAATGCCGGAAACTGAATGCTGTGAACGACTGCTTCTGGCCGTTAGCTGCCTGTCGCTACCGGGTGTTCGTACTCCGTTCTTAACTCCCCGCTATTTCGACAGTTTATTTTTTCTCTAATTCTTTACAATTGACGATCTCAACCATTTGGCCGGTGACCTTATGGCACTTTGGCTGCAAGCCGTCGGCGTCTGGGTTGACCTCAATAAATTTCGAAATCGAAGAAATGCCAAATGTAGCAGCACCAAAGCATCCCGCGGCATGTTCGCATTTGTAAGCGATCGATATAGACACGTCCGAGACATGATGATCGTACGAGACCACAATAGACTTAGGCGTATTCCCTTTAATGTAAGTTATTGTCCATGCAATGACTTTCCCACTCTCGTTCTTCACCACCACATACGTCGACGAAGGAACAAGCCAAAAACCGTTTACAAACACTTTTTCAGGGAAGTGTAGGTCAATCGAGGACTGAGTGTCGATTCTTTGAATATCAAACTTAAATTTCCGATTCGTTAGTTCGGCGCTCGTAAGTTCTACATAATAGGGGGGAATCATTGCCAAAGCCCCCGACATATTAAAGAGTCCAAATGCAAGTATTAACACTTCTCGCTTGACTAGGTTCATGGCTTGCGAACGCATCACTTACTCCGAAGTTCTGTGGCCTGTTGGCTAGGTCCATTAGTGGCCAATTCCTGCCGGTCGCTTCAGCATAACAGGTTGCTAATGTGAAAAACTCGCCAACTGTCACGACAACCAGCTTGCGATACAGGCAATCCGACCCGCGGCAACTGACCAGTCAACACGACATAACCACGAAACTCGAATGTAACCAACGCACGTCGGGCAGCCAACGCCGCTACACTGATCACTTCCATTTATGGCAAGCCTGCCGGAGGCATTGCAGGCAGCGACTTCTTACGGAACCGATCATGCACCGCACCCACTCGCACCATGGCCGCACCTCCCGCACTCAGCGTATGTTACCGATCCTGCTGGCCTGCCTGTCGACTCTGACGCTGCTGTCATCCGCTCATATCGATGCCGCGGCGCAGCCAGCGGCGGCCGATACGCGCTATGAACGCGTTGTGCCCAGCCCGGATGGCATCGGCAAGCGCTATATGGGCCGTGAGATCGCCGGCGTGATGGGATGGGAAGGCGCGCAATGGCTCGAGCGCGAAAGCCGCGCGCGTGAAGAGCGGCCGGAATTGCTTCAGCGGGAACTGGCGCTGGTACCCGGCATGACCGTGGCCGACATCGGCGCCGGGACCGGCTATTACACCTGGCAGCTGGCGAAACAGGTCGGGCCCGGTGGACGCGTGTATGCGGTTGACGTGCAGCCGGAAATGATCAGCATGCTCGACAGCCAGAAGGCAAAGCGCGGCGTGCGCAACGTGGTCTCGGTGCTAGGCAGCGAAACCGCCGTCAGACTGCCGCCGGCCAGCGTCGACCTGGCAATCATGGTCGATGTCTATCACGAGCTCGCCTATCCCTCGGAGGTCCTCGACAGCATCGTCGATGCCCTGAAGCCAGGCGGGCGCGTCGTCTTCGTCGAATATCGGGCCGAGGATCCGGCAGTCGCGATCAAGCCCTTGCATAAGATGAGCGCGCCGCAAATACGGCGTGAAGCCACTGCGCATGGCTTGAAGTGGGAACGCAGCATCGAATCGCTGCCGATCCAGCATGCGATCGTGTTTCGAAAGCCCTGAGCTATCGATGCCAGTATGGTCAGGCTTCTTCATCGGGCCGCGAAATCTTCCTCGCGATACTCGGTCCCTGCCCGTCCACCCGCCTGCTCCGCCTTGCGCAGCTCGACGCGGCGGATCTTGCCGGAGATCGTCTTCGGCAGCTCCGTGAATTCCATGCGGCGGATCCGTTTATAAGGCGACAGCCGCTCGCGCGCAAACGCGAAGATCGCCCCAGCTAGCTCACGGGTCGGCTCGACGCCAGGCCGCAGCGTAACGAAGGCCTTCGGCACCGACAGGCGCAGCGGATCGGGACTCGGCACGATCGCCGCTTCCAGCACGTCCGGATGCTCGATCAGCACGCTTTCCAGCTCGAAGGGGCTGATGCGGTAGTCCGAGGATTTGAAGACGTCGTCGTTGCGGCCGACGTAGAAGTAGTAGCCGTCCTCGTCGACGGTGGCGGTGTCGCCGGTGTGGTAGTGGCCGCCGCGCATGACGTCGGCCGTCTTGGCTTCGTCGCCCTCGTAGCACAGCATCAGGCCGAGCGGGTCCGGCGCCAACACCAGCGAGATCTCCCCCTCCTGCGCCGGCTGCTCGTCGAGATCCAGCAGGGTCACGCGGTAGCCCGGCAGCGGGCGCCCCATCGAACCCGGCTTGACGACCTGACCCGGCGGATTGCCGATCTGGCAGGTGGTCTCAGACTGGCCGAAGCCGTCGCGGATGCGGATGCCCCAGGCGCGTTCGACCTGCTCGATGACTTCCGGGTTCAGCGGCTCGCCGGCGCCGACCAGTTCGCGCAGCGGCGGCTTCCAGGCACTCAGGTCTTCCTTGATCATCATGCGCCAGACGGTCGGCGGTGCGCACAGCGAGGTCACGCCGCAGCGGCAGATCACATCCAGGCAGGCGCGCGCCGAGAAGCGCTCGTAGTTGTAGACGAAGATGGTGGCGCCGGCATTCCAGGGCGCGAAGAAGCAGCTCCAGGCATGCTTGGCCCAGCCCGGCGACGAGATGTTCCAGTGGACGTCGCCCTGCTTCAGGCCGATCCAGTACATGGTCGACAAATGGCCGACCGGGTAGCTCTGGTGGCTGTGCAGCACCAGCTTGGGCTTCGCGGTGGTGCCCGAGGTGAAGTAGAGCAGCAGCGGGTCGGTAGCTTTCGTGACGCCTTCAGGCATGAACTGCTGCTGCGCCGAGGCGCTGTCCGCGAAGTCCAGCCAGCCATCCGGCCTGGCGCCGACCGCGATGCGGGTGTAGTCGCCGGGCAGGGTCGCGAACTTGTGCGTTTCCGATGCCTGCGCGATCACGTGGCGGATCCGGCCGCGCTGCAGGCGGTCTTCGAGGTCGGCGGGCGAGACCAGCATCGTGGTCGGCACCAGCACGGCGCCCAGCTTGATCCCGGCCAGCATGATCTCCCACAGCTCGACGCGGTTGGGCAGCATCAGCAGCACGCGGTCGCCGCGCCGGACGCCCTGGCCGCGCAGCCAGTTGGCCACCTGGTCGGAACGTGCCGACATGTCGGCGTAGCTGATCTTCCGTTCGCTGCCGTCTTCCTCGACCACCCACAGCGCCGGGGTGTCGTTGCCTTTCGCCTGCACATCGAAATAGTCGAGCGCCCAGTTGAACTCATCGAGTTCGGGCGCGCGATAGTCGCGGTAGGCGGTGTCGTAGTCGAGGCGCTGCTGTTGCAGGAAGTCGCGCGCCTGGATAAAGCGCTCGTGGGGGGATGCGGCCATGGCAGTCTCCTTTTATGTTCTGTTTCGAACATTCTGCCATGGCTGGCTGTCGGATGGCTTACATGCGCTTCAACTCGCTGACGCTGACTTCGTCCTTCGGCGTCATCATGTCGATCACGCGGCAGTCGCCGCACATGCGCATGCGGTCCAGGTTGCCGGCGAAGGCCGGGTGCGAGGCCAGGCGCGCCAGCATCGTCTCGACCATGCGCAGCGTGCCGAAAGGCTTGCTGCAGCGGATGCAGTGGAAGGGCTGGGTCTCGTTCAGCACCACGGTCTGCTTGCGCGATTCCGTCAGGTTCATGCGCGGCACCAGGCGGATCGCATCTTCCGGGCAGGTGGTGGCGCACAGGCCGCACTGCACGCAGTTCTTCTCGACGAAGCGCAGCTGGGGCGCGTTCTGGCCATCCATCAGCGCCGAACTCGGGCAGGCGCCGACGCAGGACATGCACAGGCTGCAGGCGGCGCTGTCCACCGCCAGCGTGCCGAAGGGCGCACCCGCCGGCAGCGCGATCTGCTCGGCCTTCACCGGCGCATGCTTGACCAGATGGTCGAGCGCGTAGTCGAGCGTGTTGCGCTTGTCGGCGGCTAGATGGAAGCCGGCGCGCTGCAGCGGGACCTCGCCGCGCGGCGCGTGCTGCAGCGCCACCGCCAGTTCGTCCGGGCTGCTCGCCCGCAGCAGCTGCAGGTGCGGACCGGCGTAACCGAGACCGTCGAGGATGGCCTGGGCGATCTCCATCTGCTGGCCGAGCGCGGCCGCGTACTGGGGCGCTTCGGCCTCGGTCATCAGGACCGTGATGCCGGCCGCGCCATAGGCCAGCGCGCTGAGCCAGACGTCGATGCCGGTCGATGCCGTGTGGTGCAGGCCGAGCGGCAGCAGGCGTCCGGGGACGGCTTCGCCCAGCTGGGCCAGCAGCGCCGCGCCTTCGAGGCTGTGCAGCAGCAGGACCGGCTCCTCGCCGCCCGCTTCCGCATAGGCCTGCAGCACGGCCTTGATGCGCCCGCCTGTGTGGCTGGCCGCCGGGTAGGCGTAGGAGATCGCGCCGGTCGGGCAGACCGTGGTGCAGGCGCCGCAGCCGGCGCACAGATATGGGTTTACCTTGATCAGGTCCCCAGCGCCTTCGATGGCACCGGCCGAGCAGATCTCGACGCAGGCATTGCAACCAACCAGCTGATTGCGGCTGTGCGCGCACAGGCGCTCCTTGTAGGCGAAGTATTTCGGCTTTTCGAATTCGCCGACCATCTCCAGCAGCTCTTCGACCGCTTCCGCACGTGCGGCTTCATCCGGGCCCGGCGCGTAATAGCCGTGCGGGCGCTGGTGGGTCGTAATCTGCGGTGAGCCGCCCAGGTCCAGCACCAGGTCGAACTTGCCGTGCTCGGGCGCGCGGTTGGGCGCCTGCCAGGTCGCCTGGAAAGCGCCCAGCCAGCCGGACAGCACGACGGCGCGCGCCGGGAACACCGGGTAGATGCGCAGCGGCGGCTTCTCATCTGCGTCCAACAGCAGCACGGTCACATTGAGCCCGCCGGCCAGGCGGTCGGCCCAAGGCAGCGCCTCTTCGCTGCTGCCGATGACCAGGGTATGGCCGGCGGATTTGTAGCCGACCGTGTCGAGCGGCTCAGGCGCTTCGATTCTGCCGAGCGAGGCGATGGCGGCGGTCCTGGCGAGCAGGTCCCGCGCCTCCCGGGCCGGATCGGCGCCCTGCCCTTCGATGAAACGGATATTCATTGTGTCTCTTGTTCAGGTGGTTGTTGTGTTTGTGTTTTTGGTTCTTGCTCAGTTGCTTCCAGCGCTTCCGGCTCCTCCGGCTCGTCCTCGAGCATCTTCGCGAACACGCTCTTCGCGTGCTCGAGCGAAGCCAGCATCGCTTCCGACATCGGGCTCGGCTTGGTGTAGTCGTCGATGTAGACGTCCAGCTTGTCCATCACGTTGAAATGCGGATCGGCGAACAGCTTTTTCAGCGCGCTGCGGCGCACGGCCTGGTCGACGCCGCGGGCGACGAAGGCGGAGAAGTCGGAATCCTTGTCCAGCGTGGCGACGTCGTCCATGGTGGGCAGTGGGCGCTCGGGCGCCGGCTCGGCCACGGGCACCGCCGCGGCTTGCGGTACAGCCTCGGCCACCAAAGCCGTGGCAGCCAGCGACACGGGCGGCTGGACGTCTGGCACCGGTTCGGGCAAAGGCGCGCGCCCTTCCAGGACTTCGGATTTGCGGCGCGCCCAGCGGCGCAGGAAACCTTCTTCAGCCATGCCCTTCCTTAACCATGCTGGCGGCCGCGGCGCGGCTTGGGCTGGTAGTGTTCGCGCAGGTAGCCGGCCACCCAGGCGTAGACGTCGGCCGGCATGGTCACGCCGTCGGCGCTCTCGCCGGAGTCGAACATGCGCGTGCCCTCGACATAGCTGACCGAGGCGCGCACCGGCATCGCCCGGCCGTCTTCCATGCGCCACAGCACGAAGACCTTGGACTCGGGCGCCATCACGTTCTCGAAATAACCTTCGTTCTCGTCCGGGTAGAGTTCGAGCTCCAGTCCCGAGACCAGGTAGTAGTCGCGTTCCGGCGTCTGGCTCAGCATCTGCACCTGCGGCAGGTTGCCGCGGTCGGGCACGACGCCCACCGCTTCCCAGGCTTCGTCGGCCCAGATGTGCTTGACGCTGCGGCGCTGCATCAGCACCGCAATCGGCATGCTGCCCATCTTCATTTGTTCTTCACGTCGGGCGTGCCTTTGTCGACAGTCGGTTTCGCATCGCGCGGCTGGGCGCGGGTCGGCGCCTTCTTGACGTCCTCGCTCGGCGGCGCGGTGCCCAGTTTTTCGCTCTTCACGCCCGGATTTGCGGATGCCTGGCCGGCCGGCGTGGTCGCGCCGGCGCCCAGCGTGCCGGGCGGCGCGACTGCCGGTCCGGCCGTGGTGACCGGCGCGGCACCCGCAGCAGGTGCAGCGGCGGCAATCGCCACCGCCGGGTGCGACTTCCAGCCTTCCTGCGCCGCGCGCGTACGCCAGCGCGCCGTGACGGCGTCCATCGACGCCGCCAGGCTGGCCTTGTCCTTGGCGGCCTGCGCGTCGGCAGCCGCTTTCTTGGCGGCGGCTGCCTGCTGCTGGGCCGGGGTCGGCTGCGGCAGCGCGGCCCAGGCGACGCTGGCCAGCAGCAGGCCGGCGATCAGCAAGGCGGTCTTGAGCGCGGGATGCCGTCCCGTGTGCTCGTTGCGTTTCTTCGATAGCTGCGTATTCCTCATGGCGTGCTCCATACCTGTGCTGTCAGCGTCCCGGCGCGGCGCTGTTCGCGCCCGGATCGCGGTGGGCGGCGGCCGGCTGTGGCGGCGCGGCCTCGGGCTTGACCGGGTTGTTGCCGCTGTCGCCCGAATTCGTCTGGGTAGCGCCCATCTGCGCGGGGCCACTGGCAGGCGTGGTAACGCCGCTGCTCGGTCCCTGGCCCGTCTCGCGGGTGGTGCCGCCGGTGCCGGCGCCAGAGGTGTTGCCGCCCGCGCCGCCGGCAATGCCCGGCGTACCGCCCGCATAGGTGGCGTCGGTCTTCGGTCCGCCGTTGCGCGCCATCACCTGGCCGCTGGTGCCGCCGCCGGCCGAAACCATGCCGGGAAACTTGGTCTCGCGCATGGCTTCATCGCCGTGCTCCTTGCAGCCGGCTGCGCTCAACAACAGCGCTACCGCCCCCGCATGCATAAGAAAAGTTAATGCTTTCATGGACGTACTCCCGGCGGCAGGTCGCGCGGCGCACCGCCGGCCGGCGGATGATCAGGCGGTGGCTCGCGCTTGTCGAAGGTGCCAACCGGCACGCCCGCCTTCACTTCATCGAGCCAGATGCCGTGGTGCGAGCGGGCCCAGGCTTCGTCGACGTCACCATGGCGCATCGCGTGGTAGGCGCCCGGCGTGCCCCAAGTGCCGATGTAGATGTGGCCCATGGCGGCGGCGATGTAGAAGGTGGCGCCGATCAGGTGCAGGTAATTCGCGATCTGCAGCACGTAACGGGTCTGGCCGAAGCTGATGAAGTCCAGGATCAGGCCGCTGATCGACATCACCAGGCCCAGCAGGGTCACGCCGAACCAGAACCAGCTCTTCTCGCCGGCATTGAAGAAGCCGGCCGGCACGTGCTCATGGGTCAGCATGCCGCCGCCCTTCTTGAACCATTGCCAGTCGATCTTCCGGAAGAAATTGCGGCGCAGGAAGGTGAAGAACATCAGCACCGAGCACACGATGAACAACGGACCGACGAAGTTGTGCAGGTATTTGAAGATGTAGGCGATGAAGGCGAAGACGTCATGCCCGAGCAGCGGGATCAGCAGCACCTTGCCGAACAGGATCACGATGCCGGTCACGGCCAGGATGATGAAGGTGATCGCCGTGGCCCAGTGCACGTGGCGCTCCCAGGCGGTGAAGCGCTGGATGCGGCGTCCGGTGTCGGGGTCGGAGGTCAGCTTGCCGATCACCTTCGCCACCAGCAGCACGGCCACCAGCGCCAGCACCAGGATGGTGCCGGACAGGGTCGCCAGCGGGCCGTTGCGCCACACACGCCACTGGTTGCCGCCGCGCTGGACGATCACCGTGCCCTCCTTGCTGCCGTACTGGCCGAGGTAGTGGCGGTCGATGTGCACGCGGCCGGAATCCTTCGAGGCCAGGCCCGGCTCGGGCGACTTCGAATCCTTTTCGGCCTGCAGGATGGTCTGCTCTTCGGCATAGGCCGGCTCGGCGCGGTTGTTCGGCACGCCCGCCCAGGCCGAGGACAGGCTGAACGCCATCAACAAGCCAATCAGGCAGGACAAGATCCAGTTCGACGATCGCATTGTCGGCTCCTCAGGGATTGGCCCGGTTGTATTCGTTCTGGTGCTGGTTGCGGTTGCTGATCGTGCCCCACCAGCTGAATTTATCGTGATGGAAGTGCACGTCGGACTGGCGGTTGTCGGTCTTGCCCGCGTACTGGCCCTTGATCCAGTGCGGGTGCTGGTCGACCTCCAGGCAGCCGGCCAGCAGCGCCATCGGAACGAGCACGAGCAGGAGTCGTTTCATGGGAGCAGCCTCCCCGTGTCGTTCTGCGAATCGTTGAGATTCTGGTTCACGCGCGGTCCGTCGCCCGTGGCCTTGATGTCGCCGCCGCGCTTCGGCTTGCCGTAGGCGATCTTCCAGCCCCACAGTTCCGGGCCGTAGCCGCGGGTTTCGACGCGCTGGCGGTAGATGTCGGAGACGACACCCGCGTCGCCGGCCAGCAGGGCCTTGGTGCCGCACATCTCGGCGCAGGCCGGCAGCTTGCCTTCGGCGATGCGGTTGCGGCCGTATTTCTTGAACTCGGCTTCCGAGGTGTCCGGTTCCGGTCCGCCGGCGCAGAAGGTGCACTTGTCCATCTTGCCGCGGTGGTTGAACAGGCCGGTTTCCGGGAACTGCGGCGCGCCGAACGGGCAGGCGTAGTAGCAGTAGCCGCAGCCGATGCACTGGTCCTTGGAGTGCAGCACGATGCCGTCCTCGGTGTGGTAGATGCAGTTGGTCGGACACACCGCCAGGCAGGGCGCGTCGGTGCAGTGCATGCAGGCTACCGAGATCGAGCGTTCGCCGGGGATGCCGTCGTTGATGGTCACAACGCGGCGCCGGTTCACGCCCCACGGCGTTTCGTTCTCGTTCTTGCAGGCCGTCACGCAGCCGTTGCAGTCGATGCAGCGCTCCGTGTCGCAGATAAATTTCATTCGTGCCGACATAAGTCCCCCAAACCTTGGACCCCCGCCTGCGCAGGGGCGACGTAATTTTTTTAAGCGCGCACCAGGCGGCACAGCGATACTTTGGTTTCCTGCATCATGGTCACGGCGTCGTAGCCATAGGTCCAGCCGGTGTTGACGGCCTCGCCGCGCACGGTCGGGGCGCCGCCTTCCGGATAATGTTTTTCGAGGTCCTCGCCCATCCACCAGCCACCGAAGTGGAACGGCATCCACACGAGACCGACCGGCACTCGCTCGGTGACCATGGCCATCAGCTTGAGCCGCGCACCGGTCGGCGTTTCGACCCACATGAAGTCGCCCAGCTTGACGCCGATCTGCGCCGCATCGTTGGGATTCACCTCGCAGAACATGTTCTGCTGCAGCTCGGCCAGCCAGGGGTTGGAACGGGTCTCGTCGCCGCCGCCCTCGTACTCGACCAGGCGGCCGGAGGTCATGATCAGCGGATAGTCCTTCGAGAAGTCGACCTGCTGCACCGATTTGTACAGCGTCGGCAGGCGCCAGAAGGCGGCCTTGTCGTCGTAGGTCGGGTATTTGGCGACCAGGTCGCGCCGCGGCGAGACCAGCGGCTCGCGGTGGGTCGGGATCGGGTCCGGGAAGTTCCAGACGTTGGCGCGCGCCCGCGCATTGCCCCAGGGCGCGCAGCCGTGGGCGATGACCACGCGGATGATGCCGCCCGAGAGGTCGGTCTTCCAGTTCTTGCCCTCGGCCGCAGCCTGCTCTTCCGGCGTCAGGTCGCCCCACCAGCCCAGCTTTTTCAGGAACACGTGGTCGAACTCGGGGTAGCCGACGTCCAGTTCGCTGTCCTTGTTGGTCGAGCCGTCCGCCGCCAGCAGGCTCTCGCCGTTGTGCTCGACGCCCCAGTTGGCGCGGAACGGCAGGCCGCCCTCGGCCACCGACTTGCTCAGGTCGTACAGGATGGGCGTGCCCGGGTGCTTCATTTCCGGCGTGCCCCAGCACGGCCATGGCAGACCATAGTAGTCGCCCTTGCACGGGCCGTCGTCGGCGCGCATCGTGGTCGGGTTGAAGGTGTGCTTGTTCTGCATGTGCAGCTTGAGGCGTTCCGGCGAGCAGCCGGTGTAGCCGATGGTCCAGCAGGAGCGGTTGATCTCGCGGAGGATGTCCTCGATCACCGGCTCGTTGTTGACCACCTTGATGTTCTTGACCAGCTGCTCGCCAAAGCCCAGCTTCCTGGCGAACAGATACATGATCTCATGGTCGGTCTTGCACTCGAACAGCGGCTGGATCACGCGCTCGCGCCACTGGATCGAGCGGTTCGAGGCCGTGACCGAGCCCTGGCATTCGAACTGCGAGGCCGCGGGCAGCAGGTAGACGCCGTTCTCGCGCCCGTGCATCGAGGCCGTCATGCTCGGATACGGGTCGATCACGACCAGCATGTCGAGCTTCTGCATCGCCTTCTTCATGTCCGGCAGGCGGGTCTGGCTGTTCGGCGCGTGGCCCCAGTAGAACACGGCGCGCAGGTTGCTCGGCTGGTCGACGTACTGGTTATCCTCCAGCACCGCGTCGTACCAGCGCGAGACCGTGATGCCCGGCTTTTCCATCAGCTCCTTGGAGCCGAAGCGCGACTTGATCCAGTCGTAATCGACGCCCCAGACGTTGGCGAAGTGCTTCCAGGCGCCTTCGGCGATGCCGTAATAGCCCGGCAGCGAATCGCCGTTCGGGCCGACGTCGGTCGCGCCCTGCACGTTGTCGTGGCCGCGGTAGATGTTGGCGCCGCCGCCCATCTTGCCGATGTTGCCCAGCGCCAGCTGCAGGATCGACAGCGCACGCACGTTGGCGGTGCCGACGTGGTGCTGGGTGATGCCCATGCACCAGACCACCGACGAAGGCCGGTTCTTGGCCAGCATCTCGGCCGCCATGCGCACGCTCGCTTCCGGCACGCCGGTCACGTCGGTGACTTTATCCGGCGTCCATTTCGCCACTTCCTTGCGCACATCGTCCATGCCGTAGGTGCGGGCGGCGATGTATTCCTTGTCTTCCCAGCCGTTCTCGAAGATGTGCCAGAGGATGCCCCACACCAGCGGGATGTCGGTACCCGGGCGCACGCGCACGTAGTGGTGGGCGAAGCGCGCCGTGCGCGTGAAGCGCGGGTCGACGACGATCATCTTCGCGCCCAGTTCCTTGGCGTGCAGGAAGTGCAGCATCGAGATCGGGTGGGCTTCGGCCGGGTTCGAACCGATGAACATCACGGCCTTGCTGTAGTGCAGGTCGTTGAAGGAGTTCGTCATCGCGCCGTAGCCGAAGGTCTGGGCCACGCCCGCGACCGTGGTCGAGTGGCAGATGCGCGCCTGGTGGTCGCAGTTGTTCGAACCCCAGAACGAGACGAACTTGCGCAGCAGGTAGGCCTGCTCGTTGTTGTGCTTGGAGCTGCCGATGACCATCAGCGCATCCGGGCCGGATTTCTGGCGCAGCTCGATCAGCTTGTCGCCGATTTCGTTGATGGCCTGGTCCCAGGAGATGCGCTCGTACTTGCCGTTGACCAGCTTCATCGGATAGCGCAGGCGGTGCTCGCCGAAGCCGTGCTCGCGCACCGACGCGCCTTTCGCGCAGTGCGCGCCCATGTTGATCGGCGAATCGAAGGCCGCTTCCTGGCGCACCCAGACCCCGTTGCTGACCACCGCCTCCACCGAGCAGCCGACCGAGCAGTGGCTGCAGACGGTGTGCTTGATCTCGGTTTTCGGCGCTTCCCCGGCGGCGGCCGGATCGGCGGCTGCGGCGGGCTCGATGACGTTCAGCGGCAGGTGGCGCGCAACCGCGGCCGCACCGGCCGTTACGCCGGCGCCGACCAGGAATTTGCGTCGTTTCAGCCCGCTGTCGCGCGAAGTCTTCACCAGGGTCATGGCTGCTCTTCCTTTGAATTACCAGTATGCGGCCGTCTGGTAGTAACGGCGGATGTGTTCGGTCTCGTGGTAGCCCTTGGGCTTGG
>Ga0308166_1000241_pt1 | contig 94675 bp, 91 predicted proteins | sample PhyCR2_2_FD_202137 | JGI IMG/M metagenome (GOLD analysis project Ga0308166, IMG submission 202137) | Phyllosphere microbial communities from UC Gill Tract Community Farm, Albany, California, United States - DLSLCC.R2 | ecosystem: Host-associated > Plants > Phyllosphere > Unclassified | place...
GACTCTTCGAAGAGTGCTGCGAAGCTTTCCATACCGGTATCTTGATTTGCTGCAGTAGCCATGAGTTTTTGAAAGGTTAGCCAGCAGAACGGCGATATGCCTTCTGAACTGGGTCAGGTTGAAACACGCCCGGGAACGAACCCGGACACCACTAGCTGTGCGCGTACCAGCCGAGTACTTTCGCGACCGCTTCATCAACGGTCATGTTCGAGGTATCGAGGAGATGCGCACCCTCTGCCGGAACCAGCGGCGCCACGGCGCGCTGGGTATCGCGCGCATCGCGGGACTGCAAATCTTCCAGCAGATCGTCCATATTAGCAGAAAATCCTTTGTCAATCAATTGCTTATACCGGCGTTGCGCACGCGCCTCAACGCTTGCCGTCAGGAACACTTTGCATTTCGCGCCAGGAAAGATCACCGTGCCCATGTCGCGGCCATCGGCCACCAGGCCGGGCGTCTCGCGGAAGCCCAGCTGCAGGGCAAACAAGGCCTGGCGCACGCTCGGCAGCGCCGCGATCTTCGAGGCCATGTTGCCGACTTCCTCGGCGCGGATGGCATGGCTGACATCTTCCGTACCCAGGTAGATGTGGCCGCCGTTGAAGCGCGCCGGCAGGTGCTCGGCCACCTTGGCGACGGCGTGCTCGTCCTTCAAATCGGTGCCGCGGCGGATCGCCGACAGTGCGGTCAGGCGGTACAGCGCGCCCGAATCGAGCAGGTGGAAGCCGAGGTGGTCGGCAACACGGTGGGCCACCGTGCCCTTGCCGGACGCGGTCGGGCCGTCGATGGTGATGACGGGGATATTGGAATTAGGCATTTATTTTGTGATGCGTATATCGTGCAAAGGCACGGCATGCCCACCCCACCGAACAGGTAGGGTGGGGTTTTGAGCCCGGTGGGCTCAAAACGAACGTGCCGCACGTAACTGATCCGAAGCCGTCAGAATAGATCGGTTTTAGCGATCCCGGCAAACGTTTCGAAATAATCCGGGAAAGTCTTGGCCACGCACTTCGGATCGTTGATGCGCATGGCGTTGCCGCGGCGCGCCTTGCCGTCCAGCGAGGCCAGCGAGAAGCACATCGCCATCCGGTGGTCGTCGTAGGTGTCGATGGTGGCCGGCTGCAGCTCGTCGGGCGGGGTCACGCGCAGATAGTCCTCGCCCTCCTCCACGATGGCGCCGACCTTGCGCAGCTCGGTCGCCATCGCCGCCAGGCGGTCGGTTTCCTTCACGCGCCAGCTGGCGATGTTGCGCAGCGTGCTGGTGCCGTCGGCGTACAGCGCGGCCACGGCGATGGTCATCGCGGCATCCGGGATGTGGTTGAAGTCGGCATCGATGGCCTTCAGCACGCCGTTGGAACGGGCTTCGATCCAGGTATCGCCCTTCACGATCGTCACGCCCATCTGCTCGAGCGCATCGGCAAAGCGCACGTCGCCCTGGATACTGTCGCGGCCCACGCCCTCGACCCGCACTGGTCCGCCGGCAATCGCGCCGGCCGCCAGGAAGTAGGAAGCCGAGGAGGCGTCGCCCTCCACGTGGATGGTACCGGGCGCTTGGTACCGCTGGCCCGGCTGGACGGTAAAGGCAGCCCAGCCGTCCTGCTCGACCGTCACGCCGAAGCGGCGCATCAGGTTCAGCGTGATCTCGATATACGGCTTCGAGATCAGTTCCCCTTCCACCTCGATCGTGACCGGATGGTCTTTCGCCATCAGGGGCGCCGACATCAGCAGCGCGGTGAGGAACTGGCTCGACACATTGCCGCGCACCGACATGCGCGAGGCGTGGATGTGGCCGCGGCGGATGCGCAGCGGCGGATAACCTTCATTGCCGGTGTACTCGATCTGGGCGCCGACCGCGTTCAGGGCGTCGACCAGGTCGCCGATCGGGCGCTCGTGCATGCGCTGCACGCCGTGCAGCGTGTAGTCGCCGCCGATCACGGCCAGCGCCGCCGTCAGCGGACGGATCGCGGTGCCGGCATTGCCCATGAAGAGATCGGCTTCGTGATTCGGCAGGACGCCCGCGGCGCCGTGCACGACGTGGGTGCGCTCGTCGATCTGCTCCCACTGGATGCCGAGCTTCTGCAGCGCGCCCAGCATGACCAGGGTGTCGTCCGAGGCCAGCAGGTCGTGGATGGTGGTCGTGCCCTCGCTGAGCGCCGCCAGCAGCAGCGTGCGGTTGGAGATGCTCTTCGAACCCGGCAGGCGCACGGTCCCCTCCACGTGCATCACGGGTTCGAGGTCGAGGTGTTCTGGATAGTGTTTTGCTTGACTCATTCTGTTCCTGATTCCTGGGCAGGCGGTTTTTCGGCGGCCTCGATCGCTTCGATCCAGGCGCGCCGCGCACGCTGGGCATTGCCGTAGACGGCCTCGAGAGCCGAGCCGTCGGCGGCGGCCAGGCGCGCGCGCAAGCCGTTTAATTGTGCCAGATAGGCATCCAGTTCGCCGAGCAGCGCATCGCGGTTGGCCAGACTGATGTCGCGCCACATTTCGGGCGAAGAGCCGGCGATGCGTGTGAAGTCGCGGAAACCGCTGGCCGCGTACTGGAAAAGTAAATCAGCATGCGGCTTGTTGGCGATGTCGTCGACCAGCGCGTAGGCCAGCAGGTGCGGCAGATGGCTGACGGCGGCGAATACCCTGTCGTGCTCGCCCGGCGATAGCGTATGGATGATGGCGCCGCACAGGCGCCAGGCTTCGGCGACGCGCTCGACGCTCGCTTGCGGATTTTCCGGCAGCGGCGTCAGCACGGCCTTCTTGCCGCGGTAGAGGTCGGGGATGGCCGCGTCCGGACCGTTCGATTCGCGTCCGGCGATCGGATGGCCGGGCACGAATTGTCCAATGCGCTCCCCCATCACCGCACGCGCATTCGCGACCACGTCCGACTTGGTGCTGCCGGCATCGGTGACGATGGTGTGGGGCTCCAGCCAGGGCAGCAGGCCGCGCAGGATGGCCGGGGTCTGCGCGACCGGCGCCGCGATCAGCACCAGGTCGGCGCCGCGCAGCGCCTGCTCCGGCGTGGTGGTGGCCTGGTCGACGATGCCCAGCTGAAGCGCACGCGCCAGCGCCTCGCCCGAGCGCTCCAGCCCGACGACGGTACCGACTGCGCCGGCCGCTTTCAGACCCAGCGCAAACGATCCGCCGATCAGGCCGACGCCGACGATGACGAGCTTGTCGAACGCGACCCGGCCCGCCATCAGCCGAGCGCCTGCTTCAGCGCTTCCCGCAGTGCCGCGATAAGGCGTGCATTCTCTTCCGGCAACCCGATCGAGATGCGCAGCCACTGCGGCAAGCCGTAGGCGCCGACCGGGCGCACGATCACGCCCTGCTTCAGCAAGGCGATGTTCACGCGCGCGCCGGCGCCATCGTCGTTACCGACCTTGACCAGCACGAAGTTGCCGTGCGAAGGCACGTACTCGAGCCCGAGTTCGTCGAAGGCGGCGGTCAGCTGCCGGTAGCCGGCGCGGTTGTTCTCGAAGCCCTTCTGCAGGAAGTCCTTGTCGTTCAGCGCGGCGATGGCGGCAGCCTGGGCCAGCGAGTTGACGTTGAAAGGCTGGCGGATGCGGTTCATCAGGTCCGTCACCGCCGGCTGGGCGATCGCGAAACCGACGCGCAGGCCGGCCAGGCCGTAGGCTTTCGAGAAGGTGCGCGACACGACCAGGTTCGGGAACTTGCGCACCCACTGGGTCGACTCGAACTGGTCCTTCTGCTCCAGGTATTCGTTGTAGGCCTCGTCCAGCACCACCACGACGTTGGCCGGCACCTTGGCCAGGAAGGCTTCGATCTCGGGCGCCGAAATGAAGGTGCCGGTCGGGTTGTTCGGATTGGCGATGAAGAGCAGGCGGGTATCGGCATCGATCGCGGCCGCCATCGCATCGAGGTCATGGCCATAATCGACAGCCGGCACGACAATGCCGCGTGCGCCGACGCCCTGCGCGGCCAGCGCGTACACGGCGAACGAGTACTGCGAATACACCACGGCCTGCCCCTTCTGCACGAAGGCGTGGGCGGCGATCTCGAGGATGTCGTTGGAGCCGTTGCCGAGGGTGATCCAGTCGGCCGGCACGTCGTAGCGCTTGGCCAGCGCAGCCTTCAGCTCGAAGCCGTTGGCATCCGGGTAGCGGCCCAGTTCCGCGGCGGCCTGCGCCATGGCCTGCTTTGCCGATTCCGGCACGCCGAAGGGGTTCTCGTTGGATGCCAGCTTGACGATATTGGCTTCATCCAGGCCGAACTCGCGAGCGACTTCGGAGATGGGTTTGCCGGCCTGGTAAGGGGCGATGGCGCGGACGTATTCTGGACCGAATTGCGACATGGGAACTCTCAATGACTAATGGATGAATGGATTACAAACCAACCGGATAGGACCCGAGGACCTTGAAGAAGGCGGCGTTGGTCTTCAGCTCGTCGAGGGCGCGCGCAACGGGCGCATCCTGCAGGTGGCCTTCGACGTCGACGTAGAAATAGTATTCCCAGGTGCCGATGCGCGCCGGACGCGATTCGAAGCGCGTCATCGACACGCCGTGCCCGGCCAGCGGCGCCAGCAGATTGTAGACGGCGCCGGCCTTGTTCGGCACCGCCAGCACCAGCGAAGTGCGGTCCTGGCCGGACGGGCCGGCGGCCTGGCGGCCGATCACGGCGAAGCGCGTGCGGTTGTGCGGATCGTCCTGGATGTGGGCCTGCACCACGCCCAGCTTGTACTGCTCGCCCGCCATCTCGCTGGCGATCGCAGCCACCGTCGGGTCCTGGCTGGCCAGCACGGCCGCCTCGGCATTCGAGGCGACGGCGCGGCGCTCGACGTTCGGGTGGTGCAGGTTGAGCCAGGCCTGGCACTGGGCCAGCGCCTGCGAATGCGCGCACACGACCTTGACGCCGTCCATGCTGCCGGTGCTGCTCATCAGGCTGTGGTGGACCGGGATCGAGACTTCGCCGCTGATGGTGGCGGTGGTCGCGAGCATCAGGTCGAGGGTGCGGTTGATCGCACCTTCCGACGAGTTCTCGACCGGGACCACGCCATAGTCGGCGGTGCCGGCCTCGGTCGCGCGGAACACCTCGTCGATCGAGACGCAGGGCAGGCCTTCGACGGCGCTGCCGAAATGCTGGAACACGGCCTGCTCACTGAAGGTGCCGGTCGGGCCGAGGAAGGCGACCGTGACGCGCTTTTCCAGCGCGCGGCAGGACGACATGATCTCGCGGAAGATGGTCTGCACGTCCTGGTCCCGCAGCGGGCCTGGGTTGTTGTCGGCGACCTTGCGCAGGACCTGGGCTTCGCGCTCGGGACGGAACACGGGTGCATTGGTCTCGGCCTTCACGTGGCCGACTTCCTGCGCGACCTTGCCGCGGCGGCTGAGGAGTTGGAGGATTTGCGCGTCGATCGCATCGATCTGTTCGCGCAGGGGTTGGAGTTTGTCTGTCATTGTCTGCTCATGAATGGGGAGTTCGCGCACCCATGCGGGCGCGCAGCGGGCCTCAGCGGCCGGCGAACTCGTTCAAATAATCGACCAGGGCTTGCACGCCCTCGATCGGCATCGCGTTGTAGATCGATGCCCGCATACCGCCGACGGACTTGTGGCCCTTCAGTTGCAGCAGCCCGCGCGCCTTGGCGCCCGAGAGAAACTTATCGTTCAGGGATTCGTCGCGCAGGTAGAACGGTATGTTCATGCGCGAACGTGCTTCAGGCGCCACGCGATTCCGGTAGAAATCGTCGGCGTCCAGCGCGGCGTACAGCAGGCGCGCTTTCTCGATATTGCGTTGTTCCATCGCGGCCACGCCGCCCAGCCGCTTCAGGTGCGCGAACACCAGGCCGGCGATGTAGATCGCGTAGGTCGGCGGCGTGTTCAGCATGGAGTCGGCTTCCGCCACCGCGCGCCAGTTGAAGACGCCGGGGCAGATCGGCAGCGCGCAATCCAGCAGGTCCTCGCGCACGATGAGCAGCGTCAGGCCGGCCGGGCCGATGTTCTTCTGGGCGCCGGCGAAGATCACGCCGTACTTCGAGACGTCGATCACGCGCGACAGGATGTGCGAGGACATGTCGGCCACCAAAGGCGTATCACCCTGCACGGTCGGCACGAAGTTGAACTCGACGCCGTCAATGGTCTCGTTGGTGCAGACGTGCAGGTAGGCCGCGTCCTCGCTGAGCTTCCACGTTTCCTGCGGCGGCACAGTCGTGAAACCGCCTGCTTCGCCGGAAGCGGCCACGTTCACCTTCGCGTAGCGCGCGGCTTCCTTGATCGACTTGCTGGACCAGGAACCAGTCTGCACGAAGTCGATGGTGGCCGGCTGAGATTTGCGCCCGGCCAGGTTCAGCGGAATCAGCGAATTCTGGCCCAGTCCCCCGCCCTGCATGAACAGAATCTTGTAATTGGCGGGGACGTTCAGGAGTTCGCGCAGGTCGGCTTCGGCCTGCTGGTAGATCGAGATGAATTCGGGGCCGCGATGGCTCATCTCCATCACGGACATGCCGCTGCCGTGCCAGTCGAGCATCTCGCTCGCTGCCTGCTGCAGGACTTCTTTCGGGAGGACGGCGGGGCCGGCGGAAAAATTGAATACCTGGGTCATCGTGCCTGGGGCCTCACTTGCCGGCGGCTTGCTGGCTCGCCGCCATCGCCTTCTGAATCCGCGGCATCATCACGCGCTGGCTGATCTGCAGGCTGCGGTTCATCAGTTCGGGCATCTTGGCCTGCATTTTCTGGCCCAGCGGCGACGTGTAGAACGCGGTCAGCTGGCGGATCTCGTCCAGCGTATAGGTCTCGGCGTACAGCGGCACCATCTCGGCGATCATGTCGTCGACCAGGGTCGGATCGGAGAACAGCGCGTGCGCCTGCGCAGCGGCGGTCTGGGCCGACTGGTCGACCTTCTTCAGTTCTTCGGCCTTCTGCTGCGCAGTCAGATTGGGGTTGCCGTTGATCGCCGCCGTCATCATGGCGCGCGCCTGACTCGGCATCTGCTGCTCCATGCTGGCCATCATGTTGGTCATCATCTCGCGCACCTTCAGGGCTGCCAGCATGTCCTTGGTCGCGGCGACCACGGCCGGGTCGGCAGAAGCCACCGGCGCCGCAGCCTGGCTGAAGACCGGAGCGCAGCATAGAACGATGGTGGAAGCGAAGACGGCGAGCGATTTCTTCATGATGATCCCTTATGTGGACGGCCCTGGAACGGGCTTCTCACCTGATTTTCGCACGAAACTTGCAAAAAATCCTCAGGCAGGCCGATTTTTCGCCGCAATGCAGCAAAGGGCCAAAAGAAAATCGGCCCTTGCATAAGGAATACTTTAGTACTGGCCTGGAGCTATTTCGCCCCCAACTCTCGCGCCACTTTCTCAGTAAACCGATTCACGCGAGGCAGGAGAACCATGTTGGTCACGTTTGCCAAGTCAGCCGTCAGTGGCGGATTTAAAGCTGCCAACTTCTGCCCTATCGGCGTGTGGTAAAACATGGAAAGCTGGTGCAGCTCATCAACGCTGAACTTGCGCGCGTAGATCGAGACCAGTCCGGCCATGATGTCATCGATGACTTCGGCATCGGCGTAGGTCAGCTGCGCTTCCTTTTCCAAGCGCGTCAGGCTTGCTTCGAACTTCTTCAGCGCTTCCTGCTTCTCTTTCGCATTCAATCGCGCATCGTTTTGAATACCTTGCCGCATCGGATGGCGAGTTTGCTCGACCCACGCCTGCGCCGCCATTTGCATTGCCGTAGTCAATGCCTCCCTGAACCGCATCGTTTGCAGAAGCTCGTCGGCGGCGTCGAAGCTTGCCTGGCTGATCCTGGGCGCAGCGGCGTCCGTTATTGCGCCGTCCTGCGCAAATGACGAGACGCAGGCAAGGCACAGTGCGGCGGCAATCAGGTACTTCATTTGCCGGCGACCGCCTGCGCGCCCTCGACCGCAACCTTCGGCAGACGGGCCATGACGAACCACTGTGCGATCTCGGCGCTCTGCCTCATCAGCGCGGGCGCATTGGCCTGCATTTTCTGGCCGAGCGGCGAGGCATAGAAAGCGGTCATCTGGCGAATTTCGTCCAGCGTATATTTGTCGGCATACACCTCCGCCAGCGCCGCAATCATGTCCTCGAGCAGGGCCGGATCGGCGAGCTGGGCATGCGTCTCCGCGTCGGCCGCAGCGACCTTCGCGTTGGCCTGCCTGAGTTCTTCTGCCTGCTGTGCCGGCGTCCCTGTTTTGGCGACGATGGCCCTGGCGGCCTCCATCGTGCGATCGCGGTGCATCTGCTGCGCCATCTGCGCCAGCACGGCCCTCATCATTTCCCGCGCTTTCATCGTCGTCAGCATCTCCTTGGTTGCCGCGGCGACGGCGGGGTCGCTGGATGCCGGGGGCGCGGCATGGATGAAGCCAGGTGCACAGCACAGGACGATGGCGGAAGCGAGGGCGGCGAGCGGTTTTTTCACGAGTATCCTTCGATTGAATCAGGGTGTTGGAGAACGTACATTCTCGCACCAGACACCCACGAAAATTCTATCCAAAAATAAAACGGCCCCTGCATTTCTGCAGGGGCCGTTCGAATGGAAGCAGCTGCGGATTATTCCGGCGCCGGCTCCAGTTCCACTTCATCGACGTCGCTCTCGACCACGCGCTGCAGGCCGGACAGCTTGGTGCCGTCTTCCACCGCGATCAGGGTCACGCCCTGGGTCGCGCGGCCCATCTCGCGGATCTCGGACACGCGGGTGCGGATCAGCACGCCGCCGGTCGTGATCAGCATGATCTCGTCGGTTTCGTCGACCAGGGTCGCGGCCACCACCTTGCCGTTACGCTCGGTGGTCTGGATCGCGATCATGCCCTTGGTGCCGCGGCCGTGGCGGGTGTACTCCGTGATCGGGGTACGCTTGCCGAAGCCGTTCTCGGTGGCGGTGAGCACGGACTGCTGCTCGTTCTCGGCCACCAGCAGCGCGATCACGTTCTGGCCCTCTTCCAGGTTCATGCCGCGCACGCCGCGCGCGGTACGGCCCATCGGGCGCACGTCGTTCTCGTCGAAGCGCACGGCCTTGCCGGCGTCCGAGAACAGCATGACGTCGTGCTTGCCGTCGGTGAGCGCAGCGCCGATCAGGAAGTCGCCGTCGTCCAGGTCGACCGCGATGATGCCGGCCTTGCGCGGGTTGCTGAAGTCCTTCAGCGGGGTCTTCTTGACGGTGCCCAGGCTGGTGGACATGAACACGTAGTGGTCTTCCGGGAAGCTCGAGTTCTCGCCCGACAGCGGCAGGATCACCGTGATCTTCTCGCCGTCCTGCAGCGGGAACATGTTGACGATCGGCTTGCCGCGCGAGTTGCGCGAGCCCTGCGGCACTTCCCACACCTTCAGCCAGTACATCCGGCCGCGGTTGCTGAAGCACAGCATGTAGTCGTGGGTGTTGGCGATGAACAGCTGGTCGATCCAGTCCTCGTCCTTGGTCGCCATCGCCTGCTTGCCGCGGCCGCCGCGCTTCTGGGCGCGGTATTCCGAGATCGGCTGCGACTTCATGTAGCCGGTGTGCGACAGGGTCACCACCATGTCCTGCGGGGTGATCAGGTCTTCGGTTTCGAGGTCGCTGGCGTTGTGCTCGATGGCCGAGCGCCGCGTATCCTTGCCGTTCTCGGTGTAGTCGGCCTTGATCTGGCCCATCTCGTCGACGATGATCGCCGTGACGCGCTCCGGCTTGGCCAGGATGTCGAGCAGGTCGGCGATCTGCGCCATCACGTCCTTGTACTCGTTGACGATCTTGTCCTGCTCCAGGCCGGTCAGGCGCTGCAGGCGCATCTGCAGGATTTCCTGGGTCTGCTCGTCGGACAGGCGGTACATGCCGTCGGCCTGCATGCCGTAGTGCTTCGGCAGGTGCTCCGGACGGAAGGCTTCGATGCCGCCGGCGGCGCCGGTCTCGGTACGGCTCAGCATCTCGCGCACCAGCGACGAATCCCAGGTGCGCTGCATCAGCTCGACCTTCGCGACCGGCGGGGTCGGCGCGGCCTTGATGATGGCGATGAACTCGTCGATGTTCGCCAGCGCGACCGCCAGGCCTTCCAGCATGTGGCCGCGCTCGCGCGCCTTGCGCAGCTCGAACACGGTGCGGCGGGTAACCACTTCGCGGCGGTGCGACAGGAAGCTCTCGAGCATCTGCTTCAGGTTCAGCAGCTTCGGCTGGCCGTTGACCAGCGCGACCATGTTCATGCCGAAGGTGTCCTGCAGCTGGGTCTGCTTGTACAGGTTGTTCAGCACCACTTCCGGCACTTCGCCGCGCTTCAGCTCGATCACCACGCGCATGCCCGACTTGTCGGACTCGTCGCGGATGTCGGAGATGCCTTCCAACTTCTTGTCGCGCACGTTCTCGGCGATACGCTCGAGCAGCGATTTTTTATTCACCTGGTACGGCAGCTCGTCGACGATGATGGCCACGCGGCCGCCGTCCTTGCCGTACTCCTCGAAGTGGGTCTTGGCGCGCATCACCACGCGGCCGCGGCCGGTGCGGTAGCCGTCGCGCACACCGGACACGCCGTAGATGATGCCGGCGGTCGGGAAGTCCGGCGCCGGGATCAGCTCGATCAGTTCGTCGATCGTGCAGTCGGGGTTCTTCAGCACGTGCAGCGCGCCGTTGATGACTTCGGACAGGTTGTGCGGCGGGATGTTGGTCGCCATGCCGACCGCGATGCCCGACGAGCCGTTGACCAGCAGGTTCGGGATGCGGGTCGGCAGGACGGTCGGCTCTTTTTCCTTGCCGTCGTAGTTCGGCTGGAAGTCGACGGTGTCCTTGTCGATGTCGGCCAGCAGCTCCTGGGAGATCTTGTCCAGGCGGCACTCGGTGTAACGCATCGCCGCGGCACTGTCGCCGTCGATGGAACCGAAGTTGCCCTGCCCGTCCACCAGCGTGTAGCGCAGCGAGAAATCCTGCGCCATGCGCACCAGCGTGTCGTAGATCGAGGCGTCGCCGTGCGGGTGGAATTTACCCATGGTCTCGCCGACCACACGCGCGCACTTCAGGTATGGACGGTTCCATACGTTGTTCATCTCGTGCATCGCGAACAGCACGCGGCGGTGCACCGGCTTGAGACCGTCGCGCGCATCCGGCAGAGCACGGCCCACGATCACGCTCATGGCGTAATCGAGGTAGCTCTTGCGCATCTCTTCTTCCAAGGAAATTGGAATTGTTTCTTTTGCGAATTGATCCATTGGCGGGTCGGCTTTTTTCAGCAGTAAATTTGAATTCCTAAGCTCATGATTTTACCACGCGCGCCATATATCAGCACCCGATTTTGAAAGCAAGGTCAGCACGGCAAGAGTGCACACAATTGCTATTCTTGACACATGCCTGTCATAAACTTTCGTCAAGCTTGCGAACTGTTCACGACACGTTGTTGCGCAGAAACAACGCGACAAATCCCATGCACCGCAAATGAGTCGCCTGCGGTCGTGCGGCTGTAGCGAATGTGGCAAAATGGCCGAGAAGTTAATTGCATGTTTCACAATTTGCATGTTTCACAATGCGAAACAGACACGTGTATGCGGATGTTATTATTCTGCCTACGTGCCCGCTTAAGATTTACCGAAAGGAAGAAAAAATATGAAAAAATTGGCAATCCTCATGCTCGCAGCGATGGCTGGCAGCGCTTTCGCGCAGAGCGCACCGCCGTATGCGCCGCTGACGACCGACATCCAGGCGCCGACGCCGTACAGCGCTTACGTGCAGGATGCCCGCGGCGTCATCGCGCGCAATCCTTTCGGCCTGTGCTGGCGTACCGGCTACTGGACCCCGGCCGATGCGGTCCCGGGCTGCGACGCGCCGCTGTGCGTCCCGCCTGAGAAACTCGAAAACGGCAAGTGCGTCGCGCCGCCGCCGCCGCCGGTCGTCGAAGCACCGGCTCCTGCCCCGGCGCCTGCCCCGGCACCGGCTCCGGTCCCGACCTCGGAAAAAGTGAGCTACTCGGCTGACGCCTTCTTCGACTTCGACAAGGCCGTGCTGAAGCCGGCAGGCAAGGCATCGCTGGACGACCTGGTCTCGAAGCTGAAAGACATCAACCTGGAAGTCATCATCGCCGTCGGCCACACCGACTCGGTCGGTACCGATGCGTACAACCAGAAGCTGTCGGTCCGCCGCGCTGAAGCCGTCAAGTCCTACCTGCAGAGCAAGGGCGTGGAATCGAACCGCATCTACACCGAAGGCAAGGGCGAGAAGCAGCCTGTAGCCGACAACAAGACTGCCGCCGGCCGTGCGAAGAACCGCCGCGTGGAAATCGAAGTGGTCGGTACCCGCAGCACCCAGCAGCAGTAATCTGCAGCTGAGTGGCTCAGCCAATGAACCCCGCTTCGGCGGGGTTTTTTTTCGCCACGCCAACCGTGGCGCAGCGGCATTTCCGTTATTATTCCGACCTATGACGACACAAGCACCGACGACGGCCAACGCCGACCCCTTGGAAATCCAGAAGTTCAGCGAACTGGCCCACCGCTGGTGGGACCCGACGTCCGAGTTCCGCCCGCTGCACGAGATCAATCCGCTGCGCCTTGAGTGGATCAACGCGCGTATCCCGCTCGCCGGCAAGAACGTGATCGACATCGGTTGCGGCGGCGGCGTGCTGTCGGAATCGATGGCGCGCAAGGGCGCGAAGGTGACCGGCATCGACCTGTCCAAGAAGGCGCTGAAAGTGGCCGACCTGCACAGCCTGGAGACCGGCGTCGAGGTGCGCTACAAGCTGATCGCGGCGGAAGACATGGCCGCCGAGGAGCCGGGCCAGTTCGACGTCGTCACCTGCATGGAAATGCTCGAGCACGTCCCGGATCCGGCCGCCATCGTGCGCGCTGCCGCCGCGCTCGTGAAACCGGGCGGCCACGTGTTCTTCTCGACCCTGAACCGCAATCCGAAGTCCTACCTGTTCGCGGTGATCGGCGCCGAGTACGTGCTGCGCATGCTGCCGCGCGGCACCCACGACTACGCCAAGTTCATCACCCCGGCCGAGCTGTCCGGCTTCATCCGCGCTGCCGGCCTGCAGCTCGACGGCATGAAGGGCCTGAGCTACAACCCGCTCACCAAGATCTATTCGCTGAACCAGGATACCGACGTCAACTACATGGTCGCCTGCACCAAGCCCCTGTAATCCGCACCGATATCCGCACCTACGAAGCCGCATGACTTTTCCTTCCCGCCTGCCCGCGCCGCGCGCCGTCCTGTTCGACCTCGACGGCACGCTGGCCGATACCGCGCCCGACCTCGCCGCCGCCGTCAACTGGCTGCGCACCGAGCGCGGCCTCGAACCGACGCCCTACGCGGTGCTGCGCCCCACGGCCTCGGCCGGCGCACGCGGCATGATCGGCGCCGCCTTCGGCCTGCAACCGGGCGACGAAGGCTATGAAGAACTGCGCCTGCAATGGTTCGACCGCTACCAGTCGGCCATGGCGGTCGAGACCACGTTGTTCGATGGCGTGTCGGAACTGCTCAAGGGCATCGAGGACGCCGGCATGGCCTGGGGCGTGGTCACCAACAAGCCGATGCGCTTCACGGATCCGCTGATCCCGCAAATCGGCCTGGCGCACGCCGGCTGCATCGTTTCCGGCGACACTACCGGCTTTGCCAAGCCCCACCCTGCCCCGCTGCTCGAAGGCGCACGCCTGCTGGGCCTGCCGCCGGAAACCTGCTGGTACGTCGGCGACGACCTGCGCGACGTCGAAGCCGGGCGCGCCGCCGGCATGGTTACTGTCGCCTGCGGCTGGGGCTATTGCGGCGAAATTCCGCCCGCCACCTGGGGCGCCGACTACCTGCTCGATACGCCCTTGCACCTGCTGCAAGTGTTGCGCGAAGTGATCAGCGCTGTGCGCGCTGCCTGAGTCTGCTTACATATCTTTACGATTGATACAGGGTACGGTCTATCTCTGAGACATTGGCGCCAGTAATCTACTCCCATCGAACAACGCAACACCTCAGGAGCAGAGACCATGGAAGCGATCAAGACCACCACCAACCGTATCCACCCGCTGATGGCAGCCGCCGCCGCATCGGTGATCATCGTCAGCCTGGTCGGCACCGCCGCCATCACCGGCGTGCTGCCGAGCTCGAACAGCGCACCGTCGCCGCAAGCTGCTGCCCTGATGACCTCGCAAAACGGCTATGCGCCTGGCTATGCCGGCGCACCGACGCAAGCTGGTTACGTCCAGCCGGTGCAGGGTCAGCCGGTCGGCTATGCCCAGCCGGTCCAGGCCCAGCAGATCGGCTATGCACAACCGGTGCAAGGCGCCTACCAGCAGCCGGCCGCAGCAATGTACGCACAGGCTGCCCCGGTCGCCGCTCCCGCCCCGGCCCCGGTGGTGATCAAGGAAACCGTGATCAAGGAAGTGCCGGTCAAGCAGGCTGCGCCGAAGCGCACCGTGGTGCACCATACCTATGCGCGTAACGACTACTACGCACCGGCACCGCGTCCGGCACCGCAGCCGAACTACATCGGCATCGGCACCGGCGCCGTGATCGGCGGCCTGATCGGTAACCAGGTCGGCGGCGGCAACGGCAAGAAGCTCGCCACCGTGGCCGGCATCATCGGCGGCGGCATGATCGGTAACCAGATGATCAACAATCCGAACCGTTAATCGGACGGTTCGAAAGAGCCGCATCACTGCACACCACCTCCATTTGCGATACAATGGAGGTTCTTCGTTGGGGGGCGACCTGGTTTCGACGTGGGTTGCAAAGCAGCGCAGGGCATACCGAGGACTGGTTACCTCGTAAATACATCCAGAAATCAATAACTGCAAACGATAACTCGTACGCACTCGCAGCTTAATCGCTGCTAGCTCTACACCACCTCGCCTCTCGGGTGGGCCGCAAGGCAAGTAGAGTCATTTAGAGAGGCTAGGACTCAACCGGGTTACTTGGTTGCTTCCGAAACTTTAGGTAACTCGCTAGTACAAAGGGTGCACATCCCCGTTGTCCTGGTTAAATTAAAAGATAGTGCTAAGTATGTAGAACTGTCTGTAGAGTGCTTGCGGACGTGGGTTCGATTCCCACCGCCTCCACCAGTATTCAAAAATAAAGCCCTGCCGGCGCAAGCCGGTGGGGCTTTGTTTTTGAATACTCGCATGAGCAGACGAGAATCGAATCCACGTCCGGCACGGACGTGGGGCGGAGCCGGGAATTCTCGCCGCACCGCGGTGAGCCGGCGCAGCGACCTTGCGCTGGCAAGCGCAAGGGCTCTCCGATTCGTCCATTCAAGCAGTCGCGCAGCGACTGTAACCCCTACCCCTCACTACACCGGCACCGATACGCCGCTAAATCCATTCCAGACAAAAGCCCGCCGACCCAAGTCAGGTGATGCCTTGTTATTGAACACTCATCCGTAAATACTGCACCGCAGCAATTTTCTGCTACCCGCAACGCATAATCAGAATATCGTTTCGTCCAAACGCAGAATCCAGCCCGCCGGCGTAACATACTGTATCTAAAACCCAACGGATGTAACTTAAAGCAACGTAATACTTCTGAAATAAATACTTACAGCTTTGCGTTAGCGCAATGTTGTGCAACAGTATTTGTACGCGTAGTGACTATCCAGCCGGCATGACGACCGGACAGCACGCGAGTTGCTTATAAATTTCCATCCCAGGAGTAGTTGTGAAGCAGAAAAGTATCTTGAATAAGAAAGCCATGGCCCTGGCCGTTACCCTGGCCATTCCAGCTCTGGTCGCTGCGCAGGAGGCTAACCAGCCTGAACCGAAGATGCAGCGTGTTGAAGTCACCGGCTCCAGCATCAAGCGCACCGACACCGAAGCAGCGAGCGCAGTCCAGATCCTGACCCGTGCCGACATCGAAAAAACCGGCCAGACGACGGCGCTGGGCATCCTGACCGCCACCTCCTCGATCAGCACCGACATCAGCTCGGCCTCCGCTAGCTCGGGCAGCTTTGCCACCGGCTCTTCCGGCGTCAGCATGCGCGGCCTGAGCAAGGTTGCAACCCTGATCCTGGTCAACGGCCGCCGCATCGCACCTTACGGCCTGGCCGACGGCGCTCAACAGAATTTCACCAACCTGGACGCCATCGCCAGCGACGCCATCGAGCGTATCGAAGTCTTGAAAGACGGCGCCTCGGCAATCTATGGTTCCGACGCGATTGCAGGCGTGGTCAACATCATCCTGCGCAGCAACTACCAGGGTTTCCAGGTCAAGGGCCAGTACAGTGAAGCACCGCACTTCAATGACGCGCGCAACCGCAACCTGTCAGCCATCTGGGGCTATGGCGATATCGAGAAGAACGGCTTTAACACCTACCTGACCGCTGAAGCCTACAAGACCGACGGCTACAGCCAGGCCGACCAGGCCGCGCTCTACCCGGCATGGCACCGCCTGACCCCGGGCCGCTCGACCTACGATGCAAAGAGCTCGTTCTCGCCGACCGGTAACTACTTCCTGAGCAGCACCAACATTGTCGCCGCACCGGGCTGCCCGGCCTCGGACATCGATCCGGTCGACAAACTGTGCAAGTGGGATGCAACCCCGTACAACGGCCTGCGGACGGACAATAAGCGCCACTCGGTCGCCAGCAGCACCCACTTCCGCATCGGCAAGGATATCAACGCCAACTTCGAGATCACGACTGCCGGCGAAACCAGCGAATACATCGTGGCCCCGTTCAGTGTCAGCAACGGCAGCGCCACCAGTTCGCAGAGCATCTGGTACAACGTGCTCGCCGGCAAGATGGTTGGCCCGTTCTCGTACCCGAAACTGCCGGTTGGCCATCCGATGAACCCATACAGCACGCCGGTCGAGTACCGTGCGCGGATGATGGATACCGGCAACGGCTTCAACTTCAACCGTACCGATTCTGACCAGCAGCGCGTAATGCTTGCCCTGGACGGCACCATCGGCAACTGGGACTGGAAGTCGGCACTGGGCTACTCGCACTCGAGCGCGACCAAGGCCACCCGCGCCGTCAGCGCCAAGGGTTACACCGACGCGATCGTCAACAAAACCTACCAGTTCGGCAAGCAGAACGATCCGGCCCTGCTGGAATCGATGTTCCCGGTCCGTACCACCGAAGGCGAAGCGAAGGTCAAGTTCTTCGATGCAACCGTGTCGGGCACCGTGGCCCAACTGCCAGCCGGTCCGCTGAACGTTGCATTCGGCACCGACATTCGCCAGAACTCGTACTGGATGAAGAGCTCGGATAACGTGCTGCGCGGCGACCTCGTCGGCATCTTCGGCCTGCAAGTGGACGACTCGCGTAACGAATACGCGCTGTTCACCGAGGCAATTGCCCCGCTGGCGAAAGGCCTCGAGCTGCAGGCCGCTGTACGTGCCGACAAGAGCACCGGCTTCGACGCCCACCTGTCGCCGAAGCTGGGCCTGCGTTACAACGTCACCGACAGCCTGCTGCTGCGCGCCACCGCATCCGGCGGCTTCCGTGCGCCGAATATCGTCGAATCCGGCGACGGCCGCGGCCGCAGCTCGGTTGCCACCGGCGTCAACGACCTGCGCCGTTGCCCAGTCGCCAACCAGCTGAACGCCCTGGTGCAAGGTGCAGCCGGCGCGACCACCGCCGACAAGGCTCAGGCCAACAGTTTCCGCAACGCAGAATGCTCCGCCGGCCTGCCGAGCTTCGTGTCGTCGAACCCGGACCTGAAGCCGGAAACCTCGCGTTCGCTGACCCTGGGCGCCGTGTTCGAGCCGATCAAGAACTGGAGCGCCGGCCTCGACTACTACTTCATCGAGCGCCGCAACGAAATCGGCACCCGTGGCGTGACCGACATCCTGAAAGGCGAAGCCAGCCTGCCGGCCGGCCAGCTGATCCGTGTCGACAATACCGCCAACGACAACGAGTTCCTGGCCCTGGTGAAGAAGTACGCGCCGAACAACACCATCAACTACGGCGGCGTCGGCCAGCTGGGCCTGGTGTACAACCCGTACGTCAACAGCGGCCGCACTCGTGTGTCCGGCTTCGACTTCGACGCATCCGGCCGCTTCAAGTTCATGAACACGGACTTCCGTCTGAAGCTCGACGGTTCCTATGTCTGGAAATACCAGAACTACAGCCAGGCGCTGAACGCTTATGACGAGAACATCGCCGGCACCTGGGACTTCTACGACTTCCCGGCGTCGCGCCTGAAGACGGTCACCAAGCTGTACATGACGAAGGGCGATTTCGACCACTCGTTGACCATGAACTACAACAGCGGCTGGGGCAACAACAGCCTTTCCTCGCCGACCTACTGCGTGACGCAGAAAGTCGCGCCGGAGAACATGGCGACCTGTAACCACGTCGGCAGCAACACCACCTTCGACTACTCGCTGACCTACTCGGGTATCGATCACGTGAAGCTGAGCCTGTTCGTCAACAACATCTTCGAACAGGATTACCCGATCACCTGGCGCGATGGCTACGTGGCGCAGTACCGCCGCGTGTCGGTTGCCGCGACCTACAAGTTCTGATCGCGTAGGCTCTTACGGCAGTAACAAGGACCAGGCTTCGGCCTGGTCTTTTTTTTACGCGGTCGGTCCGGGATCGGTGCCGGGCGCCAGCATCAGCTCCTTGACGAGGGCGTCGTTGAAGGCCGGCAGGTCGTCGGGCTTGCGGCTGGTGACCAGGCGGTCGTCGATGACCACTTCGTCATCGGTCCACTCGGCCCCGGCATTGATCAGATCCTTCTTGAGACTCGGCCAGCTGGTCATGTGCTTCGATGTGGCAATGCCGGCATCGATCAAGGTCCACGGGCCGTGGCAGATCGCGCCGACAGGCTTGTCCTCGACGCTGAAACCGCGGATGAAATCGATCGCCTCGCGGCTCATGCGCAGGTTGTCCGGGTTGGCCACGCCGCCCGGCAGCACCAGGGCGTCGAAGTCGGTCGGGTTGGCGTCGCGCACGTTCATCTCGACCCGGAACCTGTCGCCCTGCTGCAGGTGATTGAAGCCCTGCACTTCTTCGCCGGCGTCCTTCGGCGACAACAGCACCACGGTGGCGCCGCGCTCTTCAAGATACGAACGCGGGCTGGTGTATTCGATCTGCTCGACGCCGTCCGTCATCAGCATGGCGACGCGCTTGCCCTCGAGGGGCCTGTTTGACACCTGTTCCATCATTTCTCCTCCGCCAATTCTTTCAGGATGGCCTGGTTGAAGGCCGGGATGTCGTCCGGCTTGCGGCTGGTGACCAGCCTGCCGTCGACCACCACCTGTTCGTCCGACCATTGCGCGCCGGCGTTCTGCAGATCGGTCTGCAGCGTCGGCCAGCTGGTCATGCGCCTGCCGGTGACGAGCTCGGCGTCGATCAGTGTCCACGGACCGTGGCAGATGGCGGCGATCGGCTTGTTCTTCATGCCGAATTCGCGGATGAAGCCGATGGACTCGGCCGACAGGCGCAGCTGGTCCGGATTGGCCACGCCGCCCGGCAGCACCAGCGCATCGAAATCGCCCGGCTGGGCGTCGCGCACGTTCATCTCGACCTTGAACTTGTCGCCGAGGTCCATGTGGTTCATGCCCTGGATCTCTTCGCCGGCGCCCTTGGGCGAAACCAGGGTCACCTGGGCGCCCTGCTCTTCGAGGAAGCCGCGCGGCCCCGTGTATTCGACCTGCTCGACGCCATCCGTCATCAGGATGGCCACGCGCTTGCCCTGCAGGGCACGGCCTCCGGCCTGTTGCGCATTCTGTTGCATGACACTCCTCCTTGTCGTCGATATGCTTATCGCTGTTGGAGGTCGATTGTAGTTTTGCCCGCTGCAGGGCGGCGCTAGCGTGCCTCAGGGCAGCTTATGGAAACGAATCGATGCCCAGCGCGTGCAGGCGCGCGCGCAGGCGGCGCACCTCGTCGCTGAGGTCGACCACCAGCGCGGCCACGTCTTCGTTGGCATCAAAATCGCGCTCGACGCGCAGCAGGCTGCGGGCGCGCAGCAGGTCCCCGGAGCGGAAGCGCCAGGCCGTCAGCTGCACCTGGGTTCCAAGACCCGCTTGTCCGCCGAGGATGCCGGCACTAACTCGTTGCACAACCCAGTCGGGTTCGACGCCGCAGGCGCGCGCCAGTTCATCGAGAGTCAGGGCGGCATCGTCGATCAGGACGCCGCTCACGATCGTCAGCTCTTGCATCGTCATGCTCCTATGCGTTCACGCGGATTGAAGGCCAGCTCGCGCGCCATCTGCTCGTAGAGCGCACGCGCACGGTCGCTGGTGGCCGGCGGCAGCACCACGTCCAGGATCAGGTACAGGTCGCCCGGCTGGGACGAGGGGATGCCCCTGCCCTTCAGGCGCAGCTTGCGGCCGCTCTGCGAGCCCGGCGGCACCGTCACCTCGACCGCGCCGGAAGGCGTCGGCACCGAAATGCTGGCGCCGAGCGCCGCTTCCCACGGCGCCACCGGCACGTTCTGGTAGACGCTCGCGCCCTCGACACGGTAGCGCGTGTCCGGGTTGAACTGGATTTCGAGGAACAGGTCGCCCGGCCCGGCGCCGCCCATGCCCGGATGGCCCTGGCCCGCCAGGCGCAGCTGCTGGCCCGGCGTGACGCCCTTCGGAATGTTCACGCTCAGGGTCTTTTCCTGCTGGCCGGCGCGCAGGGAGATCGTGCGGGTGGCGCCCTGGTAGGCGTCGCGCAGGTCGATCGCGATGGCAGCGTGGATGTCCTCGCCGCGCATCTGGAAACCGCCGCCGCCCATGCCGGCGCCCGCGCCCCCGCGCCTGCCGCGTCCCATGTGGGCGAACAGGTCGGCGAAGATGTCCTCGGCGCTGGCGCCGCCACCGCCGCCGCCGAAATCGTACTGCTGGCCCCAGTCCGGCGGCGGCTGGAAGTCCTGGCCGTGGCGCGGCGCCTGGCCGAGCGCGTCGTAGGCGGCGCGCTTTTCGGCATCGCCCAGCACCTCGTAGGCCTCGTTGATTTCCTTGGTCTTTTCGGTCGCGTCCTTGTGCTTGCTGACGTCCGGGTGGTATTGCCGGACCAGCTTGCGGTAAGCCTTCTTGATGTCGTCGGCGGACGCGCTCCGTTCGACACCAAGCGTCTGGTAGTAGTCCTTGTATTCCACGAGCGTAGCTCCCGATGGATGGATTGGTTGGATGACCCTCTATTTGTGGGCTGAAATTGATAGTTCAACTACCCATGCACCGCGCGTAAAACTCCTGATCGCGCACAGTTCGCCGCTCTTCCATTTGCCCAGAATGGGTAGCAGCACGGCCCCGCCGATCGACCAGCTAGGCATACATGCTGAGCAGTGCTAAATTGGCAATGGGAATGTCTTTACCGGAGAGGCAAAGATGAACAAGTGGGTCAAACGCACCAGCATTGCACTGGTCGCGCTCGCACTGGGCGGCGTGGCGGCAACCGTCCTCGGCAAATCGATCGGCGAACGCAAGATGGGACGCACCGTCGCCATCCAGGTTCCGCCGCTGAGCGTGGCGCCCGACGCCTCCCGGATCGAGCATGGGCGCTACCTGTACAGCACGCGCGGCTGCGCGGATTGCCATGGCGCCGACGGCGCCGGCCGCACCTTCATCCAGGACGGCGGCATGCTGGTGGTCGCCCCCAACATCACGGCCGGCCCGAATGGCACGACGTCTCGTTACCAGGTCGTCGACTGGGTCCGGACCATACGCCACGGCATCAAGCCGAACGGGCAGCCGGCCATGATCATGCCGAGCGAGGACTACGCCCGCCTGACCGACGAGGACACGGCGTCCCTGATCGCCTACCTCCAGCAATTGCAGCCAGTCGCCGGCAAGCAGGCCGTGATCCAGCTGCCGACGCCGGTCAAGGCCATGTACGCCTTCGGCCTCATCAAGGACGCTTCCGAGAAGATCGACCATACGCTGGCGCCGCCGAAGCCCGTCGCGGCCGCAATCAGCGTCGAACATGGCGCCTACATGGCCAACGCCTGCATCGGCTGCCACGGCGCCACGCTGAGCGGCGGCAGGATCCCCGGCAGCCCGCCGAGCTGGCCCGCTGCCTCCAACCTGACGCCGGGCCGGGGCAGCGCCATGGTCCGGTATCCGACGCCGGATGCTTTCTTGGCCATGCTGCGCACGGGCCACCGGCCGGACGGCAAGCCGATCAGCCCGGTCATGCCCTTCGGCTCGCTCAAGCAGATGAACGATACCGATGCGCAGGCCTTGTATGCCTATTTGAAAACGGTGCCGGCGCGCGAAGCTGGGCGGCATTAGCAATTAATCAGTAAAATCCTCGGTTTCCCCAGCAAACCGAGTCATGACGTCTACTGTTACCGCCGCGCACGTTTCCTCCCCCGTCCGCACCGAGATCGCCACCCTCTGGCGTCTCTCATGGCCGATGCTGGTCGGCCAGCTCGCGACCGTCGGCATGGGCGTGGCGGACGTGGCAATGACCGGCCACGTCAGCGCGGCTGAACTGGCCGCCGTCTCGCTCGGCACCTCGGTGTGGTCGATCGTGCTGGTGACCGTGATGGGCATCATGATGGCGGTGAACTCGGTGGTGTCGCACGAGATGGGCGCCGGCCGCTTCGACAAGATCTCGCACTCGGTGCGCGAGTCGCTGTGGATGGGCCTGATCGTCGGCATCGGCGGCTGCATCGCCGCCAACCTGTGCACGCTGCTGTTCGACCATATCGGCCTCGAGCAGGCGGTGGCCGACCGCGCCAAGACCTTCCTGCACATCATCAGCCTCGGCATGCCGGCCTTCGCCTGCTACCGCGCGCTGTACGGCTATACGACCAGCATCAACCAGACCAAGCCGATCATGGTCATCGCCATCCTCGGCCTGCTGTACAACATCGTCGTCAACTACCTGTTCATTTTCGGCAGCTTCGGCTTTCCCAAGCTCGGCGCGCTGGGCTGCGCGGTGTCCACTGCCTCCGGCGTCTGGCTGATGCTGGCCGCGATGGTCGGCTGGATCAAGGTGTCGGGCGTCTACCGCGCGACCTACCCGTTCACGCATTGGGAAGGCCCGAACTGGCCCGAGATCCGCGGCATGCTCAAGCTCGGCCTGCCGATCGGCGTGACCCACTTTGCGGAGGTCAGCGCCTTCGGCGTGGTGAGCCTGCTGGTCGCGCGCTTCGGCGTGGTGCAGGTATCGGCGCACCAGGTCGCGCTGAACTTCACCTCGCTGGTCTTCATGGTGCCGCTGAGCTTTTCGATCGGCGCCCTGACCCGTGTCGGCCAGTCGATGGGCGAAGGCGACCCAGTTAAGGCGCGCTTCGTTGCCTGGATCGGCACCGGCATGTGCATCAGCTTCGGCGCATTGTCGGCGCTCGGCATCGCCCTGTTCCGCTGGCAGATCGCCGCCATGTACAGCTCGGACCCGGCAGTGCAGTCCACCTGCGCCACCCTGCTGCTGCTGGCCGCGATCTTCCAGCTGTCCGACTCGACCCAGGTTGCGGCGGCGTCCGCGATCCGCGGCTACAAGGTGACGCGTTCGCCGATGGTGATCCAGATGATCGCCTTCTGGGGCGTGGCCCTGCCGGTCGGCTGGATCCTGGGCTGGGCGCCGGCCTGGTTCCCGTGGTCGCCAACTGCGCCGATGCAGGCGGCCGGCTTCTGGATCGGGCTGGTGCTGGGGCTGACCGTGGCGGCGGTGCTGCTGGCGTGGTCGCTCAACAATCTGTCGAAGCGGCGCATTCTCGAGGCCGGTGCCGGCCTGGAGCGCAAGCTGCCGGCTTAGGGGTCGCTCAGTGGTCGCTTAGTTGTCGCTCAGTGACGGCTGCGTTCACGCCGGCGGCGCAGCCACAGCAATCTGCCCGCGATTGCCATCAGCATCCAGAACGCGCCCGTGAGGCCAAGCCATGGCCATATCACGTCATCCTCGCCGCTCAACAAGGACAAAGGGTCCCTGGCCACCGAGCCGACCGGGGAAATTCCCTGACTATCTGCAAGAAAGGGCAGCGGAAACCCGTAGGCGAGCACCGGGCAATAGATGGGCGTGCCCAAGTTGGAGCAGACCACGCTGGCGCTGCCTGGGACTGCGAGTGAAGCGTAGGTCAGTGCCGCTGCGAGCATGGACATTAGCGCGGTCGTCTTGAGGTGCGATGCCAGCCTGCTCACCATATTTCATTCGTCCAGTCGACGTCAAAGGCAATCAAGGAGTCCCACACAATCAAGCACAGGCCCAAAATAACAAACAGGACGCCCAAGCCCTTCATATATCTCGTGTAACCATTTTCCGAGAGCAAACGAATCGCAATGCTGGTCTTCAGCTAAAGTCCCCGTCGATACACCGTTGGCCGACGCAGGTAAATAATGCCGAAAGCGATGAGGATCAACCCAGATATAGTAAGCGTCATAGCGTTTGTATTTACAAATCGAAGCCCCGCGCCTAGCGGCTTTTACACATGCGATCGGTACGCGAACGCACCCCATTTCCAAGCCTGACTAACTGATTCTGGCCGATTGGTCACATCAAGTAAGCTCAATGTTTGCTTTGCCGGCAAACGTCCTTATAAGCCTCGACATAAGGCTTGTCGAAACAATTCTCCAGCCCTTCCACAACATCGATGTTGATTGGCCAGCGAATCTTCCTCTTCGAGCCGTCAGCAAATTCTGCTTCCATGTAGCCATCGATGACAGACGGGATACCTGCTCCCACCGGTGGCGGAACAGCAGCGAGCTTTGCCTTTGCCTGCACGAGCGCAGCCCTGTCCCTGCCCAGGAAAGCGATCGTCGCATCAACGTATGGGTTCCATCCGGCCTTGTCCGCTTCCGTAGGCTTGTAGGCCTGTTTCATTAAAGCGATCGCTTCCGGATACTGCCCAGCGTCAGCCCGCACCTGGGCTTCATGCCAGAACAACAGCCCCGAATTTTGATGATGCGCTTTCCGGTAATCACGCAGCAGGTCGGCAGCAACCAGGGCGCAACCCGGTATGGACGCCAGCGCTCGCCATCCTCCCGCCATGTCCTGATCAAATTGGTTTTCGTCCAAGGCAAGCAGGCGGGCGCGGTCATAGCCACAGTTTTTTGAAGGAAGCTCCTGCGCGCTGACCGCGCTGCAACAGATAAAGAGGACACACGAAAATAGAACAGTCAAAGTTCGGTATGGCATAGCGCAGTCGGCGAATGAGGCTTGGCCCCTCAAGTTACCAGATGCTCGATCAGCAAAATGCATGCATTGTCACGCTAAGGACTGCTGCTGGCCGCTGGCCGCCCCTTAATCGAACTCGAAAGCCTGCCCCGCAACCGTCACCTTGCGCCGCCCCCCTGCACTGTCGACACTAACCCGCGGGCGCTTGCAGCCGACATCCAGCAGCACCAAAAACTCCGCCACCGACTCGCCATCGTTCTTCAGGTAGAACGCGCCATGGTCCTCGGTGACGCCCTTTTTCGGCGTCGGTCCATCCCACGTCGCAAACGGCGCGTTCCCGTTCAGGTCCACCAGGCAAACGGACTGGCGCCCCGCGCCGATCTTCACGCTGGACGGACTCTCGACCTTCATCGCGCCGGGCGCATGCACGTTGAACTCGTAGGTGTGCGGCGCCTTCGCCGACAGCTTGTCGCGCACGACGATCGCGTTCGCGCCGTGCAGATACACGATCTGCCGGCGCGCCTGCGTCAGCTGGCCGCCATAAGCCGGTGTCGCATCGCCTTCCGCGTAGTCGTAAGCCGGGCGTACCGTGAATTCGGTGATGCGCCCGTTGTGCAGCAGCTGTTCGCGGTAGCCGTCCACCAGCTGTCCCTTGCCGCCATCGAAGGTGACCGCGTTCTGCGACCGGGTCTGGTGGTACCAGTCCTTCCAGCGCGGCGAGCCGTACCAGTCGTACCAGCCGGCCTTGACGAGCAGCGGTTTGCCGGCGACGCTCAGGAGCAGGCCGTTCTGGTCGCCGTGGCTGTGGTTGAAGGAGCCGTAGGGGCTGGACTTGAAGTAGAGCGCCGTGTCCTTGCTCGAGCCGATGTCGCTGTGGATCGCCACCCAGCCGATGCTCGGGAACCAGGCCGAGTTCGACGGCGGGATCTTGCGTTTGGTCCCGGTCACGGGCATCGGATAAGGCCCCTCGAGTGCGGACAGCGCATCTTCGTTCGCCTTGAGCTTGCTCGCATACCAGGCGGCGCGCGGCGACACCATGCGGTTCGCCAGCGCGCGCAGCACGCGCGGGTCTGGCTTCGTCTCGGAGCCGTCGCCGAAGGCATGCACGGACGCGCCCGGCGGGACGAACTGGATGAGGAAGTCCATGAAGCCGACGGTCCAGGGTTTGGCGTACAGATTCACCCCGGTGGCCTGGAGAAGCGGGTCCCACAAGGCGATCATGTAGCCGGCCGCGTATTCGGCGTAGGCGGTGCCGTTGGCGTAGCCGCCTTCCTGGCCCGACCAGGGCTCCGGCATGGCGGCATGGGCACGGAAGCTGAAATCGAACCACTTCCGCGCGTCCGGGATGTCGCCCAGCGCCAGCGTCGAGATCAGCGCCATGTAGCCCAGCAGCGTATTGCCGTGCGAGTCGTAAGGGTTCTGGTCCAGCCGTCCCTTGTCGGCAGCCAGGCTGTTGAACATTTCAGCGGCGCGCAGCCTCACGATTTTCAGCCACTGTTCCTTGCGAGCGGCGTCCAGGTCGCCGGCCAGCAGGTCGACGCCCTTGATCAGGGCCAGCGTGATCTGCCGCGTCGCCTGGTCCTGGTTGGCCTGGCTGGTCGGCCCCTGAGGACTCAGCGCCGCCATCTGGTCGCCGCGCTTGAGGGCCTCCTTCAGGTACACCGGATCCCTCTTCAGGCGCCACAAGATGGCAGCCGCTTCCAGCTGGCGCGCGGCTTCGTCGATGCGGTTCGCGACTTCCCTCTGCTGGGCGGCCATCGCCGCGGTGAGGGGCGCGTTCACCACCAGCGGCCAGCGTTCGTCATCGAGGTCGGGTTCGGCCCCGATCTGCACCTGGACTTCCTTGACCAGGCGGCTGACGTAGGGGTCGAGGTCCTTCTTTTTGGCGGCGCTCCAGCTGGCGTAGGTGCCGAACGACGCCGGCAGCGACCGCGGCCGCGGATCGGTCACGATGCGGTCGCGCAGCGTGGCACTGTCCGGCACCTCGAAGGCGGTCGACTTGCTTGTGATCGAGAACGCGCGCGGCGTCGACCAGTCGTTCGAACCGGCCGGGCGCACGCGCCAGGTATAGTCGCCCGGCGCCAGGGCTTGGGTCGGCAGGTACCAGTTGCGGTCCACGGTGCTGCTGACCGACGCGCCACCCTTCGGCGCGATCTGGATGTCGTAGCGGGCCGCGCCGCTTGGATGACGGGCCCAGGTGAAGGTCGGCGGATTCTGCAGTTGCACCTCGCCGTTAGACGGACTGGCCCGGACGACGAGCGGATCGCTGACCTGCGCCCAGTCGGCGCGCGCGCTGAAGGACCACAACAGCGACGACAAAGCGGCCGCAACGACGATTCCCTTGCTATGCAATCTCATGTTCACGTTTCGCGAAAGTCAGCTCTGCCTTCCAGTGTACGAGAACTATTCCTGGGGGAGCGCCACCTCGCAGCGCCGCAGACTGCTCTCGCGTCCGGCGTCGAGCAGGCGCATGACCGCAATGGCCTCTTCCGGCGGCACCGGATTGGCCGCCCTGCCCCGGATCGCCTCCGCCACCTGCCGGTAATACGCGGGATAGGCGCCGTTCTCGGTCGGGACCGCGATCCGGCGCGTGCCGCTGTCCTGTCCGAGCACGGCGATGCCGTCTTCCGCATCGATGCCCCAGGCCGCATCGTCGGCAGGCGCCGGCAGCCGGCCTGCCTTCAAGGCCGCCTCCTGCGGATCCAGTCCCTGCTTGCCGTAAGTGCCGAGCGTGCCCTGCAGGATCAGGCGCGGACGCGGCAAGGCGCCGAGCATGCTGGCCTGCAGGTCGACCCGCAAGCCGTCGGCATAGCGCAGGCGTGCGTGAAACGTATCGTCGGCGCCGGCGCCCGGGCGGACCGCAGCGATGTCGGCCTGGATCGCCAGCGGCTGGCCGAAGTAGCACAGGGCCTCGTCCAGCAGGTGCGGGCCGAGATCCATCCACAGCCCGCCGCCGGCGGCCGCGTCTTCCTTCCAGCGGTCGACCGGCTGGGGCCGGAAGCGGTCGTAGTGCATGGCGGCGTAGCGGATCTGGCCCAGCATGTCGGAATCGAGCAGCTTGTTCGCTGTGCGCGTGGTGCTGTCCCAGCGGCGGTTGTGGAAGACGCTCAGCAGCCGGCTGCATTCGCGGGCCAGCGCGGCCAGCTGCATGGCCTCTGCAGCATTAGCCGTGAAGGGCTTGTCGACCACGACGTGCTTGCCGGCTTCGAGCGCCAGCGTGGCCAGTTCGAAATGGGTCGCGTTCGGACTGGCGATGACCAGCAGATCGATATCTGCTTGCGCAATCAGGTCCTCGGCGCGCGAAAACACGACCGTATTGGAGCCGAGCGCCGCGCGTACCTTGCCGGCGTCGCTGCTGGCCACGGCGGCGAGCTCGAGCCCGGGCGTGGCGCGTATCAGGGGCGCATGGAAGGTTTTGCCGGCGTAGCCGAATCCGATCAGTCCCACCCTCAGCCGCGTTTCAATCATCCCTGCCCTCTTCGATATTCATGGTCAGGCAAGTGTAGTGCAAGCAGCCATCGGCCTACATATTTACAGCGCGCAAGGGCTTACTCTGGTATCGTCACGCCCGTTGCACATAATTAATCTTTACCCCCGAGAGACAATCCCATGCGCCTCCTTCTCTGCCTCCTGGCCGCTCTGTCGGCCGTTCCCGCATCCGCGGAACGCCTGACCCTGGACCGTATCCACGCCGACCCGGCGTTGTCCGGCCCTGGCGTGCGCAACCTGCGCGTATCGCCCGACGGCGAACGCGTCACCTTCCTGCGCGGCCGCGCCGACAACCAGTTCCAGCTGGACCTGTGGGAATACAACATGAAGGACAAGACCATGCGCCGCCTGGTCGACTCCAAGAAGCTGGTCCCCACCGAGAATCTGTCGCTGGAAGAAAAGGCGCGCCGCGAACGTGCGCGTACCGCCAGCCTGTCGGGCATCATCAACTACAGCTGGGCGCCGAGCGGCAAGCAGATCCTGGTGCCGATCGCCGGCGACCTTTACCTGGTCGACGCCGGCAATCCTGACAACGCGCGCAAGGTCGCCTCGGGCAACGTCGGCGATCCGAAGATCTCGCCGAAGGGCCGCTACGTCTCCTTCGTGCGCGACCAGAACCTGTTCGTGATCGACCTGTCGACCGGCAAGGAACGCCAGCTGACGACGGACGGCAAAGGCACCATCCACAACGGCGAAGCCGAATTCGTGGCGCAGGAAGAGATGGACCAGCACACCGGCTACTACTGGGCGCCGGACGATTCCGCGATCGCCTACCGCCGCTACGACGAAGCCCCGGTGCCGGTCGCGCGCCGCTTCGAGATCTTTGCCGACCGTACCGAAGTCATCGACCAGCATTACCCGGCTGCCGGCGACCCGAACGTGCTGATCGACCTGATGATCGTGGACCCGGCCACTGGCGCGCAAAAGAAAGTCGACCTCGGCGCCGAGAAGGATATCTACCTGGTGCGCGCCGACTGGAGCGCCGATGCCAAGACCCTGGTCTACCAGCGCCAGACCCGCGACCAGAAGCGCCTGGACCTGATCGCCGTCGACGCCGCCAGCCTGGCCCAGCGTCCGCTGTTGACCGAGACCTCGAAGACCTGGGTTGCGATCAACGACGACCTGCACTTCCTCAAAAAGCGCAATGCCTTCATCTGGGCTTCCGAGCGCAGTGGCCGCAACCACCTGTACATGTTCGACATGAGCGGCAAGCTCATGCACCCGATCACGAAAGGCGAATGGGGCGTCGACAACATCCTGGCGATCGACGAAGATGCCGGCAAGGTCTACATCGCCTCGAACAAGGATGCCGTGATCGACAGGCAGACCTACGCGCTGAACCTGGACGGCAGCAATGCCGACAAGCCGGTGCGCATCACCAAGCAGGACGGCGTCCACAGCGACACCTTCTCGCGCAACGGCAAGATCTTCGTCGACACCTTCTCCGATCCGAACACCCCGCCGCAAGTGTCGATCCGCAAGGCCGACGGCTCGCTGGTCGAGTGGATCGAGAAGAACGAGCTGAACGCCAACCATCCGTACGCTAAGTACCTGCCGGATCACCTGCCGACCGAGTTCGGCTCGATCAAGGCCAAGGATGGCCAGACGCTGTACTACTCGATGATCAAGCCGACCGGCTTCAATCCGGCCAAGCGCTATCCGGTCTTCCTGTTCGTCTACGGCGGTCCGCACTCGCAGCAGGTCACCCGCGGCTGGGGCAACATGTTCAAGCAGTACATGGCGCAGCAGGGCTTCGTGGTGTTCACGCTGGATAACCGCGGTTCCTCGCGCCGCGAGCGCCAGTTCACCGACGTCATCTACGGCGAACTCGGCAAGCATGAAGTCGAAGACCAGCTGACCGGCGTCGACTGGCTGGCGCAGCAGAGTTTCGTCGATCCGAAGCGCGTCGGCGTGTTCGGCTGGAGCTATGGCGGCTTCATGACCCTGCGCCTGCTCGAAGCCGGCTCGGACAAGATCGCGATGGGCGTGTCGGTGGCCCCGGTGACCGACTGGGCGCTGTACGACACCCACTACACCGAGCAGTTCGTGGGCGCGACGCCGAAGAGCAATCCTGAAGCCTACAAGCAGAGCGGCGTGTTCGCCCACCTGGACGGTCTGAAATCGCCGCTGCTGCTGGTGCACGGCATGGCCGACGACAACGTGCTGTTCACGAACTCGACCCGCCTGATCGATTCGCTGGTGAACCGCAACGTGCAGTTCGAGCTGATGACTTACCCCGGCGCCAAGCACGGCATCTCCTCGCGCACGGGCCAGCGCCACGTGTATGGGATGATCGAGGCGTTCTTCAAGAAGAACTTGGGCGGGACTGACGCGAAGTAATTGTAGGGTGGGCTCTCCGAGCCCGCGTTGAAAGTAAAACAGCCGCTCTCGAGCGGCTGTTTTTATTCGTGGGCACGCAAATCGGTCCCCCGGACCGATTTACCCCACCGTACGAGCAATTACTTGGTGGCGTCGTGAATGGTTTCCTGCGCGTCGCCCAGGGTTTCCTGCGCCTTGCCTTCAGCCTGGTTCTTCAGGCCTTTTGCCTGCTGTTCCTTGCTGTCGACCAGCTTGCCGGCTTCTTCCTGGATCTTGCCGCCGATGTCTTTCAGTTTGCCTTCGACTTGATTCGAGTTCATGGTGCTCTCCTTTCGTTGACTGTGGACTCAATGATAAGAAAGATTGATTAATAGCTCCGTTAGCGCACGCACATAGCTCGTCAATATCGCGCCAGCCGCCGCGCGGCTTGCAATGGCGGCGTATCGCCCAGCGGCAACAGCGCGGCCGTGCGCGCCAAGGTGCGGACCAGCGCCGCCTCGCCCGGGCGCAGGCCGCGCCCGCGCAGCTGCGGCAGCGAACGTACCGGCTCGGGTATGATCTCGACGGCAGCGCGCACCAGCAGACGCTGCAGCCAGCGCAGCGGCGCCGGCAGGATGGCCGCCCCTTCCATGATGCGCATGAAATCGGCAAGGATGCCTGATCCTTCCAGCCCCGGCGCGGTTGCCGCGAGCAGCGCCTCCCATTGCGCCCACGACGCCGGTGCGCCTGCCGCACCGTACAAGTGCGCGGCAGGCTGGCCTTCGGCGAAGGCGGCATCCTTCTCCTGCGCGGACAAAGTCTGAACGTAGCGGTGATAGGCTTCGGTAAAGCCGAAGGCAGCGGTCGCCTGCACCCAGTCGAGCAGGCGCGGATCGTCGGCGCGGTAGGCGATGCCGTCGGGCGTCGTGCCGGCGACATGGCCATGCATCCTGCTCACGTGGGCAATCATCTTTTCCGCTGCCGAACGCGGGCCGTAGACGGTCATCATCGCCGCGAAGCCGGTACGGCGCAGGCGCGTGAGCGGATCGTGCTGGAAATTGCTGTTGTCCCATACCCCGGAACGGACCGAGGGTTCTGCCAGCTCGAGCAGCACCGCCGCCACGCCGCCGATGAACAGCGCGACCGGGTTGGCAAACACGCGCCAGGCGACGCCCTCGGCAGGCGCCAGCGCCGGCTCCCCCTTCGGCTGGCTGAAATCGAAGTCCATGCCCGCCGGCGGCCGCAGCAGATCCCTCAGGGCGTCCAGCATTGGCATCGTCCCCGGCCAGCCTCAGTCGGGCAGGCGGATGTCGGTCAGCTTCCAGTCGGCGAAGCCCTGGCGCTGCATGACCAGGGCCATGGCGTCCCGGCCGTCTCTCTGCCAGTGGAAGAGCACGGTATTGAAGCCCTGGCGCTCGGCGTGCAACACGGGCCGATTGCGTTCGGCCGGCGCCGTTTGCGGTTCGTCGTCACGCTGCCCCTTGCGCTCGATCTTGAAGCGTCCTTCGCGCATGGCGAACATGATCGTCTCGGGCTGCACGGCTGCATCGATCACGGTGCCGACCAGGGCATTCGCCAGCAGGCCGCCAAGGCCGCCGAGGCCGCTGCCAGCGCGGCTATCGGCACCGCGGGCGCCGTCGATACGATCCGCGAACTGCGCCTTCAGGCTGTCGCGCACGCGCGGGAAATCCACGTGCGCGTTGAAACGTGCGGCATCGGCGTTGATGGCGGCCTCGCGCAGTTCGCGCACCGCCAGGTAAGGCGACCAGTACCAGTAAGCGGCGATGCCCGCGGCAATCACGATCGCTGCCGTCGCCAGCAACTTTTTCTGTAATCGATTCATGGAAGCATCATAAAAGAAAACAGCCGCACGAGGCGGCTGTTTTGGAGGTACACGCTTAGGCAATGCAGATCAGCGGTTACCCTTGCCGACGATATCTTTAGCGTCGCCGACTTTCTCCTGCACTTTACCTTCGACCTGTTTGTTCAGGCCTTTGGCTTGTTGCTCGCTGCTGCCAACGGCTTTGCCGACACCTTCTTGAATCTTGCCGCCAATGTCTTTGGCCTTGCCTTTGATCTGGTCCTCGTTCATATGGACACCTCCTTTCGGTTAGTTAACGAACCCTCGACCCGCTGCGCATCCCATCCGGTGGACCGCCGAGATTGGTGGCGGTGTCGAGATCCCGTCATACCGTTCGGCTGTCGAGCGGTATGGGTCCATCTTGTGCCCATTGCCCTTCACACTCTGTTCGCCGGTTAACGTAGTGGAATCAATTTTGTTAGGTGAAACTTAAAATGGTTTGCGCCAGACGCTCGCCAGCCAGGGCTGCTGCTCGCGTGGCAGCCCGGCCGGGCGGTAGTAATGGTGCAGCGGCGCGAAGCCGGCGCCGGTCACGAAGGCTTCCCAGGCCGCGTAATCGTGGAAGCTGCCCCAGCGCGGGCCGTTCCAGCCCTCTTCGTTGTGTCCGCGCGGATTCGAGCTGAACAGCACGCCGCCGGGCTTCAGCGCAGCGTACAGCTCGCCCAGCACCTTCGGCAGCAGACTGCGCGGCACGTGAAACAGCGAGGCGTTGGCGTAGATGCCGTCGAACAGGTCGTCCGGCAAATCGAGGTCGAGGAAGTTCTGCAGCCAGACTTCGCAGCCGCTGTAGTCGGCCGCCATCGCGACGAATCGCTCGCTGCCGTCCAGGCCGATGGCGCGGTGACCCAGATCGCGGAACGTCTTGAGGTCGCGACCCGGGCCGCAGCCGAGGTCGAGGATGGTGAACGGCGCCTCGCCTTCGATCGCATCCAGCAGGGCTGCGATGTTCTGGCTGACGTCGTGAGCTATGGTGCCGGCAAAGAAACGCGGCGCGTTGAGGTCGTAATGATGGAGCGTACGCGCGGAGATTTCCTTGAAGTCGTCGTACTCTTCCATGCAGGGATGCAGACGCAAGGTCCGGTTGATGTCGAGAAAATGCTGCTTCATGGAGCACCTGCGATATGAATGCCAGGCCATTGATTCTAGGCCTGGCATCTTCACCGCCGGTGTCCGTTACCTTTTAAAAACGTTTACCAGACGCGGACGCGCTCGTCCGGCGCCAGGTAGAGCTTCTGGCCCGGCTGCACGTCGAAGGCCTTGTACCAGGCATCCAGGTTTCGCACGGTAGCCGCGCGGTACTGCGCCGGCGCGTGGCCGTCGGTCAGGATGCCGCGGCGCTCGGCGGCTTCGCGCGCCTTGTTGCGCCAGCTGTGCGCGTAGCCGATGAAGAACTGGCGGTCGCCCTCCTCGCCGGCCTTGGTACCGGAAGCAGCCTTGTAGGCATCGAAGGCTGCGGCCAGGCCGGCCAGGTCGGCCAGGTTTTCCGACAGCGTCAGCTGGCCGTTGACGGCGAGGTCGCTGAAGGGCTTGTAGCCGTTGTACTGTTCCACCAGCTTGCCGGACGCGGTCTTGAAGTGCTCCGCATCCTGCTTGGTCCACCAGTCGCGCAGGCGGCCCTGGGCATCGAACTGCGCGCCCTGGTCGTCGAAGCTGTGGCTGATCTCGTGGCCGATGATGGCGCCGATCGCACCGTAGTTGGTGGCGTCCGAGGCCTTCGGATCGAAGAACGGCGGCTGCAGGATCGCGGCCGGGAAGTTCAGCGCGTTCTGCAGCGGCAGATTGACGGCGTTGACCAGCTGCGGCGGCATCGACCATTCGGTGCGGTCCGGCTTGCGGTGCAGCTTGGCGATCTCCTGCGCGGTGTGGAATTCGTCGGCGCGCACGGCGTTGCCGAAGGCGTCGTCGAGCACCACCTTCAGGCCGTCGTACGACTGCCACTTGTCCGGGTAGCCGACGCCCACGTACAGGGTCTTCAGCTTTTCCTTGGCCTGGGCGCGGGTGGCCGGGGCCATCCAGTCGAGTTTATCCACACGCTTGCCGAAGGCGTCGACGATGTTGCTGACCATCTGCTGCAGGCGCGCCTTGTTCTCGGCCGGGAAGTACTTGGCCACGTAGATCTTGCCGACCGCCTCGTCCATCGCCTCGTTGGTCGCGCCCAGCGCGCGCTTCCAGCGGACCGACTGCTGCGGCGTGCCGCTCAGCGACTTGCCGTAGAAATCGAAGCGCTGGTCGGCGAAGGCCTTCGGCAGCACGTTCGCCATCTGGTTGATGCGGTGGAAGGCCAGGTAATCTTTCCAGGTCTGCAGGTCGGTCTTGTCGACCAGCGCGGCCTCGCCGGCTACTGCCGACGGGTGCCAGACGATGAACTTCTGCTGGTCGCCCAGCTTGGCGGCCTTGAAGAAGGCCTTCCAGTCCATGCCCGGGGCCTTGGACGCGAAGTCCTTCACGGTCCAGGTATTGTCGGCCTTCAGCACGTCGGCCGAATCGGCGCGGCTGGCGTGAGTATTGGCGATGTCGACTTCCAGCGCGAACACCTTGGCCGCCTTGGCCTGGGCGTCGGCATCGTTGTAGCCGGCCAGCTTGAACATCGTGGCGATATGCTGCTGATACTTGGTGCGCAGGCCGGCCATGCGTTCGCTGTTGTCCAGGTAGTAGGCGCGGTCCGGCATGCCCAGGCCGCCCTGCAGGAGGTAGGGCATGTGGCGGGTGGTGTCGTGCAGGCCTTGCGCGACCCACAGGCCGAACACGTTCTCGGTGAAGAAGTCGGTGTTGTTCAGCGGGTCGACGTCGGCGCGGATCGATTCGCCCAGCGCGCGCGTCAGGCCGGCCTTGTCCTTGATGGCGTCGATCTTCGCCAGCATCGGCTTCAGGGGTGCGACGCCCTTGCCTTCGATGGCGGCTTCGTTCATGTAGCTGCGGTAGTAGTCCGACACCTTGCGCGCCTCGCCGCCCAGCTTCTTGTCGTTGGCGAGGTCTTCGATCATCTTGACGATGCGCTGATTGGTCTCTTCGGCCAGCGCGCCCATCGCGCCCCAGGCGCTGCGGTCGGCCGGGATCTCGGTTTTCGCGAGCCAGTCGCCGTTGGCGTAGGCGAAGAAATCGTCGCCCGGACGCAGGGTGGCGTTTGCCGCAGTTTGATTTCCTTGGGCTTCGGCTTTCGCTGCGCTCACCTGCTGCGTCTGCTGCGCCTGGCTCGGCATCGAGACGATGGCAGCGCCGCACAGGGCGAGTGCGATTGCGGTCTTTACGGCGCTGTTCATCTTGGTACGGCTGGTCTTCATGAACTTCCCTTCCTGTTGATTGATCGTCTTATTGTAGTACCTGGCATTCATTTCAGCGCTTCCCGCACCTGGGGCAGCAGGCGTGCTTTCTGCGCCGCGCGCACGCGCACGCCGCTGGCGACCCGCTGCGCTTCGACCTGCGCATCCGCCTCGAAGTTCTGGCGAACGAAGTCTTCCATGCGCTCGGCGTCACGGGCGTTCGAAGACGCGGCGACGATGCCCGGGAAGGCGCGGTTGCGATTGACCGAATCCTGGGTCTTCATCAGCTGCTCGCGGTTGGCCACGGCAAAGTTCCAGGCCTGGTCGAGGTGGGACCGGCCCACGCCCTGCACGATGCCGGCCGCCATGGTCGGCGGCGTGGACGGCGCCAGCGCCATCTGCAGCACCTTGCCGGCCAGCGCAGGATCCTGCACCTGGATCAGCGCGCCGAGCAGGCGCGAGCGCTCCTCGTTGTTCTGGGTTTGCTGCATGCGGTGGGCGATCGCGTCAAAGGTTTTTTCGTCAGCGTAGCGTCCGGCGGCCGAGGTCACGAAGCCGATCATCGCCGGGCTCACGGAGGCCGGGTCGGCCAGCCAGCGCTGGAAGCGACTGCGCGCCTGCGCGATCGCTTCTTCGTCGCCGCTGCGCGCCAGGGCGCCGGCCAGCAGCGCGCGCAGCTGGGCGTCTTCGGCGGCCTCGCCGGCCTTTTCATCCCAGCCGAGCTTCGCGAGTTTCGGCTTGGCGAAGCCGACGATGAAGCGGCGTACCAGCGGGCGCTCCGGCTCGCCGCGGCTCAGGGTATCGAGGACGCCGAGGTTGCCGAGCATCGCTTCCCACACCGCCAAGCGCGGCTCGTCGGCCAGCTGCCCGGCCAGCTTCAGCCAGGCCTCGAGCGGCATGCTGCCGGCCGTGACCTGGGTCCAGGTGTCGTTCAGCAGCTTCAGGCGGGTGGCGTCCGGCAGGCGCGCGGCCTGGCTGGCCAGGGCGTCGAAGCTGGCGCGGTCGTACTGGATGCGGAAGTAGCCGACGCTGTGCGGGTCGACCACCAGCGCGCCTTCGCAGCCGGGCAGCATCACGCGGCTGCTGGCGCCGGTCAGCAGCGTCGTCATCGCCTTGCCGTTGACGGTGCCGACCTGCAGCGGCACGTTCCACAAACGGTTGTCCGTCGCCGGCTCGTCGAGGCGGAACTGCTGCTGGCTGAGGGTGACCTTGCGCTTGCCGTCCTCGCAGGCCTGCTCGACCTTGATGAGAGGGAAGCCGGGCTGGGTGGTCCAGTCCGAGGCCAGCTTGCCGACCGGCTTGCCCGAAGCATGTTCGAGCGCCGCCCACAAGTCGGCGGAGGTGGTGTTCGCGTACTGATGCTTCGCCATGTAGGCGCGGATGCCCTTGCGGAAGGCGTCTTCGCCGAGGTAGGCCTCGAGCATGCGCAGGAAGGCCTGGCCCTTCTCGTAGGTGATGTCGTCGAAGGCGTCGGCGGCCTGGGCCTCGGTCTCGACCGGGGTCTGGATCGGGTGCGTGGTCTTGCGCGCGTCCAGGTTCATCACGCGTTCGCGGTCGCCGATATTGGCCAGGTAGGGCCGCCACTCGGGGTGGAAGTGCTCGGTGGCCTTGGACGCCATCCAGGACGCGAAACCTTCGTTCAGCCAGAGGTTGTCCCACCAGGCCATGGTCACCAGGTTGCCGAACCACTGGTGCGCCATCTCGTGGGCATTGACCGAGAAGGTCAGCTGCTTGATATGTTCCGGGCTGGTCTTCGGGTCGTACAGCAGGGTGTTCTCGTTGTAGACGATGCCGCCCCAGTTCTCCATCGCGCCATTGAAGCCGTTCGGGATCGCGATCTGGTCGAGCTTGGCCAGCGGGTAAGGCACGCCGAAGTAATTGTTATAGAAGTGCAGCAGGTCGCGGCTGGCGTTCAACGCGAACTGGCCCTTCTCCTTCTTGCCCTCGGTGGTGACGACGCCGATCTCGACCCCGTCCTGCTTCGTGCTGATGCGCTCGAATTCGCCGGCCGCCAGCACCACCAGGTAACTCGGCATCTTCGGGGTCGGCTTGAAGCTGATGCGCTGCCTGCCGCCGGCAAGGTTCGCCTGCTTGTCGACCGGGGTATTCGAATAGGCGCTCAAGCCTGCCGGCAGGTCCACCGACAGGCGGAACTTCGCGCGGAAGGCAGGCTCGTCCCAGGTCGGCAGCATGCGCCGCGCATCGGTCGGCTCCATCGTCGTGGCGATCAGCTTCTTGTCCAGCTTGCCGGCCTGGTAGTTCACATAGAACAGGCCGCGCCCTTCGCGGTTGATCTTGCCGCGGAAGGCCAGTTCGAGGCGGTAGCGTCCCGGCGCCAGCGTTGCCGGAAGCGTGAAGCGCAGGATTTCCTGTTTCTCGTCCAGCACCGGCGCCAGGGTCAAGGCCTTGATCCCCTTCCCCGTCAGGCTGGCGCTGTCGATCTCCAGTGCGGCCGCGTTCAGCATGATGTTCGAAGTCGGCTTGAGCACCTCGATCTCGACCGTTTCGGTGCCGCTGAAGGTATTCGCGGCGATGTCCGGCGTTAGGTGGGCGACATACTCGACCGGAATGACGTCCTTAGGCAGCTTGCCCGGCGTCTTGTCAAAAGAATACGGTGCCTCGGCGTGTGCGCCAATGGCGGTCAGGGCCAGCGCGGTGGCGCCAATGGCCTGGATTGGTCTCATGGACTCTCTCCCTCTCTCGTCTTGTTATTGTCGGCGCTGTATGCGCACCGATCCAGCTTGCACTATAAGCAAGCAGAATGGCAAGGATGAAAGGATTGCGACAGACTGCAAAAAGACGGGCTGGATTGCACAAACCGGGGAGCAGATCGCATTCTGCCCATCTGCTCCGTGCGCTGCCGCAAAGCGAAACCGGGCACAATCTTGTTATCGAAAAATTTTTTAAAAAAATCTTTCGAAAACCCTAAAGTTCCGGAAACCGGGACCGATAACGGTTCAGATCCCCGGCAATCCGGCCGGAAAATTGCTCCTGGTGCACCATGACGTCCAACGAAGTCCTCGCCATGTACGAAAACATCGCCGCCCTCAGCGGCCGTATGGCAGTTGCTGCCAGCGATGGCGACTTCGACGGTCTGGCACGGCTGGAAACCCAGGTCTCCCTGCAGGTCAGCGCCACCAAGTCGGGCGTGCCGCCGCTGGAAGGCAGCCAGCGCCTGCGCAAGATCGACCTGCTCAAGCAGATCATGGCCAACGACCGCGCCGTGCGCGACGTGACCGAGCCCTGGCATGGGCAGATCGAGCGGGCGATGAGTGCGCACTGATCCGCTTCAGTACTCCTATCAAACCCCTGCGATTTGCGTCCCAGGGGTTTTTTGTTGTGCAGCCAGCATCGCTCCCAGGTTGTTCTCGAGCCAGTCCGCCAGTTCGGCCATCTTGCCGCTGATCTCCTCCCCCAGCGGCGTTAGCCTGTACTCGACGCGCGGCGGCGCCGCCGACTGCACGATGCGCTGCACGAAGCCGTCCTGTTCCAGCCAGACCAGGGTCTGGGCCAGCATCTTTTCGCTGATCCCGCCGACCCTGCGGCGCAGCTCGCCGAAGCGCTGGGCGCCGTCGCCCAGCGCCACCAGCAGCAGGACGCCCCAGCGGCTGGTCACGTGCTTGAGGACTTCACGCGAAGGGCAGTGTTCGGAAAACACATTGCCACGCAGGGCGTGGTCGGGGGGCGCATCGTTCATGGTCTCTCCTTGCCAATAATGACATCCTAAGCCATGTGGGCGAACCCAGCCGTCGCGCTGGCTTCAGCCGTGCGCCGGCAATAAAAAACCCGCGGATGGACTGGCCAACGCGGGTTTTCGGGAATGGGGGAGAGCGATCACCAGGCATCCCCTGGCGTCGCCTCTTGCCGGTTGCATCCGGCGTCCACCTGCCACTGTAGTCAGGCAAACCGCTTCCGGGGACAGGCGTTTCTTCAACGATCATCCGGTTCCGCGCCACGCTATCGGTGGTGGCTGCGCCAGATCCTGGGCCGTTTTTTGTGGTCATAAAGATCACATGCGACTTAGTATAACGCAAATTTTAAGCTTGTGTAGACGAGTTTGTGCGCGCCTGTTTGACGCTTATTCGAAGCTCGGCTCAGCTGTTTCATGCGCTGCTTCCGGCGCCGCTTCCTTAGCTGGATTAGCAGCGGAAGCGGGGTCTGCCTTGCCGCGTGACGCGAAGCTGTGGCGCACCCGGTCGATCAGGCGCGGCGCGGCCGGGATGTCGACGTTGCGGACCGTGCGGGCGCGGCGGCGCAGCAGCAGCATGGCGCCGCCCAGCGCCAGCAGCAGGCCGGCGCCGGCGCCGATCCAGCCCCACGGCAGGCTGCTCTCGGGCTCGGGCGGCGGCGTCTTGTGTTTGCGCGGCACCAGAGGCTTGATGGCGCTGATCGGCTTGGGGCCGGGTGGCTCGTGGGCGACTTCGGGGGCCGGTGCAGGCGCCGCTTTGGGCGCGTGCCCGGTTTCGGCGGGTGCATCCTCCGTCTCGGCCGGCGCATGTTCCGCCGCAGGTGCAGGCGCGAGCGCCGGCGCGGGCTTGACTGCTGCCGGTGCTGCGCCCAGCGTCGCCTGCAGCGACTTCACTTTGCCCTCCAGTGTGCCGATCTTCGCGTTCAGCTCGGCATTCTTGCCGTCGAGGGCGGCGCAGACCTGCGCTTGCGCGACCTGCTGGGTGCAGGCTGCCGGGGCGGCGGCTTGCGGGGCGTGGATCGGCAGCGGCAAAGCGGCGGCGGCCGGTTTGGCTTGGGAGCGCGGCTTGGCGGGCGGCTGCTTCGCACCCTCTTCTTCCGCATGTGCGGCTGCCGCCGGTTCAGGCTTGCGCGCGGCCACGGGCTTGCGCATCGCCGGCATGGCCACCGCTGCCGGCGCCGGTTCGGCACGCTTCACCGTCGCCGGGACTGGCACAGGCGCAGGCGCAGGCGCCGGGTTCGGATCCGGCGTCAGCCACAAGGTCGCCAGGCGCACCGTGCGCTGCCCTTTGTCCGTCAACTCCAGATACAGGTGCAGGTGCTCGCTGTCGATCGGGCGCAGCGAGGTCACGTGCAGGAACTGACGGCCGTCGCGCCGCATCACCGACAGGTTCAGGTTCGCCAGCACCGGCGGCACGGCGATGCCGGCGCCGTTGTAGACCTCCGGACTGGCCACGCGCACGGCCACCGTCTGCGCCGGATCGTCGACCATGGCCAGCTCGATGTCGGCGACCAGCGGTTGCCCGATGTGGGACGATACGCGGGCCTCGCCCAGTTCGGCCGCGTGTGCGGCGCCGACGGCGGTAACAAGAGCGAGCGTGGACAGGAGATGGCGGGAGCAGCGGAGCATATGCGTGACGAATTCGAAGCCTCAGCGTCTTTAACGGCCGTTGCGGTACACTCTTTAGTAATACTTCCCTACCAACAAAAAGTCAGGACGCCTCCATGGAAAACAGGATCGAGAAGGACAGTTTCGGCCCCATCGAAGTGCCAAGCGGACAACTATGGGGCGCGCAGACCCAGCGCTCCCTGCATCACTTCCACATTTCGAGCGAGAAGATGGCGCCGGAGCTGGTCGCCGCGCTGGCCCAGGTCAAGCGCGCCGCCGCCGCCGTCAACCGTTCGCTCGGCAAGCTGCCGCAAGACAAAGCCGACGCCATCATCCGCGCCGCCGACGAAGTGCTGGCGGGCCACCATCCGGCCGAATTCCCGCTGTCGGTCTGGCAGACCGGTTCCGGCACCCAGAGCAACATGAACATGAACGAGGTGCTGGCCAACCGCGCCTCCGAGCTGATGGGCGGCGAACGCGGCGAAGCGCGTCTGCTGCATCCGAACGACCACGTGAACATGGGTCAGTCCTCGAACGACATGTTCCCGACCGCCATGCACGTCGCCGCCGCCGCGGCCGTCGCCAAGGACGTGCTGCCGGCGCTGGCCCAGCTGCGCGGCACGCTCACGATCAAGGCGCGCGACTTCGCAGATATCGTCAAGATCGGCCGCACCCACCTGCAGGACGCCACGCCGCTGACGCTCGGCCAGGAATTCTCCGGCTATGTCGCCCAGCTCGAATTTGCCGAGCAGGCCATCAAGAGCAGCCTGCCCGGCCTGCTGCTGCTGGCCGCCGGCGGCACCGCGGTCGGCACCGGCCTGAATGCGCATCCGGAATTCGCCAACCGTATCGCGGCCGAGATTTCCTCGCGCACCGGTCTGCAATTCAAGAGCGCGCCGAACAAGTTCATGGCGCTGGCCGGCCACGACGCGATGGTGCAGGCGCACGGCGCCTTCAAGACCCTTGCCACCGCGCTGATGAAGATCGCCAACGACGTGCGCTGGATGGCCTCCGGTCCGCGTTCCGGCCTGGGCGAGATCACGATTCCCGAAAACGAGCCGGGCAGCTCGATCATGCCGGGCAAGGTCAATCCGACCCAGTGCGAAGCGATGACGATGCTGTGCTGCCAGGTGTTCGGCAACGACGTCGCCATGACCGTCGGCGGATCGATGGGCAACTTCGAGCTGAACGTGTTCAAGCCGATGATCGCCCATAACTTTCTGCAGAGCGCGCGCCTGCTGGCCGACGGCATGCGTTCCTTCGACGAGCACTGCGCCCGCGGCATCGAGCCGAACCGCAAGCGGATCGGCGAGCTGATGGAGCAGTCGCTGATGCTGGTGACCGCCCTGGCGCCGCATATCGGGTATGATCGCGCCGCGCAGATCGCCAAGACCGCGCAGCACGAAGGCCTGACCCTGCGGCAGTCGGCACTGCGGTCCGGCTTCGTCAGCGAGGAACAGTTCGACCAGTGGATCGTGCCGATCGAGATGACGCGGCCGGATCCGGGCTGAGCCGGGCGTTAGCTGCGCAAGCCAGCCGGCGGCGTATCTGGGGAGGGAACAGCCTCAACAGTACGCCGCCATCTTTTTACCGAGGATAGAATGCAAACAACAACTTTTGAACTGACATCGGAGTTCATCGAACTCAACCAGCTGCTCAAGCTCGTCGGCATCGTCGACAGCGGCGGTGCCGGCAAGAACATGGTCGCCAGCGGTGTGGTGTCGGTCGACGGCAAGAAGGAACTGCGCAAGACAGCCAAGATCCGTGCCGGCCAGGTCGTAAGCATGGGCGATGTGCGGATCACTGTCCGCTAAAAAAGTTCCCTGCCGCTTACAGAAAAAAAGGTGCGTCCTGCCGGATGCACCTGCCGGGCGCACCGGATTAGCCGTCCCCGGCTGTAGGGGTGACGTTTGCGCGCTGACAAACTTGGGCAGTCCTCCTTCTCTATATTGAAGACGTATTTCGGCTAAAGGTGAGGAAAATGGAAACCCCAGACCCAAGCTCCATGACGCAGCAGAGGCTGATTGGCGACCTGCGTCTTGTCATCGAAAACGCAGAAGAACTGCTCAAGAACACCGACCACTATACGGGCCTGGTGTACCAGAGCGCGCGCGCCAAGCTGGCCATGGCCCTGAATGCGGCCAATGAAGAACTGGTCCGTTTCGAGGAGGAACAGCTGTCCCGGATGATCGAAGCCACCCGGGCTGCCAACGAAATGCACCACGACCGGACCGGCGAAGAGCGCATCCTTCGCGCATTCCAGTACCACTGAGACTGTCACCCCGGCACCGGGCCAGCGCGCCCGGGCTCAGCGCTCGATCCCCGTCACCACCCAGTTCTTCAGCCAGCCGTCCAGCCAGGCCGCAATCGGCGGCTCATCAAGATCGCCGGCATCCTCCATGACATCGAAAGCCGCATCGAAGGCGGCGCCGAAACTTTCCCCAGCCCGCAGCCGCGCCAGCGCCGCGTATTCCGCCGCACTCAGCTCGCGCACGATCACCTGCCAGCGCGGGCGCAGGACCAGGGCGTAGCCAGGCGCATCCAGCGCACGCGGCGCCTGCACATCGCCACCCTGCCCGGCCAGCCACATCGCTGCCACTGCCCAGCGCGATGCTTGCAGGCGCAACGAGGGATGCAGGATTGCGCGGCTGGCTTCGAATGCTTCGGGACTCAGGCTTGCCATGACAGTCAACGGGCCGCCATCGCCAGCCTCGGGTGCATCGGGCGCATACCAGGATGCGTGGACGGCCCACTCCAGCCGCGCCAGGTCGGGCAGCCACGGGCGTGCATCGTCGTGCAGGAAATCGGCCAGCCCGGCGCCGAAGCGATTCAGGTCCGGATCCTGCGCCGGATGGGCGCGTCCGTAGGCGCGTGCGAGGGCGTCGAAGGCGTCCTCGCCCAGTTGCTTGTGCAGCACCGGATAGGCGTTCGCCAGCGCACGGCGCCAGGCGCTCGTGAGGTTGCCGCGGTAGATGCCGAGGCGGGCCGGGTCGCCCTTCAGCTGCGGCGCCAGCTGGGCCAGCAAGGTGCTGTCGGCAAGGGCGGCGCCGAAGTCCTGCTGCAGCTCGGCCAGGTCGTCCGCCGGCTGTGCTGCAGGCGGCATCAGGGGCGGCATAATCGGCTGCATGACAGGCGGCGCATCGAGCGAACGGATGGACACGGTCTCGGCGGCAATCCGTTCCGCCTGCCGCGCCTCCTCCAGCAACACGGCGAGCGCAGGCACGTCCGTGTCCCACTCGACCAGGGCCGGCACGGTGCCGAAGCGCATCAGCGCCTCGCGGTACAGCGCCCAGACCGGCGGCGCGATGCGGTCGCCGTGGTGGTCGATGACGGCAAGGTCCGTGACCAGATGCCCGCCCAGGTGCAGTTCGCCGACCGTGCCCGGCGCCAGGCCGGACAGCGCGTCGAGCGCCGCCAGCGCATCCTCGCCGTGGTTGCATTGGTTGACGTAGAGATTGTTCACGTCGAGCAGGATGCCGCAGCCGGTGCGGCGCGCCAGCGCGGCCAGGAACGCGGCTTCGCTCATCGCGTCGCCGGCAAAGCGGAGGTAGGTGGAGACGTTTTCGACCAGGATGCGGCGCTTCAGCACTTCCTGCACCCGCTCGACGCGGGCGGCCACCAGGTCCAGGGCCGCGCCATCCAGCCGCAGCGGCAGCAGGTCGTTCAGCTGGCGTTCGCGCAGCGCGCCCCAGCTCAGGTGTTCGGAGACGAGGGCCGGTTCGATCGCGTCGGCCAGTTGGCGCACGCGCTCGAGGTGGTCTTCGGAAAAGCCGTGGCTCGAGCCGAGACCGAGGCCGACGCCATGCAGGCTGAGCGGATAGTCGCGCCGCAGCGTTTGCAGCACATGCCAGTCCCAGCCCGAGCGGGCCAGGTAATTTTCCGTGTGAACTTCCAGCCAGCCGATGGCGGGGCGCTGCTCCAGCAGCTGGCGGTAGTGCGGCACGCGCAGGCCGATGCCGACGCCGCGCACCGGATGCGCTGTCACCGGTTTATTTTTTCGGCTGGGGCGGGTTCAGCTTGCCGCCGGATTTTTCGCAGCTGCCCTTGGGCACGGTACGCCATTCGGCCGGGTCGTTGTCGACCGCGGCCTGGCCGGCGCAGCCATGGGTGGCGGTGCCGCAATCGTTCTGACCGGCCTTGGCCACGCCGTAGCATTTTTCCTGTTCGCCCTGGGGCTGCATGTTCATCTGGCCGCCGGCCGATGCCTGTGCGGCGCACACGCTCGCGAGCGCGGCAGCAACGAGTGCTTGACGTTTGTTCATGTGGGGGTCTCCTCGGAATGCGTACACCGGCGGGGTCGGCCTTGTGTGGCTGCGCGTGGCAGCAATGGTGGCGGCTGGAGCGGGACTATTGTGCGGCCTGCCTCGCGCCGGGTACGTGGGGGTTTAACGCACGGGCGCCCATCCTGTTGACGCGCCCGGTTGATTTTTTTCGCCGGCCGCGGTTTATGCGGTCGTATTGACGTTCCTGCCCAGATGCGGCGGCAGGTTCGGCGCCGGCGCGGCAGCCTGCACGGCGTCCAGCAGCTGGGTGGCGGTGGTGGCCTGGAGGTCCTGCGCCTTCTTGAGCATGGCGATGCCGACTTCCTGGCGGGTGCCGGTGTCTGCGATGCTGGTAGCGAGTTTGGCAATACCCATGACGTCCATGACGGTCTCCTGTGTGAGGGCGAAGTTCGGGCCCGGTGCGGGTCATCCTGTATTAACGTCCGTCCAATTGCAAACTTTAGGCCGGGCGATCTGGAACAGACGCCAGAATAGCCTGTACCTGTTCCGGGAAGGCCGGTTTGAGCAAATGATGGTCGAAACCGGCGGCCTGCGAACGCGCGCGGTCGTCGTCCGCGCCCCAGCCGGTCAGCGCCACCAGACGCACGCCATGTATCCCGGGCAAGGCCCGCAAGGCCTGCGCAGTCTGGTAGCCGTCCATGCGCGGCATGCCGATGTCCAGAAAGGCGAGCGCCGGCATGAACTCGGCGCCGATGCGCAGCGCTTCTTCGCCGTCGTACGCGACCCGGACGTCATGGCCCGCCAGCCGCAACAGGTAGGCCAGGGTATCGGCGGCATCGACGTTGTCGTCGGCCACCAGGACCCGCAGCGCATCGGGCGATGATGCATCGGTCCCGCCCTGCGCCGTGCCGCCGGCATCCACGTCCGCATCCCGGCCAGGTGCCGCGGCAAGCGGCAGGCGCACCGTGAAGGTGCTGCCCTGCCCCGGCCCCGGACTGGATGCGTTCACGCTGCCGCCATGCAGCGCGACCAGATGGCGCACCAGCGACAGCCCGATCCCCAGCCCGCCCTTCGAGATGCCGATGCTGTGCGGCGCCTGGGCGAACATGTCGAATACGGCGTCGAGCGCATCCGGGGCGATGCCGATGCCGGTGTCCGCGACCTGGATCACGGCCATGCCGCCCTCGACCTGCGCGGACACGGCGATGCTGCCGCCCTGCGGCGTGTACTTGGCGGCATTCGACAGCAGATTGCTCAGCACCTGGCTCAGGCGCACGGCATCCACGTCCAGCCACAGCGGCGCCTCCGGCAGGCGCAGCTTGAGCGTGTGGCCGGCAGACTGGATCAGCGGCAGGCTGGTCTCGACCGCGCTGTCCACCACCGTCTGCAGGTCGACCCGCTCGATCTGCAGCACCACCTTGCCGCTGGAGATGCGCGCGATGTCCAGCAGGTCGTTGATGAGGTGGACCATGTGCCCGACCTGGCGTTCCATGGTGCCGCGCACCCTGTCCATCAGGCCGGGCTTGTCGGCCCCGATGCGCAGCAGTTCGAGGGCATTGCGGATCGGCGCCAGCGGATTGCGCAGCTCGTGGGCGAGCGTCGCCAGGAACTCCGACTTGCGGCGGTCGGCGTCGCGCAGCGCCTCGGTCGAGCGCACGCGTTCGATGTGAGCCCAGCAGCGGTCCACCACCGCTTCCACCAGCGCCACCTCTTCCGCGCTCCAGATGCGCGGCGACTGCTGGTGGACCGCCATCATGGCGACCAGCCGGCCCTGTTTGACCAGCGGACAGCAGATGATCGCCTTGATGCCGATGCTGTTGAACATCTCGAACCCGTCGCCCTGCGCCAGTTCGGTATCCACGTCCTTGATCAGGAGCGTGCGGCCGACCCGCAGGTTCGAGGTGGCGAGCGAGCCGAACAGGTCGAGCGAATACACGCCCACGGTACTGATCGCGCCTTCGACGCGCCAGTCGTGGCGGATGGTGAAGCGGTCGTTGTCCGGCTCGAGATCGGCATAGGCGACCCGGGTCGCGCCCAGGTATTCGCCGAGCAGGCGGGTGCTGTGCTCCATGATCGCCTTCGGTTCCGCGGCCAGGCGCGTCGCCTCGCCGATCGCGTCCAGCAGGCGCAGGCGCTCTTCCACTTCGCGGCGCTCGGTGATGTCGATGCCGGTCGCGGCGATGAACAGCAGCCGGCCCTGCTCGTCGCTGACCGGCGCGATCACCAGGTCGGCGAAACGGCGGCTGCCGTCGGCGACGAAGTAAGGCAGCTCGGCGCGGAAGATCCGGCCCTGGCGTGCGCCGTCGACCGCCTCGCGGATCTGGCCGGACAAAGCCGGCGACGGGCTCCACCAGCCGCCTTCGCAGAACGGCCGGCCGATCATCTCCGCCCGGTCGAAACCGCAGCCTTCGGCCGCGATCCGGTTCACTTCCAGCAAGGTGCCGTCCAGCGCCGTCAGGCTGGCAAAGTGGATGCCCTGCTCGAAGAAGGTCTGGAACTTGGCATTGGCCTGCGCCAGGGCCAGCGCCTCCTGCGCCATCGAATGCGCCGATTCCTCGCGCCGCGCCAGTTCGCCGAGCGCACGGTCGCGCTCCTGCTCGGAACGCACCTTGCCGGTGGTCTCGCTGCAGACGCACATCACGCCGGCGATGTTGCCGGATTCGTCGCGCACCGGGCTGGTGGAAAAACTGGCGTACATCTGCTCGGGATAGCCGTTGCGCACCAGTGTGAAGGGACTGTCCTCGAACCACAGCGACTCGCCCCGCAGCGTCGCATCGAGCATGGGCCCGACCTGGTCCCAGATATCGGCCCAGACTTCGCGGAAGGGCTTGCCGAGCACCAGGCGCGGATCGGCTGCCTTGGCGCCCAGGATCTCGCGGTAGCTGTCGTTGTAGAGCAGGCACAGTTCCGGCCCCCAGGCAATGTACATGGGGTGGCGCGCATTCAGCATCATGCCGGCGGCGGTGCGCAGCGACGGCGGCCAGGTCTCCAGCGGCCCCAGGGGTGTGCCTGCCCAGTCCATGCTGCGCAGGGCGGCGCCTACCTCGCCTCCGCCCGCAGCAAAGCCCAGGTTGGCGTCAAAGAAACCGGCGCTTGGCAGCGTTTGCATGGCGGAGCGGCGACAGACGGGGCTGCCTTAAAAAATGAACAAGCCGCACGATAGCATTTTTTGCCCCGGTGCTGCTTGCTATGCCAGCCGCCGCTTCAGCCAGTGCAGGATCGCGGCCGGCTGGTTCAGGTCGAGCCAGGCCAGCCCGTCCAGCAGGCGAGCCGGCGCCGGCACGCTGGAGGCCACCGCGACGACGTGCGCATCGTCCGGATACATCGGCGTGCGCCCGAGCTCCGGCCGGAACACTTCGAGCTTGGGAATCGCCGCCCACTTGTAGCCCTCGACCAGGGTCAGGTCGGCGGGCGCCAGGCGCGCCAGGTGCTCTTCCAGCGAGGGCTCGGGCGCATCGCGCAGCTCGTGCTGGATGGCGTAGCGGTAGGGAGAAGCGATCAGCACCTCGCCGGCGCCGGCTGTGCGCAGGCGCGCGCTGTCCTTGTGCGGCGGCTCGAGCACGATGTCGTGATGGCTGTGCTTGATGACGTTGACGCGCAGGCCCTCCGCGGCCAGCTGGCCGACCAGGTATTCCAGCAGCGTGGTCTTGCCGCTGCCGGACCAGCCGACCACGCCCAGCACCTGGCCCGCGGTGCGGTCAGCCTCAGTAAGGGACACGGTAGCGCATGCCGCGGAAATTCATCACGGCAGCCTTTGGCAGCAGCTTCTCCAGCACCAGTCCCGGCGCGACTTCCTCGCCTTCGTGGCGCAGGATCTTGTCGACCAGCAGCAGGCGGTCGGCCGGATTGGCCGAGTACATGTAGCCGCCGAAGGCCACGCGCGGCACTTCGCGCTGCATGGCGTCCGGCAGTTGGGCCAGGTAAGGCAGGCTGTCTTCCGGCGATGGCGCCGGGGCGGGCACCGGGGCCAGAGCGGGCGCGGCGGCCGGGGCGCGTGCAGGGGCGGTGGACTCCCCTGCCCTGGCGGCGGCAAGCGCCGGCGCGGCGCTGCGCACCGGCGCCTCGGCCACGTGTGCAGGACGCGGCGGCGGCGCAGGCGGTGCGGGCGGTGCGCTGACTTCCAGCGTGTTCGAGGCGGCGGCAGCGACCGAGGGCGCCGTTGCAGGCACCGGAGCCGGCATCTGCGCCGGCGCCTGGACCGGCACGGCCGACGCCGTCGGCGCTGCAGGCTGGGCGGCAAGCGCCGGGGCCGTGGCGGGCGCCGGCGTCCGCTGCCACACGAACAGTCCGCCCAGCACCACCACCAGCGCGCCGGCGCCCAGGCCGACGAGCAGCGGCTTGCGGCTGGCGGCGGCGCCGGTCTGGGTGGCCTGCGCCGGCTGCGGCGCGTGGATGGTCGGCGCATTGCCCAGCTGGCGCTCGGCCTGGGCCTTTTTCAGGGCTTCGAGGATGTATGACATATTATTTTCCCGTCCCGGCAGCCGCCAGCAGGCGCGGTTCGTCGACCCCGCTCAGCTGGTTCAGACGCATGTAGGTGCGCGGACCGGCGACGCCGTCCGCCTTCAGGTTCTGTTTTGCCTGGAAGGCGCGCAGCAGGCGGCGCGTCGGTTCGTCCAGCGGCCGCTCGGCGCGCGGCGCGTCCTGCTTGTTCAGTTCCGCCAGCCGGCCGGCGATCCAGTCCACGTCCGGGCCGGTGTCGCCGGGATGCACCTCGTCGCGGAAGGTACGCGGGGCTTTCCACAGGGTCGTGAATTCGCCGTCGATGCGGGTTGCGAGCGCGCCCAGGCTGACCTTCTGGCGTTGGCCGTTCACGCTCAGCGTCGCGCTGTCCGCATCCATGTTCGACAGCACCGCATAGCCGAGCTTCTGGCCGTCGTGTAGGGCGACGATGGCCGGACGGTCGAGCAGGCGCAGTTCGTACAAGCCGCCGCGTCCCTGGTAGCAACGCAGGTTCAGCTTCGGTGCGCCCTGGCAGGGTTCCTGGGTCGGCAGCTGCTGGCCCCACAAGGTGCCCAGCTCGCGCAGGGCTTCGGTCTGGGTGGCCAGCAGCAGCGGCTTGCCGGCGGCTGGCGCCTTGGGCCCCGATGCCGGTTTGGCCGCCGCCACCTGCTGCGCACGCGGGTGGTCCGCCGACGCGGCGGAAGCGACCGGCGCGGATGGCGCCGATGCCCGCGGCACCGCCTGCCAAGCGGCAGCACTGATCGCCGCCCCGGCCAGCACCCCGCCCGCCACCAGTGGCCAACGCAGCGGCGCGCGCGCTGTCGGCGCTTCGCCCGCAAACACTTCCTGGGCCGCGCGGCGCAGGATCTTCGGCGTCACCACGCTGCTGTTCTCGACGTAGGCGCCGAGCAGCGCGCGGTCGCACAGCAGGTTGATGCGGCGCGGCACGCCCTGGGTGAGCCGGTGGATCAGCGGCGCCAGCGCGCCCGGAATCGGGTTGCCCGGATGCGCCCCCGCCACCGTCAGGCGGTGCGCGACGTAGGCGCCGGTCTCGGATTCGGACAGCGGCCCCAGGTGGTAGCGTGCGATCACGCGCTGGGCCAGCTGTTCCAGCTCCGGCTGGGCCAGCATGGTGCGCAGCTCGGGCTGGCCGATCAGGATGATCTGCAGCAGCTTGCGCTCGCTGGTTTCCAGGTTGGTCAGCAGGCGCAGCTGTTCCAGCACCTGGGGCGACAGGTTCTGCGCCTCGTCGATGACCAGCACGTTGTTGTTGCCCTGGGCATGGCTTTCCAGCAGATAGCCGTTGATCGCATCGACATAGCTCTTCACGCCCAGCGCGCCGGCCGATGCGGGCGGCAACGCGATGCGGAACTCGTCGCAGATCGTCAGCAGCAATTCCTCGACCGTCAGCTTGGGATTGAAGATATAGGCCAGGCGGCAATTGTCAGGAATTTGCTCGATGAAACAGCGGCAGACGGTAGTCTTGCCGGCGCCGATCTCGCCCGTCAGCAGGACGAAGCCGCCGCCGCTGCCGATGCCGTACAGCAGGTGGGCCAGCGCCTCGCGGTGGCGCTCGCTCATGAAGAGGTAGCGCGGGTCCGGCGCGATCGAAAACGGCGATTGCTTCAGATTGAAGTAGTTGTTGTACATACCCAGTGACTTGCCCTAGCGGCCCGGCGGCAGCGGTTTGAACTTCGCGCAGTATATTTTGCTTTTGCTATTGTAGTAAGCGATGGTGCTGCCGGGGGCGGATACTCGCAAAGGATATTGGGAACTATCTGCCGCCAGATGCTTCACGCCGGCCGCGCCGCGGATAGCCTGCTCAAGCTGGTCCGGCGGCACCTCGGCCACTGCGGCCAGGAACACCAGCTCGCTGGTATCGTCGCTGACCATCACCTCGGTGACGGGCGCGCCCCACAGCGTGGCCTCGCCAGTGCGGAACCAGAAGGCCCCGCCCTCGTGCTTGTAGGGGGCGCCGAAATGGCTCGTCAGCCAGGAATAGAAGTAGTTGTTGTCGATCTGGTCGCGGCACAGCAGTGCGCTGCCGATCACGGGACCGAAGGTGGACGGCTGCTTGTCCTGGTTCTGGGCCGATGCCACGCGGGCCAAGCTCACCAGGAGCAGCGACAGCAGCGCCGCCCGCATGGGAAAAGTCACAGCTTGGACAGCCATGCGCGGTTGGCGGCGATCTTCGCCTTCACCGACGCCGGCAGGGCATCGTAGCAGCCGGGATGCTGCTTGAGGGCGTGCTCGCGCACTTCCTTCTCCATGCCATTGACGATGAATACATAGACGGAGGCACCTTCCGCGTTCTTGCGCGTGCCCAGATAGCGAATCACGAATAGTCTCCTTTACGAGCCATCCATTATGACATTCGCCCCGCGATCCGGCCACGCACAGTGCGCAACCAGGGCTCAGGCCGATGTGCTGCCGATTTCGCGATAGGACGCGTCGTTGCGCTCCAGCCACATCTGCAGGAGCGCCCGATTGTCATGCTGCCAAGGATGGAAGCGCGGCGACAGATAGCCCAGGCCTGGCTTCAGCAGGCTCCAGACCATGCCGCCGCGGCCGAACCAGGCGCGTGCGGCGCTGGCCCAGGTGGACAGGCGCCAGACCGCGCCGTCCTGCCGCAGGTTGTGCAGGGTCTGCAGGCTGGTGTCGAGCCAGAAGGACACGCTCACGTGCAGGTACCACAGCACGCGCCGCCGGTAGCCGCCGCCGGACGCCCGGTAGACGTCGAAGGCGACGGCCTTGTGTTCGAGCTCCTCGGCCGCATGCCAGTTCCACAGCGTGCGCAGCTGCGGCTCGGCGCCTTCCAGCCAGGCCGGATGGCGCAGCACGTAGTCGGCCAGCATGGCGGTGTAGTGTTCCAGCGCGCAGGTGATGGCCAGGCGGTCGCGCACCGGCAGCTTGCGGATGCGTTCCACGCGCCGCTTCAGCTTTTCCTCCATCGTGTACGGAAAGCCCTGGCGCGCCAGTTCGGCGTTGTACTGCTGGTGGACGTAGCGGTGGCTGGCCTCCTGGCCGACGAAGTCCTTCACCTCGGCGCGCAGCGCGGGGTCGAAGATGGCTTCCGCCGGCGCCGCACGCACGCTGTCGATGAACATCTGCTCGCCGAGCGGGAAACTCATCGACAGCGCATTCATGAAGGCGGTGCGATAGACGTCGCCGCCCATCCAGTGGCGCGGAAAGCCGCGGGACAGGTCGACGTTCAGCTTGCGGACGGTAAGCGAGGACATCCGTGAAATATACACCCGCCCAGGGCGCGCCACGCTGCCCGAAAACCGAGGGTTCCTTCGAAATCCGGGCGCCATCCGCCGCACCGCTCAGCCCCGCACTTTTGCACTTCGCACCGCGTTTTTGCACGTCTGTCGTTTTCCACATGCAGACGGGCCGGGCCTGCCCTATCGTTCAGTCTCCATAAATCATAAAAACGAGATCATGAAGACCGCCATCAAGCTCAGCGCCCTCGCCGCCGCTCTCGCCTGCGCCTCCATCGCCAGCCAGGCCAGCTTCGCCCAGCCGCAACCACAGGGCCAGAACGCGAACTTCGTCACCGAACAGCGCCAGGTCGGCGCCTTCAGCGCGATCGAACTGGCGGGCCCCTACCGCGTCGTGATCGATGCCCAGGCGCGCCAGGCGGTGACGGTATCGGGCGAGCGCAAGCAGCTCGACGACATGGAAGTCGCGGTGCGCGGCGACACCCTGGTCGTGCGCCCGGTCTCGAAGGTCAATTTCAATTTCAGCTTCAGCTTCAACAACAGGCAGCGCCGCGACCTGCCCACCGTCACGATCGGCGCCGCCGGCCTGAAGAGCCTGCGCATGAGCGGCAGCGGCGACGTCCAGCTCGACCAGGTCGGCGGCGAGCGCTTCACCATCGTCAACAGCGGCCCCGGCGACTTGCACGCGAACGGCGCGGTGCGCCAGCTGGTGGTGGAAAACACCGGCAGCGGCGATCTCGACCTGCGCCGCATGAAGACGGGCGACGCCGACGTCAAGCTGAGCGGCCCCGGCGACGTCGAACTGGCCAGCATCGGCAACGAACTGGCGGTCCAGATGAGCGGCTCCGGCGACCTCACCGCCGACGGCATGCGCGCGGCGCGCGTGACGGCGCGCATGCGCGGCCCGGGCGACCTGAAGCTGTCCGGCGCGGCCCGCGAACTGAGCCTGGAGAGCAGCGGTTCCGGCGACTTCGAAGGCTGCGACCTGGCCGTCGAAGGCGTGCGCACCGTGCAGCGCGGCCCGGGCAATGCCTGCATCGCCGGCGCCATCCGCAAGTTCGACGCCGAAGTCCACGGCTCGGGCGAGCTGAATGCCCGCGGCCTGCAGGCGGCCAGTGGCCAGCTGCGCCTGGCCGGACCCGGCAACGCCGAACTCTCCGGCAGCATCGGCGACCTGAACCTGGAAGTCAGCGGCTCGGGCGACCTGAACGGCGAGAACCTGAAGGTGAACAAGGCCATCGTGCGCAGCCGCGGTCCGGGCGGCGTAAGCCTGCAAAACGTCACCGACACCCTGGACGCCGAAATGCACGGCTCCGGCGAACTGCACGCCAGCATGTCCGGCAAGCGCCTGATGCTGAAGATGGACGGCCCCGGCGACGCCCGCATCGACGGCAGCGTGGCCCAGGTCAGCGCCCAGATCAGCGGTTCCGGCAGCCTCGAAGGCCGCCGCCTGAGCGTCGGCCAGACCGACATCTCGGTGCGCGGTCCGGGCAGCGCGGCCGTCAACGTCGTCGGCAGGGACAAGGCAAGCGACAAAGGGAATGGTCTGCTGCTGGTGGACCGCAGCGGCACCCACCGCGGCGGCAACTGAGGACGTCAAGGAAGCACCTGCATCATGCGCGCCCTGATCGACGCCCTCGAAACCCGGCTGCTGCGGCGGCCGGGCTGGCTGCGCACGCCGAGTGCGCCGGCCATCCGTGTTTCCAGCACCTGCTTCATGGTGCGCGAGCTGAGCGTGCCCTGGGATGCGGTCAGCCGCATCGACGCCTGGCGCAACGGCCGCTACGATGACATCTGCCTCGAGATCGGCGCCGGCATCGAGGCGCGCATTGACACGCACATCACGCTCAGCGAATCGCAGCGCGGCTTCGACGACTTCGTCGCCATGGCCGACCGCAAGCTGACCTTCCCGCTCGGCTGGTGGGACCAGCTCGGCGGCCCGCGGCGCCGCGGCCTGACCCTGTTCGAGCGCTTCACGCACGGCTGATCGCCGTCCGGCCTTGTGCTACTGTAATGGCGGCGACACTTCGCCCCATGACAAGAACAAGGACACCCCCATGAACTTACCAAGCATACGCGCAGCCGTGCTCTGCGCGCTGGCCTGCGCCGGCCTGGCCCAGGCGCAGACCCAGACGCAGCCTGCCGCGCCCAGCCCGCAATACCCCGCCCTGCCCTCGGAGACCCCGGCGGAATTCAATGCCCCGACCGTGGGCTTCAACTACGTCAAGCGCAGCGTGATGATCCCGATGCGCGACGGCACCCGCCTCAACACCGTCATCATCGTGCCCAAGGGTGCGCAGAAGGCGCCCATCCTGCTGACGCGCACGCCCTACGATGCCGCCAGCCTGACCAGCCATGCCGACAGCTCGGACATGGAATCCATCCTGAGCGGCTACGACAATGCCGCCGACGTGATCGTCCAGGGCGGCTACATCCGCGTGGTGCAGGACGTGCGCGGCAAGTACGGTTCGGAAGGCGACTACGTGATGAACCGGCCCTTGTCCGGGCCGCTGAACCCGACCCCGGTCGACCACTCGACCGACACCTACGACACCATCGACTGGCTGGTCAAGAACCTCCCCGAGACCAATGGCCGCGTCGGCATCATCGGCATTTCCTACGACGGCTTCCTGCCCCTGATGGCGCTGGTGAACCCGCACCCGGCGCTGAAGGCGGCGGTGCCGATGAACCCGATGGTCGACGGCTGGATGGGCGACGACTGGTTCCACCACGGCGCGTTCCGCCAGATCAACCTCTCCTACATCATGGAGCAGGTGGTCACGCGCGGGAACAGCGCCAAGTGGTACGCGACCAACTACGACGACTACGACATGTACATGCGCGCCGGTTCGGCCGGCGAACTGGCGCGCCAGCGCGGCCTGGAGCAGAGCGGCTTCTGGCGCAAGGTGGTGCAGCACCCGAGCTACGACAGCTTCTGGCAGCAGCAGGCGATGGACAAGATCCTTGCCAAACAGCCGGTCACCGTGCCGACCCTGCTGGTGCACAGCCTGTGGGACGCCGAAGACATCTACGGCCCGGTCGCGGTCTACAAGGCGATCAAGCCGAACGACAAGAACGGCCTGGTGCACCTGTCGCTGGGCCCCTGGAACCACGGCGGCGCGATCGGCGACGGCAGCACCCTGGGCGCGCTGAAGTTCGGCAGCGATACCGCCCTGTACTGGCGCCAGGAAGTCCTGAAACCCTTCCTCGACCGTAATCTGAAAGGTGACGCCAACACGCCGCCGATCCCGGCCGTCACGGCCTTCGAGACCGGCACCAACAAGTGGCGCACCCTGGCCACCTGGCCGAGCGGCTGCGCCGAGCTTGGGGCCTGTGCGATCAAGCCGACGCCGCTGCGTTTGGCTGCCGGGCAGAAGGCGGTGCTGGGCGCCGCGGCGGACGCCAGGGCCTACGACGAATACGTGTCCGATCCGTCGAAACCGGTGCCCTTCCGCCAGCGCCCGATTCCACCCTACGGCTACGACGAAGCGAAGGGCCAGTCCTGGCCGCGCTGGCTGGTCGACGACCAGCGCGAAGCCTCGGGCCGCACCGACGTCGCGACCTTCGTCTCCGATGTGCTCACGGCGCCGGTCAAGATCAGCGGGGAGCCGATCGCCAATCTGGTCGCCTCGACCAGCGGCACCGATGCGGACTGGGTCGTGAAGCTGATCGACGTCTACCCCGACCAGGTCGGCAGCCAGCCGACGATGGGCGGCTATCAGCTGATGATCTCCGGCGACATCTTCCGCGGCCGCTATCGCGAAGGCTACGACAACCCGAAGCCGCTGGCCGCCAACAAGCCGCTCAGCTACCGCTTCGGTTTGCCGACCGCGAACCACGTCTTCCTGCCGGGCCACCGCATCATGGTGCAGGTGCAGTCGAGCTGGTTCCCGCTCTACGACCGCAATCCGCAGACCTTCGTGCCCAACATCTTCCTGGCCAAACCGGAGGATTACAGGAAGGCGACCCAGCGCATCTATCACAGCAGCTTCGTCGAGCTGCCGGTGGTGGAGATGGCGGCGGCATCGGCTGCTGCTGCGGCGCGCTGAGCATGGCCGGCCTCAGGACCTACCACGGCAGCTGCCACTGCGGCGCGGTGCGCTTCGAGGCCGGCATCGACCTGTCGCAGGGGACGATCCGCTGCAACTGCACGCTCTGCACCAAGCAGCGCAACTGGGCGGCGATCGTCCCGCTTGACGCCTTCCGGCTGCTGCAGGGCGCCGCGGCGCTGTCCGAATACCGCTGCAACACCCGCACCGAGCAGCACTTCTTTTGCGCGACCTGCGGCGTGCGGACCTTCCACAAAGGTGTCTCGCCGCGCTGGGGCGCCTACGTGGCGGTCGGCGTGAACTGCCTGGATGACGTGTTGGCGGACGAACTGGCGTCCGTACCCGTCACGTATCTGGACGGCCGCACGCAGTCTCTTATTACTTAGCGCCTCGCCATGGCCTGGGCGCTGCCGTTCAGCGCCGGATCGAGGTAATGCACCATGCTGCGCACGTAGAAGGGCCGCATGTGGACCGGGTCGGTGTAGATCGGTTCGCCGGCCGCGTTCACGGTCGGGCAGATGCCGTCCTTGCAGATGGTGTCGACCGGGTCGATGGGCACCGCGCCCGTGGCCTGGGCGATCTGCAGCAGGCGCTGGCGCGGCACCGCGTTGTCGCTGTAGAAGCGGTCGACGCGGTAGGCTTCCATGTCCGTGCGCGGCTTCATTTCGCCGAAGCGCGAACCGGTGATCATCGAGCGCGGGTCGAACTGGTTGCCGGCGGGCGGCTGCAGCACCAGGTAGACGCGTTTTCCCGCTGCGCGCAGGCGCGCGATCGACTGCTGCAGCGTCACGTAGGCCGCTTCGTGCGCCGGCCTGGCCGGAAAGGTCTGCAGCTGGCCGTCGACCGGCATCTGCACGTCGTTCTGCCAATCGGCGAAATAGGCGTACCACGAGCCGGCGACGACGACGGTATCGACGTCCTTCGACGCCGCCAGGCGCCAGGCGTCTGCCACCGTGGTGGTGCAGGTCGGGTAGCGCAGGCGCGGCAGGCGCACGGCCCCTTCGACCGGCATGCAGCCGCCCTGGGTCGCGAAGACCACCCGGCGGCGGTCGAAGCGCCCGTCGCGCAGGCCTTGCGCGACCAGCGGCGCATACTGCTCCATCACCGAATCGCCGATCAGCACCGTGGCGCCCTGCCCCTTGCCCTCGATCTGCTGGAACAGCGAGCCCTGGTAGCGCAAGGGCTTCATGGCCGGATCCGGGAAGCCGAGATCGTTCAGCGCGCCCATGTAGCGCGCGACGGCGCTGGACGGCATGCGCTCCTGCAGCAGCCCGGCCTTGACCGTCACCCCGAGCACGCCGAAGCAGGCCATCGCCGTCACCAGGCCCTGGATCGCACGGCGTTTGTTCGGCGACTTCTGCACCGGGCGCTCGATCAGGTGGTAGGTCAGGAAGGCCAGCGCCAGCGCCGCCAGCACCAGCACCGCCTTCATGAGCGGTTGCGGCTTCTCGCCTTCGATGATGTAGCCGAAGGACAGCAGCGGCCAGTGCCACAGGTAGAAGGGATAGCTGACCAGGCCGATCTTCACCATCAGCCGGTTGCCCAGCAGGCGGCGGTTGATGAAGGATTCGTTGCCGGCGGCGATCAGCGCGCAGGTGCCGAGCACCGGCAGCAGCGCCCAGGCGCCCGGGAAATCGCTCTGCCCCTTGATCAGCACCGCGCCTAGCACCAGCAGCACCAGGCCGAGCGCCGACACCAACAGCGGCTTGGGCAGCAGCGGGCTGCGCTTGGTCATCGCGTAGGCCACCAGGCCGCCGGAGGCCAGCTCCCAGAACCGGGTGACCGGCGAAAAATAAGCTTCGGCCGGATGATTGAAGGTGGCGTAGAGGCCATACAAAAAGGAGCCGCCCAGGGTCAGCGCCAGGAAAGCCAGGATGCCGAAGCGGACCTTGAAGCAGAGCGCCAGCGCAATCGGCCAGATCAGGTAGAACTGCTCCTCCACGCCCAGCGACCACAAATGCAGCAGCGGCTTGGTGACGGATTCGTTGTCCCAGTAGCCGGCCTCGCTCCACAGCACCAGGTTCGAGACGAAGGCGGCGGCTGCCGCGACATGCTTGCCCAGCTGGGCGAATTCCTGCTGCAGCAGCACGTACCAGCCGAAGGCCAGCACCGCGAGCACGACCGTGATCAGCGCCGGGAAGATGCGCCGGATGCGGCGCACGTAGAAGCCGCGGATGGTGAAGCGCCGCTGCTGCAGGTCCTTCAGGATGATCGAGGTGATCAGGAAGCCGGAAATGACGAAGAAGACGTCGACGCCGATGAAGCCGGAGCGCAGCCACTTGGGCCAGGCATGGAACAGGACGACCAGGCCGACGGCCACGGCGCGCAGGCCGTCGATGTCCGGACGATAGGGAATCGCGTGTGCTGCACCTGGCTTGAGCATGCCGGCCTCCACATGACGTACCCCGGCAGTCTTGTCCAGCGATTATGCGATGTCAAACCAACTGTCTATCGTGCGCGTCAATGCCTTTGACCGCGACTATTGCCTGTCACCGCTTGCAGCCCGCGCATCGAGGCCGCCACCGCATCCAGCGGCCGCATGCCCTCTGGATACTCTTCCTGCTCGAGCACGATCCACTCCGCGCCGCCCTCTTTGCGCGCCGCCGCGTACACGGCCGGCCAGTCGGTGCGGTCCTGGCCGATGATGGGCGTGCCCTGCGCGCCTTCCGGCAGCTTGGCCTTGAAGTGCGAAGTGATGGTGCGGCCGGGGTAGCGGGCTATCATCACCACCGGGTCCTTGCCGGCAAACACGGTCCAGCCGATGTCCTGCTGCAGGATGGTCTGCGGCGGCGTGCGGCCGGCGATGGTGTCCCAGGGCGTCCGGCCGTCCGGGCCCGTCATTTCCTGCGCATGGTTGTGGTAGCCGATCCGCATGTCGAGCGGCTTCAGCTTGCCGCTGAGCGCCGCCAGTTCGCGCGCGATGGCAGCCGCGCCTTCGGTCGACGCGCCGCGCTTGTCCCAGGCGATGACCAGATTGCGGCAGCCGAGCATCTGGTAGAACGCGCTGGTCTGCGCGAAGCGCTCGTCGGCGAGCGTGGCAAAGTCGAGGTGGGCGCCGGCGCATTGCAGGCCCTGTTTGTCGAGGAAGACGCGCAGCCCTGCCGGGTCCTTGGCGAAGCGCCCGAATTCGCCTGCGAACTCCACGCCCTGGAAGCCCATCGCCGCCAGTTTGCTCAGCGTGCCTTCGAAGTCCTGTTTCAGCTCGTCCTTGACGGACCAGAGCTGGATGCCGATGCGCGGTGCAGCCGGCGCTGCGGGCGCGGCGGCCTGCGCCAGCGACGAGGACAAAAACAGGGCAAGCAGGACGGGCTTGAAGCGTGGGAATGGCATGGCGTGTCTCCGGATTTTTTGGGCAAGTGTAAGATGGATAAGATAACCCATCCGCATCTTACTTTTGCCACGACCGACCATGAGCCTGAATACCTCCGCCACGCTGCGCCACGTCGTCCTGTTCGCGTTCAAGGACAGCGCCACCGTCCAGCAGATCGACACCGTCGTCGCCGACTTCGGCACCCTGAAGGACCGCATCCCCGGCATCATCGCCTACGAATGGGGCACCAACGTCAGCCCCGAAGGCCTGAACCAGGGCTTCACCCACTGCTTCACGCTGACCTTCGCCAGCGAAGAAGACCGCAACATCTACCTGCTGCACGCCGCGCACCAGGCGTTCGTCGATACCTTGGGCGCCGTCCTTGAGAAATCCCTGGTGGTCGACTACTGGGCACAATAATTTCCGCTTGGAAATGTTAAAATAAGCGATATGCATGCGGCATAAAACGCCGCGAGATTGCCCTGGAATTTAGCATGTCGCGTTTCAACTACATCTATTGCCTCGACCTCATCGCGTTCGTCTGCATTCTCGTGATTGCAAACCGGCCCGATGGCTTGGCGATCACCGCCAGCGCGCTGATCCTCGGCGCCGGCGCCCTGCTCTACCGATGCGTGCTGGGCGTCAAAGCGAAGTTCAGCGCGCTGGCCAGACAGCGCAAGGCCGAGCACCGGTTCGGCGAGCGGGTCCGGGCCGCGGCGCCCGCCGCGGTTCCCGTCCCCGCCAAGCCCGACAGCAAGTCCTGGCTGCGCGACTCCGAATAACGTTCAGGCCGCGGTCTTGCCCGACAGGCGCTTCAGGCGCTCCAGCGCGGTCTCGCCGGCGGTTTCGGGCTGGCTGACCGACTTGCGGATCGCGTCGAGTTCGGCCTGCTGGTCGAGCGGCTTCTGGCCGATGTCGGCGACGATGCGCAGCCCTGCCGCCTCGTTGCTGACGGCTTGCGCACGCTTGGTCAGTGCGTTCAGCGCGGTCGAATTGCCCTTCATGGTGGTCAGGCCGGCCAGCTGGCTCTGGCGCTCCATGCGCAGTTCTTGCAGCTCCTTCTGGGCCTTGGCGGCGGCCAGCTGCTGGATCGCCTTGCGTGCCTGGGCATCGAATTCGGCCAGCTGCTTCGACAGCGCATCGACAATCTTCTGCAGCTCGTCCATGTAGGCCTTGGCGTCCGCCTCTTCCTGGACTTCCTGTGGCAGGCGCGCCTTGTTGGCTTCCAGTTCGTCGCAGAACAGGGTCACCGTGGCTTCCGAGATGGTGCCGGCGGCCAGGCGCTCGGCCAGCTTCTCGGCGGCGCGCTCGTCGCTGGCGATCAGGGTCTGCAGGTTGACCACGTCCTTGTGCTCCTTGTCGAAGGAAGCGCGCGCCGTCGCCAGCAGCTGCGCGGTGTCGCGCAGGGTGTCGACCAGGCGGTCGCGGTCGGCTTCGGTCGCGGTCTCCGGATCGAAGTTGGCGATGGCCTCCGAGATCCGGTCGCCCAGGGCGCCGAAGTGTTTCGTCACCAGTCGTGCAGTCAGGCCCCATCCGCTTGCGTTGCTCATTGTCGTTCCTTTCAGTGAAAAATTATTGAATGACGATCCGTTCCTGCTCCATCGGGATGCCGATCACGAAGTCGACGTGGATGCCGCGCTTCGAGGTGTCGCCATCGACGCTTTCGATGATCTCCGTGGTGATCAACAGGTATTCGCGCCCGCCGCCCGCCAGGTCGCGCACGTAGGGCATGAAGTAGATTTCCTGGCGCAGGCCTTGCACGCCCTTGGCATCGTCGATGCGGATCTCGCGGCCTTCGAAAGGCTTCACGAAAGCCGCATTCGAACCGCCGGCGTCGCGTACGTAGTCGAGGCGATCGCTGTCGCCGAACGCCGACGCCAGCTCCGCTTCGTCCAGCGTGTCGGCCAGCTGCTCGCGCCACAGTGTGTAGCCCTGGTCGCCGAGGCCGTAGCCGGCCTGGCCGGTGTAGGCGTCCTGGTCGTCGGCGGTTTCCGGGATCACGCGCGCCAGCTGGGTGCAGTACAGGATCTCGGCGACCTTGCCGTCGTCTCCGCAGAACACCTGCAGGAATTTCTCCTTCGCGTCTTCGTCGCCCTTGTCGAGGTAGAGGCGATACAGCTCGGTATCGGGCTGCAGGCGCATCTGCGAGACTGCCAGGATGCGCGTGTCGCCGGCCGCCGGCATCGTGATCAGCGAGCCGTTGGCCTGCGCGCGGATGATCGGCGACTGCTGCATCTGCACCACGCTGCCGATGCGCGCGTCCAGCGGCACGCCCTCGTCCATCCGGCCTTCGCCCTCGGCTACGCCCTTCTTTTCTGCGATGCCGCGCACGTAGCTGACTACATCCTTCCAGGCCATTTGCTCAATTCCTTTCGAACGAATAATTCGGTTTGTCGGCGGCGCGGCGGGCTTTTGCGCGCTTCCAGAAGCGATAAACACCCCAGGCGATCAGCGCCAGCACGCCCAGCCACAGCAGGGTGCAGAGCAGCGAGCCGCCCGAGGATTTCCGCGCTGCCGGCATCGCCGATCCCGCCGGCGCCGTTGCCGCCGCCCCTACACTGCCGCCGACACTGCCCGCGCCGGCCTGGTTGGCCAGGTCGCCGGCGGAGCCGCTGGGCGCCGGGTAGTAGCCGCCGTTGTTGTTGTTACCGCTGTTGCCGTTGTTGTTGTGCGCATTCGCATTCGCCACCGACCTGGCGATGACGGCGCCCGCGATCACGTGGCCCATGTTGATGCCGCCGCCGCCCTGGTTGACGATGACCGGCGGCTGCGCAGGCGGCGGCGCATTGCCGTAGCCGTAGCCCTGCGAAGGCGGCGCCGACCGCGCATCGCGCTGGTCGTACGTGGGCGCCGGGCGCGCGCTGTTATCCCTTGCGTCGCGCGCCGCCTGCGCCGCACGCCGCTCGTCCAGCGTGCGCATCGCGTTGGCTTCCGAGCGCTCCCGGTCCAGCTTGCGCGACATCGCCGAATCGGACTGGCGCGAGCCCGAAGCCGGTGACGAGCTGAAGGAACCGAAGCCGCCGCCGCTCTTCTTCGATGCACTGCTGTCGCTGCTGCTGCCGCCCGATGCCCTCGAAGCCGACCGGCTGCTGAAGGACCCGAAGCCGCCGCTCTTCGACGAAGAAGACGACGACGAACGCTGCGACGAAAAGCCGCTCTTGAAAGACGAGGAGCCCGAGGGCTTGGCGTCCGCCGGCATGGATGCCACGGACAGGGCCAGGCTCAGCGCCAGTGCCACATGGGCGTACGTCGGTACATACTTCGAAAGTGTCTTCAGCATGGTCAGGAGTGCCGTCGAAAGTTAGAATCAGGATAACGAAGGGCATGTTGACATGCACCGGTAAAAATATCAAAGGATTACCATGACGCGACGCTACCTGGACATGAACCAGCACGATGCCCTCTACACGGTGGCACGCAAATACCCCGGCGGGCTGGATGCGCTGGCGCGCGAACTGGGAATCTCGGTGAACGTCCTGCGCAACAAGCTGGCGCCGACGATCGCCTCGCACTATCCGTCCTTCGAAGAAGTGTCGCTGATCGTCGAACGCTGCCATGCGGCCGGCGTGCCCGACGCCCACCTGCCGCTGCACGCGCTGCTGGTGCGCCACGGGATGGCCGCCTTCGTGGTGCCCCAGCCGGAGACGACGCGCCAGGACGACCTGTCGCAGACCGTGTGCCGGGTGATGAGCGAAGTGGGCGCCGTGGCGGAAGCCGTGTCGAGTGCATTGATCGATGGTAGGGTCACCGAGGCGGAGGCCGACCTGATCGAGCGCAAATTCCACTCGGCCCTGTCGGCGCTCGGCGCCTGGCGCGCACGGCTGCGCAACGAAGCCGACGCCGGCATCCACTGAGACCTCGGGATAGCTCAGGGACGCAGGCGCGCCTGCCCCGCTTCCGCCGCCTCTTCCTGCGCCTGCCCGCGCAGCGAGCGCAGGAACAGCCCGAGGCCGCCGAAGGCCAACACCAGGATGCAGATCAGTTCGAAGGCCGACATGGTCCGCAGGTGCATGTTCAGTGAGGCGATCACGCCGAACACCAGCCCGGCCAGCGAACCGACCGCCAGCAGCCAGCCGACGGCGCTGCGGGCGTTATAGAAGATCATGGCCACGCCGATGATCAGCGGGATCAGGATGATGCCGCCCGTGATGCCGACGCTGCCGACGCCGAAAAGGCGCGTGCTCCAGCCGAAGGCCGAGCTGACCACCACGCTGTTGAGCAGCAGATAAAAGCCGCCGCACATCATGACCAGGCCGAGGAAAAACTGGCCCGTACCGCCGCTGGTTCCACCTGCTCCGCGCATCGTCGCCTCCATGGTTAAACGTGAATAGGAACAAACGGGTACGAATATAACAAAAGGATATCGCACGTGGCTTCGATTTTTTCGAAGTCATTCTTCCAAAAACTGCGCTTTTTCCGATAAGCCGTCTGCCGTATGCTTACACCTTGGAAATATAACCTCCAGGGGTAAGCAATCATGAAACGCATCTTTCTTTTTCTCGCCACCAACCTTGCCATCATGCTCGTGCTGGGCGTGTCGGCGAGCCTGCTCGGCGTCAACCGTTACCTGAGCGCCAGCGGCCTGAACCTCGGCGCCCTGCTCGGCTTCGCGGCCCTGATGGGCTTCGGCGGCGCCTTCATCTCGCTGTGGATGTCGAAACCGATCGCCAAGTGGTCGACCGGCGCCCGCGTGATCCAGCAGCCGACCAACGCCACCGAAGTCTGGCTGATGAACACCGTTGCGGCCCAGGCCCAGCGCGCCGGCATCGCGATGCCGGAAGTGGCCATCTACGAGGGCGCGCCGAACGCCTTCGCTACCGGTGCGACCAAGAACGCGTCGCTAGTGGCGGTGTCGACCGGCCTGCTGCAATCGATGACGCATGAAGAAATCGAGGGCGTGCTGGCGCACGAGGTGGCCCACATCGCCAACGGCGACATGGTCACGCTGACCCTGATCCAGGGTGTAGTGAATACCTTCGTCGTGTTCCTGGCGCGCGTGGTCGCGTATTTCGTCGACAGCTTCATCCGCCGCGACGAAGAATCCAGCGGCCCGGGCATCGCCTTCTACGTCACCTCGATCGTCTGCGACCTGCTGTTCGGCCTGCTGGCCAGCATCATCGTGGCCTGGTTCTCGCGCCAGCGCGAATTCCGCGCCGACCGCGGCTCGGCCCAGATCATGGGTACCCCGCGTCCGATGATCGCCGCACTGCGCCGCCTGGGCGGCATGGAACAGGGCGACCTCCCGAAGAACATGGCGGCCTCCGGCATCGCCGGCGGTGGTATGCTGTCTCTGTTCAGCACCCACCCGTCCTGCGAAGAGCGCATCGCAGCCCTGCAGCGCGCGTAAGACGGGTTCGAGAAGGAAACCAGGAAACACATGCGGAATTCATTCGCGCAGTCCGCACTGCCCGTACTGTTTGCGATCGGACTCGCGTTCGTGCTCCAGCACTTCCTCGGCTCGCTCGCCTGGGCCGGCCTGCTGGCGGTGATCACCTGGCCGCTGCACGAACGCCTGATGCGGCGCGGCTGGCCGCGTGCGCTCAGCGCCGTGTTCCTGGTATTCCTGCTGGTGGCCGCTTTTGCCGGCCCCTGCTTCGTGCTGCTGAATGCCCTGAGCAGCGAACTGGCGGGCGTGCAGCGCCTGCTGGCCCACCTCAACGAAGCCGGCGTGCCGGTGCCGGCCTGGCTGACCAACCTGCCGATGGTGGCCGAGCCGGCCGTCAAATGGTGGAACGAGCACCTGGCCCGGCCCGGCGGCATCAGCATCCTGGTGCGCAGCACCGTCGGCGACATGATGCCGCACCTGACCGGCGCCGCCCGCACCTGGGGCTCGATCATCCTGGCCAATGCGCTGTACCTGTTCCTGGCCCTGCTCACCCTGTTCATGCTCTACCTGCACGGCCCCTCGGTCGTGCGCCTGGTCGACCGCGCCGGCGAACGCCTGGTGCCGGCCTACTACCCCACCCTGCGCCGGGTGTTCCCGCTGTCGGTGCGCGGCACTGCGCTGGGCCTGTGCTCGGTCGCCATCCTCGAAGGCATCGTGCTAGGCATCGCCTACGCCATCGCCGGGGCGCCGGCGCCGGCCCTGCTGGGCACCATCACCGGCTACCTGGCCCTGGTGCCGGGCGGCGCGCCGCTGTCCTTCACCATGGTCTCGCTGCTGCTGCTGGGACAGGGCCACTCGGGCGCTGCGCTCGGCCTGTTCTGCTGGGGCGCGGTCGAGCTGTTCATGGTCGACAAATTCATCCGACCCAAGCTGATCGGCCAGCGCGTCAACCTGCCCTTCCTGGCCGTGCTGTTCGGCCTGCTCGGCGGGGTCTCGACGCTGGGCGTGATCGGCCTTTTCGTCGGCCCCTTCCTGATGGCGATCCTGTTCGGCTGGCTGCGCGGCGGTGAGCACGCGGCGTCCATCAAGGCGCCGGAGCGGGCCGGCGTGGCGGACAAGACCGAAGCCAGCTGAGCGAGTGTCGCTTTTCTTCAAGCGCTTGCTGCACGATTCCGTAATGTAGCAACCCACGCATTGTCCGGCTGCTGCAAACAATCCTTGAGCGGCCATCCAGGCGCCGTTTCGATCAGATGCATGAACGCAGCGGCAAGTCCATAACAGCCATCAGGGCCGAACAGCCCGACGATGACACGGGCTTCATCATCGGTGATGGGTCTCGTGATCGCCCGATAGAGTTGTTCGATCCGTTGGAGCTGGGCGACTTCAGCTTCATCCTCGGATGGCAGTGGGCCAAGCTTTTCAAGCGCTTGAATCTCAGGTCGCACAGTGGCTTGGGGCATTTGATCTGCGGGATAGTGAAACTGGGAAGCGCGACAGATGTGCTGAACAACAGAGTTGTTTCTAAGCTCAAGCGTGAAGACTCAGCGCCGGGACTTCGAAGCTTTGGTGCCGATAAGAACGCCAATTGCAACCCCCGGACCGATACCAAGAGCAAGATTGCCGATCGCGACACCGATTGCGCAGCCAATCGCCACGCCAAAACAAATCCAGCGGCCCATGTTTTTGGTATCTCTTTTGCCGGATGACTCGCTCATAAAATCCTATTATTTCGAAGCTGGAAGGCCGCTCGTGGCCGGTTGCAGATCCATTGCCGCGTCCGCTAACGACCCAGAGCAAACGTTCAGGCTGAAGGCTTAAAAACGCGCTTTTTTCAGCGTTTCTTGTAACTTTGCAATGAGGGCTTCGACTTCACTTTCGGAGAGATCTAATGGATCCCCATGCGAGCCCACGGCGATAACACAAATCGCAGAGCCGTCATACCAGACATCCAAGCGGTCTTGTTCAAAAAGCTGAGGCATTAGACTTTTTTGCGTGGGTTGAGTCGCTTTGGCCATGGATTCAACCCAGTGCAGCGATTCGTACTGCCATCATTGCACGGCTCCACCTTTAGCGTCTTCAACACAAAACAGGCGCGCTACTAAGCCGATCAATTTCATAAATCATAACATCCCGGGTTTCAGCATTTCGTTCAATATCGACGGCGTGCTGCAGATAAGGTAACAAGGTCTTGCATCGTAGTCGACCTGTCCAATCTGCCGCTTTTCGGCGCACCCGGCTACTCTTATCGCGCAATGCCTGTTCGAGTACGTCGTGAACCGTACGAGCCGGCCACTCCTCGTTAACACAGAGCAAGGCGTTGTGACGGACTCGAGAGTCTGTTGCACGTGATAACGCCAGCACGGCGTCCAACGCCAGAGGCGAATATATCGCTAGCTCACCGAGGATATAGCTGGTTGTTTCATAGACCGCGACTCGGCTGCTTGAGATCGCTTTTACAAGATCGGCGACAACTAGCGTAGAAGGGGGACTTTGAGTCGCTATTAACTCCAGCGCCTGCAGCAAACTGGGCACCACCTCGGGCATAACCGGCGACACCAGTCGAGAAACCGCATCTGGCAATAATGGTAAAAGCGGGGATGGCATAAATGATTAGACGGTCAAGGGCTGGCAACTGGAGGCCAATATCGGCCGGTTACAGACGTTCGGCGTACCATAACATATTGCCGATCAGAAAATCTGACAGACGTTACGACCGGCCGCTTCCAACTCCTTCCGGATATCCGGCATCGCGGGCGCATTACCCGATGCGCAATCGTTAAGCGTCTATGCGCGATTCATCCTGATATCGATCGGCTCGCCGCTTTCTTACCTCAACAGGCACCCAGTCTGGCGGAAGCTGATGCCATGGTGCGTCGGGGAACTTTCTAGCTAGTGCCTGCTTTTTCAAGCGCTCACGTCTGATGCTTCCACCGACTGACCACGCATCCTCACTGCCGCTGTAGTCCAATCTCAATCGCTCGGGCACATGGAACTCAGCGTCGTACGCAGCGATAATTTCCAGGTCTTGAATATCTGGATCGTGCACCTGGGTTGTTCTAATGCTTATGCCACCCTTCCAGATAGTCACCTCTGTAGTACCTACTGGCCACTGCACTGTGGCAGCTTGGTCGCACAGCCCTGTGTGGATGGGATGCGGTCCAAGGCTCAACCATTTTCCCGATCTGACAGCCCGCCCTATGGAAGAATATCCAACCAGAAAACGAGACATGACTTGAGCGGAAAGCGCAGCGGGAATTGAAACAACTTCGCTTCTTATACGGAAGAAGCCAATGCTTTTCTCTGGCGTGACTTGACCGTAGTAGATGAACCCGTCCTCACCATCGATCGCGTACAGCGCACCTGGCTTCAGGCTGGCTCGAGCGCCCGGCAAAGGGGCAAATGGTAGAGCTTGGCGTACAGTTGCTGACATCGCTTTGAGAATTACATTTCAAGGTTGGGTCGAGGCTCAAGTGCCCGATTGGTTCAATCAGTCGAGCATACATTTCTGCCATCGTCGAACCCGAGCCACGCATGATTTTGGTCCGATCAGGTTCGCTCATTTTGTCGATATCACGAGATAGCGCCGCAAATATTGCATCAGCCGCCCTGATCTTTCCATAAAATTTTTTGCAGCATCGAACTCCATCAATGCCCTCCCTTCTTCGCTCAAGGCCCCATAGCGAACAACTAGAATTTCTAGTGTACGGCAATGTTGGCCAAGACGAGGCCGATGTTTTGTCATGCGTCTTCATGCTTCTATATGCGCGCCGCCTGAACATCAGAAAACGGCAGTTAGACCATACCAGTCACCATACCAGCTTGCTCCTTATAGATCAGTCACTTACTCAAGTTACCGGGCAAGCGGGCCGCGTGCGTGAGAGGATCTTCAAATACCAATTAAATACCTGTTGACAGGCTTAACAGCCGCTCCTATAGTGCCCTGACCTTTCCCGGCACATCGGACAAAAATGATCGACTTTCTTCTAGGCGTCGACGGCGGCGGCACCGGCACGCGCGTGCGCCTCGCGCGCAAGGACGGCACTGAAATCGGCCAGGGCGCCGGCGGCCCCTCCGGCCTCGGCCTGGGCATCGCCCGCGCCTGGACCTCGGTGCAGGAGGCTGCCTCCCAGGCCTTCGCCGCCGCCGGCATCGAACCGCCGCCGCTCGACCGCATCGCGATCGGCCTTGGCCTGGCTGGCGTCCACAACAAGCAGTGGGCCGCCGAATTCACGGCTGCCAATCCGGGTTACGCGGCGGTCCGCCTCGAAACCGACGCCTTCACCACGCTGATGGGCGCGCACGGCGGCGCACCCGGCGCCATCGTCGCGATCGGCACCGGCAGCGTCGGCGAAGTGCTGCGCGAAGACAGCAGCCGGCATGAAGTCGGCGGCTGGGGCTTCCCGGCCGGCGATGAAGCCAGCGGCGGCTGGATCGGCCTGCGCGCGATCGGCCATATCGAACAGGTGCTGGACGGCCGCCGCGAGCGCAGCCCCTTCGCCGACAGCATCATCGAAGCCTGCGGCGCTGTCGGCAGCAATAAGCGCGACGCGATCCAGGTCTGGCTCGGCAAGGCCACCCAGACCGCCTACGCCAGCCTGGCGCCGCTGGTTCTCCGCCACGCCGATGACCCGGTCGCGCGCGCCATCCTGCTCGACGCCGGCAGCGAAGTCGCTGCCATCGCACACGCGCTGGACCCGGAAAGCCGCCTGCCGCTGGCCCTGTGCGGCGGCCTGGGCGCGGCCCTGCGCGACTTCCTGCCCTCGGGCCTGCTGGCGCGCACCACGCCGCCGCAGGGCGATTCGGCAGCCGGCGCACTGCGCATGATTCAGAAGGAAATCCAATGAAAGGCAACATCCTCACCCCCGGCGGCTGGATCCGCGGCGAAGTCCGCCTCGCCGCCGGCGAACCGAACACCATCGCCGCCATCGACGGCCAGGCCTGCGACCCGGCGGACAACGGCGACGACTACGTCCTGCCCGGCTTCATCGACCTGCACGTGCACGGCGGCGCCGGCCGCGACATGATGGAAGGCGGCGACGCCCCGCACACGATCGCGCGCCTGCACGCGAAGCACGGCACCACCAGCCTGCTGGCCACCACCATGACCGCGCCCGTCGAAGACATCGAACGCGCGCTGGATGCCATCGGCGCGGCCTGCCGCGAACGCGGCAGGAACGAAGCGCGCATCCTCGGCGTGCACCTGGAAGGCCCGTATATCAATTCGGGCAAGCTGGGCGCCCAGCCGCCCTTCGCGCGCGAAGCCTCGATGGATGAGGTGAAGCGCTTCAACGGCCAGGCGCCGATGCGATTGATTACGGTGGCGCCGGAGATCGACGGCCACCTGGCTCTCGTCAAGCAGATGGCCGATGCCGGCATCCGCGTGCAGATCGGCCATACCACCGGCTCCTACGAAGACGGCGTCAAGGCGCTGGAACACGGCGCGGCCGGCTTCACCCACCTGTTCAACGCCATGCCCGGCCTGCACCACCGCGAACCCGGCATGGCCGGCGCCGCGCTGGCGCATGCGCAATACGCCGAGATCATCCCCGACCTGCTGCACGTGCATCCGGGCGCGATCAAGGTCGCGCTGCGATCCATTCCGAAGCTGTTCTGCGTGACCGATTCGACCGCCGCCGCCGGCATGCCGGACGGCGAATACATGCTGGGACGCCAGGTCGTCCACAAATGCATGGGCGGCGTGCGCCTGGCCGACGGCACGCTGGCCGGCAGCACCCTGACCATGGACCAGGCGCTGCGCAACCTGGTCTCGATCGGTCTCACCATCGAAGACGCCTCGCGCCGCGTCTCGACCAATGCCGCCGACTACCTGGGCGAGACCCGCCGCGGGCGCCTGGCGCCGGGCTGCTTCGCCGACCTGGTCGTCCTCGACCGCAACCTGAACCTCAAAGCCGTCTACATCGAAGGAGAAGCGTGTGAGCTCTGAACCCACCTCGCTGATGCTGGAAGAAGCCAAGTCCGCCGCCGAATGCGTCGCCCTGCAACTGTCGAGCGACGTCGAACGCTATGCGGCGCTGGGCGAGCATCTGCGCGCGGCCAGTTTCAACAACGTGGTGACGGTGGCGCGCGGCAGCTCGGACCACGCCTCGAACTACTTCGCCTATCTGACCATGGCGCGCCTGGGCAAGCTGGTGACCTCGCTGCCGATGTCGCTGGTGACCCTGTACAACGCGAAGCTGCAGACCCAGGGCACCCTGGCCCTGTCGATCTCGCAGTCCGGCCAGAGCCCGGACGTGGTCGAGCCGATCCGCTACTTCCGCGACGGCGGCGCCACCACGGTCGCGCTGGTCAACGACATCGATTCGCCCCTCGCCCAGGCCGCCGAATGGGCGATGCCGCTACATGCGGGCAAGGAAAAGTCGGTGGCCGCGACCAAGAGCTTCATCACCAGCCTCACGGCCGGCGCACGCGTGGTGGCCGAATGGCAGAGCGACACTGAATTGAAAGAAGGCCTGCGCGCCCTGCCCGAATCGTTGGCGCGCGCCACGCAGACCGACTGGTCGAAGGCGATCGAGGTCCTGGCCCCGAGCCGCAACATCATGGTGGTCGGCCGCGGCATCAGCTTCCCGGTGGCGCTGGAGTCGGCGCTGAAATTCAAGGAAACCTCGGCCCTGCAGGCGGAAGCCTTCTCCGGCGCCGAGATCAAGCATGGCCCGATGGCGCTGATCGAGGACGGCTATCCGCTGCTGATCTTCGCGACCCGCGGTCCGGCCCAGGCCGGCCTGGTGGCGCTGGCCGAAGAGATGCGCGGCCGCGGCGCCCGCGTGCTGCTGGCCGCGCCGCAGGACGTGCCGGGCCGCGACCTCGACCTGCCGGTGGCGTCCACGCCCGACCTCGACCCGATCGTGGCGATCCAGGCCTTCTACGTGATGGCCGCACACCTGTCGAAGGCGCGCGGCATGAACCCGGACCAGCCGCGCCACCTCAGCAAAGTCACAAAAACGAACTAAATCGTATGAATCAATTCAGGACACTCGCCGGCCAGCTGATCATGATCCGGCTGTTCGGTACCGAACTCGATGCCGGCACCGCCGCTTTCATCCGCGATAACCGTGTGCGCGGCGCCTGCCTGTTCCGCCAGAACATGACGGATGCAAGCCAGCTGACCCGCTTCAATGCCGATCTGCGCGAGGCCATGGGCGGCAATGCCCTGATCGCGCTCGACCAGGAAGGCGGCGCCGTGGTGCGTTCGCTGTGGGTGCCGCCGCCGCCGTCGGCGATGGCGCTCGGCGCCGCCGGCGACACCCAATTGGCAAAGGAAGTTGGCGCCGCCGTCGCGCGCGCCGTGAAGGCCATGGGCTTCAACTGGAACTTCGCCCCGGTGCTGGACCTGAACAACAACCCGCGCAATCCGGTGATCGCCGAGCGCTCCTTCGGCGCCGACCCGGTGCGCGCGGCCGAGCTGGCGATGGCCTGGATGGACGGCAGCGATTCGGAAGGCGTGGCCTGCTGCGTCAAGCATTTCCCCGGGCACGGCGATACCCACGTCGACTCGCACCGCGACCTGCCGACTGTCGACAAGAACCTGGCCGAGCTGGAGCGCTTCGAGTTCGCGCCCTTCCGCACGGCCGCGCCGCACGCGCCGGCCGTGATGACCGCCCATATCGTCTACCCGGCCCTCGATCCGCACAACCCGGCCACCATGTCGCGCGCGATCCTCACCGATCTGCTGCGCGAAAAGATGGGCTACCAGGGCGTGATCATCACCGACGGCATGGACATGCACGCCATCGCCCACCGCTACAGCGCCGGCCAGGCCGCCGTCAACGCGCTGATCGCCGGCGCCGACATGGTGATGGCGATCGGTTCGCGCGAGACCCAGGAAGAGACCCTGGATGCCATCGCCGCCGCGATCGAAGACGGACGTCTGCCGCTGGCCGAGGTCGAGGCCCGTCTGGCCCGCCTCGACAAGCTGGCGCAGGCCCATCCGGCCGGCAGCACGCCGTATTCGCCGGAAGCCGAAGCGGCCGACCGCGCCCTGATGGCGCGCGCCTGGCAGCGTGCACTCACCGCGCGCGGCAATCCGCAGCGCCCTGCCCGCGGCAGCAAGGTACGTCTGGTGGCGCGCCAGGACGTGGTCAGCGACGGCGTCTCGGAAGCCGGCGTGCCGGCGGCGAACATCGCGGCTTCGCTGGGCAGGCTCTACGACGTCGAGCTGGTGACCTTTGCCGACCCGGAAAGCTTCGACTGGAGCGCGCTGCCGCAGGACGGCCGCTTCACGATGCTGGCCTCGACCTCGCGCCGCCGCTATGGCCCGCATGCGCGCGACACCTGGAAACCCGACCTGCACATTGCGCTGTGGAACCCCTACCAGGCGCTCGATTTTCCGGCGCCAGCCCTGATGACCTACGGCTTTGCACCGCCGGCGCTGGAGGCCGTCAACGCCTGGCTGGCGGGCGAGATCGAAGCGCAAGGCGCGTGTCCGGTGCCCGGGTTCTAAGCTGCGATTTATTGCCTTTATGCAGCTGTCGTAACCCATTGTAACGACGCGTCCGCCGCTGACCGGCGTGCGGCACAATTGTCCGGCCCTCCCAAAGCCATTTGTGGGAGAATGCACGCTTTGTCCGATTTAGTTATCAAAAGAAAAGGATTATTCATGTCCCAATTCCGTTTTGCCCGCCTCGCCCTGATGCTGGCCGCCATCGGCCTGAACGCTGCGCCCGCCCTGATGCAAGGCGCCGTTGCGCAAGACAAGAACGCACAGGCCGCAGCCGCTGCCCAGCCGAAGCCGGACACGGTCCGCCCGGAATTGTTCAAGCTGCTCGACCCGGCCCAGGTCAAGCCGCTGATGGACGCGAAGAACTACGGCGAAGTGCAGAACCGCATCACCCAGGCCGAAGCCTTCCCGGACAAGACCCCTTACGAAAGCTACGTGCTGAACCGCATGAAGCTGTCGCTGGCCACCGCCAAGGGCGACGACCCGGGTTCGATCGCCGCGCTGGAAGCCATCCTCGCCTCGGGCAAGCTGCCGGATGCCGACAAGCCGCAGTTCACCCAGGCCCTGGCCGGCATGTACTACAACGCCAAGAACTACCCGAAGGCGATCGAGGTATTCAAGCGCTTCCAGGCTGAAAACCCGAACTCGGACGCCGCCAATGGCCCGCTGGTCCGCTCCTACTACCTGAGCGGCGATTACGCGAACGCGATGAAACTGCTGCGTCCGCAACTGGAAGCCACCGAAAAGGCCGGCAAGACTCCGTCTTCGGAAGACCTGCGCCTGTACGCCTCGGCCGCCGTCAAGGTCAAGGACGATGCCGCCTACCAGTACGGCCTCGAGCAGCTGATCACCTACTACCCGAACGACGACGTCTGGCAGGACGCGATCTACCGCGGCGTGGTGCGTAAGGCAGGCTTCAACGACATCAACTACACCGACGTGCTGCGTCTCGAATTCTCGGCGATCAAGGTGCTGACGCCGGAGGCCTACACCGAGCTGGCCGAGCTGGCCCTGAAGGACGGCTTCCCGACCGAAGCCAAGAAGGCCATGGACGCCGGCTTTGCCGCGGGCGTCCTGGGTACCGGCGGTAATGCCGCCCAGCACCGCCAGCTGCGCGACCGCGCCACCAAGGAAGCCGCCAACGATGCCAAGAACATCGCTTCGGGCGAAGCCTCGGCCACCAAGTCGAAGACCGGCGCCGGCCTGGTCAACCTGGGCTGGGCCTACGTGACCATGGACCAATTCGACAAGGGCATCCCCTTCATCGAACAGGGTATCGCCAAGGGCGGCCTGAAAGTGCCTGACGAAGCCAAGCTGCGCCTGGGCCTGGCCTACCTGCGCGCCGGCCAGAAGGACAAGGCCGTGTCCACCCTGCAGACCGTGAAAGCGGGCGGCGGCCTGTCGGACATCGCCAGGTACGCCATTGTGCTGGCCAACCACCCGAATCCGGGCGGTAACGCTACCCAGAAATAAGCTGTTCCGGCAATTGCCAGAAGGCGGTGCGGTCCTGATGAAGGCGCACCGCCTTTTTCTTGCCTATGTTAAGTGGCGAACCAGCCTGATCGTCTGTCCAGGACATAATCGGATAGATCGCACCGGACAGGACCAGACATGAGCACCGTACGCAAGGGACAAGCACCCGCCAAGCTCGACCGCAATGAATTCCGCCTGCGCTTCTCGCGCAACTTCTTCGATCCCGCGTACGAGAACGTCGGCCACGAACTGGCGGCGGTCGAGGAAGTCGCGTGGCAGGCCTACGTCAACTCGCACAAGGCGCCGGTGACGGTGAAGGCCGGACCAGGCTTCGCCGATCCCGACTACGATCTCTCGGTCGAGTGGAAGGAAGCGCACGACCGCCTGCTCGCCGCCGAAGCGAAGCAGAAGGACCGCAACACGCTCAGCCGCATCCTCTTGATCAACGCCTCGGCGCGCAACGACGGCAGCTGCCCCAGCGAGATCTCGAAGACCTGGCGCCTGACCAAGATGTGCGAAGAAGTCCTGCTGGCCGAAGGCTTCGACACCGACGTGCTAGACCTCTCGCTGCTGATCTCGGACTACGACCGCCATATCCACCCCTGCAAGGCCTGCGTGTCGACCGCGATGCCGCTCTGCCACTGGCCCTGCAGCTGCTACCCGAACCACTCGCTGCACCAGAACAATGACTGGATGAACGAGATCTACGAGAAGTGGGTCGCGGCGCACGGCGTCATCATCCTGACCCCCGTCTACTGGTACCAGACGCCTGCCGTGCTCAAGCTGATGATCGACCGCCTGGTCTGCGCCGACGGCGGCAATCCCGACCCGAGTTCTACCCACGGCAAGAAAGCCGAGGAAGCCAAGGCCCTGGAGAAGAACTGGGACTATCCGAAGCACCTGGCCGGCCGCGCCTATGGCCTGGTGGTGCACGGCGACGTCGCCGGCATCGAAGGCACGCGGCGCTCGCTGTCGGACTGGCTGGACTGGATGGGCCTGATATCAAGCAGCCCGACCTCCCAGCTCGACCGCTTCGTCGGTTATTACGAATCCTATGCCGACAGCCACGAGACCCTGGACAAGGACACCGCCTTCCAGGAAGAGGTGCGCAATGTGGCGCGCTCGGTGGGCACGGCGGTGCGCGACATCCGCTCGGGCAGGACGCTGCCGGCCAACCGTGGACTGGGCAATCCGAGGGCTAAATAAGCGGTCTTTTCAGGCGGTCTTTTTTGGTATTATCAGCGGGTCTTTCATCCAAACGATCCGCATGTCCTCTCTCGCGCAGTTGATGCAGCACCTCTCCGCCACCAGCAACCTGCCGCTCTACCAGCAGTTGCAGCGCGCCCTGCGCGAGGCGATCGACCGCGGCGTCTACGGCCCGGCCGAAGCGCTGCCGGCGGAGCGCCAACTGGCGTCCGAGCTCGACATCTCGCGCATCACCGTGCGCAAGGCGATCGACGGCCTGGTCGAGGAAGGTTTATTGGTGCGCCGCCCCGGCTCGGGCAACTTCATCAACACGCGCATCGAAAAGAACTTCGCCAAGCTGACCTCCTTTTCGGAGGACATGCGCTCGCGCGGCCGCACCCCGCGCAGCGTCTGGCTCAAGCGTTCGGAAGGCACCGTGACGCCGGAAGAAGCGCTGCGCCTGCGCCTCTCGCCCGGCGCGGCGGTGTACCGCTTCAACCGTATCCGCTACGCCGACGACATGCCGATGTGCCTGGAGTACGCGACCATCGCCGCTTCCGCCCTGCCCTCGCTGGACGCCGTCGACACTTCGATGTACGAGGCGCTGGAAGCGGCCGGCAAGCGCCCGGTGCGCGCGCTGCAGCGGCTGTCGGCGCTGCTGCTGAACGCCGAGCAGGCCAAGCTGCTGCAGTCGAAGGAAGGCGATGCCGGCCTGTGCGTCGAGCGCCTGGGCTTCCTGCCGGATGGGCAGGCGGTGGAATTCTGCCGGTCTTACTTCCGCGGCGACATGTATGACTTCGTGGCCGAGCTGAGCGCGGGCTGAGCCGCATGACGCTCGCGATCGGCCAGGACATCATCGAAGACGCCAAGCGCTTCAACCGCAAGCTCGCCTGGGCCCCACGCTTCAAGATCCGCCACCGCTGGACGCCCCGCCTCGGGCAGGCACTGCTGCAGCTGTCCCAATGCTTTCCCGAGCGCCATCTGCAAAAGCGCGGCATTCGGGTCGAGAACGCGACGGCGGCAATCGACGGCTTGCGCGTACCGCTGCGGATCCTGCGTCCGGCGGGCGCGATCCGCGGCGTGGTGCTCGACATCCATGGCGGCGGCTGGGTGATCGGCAACGCGCGCATGAACGACAGGCTCAACGCCGCGACGGCCGCCGCCTGCGGTGTGGCGGTGGTATCGGTCGATTACCGGCTGGCCCTCGACGCGGCCGTACAGGACATCATGGACGACTGCCTGGCCGCCGCGCGCTGGCTGCTGCAGGGCGGCTTGCCGGCGCTGGAGGAGCTGCCGGTGTTCGTGGTGGGCGAATCGGCCGGCGGCCACCTCGCAGCCGCCACCCTGCTGCGCCTGAAGGCCTGGCCGGAACTGCTGCGCAAAATTGCGGGCGTGGTGCTCTACTACGGCGTGTACGACCTGGCCGGCACCCCGAGCGTGCGGCAGGCCGGGCCGGAAACGCTGGTGCTGGACGGCCCGGGCATGACGGAAGCCTTGCGCCTGCTGACGCCCGGCATGACGGACGAACAGCGCCGCCAGCCGCCGCTGTCGCCACCGTACGGCGATCCCGACGGCCTGCCGCCGGCCCTGATGTTCGCCGGTACGCTCGATCCCCTGCGCGACGATACGGTCGGGATGGCGGCGCGCTGGCGGACCGCCGCTGAGGTCGAGATGCATCTGCTGCCGGAAGCGCCGCATGGCCTGATCCATTTTCCAACACGGATGGCGCAATTGGTCACAGCGCGCAGTCATGCCTGGATCGGGGAACGGCTCGGACCTTACATCGCGGTAAGACCGCCGTCGATCGCCAGCTGGTGACCGGTCACGAAAGACGCCTGCTCCGAGCACAGCCACAGCGCCGCGCTGGCGATTTCGGCCGGCTCGGCGATGCGGCCCATCGGGTGGGCGGCCTTCAGTTTCTTGTCGCGGCCCGGCTCGCGCTCGAGCATGCGCGCCAGCATCGGGGTCTTCACGGCGCCCGGGCACAGGCTGTTCACGCGGATGCCGGACTTGGCGTATTCCACCGCCGCGGTCTTGGTCAAACCGATCACCGCGTGCTTGGAAGCGGAATAGATGGCGCGGTTCGGCACCGCCACCAGGCCGCCGGCGTCGGCCACGTTGCAGATCGTGCCGCCGCCTTCCTGCTTCAGCATCTGGCGCAGCTGGCTCTTCATGCACAGCCAGACGCCCTTGACGTTGACGTTCATGATGCGGTCGAACTGCTCGTCGTCGCCCTCGGCCAGCGGCTGGGATTCGTCTTCCATGCCGGCGCCGTTGACGGCGACGTCGATGCGGCCGTAGTGGGCGACCGCCTTGTCGATCAGCGCTTCGACCTCGCCGGCAGCCGTTACATTTGTTTTAACGAACAGCGCCTTGCCGCCCGCTTCGACGATCAGCGCGGCGGTCATGTGGCCGCCGTCGACCGAGTTGTCGGCGATGACGACGCAGGCGCCCGCGCGCCCGAATGCCAGCGCCATCGCGCGGCCGATGCCGCTGGCGGCGCCCGTTACCAGCACAACCTTGCCGGCATAAGAAATCCCGCTCGGCGGTTGTTTGGTCATGCCCTTCATGATGCTTCCTTTACAATATCCTGACGCAATGTTTGCTGCCTACCAGAAACACTTCCAACAGGCAACATCATAGCGCCCTAGCGGGTATTGACCAAGTATCTCAGCCATTTCTTGAAATCCTGAACGGCTGAGTGTTGCATTCATGCGCTTCTTACTTGGCGGGCTTGGCCTTGGACAGGTCTCCCGCCATCACCACCGACAGCTTGGCCGGATCGATCGCCTTGCGGAAGGCCGCGTTCAGCTGCGGCAGCGTGACCGCCATCATGCGATTTTCGAAGTCGGCCGACCACTCGTAGGTCTTGTCGCGGTACATGTACGAGGTCCAGCCGGCGGCCAGGGTGCCGTCGTCGGCGCGGTTCTGGGTGCGCTGCTGCATCAGACCGGACTTGGCGCCGGCCAGTTCCGCCGCCGTGAAGCCGTCCTTCAGCGCACGCGCCAGTTCCTCGCGCACGGCGACGTCGACCTTGGCCAGATTCTGCGGCGCGGCGATGGCGCTGACCGCGAACATGCCGGCACGGTCGCGCTCGCCCGCCGCCAGCTGGGTGCCGCCGCCATACGACAGGCCCTCTTTCTGGCGGATGCGGTCCAGCAGGCGCGATTTCAGGCCGCCGTTGCCGCCGAAGATATAGTCGGCCAGCATCAACGCCGGATAGTCGGGATCGTCGACGTTTAGGTCGAGATTCATACGCGCGGCGTAGAACCCATTCTCCTTGTCGGGCGTGTTCAATGTTTGATGTATGGGCGCAATCTCCGCATGCTTGCGCAGCACGGGCGCCACGTGCATCGGGGCTTTCCAGCTTCCGAACAGCTGGTCGACCAGCGGCACGATCTCCTTCGGGTCGAAATCGCCGACGATGGCCATCTCGGCCGGATTGGTGCCGTAGAAATCATGGTGGAAGGCCTTGACCTGGTCTAGGGTCGCCGATTTCAGGTCGGCGATGTCCTCGTCCAGCGTGGTTTCGTGGCGGATGTCGCCCTTCGGATAGATGTCGAAATGCTCGTTCAGCGCACGCGAGGCGACGTTTGGCGGTTCGGCGCGGCTGGCTTCCAGCGCCACCAGCGACTGCTGGCGCAGCTGCTCGAATTCGGCCGCCGGGAAGCTCGGCTCCTTCATCACGTGGGCCGCCAGCTTCAGGGCCGCGGCCAGGTTCTCGCGCGTGGTCTGGAAGTGGGTGATGCCGCCGGCCACCTTCAGCTTTTCGAAGGCGTCGGCCAGCTGCACGCGGTCGTATTGGGTGGTGCCGCGCGTCAGCATGGCGGCGGTCAGGCCCGGCACCGCGCCCTTGCCGAACAGGTTCTGCTCGTCGCCCAAGTGCTGGCGCAGGTCGACGGTCACGGTCTGGCCGCGGTTCTTCTTCGGCAGCAGGGCCAGCTTGACGCCGCCCGCCGTGGTCAGCGTGGTGCGCTTCATGATGTTGGCCTGGGACGGCTCGAAGTCCTCGGCGCTCAGGTTCGAGGCTTGCGGCTTGAAGTCCTTCAGCAGGCTTTCCACGCTCGGCGCCGGCGGGATCACCGCGCGCTGCGGCGCATCGTCCGGCAGGAAGGTGCCGGTGACGCGGTTGTCGCGCTTGAAGTAGCGGCCTGAAGCTTCTGCCACTTGGGCGGCACTGATGCTTTCGATCTTATTGCGGCCGACGAAGAACAGGCGCCAGTCGCCCAGCGCGATGGTCTCGGACAGCGCCACGCCCACCTGCTGCGGATCGTTCAGGCTGCGCTCGATGCTGTTCAGGTAGGAACGCTTGGTGCGCTCCATTTCCTCGGCGGTCGGCGGATGCTGGGCGAAGCTTTCGACCGCTTCGGTCAGGGCCGCGCGGACCGGCTCGATAGCCTCGCCCTTCTTGACCACGGCGCCGAAGAACTGCAGGCCGGGCGCATAGCCGGTCTGGGCGAAGGCGAACACTTGGCTGGCCTTGCCGGTATCGACCAGCAGCTTGTGCAGGCGGCCGGTTGGCACATCGCCGAGGATGCTCGAGGAGAAGCTCAGCACGTCGCTGTCGTCGTGCAGGCCGGATGGGATCTTGTAGCCGACTGCGACGATCTGGACGTCGCCCTGGCGCCGCACTGTGAAGCTGCGCTCGCCGTCCTGGGTCGGCTCGACGGTCCAGAATTCCGGCAGCGTGCGCTTGGGCTTCGGGATCGCGCCGAACAGCTTGCCGATCGAGCGCAGCGTCTGGTTCGGGTCGAATTTGCCGGCCACCAGCAGCACTGCGTTATCCGGCTGGTAATAGGTGTGGTAGAAGTCCTGCAGGTTCTTGATCCGGACGTTCTCGATGTCGCTCTTGTTGCCGATCGTGGAGCGGCCATAGGCGTGCCAGTCGTAGGCGACGCTCTGCATGCGCTTCATCAGCACCGAACCGGGCGAGTTCTCGCCGTTCTCGTATTCGTTGCGCACGACCGTCATCTCGGAATCGAGGTCCTTCTGGGCGATGAAGGAATGGGTCATGCGGTCGGCTTCCATCTCCAGCGCCCACTGCAGGTTTTCCGGCGAGGCCTGGAACACTTCGTAGTAATTGGTGCGGTCCAGCGAGGTAGTGCCGTTGAACTGCATGCCGCGGTTCGAGAATTGCCCGGTGATGTCGCGGTGCTTGGGCGAACCCTTGAACATCAGGTGTTCGAGCAGGTGCGCCATGCCGGTCTCGCCGTAGTTCTCGTGGCGCGAGCCGACCAGGTAAGTGACGTTGACGGTTACCGTCGGGCGCGAAGAATCCGGGAACAGCAGCACTTTCAGGCCGTTCGGCAGGCGGTATTCGGTGATGCCCTCGACCGATGGGCCCTGCACGATTCCCTTCGGCAGCGCGGCCGGCGTAGTCGTAGGCGCGTCAGGCGCCCGCTGGGCCCAGGCCGGGCCGGCGCAGCCGAAGCCCAGGCCGGTGACGATCATGGTTGCGGCTGCGCCGCGCTGCAGGAAGCTCGTGCTCATGTCACCCCGTGTGTCGTTGTCAGGCCGCGCAGATATTGCGCAGCGGCACAGCATGGTAACAGAGGCGGGCTTAGGCCTGGCTTACTGGGGTTCAAGGTTCAGCGGCTGGCCCTTGTCGGTTAGTTGCAATATATCGGTCGCATGTGTGTCGTGTCTAGACGAACTCATCCTCCTTTTGTGTCGTGCCGGCTGAAACGGCTTGCTTACTTGCCCTGGCTCGCCTGATCTGTGGGTAGCGCATTCAACTTACCCGAAAATAATTCATACCAGATGCTACCTTTCGTCATCTCTACGACCCGAATGTCGTAATCGGACTTGTCCTCTTCAGGTACATCCACCCTGAAATAAATCCGTCCGTCCGGCAACTCTTTATAAGCAAGATCGACCTGGAATATATTCGGCACCGAACCACGGGAAAGCGTAACTTTCAGGGGGCTCGGCACATAGGATGGCGAGCGAGCCGGAAGCGTCAGGTAGATTTCGTGGACCCCGAACTTGTGCACGTCCATTTTCACCGACGCTGGTGGACCTTTGACCACCATCACCGGACTCATCGCGAAGCAATCAACCGGTACAGATATTGCGGCGATCAATGCCGCTGCGATGATATGTTTCATAAGGATTTTTCCTCCGCCCGCACACGCGTATACATGCCGACCGCTTTGCCGTAGATCTCAGTGTCCGCTTCATAAGCCATGCCAAGGCACCTGGCCACGCGCAGCGATGATTCATTGGCCGAAGTGATGAGCGCCCGGACCTTCGGTTCGCGCCGGATCTCGAGCGCATGGTGCAAGGCTGCCGCCGCTGCTTCGTTCGCGAATCCCTGCCCCCAAAAGGCACGGTAGGTATTCCAGCCAAGCTCCATCACAGTGGATCCCTCGCGAAAGAAGGCGCCAACGCTTCCGACGAGTCGGCCGGTCGCCTTCTCTTCGACAGCCCACCATCCGGCGCCATGCAAGAGCCAGAGTCCTGCTTGCGAACAGAAGATGCGCCATGCGCCATGCGGCATTGCGGTCGGCCTGGACCAGGTGGGCCGCGCTGACAGGGTCGGCTAAATGCGCTGCGAATGCGTCGAAGTCCTCGCGTCGATATTCACGAAGCGTGAGTCGTTCCGTGTGGAGGTAGGGAACGGAAGTGATGTATTCGCTGGTCATGCACTGGATTCCATGATGGTTGTGGTATTCGCATCCGATCAAAGCAGACGCTTATAACTACTTGGTGCACGAGTTGCTTGTTATGTGAATAAGTCCTTCTTGTTCCACAGAGCAATTGCGACGATGCTGCCCCAAAGAACACAGGTCGCGCCGTAGATCTGCGAGGACGTGGTCGACTGGAGAATTGGGAAAGCGTCTGGATTCAAATTCACTAAAAGGCCAACGCGCATGAAGACGCTTCCGATGACGAATAAATATATGCCTAGCCGGATGCGAAACATGAGAACAATGGCGCCGACAAACATGACGATACAATTCACCACAGCAAAAATAGTCGAAGGAATAGATCCCCACGGGTTAAAAAACATATTATCTAGCAGTTGCGCATATTGCTTAGCCTCTTCGGGAATAATTGTGTAGTGAAACGAGACAAAGCTGGATACGAAGCCTATCAAATATAAAACCACCAGTACCCTGAATACGTTAATCCGCTTCATTTTTTTCCATCGAGGTATGATTCACTGCTTCCGATCGGACGCGCCTTCAACCGGACAGCAGAGTGCCGGATCGGAAAGGTCACTGACTTGTCGCGGCCGCCGGCTACAGACGCTAGCCGGACGTTTTTTTCTGATACCAGTCTGGTTCAGGATCAGGAAGTGCGGGTACGTCTGTACCGAACATCCTTATATATGCAGACCAGATTGCATGCGTTCGCGAACGCGTTGCTTCGATTCGGCACTCCAGTTCAGCTCTATATCGATATCTCCCACCCTCTTCATAGGCATACACATCGCCACACTGGGCATCACGATATTTGCGCCAAGCTTCTTGTGAAGCCGCAATTTGAGGCTTGCCGCTGCTCTCCTTATCTATCCTTCCCTGTGCAGTCGTCAGGTAATCACTGAGGATTTTGTCTTCTTTCCGGAGCTCTTGATTCAAGCACTCTGCCTCTGCAAGCGTATTTTGTGATTGCAAGCATAGGAGCTGGGGTTTTTCAGCGCTAGCAGCGAGCATCACACCAAAAAATAGACAACTGGCTGTTAAAAATCTATGCATTCCACCTCCAAAACGACGCGTTGAAATGAATTGTTGCTGTAAAGCTGAATAACCGGGCTTGGACGATTGCAAACGGTCGGGACAGCATAGCATCTTGCCAGGTCGAAAAATCTCGCAGAGTGTCACGAAGGTCGGCAACCGATAGTGGACGATCAGCACGGCTCAGTGTACCGAGCTGTTGCTGTTAGAGCAATTAGAGGTTTTGTCTGGCGCGCTTCAAGAAACTGAAAGCGCAAATAAACAGCCCAGGCATTCCACCTGGGCTTTATTTTGGACACCGAAAGCGAAAACCAGCGGCTTTGACTCTACTGCCGCGCCCGCCTTTCATGCTGCTGCTGATAGGGACTAATGCGCGACAGCTCTTCCATTTCCTCGGCGAGGAAAGTCAGCAGGTCATCGGCGCTGACGATGCCGGCCAGTGAGCCGCTGTCGGACAGGACCGGCACGCGCCGGATGCCGCGCAGCCGCATGCGCTCGATGGTGGCGTAGACGTCATCGCTCTCCCCTGCCGTGAGCAGGTCGTCGGTCATGATGTCGCCGACCTGCAGGCCGAGCGGGTCGAGGCCGAGGGCGATGACGGAAACGACGATGTCGCGGTCGGTGACGATACCGACGGGGATGCGCTCGCCGTCCGGCTCTTCGACCACGACGAGGTCGCCGACATGGTGCTTGCGCATGAGGAAAGCCGCGCCCTGCACGGTTTCATCGCGCGAGCAGCAGACGGTTTCAAGGGTGCTGAGTTTGCCGACTTCCATGGCCGCCTCCATCGTCAGAGATCACGCTAACTCTGAAAGATAGGACAGCTTTGAGAAAAGTCAAAGCTGCGATGGAGGTTCAGACGGCGGGTTTGGTCTCGCCGGGAGGCGGTACGTAACAGGCCTCGACCATTTGCAGATCGTTGTCCTTGGCGAAGTTCACCACGAAATGGTAAGCCAGGGGTTCGACGCTTTTGAGGGCATTGTTCACGACCACTGCCTTGACGCCGTTGACGACGGTCGGGTGGACGTAGGGGGAAAACTGAAGGTGGGCATTGCGGCCGCCGCTGCCGGGCGGGCGGAAGCACGACATGACCCCGCACAGACGCTCGGCCCAGTCACTCGGACGGAACTGCCTGCCCTTACTTGTAACGCCGAGAATGATGAACTCGTCGGCGCGTTCTTTCCCGGTTTGCGGTAAATCGGCCATAGTGCTGCTTACAGAAACATGAGGCGTGGATGAGAACAACCCCGGTATTATATCTTATAGAAGACCTGCGGACGAGCGAGCGCTCGACAAATCGCCTATGGCCGCGTTGCACGGTCTCGCCGTACTAGCGTACTGTCTTCGACCGTGCGCCTTGCCCTAGGCGATTTTCGAACGCTCGCAAACCGCCCTTCTCCAGCGGAATTCAACCAAGCAATACCGCGCCGGAAAGCAGGAGCAGGAGCAGCATCCATAATAACAGCGCGCGCCAGACCAGGCCGACGGTGCTCTGGAGTGCGCGCACGTTCGGTTCCTCGCCCGGCAGCACGTCGGCTTCGCTGTCCGAGAGGTCGACGGTGGCGGCGTCCGGGGTCAAAATGCGCGGCGCGGTCTCGAGCGGCGAGCCGAGGCGTACGCCCATGGCGCCGCCGCCGGCCGCCAGGATGATGCCCCTGGCTTCGTCGGTCCAGCGGTTGGCGAAATTGCGCCAGGCGTAGATGGCGTCTTCGAAATTGCCGACCACGGCAAAGGCGATCGCGGTCAGGCGCACCGGAATCCAGTCGATCCAGTAGAAGGCGCGTGCGGCGAACTGGCCGAAGGCTTCGTTGCGCATGTGGTCGGGTTCGTTCCAGGCGCGCGCCAGGTATTCCGAGACGCGGTACAGGATGGCGCCGGCCGGGCCCAGCGGCATCAGGAACCAGAAGAACACGCCGAACACGTTGCGGTGCGTGGTGATCAGCGATTTTTCGACGGCCAGGCGTGCGATCTCGGTGCTGTCCATGCCCACCGTGTCGATTTTGGTCCACTCGGCCAGCAGGGTGCGCGCGGTGGCTTCGTCGCCGGCATGCAAGGCGAACTGGATCGAGGTGAAGTAATGGCTGTAGTGGCGGAAGCCCAGGGTCAGGTAGACGATCAGGATGTTCCAGGCGAAGGCTGCGAACACCCAGCCGTAGTACATCAGCACCCAGTAGAGGACGGCGGTCGGCAGCATCAGGCTGCCCATCATCAGGAACCAGCCCAGCCGGCCGTGGCTTACCTGGCCCGCATTGAACCACGCTTCGATGCGCATGGCGTAGCGCTTGATTTCGGCGTAGATCTGGTTATCCGCGCGCAGCGGCTTCAGCTGCTCGATGAGCAGTGCGCACAGGATTGAGAAAAATGTCATGTTTTGCGAGGCCTCACGTTGTTGCTTTACTTCATTTGCCCGCTACGATAGCGCAGCGGGCCGTTTCAAGCAACGTCAGGCTCTCAGCAGGTGGAACAGGTTGCGCAGCATGCCGGCTGTGGCGCCCCAGATGAAGAAGCGCTGGTAGGGCATGGCGTAGAAGCTGCGCCGCCCTCCCCCTTCCGGCAGGTCGAAGGACATGCGCTGGTGGTTGGCGCCGTCCATCAGGAAAGCCAGCGGGACTTCGAAGATCTCGGCGACTTCGTTCGACTCGGCGATGAGTTCGAAGGGCGGCGTCACCAGGCCGACCACCGGCGTCACCAGGAAGCTCGATGCGGTGATGTGGTCGGGCAGCACGCCGACGATTTCGACGTGGCGGCGGTGCAATCCGATCTCTTCCTCGGTTTCGCGCAGCGCAGTCTCGATGGCCGAGGAGTCGAGCTCTTCGGCGCCGCCGCCGGGGAAGCTGATCTGGCCGGCATGGGTGTTCAGGTGGGCGGTGCGCTGGGTCAGCAGGACCGTCAGGCCTTCCGGGCGTTCGACGATGGGAATCAGCACGGCGGCGCGGCGCAGGTTCGGAAAGCGCTCCTGCAAATCGCGCGGCAGCTCGGGCTCCCAGGCGGCCGGGTGCGCCAGGCGGGCGCGCAGCCAGTCCGCACGCAGGCGTTCCGGCGGCAGCGCGGCTTCGCCGGCGATCGCATCGATGGGAAGGCGCTGGGGATCGAGATGCAGTTTTGCCAAAAAGGACTCCGGAAAAGAAAAAGGCATCCGTTCGGATGCCTTTTCCATGCTACTGACGCAATTACTGAGCGGCAGCGGCGGTCTTGCGGGTCGGCAGTTTCTCTTTGATACGTGCCGATTTGCCCGAACGCTCACGCAGGTAGTACAGCTTCGCACGGCGAACATCACCACGACGCTTCACTTCGATCGAAGCGATCAGCGGCGAGTACAGCTGGAAGGTACGCTCGACGCCTTCGCCCGACGAGATCTTACGAACGATGAAGTTCGAGTTCAGGCCGCGGTTACGACGCGAGATGACCACGCCTTCGTATGCCTGGGCGCGCTTGCGGTTGCCTTCGACGACGTTGACGCTGACGACAACGGTGTCGCCCGGTGCGAAATCAGGGATGTTGCGGCCGAGGCGCGCAATTTCTTCTTGCTCGAGTTGCTGGATCAGATCCATTGTATGACTCCTTTGACCATCTTGCTGGCGCTGTACTAGGTTGCCCAGTAGAGGATGGGATTGAAACATGCGGGTTGTTACGCCCGCCTTTACACCAACATGGTGCAAATACTATTCGGCAGTAGAGCGCCTACCAAAACCTTCATGGCGGCGTTGCATCGTCTCGCCGTACTAACGTACTGTCTTCGTGGTCCGCCATCGCGGCGATGCGCCTTGCCCTGAAGCTTTTGCTAGACGCTCTTGGCCAACTCTGCCAGGAACTTTTCATCGGCCTTGCTCAACTGACCGGCGCTGCGCGCCTTGTCCAGCAGATCGGGCCGTTTCTTCGCGGTCGCTTCCAGCATGCGCTGGCGGCGCCACTTCATGATCTCTGCGTGGTTGCCGCCCATCAGTACCGGCGGTACGGCCACGCCTTCGTAGACGTCCGGACGCGTATAGTGCGGCGAATCCAGCAGGCCGTTGACGAAGCTGTCTTCGACCGCCGAGGCATCGTCGCCCAGCGCCCCGGGGATATGCCGCACCACCGCATCCATCAGCGCCATCGCCGGCAGCTCGCCGCCGGACAGCACGAAGTCGCCGAGGGAAATTTCCTCGTCAACGCAGCGGTCCAGCAGGCGCTGGTCGACCGCTTCGTAGCGGCCGCACAGCAGGACCAGACCGGGCTCGTCCTTCAGCGCCATCACGCGCTCGTGCGTCAACTGCTTGCCCTGCGGCGACATGAACACCACGCGCGGGGCCGGCAGACCGAGTTCCACCTGGCGCTGCTTTGCTGCATTGATCGTCGCTTCGAGCGGCCTGGCCAGCATCACCATCCCGGGGCCGCCGCCATACGGGCGATCGTCCACGGTGCGGTGGCGGTCCTGCGTGAAATCGCGTGGATTCCAGAGCGACAGGTTCCACAGGCCCTGCTCGTGCGCGCGGCGGGTCACACCCGACTGCGTCAGCGCAGCGAACATCTCGGGGAACAGGCTCACGACGTCAAACTGCATCGTGTTAAAAATCCAGACCCCAGTCCAGGGTAATCAGTTTTGCCTTCAGGTCGACGGTCTTGACGAACTGGTCCACGAAAGGCACCAGGCGTTCTTCGCGTTTCGCATCGGGTGCGTCAGCTTCGGGAACGGGCACGATGCGTAGAATCGACTGCGGACCGTTGCTCATCATGTCGGCGACCTTGCCGAGGGCTTCGCCCTGCAGGTTCACGGCATCCAGTCCGATCAGGTCGGACCAGTAGTATTCATCTTCCGGCAGCGCCGGAAATTCCGCCCGCGACACCTGCACCGTTGCGCCCTTGAGCGCTTCAGCCTCGCTACGGTCGGCGACATCGACCAGAGTGGCAGTAACATCGCCGCTGTGGTACTTCGCGCTGCGCACCTGGACGGGACGCAGCGCTGGCTTGTCGAGCCACCAGGTTTTCACGTTCAGCAGCGCATCGGCGTCCGTCGAGTACGGCGAGACGCGGATACCGCCCCGGATCCCGTAGGCGCCGGTGATATGCCCGACCTGAACCAGGTCGTCAGGGATTGCTGTTGAATCGGTCAAACCAGTAAACCTTGATACGTAAGTAGCTTAGGCAGCGACTTTCTGACCAGCGACCAGACGAGCAACGGTCGGCGACAGTTGTGCGCCAACGCCTTGCCAGTAAGCCAGACGGTCAGCGGTGATGTTCAGGCCAACTTCCTTGCCCGATGCCATCGGGTTGTAGAAGCCGATACGCTCGATGAAACGGCCATCGCGACGGTTGCGCGAGTCGGTTGCAACGATGTTGTAGAACGGGCGCTTCTTGGCACCACCACGAGCTAAACGAATAACGACCATAATATTTCCAAAAAATTGTGCTGGACGGAGAAAGCCGACGATTATAGCGCGCCGCGCCGTGCCTCAGCAAGCATTTGTCAAAAAACCAAAAACCCGGCGCGCAGACCGGCCGAATCCAGCATTATCGCTCATTTTTCCCAACAACGCTACCTCAAGAGGTCTTTCCCGGCCGGGGAATGCCGTCGAAAACCACGAAAAATTGCTGCTTCGCCAGCCGTTTTGGACGATACTGCGATTTTCCTTTTAACAACAGCACGCCGGCCCCGCCTCGATGTCGACACACAAGAACAAAACCCTCGCCACTGCCCTCGCCTTCCTCCTCGGCGGCATCGGCGTCCATCGTTTCTACCTGCGCAGCAGCGTCGACCGGCTCGGCCTGCTGCACGTCTGCAGCCTGCCGGTGGCGGGCATGATCTACGGCATCGGGCACGCGCCGAATCCCTTCTGGACCCTGCTGCCCATCTTCATCTCCTGCATCGTCGGCTTCATCGAAGCGCTCGTCATCGGCCTCACGCCGGACGAGAAATGGGATGCGAAGTTCAATGCCGCGTCCGGCCGCCAGTCGCACTCGCACTGGGTGCTGGCGGTGCTGCTGGTGCTGACGATGCTGGTCGGCGCAACGGCGACCATTGCGGTGCTGTCGCGCCTGTTCGACCTGTTATGGACCGGCGGCGCCTACGGTTAAAGTCCTGGTGTCCACTTGTACTTCGGCAGCACGGTCGGCGGGTTCGCTCCGGTCAGGATCACGATCTCGCGATAGGCCGTGAGTTCGAGCGCCATCGGGTCGCCGGTGTAGCGCGTCAGTTTGCCGTTTTCGACCAGGTAATAGCGGAAAGGCCCGGTGAGCCCGGCGACGTTGGTGCTGGTGAAAGGCTGGCGCCATAGCGAAAAGTACTGGCTCAGCTTGAACCGTTTCGGCACGTCGGTCTCGATGTGGACGACGCCCGATGCATCGTGGGTGTGCAGCTCGTAGGTGCAGCCGCTGCGGCCGATCATGTCCGGCATCGCCAGGCGCTGGCCGTTGCGGTAGATCGAGAGCAGCGTGTGGATGTGGTAGTTCTCGTTGCTGGCGCAGCCGACGCCGTCGACGGGCTGGCCGGTGCCGGTCCAGGCCGGCCAGTTCTGTGCGCTGGCGGCAATCGCGGCGTTGAGGTCCGTCAGCGTGTCGGACAGGGTGACCGTGATGTCCGTGGGCGGCGTCGGATCGGTCGGCGGCGGATTCGTCGGTAGTGGATTCGTCGGCGGTGGATTGGTCGGCGGCGGGTTGCCCGTCGGCGGCTGGACCGGTGGCGTCGGGTCGGTGGTCGGCGTGGACGGCGAATCGCTGCCGCCACCGCAGGCACCCAGGACGGACAGCGCCGCCAGGGTGATCGTCATCTGCAAAATCCTTCGGGGCTGCATGGAAAACATGGGGCGCTCCTCCTCGGTTGAATGCGGATGAGCTGATTCTATGCGGCCTGGGTCAAGCCAAAGTTTAAGGAAACTCAAGTGTTACGGAATGCGTGCACAGCGGTCTGCATGGCGCAACAATTTGCCGATCGGCGCGGAATGTAAAAACAGACGCCGGCGTGGACCGGCGTCCGCCTGGCGGCCGGCGTGGCCGCCGATGCAGGATCAGTCCTCGTCCTTGTCGCGGCCCTTGTCGTGACCTTTGTCGTCGTCCTTGTCGTAGTCCTTGTCGTGATCCTTGCCGATCTTCTTGCTGGCGTCGACGATGTCATCCAGCAGGTGATCCAGCTTGCGCACCGACACGCCCAGGCGCTCCAGCGCCTCCTTCAGGAAGTCCTTGTACTCGTCGCGCTCCTTCTTGTACTTCCAGGCCGCATGCTTCCACTCGTCGCGCTCCTTCTTGTACTCGTCGCGTTCCTTCTTGTACCCGTCACGCTCCTTCTTGTAGTCGTCGCGTTCCTTTTTGTACCCATCACGCTCCTTCTTGTACTCGTCACGCTCCTTTTTGACCTTCCAGCACTTGTCGTGCTCGTGGCACTTGTCGCCATCGTGGCCGTGGTCATGGCCGTGGTCGTGGTCATGACCACGGTCGTCTTCATATGCCTCGATACCCATGATGCTTCTCCTCATCGAGCCGGCTCAGATTGGTTGGGGGCCGTGCGGCTCATGCGCGGCTTATGACCAAGTTAGTTCCGTCTGGATGAGCCCGCTTTGCGCTGGACCAGATATTTATGCACATGGCATATGGGAAAGTATTCGAGCAGACAATAAAAAAGCGGCCCGCAGGCCGCTTTTACCGAAGCGAAAATTGCCCGGATTAGAACTGCTCGACGTCCAGCGCCAGCACGCCGGCACTGCCTTCGACGATCGCATGACGCAGGCCCTCAGCCCCCGACAGCACGTGGTCGGCGAAGAAGCGCGCGGTGCCGATCTTGGCGCGGTAGAAGGCGGCGTCGCCCTCCCCCGCATCCAGCTTCTGCTGCGCGACCAGGGCCGCACGCGCCATCTGCCAGCCGCCCAGCACGATGCCGGCCAGCTTCAGGTACAGCACGCTGCCCGCGAACACCGCGCGCGGATCCGCCTTGGTGTTGGCGACCACGAACTCGACCACCTGCTCCAGCGCCACGCTGCCTGCCGCCAGCTGCGAACGGATCGCGGCAAAGTCGGCGCCCTGCTTCTCGGCCAGCGCCGCCTCGGTGGCACGGACCTGGGCGATGATGGACTTCGCCACCGCGCCGCCGTCGCGCACGGTCTTGCGGCCGACCAGGTCGTTGGCCTGGATCGCGGTCGTGCCTTCGTAGATGGTCAGGATCTTGGCGTCGCGGTAGTGCTGGGCCGCGCCGGTCTCCTCGATGAAGCCCATGCCGCCGTGCACCTGCACGCCGTCGCGCGCGACGTTCTCGGACATCTCGGTCGACCAGCCCTTGATGATCGGGACCAGGTATTCGTAGACCGCCAGGTTGGCCTTGCGGGTGGCCTCATCCGGGTGGTTGTGCGCCAGGTCGCTGTAGGCCGCGCCGACGTAGGCCAGCGCGCGTGCCGCCTCGGTCTGCGAACGCATCGACATCAGCATGCGGCGCACGTCCGGGTGGTTGATGATGGCGACGGGACCGCTCGAGCCTTCGACGGCGCGCGACTGCACGCGGTCCTTGGCAAACGCGACTGCCTGCTGGTAGGCGTGTTCGGCCAGGCCGACGCCCTGCATGCCGACGCCGAAGCGGGCCGCGTTCATCATGATGAACATGTATTCGAGGCCACGGTTCTCTTCGCCGACCAGGGTGCCGATGGCGCCGCCGTTGTCGCCGAACTGCAGCACCGCGGTCGGGCTGGCCTTGATGCCCAGCTTGTGTTCGATCGAGACGCAGTGCACGTCGTTGCGCTCGCCCAGCGAACCGTCTTCGCCCACCATGAACTTCGGCACGATGAACAGCGAGATCCCCTTCACACCCGGAGGCGCGTCCGGCGTGCGCGCCAGGACCAGGTGGATGATGTTCTCGGCCATGTCGTGCTCGCCGTAGGTGATGAAGATCTTGGTGCCGTAGATCTTGAAGGTGCCGTCGCCCTGCGGCACGGCGCGGGTGCGCACGGCGGCCAGGTCCGAACCGGCCTGCGGCTCGGTCAGGTTCATGGTGCCGGTCCACTTACCGTTGATGAGCGGCTCGATGAAGCGTGCCTTCTGCTCGTCGGTGCCTGCGGTCAGCAGCGCTTCGATGGCGCCGTCGGTCAGCAGCGCGACCAGTGCGAAGGCCAGGTTGGCGCCGTGCAGCATCTCCATGCACGGGGTCGCGACCAGCTTCGGCAGGCCCTGGCCGCCGAATTCCGCCGGATGCTGCACGCCCTGCCAGCCGGCTTCGGCGAAGGCGCTGAAGGCTTCGCGGAAGCCCTTCGAGGTGGTGACGCTGCCGTCCTTCCAGAAGCTCGGCTCCTTGTCGCCCGCGTGGTTCAGGGGCGCGACGACTTCGCCGCAGAATTTCGCGTTCTCTTCGAGTACCGCTTCGACGGTATCCGGGGTCGCGTCTTCGCAGCCCGGCAGCTGGCTGATCTCAGCCAGGTTGGCCAGTTCGTTCACGACGAACAGCATGTCTTTCAGGGGGGCGTTATAGCTCACCGTAGTCTCCTAGTTCTTTCGTTTACGTAAACGTCAAACGTCGGCCGTGAAAAAGGCGGGAACCCAGGTTTGCTCGCATATCGCCAACGTGAAACGCCAGTACTACGCATCGAACTTGGGTTCCCGCCTTCGCGGGAACGACGGTATTACACTTAGCCCAGCTCTTTCACCAGCGCCGGCACGACTTCAAACAGGTCGCCGACGATGCCGTAGTCGGCCACCGAGAAGATCGGCGCTTCCGGATCCTTGTTGATGGCGACGATGGTCTTCGAGTCCTTCATACCGGCCAGGTGCTGGATGGCGCCCGAGATGCCGACGGCGATGTACAGGGTCGGGGCGACGATCTTGCCGGTCTGGCCGACCTGCCAGTCGTTCGGCACGTAGCCGGCGTCGACTGCCGCGCGCGAGGCGCCCATGGCGGCGCCCAGCTTGTCGGCCAGCGGTTCCAGCAGCTTGAAGTTGTCGCCCGAGCCCATGCCGCGGCCGCCGGAAACGACGATCTTGGCGCCGGTCAGTTCCGGACGGTCCGACTTGGCCAGCTCGCGGCCCACGAAGGACGACTTGCCCGAATCGCCAACTGCCGACACGCTTTCGACGGCGCCCGAACCACCCTCGGCAGCTGCGGCATCGAAGCCGGTGCCGCGCACGGTGATGACCTTCACGCTGTCGCCCGATTGCACGGTGGCGATGGCGTTACCGGCGTAGATCGGACGCTCGAAGGTGTCCGGCGAATCGACCTTGGTGATTTCCGAGATCTGGGCCACGTCCAGCTTGGCGGCCACGCGCGGCAGCACGTTCTTGC
>Ga0308166_1000247_pt1 | contig 93538 bp, 83 predicted proteins | sample PhyCR2_2_FD_202137 | JGI IMG/M metagenome (GOLD analysis project Ga0308166, IMG submission 202137) | Phyllosphere microbial communities from UC Gill Tract Community Farm, Albany, California, United States - DLSLCC.R2 | ecosystem: Host-associated > Plants > Phyllosphere > Unclassified | place...
TTGCCCTGGTCTACGGCAAACTTGCGGATACCGTCGGTCAGTTTCTCAACCGCCATTGGATCCTGGTTGTGCTGCCAGTAGAACTCAGGCTCGGTCAGCGGTGCCGGACGCGCTTTCACTTCGCCGGTATAAGACAGTTTACGCTCCAGTGCACCTTCGCTCTCTGCCAGCTCTTTCAGCAGTGCAGGTGCGATGGTCAGACGATCGCAGCCCGCCAGTTCGATGATTTCACCGACGTTACGGAAGCTGGCACCCATCACCACGGTTTCATAGCCGTGCTGCTTGTAATACTGATAAATTTCAGACACTGAAACCACGCCCGGATCTTCGTGCGGAGCGAACTCTTTCTTGTCGCCATTGGCTTTGTACCAGTCAAGAATACGGCCAACGAACGGCGAGATCAGGTACACGCCAGCTTCGGCGCAGGCACGCGCCTGAGCGAAGGAGAACAGCAGCGTCAGGTTACAGTTGATGCCTTCTTTTTCCAGGCGCTCGGCGGCACGGATGCCCTGCCAGGTGGAGGCCAGTTTGATCAGGATGCGATCGTTGCTGATGCCCGCTTCGTTATACAGTTTGATCAGGCGCTTGGCTTTGGCAACGCTGGCTTCGGTATCATAAGACAGACGCGCGTCCACTTCGGTGGAAATGCGGCCCGGGACCAGTTTCAGGATCTCCAGACCAATGTTGACGGCCAGCTTGTCTGCGGCATCGGCAACCTGCTGATCGCGATCGCTGCTCTGCTCGCGTGCCCAGGCAATGGCTTCATCGATCAGTTTGCGGTATTCAGGAATTTGCGCTGCATTGAGGATCAGCGAAGGGTTGGTGGTGGCATCTTGCGGTTGATATAGCTTCATTGCAGCGATATCACCCGTATCCGCAACTACCGTAGTCAGCTGGCGTAGGGACGTTAATTTATCGGTCATGTTGGCATTATCTCATCGTTTGTGCATGAACTTTTGGCATCGTTCAACCATGCCTTGTCCTGATAATAACATGCACGTAGCCCGGCGCAAGGCAGGAAAATCACGCGCTGGTGGCGGTTGTTTTATCCTTGTGCGAGCAACCGGTTACGCACCGATAATTCGCCATTACCGAAGCAATGCCACGGCATTAACGCGCTATCCCCCCTGGAAATTATGTTAAATTCCCGCAGCTGTTTTATTCACCGAAAAACCCAAAAGAAGGCTGTAATTCCCGTCAATGGGATGATTTTAGCCAAGTTCTTGTCGAGAACTGACTCAAGTTTTCCGCACCGGAGTCGAAGAACCTGAGGAGCAGTAATCTTAACAAGGAGAAACACGTGACGGATCTGATTAACTTTATCAATAACATCTTGTGGGGTTCAGTACTGATCTATTTGCTGTTGGGTGCCGGCATCTACTTCACCTTGCGTACCCGCTTTATTCAAATTCGTCACTTCAACCACATGTTTTCCGTGTTGAAGAACAGCACCAAAAGCGACGGTGCGGGCATTTCGTCCTTCCAGGCGCTATGTACTTCACTTGCCGCTCGTGTCGGCACCAACAACCTTACCGGCGTGGCGATAGCGCTTACGGCTGGCGGCCCCGGAGCCATCTTCTGGATGTGGGTGATCGCGTTTATCGGCATGGCGACCTCTTTCATTGAGAGCACCCTGGCGCAGCTTTACAAAACCAAAGACGATAACGGCCAATACCGTGGTGGCCCGGCCTACTATATGGAAAAAGGCTTGGGAATGCGCTGGATGGGTGTGATGTTCTCCATTTTCCTGCTGATCGCTTTCGGCCTGGTGTTCAATGCGGTACAGGCCAACTCCATCGCCCTGGCCAGTTCCGTGGCCTTCAACATCGACCCCATGTACGCCGGCATAGTGTTGGTGGTCCTGAGTGCCATGGTGATCTTCGGCGGTATTCGTTCCATCGCCCGCGTCGCAGAAAAAATCGTGCCGTTTATGGCCTTGGCTTACCTGCTGCTGGCGCTGTGGATCATCGGCCTGAATATTGAGCATATGCCTGCCATCCTGGCGTTGATCTTCAAAAGCGCTTTTGGCCTGCAGGAAGTTGCTGCCGGCACCCTGGGCTACGGGATCTCACAGGCCATGACGCAAGGTATACAACGCGGGCTGTTTTCTAACGAAGGCGGGATGGGGTCTGCCCCCAACGTGGCCGCTTCCGCGACTCCTTATCCGCCACACCCTGCCTCGCAGGGCTATGTGCAAATGCTTGGCGCATTTGTCGATACCATCGTCATTTGCAGCGCAACGGCGGCGATTATTTTGGCCTCTGGTGCACTGGATAATCCCCCGTCCGACATCAGCGGTATCGATCTGACCCAGCGGGCCATGGCCAGCGCCGTCGGTTCCTGGGGCGCGCCCTTTGTCGCGATCGCCGTTTTCCTGTTTGCCTTTACCTCTATCATTGCCAATTATGCCTATGCCGAGAACAACCTGATCTTCCTCAAGCACCACCATCCGACCAAGCTGACGATTTTCCGCTGCTTTGCCTTGGGCATGGTGATGTTTGGTTCGATGGCAGAATTATCCACGGTGTGGAAAATGGCGGACATCTCGATGGCGCTGATGGCGATCACCAATCTGACCGCTATATTGTTACTGTCCGACGTGGCCTTCACATTGGCCAAGGATTACAACCACCAGCGTTCACTCGGCAAGCTGCCCACCTTTGACATCAACCACTACCCGGAGCTGGGATCTCAACTCGAACCGGGGATCTGGAAGCCGACCAGGCAGCGTTAATCCTGCAGGGCGCGCGTAAAGTGCGCCCTATCACAGCCATACCTCCTGGTCTTGCGCGCTTTTTGCTACAGTAGCCACATGTTGATAAACAGGATGTGACCATGCTCATTATTATTTCACCTGCCAAAACCCTGGATTATGCAAGCCCGTTAGCCACCGAACGCTTTACCCAGCCCGAATTGTTGGATCAGTCGCAAAAGCTGATCAAACTCTGCCGTAAGCTGACCCCGGCGCAAATTTCCGGCCTGATGAGCATCAGCGATAAGCTCGCGGGCCTGAATGCCGCACGCTTTGGCGAATGGCAGCCTGACTTCACCCCGGACAATGCTCGTCAGGCGCTGCTGGCGTTTAAAGGCGACGTTTATACCGGCTTACAGGCGCAAGACTTCAGCGAAGAGGATTTCGACTTCGCACAGCAGCATCTGCGGATGCTCTCTGGCCTGTACGGGGTGCTGCGCCCGCTGGACCTGATGATGCCTTACCGGCTGGAGATGGGGATCAAGCTGGAGAACCCGAAGGGCAAAGACTTGTACAGCTTCTGGGGCGATCGGATCACCGAGAAACTGAATCAGGCCCTGGAGCAACAAGGCGATGATGTGGTGGTGAACCTAGCTTCGGATGAATACTTCAAATCGGTAAAACCGGCCAAGCTGCACGGTTCACTGATCAAACCGGTATTCCTGGACGAGAAAAACGGCAAGTACAAAGTCATCAGTTTCTACGCCAAGAAAGCGCGTGGGCTGATGAGCCGCTTTATCATCAAAAATCGCTTGGAGCGCAGAGAACAGCTGGTTGATTTCAATCTGGAAGGGTATGCCTTCGATGAAGCGGCTTCGGCGGGTAATGAGCTGGTATTCAAACGCCCTGAGCAATGAGCAATCCGTTCCCTCTCCCGACAAGGAGAGGGAACGGGTTTTGTCAGACTGGCAACGTCATCATGAATTGACGCAGCGCGGCAAAGTCCGCTGCCATGTTATGCGACAACAGCGGCAACTGTGCACGCACCGCCAAGGCCTGTGGCAGCGGTAACTCCTGGCCAAGGATCTCTTCGACGCTTTCCTTGAACTTGGCCGGATGTGCCGTGCCCAGGAACAGGCCAAACTCCCCTGCTTGCAGTTGATCACGTAGAACGCGGTAGGCGATCGCCGCATGAGGCTCTGAAAGGTAGCCCAAGGCAGCCAACTCTTTCATGGTTTCTTTGGTGGTTTCATCACTCACCGCGCCATGAGCCAACTCCTTCAACTGCCAGATTTTACGGCGGAACAACTCTTCCACACGCGGCCAGTTATTAGGCTGGCTGACGTCCATCGCGTTGGATAACGTCGCCACGGTGGCGTTTGGCTGCCATTGGCCAGTAGTCAGGAAGCGTGGCACGGTGTCGTTAGCGTTGGTGGCGGCGATAAAGCGTTTCACCGGCAGCCCCAGGGATTTCGCCAACAGCCCGGCGGTCAGGTCGCCAAAGTTGCCGCTTGGCACGGAAATCACCAACTGATTGCGGGCTTCCTGCGGCAGTTGCGCCACCGCTTCAAAGTAGTAGCAGATTTGCGCCAGCAGGCGGCTGATATTGATCGAGTTGGCCGAGTTCAGGTGTACGGCCTCTTTCAGTTCCTGATCGTCAAACGCCTGCTTCACCAACGCCTGGCAAGCGTCAAAGTCGCCATCGATAGCAATGGTGTGGATGTTGCCACCCAACGTGCAGAACAGCTTTTCCTGCAGCGAACTGATCTTGCCCTGTGGATAGAGGATCACCACGCGCACGTTTTTCAGGCCGTAGAAGGCATGGGCAACGGCAGCGCCGGTGTCACCGGAGGTTGCAGTCAAGATGGTTACAGGCTGATCGCCCGCGACTTCCGCCAGCATCTGCGCCATAAAGCGGCCGCCGAAGTCTTTGAACGCCAGCGTCGGGCCGTGGAACAGCTCCAGACAGGCGACATCGCTCTCCACCTGCGCCACCGGGGCCGGGAACTCAAACGCGGCCTTCACCCGCTTGTACAGCGCTTCTTCGCCGATCTCGTCGCCAATAAAAGCGGACAGGATCTTGCTGCTGCGAGCGACAAAGTCCATCTCCAGCAGTTTATCAATCTCGGTCAGTTCGAATTCTGGCAGTTCCAGCGGGAAAAACAGCCCTTGCTGCTTACCCAGGCCCTGTTTGATAGCCTGCGCGAAGCTGACCTGTTCGTTATGATCTTTCAGATTGTACAGTTTCATGCGTTATCCCAATAGTCGAGCGCCAGCGGTATCCAGGCGGCAAATATGAACAAAACCTTCGTCGTTTTGCAGGTAATGGTTGGTCAGCCAATCGGCCATGCGTTGCGCCGTTGCGCCGTCATCACAGACCGCAAACAGCGTCGGGCCGGAGCCGGAAATGCCACAGGCCAAGGCACCGATCTCCTGTGAGGCTTTACGCGCTTCGGCGAAGCCTGGCAACAGGCGGGTGCGATAAGGCTCGGCAATCACATCCTGCATCAGCTTGGCCGCCAGACGCGGTTGCTGGGTGTGGCAAGCGTGAATAAAGCCCGCCAGATAGCGACCATGGCTGATACAGTCCTGGCGGCGGTATTGCGCGGGCAAAATGGCGCGCGCCTCGGCGGTGGACACTTTGATGCCCGGATAGGCCATCACCCACAGCCAGTCTTTAAAGCCAGGCACTTCCTGGCTGATGATCCCTTCTTCTTCCAGCATCAACTGCAAGCCGCCCAGATAGCACGGCGCAACGTTATCGTAATGCACGCTGCCGGAAATACGCCCTTCCAGTTCGCCCATCAGGGCCAGCAGTTGCGTCTCGTTGAGCGGGCGATCGCAAAATTCGTTCATCGCCATCAGACCGGCCACCACCGAGCAAGCGCTGGAGCCCAGCCCGGAACCGATCGGCATGTTCTTCTCCAGCCGCATCGCTACCGGCACTTCACGACCAATCGCCTGGCAGAAACGCTCCCAACACTGGTAAACAATGTTCTCTTTAGGATCGCTCGGCAGCTTGCTGACAAAACGCCCGCCATTTTCCAGGCTGAAGCGGCTGGCCGCTTCTACACTGACGCAATCCCCCAGCAGCGTGCCGTCGATAGGGGAAACTGCAGCTCCCAGCACATCGAACCCGACGCTGACGTTACCAATTGAGGCCGGTGCATACACCTTAACCATATTAGACTCCCAACTTCCATGACAGTGTGCGCAACAGATCGGCAAATACCCCGGCCGCCGTCACATCATTACCGGCACCATAACCGCGCAGCACCAGCGGCAATGGTTGATAGTAGCGGCTGTAGAAGGCCAGAGCGTTCTCACCGTTCTTCACTTTATACAACGGATCGTTGCCGTCTACCGCATCAATACGTACCAGACAGCGGCCTTCTTCGATAGCACCCACATAGCGCAACACTTTACCTTCAGCGGCAGCAGCGGCCACACGGCGGTTAAATTCGGCATCCAACTCCGGCAGGCGAGCAATAAAGTTCTCCACATCGCCGCTGGCATCAAACGACGGTGGTAACACCGATTCGACTTCAATATCGCACAGTTCAAGCGCATAGCCTGCTTCACGCGCCAGGATCAGCAGCTTGCGAGCGACATCCATCCCCGAAAGATCGTCACGCGGATCTGGCTCGGTGTAACCCAAGGCCTTGGCCTGCAAGGTGGCCTCCGACAGCGACATCCCCTCATCCAGCTTACCGAAGATAAAGGACAGTGACCCCGACAGGATACCGGTGAAGCGCATCAGCTCATCGCCCGCATTGAGCAGGTTCTGCAGGTTTTCGATCACCGGCAAGCCCGCCCCCACGTTAGTGTCATACAGGAATTTGCGGCGAGAACCGGCTGCTGCGGTGCGCAGTTGCTGGTAATAATTCATCGACGAGGTGTTGGCCTTCTTGTTTGGCGTTACCACGTGGAAACCATCGGCCAGGAAATCGGCATACTGATCGGCCACCGCCTGGCTGGAGGTACAGTCGACAATCACCGGATTGAGCAGGTGGCACTCTTTCACCAGGCGGATCAGGCGGCCCAGATTGAAAGGCTCTTTGGCTTCGGCCAGTTCGTCCCGCCAGCTTTCCAGCGAGATGCCGTGCACGTTGGTCAACATCGCCCTTGAGTTGGCAATGCCACAGATGCGCAGATCGATGTGTTTTTGCTTCAGCCAAGGTTGTTGACGATAAACCTGCTCGATGAGCGCCCCGCCAACGCCACCCACGCCAATCACAAACACTTCGATCACCTGATCGGTGTTGAACAGCATCTGATGGCTGACGCGCACGCCAGTGGTGGCGGAATCGTTATCGACCACCACGGAGATTGAACGTTCGGAAGAGCCTTGAGCGATCGCCACGATATTGATGTTGGCGCGCGCCAGAGCAGAGAAGAAGCGTGCAGAGATGCCACGCAGGGTGCGCATACCGTCGCCAACGACCGAGATAATTGCCAGGCGTTCCATCACGTCCAGCGGCTCCAGCACGCCGTCTTTCAACTCCAGGTAGAATTCGTCTTCCAGGGCACGACGAGCTCGTTGCAGCTCACTCTGCGGCACACAGAAGCTGATGCTGTACTCGGAAGAGGACTGGGTGATCAACACCACTGAGATCCCGGCGCGTGACATCACGGCAAACACACGGGCCGCCATGCCGACCATGCCTTTCATACCTGGGCCGGACACGTTGATCATCGCCATATTGTTCAGATTGGTGATGCCCTTTACCGGCGTATCATCGGCCACGCTTTCGCCACCGATCAAGGTGCCGGGAGCTTGCGGGTTGGCGGTGTTTTTAATCAGGCAAGGGATTTGGAACTGGGCAATCGGGGTGATGGTACGCGGGTGGAGAACTTTGGCGCCGAAGTAAGAGAGCTCCATCGCCTCCCGGTAGGACATCGACTTCAATAATCGGGCATCCGGCACGGTACGCGGGTCGCAGGTATAAACCCCGTCCACATCGGTCCAGATCTCGCAACAGTCTGCTCGCAGGCAAGCGGCCAGCACGGCGGCGGAATAATCGGAGCCGTTACGCCCCAGCACGACCAGTTCGCCTTTGTCGTTACCGGCAGTAAAGCCCGCCATCAGGATGATATGGTCTGAAGGAATGGCCGCAGCAGCGATACGCAGGGTGGACTCGGCAATATCGACGGTCGATTCCAGATAGTGGCCCTGAGCCAGCAGCTTCTCTACCGGGTTAATCACAGTAACCGGATAACCTTTGGCTTTGAAGACGCCTTCCATGATGGCAATAGAAAGCTTTTCACCCCGACAGATGATAGCCGCATTGACGCTATCCGGGCACTGCCCCAACAACGCCACACCATGCAGTACCTGTTTGAGCTGCGCGAACTCCTGCTCGACCAGTGCCTTCAGGCGATCGTACTCAAAGCCTGGCAACGCCTTGGCCAAACCGCTGAGCAGGTCGGCAAAGATGCGCTCGGCGTCGCTCATGGTTGGCAGAATATCCTGGCCGGCTACCGTTTTGTCAATCATCGCCACCAGATGATTGGTGATCTTGGCCGGTGCGGACAATACCGTGGCTACCTGTCCTTGGCGTGCATTGTTCTCCACGATATCGGCAACGCGCAGAAAACGTTCCGCATTCGCTACCGAGGTTCCACCAAATTTAAGCACTCGCATTTCTGTTATCTCCTGAATTTATGCCGAAAAAAAAGCCCGCACTGGTTAGGTGCGGGCTTTTTTCTTCTGTTTCCTGTACGCGTCAGCCCGCCCCGTTACCTGTGGTATCGGTGGTGGTAATAATTGTCGTATTCAGGCTGATGTTTCGCATTTTGTCTGTCTGTCTCATTAGAATCTCTGTCCCCTCTATTGGTTAAAGCAATCGTCTGGCCAAGTCAAATTATTTCTTTGTTTTGCCTATTTACTGGCCACAGTGGGATCTGCGCGATGAAGCCGATAAAAAAACAGAATTGCAGAACAAAAAATCATAAGAAAGCCGATCAAACAGTGAATAACACCAGCCAAGCAACAGAAAACGCCTACATCACTTCGTCAGTTTTTTTTCAATATCATGCAGCAACCTGTGCAACATGACGGTATCGCGCTGCTGCAAGACCCCGAGCCGCTGGTGTAACCAATCGCGCAATTTTTGGTCGCCCGCCACGTCCAGCGCTTGTAACAGGCGATCTGCCCGTTGCCGCAACGCGTTGAGTTGCCCGGCATCGGCCAGGGGTTCCTGCTGCGTGCTGACTGACATTAACTGCGCCAGTTGATAGCAATACACCATCACCGCCTGGCCGAGGTTCAGCGAAGGATAATCAGCCACCATCGGGACGCCGGTCAGCAGATCGGCCAACTCCAGTTCTTCATTGGTCAGGCCCGAGTCTTCACGGCCAAACACCAGTGCAGCCTGATGCACCCATTGCTGACGTTCCGCCAACTGCTCCGTCAGTTGCTGAGGGGTACAGTAGTAATGGAAGCGTGCGCGGCTGCGAGCGGTAGTCGCAACGGTAAAGTCTACATCTTCCAATGCCTGCTCCAGGGTAGCAAACGTCTGCACCGCATCCAGAATATCGCCAGCACCGTGGGCGACCCAGCGGGCAGCGGGCTGCAGATGGGCCTCGCTGTCGACGATGCGCAACGAGGTGAAGCCCATGGTTTTCATCGCCCGCGCCGCTGCGCCAACATTTTCCGCCCGAGCGGGCGCGACTAACACGATATGAAGCTGCATCAAGACTCCCGAAAAATAATGAGAATAGTTCTTTGACTGTTGGGATTTGTCTGATTATATTTACAAACGATTAACATCGTAAATGATCGCTTGCTATAATATTATTAAATAGGCATTTCAACCTATAAATCGGACGAAACAATCATAAATGTAGGTTAAGTTTTAATTTTCATTAAAAACAAAGCGCTATATTTTCACCCCAAACAGTTAGCTTTCAATTGTAACGCATCAGCTCCAACAAAGCTGAATCGTTCACAGAATTTGACGATCTGTGACTTAACATGGCAGTTCTGTAAGTGTTTTTCACAAAACTGTTAACGTGCTACAATTGAATTTGATATATGTCAACAAAGCGTAGTTTTGTTAGGTGATGAATTCGGCACACACTGTTATATTGCTGTTAATAGGGTTAGGATATGCGCCGTTTTGGCATCATTCGGGGTGGTAAAAAATAGCCCCCCCACCCAGCTAGCGATCTTGTTGACATTGATGGAAAGCGCATCAAGAACGAGTTTACGTACTGTAGTCGTTTGGTAATTGAGGGAACGTGAGCGGTATCTCTGCCCTCCATGGAAGAACACCGAGACTGCTGTACTTCCTATTTTCTATTTTGTTGGCAATTTTAGGTAGCAAATATGCAGACCCCGCACATTCTGATTGTCGAAGACGAGTTAGTCACTCGTAACACCCTGAAGAGCATTTTCGAGGCGGAAGGCTACATTGTTCATGAAGCCAATGACGGTGCAGAAATGCACAACATCCTGTCCGAAAATGATATCAACCTGGTTATCATGGATATCAACCTGCCAGGCAAGAACGGCCTGCTGCTGGCGCGTGAACTACGCGAACAAGCCAGCGTCGCGCTGATGTTCCTGACCGGTCGTGATAATGAAGTCGATAAAATCCTTGGCCTGGAAATCGGCGCCGATGACTATATCACCAAACCGTTCAACCCACGCGAACTGACCATCCGTGCGCGCAACCTGCTGTCACGCACCATGAATCTGGGTAGCGTCGGCGAAGAGCGCAAACTGGTTGAGAGCTACAAGTTCAACGGTTGGGAGCTGGACATCAACAGCCGCTCTCTGATCGGCCCTGCTGGCGAGCAGTACAAACTGCCACGCAGCGAATTCCGCGCCATGCTGCACTTCTGTGAAAACCCGGGCAAGATCCAGTCCCGTGGTGAATTGCTGAAGAAAATGACTGGCCGTGAGTTAAAGCCGCATGACCGTACCGTGGACGTGACCATCCGCCGTATTCGTAAGCACTTCGAATCCACGCCGGACACGCCGGAAATCATTGCCACCATTCATGGTGAAGGTTACCGCTTCTGCGGCGATCTGGAAGAATAAGCCTGTCTTAACGTCACAGGTTAAAAAGGGTTCAGCTTGCTGAACCCTTTTTTGTTGAGGCCAGACGCGATGCCATCTGAACAGGCTACAACGTAGGAGCGCTGCCTACTGCGCCCGTCTGGATTATTTGGCTTCACCCCAAGGGATGATGGGCACAGCGCTCAGGGCATTTTTCGGTGAACCATCTACCACCCGATCGGAATAGCTCAAGTAGATCAGCGCATTGCGATTGGCATCATAAAAACGCACGACCTGCAGCTTTTTGAACACCAAAGAGGTGCGCTTCTGGAACACCACGGTTCCTTCAGCCTTGCCCTTCTTAATCTTGTCGCTCAGCTCAATCGGACCAACCTGCTGGCAAGAAATGGCAGCATCCGAGGTATCCTCTGCCAGCCCTAACCCACCCTTTATGCCACCGGTTTTAGCCCGGCTGATATAACAAGTTACATTTTTAACATCGGGATCGTCGAACGCTTCCACCACAATTTTATGATCTGGACCAAACAGTTTGAATACCGTATCGACCGATCCTACCTGTTCCGCCTGCGCGCTATTAAGCGTTGCGCAAACCAGACCGAACAAAAATATCCATCCTTTTTTCATTCACTTAACTCCAATAGAACAGCGTGTTAAATCACAGGACTGCTAATAAGAACGCCGATGCTTCAGGTCATAGAAATGGGTTTTCCTCGGCCCAGTCAGCTCTTTTTAGCACAGAGAGCGAAAAAAATCTTTGGGAGTCGTGGAGGAAAAAAGTTGCTATTATGCGGCATCGTCATCGCTTAATGCCTGTTAACACCTGTTTCCCCCGCTTCCCGCAACGCATATCGCAAAAGCGCCGTATGTAATGCAACTGATTGATCAATAAGTCAGTGGGCATCAGGTATCAGCATGACAAATCAAACAGTTCGGGTTCCGAACCTGAAGCTCTACGAGGAAGATCTATGGATCAAGCCGGTATCATTCGTGATCTGCTTAGCTGGCTGGAAAGCCATTTGGACCAACCTTTGTCACTGGATAACGTGGCGGCAAAAGCGGGTTACTCTAAATGGCATCTGCAACGGATGTTTAAGGATATCACTGGGAACGCCATCGGCGCCTATATTCGGGCAAGAAGGTTGTCCAAAGCCGCCGTCGCATTACGCCTCACCAGTCGGCCTATTCTGGATATTGCTTTGCAGTATCGTTTCGACTCACAGCAGACCTTCACTCGCGCATTCAAAAAACAGTTTGCGCAAACCCCGGCGCTGTATCGCCGTTCAGAAGACTGGAACGCCTTCGGCATGTGCCCGCCAATACGTCTGGGCGCCTTTACGCTGCCACATCCAGAGTTTGTCACGCTACCCGAGCTGGACCTGATCGGCCTGACGCAGAGCTACTCCTGTACGTTGGAGCAAATATCCAGCTTCCGCTCCGAGCTGCGTACCCAATTCTGGCAACAGTACCTGGGGCAGATAGACACCCTGCCACCGGTGCTTTACGGCCTGCACCACTCGCGGCCAAGCCAGGAAAAAGACGACGAGCAGGAAGTGCTGTATACCACTGCCCTGGAGGCGCAACATGTACCGACCAAGGTGCAGGAAGGCCAGCCGATCACGCTGCAAGGCGGAGAATATGCCATGTTCAGCTATCAGGGGCCAGCCTCCGGCCTGCAGGACTTTATTCTGATACTGTACGGCACTTGCCTGCCAGCATTGGAACTGACCCGCCGCAAAGGGCACGATATTGAGCGCTTCTATCCGCAAGGTGACCGGCGTCCACCTCAGCCACCCAGCGAGATCCGTTGCGACTATCTGATCCCGATCCGCCGTTAGCGCTGTAGCTCATCCAACGCGGGCATGTCCAGATGCGAGATATCGCCCGCGCTTTCCACAATCCAGCCTGGAGCCAACCAAGGGCTTTGCTGATAGTCGACGCGTGACAACGAGCAGTTGCGCAAACGCAGACGGCGCTCGGCATAGGCCGGTAGCCCTAAAACTGTCCCGATCAGGCACCCCAGCGCGATGCCGTGGCTGACAATCAACGGCTTGCTGCCCTGCGGCAGTTTCAGGCACTCGGTCAGCGCCGCATGCATCCGCGTGGCCAACTCCGTCATAGATTCACCTTGAGGGATACGGCCGTCAGCAGTACCATCGACCATCTGTTTACGCCACAGCTCTTCCTGCGGTGTCAGGCTGTCGATCAAACGTTCTTCCAGAACGCCCATATGCAGCTCACGCAGCCGGGCATCTACCATAACGTCGCAACCGCAAGCGTCCGCAATGATTTGCGCGGTCTGACGGGTGCGGCCCAGATCGCTGGAAATCACGTGCGTCACGCCCTCGCGGCTAACGCGTTTGCCAACCAGATGAGCCTGGTGAACGCCAGTGGCGGTTAATGGGCTGTCGGATTGGCCCTGAATGCGGCGTGCTGCGTTCCATTCCGTTTCGCCGTGGCGAACGAGGTATACCTGTAACATTATGCTTTTCCGTTATACTGCGTGAAACTTGAGTTTATCTGTGGCTCGTGCCTTGCACTACGCATAACTTGCCGCCATCAAAAATCATGGCAAGACACAGCCCCACTTTAAGGAAGCTAAAGCCGTTATGTATCATGTTATCGCTGCAACTACCAACCCGGCAAAGATCAGGGCTATTCAACTGGCATTTGAAGATACCTTTGGCGCAGACCAATGCCGCATAGAATCGGTTGACGTCGCCAGCGGCGTTTCACTGCAACCCATTGGCAATACCGAAACCCGTACCGGCGCACGCCAGCGCGTGATGGAAGCGCGGCAGGTGCGGCCAGAAGCCGACTTTTGGGTCGGAGTAGAAGCCGGGATCGAAGAAAATATGACGTTCGCCTGGATGACGGTAGAAAATCCGACGACCCGTGGCGAATCGCGTTCTGCCAGCCTGATGCTGCCAGAATCAATTTTACAGGGTATTCGAGCCGGTCGCGAGTTAGGCGATGAAATGACCTTGATCACCGGCAATAGCGAAGTCAAACGTCAGGGGGGAGCGATCGGTATCTTTACCGATGGTCGGCTAAGCCGCACCAGCGTTTACCACCAGGCGTTGCTGCTGGCACTGGTGCCGTTCCACAATCCGATTTACCGCAGCCACAGCAGTAATAATACGCCGCAGCAATAAGCCACCGGGGTGATGGCTTCACCCCAGTAATTGCTGTTCCAGCCACTGTTTCAGCTCTGGCGTCGCCATCTTCAGGCTGTTTGATCCTCTGGTGATGGTTGCGATACCTGCCCCGAGCTCATTCTTCAGCTCGCGCTGGCTCATTTCGCCACGCATCAGTTCCTGAATAATACGCACCCGTGTCCCCAGCGCAGTACGCTCATCCGGCGTCAGTAGCAGTTGCATCAACTGTTGGTGCAAATCCTGATCGAACGAACTCTGCAGCAGTGCGACAAAGCGCAGCCAATCTTCATTGCCTTGCTCTGAAAGAGCGGGATCGTTTAGCGATAATTGCGTCATGCCAGCCACCATACTATTTAACTAGTACAGCAGCATAGCATACCGCGAGTAAGCGTCAAAATACCGGTAACAACGCTACAGCTTGAAAGACGACGGGGATATCAATAGCGTCTTTGCCACTCGGCATCCGTCAGCACCTTCGCTGGCCGATGCATGAAGTGACGATAAAACGCGTCATAGGCCAGCACGTTCTTCACGTAAGAACGGGTTTCCGAGAACGGAATGCTTTCCACAAACGCCACGGCATCCACCCGGCCATCGCTATTGCCTAACCAGGTATTCACCCGTGATGGGCCAGCGTTATAAGCCGCAGACGCAAGAATACGGTTACGACCAAATTGCTGGTACACCGACTCCAGATAGCTGGTGCCAATGGTGATATTGGTTTGCGGATCAAACAGCTGGCTCGGGCTGCTGTAGCCCGGGATACCGAACAGATCCACCGTATGTTTCGCGGTGCGCGGCATAACCTGCATCAAACCTGCGGCCCCGACCGGCGACTGCGCTTTCGGGTTCCAGGCGCTCTCCTGGCGGGCTATCGCCATGGCATAGCTCGGCGTAATGCCTTTATCTTCGGTAGCACGGCGGAATTCCTGTGGCCAGGCCATCGGGAAACGTTCTTCAAGATGATCCCACAGTTTGCCAACGATCGTTGCCTGTACGCTCAGATCGGCCCATTTCTGCTCAAAGGCATAGCGGGCCAGCGCTTCCTGCTCCGGGCGGCTGCGGCTGGCGACGAATGAGCTCCACTCGCTGCGCGCCAGGTTATCCATATTCCAGTACATCAGTTCACGCACCCGGGCAATCTCCGGGCCACTCACCAGATCGGTACGCGATTTTGCCGCCACGGCGACCATCACCGGATAAGGCACCTGCAGTTTTTGCGCCGCCACCATCGGGTAGAAGCCGCGTTCGTTCATCAGGCTACGCAGTATCGCTTCCCCTTCGCTGCGTTTACCTTCATCGATCATGACACTGGCACGCCAGTAGCGCCATTCATCCTTGTTCCGCGATTCTTCAGGCAGGCGTGCCAGCCAGGTTTTCAGCCCCTGACGATCGCCCACGCCCAGCGCCATACGCACGCGGCGCTCCAGCAAGGCTGGCTGTTGGCTGCGCAGGATCACCTGATCGCGCCATTGGGTCTGCTCAAAGGTGGCATCATTGCCCATCAACCGCCAGGCCACCTCTTCCTCCATTGCCAACTTCTCGCTTTCGCTCATTTTCTGCAGGCGGGCCAGCGTTGGGATCATGGCTCGAGCATTTTCTACGTCCTGACGGGCCAGGCGGGCGAATACGATGGTGGTAGCCGAACGGGTAAAATCTGTTGGGCCGACGCTACGGGCAAAGGCTTCCAGCGTGGCGGGATCGTTTTGCAACCGTACCAGCGCATCCCCCATGGTTTGATAATCGCTTGGCAGTTGGCGGTACAGGTAGTTCACCAGGCCGCTGTTGCCCTCTTTTAGCGCCAGCTTCATCCGTGCCAGCGTGTTCAACGGCGTTTGCTTACCGGCAGCCTGCCAGACGCTGAACAGCTTATCGCATGAGCCTGGCAAGGTTTTACCGCTCATCCAGATATCATCGGCACCAGCCCAGGCTGCCTGCTGATCGCCGGTGGCCCACTTGGCGTAATAGAAATTACAACGCGCCGCAACAGGTTTAGGCTCTTGCGGGCTGAAGGCCAGCAGGGTAGTCCAATCTTGACGGCTCGCCAGCTCGTTCACAAAACGGGCAGAGAGCGATTTTGCAGGTGGCAACGTAGGATGCAACCGCAAAAACTGCTGGACCTGAGCCGCACTGGCGGTGCTGAGATCCTGCGTCAACTGGCGATATTCCAGATAAGGATACAGGGGATAATCCTGCAGCGTTGGCATCAACTGCGCCACCACGTCCATCTGTTTACTGTCCCAGGCCTGCTTGATTTGCAGATAACGTTGACGTTCGCCGTCCAGGGAGTCTGCCAATGTTGCACCAGAAAATGCCGTCAGGCACAGGCCTACAGCCCACAACCGCCATTTGTCCACCTTGACCATACTTACTCTTTCCTCGCTGGGTTAGCTTGCCAGAACCGATCCACCCCGATGCTGCGCCGCGTCAGCAGCCAACGGGCCAGTGGAGCCTGCTCTGCGAATGTCTCACGCCCCACCGTGGGAAGCCACGCCGGGAACAAAACCGTGCCGCCACCATGGGCTGGCATCAGGTATTAATCATAGACAGCAAAAACGCGTATCCATTCATTACTTTATAACAAGTTTATCAGCCCAGATGAAAACCATCCTGCCTGGTGATTGCGCCAGGCAGAACAACAAGACGACGTTTTGAAAAATCACGGGATTATGGGCAATTTTTTCATCACACAATAACTCCGGTGTTCTATAGTTTTCTATGCAGACACGAGTTTTCCTATACAAAAAATGACATTACAGAGACATTAATAGAGAAACATTTCCACACGGATTAAAACAATTCCTATTACTTTGTTTTTATTATCTCAGATCAAAAACTCAAGTTTTCGATTATTTACTATCACGCGGCAGATAATTGGCCATCCACTAACTGAAAATTTTTACCATTCACGTCTGTGTGACAGAAAACAATGGAATATCAACCCGGCAAAAGGGCTGCCGACACAGATGGGGACTTAGATTCGAACGACTTTAAGGAGAGGCACTCCATGCCAAAACATTCCCCCACTGAATACCAAGCGCCACCCAAGCCGGAAAAAGCCTGGTATCAATACGATATTGAACAAACGCTTCAGCATTTAAACGGCCAGCAACAAGGCCTAAGCGAACAGGAAGCCGCCGAACGGCTGAAGAAGTTTGGCCCCAACGCCCTGCCGGAGCAGGCAGGCAAAAGCGCCTTTATGCGCTTTATTGCCCACTTTAACGATGTGCTGATTTATATTCTGCTGGCCGCCGCCTTCCTCAAAGGCATTATGGGGCATTGGATCGATACGGTGGTTATTCTTTGCGTTGCCGTGATCAATGCCCTTATCGGATTTGTGCAGGAAAACAGCGCAGAGAAATCGCTGAAAGGCATTAAGAATATGCTTTCCAGCCAGGCTATTGTGGTACGTGACGGAATTAACCACACAGTGAATGCGGAAGATTTGGTCCCGGGGGATATCGTATTATTGCGCCCTGGCGATAAAATTCCCGCCGACCTACGGTTACTGGAATCTCACAACCTTCAGGTTGAAGAGGCCATCTTGACCGGCGAATCTACCGTGGTCTCGAAACAAACCGACGCTATCCCTGATGAAGTGATGATTGGCGATCGCACCAACCTGTTGTTCTCCGGTACCACTATCAGCGCCGGGAATGCCAAGGGCGTGGTTATCGCAACTGGCGGCTATACCGAACTCGGCCACATCAGCGAGATGATCTCGACCGTTAAGACCCAGCGCACCCCGTTACTGCAACAGATGGATCGCCTGGGCAAAAACATCTTCATCCTGATCCTGGTGATGATGGTGTTGCTGTTCGTGTTTGCCTTCACGATGCGTGATATGCCGCTCGGTGAGCTGCTGGTGGCGCTGATCAGCCTGGCGGTGGCCTCGGTACCCGAAGGTCTGCCTGCCATCATTTCCATTATCCTGTCCCTGGGCGTGCAGTCGATGGCACGTAACCGCGCGATTATCCGCAAACTGCCTACGGTAGAAACCTTGGGCTCGATGACGGTGATCTGCTCGGACAAGACCGGCACGCTGACCATGAACGAAATGACGGCAAAAAACGTCATTATGGCTGACCATGCCTACCGTGTGGAAGGGGAAAGCTATGAACCGGTTGGCGGCATTTTCTTTGCCGACAGTAACAAACCGGCGCAAGTTCAAGATATCCCACCGTTAGCGCAGTTCATTACCGCTATCACCCTGTGTAACGACAGCCAGGTCAAACAGGATGACAGCGGCCGTTGGCTGGTCACCGGCAGCCCGACGGAAGGCGCATTGAAAGTGCTGGCGATGAAAGCTGGATTAGCGATTGGTGAAGCACGCCAACTGGCTAAAATCCCGTTCGACTCCAGTTACAAATACATGGCGGTACGTAGCCAGGTCGCAGGCAAAAATCAGGTGTTCCTTACCGGTGCCCCAGACGTGTTGTTCTCACTATGTGAGTTCGAACTGACCGATTCCGGCATCCAGCCTTTCCGCCTCGGCTACTGGGAAGCGGAGATGTCGCGCTTTGCCGAGCAAGGTTTACGCATGGTGGCCGCCGCCAGTAAAACCACGCCAGACGGCGAAGTGGAGCTGGATCACGGCGATATCCGCCAGCAGATGGTGTTTATCGGTATCGCTGGCGTGATGGATCCACCACGTCCTGAAGCGGTCGCAGCCATCGCCGAATGTCAGCAAGCGGGGATCCGCGTGAAGATGATCACCGGCGACCACCAAAAAACGGCCATGGCCATCGGGGCTATGCTGGGTATTGGTAACAGCCAGGATTCCATCACCGGCTCCGAGCTGGAACATATGGATGACCATGCGCTGGCAGAAGCCGCCGTGCACTACGATATCTTTGCCCGTACCAGCCCGGAACATAAGTTGCGTCTGGTAAAAGCGCTGCAGGATAAAGGCGGCGTGGTAGGGATGACCGGCGACGGCGTCAACGATGCACCAGCGTTGAAACAGGCCGACGTGGGTATCGCCATGGGGATCAAAGGCACCGAGGTCACTAAAGAAGCCGCCGATATGGTGCTGACCGACGATAACTTCGCCACCATCGCCAGCGCGGTAAAAGAAGGCCGCCGTGTTTACGACAACCTGAAGAAAACCATCCTGTTCGTGCTGCCGACCAACCTGGCACAGGGCCTGCTGATCATCATCGCCATTCTGGCTGGTGCCATGCTGCCGCTGACGCCCATCCAGATCCTGTGGATGAACATGGCCACCTCCACTACCCTATCCTTTGGCCTGGCCTATGAGCCCGCCGAAAAAGGGCTGATGCACCGTAAACCAAGGATGCCGGGCAGCAACGTGTTGGATCTGCACGCTATCTGGCGCATCGGCTTCGTCGGCGTGCTGATCGCCATCAGCGCCTTCGCATTGGAAGCCTGGATGGCGCCACGCGGCTACAGCAGCGAGCTGATCCGCACCGTGCTGCTGCAAACCCTGGTCACCGCGCAGTGGGTTTACATGTTCAACTGCCGTACCGCAGACCGCTTCCCGCTCAACCGCCAATTGTTCCTCAATAAGGGCCTGTGGTTGGTCAGTGGCGTGTTGTTACTGCTACAGATGGCCATCATTTATCTGCCGTTTATGAACGCGCTGTTTGGCACCGCGCCGCTGCCGCTGTTCTATTGGGGCGTGACGCTGATGATAGCCATTGCGCTATTCCTGATCGTGGAAGTAGAAAAATGGGTGATTAACCGCATCAAAGCGAGCAGAAAAACGTTATTATAAGCACCTTAGGACTCGCAATTTTCACTAAAACGCCCGGCAAACCCTGCCGGGCGTTTTATAACGTTAAAAACACCTAGGAAAAATCTCATAAAAACGAGCATAAAGCGCACAACAAACTGCTCTTATAATACAATTCGCCCTCAAGACGGTCAGGTTATGCTTTTTTGGTAGTGCGATTGATGGTACGCGGCAAAGTTTTACCCTTTTCGACTAGGCTCAATTATTTAGTATCAGACTGCCGTGCCATCAAGCCGGCCGTAGGCAGGAATGGCAAATGAAGATGTCGATAAAGGCCAGGAAGTTGGCTGTCAGGACACTGGGTTTATGTAGCAACCCGGTCCGCTCGCGTCGCATGTTACCGATCCTGCTGCTGGCTATGTTGACGTTTCCCAGCTTGGCCGGGGCTGATACACAAGATCCCTACCAAAAACGCATTCATACCGTCACCACCGTGGTGGTGGGGATTATCAGCTATGCTCGCTGGCCCGCCAAACCTGATCCGATCCGCTTGTGCGTGACTGCGCCTGTCCAGTATGCCGAAGGTCTGTTCGACCCAGTGTTGCTGACAGCACCGCAGCCAATCAAAACCTTGCGGATCGAGATAGATAATCCGCAGTTGGCAACTAGCTGCGATGTAGTGTATTTGGGCGACGTTAATGACGCCCAGAAACAAGATTTCTTCCACCGGATTTCGGGTCACTCGATCCTCAGCATCAGCGAAAAGGATATGGAATGTGCTGTTGGCAGTGCCTTTTGTTTGCAAATCAGCAACGATCAGGCGGGTTTTAAAGTGAATCTGGACTCACTGGCGCGCAGTGGCGTGCGTGTTCACCCTAACGTGCTGCAGTTGGCGCGTAAAAAGGGGCCGCCGCAATGAAACTGTTAGGTCACAAAGGTTCGGCTACCTCTCGCCCTACGCTGGGCCAAGTGCTGCAACGGATGAACCTGAGTCTGGCGTTGATCGCCGTCGGTGCCGCAGGGATCTTCCTGACGTTGCTTGCGCTGTTTGCCCTTCGAGCCTATGCCAACCATAACCTGCATCTGATTGCCCGCTCGATCAGTTATACCGCTGAAGCCGCCGTGGTGTTCGAAGATCGCCCCGCCGCTCGCGAAGCGTTGATGTTGATCGCTTCCAACGAAGAAGTATCGGAGGCCAAGATCCTGGATATGCGGGGGATCGCCTTGGCCAGTTGGAGCCACCCAGCGGATAGCCCATTGCATGGGTTGGAACAGATGGTGGCCCGCTGGATCTTGCCGGAAGCGGTGGTTTTGCCCATTGCCCGTGAAGGCAAACAGATAGGCCTGGTATGGCTGACCGGCAACGGCAGCAGTCTGCTGAAATTCTTGCTACGCGGCATGGTAGGCATGATTGCCTGCCTGATGCTCAGTACATTGTGCGCCCTGATACTTTCCCGCAGAATGCTCAGAGGGATCGTGACCTCCTTGGACGATATCACCAATGTTGCCCATACGGTACGCCGCGATCGGACTTTCGAACTGCGGGTGCCTTCAGCACCGATTGCCGAACTGCACGAACTGAGCTGTGATTTTAACGGCCTGCTGGATGAAATCGAAGCCTGGCAACGGCACCTGCAACAAGAAAATGACGCATTAACCCACCAAGCCACCCACGACAGCCTGACCGGGTTGCCAAACCGGGCCTTCTTTGAAGCTCAGTTGGGCCGCGCGCTGTCAGAGCTCGAACCCGATGAAAAGCTGGCGGTACTGTTTATCGACGGCAATCGTTTCAAGGAGGTGAACGATAACCATGGCCATGCTGCCGGTGATACCGTCTTGATCACCATCGCAGAACGCCTGCGCAGCAGGTTGCGCAAGCACGATCTGGTCGCCCGGATGGGGGGCGATGAATTCGCCATCCTGCTGGCACCGCTCAAAGACACCAACGATGTGCTGCCGATTGCCGACATCATCATCGAGTGTATGCAACAACCCATTGTGTTGCCCAACAAGGAAAGAGTGATCGCCGCACTGAGTATCGGCATCGCATTTTACCCTGAACATGCCTCTACCACTCAGGAACTGCTGCACGAAGCGGATGACGCAATGTACCGGGCAAAACACCTGTCCCATGGAGGCTGGCGGTTAGCGATGCGCAAATAGCGCCAGCACCGGGTCTCAAACAACCAAAAAGAGAAAAATCAATGTTACAGCAAAATTTTAAACGGTCTTTTTCCCTCCTGGCATTAGTGTTTATCACCTTGCTCACGCTGGCAGGCTGCCAGAGCAAACCACAGGGGCTGACGGCGGAACAGATCGCCTTACTGCAGGCGCAAGGGTTCAAACTGACCGATAACGGTTGGGAGTTTGGCTTTTCCGACAAGGTGCTGTTCGGTAACAACGTCGGTAAATTGAGCCCGCAAAGTACCGAGATCGTCGAGAAGATGGGCAAGGCGCTGAAGAGCGTAGACATCGTGCAATTCCGCCTGGACGGCCACACCGATAACTACGGCGAAGACAGCTACAACGACCAGCTTTCCCTGCGCCGCGCCAACGCAGTGGCCGACGTGCTGGCCGGTATCGGCATTCCGCGTGCCAATATAGAAACCCGCGGGATGGGTAAACGCCAACCGGTAGCCAGTAACGCCACCTCCAGCGGGCGCGCTGAAAACCGTCGCGTGGCGATCGTCGTCACCCCTTAAGAAACAGCAAAGTTCACCTAATGGTGAGCATTAGCGGTTATACTTGGCGATCGTCATAGGGGATCTGGGAACCGGTGCTGAAACGGGCTACACTCAGGCCGCCAGACATCCTATAAAAACTGATAGAGAGGCTCGGAGCAACGTGGCTCAATACGTCTATACCATGCACCGCGTCGGCAAAGTGGTTCCGCCGAAGCGTCATATTCTGAAAAACATTTCCCTGAGTTTCTTCCCTGGGGCCAAAATTGGCGTACTGGGCCTGAACGGTTCCGGTAAGTCTACCCTGCTGCGCATTATGGCCGGCATCGATACCGATATCGAAGGGGAAGCTCGCCCGCAGCCGGGCATCAAGATCGGCTATCTACCGCAGGAACCGCAGCTCAATATGGAGCACAGCGTCCGCGAGTCGGTTGAAGAAGCGATGGCAGAAGTGGTCGGTGCCCTCAAGCGCCTTGATGAAGTGTACGCACTGTACGCTGAAGAAGGGGCGGACTTCGACAAGCTGGCCGCTGAGCAGGGCCGCCTGGAAGAGATCATTCAGGCTCACGATGGTCACAACCTCAACACCCAGCTGGAGCGCGCCGCTGATGCATTGCGCCTGCCGGAGTGGGACGCAAAAATCGCCAATCTTTCCGGTGGTGAACGCCGCCGCGTAGCGCTGTGCCGCCTGCTGCTGGAAAAGCCAGACATGCTGCTGCTGGACGAACCGACCAACCACCTGGATGCCGAATCCGTGGCCTGGCTGGAACGCTTCCTGCACGACTTCGAAGGCACCGTAGTGGCGATCACCCACGACCGTTACTTCCTCGATAACGTGGCTGGCTGGATCCTGGAGCTGGACCGTGGCGAAGGTATTCCGTGGGAAGGTAACTACTCTTCCTGGCTGGAGCAGAAAGACGCTCGTCTGGCGCAAGAAGCCTCAACCGAAGCCGCTCGCCGCAAGTCGATCGAGAAAGAGCTGGAGTGGGTGCGTCAAGGTGCCAAAGGCCGTCAGTCAAAGGGCAAGGCCCGCCTGGCACGCTTTGAAGAACTTAACAGCACCGAATATCAGAAACGTAACGAAACCAACGAACTGTTTATCCCACCTGGCACCCGCCTGGGCGATAAAGTGGTTGAAGTTAACAATCTGCGTAAATCCTACGGCGACCGCCTGCTGATCGAAGATCTCACCTTCGCGGTCCCTAAGGGTGCCATCGTTGGCATCATCGGCCCGAACGGCGCGGGTAAATCCACACTGTTCCGTATGATGTCCGGCCAGGAACAACCTGATTCCGGCAGCATCGTGCTGGGCGATACCGTCAAGCTGGCCTCGGTCGATCAGTTCCGCGACAGCATGGATAACTCCAAAACCGTGTGGGAAGAAGTTTCCGGCGGCCAGGACATTATGCGCGTGGGCAACACCGAAATGCCAAGCCGTGCCTACGTTGGCCGCTTTAACTTCAAGGGCGTCGATCAAGGCAAACGCGTGGGCGAACTGTCTGGCGGTGAACGTGGCCGTCTGCATTTGGCCAAGCTGCTGCAGGTTGGCGGCAACGTACTGCTGCTCGACGAACCCACCAACGACCTGGATATCGAAACTCTGCGCGCGCTAGAAAACGCCCTGCTGGAGTTCCCGGGCTGTGCGATGGTGATCTCGCACGACCGTTGGTTCCTCGACCGTATTGCCACCCACATTCTGGACTATCAGGATGAAGGCAAGGTGGAGTTCTTCGAAGGCAACTTTACCGAATACGAAGAGTACAAAAAGCGTACTCTGGGTGCCGATGCGCTGGAACCTCGCCGTATCAAGTACAAGAAAGTCACCAAGTAACATCCGGTTGGCTATCTCTCTCAAGCCCGCATCTTGCGGGCTTTTTGTTATCCCCAATCCAGCGCTTGCGCATAGTCCACAAAGACTGGGTGCTGGATCACCACATCGATAAAACAGGCCAGAGCCGGGGAATTAAGCTTGCGGCTCGGGTAAACCAGATACAGTTCATTGCCTTCGGCCTGCCACTGCGGCAACACTTCCACCAACTGCTTTTGTGCGACCACTTCGCGGCTGAGAAACGCGGGCAACAGAGTAATGCCCGCCCCCAAAATGGCACATTCGCGCGCATATAACAGATTATCGGTGGTATGCCGCAGCGGCAATTGCCAACGGTAGTACTCCTCACCCCGGCGCAATATCCAGGCGGGCCAGGCGCGGTGAGCGATGCAAAGATGCTGCTGCAACTGCTGCGGATGCAGCAATGGCGGATGTTGGGCCAGATACTCCGGTGCAGCCAACAAATAACGGGGAGCATGCCCCAGACGGCGGCCAATCAACAAGGAATCCTGCGGCCTGCCGGTACGCAATGCCGCATCAAAGCCCTCCTGCACCATATCCACCATGGCATCCGACACTGACACTTCCAACGAGACATCCGGATATTGGCGCTGAAAATCTGCCGCCAGACGCGGAAGCAACGTCGCCCCCAGCCCGGCTGGTGTGGAGATGCGCAGACGGCCACTGGGGTTATCACGTAAGCGCTGCAAGGCCAGATCGGCCCGTTCGGCAGCAGAGAGCATCTCCTGGCAATGTTCAAGATAGCGCTCACCGGCAAAGGTCAAATTTAATTGCCGGGTGGTGCGGTTGAGCAAGCGCAAACCGAGCTTTTGTTCCAACTGGCTGACACGCTGGCTTACGCTGGATTTAGGCAGCCCGGCCCGTTTGGCTGCCGCCGTAAAACTGCCGCATTCTGCCACCAGCGCAAACAACGCCATATCCTGCAACTGCTTGAACATTATTGTTCACCTCAGACGAACACTTAGTTAGTTATTGTCCATCTTATCACTCTACTCCTCAGGGGCTACACTGAGACTATTCATGCGAAGGAGCACAATTATGTTAATCAAAGCCATTGCCGTCGATCCGAAAAATCCAGCCGGTTTTATCGAGATCGCACCAGAAAAACCCGCACCGGGTCAATACGATCTGCTAGTGGAAGTGAAAGCCGTTTCCGTTAACCCGGTGGATACCAAGGTTCATGCTGGCTTGCAAAAAAATGGTTTGCAGCAGCCACGCATTCTCGGCTGGGATGCCAGCGGCGTGGTGCTCGAAGTGGGCAGCAGCGTCAGCGGGTTCAAACCCGGCGATGAGGTGTGGTATGCCGGGGATATTACCCGTCCAGGCAGCAACAGCACCCATCAGTTGATTGACTCACGTATCGTGGCACATAAACCGGCCAGCCTGGACTGGGCGCAAGCCGCAGCGATGCCGTTGACCGCGCTCACCGCGTGGGAAGCCCTGTTTGAACACCTGAATATTCAGCATGCGGCTGCCGGTAAAACGCTATTGATCATCGGCGGAGCCGGTGGCGTCGGCTCGCTGGCGATCCCCCTGGCGGCACAGCGTAGCAAGGTGAAAGTCATCGCTACGGCCTCTCGCCCGGAATCGGCCGCCTGGTGCCGCGAACGGGGTGCTGAACTGGTGGTGGATTACCGCGATCTGAAAGGCAACCTGGCTAAGGAAGGGATTGAGAGCGTGGATTATATCCTGTGCCTGAACGATACCGACGGCCACTGGCAAGCCATCAGCGATTTGATCGCCCCACTCGGCCATATCTGCACCATCGTTGAGAACAGCCAACCGCTGGATCAAAATGCGTTGAAGCTGAAAAGTGCGGCGCTGCATTGGGAATTCATGTTCACCCGCAGCATGTTCACCACGCCGGATATTGCCCAGCAGGGGGAGATCCTCAAGCAGGTGGCGCAGTTGCTGGACGAAGGCAAGTTGACCACCACGCTGAACGAAACGCTACAGGGGCTGACGGTGGACACGTTGACCGCCGCACACGCCAAGCTGTTGGATGGGCATATGCAGGGCAAGCTAGTGATAACTTACTAAGTTAGTGGAAAGGTCGATTTATCAGGTATTAATAAATTGCTATATACATGATATTTAAGCGATGGTCCCCTCTCCCTGTGGGAGAGGGTTAGGGTGAGGGGCACTACATCGCCACTACATCGACATTTACCAGCCTGAAACGTCCCTAAAACTTCACCAAGCGGCTGGCATCCGCCGCCAGCAGTTGCTGCACCAGCTCGACACAGCGCAAGAAACGCTCCTCGTAATCGCTCGACTCTACGTGAGCATATTCGATGTTATTGGCGTGCAGCATCTCTTCCAACAAATACTGAAACGCCTTGCGATCGACCGGGCTACCCAGGCTGCGCAAGCCGTCGGCCACCCAAGGGGTATTGTTCTCCAGCAGGATCACCAGATCGAAACGATATTCGTCGATCAACGCCTGAACGAACGGGTGCTCCCGCCCTTCATACTTTTTACAGAACGCCTGCGTGGTGACAAAGTCGGTGTCGATAAACGCCACTTTATTGGCGTATTTCACCGCAAAATCCACGTACTGGGCCTGCCCAAGCGCGATCTTGTCATAGTCGGAATACTGCAACGCCATCTCGTCACCCCCGAGGTGGGAGAAGACGTAGTCACGGCCATATTCCCAGGCGCTGGTGGTATTGAAGATGTTCGCCAGCTTGTTGACCAGCGTTGACTTACCGCTGGATTCGCCGCCCAGGATCGCCACCGTGCGCACAAAGAACGGCTTCACTTCGGTCGGAATGTAGTCCCAATAGCGGAACGGATCCTGACGGATCTGGCTGCCGCTGATATTCATAAAAGAGCGTTCGGGATCCACCAGGATGGTTTCAATCCCAAGATGTTCGCGGTAACGAGGGGCATCCAGCTCTTCGCTGGAATAGATAAAGCTCGGGACGATGCCCTTTTGCTCCATAAAGCTCTTCACGCCGTTGCTCCACACGTCCCAGCCGTGCGGGTAAGGTTCGATGCCCTTTTCGTCGAAAGAGTGAATATGGATATTTTTCTGGTATTTAAAGGTCTGCAACAGCCAGCGCAGACGATCGCTGACCGTCGGCTGCTGTGACATGGAGCTGTTCTCGAACAGCAACAGATCGCGCGGTTCATCGTGGCACAGGATCACATGCAGCTCGTCAACCTGGCTACAGGCGCGCTGGATCAGATAGATATGGCCGGTATGCAGCGGGTAAAATTTACCAAACACCACGCCGACTTTCTTCTCCCTACGTGGGAATTCCAACCCCAGGAAACGGTGCAGGGCTTCCAGCTTCTGCGCACTAGGGCTTTTGATTTTGTCATTCAACAGCTGGCTGAGGTAGCCTTTGGTCATGCTACTGGCATCAGCTACCTGCTGTAAGGTACATCCCTGTTGCTTAATCGCTGCCTTGAGGTAATCGAACTGCCGCATAAACCCTCCCGTTTATTATGCTAAACAAAATAGCATATTCCGCGCAGCGGGCGGCAATTAATAAAACTGTTCCAGCACGTCCAGCGCATCCGCCAGCTTCTTGACGCCGAATACCTGCATATTGGCCGGTGGTTTCTTCGGCACGTTGGCATGTGGCACGATCGCCCGCTTGAAACCGTGTTTGGCCGCTTCAGAAATACGTTCCTGGCCGCTAGGCACCGGACGGATCTCCCCTGCCAGCCCCACTTCGCCAAACACCACCAGATCGTTAGGCAATGGGCGGTCGCGCAGGCTAGATACCAACGCCAACAGCAATGCCAGATCGGCACTGGTTTCGCTAACCTTGACGCCGCCCACCACGTTGACAAAAACGTCTTGGTCGGACATCTGCAAGCCACCGTGACGATGCAGCACCGCCAACAGGATCGCCAAACGATTCTGTTCCAGGCCCACGGCAACGCGGCGCGGGTTAGACATCATCGAGTGATCGACCAGCGCCTGGATCTCAACCAATAGCGGTCGGGTGCCTTCCCAGACCACCATCACCGAACTGCCGGAAGTCACTTCATCACCCCGGCTAAGGAAGATCGCGGAAGGGTTACTCACCTCACGCAGCCCCTGCTCGGTCATGGCGAACACGCCCAGCTCATTAACCGCACCAAAACGGTTTTTATGGCTGCGCAGCGTACGGAAACGGGAATCGGCATCGCCATCCAACAACACCGAACAGTCGATACAGTGTTCGAGGACTTTTGGCCCGGCCAGCGAGCCATCTTTGGTGACGTGACCAACCATCACGATCGCCACGCCGCGAGTTTTAGCAAAGCGGGTGAGATAGGCCGCCGTTTCGCGCACCTGCGCCACGCTGCCTGGCGATGACTGGATATCCGCCATATGCATGACCTGGATCGAGTCGATCACCATCAGCCTTGGTTGCTCCTGCTCGGCGATCAGGCAGATCTGCTCGATACTGGTTTCCGACAGCATGTTAAGGCCGCCGGTGGGCAACCCAAGACGATGGGCACGCATCGCGACCTGTTGCAGCGACTCTTCACCGGTGACGTACAGGGTTTTCATCTGCTCGGCGAGTTTGCACAGCACCTGCAACAGCAGCGTACTTTTCCCCGCGCCGGGGTTACCGCCGATCAGGATCGCACTGCCCGGCACCACGCCGCCGCCCAGTACGCGGTCAAATTCCAGAAAGCCGGTAGAGAAACGCGGTAGCTCTTGCAGACTGATGTCCGAAAGCTTCTGCACCTTGCTGATACCGGCATCGCCCGCATAGCCGCTTAAACGCTCGCTACGAGCAGCGGAAGAGGAGACTGAAGCCAGGCGCACTTCTGTAATGGTGTTCCAGGCCTGACAGGCACTGCATTGCCCCTGCCAGCGCGGATAATCAGCGCCGCATTCATTACAGACAAATGCCCGCTTTACTGCTTTTGCCACAGCTTACCTCACATCGTGTTTCAAACTGCCGCAGAGCACACAGAGCACTCCCAGCAGATCGGCATAGCGGATCGAGACCTGCGCCTTCTCATAGACCTTAGGCTTCGCGTGATAGGCAATACCCAGCCCGGCCACCTGCATCATTTTCAAATCGTTGGCACCGTCGCCGATCGCTACGGTTTGCTGCGGTGGGATCCCCAGCTTCTCTGCCAGCGCCACCAAAGTATCGGCCTTGAACTGCGCATCCACGATCGGCCCCAGCACCTCGCCGGTCAGCTTACCGTCGCGGATCTCCAGTTCATTGGCGGCCACGGCCACCAACTTGAGCTTGTCACGCAGGTACTCGGCATAATAGGTAAAGCCGCCGGAGGCAATGGCAACGTGCCAGTCGAGCGCCTGCAGCTTGCGCACCAGGCTGGTCAACCCAGGCATCAACGGCAATTCATCACGCACCTGCTTGAGGATATTGGCATCAGCCCCTTTCAACGTACCCACGCGTTGGCGCAGGCTAGCGGTGAAATCGAGTTCGCCACGCATCGCGCGTTCGGTCACTTCACTGACCTGCTCGCCCACCCCGGCCAACTTGGCGATTTCGTCGATGCACTCAATCTGGATCGCCGTCGAGTCCATATCCATCACCAACAGGCCCGGCTTGCGCAGGTTAGGGATTTTGCCCAGTGGAGCAACGTCTAACCCGCTTTCGTTCGCCAACAGTTTGGCGCGCGCAGTTAGCGTGCCCGCCAGGCGAACCACCTGATAATCTTCCACCGCCCAGGCCGTCACGATCACCATCGCGGCACCCAGCTTGCGCTGGAACTGAGTAATACGCTCTTTATCCAGTTCTCTGCCATATAGTAGCCAACCGGTGTGGCCCGCCCGATAGTCCAGCGGCATGACTTCGTCACCGCTCAACGAAAGAGGCAACCCCGGCCATTGAGAGATCTCAGCGGGGAGATCGCAATAGGTCAGACTATTTGGCATCCTTAACTCCTGAATAACACTGCATGATAAAACGACGCATCAAGCTATCCTATCGCCATTGCTTCTGGCAACATATTACCCTATGAATCTCTAGTTGGCCGCTCTAGCGCATCGATGCGCTCGCGGTATTGGTACATCCCGGTACCGCACAGCCAGGTGGTCAATCGTGACTCCCGGATGACCGCCCCTAAAGGAAGCCTAATGGCTAAAGCTAAACTGAAATTCCGCCTGCATCGCACCGCGATTATCCTGATTTGCCTGGCGTTGCTGGTGCTGTTGATGCAAGGTGCCTCCTATTTTAGCCTGAGCCACCAAATGGCGCGATCGGAACAGGTCGAAGAATTGGCACAAACCTTGACCAAGCAGGTGGCTTTTAGCCTGACTCCGCTGATGGATGGCGACAGCGACATAGACAATCAGCAGGTTGAGCGCATTCTCACGCAGTTGACCGATCACAGCCGTATTCTGGACGCCAGCGTCTATCAGTTGGACGGCACCCTGATCGCCCATTCCGGCGAGCAGATTAGCGTGCGCGATCGCCTGGCGCTGGATGGCAAACGCGCGGGTAGCTACTTCAACCACCAGCTTGTCGAGTCAATCCAGGGCAAAGATGGCCCGCTGGGCTTTATTCGCGTAACGCTGGATACCCACGTACTGGCCACCGAATCCAAACAGGTGGATAACACCACCAACCTGCTGCGCCTGATGATCCTGCTGGCGCTGGCCATCGGCATTATTTTGGCCCGTACCCTGTTGCAAGGCCGCCGCAGCCGCTGGCAGCAGTCGCCTTACCTGCTAACCGCCAACACGCCGCTGGCAGAAGGTAACACGGTAGACGATGGTGATAACGAGAAACCGGCAGAGCAGGAAGAGACAAAGAAAGATTAAGCCAAGCGCTGAATACGATCGTTCAGCGTCTGAAGCTGTACCCGCATTTGAGCAGCAATGGCCCGGAACGATTCGCTGATCTGCGGATGTTGTGCCGTACGCTGCCAGAATTCAACCGCCATCAACTCGGCCTGCCGCCAAATGGGGCCGTTGACCTCATTGCCCAATCTGATTTCCACCGCTGTTTTTCGCATATTACCGCTATTGGCAGGGGCAAACGCCATCGGCAACATGTCATACAACGGAGCCAATACCATCGGCCACTGCTCCGTACGCAGGAACGATAGATTCCCCTGGTGCATATCGCTATTGGCGATCAGCCTGCCAAATGCCCAATATAGACCGATTGTTTTCCAGGTTTGATGATCGATGATCCCCTGCTGCAATAGCTTTTCCGCTGCGGTGACCCAGTTAGCCCCGCCGCTGCCGCTAAACTCGGCATCCAACGCTTCCAGTGAAACCAGAGCGACTCTCCCATGTTCACCAATACGATCAAATCGTTCGATCTCCAAAAAACACTGTTGGTTATCGCCAAACAGCACCGTTGTCGGTGCGGAACACAACCCGGCCTCTGCAACCACTTGCAATGCCGTTGACTCTGCGATTAGCAAATCGCTCCAGCGTTGCGCAATGGCGTTGTCCGGTACCGTACTGAACTTCACCAACACATGACTTCGGCGACCTCCCGACAGTTCGGCATAGGCACTAAACTTGGGCTGCTCGCCACCGGCAGAAGAACCAATCAGTTCCCCCGCTAATGCGCGTGCAGACAGCGTAGCGTAATACTTGGCCTTGCCCGCCATCGGTACCGGGATTTCAGCCGCACGCGTTAACCAACGCTGATAACTCTCTGCGCCCGGCAACAGATCGCCACTCATATCCTCACCATAATGACAAAGCGCTACCAGGCGCTGTTCTTCATTCCATTGCAGAACGTCTTCCGGCAACTTTAGCTGCCGTGCAACGGCTTTCCCCCAGGCGCGGCCAAGAAAACCTACCGGGCGCAGATCGTTCAGATACCAAGGCAAACCATCATACAACTGCCACTTACCGCTTTGTTCATCGAACACCGCGCAGCTGTCTGCCGGATAGAGGGAATAGAGCGTGGCAAACAGATGCGCCTTACCCAGCTTATCGATTTGATACAGTGGGAAATTCGACTCACCAGCCACCTCCCGCCTGAGCGCATAACGCGTGGATCTGCCTTTGTCGATGACCAGAACCGATCTTGCCAAATCGCGGATACGGCGCGACAGCGTGGGTTGGCTGATCCCCAATGCGGCAGTCAGTTCCCGGGAAGAAGCGGGTCCATTACGCAGAATTTTTTCGACTGTGCTCATCGCTGAATAGATTAGTGAATAGATAGATGAATAGAGTAATAGCGCTAATTAGCGGAAAGGTAAAGAATTAGCTAGAAAGGTTGGTATAAGGGTGAATAGATAAAATGGGGCGCAGCGTGCTGCGCCCGCGAGGTCATTACGCTTTGTCGCCCAGCAGGACAGATTCCAGCGCGATAACGATCATCTCGTTAAAGGTGGTCTGACGCTCAGCAGCAGTGGTCTGCTCGTGACGCAGGATATGGTCGGAAACGGTGCAGATGGTCAACGCCGTGCTACCAAACTCTTCATACAGCTCTGCGGCCACGCCGTAGATGCCTGCCGCTTCCATCTCTACGCCCAGGATGCCGTACTTCTTCATCACCTGGAACATATCCGGATCTGGCGTGTAGAACAGATCGGCGGAGAAAATGTTACCCACGCGTGCAGGGATACCCTGCGCAGCCGCAGCATCTACCGCATTACGCACCATGTCGAAATCCGCAATGGCCGCATAGTCGTGGCCTTTGAAGCGCATACGGTTAACCTGGGAATCGGTACAAGCCCCCATGCCGATCACCACATCACGCAGTTTGACGTCATCACGCACGGCGCCACAAGAGCCGACACGGATGATTTTCTTCACGCCAAACTCGGCAATCAGTTCACGCGCATAGATAGAGCAGGATGGGATGCCCATGCCGTGGCCCATTACCGAGATTTTACGACCTTTGTAGGTGCCGGTGAAACCCAACATGCCACGCACGTTGTTCACTTCCACTGCGCCTTCCAGGAAGGTTTCTGCGATATATTTTGCCCGCAGCGGATCCCCCGGCATCAGCACTACATCAGCGAAATCACCCATCTCAGCATTAATATGTGGCGTTGCCATAATCACTTCCCTCAATTCATTGAAATAAAGACGCTGGCATCAAGGCCAGCGTCATTAAAGCGATATTAAAACATGGATTTGCCGTAATCCATCGGCGATACGCCAAAATAGCTGGCGACGGTCTGGCCGATATCGGCGAAGGTTTCGCGATGCCCCAGCGAACCTGGTTTAACTTTCGGGCCATAGACCAGAACCGGGATGTGCTCACGGGTGTGGTCGGTGCCTGGCCAGGTCGGGTCGCAGCCGTGGTCAGCGGTGAAGATGATGATGTCATCCCCTTTCACCAGTTTCAGCAGCTCTGGCAGACGGCGGTCGAACAGCTCCAGCGCGGCAGCATAGCCAGCCACGTCACGGCGGTGGCCGTAGGAGGAGTCGAAATCAACAAAGTTGGTGAACACGATGGTGTTGTCACCGGCTTTTTCCATCTCGATCAAGGTGGCGTCGAACAGGGCGTCGATCCCGGTAGCTTTCACCTTCTTGGTGATCCCTACGTTGGCATAGATATCGGCAATCTTACCGATGGAAACCACTTCGCCACCCTTCTCATCTACCAGCTTTTTCAGCACGGTTGGAGCCGGGGGTTCCACGGCCAGATCGTGACGGTTACCGGTACGCTGGAACTCACCTGGCTTATTCCCCAGGAACGGACGGGCAATCACACGGCCGATGTTGTAGCCACCTTCGGTCAACTCTTCACGAGCGATCTCACACAGCTCGTACAGGCGATCCAGGCCGAAAGTCTCTTCATGGCAGGCAATCTGGAACACCGAGTCCGCAGAGGTGTAGAAAATCGGCTTGCCGGTTTTCATATGCTCTTCGCCCAGTTGATCCAGGATCACGGTACCGGATGAATGGCAGTTACCGAGGTAGCCTGGCAGGTTGGCACGCGCCACCAGCTTGTCCAGCAGTTCCTGCGGGAAGCTGTTGTGCTCGTCCGAGAAGTAGCCCCAGTCGAACAAGACTGGCACACCGGCAATTTCCCAGTGGCCTGATGGCGTATCTTTACCGGAGGAAAGCTCGCTGGCATGGCCGTAAGCACCGATGATTTCAGCGTCTTTATCCAACCCTTCCGGGAACTTGCCGGTCGATTCTTCCGCCGCTTTGCCCAAGCCCAAACGGCTCAGGTTTGGCAGGGTCAGCGGGCCGCTACGGCCCACGTTGGCTTCGCCGCGCGCACAGGCAGCAGCGATATGGCCAAGGGTATCGGAACCTTCATCACCAAAGCTTTTGGCATCTTCACTCGCGCCAATGCCGAATGAGTCTAATACCATAATAAATGTACGTTTCATCATACTCTCCTGCGTATTCACGCTGAGGGCGACAGCGAAAAGGCCGCTGCCACTCCTGATTCTTTAGACAGAGGTTATTCGGTGATGCGTTTGTAAACCACCGGCGTGACTTCTGGCGCTTTGTCGCCCAGAACCATCGCGCTGCGTACCGCATCTGCCGCCTGCTGCCAGCTTTCTTCGTCGTTGGCATGGATAACCGCCAATGGACGCTGCGTATCGACAGTGTCGCCCAGGCGGGCCACATCGGTCAGGCCCACGCTGTAGTCGATGCTGTCGGTCGCACGACGACGGCCACCGCCCAGTGACACCACCGCCATACCCAGAGCACGGGTATCCATCGCGGTAATGATACCTGGTTTCTCGGCATAAACCGGCTTGGTTAACGTCGCGGCTGGCAGATAGCTGTCGTAACGCTCGATAAAATCGCTTGGGCCTTTCTGTGCCGCCACCATGCGGCCAAAGATTTCCGCCGCTTTGCCGTTATCCAGCACCGCCTGCAGTTTGGCACGAGCGTCAGCATCGTCGGTAGCCAGGCCGCCAGACAGCAGCATTTCCACGCTCAACGCCATGGTCACTTCCAGCAGACGCGGATTGCGATATTCCCCGGTCAGGAAGCGTACCGCTTCACGCACTTCGACCGCATTACCGGCGCTGGAAGCCAGCACCTGGTTCATATCGGTCAACAGCGCGGTCGTCTTGCAACCGGCACCGTTCGCAACGCCCACGATCGCCTGGGCCAAATCGTCAGAAAGCTGGTAGGTCGGCATAAAGGCTCCGCTGCCAACCTTCACGTCCATCACCAACGCATCCAGCCCTTCGGCCAGTTTCTTAGCCAGAATAGAGCCGGTGATCAGCGGAATGGAGTCGACGGTAGCGGTGATATCGCGCGTCGCGTAGAAACGCTTGTCTGCCGGAGCCAGTGAACTGGTCTGGCCGATAATCGCCACGCCAACGTCTTTGATGATCTTACGGAACGCGTTGTCATCCGGGAAAATATCAAAACCTGGGATCGCTTCCAGTTTGTCCAGCGTACCGCCAGTGTGGCCCAGACCACGGCCTGAAATCATCGGTACGTAGCCGCCACAGGCTGCCACCATCGGGCCAAGCATCAGCGAAGTCACGTCGCCCACGCCGCCGGTAGAGTGTTTATCCACAATCGGGCCGTTCAGCGACAGGCTTTTCCAGTCCAGCACCGTGCCGGAATCACGCATTGCCATGGTCAGCGCCACACGCTCTGGCATGGTCATGTCGTGGAAATAGATGGTCATCGCCAGCGCAGCAATCTGCCCTTCTGACACCACGTTATCGCGAATGCCGTTAATGAAGAAGCGGATCTCAGCTTCGCTCAACGGTTGCCCGTCACGTTTTTTACGGATTATTTCTTGTGCCAAGAACAAAGTAGCCCCCTGTTTTAGCTAAATAGAGTCATTCGATACGCCTGCGCGCTGCGTTAACGGGGCCGCTTGGCAGCCCCAACGCAACAAGACGTGAGAGAAAATCAGTAACCGTTACCAGCGGCTTGGGTGCTATGCCCCAGCGTGGTCAGCAGGCTGGCTAACAGGCTCGAAGCACCAAAGCGGAAGTGGCGCGCGTCGGCCCAGTCTTCTCCCAGCAGACGCCCGGCAAGTTGCAGATACTGTTGAGCATCTTCAGCGGTACGCACGCCACCGGCTGGCTTGAAGCCAACGGTTTTGCCTACGCCCATATCACGGATCACGGTCATCATCAGCTCAGCGCTTTCCAGCGTGGCGTTGACCGGCACCTTACCGGTAGAAGTCTTGATAAAATCAGCACCAGCCTTGATAGAGATCTCGGAGGCTTTACGGATCAGTTCCGCCTGCTTCAGCTCACCGGTTTCGATGATCACTTTCAGCAGCACGTTGGCAGCGGCGCAGGCCTGCTTGCACTGTTTGACCAGCTCAAACCCGACTTCCTCGTTACCGGCCATCAGGGCACGGTAAGGGAATACCACGTCAACTTCATCGGCACCGTAGGCGATGGCCGCACGGGTTTCTGCCACGGCGATGTCGATATCATCATTGCCATGGGGGAAGTTGGTGACGGTGGCGATACGGATATCTGGCGTCCCCTGCTCACGCAGCGTTTTGCGGGCAATCGGGATAAAACGCGGATAGATGCAGATGGCGGCAGTATGGCCTGCCGGGCTGTTCGCCTGACGACACAACGCGATCACTTTCTCGTCGGTGTCATCTTCGTTCAGCGTGGTTAAATCCATCAGGTTCAGCGCGCGTTGCGCTGCTGCGGTTAATTCGGTCATAAAACTCTCCAACTGAGCATTCTGATGTTGGCGAGCGGACTTGGTTCCTTGAAGATAGCGCGCGGGATAGTCTTCCCACGCCAGCAACTGAGATCCTTCTCACCGCACATAGCCCTTCGATTTTCGCATAGCCAGCAATCGCCATTTGAACACGATCACTCTGGCATATTTGTGCTCTGATTCACACTACACAGGATAGCACTGTAACAGGACTGAATTATATGTGAAGATCATCACAAAATAACGCGATATTGTTCACAAATTCACTAAAGAGACGGCAGTCATCAGGCGAATGCCCTGTTGGCAGGCAACCAGGCCCCTTCAGGAGCCTGGTTGTTGATACCAAGTATAGCTTACAACGCCAGGAAGAATCCGGCGATGGTGGCACTCATCAGGTTGGATAAGGTACCGGCTGCCACCGCTTTCAACCCGAAACGAGCAATGTCGTGACGACGGCCTGGTGCCATGCTGCCTAGACCACCCAGCAGGATCGCTACGGAAGACAGGTTGGCAAACCCACACAGCGCGAAGGAGATGATCGCCTTGGTGTGCTGTGACAACACCTGTAGACCCTCAGCAGCCACCACGTCATCTGGACGCAGGTAGGCACCAAAGTTCATGTAGGCCACGAATTCGTTAACGATCACCTTCTGCCCGATAAACGAACCGGCCACCATCGCTTCACTCCAAGGCACACCAATCAGGAACGCGATTGGCGAGAACACCCAGCCCAGGATCAGCTCCAGCGACAGCTGTGGGAAATCGAACCAGCCACCAATACCGCCAAGAATACCGTTAAGCAACGCGATCAGAGCGATAAATGCCAACAGCATCGCCCCCACGTTCAGCGCCAACTGCATACCGGATGCCGCACCCGAGGCAGCAGCGTCGATGACGTTGGCCGGGCGGTCATCTTCGGCGATCAGCTTCATCGCATCGGCTCGGTCTTGGGTATTTTCGGTTTCCGGCACCATCAGTTTGGCAAACAACAGCCCACCCGGCGCGGCCATAAAGGACGCGGCGATCAGGTATTCCAACGGTACGCCCATCTGGGCATAGCCCGCCAGCACGGAACCGGCTACCGAAGCCAGGCCGCCGCACATCACGGCAAACAGTTCCGACTGGGTCATGGTGGCGATATAAGGGCGCACCACCAGCGGCGCTTCGGTCTGCCCCACAAAAATATTGGCCGTGGCTGACAGCGATTCCGTCCGCGAAGTACCCAACAGCTTATGTAAACCACCGCCGAGGAGCTTGATCACCACCTGCATGATGCCCAGGTAATAGAGCACCGCAATCAGCGAGGAGAAGAACACAATCACCGGTAACACGCGCAGGGCGAACACGAAGCCGCCACCGCCGAACACTTCAAACATTTTGTCGGAAACCAGGCCACCAAAGATAAAAGAGATGCCCTCGTTACCGTAAGCGATGACGTTTGCCACCCCTTCCGACATGCCACCAAGAATACGTCGCCCGATCGGGACATAGAGCACTAGCGCGCCAATGCCAACCTGGATGATAAACGCGCCGAGTACGGTACGCAGTTTAATAGCGCGCCGGTTGCTGGAAAGCAGCACCGCAATGGCGATCAAGACCACCATACCGACCAGGCTCATGAAGAGTTGCATACGAATATGTCCCTGTTGCGAAGAAGAAATGCCCCCGACCCGCAGGATAAAACGGGTTGCCCAAGGGCGATAATGGGACGCAATTATACTGAGCGAGGCGGGATGAGACTCGTTTTATGTCACAAATATATACAAGTGGAAGTAACTGAAAATCACACAACGTGATTCAAATCACATTTAAAGTGAGAGGTACGGATCTAATGCAAACAGGGATTGGCTATTTTGTTGTAGCTGTTCGGCAATGTCGTCGGCAGATTCAGGCCGCAGTTGGCAGAGTACCTGAAATACCTCCGCAGCCCGTTCAGGTCGGTTCGGCTGCCCTTGATAACCCGCCAACGGCATATCCGGCGCATCGGTTTCCAGCAACAGCGAGGTCAACGGCAACTGCGCCATCACCTGGCGGGTTTTCTGCGCCCGCTCGTAGCTGATCGTGCCGCCTACACCAATGTAATAACCGAGGCGAATAAAGGCCTGCGCCTGAGCCAGACTGCCAGCAAAGCCATGCACCACACCACGGCGCGGCACCTCGGTACGACGCAATGTGGCAGCCAACTGATCGTGGCTACGGCGAGAGTGCAGGATCACCGGCAGATCATACTGCTTTGCCAGCTTCAGCTGTGCCTTGAGCAACGCCTGTTGGCGTTCAAACTGCGGCTCGGCCATATACAGATCCAACCCTATCTCCCCCACCGCGACCAGCTTCTGCGGCTTACTGGCCAGAAAACCTGCCAGTTGTTCGAGCTGCTCATCATGGTGTTGGGCGATATACAGTGGGTGTAACCCCAGCGCGGCAAACAACGGAGTATGTTCGCGCGCCAGTTTGAGAATACGCACAAAGCGATCGGCCGTTACCGCTGGCACAATAATTTGCTGCACCCCAGCTTGCGCGGACAGTGCCAGACTCGCTTGCTCATCCCCGCTAAAAGGCGGGAAATCAAAGTGGCAATGGGTATCCGTAAAGGCGTAACTCACAGCACATCTCCGTCACCTGGCAGGATGATTTTTGGTGGCAGTTCAGGTTGCACGGCATGGCCCTGCGGGTTAAGCACATCGGTAATAATCGGCGAAGGCATCCGCACGGTTTCCGGCTGGATCAGACGACGGGAAAGTGATGTTGTTACCGTCATGCCATCGTTCTTTTCCTGCTCCAGCAGCCAGTGGCCAACCGTAGCCAGGAAATAGCGCCCACAACGGCGGCCCAGATGATAATCGCGATTCAGCGCGGGCAAACGGCTGCCGAGCGCATTGCTCGCCAGCGGCTTAGGCGGGAATATTTCGAAGATGCGCAGTTTACCGGGGGGTTTTTCAATAAATTGCTGGATGCGCAAATAGCTCTGCTCATGATGCTGCAACACCCGCACCATTTGCTGCAGGCTGCTTTCACCCAGCCATTGCTCCATGCGTTTCATCCACTTCGGCGTATACACCATCTGTGAAGGCACGGTGCGGATCACCACGATGGTATCCGCCCCACGGCGATAGGCCTCTTCCACCGGGATGGCATCGCTGATGCCGCCATCCTGATAGCTGATGCCATCCAGCTCTACGCCCATACGGTAAAAACCGGGGATGGCGCTGGAGGCCTTGATGGCCGGTAACCAGCTATCCCGTGCAGCAGGGAGATAAACAGGCGTAAAGTCATCGCTGCGACAGGCACACATCAGAAATTCACGGCCATCAATCAGCTGCTTTTCCGCCACGTCAAAAGCCAGCGGCAGTTGTTGTGAGGTAATATCCAATAACCAATCGAGATCGATAAGGTGCCCACCACGCACAAAGCGCAGCGGGTTAAAGAAATTGGCAGAGGTGGTGTAGCGGGTGATCACCCGCCGTGCGTATCCCATCTGGCCACAAACGAATGCCGAGAGATTCTGCGCACCGGCAGAGGTGCCAATCATCAGATCAAAAGGGTTAAAGCGGGCGCGCTGGAATTCATCCAGTACGCCGGCGGTAAAGATACCGCGCTGTCCGCCGCCCTCACACACCAGCGCCATTTTACCGGGCCGGAATGGTTTATACGCCAGGGGTTCTATATTACCGAGCGTGATGGGTATTCTGTATCCCAACCCTATATCCTCAATGTGGCCGTTTTCTCGAGGATACCTCTTCTTGCTCTCTTCCGTAATCTTCTTGTAATACGCCAGAGAGGCAGTCATTGCTCCCTGCCAGCCACAGGCCGTCATTGCCGGAAAACTCCGCCCATGCCTGCCAAACCTGGCCTTTCAGCTGTTTCCAACGGCCAACAATGATGTCGCTATTCATGACCTGCCTCCTGGCGCAGAGAAAAAGAATTAAGCTTTGTTACAGTTTAGAGAGACGCTAAGGGCGCCGACGGCCGGTAAACAGGCTGACCAGGAACAGAATGATCCCTACCACGAACACGACTTTGGCGGCCCAGGCAGCAGTACCTGCCAATGAACCAAAACCCAGTGCTGCGGCGATCAATGCAATAACTAAAAATATAATGCCCCATCGAAACATAAGCCTCTCCTTACCATGGTGATAAAAATTTCGCGTTTGGCTCGCCCCTGCTGGGTGCGGCTTGAAACTGCGGATTATTCTATTTCTGGTAGTACATCCCAGGCGTTAGCCTGGGAGTTAACGCTTACTGTTACTGACGATTAAGGTTTTATCGCCAGATCGTTCTTGACGCTTTTCACGCCATCAATGGCTTTGGCAATACTTTCTGCACGGTCAGACTGCGCCTGGGTTTTCACCTCACCGGAAAGCTGTACCACACCATCGGTGGTTTCTACTTTCACGTTGCGTGAAGGCACGATGTCATCGGCCAGCAGTTTAGCTTTCAGTTCGCTGGTAGTCGCGGTGTCACCGGCATAGGATTTCACCGACTGGGTCGCTTGATCTTTCACGTGCAGCTTATCGCTGACGGATTTAACCCCTTCCACCCGGCCTGCAACGCTAACCGCTTGCTCAGCCTGAGCCTGAGTGGCGACAAAACCGCTCAACGTCACCACACCTTTTTCGGTTTCCACCGAGATGTCGGTACTTTTGATGGCTTTCTCGTCAACCAGCGCAGTTTTAACTTTAGCCGTTATGCCGCTGTCATCCATATAGTTGTCGACTTTTTTCATGGAGCTATCGATTTTGGCACCAGTACTATCAACTACGCCTGATGCTTTGTTCATCATGGTCTCTTCAGCCAGGGCTGAACCACTAACCAGTACCGAACCCAAAACGACTGCCATCAGCGAATGTGCAAACTTGGTATTTTTCATCGATCTCTTCCTTCTTGTTGTAGAACCCCAAACTGCTGTGGGCTCTGGTGCCGCCAGAGTGCGGCTAACTCAAATGAATACTTCACGATCTCTATACAATCAAACGTTCACGACCGGACTATTGCTCTACGGTAAGTATACCTGCAATGCCCGTGCCAAGTTAAAAACGCCGTTAAAAATCAACAACAACAAAACAAATGAGCAACAATTAAGCGCAAAACTGTCGTCTATTGGAGACATATGACAGTTGATTTGGGATCCACATCACTATCTTATTGATATTACTAAGATAGGACTGTCTCCGATCGGCAACACTACCGAATAACTCTCTAAAATATGTGGATACAATAGTATTTTACGCTCAGATGTCGCTATGCACCCTGATAAATATAGACCATAGGCGAAAATTTGCCGCCAGATCGCGGAAAAATTTTGTTCGGTTTAGACGAAAGAATTAGTGAGAAGGGTTTAATAATTAGCAGGATGGGGGCTGAAGAAGGAAAACACAGGGCGCTTAGAAGCGCCCTGTTGACGAGATTAATGCTCGCGGGTTTTGCGGAACACCACTTCTGGGTAGCGTTCTTGCGTCAGATTGAGGTTCACCATGGTTGGTGCGATATACGACAGGTTGTTGCCACCGTCCAGCGCCAGGTTCAGCTCGCTCTTACGCTTGAACTCTTCGAATTTCTTCACGTCGTCGCACTCGACCCAACGGGCTGTCGAGACGTTCACCGATTCATACAGCGCTTCCACGTTGTATTCGCTTTTCAGACGGGCAACCACCACGTCAAACTGCAGCACGCCGACCGCACCAACGATCAGATCGTTGTTGGCGATTGGGCGGAATACCTGCACCGCCCCCTCTTCCGACAGTTGGACCAGCCCCTTCAACAACTGTTTCTGCTTGAGCGGATCGCGTAGGCGGATACGGCGGAACAGTTCTGGCGCAAAGTTCGGAATACCGGTGAACTTCATATCCTCACCCTGGGTGAAGGTATCGCCGATCTGAATGGTACCGTGGTTATGCAAGCCAATGATGTCGCCTGGATACGCTTCTTCAACGTGCGAGCGGTCACCGGCCATAAAGGTCAGCGCATCGGAGATCACCACGTCTTTGCCGGTACGAACCTGGCGCAACTTCATGCCTTTCTCATAGCGGCCAGACACCACGCGCATAAACGCCACACGGTCGCGGTGTTTAGGATCCATGTTCGCCTGGATCTTGAACACGAAGCCGGTGAATTTCTCTTCAGCGGCGACCACTTCACGGGTATCGGTTTTACGCGGCATTGGCGCAGGCGCCCAGGCCACCAGCCCATCAAGCATATGATCGACACCGAAGTTACCCAAAGCGGTACCGAAGAACACCGGGGTCAGTTCGCCTGCCAGGAAGGCTTCCTGCTCAAACTCATGGGAAGCCCCTTGCACCAGTTCCAGCTCATCACGCAGCTGGGCGGCCAGATCTTCGCCTACGGCAGCATCGAGCTCCGGGTTGTTCAACCCTTTAACGATGCGCACTTCCTGAATGGTGTGGCCTTTACCGGTCTGGTACAGATAGGTTTCATCTTTATAGAGATGGTAAACCCCTTTGAACAGCTTGCCACAGCCGATCGGCCAAGTGATCGGCGAGCAGGCGATTTTCAGTTCGCGCTCAACTTCATCCATCACTTCCATCGGATCACGGATGTCACGGTCAAGTTTGTTCATGAAGGTCAGGATCGGCGTATCACGCAGGCGGGTAACTTCCATCAGCTTGCGTGTACGATCTTCAACGCCTTTTGCGGCGTCGATGACCATCAGGCAGCAGTCCACCGCCGTCAGGGTACGGTAGGTATCTTCGGAGAAGTCTTCGTGCCCCGGGGTATCGAGCAGGTTAACCAGGCAGTCACGGTACGGGAACTGCATCACAGAGGTGGTGATCGAGATACCACGTTGTTTTTCCATCTCCATCCAGTCGGATTTGGCGTGCTGGCTCGAGCCACGGCCCTTTACCGTACCGGCGGTCTGGATAGCGTGTCCGAATAACAGCACCTTCTCGGTGATGGTGGTTTTACCCGCATCGGGGTGCGAGATAATGGCGAAAGTTCTTCTTTTCGCAACTTCGCGGGCGAATTCACTAGGAGACATGTTTTTCACGTTTCTATGGTTAGTCCGCCCTGCTCATCATCACAACACGCCAATCGCGGCGCCAGGCAAAGCGGTAATAAAAAGATAGTAGCCGAGTATTTTCGCTGATTTACCAACCGGTGACAATCAATGGTTTCTTCGGCATAAGATAATGGCAGGCCAAATCGGCTGCACAAGGGAACTATAAGTCGCTACCCCAGCGGCAGCGCCATAACGATCGCGTCTTCGCGGCCACTGGCTGCGGGGTAATAGTTGCGGCGCACCGTCACTTCATTGAAGCCAAGGTCTTCGTAGAGTGCTATCGCACCGCTGTTGGAGGCTCGAACTTCCAGCCATAGAGTGACCACACCACGTGCTTCTAATTGCTCGATCACGGCAGTCAGCAAAGTGCGGCCAAAGCCTCGGCGCTGCCAGCTTGGATGGATGGCAATATTAAACAGCGTGGCTTCGTCCAGCACGATTTGGGTAATGGCAAAACCCGCCATTTGCCCTTCGGTTGCCAATTTCAGGTTAAGGTAACGTTCCCCCTGATTGCTGGCTAGCGTCGCCTCCGTCCAGGGAAACGCATGGCTGGCTTGTTCAATCTTGAAGGCTGTGGCCAGATCGGCCGCTGTCAGGGTAGAAATGCTGTTCATGATGACAAATCTGCTGCCAGAGTGCGCGTTTCGCACTCGCATCTTGAGAAAGCTCGGCCAGCGCCGGGCTATGTAGCTGCGCGCCGGCCACCGCTAACGGCTCCGTGACGCCCAACCGCCAACTGTTGCACTCGGTATCTTGTGGCAGCATCGCTACCTGATCCGGTGTCAGGCCATAGGTTTGTGCCGCCGTCAGCCCCAGGCTGCGCAGCACGTCACAAAACAGCGGGTCGTGCTGGTCTGGCAATGTCTGTGCCACCACCAGCAGGCGCACGTTCGGGGGCACGCTTACCGCCACCTCCCCCTGCAACACTCCAGGGCGGCGTAATGTCCACTGCGTAATCCCCAGCTGTTGTAACAACCAGTCGCGTTTTGATGCCATGCCGATCCCCGTGTGTGACGCACCCTACCTGCCCTATGCCGCGCTATGCTAACAAACCCACGCAGCCTGCGCCAACAAACCCGTCGAACATCTGGCCACAAAGCTCTATAATCTCCGGCTAAATCTTGAGGAGCCGAAAACTGATGTCTGCATTAACCCCCGCCAGTGAAGTCATGCTGCGCCACAGTGATGAATTTATGGAACGCCGCGTGCTGTTTGCCGGCGATCTGCAGGATACCCTGCCGGCCCAATTCGAGGCCGCGGATGTGCGTGTCCACACCCAGCAATACCATCACTGGCAGTTACTGAACCGGACGATGGGAGAGCATGCACAGTTCGGCCTGACGATCGATCCTGCCTTCGTCGCCGAGTGCGATACGCTGGTGTATTACTGGCCAAAGAGCAAGCAGGAAGCGCAGTTCCAACTGTGCAATATCCTGGCCCTGCTGCCGGTTGGCGCCGAAATTTTTGTCGTCGGTGAAAACCGCAGCGGCGTGCGCAGTGCGGAACAAACCCTGGAAGGCCATGCCACGCTTGCCAAGATCGACAGCGCTCGCCGCTGTGGGTTGTATCATGGCCGCATCGATGTGCAGACCCAGTTTGATCTGGCCGACTGGTGGGAAAGCTATCAGCTGCACGATCTGGAAGTGAAGACGCTGCCTGGCGTGTTCAGCCGTGACGGCCTGGACGTTGGCAGTTCACTGCTGCTCTCCACGCTGGAAAAACACATGAAAGGCAAAGTGCTGGACGTGGGTTGTGGCGCTGGCGTAATGGCTTCGGTGCTGTCTAAACTGTCACCGAAAATGAAGCTGACCCTCAGCGACGTCAACGCCGCAGCCGTAGAATCCAGCCGGGCGACACTGGCTGCCAACGGTATTGAAGGGGAAGTGATCGTCAGTAACGTCTACTCCGACATTACCGGCCGCTTTGACCTGATCATCTCCAACCCACCGTTCCATGACGGCCTGGCCACCAGCCTGACCGCCGCAGAAACGTTGATCCGCGGGGCGTTAAAACACCTGCCAATCGGTGGCCAACTGCGTATCGTCGCCAACGCCTTCCTGCCTTACCCGGATATTCTGGATGCCACCTTCGGCAGCCATGAAGTGTTGGCGCAGAATGGCCGCTTCAAGGTGTACAAAGCCACCGTGGCCCGCCAGCCACGCGATGCGAAGAAGAAAAGGTAGTAGGTCAGGATTCCCCCTTACCACTCTGGTTAGGGGGAAATATCCTCACTGTAGCCCCCTGCCATCAACCGTTAACCAACTCCATACCTACCGTTGTATAGCGTGCACCTGCCACGCCTGCCTGTGGGAATACCGCCTCAATCGCTGCCAATTCCTGCTCACTTAACGAGATCTCCGCAGCCGCTACGTTCTCTTCCAGATAGCGCCGACGTTTGGTGCCAGGGATTGGAACAATGTTATCCCCCTGCGCCATCACCCAGGCCAACGCCAGTTGCGAAGGGGTCACGCCTTTCTGCCTGGCCAGTTCACTGACCTTGGTTACCAGTTCGAGATTGCGAGCAAAGTTTTCCCCTTGAAAACGTGGATTGTCGCGGCGGAAATCGTCTGCAGCCAAGTCCTCGATACTCTGGATCGCCCCGGTCAGGAAGCCACGCCCAAGCGGGCTATAGGCGACAAAGCCAATGCCCAAACGTTGGCAAGCGGCCAGTTGCCCCTGCTCGGCATCCCTGCTCCACAAGGAATATTCAGTCTGCAACGCGGTGATCGGATGCACCTGGTGAGCGCGTTCCAACGTGGCAACCGAGGCTTCACTCAGGCCAATATGACGGATCTTGCCTTCTTTGATCAGATCCGCCAGGGTGCCAACCACCTCTTCGATCGGTACCGTAGGGTCGACCCGATGCTGGTAGTAAAGATCGATGGTTTCTACCCCCAGCCGCTGCAAGCTGCCTTCTACCGAGCGACGGATATAGTCCGGTTTACTGCTCACGCCCCGCGCTGTGGGATCTGCCGGATCGCGCACAATACCGAACTTGGTGGCCAGAAATACCTGGTCGCGTTTGCCTTTGATCGCCTTGCCGATCAGTTGTTCATTGGTGTGCGGGCCGTACATATCTGCGGTGTCCAGCAGCGTCACCCCCAGTTCCAGAGCCCGATGTAGCGTGGCGATCGCTTCCTGCTCGTCATAGCCGGTGAAGTAAAAATCGCTCATCCCCATGCAACCTAAACCCAGGGCAGAGACGAGGGGGCCATTAGTACCTAATTTGCGCTGTTGCATTGTGTGGTCCTTGTTGAACATGGATGTCGAAACAAAGTCTGGTTGTTTATGCCACAAAGATAAATAATGCAGATTGCACATCACTGTTCATAAATCACCAACAATGCGGGCGGAAAAATGGATCAGGTTCAGGCTATGCGCATCTTTACCCGGATCGTGGAACTAGGCAGCTTCAGCCGCGCGGCCGAACGGTTGCAACTGCCGCGAGCCACGGTAAGCAACGTGCTCAAACGCCTGGAGCAACGGCTTGGCGTCAGATTATTGGTGCGCACCACGCGCCAGGTTAAGGTCACCGCCGAGGGGACGCTGTACTACCAACGTTGTCTGCACCTGCTGGACGCCCTGGAAGAAGCAGATACCCTGTTCAGCCACCACAAGCTGCAACCTACCGGCAAGGTGCGGATCGATATGCCCCATTCGCTGGCGCGGGAAATCGTTATCCCGGCACTCGATGAGTTCTATCAACGCTATCCAGAAATAGAAATTGCGCTGGGGGCCAACGACACCCACGTTGATCTGCTGCGCGAAGGTGTGGACTGCGTGCTGCGGGCTTGGGAAACCGCAGACGATACGCTGGTTGCCCGGCGGATTGCCCAACTGCCGCAGCTCACCTGCGCCTCCCCCGATTATCTAAAAGCGTTTGGTACCCCACAATCGATCGACGAGCTGCAACATCATCGGGCGGTGGGCTATTTCTCTTTGGTGAATAACCGCAACTACCCGCTGGAATTTTGCCGTGATGGTCACCTTGAGCTTCGCGAATTGCCAAGCAGATTGAGCGTTAGCGGAGCCGATGCCTACACCAGTGCCTGCCGTGCCGGATTGGGCCTCATCCAGGGGGCGCGTTATACGCTCTCTCCCTGGTTGCAAAGTGGTGAAATGGTGGAAGTGCTGGCCGATACGCCACCACCGCCGATGCCGATCTACATCATGTATCCGCCTGGCCGTTTCCTCGCCCCTCGTGTCAGGGTATTGATTGATTGGCTGATTACGTTGTTCGAGGGCCATAAAAGCGCTGATATGCCGTTTTTTACAGCAAACGCCGCTAATCCAGGAAATAACTATTGACGTCCCCGCCAAAATCTCTAGAATTCGCCTCCGTGGTAGCGTTACTCCGGTAACGTATCTGGTATGCGAAGGTGGCGGAATTGGTAGACGCGCTAGCTTCAGGTGTTAGTGTCCTTACGGACGTGAGGGTTCAAGTCCCTCTCTTCGCACCAAATAACCACATGATTTATATTGCACAGCATCGTATGCGAAGGTGGCGGAATTGGTAGACGCGCTAGCTTCAGGTGTTAGTGTTCTTACGGACGTGAGGGTTCAAGTCCCTCTCTTCGCACCAAGCTGGTGATATAAATCGACATCAAAGCAACACATCAAACTGTGCGAAGGTGGCGGAATTGGTAGACGCGCTAGCTTCAGGTGTTAGTGTTCTTACGGACGTGAGGGTTCAAGTCCCTCTCTTCGCACCACTTGATGGGTTCTCTTCTAGCTGTTCCTGCATTAAAACTCACTGAAAAAACCAACACGCTCAGGCGTGGTTTTGTCGTTTCAGTTAAAGCTGAAATGCAGGCTGATTGCGGCCAGTCCTCCGGCTAGAGCCATGCAGGAAGGGAGCAGCAGGTAATGACGCCAGCGGCTGTTAAACAGCATCACCAGCGTGGCCAGCATAGCAACCACGATCAGAGTACGTAGTTGCATCATATCCAGGTCGATCAACGCCAGAAACGGCATCAGAGCACAGGGCAGCAACACGCCCCAGGCGCTGGCAAGCCGATTCCCCAGGCACCAACTGATGCCCCATAATCCACAAGCGGTAACCATGGCTGCTAACATGATAACCCCACCCTTTAAGTGATAATGATAACCAATATCATATAACACTTTTTTTGGGCCCGCACTCTTTTCAAGATCCGGCTGAACGCGGATGACAGCCTGCGCGAAAAATGTTAGTTTCATATAAGAAAATTCTTAACATTTATAGTCTGTTAATAATAACTAATTGGAATTATTCAGCAGGCATTGTCCAACATTTTTCCTTCGACCGGCCCCATTGGTAAAGAGTGATCCCCGTATGAACTCGCGTTCTTATCAGCAACTGCAAACCAGCAAACAGCGCTTATCCCTGTTTCTTTTCTTGTTGATGAATGCAGCCTCTGCCATTTTTACTTTATTCGTGCCCTTTAAAGAAATCCCGGCATTCACGCTGCCGCTATTGTGCATTCCAGCAATTTGCCTGGCGGCCATGCTATTTACGCTGTATTCACCGCGCCACTATGTCCAAAGGCTCAACCTGCTCGCCATCACCCTTGGGTTGCTATGGGCAGCGCACATCTATAGCAAGAGTCAACTTATCGCCAGTGACAACCACAGCTTTTTGCTGATCAGCCTGTTCAGTATTTTCTTTATCAGCGCGATCTCGCTGACGGATAACCTGCTGGCCTTCTGTCTGCATGCCGTTCCCTCGGCGCTGATAATCCTGTGGCTGGACGGCATGCATAACACCATGCGTATTCTGTTCACCACCCTGCTGCCAATCGTCGCCTTCTCGGTGCATCATTTGCTGTTGAAGCGCAGCGAAATGTTTACCCAACATCTGGTGGCCAACCTGTATCACGAACGGGATAAGTTCAGCGATCTGAGCATGATCGATCCGCTAACCGGCCTGTATAACCGCCGTGGGCTGGAGAGTAAACTGGATCAGTTGCTCTCGCCGACCTCGGGCAACCACTTTGTGCTGCTACTCGATATCGACCACTTCAAGGTCTACAACGATCGCTACGGTCACACCCTGGGCGATCAAGCTTTAGTCCAGGTGGCAACGACCATCCGCGATGCGGTGCGCTCACGGGATATCGTGGTGCGTTACGGCGGAGAAGAGTTTTTGGTTCTGCTGACCAACGTCGGTGAAGATTACGCGGCCTATCTGGCGGAAAAGGTGCGCCAATGCGTGCAGGAATTGACCATCACCCATCGTTTCCACGCGCAGGAGACAACCAGGGTGACGTTAAGCGCCGGGATTTCTGCGCTGGATAAGCTGGACATCGACTCTGCGATCTGTGCCGCCGACGCCGCGCTGTACCGGGCCAAAAACAGTGGCCGCAACAATATTCAGCTAGCCCCCCACCCTCAGCCAGTCGCCTGATCTTTTCCCCTTCGCCGGAAGGGGAAAGGTGAAAAACTTTTACCTGTCGCCACTTTTACCACATGCCAATCGCGCCGTAGCGCATTACACTAGCGGACAACTTACGCCTTCCCTGCCACATTTTTATATGGAACACGACCGTTGAAGACCTCACTCTCCACGTTATTGCTGGCGCTTGGCCTGTGTGCCACCCCCTTGGCCAGTCAGGCGACCGACGCGCAGCTCACCTCACAGATTGTCGATCGGTATGCTGAACATATCTTCTATAACAGCGGCGCAACCGGTATGGCGCTGGTGGTGATCGATAACAATCAGGTGGTTAACCGCAGTTTTGGCGATACCAAACCGGGCAACGATCTGCGTCCACGGCCAGATTCCCTGATCCGCATCGCCTCCATCACCAAACTGATGACCAGCGAAGTGATGGTCAAAATGGCGGCGGAAGGTAAGGTTAAACTCACCGATCCACTGCGCAAATATGCTCCCAAAGGGGCCGTCGTTCCTGCCTACAATTCTCGCCAGCCGATTACCTTGCTGAACCTGGCAACGCACACCAGCGCCCTGCCGCGTGAGCAACCCGGCAAGAAACCGCCAAAAACGCCGGTGTTTACCTGGCCCACCAAGTCACAGCGCTGGCAGTGGTTGTCTCATGCCACCATTACCGTGCCACCGGGCGTGCGGGCGGCCTACTCCAATCTGGCCTACGACCTATTGGCCGATGCGTTGTCACGTGCCGCTGGCAAGCCTTATAACGTCTTGTTGCGCGAGAAAGTCACTGGTCCACTGGGAATGGTTGATACCACGCTGACGCCAAGCGCAGAGCAGTGCTCACGCCTGATGGTGGCTGCCTCTGGGCCAAGCGCCTGCCGCGATACCACAGCCGCCAGTGGCAGCGGTGGCGTTTACTCGACGCCGCGCGATATGCAGCGCTGGATGCAGCAGTTCCTCTCCTCCAACGTAAGCGGCTCGCGCAAGCCAACGGCTTTAACCGAACAAACCATGTATTTCCAGCGCAAAGATCTGACGTCACTGAAAGGCATGGACGTACCGGGTGAAGCCTCTGCTTTAGGGCTGGGCTGGGTCTATATGGCGCCGAAAGACGGTCTGCCAGGGATCATCCAGAAAACCGGCGGCGGCGGCGGCTTCATCACCTATATGGCGATGGTGCCGCAGCAAAATATCGGTGTGTTTGTGGTTGTTACCCGCTCGGAGTTGACCAAGTTCACCAATATGAGCGATCCGGTCAACCGGCTAGTCGCGGATTTGGTGGCCAACAAAGGCTGACCCGCTCCTGGTTATGACAGCACGTGTTGCGTAGCGCGATAGGCGGAAGGCGAACAGCCTTCCAGCCGATTGAAGAAGCGTGCGAAGTAGGCGGGATCTTTGAACCCCAGGCTGTAAGCCGTTTCATGTACCGTGCAGGCGCTGAACAGCAGCAGCCGTTTGGCTTCACGCAGCAGGCGATCGAAGATTAACCGCTTGGGTGGCCGATTGGCAAAACGGCGGCACAGGTCGTTGAGGCGTGATTCCGTCACTCCCAGCGACTGGGCATATTCCGGCACCGACAGGTGATCGCGAAAACGCTCGTCCACCATCTTGTTAAAACGCTGGAACAGCTTCAGTTCGCCGCGCACGCCGCTGGCGGCCTTGTCATCCAATGAGGTATTGCGCAGCATCAACGTGAAGACCGCTTGGGCCAGCAATGCCAGCGTCTGCTCGCGCCCGGCCATCTTTTGGCTGAACTCGCGGGCGATCAGTTCCCAATAATGCCCAAGCGCCGCCAACTCTTGCGGTACTGCGGCCAGCGAAAGGCAAATTCCCGGCATATCCAGCGCCAGATTACTGCCCGGATACAGGCGTTCCAGCAACGGCCAGATCAGTTCCTGCCGCACCGTTAACACGTGGCCGTCGCTGTCTGGTTCGGTGAAAAAGGCGTGTGGTACTGAGGGTGGGGTGAGGATAAACAGCGGAGCCTGCACCGAATAGTGCTGATCGTCGAGCTGTAGCTCTATCCTGCCAGTGGCCAGATAATGCAACTGGAAGAAGCGGTCGTGCCAGTGCACCTGCATATCCCGGCCAAAAAATGCCGCCAGCCCGGCAAAAGTTTCGTAGTGCACCTCATCAGCGGCGTAACGCGCGTCATACTCTTTGCCAATATCGATATTGGCGATAAAGCCGTTACTTTTCTGCACGTTATCCTCCGGTGAAAATAAGAGAAGGAATGGGTGAAAAGGAAAATATTACCGATTCAATTTCCCCTCACCCCGACCCTCTCCCAAAGGGAGAGGGGGCGTATCCTCAAGCACTATCAAAGTTTATGGCGTGGCCCGCGGGCGCGAGTCCTTCATCGGGATGCGCCATACCAGCACGGCCCCGATAATCAACAACGCCGAGACAAAATAGAGCCCGGAGTTAAAGCTGCCGGTCACATCCTTGAACCAGCCGATCAGCAGCGGGCTGACCGCCGAGCCGATGTTACCGGTGGCGTTGATCACCGCGATCCCCACCGCTCGAGCTTCGAAGCTGATTGACTGATCCGGCGTGGTCCAGAAGATCGCCATCGCGGTAAACGAGCCGACCGACGCCATCACGATCCCTAATAGCTGAACCATGCTGTGGTTGGTCGCCGAAGCCAACAGCCAACCTGCCGCCGCAAACAGATATGGCAGCGCGGTGTGGAACTTGCGCTCCTGCAAGCGATCCGAACGTTTACTCCACCAGATCATACCGGCGATGGTACAGATTTGCGGGATTGCCGCCAGAAAACCGATCATGATGTTACTGCTGCTCTGGTTGAAGCTCTGCAAGATCTGCGGCGTCCAGATATTAATGGCGCTCAGGGTATTGGTGAGGCAGAAATAGGCCAGCGTATACATCAACACCACCGGCGTCAGCACCTCACGCCACAGGCTGCGCTGTTGCAATGCCCGGTGGCTGCTTGGCCCTTCCGGCTGCACCAGTTGCAATTTGTCGGCTTCCATCATCGCTTTTAGGCTGGCCTTCTCTTCACTAGTCAGCCACTTGGCTTTGGCCGGTGTGTCGTCCAGATAGAACCACACCACCACGCCAAGGATCACCGAAGGGATCCCTTCCAGCAGGAACAGCCATTGCCAGCCTTTCAGGTTCATCATGCCATCCAGCGCCAGAATATAACCGGACACCAGCGACCCCAATGCCATCGTGACCGGCATGGCAATCATAAACAGCGCGTTGGCCCGGGCACGGTAAAACGCCGGGAACCAGTAGGTGAGATACACCAGGATCCCTGGCAGGAAGCCCGCCTCGGTAATGCCGACGATCATCCGCAGCACGTACAGGCTGGTTGGCCCAGTGGCGAACATGGTGCAGGTAGAAGCAATGCCCCACAGCACCATGATGGTAGCGATCCAACGCCGTGCCCCCACCCTGCTCAGCATCATGTTGCTAGGGATACCGAAGATCACGTAGGTGACGTAAAACAGCGTTGCGGCCAGGCCGAACATGGTGGAGCTAAGACCAAGGTCCTGCTTCATGGTCAAACCGGCAAACCCGATGTTGATGCGATCAAGGAAAGAGAAAACAAACAACACAAATAAGAAAATAATCAGGCGCCGAAATAACTTTTTAATCACCGACTGCTCGGTGGCGGTTAACGCTTTATGTTGCTCTGCCGGGTTCAGCGGCTTGAGCGAATCGACGTTGCTCATGATGACTCCGATTAGTAAACGCCCTGGGATGGTGTCCCCGCCGGTTTATCCTGTTTGAAACTGCTGAGCAGGGAGTCTGCCGCCCGCACCAGCAGGGTGGTATCCACGCCAACGGCAACAAACAACGCGCCGGATGCCAGATAGTGCTGCGCCAGTTCCTGCTGTGCCATCAGGATGCCCGGTGCCTTGCCTGCGGCACGGATACGGGCAATGGCATCGTCGATAGTGCGCTGTACTTCGGGATGCTGTGGATTACCGGCAAAGCCCATGTCGGCACTCAGATCCGCCGGGCCGATAAAGACTCCGTCCACGCCTTCCACTTCCAGAATGGCGTCCAGATTTTTCACCGCCTCACGGGTTTCTATCTGCACCAACACGCACATCTGGCTGTCGGCTAGATGCAGGTAATTCGGCACCCGGTTCCAGCGCGAGGCCCGAGCCAGCGCACTGCCAACCCCGCGAATACCGTTTGGTGGATAACGGGTAGCCCGCACCGCCTCCTGCGCCTGTTCGGCGTTTTGGATCATCGGGATCAACAGGGTTTGCGCACCGACGTCCAGCAGCTGTTTGATCAGCACCGGATCGTTCCAGGCCGGGCGCACCACCGGATGGCTGGCATAAGGCGCAATCGCCTGCAACTGGCCCAATATCGTTTGCACATTGTTGGGCGCATGCTCGCCGTCGATCAGTAGCCAGTCGAACCCGGCTCCGGCCAGCAGTTCAGCGCTGTAGCTGCTGCACAGCCCCAGCCACAGGCCGATCTGCGGGCGTTTTTCCTGCAAGGCCTGTTTGAAATGGTTAGTTAGCATGGTGTTTCTCCTTAGACAAACCGGCAACTGATGCAGCCCATAGGGCCATAGTCGGCATGGAAGGTATCGCCGCGCCGCGCCGCCACCGGGCGGGTGAAAGAACCGCCAAGAATGATCTGCCCGGCTTCCAGTTCCACGTCATACGGGGACAGCTTGTTAGCCAACCAGGCCACGCCGTTGGCTGGGTGATTGAGCACCGCCGCCGCCACGCCAGACTCTTCAATCACGCCATTGCGATACAGCAAGGCACTGATCCAACGTAGATCCAGCGCGTCCGGCTTGATCGGCCTGCCCCCCATCACCACACCCGCGTTGGCAGCATTGTCGGAAATGGTGTCGAACACCTTACGTGGACGCTGGGTTTGCGGATCGACGTTATGACTGCGAGCATCGATGATCTCCAACGCCGGGATCACATAATCGGTAGCGTTATAGACATCAAAAAGCGTGCAGTTCGGCCCGCGCAGCGGCTTCGCCAGCACAAACGCCAGCTCCACTTCGACGCGTGGCACGATAAAGCGATCGATCGGAATGTCGCTGCCATCGTTAAAGAACATGTCGTCCAGCAGCGCGCCGTAGTCCGGCTCGGTGATCTGCGAGCTGACCTGCATGGCGCGCGAGGTCAGCCCGATCTTATGCCCCTTCAGAGTGCGCCCTTCGGCGATCTTCAGCTCAACCCACTGGCGCTGGATAGCATAGGCATCTTCAATAGTGATCTCCGGGTGATCCAGCGATAGCGCGCGGATCTGTTCCCGGCTCTGCTCGGCCTGATGCAGGCGCTGCACGGCTCGGCTCAGTACGTCTTTATCCAGCATTTACCACTCCTTGTTCAGTCCTTGCTAAACAGCGCATGGACGTTGTTCTGCTTATAGTTGAGCACCGGATCCAGCTCTTCGATGGTGAAGGAGAGCGCCAGATAACGGTTAGCCATCAGCGCGGCGAAGTGATCCTTGATCAGGATGAACAGCATTTCGCCCACCTGCTGGCGGCTCTCCAAGCTGCGGCCGTGGCCAATCTTCAGCGTCATATGCACAAAGGCATAGTTCTGCTTGCCGTCGGCCATCTGCCAGGTATCCAGCCAGATGGCGCGGCTACGGATGCCCGCCAGCGGGAAGATGCCGGTTTCCGCCAGCGCGTGATTAATCTTGTCGAACAGCGCGGGTAAATCCGCCTCCCGGCGGATGTTGTCGGTGCATTCAGCGTAAAAATGGGGCATTGGGTATCCTCAGGCTTCAGCAGGAAGAGGGAATATGCCGTTGACCTGGCCGGTTCCGGAACTGGCAAACAGCGGGGTAACGAACTCCACCTTGCCCTGATATTTGTCCCAGCCCAGCAGGCCCAGCAACATCACGGTGTCGTGCATATTGCCTTCGCCGTAGCAGTAATCGGCGTACTCCGGCAGCATTTCGCAGAACTCGCGGAAGCGCCCTTCTTCCCATAGTTTCACTACCCGTTCGTCCATCTGCTGGTCGAACTGGCGGGTGTAGCTGTTCATGCCCTGCTCGGCACGCTGATCGTCGATAAAGCGGTGTGACAGCGAGCCGCTGGCCAATACCGCCACGGTGCCGTCGTATTTCTCAATCGCGGTTTTGATCGCTTCGCCCAGACGGCGGCTATCGGCAAAATCATGCACGGTGCAGAAGGCAGAAATGGAGATCACCTTGAAGTGGCGGTCGCTGTTCATGTAGCGCATTGGCACCAGCGTGCCGTATTCCAGCTCCAGGCTTGGGATCTCGTGCGCCTTGGCACGTACGCCAAGCTTGCGAGCTTCCTCGGCAATCATCTGGCCCAGCTCCGGGTTGCCGTCATATTCGTAAGTCATGTCACGAATGAAGTGCGGCAGCTCGTTGCTGGTGTAAAGCCCTTTGAAATGCGAGTTGCAGTTGATGTGGTAGGCGCTGTTCACCAGCCAGTGGGTATCAAACACGATAATGGTGTCGACGCCCATTTCGCGACAGCGGGCACTGATTTCTTTGTGACCATCAATGGCGGCTTGACGGCAGCCATGGTGTTCTCCTGGCAATTCAGACAGGTACATCGAAGGAACGTGTGTAATCTTTGCGGCTAATGCTAATTTACCCATATGTCCTCCTATTCCCTTTATCTTTCAGCCTGCGGCACGGCTGGCCGCAGGCTGATGTCTATCGGGTCTAGTCCTTGGTTGTTGTTTTAAAGGGCACGGAGCTATCTCACACTCCCCAACGTGGGATCGGGTGATCCCCCATGGAGATACAAACGTTTTTCATCTCGGCAAATACTTCGAAGCTGTACTCACCACCTTCCCGGCCGGTGCCAGAGGATTTCACCCCGCCAAACGGCTGGCGCAGATCGCGTACGTTCTGGGTGTTGACGAAAACCATACCCGCTTCAATATTGCGGGCCAGACGCAGTACTTTGCTCACATCCTGCGTCCAGATGTACGACGCCAGGCCGTACTCCACATCGTTGGCCATGCGCAGGCCGTCTTCTTCTGATTTGAACGGCAGGAGGCAGGCCACCGGCCCGAAGATCTCTTCCTGCGCGACACGCATATTGTTGTTAACATCGGCCAGCACCGTTGGGCGCAGGAAGTTGCCGTGGGTCAAACCGGCCGGTTTATCCGGGCCGCCAGCCAGCAAAGTGGCCCCCTCTTCGATACCCAGGCGGATATAACCGGAGACTTTTTCCCAATGCTGCTGGCTGATCAACGCTCCAACCTGAGTATTTGGATCGGTTGGATCCCCCACGCGCAGGCGGTTGGCACGCTCGGCAAAGCGTTTAACGAATTCCGGATAAATGCTTTCTTGAATGAAGATGCGTGAACCCGCAGTGCAACGTTCACCGTTGATCGAGAAGATGGTGAACAGCGCCGCATCCAGCGCCCGCTCGATATCAGCATCCTCAAAGATCAGCACCGGTGATTTGCCGCCCAGTTCCATCGAGAATTTCTTCAGCCCGGCGCTTTCAATAATGCGGCGGCCAGTTGAAGTACCGCCGGTGAAGGACACCGCACGCACGTCTTTATGGCGCACCAAAGCATCACCCGCCGTCGCGCCATAACCTTGCACTACGTTCAGCACCCCGGCAGGAATACCGGCTTCCAGCGCCAGTTCACCCAGGCGATCCGCCGTCAGTGGCGAAAGCTCGGACATTTTCAGCACCGCCGTGTTACCCAGCGCCAGGCAAGGCGCGGTCTTCCAGGTGGCAGTCATGAACGGCACGTTCCACGGCGATACCAGCGCACACACGCCCACCGGCTGGATCAGCGTGTAGTTGAGCATCTTGTCGTCCACCGGGTAGGTGCGGCCGTTCATCTGCTGGCAGATCTCGGCAAAGAACTCAAAGTTGTGCGAGGCGCGTGGGATCAGCACGTTTTTGGTCTGGTGGATCGGCAACCCGGTGTCCGCGGTTTCCATCTCGGCAATCTGAGGCACGTTCTGGTCGATCAGTTCACCCAGGCGACGCATCAGGCGCGCACGCTCTTTCATCGGCGTATTGGCCCATTTCGGGAAGGCTTCTTTGGCTGCGGCTACTGCCTGGTCGATTTCGAGCTGGCCACCGGACGCCACTTCCGCCAGCACCTCGCCGTTAGCCGGGTTGGTGGTGGTGAAATACTCTTTGCTGGCGACGTTCTTGCCGTTGATCCAATGGTTGATGGTTTTCATCCCTTGCTCTCCTCGTAATCTTTTTCACTGATGATGTGGTTAACCAAGCGGCCAATGCCTTCGATCTCCACCACAATTTCATCCCCAGGCTGCACGTCGGCCAGCCCTTTCGGCGTGCCGGTGGCGATCATGTCGCCAGGCTGCAACGTCATAAATTCACTCAGGTATTCGATCAGGAACGGGATGTCGAAAATCATGTCGGCAGTGGTGCCGCGCTGGCGCAGTTCACCGTTAACATAGGTGCTGAGCGTCAGGTTATGCGGATCCGCGACATCGTCACGATCGACAATGTAGGGGCCGATAGGCGTCAAGGTGTCGCGGCTTTTCACCCGCAGGTTTGGGCGGTAGTAGTTTTCCAGGTAGTCGCGGATGGCGTAGTCGTTACACAGGGTGTAACCGGCCACGTAATCCATCGCCTGCTCACGGCTGACGTTGCGCGCGGTTTTACCGATCACCGCCACCAGCTCGGCTTCGTAGTGCATGTATTCCACCTGCGCCGGTCGCACGGAAACCTGGCGGTGGCCGGTCAGGCTGTTTGGCCCTTTGAGGAACACCAAAGGCTCTTCCGGCGCTTTAAACTCCAGCTCACTGGCGTGATCGGCATAGTTCAGGCCGAGGGCAAATATCGTGCCCTGCGCCGGTGGCAGCCATTCCACATCGTACTCATCGAGCTTACTGCCATCGGGTAGGGTAACGCTTAGCTGGTCGTCTACGGTGACGTTAACAATCTGGCCATGATGGCGGATACGAGCATGTCTCATGGTTATTCTCCTGCCTGCGTCACTGGGTTGGTAAGGGTTGGCAAACCTGCGGCCCGCACCGTCACTTGATCACCTAGCTTGATCTCAACCCGCTGGTGTGGCGTGCCAATCAGCACCGCATCCCCCGGTTGCAGGGTAATAAAATCGCTGATGGCGGCGATCAGTTCCGGCACCGAACGCACCAGATCGGCCGTTGACCAGCGATCCTGCTCCACGCCATTGATTTCGGTGATGATTTCCAGGCCGCTGGTGCTAGCCAGTGGAGCAACCTCTCCCAACGGGCAGAAACCGTCGCGGCATTTGGCTTTGATTGCCGGGCGATAGAAGCTGGTTTCCGGCAGGCTGACGTCGTTTGCCAAGGCGTAACCGGCCACATAATCGGCCACCTTATCCGCTGGCACCTTGCGGGCGGTGCTACCCATCACTACTGCCAGCGTTGCGCCACTTTGTACGGTTTCACCGGCCGGGAACGGGATGCTGCCACCGTTGGCAAGATGGGTATTGCGCGGTTTGATGAACCACACCGGCGTCTTGGGCGGCGTTTGGTAAGGGGCGGCGCGAAACGCCTGATCCCAGGCATCAAGCTGGCTGCGGTGGTTAAGTGCTACGGAAAATACGGTGCCTTTCATGCAGACTCCTTCTACGGAACGCCAATCATTAATATGTTAATGAATACTTTTATACGCTGTTCAGCATTTACGCAACGTTGTTAATTTAATTTGTGATCGTGATAACGAAATATTCACAAATTATGCACATTAGCGTTATTAATCAGCAAATTAACCTTTTTTGCAGGATTTTTACGTGACGGATCGCGTTTTACCGTTCTCCGCCGGTCAAAAATTGGCTACTATTAAGTTGTTAATAAAATTAAGCCAAGGCCATCGACATGCATGAATCGTTAACCATCGCCCTGTTGCAGGCGCGTGAAACCGCCATGGGGTTCTTCCGCCCGATCCTGAAAAGCCACAACCTGACAGAGCAGCAATGGCGCATCATTCGCGTATTGGCCGATAACCGTTCCATTGAGTTTCACGAATTGGCCGCAGAGACCTGCATCCTGCGCCCCAGCCTGACCGGCATCCTGTCGCGCATGGAGCGGGATAAGCTGATCTTTCGCCTCAAGCCGGTTAACGATCAGCGCAAGCTGTACGTGTCCTTGACCCAGCAAGGCCAGGAGCTGTATGAACTGGCACGCCACCAGGTGGAACAGGGATATGGGGAAATAGAAGCAGCATTCTCGAAGCAGAAGATGGATCAGTTGATGACGTTGCTCGATGAGCTGATCCGCTTAGGGGATCAACAGGCTAACAACGTGGTTGCTCACAAATAGGGGCGCTGCTCGCAGCCCCCATCAGCACCTAGAGGGTTCCTCAATTAATGACAGGTTGGGCTTCCGGCAATAGCGCACCGCCATCCACCACCAGCGTCTGGCCGGTGATATAACTCGCAGCCGGCGAGGCCAAAAAGACCATCGCTGCTGCAATATCCTCCGGCTCCCCCAACCTGCCCAGCGGCACCGCAGCGGCTATCGCCTGATTCAGCGCTTCCCCGCCCAGATTTGCCATCGCGTGCGTGCGGATCATCCCCGGCTCCACGCCATTTACCGTGATCCCGTCACATGCCAGTTCCAACGCGGCAGCGCGAATAAAACCATTTACCCCCGCCTTGGAAGCCGCATAGTGCGCCAGCCCTGGGTAGGCTACCCTTGGCCCAGTGACCGACGAGGTCACCAGAATACGTCCGCCCCCCTGGCGCTTCATCCACGGCAACGCCGCCTGCGCCAGAAAGAACGGGGCCATCAAATTGACGCTCAAGGTGCGTTGCAACAGTTCGGCATCAATCTGGTTAAACGGCCTCAGCGGAAAATAAGCGGCGTTGTGGATCACCACGTCCAGCCGTTGATGCCGCTTCGCTGTCTGTGTGACCAGCTCGTCAATCTGCCCTGCATCGGCCATATCACAGGCTGTAGCCTCCACGTTACAACCCCGTTGGCACAGGCTTTCAGCCGCCTCCAGTGCCTTTTGCAGTTGTAAGTCCGCCATCACCACCTTGGCCCCCAAACGTGCAAAGGCGCTGACGATCGCCAGCCCAATGCCCTGTGCACCGCCGGTCACCAGCACCACCTGCCCGGCAAACGCATCACTGGCATAAATCGCCGTCATCGGCTCAGGCCTTAGGGTAATGCGTGGTGTTCAGGATCTGCGCGTGAGCGCCTACGGCAAAGTTGCTCAGGCTGCTGAAATCGCTGCCCTGATAACCGAGGATCTTGCCATCGGTGCGCATCTCTTGCAGGTCGATCATCACTACGCCAAGCGTCGGAATGATCTTCTCGCGCCAGACGAACAGATACAGCTTCTCCGCCACTTTGACGTAATGGCAGCGATCGACATCCGCCAGCCCTTTCTCGACCCCGTCCAAGCACTGCCAAGCGTAGAAATTATTGTTCAGATAAATATGCTCATAGCGCTCCGTCGGGCTGTAGGTATATAGATTACGCATCCCAATCAGTTCGTCGGTAAACTGCGGCAACGCTGCATCGTTCTTGTCCAGACGGCCAAAGCGGAATTCGGCATTCACCGCCGTGAGCGGCAACCCCTGCTCTACCCGGCTAAAAGCATCCAGCCGCGCCTGCGATTCCTCCGGCAACTGACCATAGACGGCGGTAAAGTTACCCTGCTGACGATCGCACACCAGCGTAACGCTGCCGTTGGGCCGCTGCAGATCGAGGAAATCGATAAACAGGATCCCCGGGCGAATGCCGGTTGCCCGGTAATCAACCCGTTGCTCTCCCCACTGCAGGGTTTGATCGTCGTTAAAGCTGCACTGCACCGTTTCCCCTTCGGCAAAATGGAACGCCAACGAAGTGCCGGCCAAATCCTGCTGCTCCAGCGTATGGCTGTGAGGGGCGAAACCTTCCGCCAGTGCGCCAACCTGAATAAATACCGCTTCTGAACTCATGACAATCTCCTTACAGGGAAGTGAAAGCTAAGGTCGGCACATCGACAATGGTGGAACCGCCATCGGCCACCAGCGTTGCGCCAGTAATAATTGACGCCTGCGTTGAGCAGAGAAAACGACACACCTGGGCGATCTCTTGCGCACTGGCCGGGCGGCGCAGCGGCACATCGCGACAGACATGTTGATAGGCCTGCTCGAGCGTTAAGTTATGTGCCGCCATCAACGGCTGCATCTCTTCATCGGCCATCGGCGTGGTCACCCAGCCGGGGCAAACCGCGTTGGCACGCACGCCCTGTGGGCCATAGTCACGGGCGATGGAACGCATCAGGCCGATTAGCGCGTGTTTGGCGGTGACATACCCACACACCTCCGGCCCGGCGGCCAACGAGGCGATAGAAGCGACAAACAGCAGATTGCCGCCGTGCTTCACCAGCTCCGGCAAACAGGCCCGGGCGCTGGCAAACGCACTATTGAGATTGCTGTCCAACGCCTGCTGCCATTGGACATCGGTGACGTCGGTGATACGACCCAACCCCATCCCGCCAGCGCTGGCAATCAGGCAGTCGATACGTCCGGCCCGCTGTAAAATGGCTGGCAGGATGTCGGTTTGCCAACTGGCTCCGCTGGCGGCGTCTCCAACTACGGCATACGCCCCAATCTCCGCAGCCAAGGCGTTCAGCGGTTCACGGCGACGTCCGACGATAAATACCCGGTCCCCCTCCTGCACCAGCAGACGAGCACAGGCAGCCCCAATGCCGGTTCCGCCGCCGGTGATCACAACCACTCTACTCATCGCATTGCTCCATCAACTGGCTGACCATCAGGAAACTGCTCAACAGCAAACGCCGCTGCTCGGCTTCCAACCGCAGATAGCGACGGCTGGCGGGAAGGCGGCTGACCACTTCGGAAGCGGCAAAATGCTCAATATCCAACTGCCAGTTGCCCTCTGTTATCGTGAGCGTGGCGCGGCGGAAATCGAGCTTGGCTAACGTGTCGCCGATTTGTGGGTATTGCCGCAACGCGGCAATCAACTGCTGGGCACCATCATGTTTGGCCTTGGTGCGATAAACCACGCCATTACGACGCAGCCAACCACCAGTGATGATGTTGAGCACCAGCGGCTCGGTAAAACGTGCGTTGCCCTGCAAGCGGAAACGGTGAGTGACGATGTGCGCCAAAAACAGCGACTGCACCTGCTCTGCCACCTCTATTACCGGCCCCTGTGGCAGCGTGAGCCGTAACTGATTAACGGCAACGCGCTCACAGGCGTAAGGCTGCAGGTTCGCCGTCAACCGGGTGAGCGTGGCCCCTGCCTGATAACCTGGAGGGTCACGCCGCCAATAACGATTAAGTGAGGGAAGTAAGCCGATCAAATTCCACCTCCGCAGCTTCTGCCTTGTTGAAGGCGCTCTCCAGCACCTCTTCCACCGGCACCGGTTTAAACGGATTCACCTTCTGTACGCACAAGGTCCAGAACAGCGCATAGGCGGAGGTCAGGCCGATCATGATGCCAAAGGGAATGTAGACATCGCGTGGGTTCATGCCCGGCGGCGTGATGTAGAAAATCGCCAGCACGATACCGATGCTGGAGACAATCTGCGGCAGCGGGAACCAAGGCGATTTATAGGCGCGTGGCAGATCTGGACGGCGGATACGCAGGATCACCACCGAGCAGGTCACCAGCAGGTAAGCCACGCCCCAGGCACAGACTGCTGCCAGCACCATCGGCATGATGCGGTCCAGATTGCCCTGAATGGCGAAAGCGTGAACGCAGGGGATCAACACCGCAGCGGCAATCGCCACCACAGGGGTTTTAAAGCGCGGGTGCAGATAAGCGAAGATACGTGGCATAGCGCCATCCAGCACCATGCCGTAGATAATGCGTGGCACCGCCGCCATCAGGGTGTTAATGGTGGCCGCCCCGGCTAACAGCAGCCCAACACCCAGCCAGTATTTACCGAAGTTGCCCATGATCTGGCCAGCAAATGCCGGGATAGCCATCGGCGTATCCAACAGATGTACGTTATTGGCAGCATCTACTACCACGTTCTCCACTTGATGGCTAAGTGCTGCTCCGTATAACGCCATACACAACGCTACACCGCATAGTCCCAAGGACATGGCACGCGGGATCACGCGGTGAGAACGTTTGATCTCCGGCGCCATCGGCGTCACCAACTCGCAGCCGACGAACATAAACATCGCCATACCCACCAGGCTGAACACCGCCAGGGGATCGCCGACATCCAGCGTGGTGCCAAACCAACCTTCTAGCGGTACAGCATGCGGTAAAAGCAACCCGGCGATCGAAAAGATCATCAAGGTGCTCCACATGCAGAACGTCAGCACGACCTCAGCCTTACCGAAGGCTTCAATGCCAAACGCATTCAGAATACCGAAAATGATCACCAAGCCCACGCCGATCATCCACGAGCTGTTGTTGCTTTCCATCAGGGTATTGAGGTGCTCAAAGTTCACCAGCGCCATGATGCCGGAAAGAATGGTTTCGGCGGTACCGGCAAAGATATGCACGATCAGATAGGCAGACAGGGTGCCGGTAATGGCAAAAAATCGCCCCATGCCGCAGGAGATATAGTCATACACCGAGCCGGTGGTGGGCAGGATCGCCGCCGCTTCCGAGAAGGTGGTGAGCTGGGCTTGCATCATGATAAAGGCGATCAGCATCGCCAGCGCGAAGGTGTCGCCACCGATACCAAAACCGCTGGTAACGGTGAGGATCACCGGGCTGGCCATGATCACCCCAACCGAACTGGCTAACGTGGTGGGGAACCCGACCTTGCCCCGTTCTAGCTGGGCACTGAGCCGCGACGACAGGTTCATGGTTACTTCCTCTTATAGTAGTTTTACCCGGTGTTGTAGCCGCCAAGGGCGGTAATCTCACTATAGGAAGGAAAGCGAAAGGCTGGCTATCGTCCTTAAGGACGAGGTTGTTGTAATAAAACGGTGAACGACCGCATGAATCACTGAACAATCTAATATCGGAGGAATACCAACTGAAAAACCATTTAGCCGGACTATCAAAAAGTCCGTGGAACTAAAAATTGGTGTATTTATAATGGTCATTGTCACCATATTAAATTAATATCAAACAAATAGTCCACCACGGAAATTAAGTGTTACTTCCAAGATATTACTTATAACATCTCGCGGTTCAATCCTTTTTTCAGCATTCATGTAAAGAATTTAGGGGGTCAATTGCTTAATTTGGTGTATTTATTATGAAGGCGCAATATTCAATAAGTGTAATGACTTGTCGGTTCCTGATTGATAATCATAGCTTTCACACCAGCTTCCTATTTAGTTAGTTTCACCCACCTGAAAATAAAAATAACCCATTGTTATTCTTAAAATTATCAACAAGAACTGTGATGACGGGTTCAGGAAGATAGTGGTTATGAGGGGGCATACCCCAGGTTATTGCTGGCAATCCGACACGACTCAAAGAAGCGAAATCCAGGCTGGCAAACGATCTCCGGCTACTATCCCGTCCCGCTGTGACATTTCCCATCATCGGGGTGACTTCGGTTGAACAACTCACCGATAACATCAGGAGCGTTGAAATCGCACTGGAAGAACACGAGATTTCTGCTCTGGAAGAGTTTTACACCCCTCACTCCACGGCTGAATTAGAGTAAAATCAGGAGGACAATATGACAGTTCAAAAACCGGTCAAGTCAGGATTTAATGCGTCTTCAACAGCATCTGATGTGCTCAGGGGTCTGGACCTGACGGGAAAAACTGCCTTTATAACGGGCGGGCACTCTGGTCTGGGGCTTGAGGCAACAAAAGCTCTCTCTACTGCGGGAGTACATGTTGTTGTAGGAGCAAGAGATGTGGAATCAGCTGCCCGCAACCTCAGTGAGCTGGATAATATCACTATCTTCCCGATGGATCTTTCTGACATTGCTTCAATCAGCAGCGTGGCCGCGCTTGTTTCTGCCAACCGTTATCAGTTCGATTACGTGCTGTGCAATGCCGGTATCATGGCATGCCCTGAGCGTAGAGTAGGATCGGGCTGGGAATCTCAGTTTGCAACCAACCACATAGGGCATTATGTGCTGGTAAACTTAATCTGGAATAACATTCGTTCCGGTGGAAGGGTGGTCTGCGTCTCATCAGCTGGACACCATAACTCGCCTATCCGGTGGGATGATATCCAGTTCAGCACCGGATATGACAAATGGCTTGCATACGGCCAGTCCAAAACTGCAAACGTTTTGTTTGCGCTTCAGTTGGACAACTACGGCAAAGACCGCGATATTCGTGCGTTCTCATTGCATCCGGGAAAAATTTTCACTCCGTTGCAGCGCCACCTGACGAATGAAGAGATGGCTGGCGAAGGATGGATAGACAAAGAGGGAAATCCAATCGACCCGACCTTCAAATCTACGGCTCAGGGAGCTGCGACCGAAGTTTGGGCGGCTACCAACCCTAAACTGAACGGCCTTGGCGGGCTCTATTGTGAGGATTGTGATGTAACAGCACTTGCATCTGAGTATTCTGAGCCCTTCATGGGAGTCTGCGAATATGCCGTTGACCCGGCAGAAGCATTAAAGCTGTGGAAGTTCACGGCCAATCTTACCGGGATCAATGCATTTTCTGATAGGTAACCTTGAAATAATTACGGGTAACTATAGTTGCCCGTTCTCAAATTGATTAATTTTCGGATGAACCAATCGCGACCCTCTCTTCATCAGGTGTGTCACGCCAAGTTTTGCAGTGTAGGAAGTAATCGAAAAATTTGGCTATCGTCCTTAAGAACTAACCTGGATGAGAGATAAAACGTCAAGGACGTAGCGCGGAGCAGAAGAGGGAGAAACGAGAAATCACTTTAAATTCAGCAGCAACCGCCAATATCATTCATTAATGTATTAATGAAATCACGACCTAACGCTGAAAAAATGCCCACTCAATCAGCATGGGGATGTTGTTATTAATGTATTTTATTGCAATCCGGCTCACGTTGTTAATATGTTTTCGTTGTGTTGCATAATTGCTACACCTATGCTGATATCGTTCACATATTGTCCAGATACCTTTGCAGGTGTCCTTCAGGGTACTGAGCGATCAACGGAGGAAAATGCATTATGACAACCACATCATCCTTCATGCGTAACGATGCTTTTATCTCGAGCTGTCTGAATACCATTGCGCATCTGATCCCAGTTTCTGCCGGGGTTTTTTATCTGGTGGACCCGGACCTGCGGCCAGATCACTATATTCTTCATGGTATTAGCGCTGATACTCATCAGCAATATCTCGACCATTTTCAACAGTTGGACCCGTTAAAACCGGCCAACTTCCACCAGCAAGACATCCAGATGGTGAACATGACGCCAGCGGCGATCGCCAATAACCGCCACTATTATCACGACTTTATGCTACCCAATCGCATGCGTGACATGACGGAGATTTTTATCCGCCAGCGTAAGCGGATCATTGCCGGGGTTTCTCTGATCCGCGATACGCCGTTCACCGAATTGGAGCGCAGCCGCTTACGTGCGGTGCTGCCGTTGATCGAGTTGGCCACCCGCGATCTACTGCCAGATAGTGAAGCCCAGTTGCTCACCGCCAAAGAGCAGGAGATCGTCAATATGGTGCGTGAAGGGGCCAGCAATAAGCGCATTGCCTTGCAGCTGGGTATCTCTCTATCGACGGTGAAAACCCATATGCGCAACATCTTTGCCAAAACCGCCGTGGTTAATCGCACCGAACTGGTCTCCAGCGGTTTTATTGCCTACGGCTGATCCTGACTAAAGCAGTAACAATCAACCATACGCCAATGCTGGCGCGGCCTCCCCATGCTTAAAAAGCGTGGAGGGTAATGATTGACGAAACTCAAGGATAACGACGATGTCCAGTGATGCAGTTTCTGTGCCTTCTGCCGGGGCCTTGCTCCCCTGCCCACCCAGGCTGTTAACGGCGATTATCGTATTTGCCGCCATCGCACCGGGGATCCTGATGACCGCCCCCGCCGTCGCTGCCCAGTTAGCTAGCCAGTGGCACCTCACACCAGGCCAGATCGGCCATCTGTTTTCCACCGAACTGGGAGCCATGAGCATCGCCACGCTGCCCGCCTGGTGGTGGATCAGCCGGATCAACTGGCGCAAAATCGCCACGCTGGCGGCTGTCGTCTTCCTGATCGGCAATCTGGCCTCGGCGATGGCCACCGATTTCAGCCTGCTATTGGCCTTGCGATTTATTGCTTCACTAGCCGGTGGCACGCTGATGATCCTCTGCATTTCCTGCGCGGCGGGCACCGCCAACCCCAGCCGGGTCTATGCCTTTTGGGTGCTGGGCCAACTGCTGCTAGGCGTGTTCGGCTTGCTGGCATTACCCCCGCTGTTTGCTCATTTCGGCCTGATGGCCGTTTATCTGATCCTGGCGGCGATCATGCTGTGTTGCCTGCCGTTACTGGGCGCATTCCCCAGCGGCTTCCGCCATAGTCACAGCGCAGCCAGCCAAATGCCTCCAAGCCCCCCCATCTACAAGCTGTTTGCCGTGCTGGCGGTATTGGCCTTTTACATCAGCCTGAGCGCGGTCTGGACCTTTATCGGCACTATCGCCGAAGCCGCAGGCCTTTCACCGGTGCACAGCGGGCAGTTACTGGCCGCCGCCACCCTGTTTGGCATCATCGGGGCTGGCGGGGCGGCATTGGTTGGCGCAAGACGCAGCCACAAACCGCTGCTGTGGATCGGCTACGGCCTGCTGATTGCCAGCGTCCTGCTGCTGAGCCGCAACCCGCTACTCATTCGCTTCACCCTCGCCGCTGTGATGTTCAAGTTTACCTGGACCTTTGTGCTGCCATTTATTCTGGCGCGCGTCTCGGTGCTGGATAACAACGGCAAGCTGATGAACAGCATCAATCTGGTGATTGGTGGTGGCATGGCCATTGGCCCCACGCTGGCAGGTTACCTGATCGAATCTTCCGGCGGGATCAACGCATTGCTGATCGGCGCATTGAGCTGTGCGCTACTGTCACTGCTGCTGATCTCGCTGGCTTCACCGCGCGCGCCGCGCCGTTTAACAGGAGTCATAAGGTGAAAAGAACAACCGGTTTTTTCTTCGATGAACGCTGTTTCTGGCATAGCACCGGCCTACATGCCACCACGCTGCCGGTGGGCGGCTGGGTGCAGCCGCCTTCAGGGGCTGGGCATGCTGAATCGCCGGAAACCAAGCGGCGGATGAAAAACCTGATGGACGTTTCCGGCCTGTCGCGCCAGCTCAAGCTGCTGAGTGCCGAGCTGGCCGATGAGGAAGACTTACTGCGCATTCATCCGGCACATTATCTACAACGATTCAAACAGCTGAGTGATAACGGCGGCGGTATGTTGGGAGAAGAGGCACCTTTGGGTCCAGGCAGCTATGAGATTGCCAAACTCTCCGCCGGGCTGGCCTGCGCTGCGGTCGAGGCGGTGCTAAAAGGTGAACTGGACAATGCCTATTCCCTGTCGCGCCCACCAGGCCATCACTGCCTGCCGGATCAATCGATGGGGTTCTGCTTCCTGGCTAATATTCCTATTGCCATCGAACGCGCCAAAGACCGCTTCGGGCTTGGCAAGGTGGCGGTGATCGACTGGGACGTGCACCACGGCAACGGCACCCAGCATATCTACTGGCAACGTAATGACGTGCTGACCATCTCATTGCACCAAGACGGCTGTTTCCCGGCGGGCTACGCTGGCGAACAAGATCGCGGTGAAGGGGCCGGAGCGGGTTACAACATCAATATTCCACTGCTGGCCGGGGCCGGTGACGACGGTTATCACTACGCCATGCAGCAAATCGTCATCCCAGCACTGGAGCAGTTCAAGCCAGAGTTGATCATCATCGCCTGCGGTTACGATGCCAACGCCATCGATCCACTGGCACGGATGCAGTTGCACAGCGACAGTTTCCGCGCTATGACCGCCCAAGTGCAAAGCGCTGCGGACAGGCTCAGTGGTGGTAAGCTGGTGATGGTACATGAAGGAGGTTATGCCGAAGCCTATGTGCCGTTCTGCGGCCTGGCAGTAATGGAAGAGTTGAGCGGCATACGCACCGAGGTGCAGGACCCGATGCTGGAATTTATTCAGCAACAGCAGCCCCGCGAAGCGTTTAACCAGTTCCAGCGTGACGCTATCGACCAACTGGCACGCCAATTCGGTTTATAGCTGCATTCGGAGGCGTGGCAATCCACGCCTCTGGCTGTTAGCTAGCGAATAAAGCGGAAGGTTTTCGACTGGCAAGGGGCCAAGGTAGTGAAATCCCCTTTAGCCACATCCTGCTGGGGCAGCGGATGCTCGTCCATCCCGGTTTCCAACCATTCCTTGACTGGCTCTGCCAACGTTAACTGTCCGCCGATCGACACCTGTTCCGAAGGGTTATACACGCGGATAATCAAAGCATCGGCATCCTCGGCTTTCTTCAATACACTCAACACCGGGCCTGACTCAGGCATCGAAAGCAGGCTAAAGTGCAGCGGCGTGCGGAAGTTTGCCAGATTGAGCTTCATCGCATCAAACGGGATTTTGTTATAACAGCGTACCGGTGTGACGTAGGCCCGAGCCTGCTGCATCACGCCCGCCTGGTGTGGATCTCCTGCAAAACCGAACAGGCTGAACCGGCAATGCAATTTGCCACGCATCTGGGAATCAGGCGTTGGTAGCTTGATGCCAGAAGGGCGACCTGGCCGCAACAGCAATTCTTCTTTACCCAGCACGCCTACCGAACGGAACAGCGTCAGGGCAAAGGTATCGCGGCGCTCACCAACAATCTCGAACTCGCGCAGCCCCTCGGTAAACAACGCCAACCCATGCATATCGTCATGCAGGGCGGCAAAATTCATCAGTTGCCACACTGGGATCGGCGCTTCTTTCCAGCCCTCTTGCTGCCAAACGGCCATCGCCGGATCGTCCACCGGACGAGTAATGCAGCCAAACTGGTTATCCGCCAGCACGCTTTCACTGGCGAACGGCGTTGGGATCAACACCCGTACGCGGTGATCGTCGGCCTGGTTATCCAGCCACATCTCAATATCGATCCGGCGGCTGTTGTGGGCTAACGTCACTTGGCACAGCACATCCAGATAACCGTCACTACGGCGCTCCGCCCGCTGTTGCAGGTTGGCTGGCAATGCCATACGCAGTTCCAGTGTGGCGATACTCTGCCAAGCCTCATGTTTGATGGAGGTAGCCACTGCGCTTTGCGTGGAATAGATCAACCACTCTTCACGGGAAGGCGAATAGTCATACTCATCGCCATCGTCGGAGCCATCCTCCAGTTGCAGCACCTGCTGATAGAGATAGCCGCTTTGTTTATCGCTAATATCCAACGTACCGTTGGCATTCAGGGCAATGCGGTAATACTCGTTTTCCAACAGTTCTGCCGGTTGCGACGCAGCTTGGCGTTGCTGGCCTGCCTGATTGGGATGAATATGCAGGGTGCAATATCCCATCGCGGGCAATGGCTGACAGAGTTGAATGTCGTACTCCATAAAGGGATCGTAGTTGCCGTAATGCACAATCTGGCGATCTACCAGTCCAGGATCGATCTCCCGCGCGGCGCGGATAAAATACTCCACCGGCTGGCCCTGTTCGTCCACCAGCGAGAACTGCTGGGCACGAATACGAATGGTGGTGTTGATCACCTCTTCACGCGGGTAAGGCAGCAGGTTGAAGAACGTCAGTTTGTCGGCATCTGCGTGCTGTACCGGCATATTGTCGACGATCTTGCGCATATAGAAGCGCACCAGGTTTTCCGCCATGTCGTCCGCCAGAATAAAGCGCGTCATGATCTCCTGATGTACCTTGTCGCTACAGCAACAGCCGATGCTGTCATGGGCGTGGTTCTTGAGGATCTCTTTCCACATTTTCTCCAGCAGGCCGTGATGGTATTCAAAACCCAGCGACCAGGCGATCGCCGCCAACGGCTCGAGGATATTAACGATTTTGTTCTCGATCTCGGCGTGGGCGATCTTGATGTCCATGCGGGTAGACGAGATGGTGCGGTGCACGCGCATGTATTTGCCGTCGTTAAACTCCCCCTTCAGCGTCACCAAACGTTCACGACTGGCCTCAATCCGTTCGAAGACCTCTTCAAAGCGGCTCATGACAAACTCGCGCTGCGGGTAAATCTCGCGCAGTTTGGCCATCACCTGGAAGATATTCTGTTGCAGCGGCATCTGATCGTGGCCGTTCGGCAACAGGATATCCTTGGTAACCGAGGCGTTTTCCAGCACGGTGAAATAGCTGTCCAGCCGTTTGCGCAGCCCGGCTTCATCTTCGGGCAGGTATTTACCAATGGCGTAACCCAGCGGCAGCACCTGTGCCGCAACTTCGCTGCCGTCGTTGCTTTGCCACAGGAACTCGGTCTTGTCGGTGCCGTGGCGCTCGGAGCAGCCGCGCCAGAACATGGCGCGCGTGATACCAAACCCGTTGAAAATATGCGGTAACTGCGAAGACATGCTGAAAGAGTCCGGCAGATAGCCGATCTTCATCGGTTCGCCAAAGGACAGGCAGTCGCGCATGCCATACATCAGGTTACGAACGATCGATTCCCCTGACACCACCATGGTATCGGTTTGGGTATACCACGGGCCAACGATCAGCTTGCCAGCCTGCACCAACGCTTTCACCCGCTCGTGGTTTTCTGGTTTGATGGCGAAGTAGTCTTCCAGCACCGCCGTTTGCCCATCCAGTACATAGAAGCGATACTCGGGATCGGTTTCCAGCCGGGTCAGGATCTCTTCCATGTTGTTGATCAGCAGGATGCGTGACTCCTCGGTGGTGAAATACCACTCACGATCCCAATGCATATGCGGTGTAATGTGAACACGTGATACAGCTTTCATAATCAATTCCTAAATAAGACAGCTAATTCGTCTGGAATTACTGCGGCTGAACGAGGGTGTATTTGCCCTGCTTCATCGCCTGACGGCGCCAAAGGATCAGCACCAATGTTGAGATCGCCGTGCCAAGCAGCGCCGCCCCCAGCCAAACGGCTGCCGACAGCAAGCCACCGAGGCCATTATCGTGCAGCAGGAACAGCGAGAAGATCCCCGCGCCCGGCGTCGACAGGCCAATCCCCATCCCACCAACGATCGCACCGGTCACCAGCGATCCCACCAGGAAGGAACCGATCACCCGCACAGGATCTTCAATTGCCATCGGGATTGCCCCTTCGGTAATGCCTGCCAGGCCAAGCAACCAGGTCGATTTACCGGTTTCAATCTCGAACTGTTGGAACAGCCGTGGGGCCAGCAACGTTGAAGCGGTAACCGTAAAGGCCGAGACCATTTTGACCGCGCCAAAGATCGCATAAGGGCCGAACATACCGTTGGCCATCGCACCCAGGCAGAACGCATAGGCTGCCTTGTTCACCGGGCCGCCGAGGTCGAAAGAACACATAAAACCGAGGATCGCTCCCAGCACCAACGCGTTGGTACCAGACAGGCCGTTAAGCCAGGCGGTCAGGCTGTTGTTCAACCAGGCCACCGGCTCGCCGATCACAAACAGCATCAAGCTGCCCGCTACCAGCGTGCCAATCACCGGGTAAAGATAAAACGTCAGGAAACCGTTGAAGTTGGGGCTGAGGCGCACATGGTTTTTCACCCAGCGCATCAGATAGCCGGCGATCAGGCCGCCCACAATACCGCCAAGGAAGCCGGAACCAATCATGTTTGCCGCCAGCCCGGCCGCAAAACCTGGGCCAAGGGCCGGTTTATCCGCCAGCGAATATGCCGTGTAGGCCGCCAATACCGGCACCATCAAGATACCCAGCATGCCACCACCCAGCTTGCGGTACATCCACAGCCAGGAGTTCTCTTGATCGAACAGATGCTGCAGACCAAAGATTTGCGCCAGCAGTACCGAAACAGCCAACACCGTGCCACCCGCCACAATCAGCGGCACTGCAAAAGAGATCCCGCTGAGTAATGCCTGTTTGAGTTCGGTCTTCACGCTATTTTTCTGCACCGGCGCTTCGCTTTGCTGCACCCGCTCAGCACCGTTAGCGGATTGGCCCACAGCCAATGCCTGCTGCAAAATGCGTTCGGCGTGTTTGATTGGCTCGGCGACCGGCGTTTCGATACGGGGGATACCGTTGAAGCGCTCCACTTCTTTAATCGCGACTTCGGCAGCGAACACGCAGGCCGTCGCACTATTTAGCTGTTCCGCCGTCAGGCGGCCCTCGATCCCGTTGGCCCCTTGTTTCTCCACATACACGTTGATGCCGAGCTTACGCCCCGCCTTCTCAAGATATTCCGCCGCCATATAGGTATGGGCGATACCGGCCGGGCAAGCGGTGACGCACACCACCGTAGGCCGCGAATCATCCTGCGGTTTGGGGGCAGATTCCGGCGTCCCTCCTGCCAACAGGGCCAACAACTGTTCCGGAGTGCTGGCCTGTAACACTGCCGCGCGGATATCGTCATCCACCAGCGCCGTTGTCAGGCTGGTCAGTAATTGCATATGCGTGGTACCGGCCTGCGCCTGCGGGATCGCCAGCAGGAAGATCAGGTTGACGCTTTCCGGCCCATCAATCCCTTCCCACTCCAACGGCGTGTTCAGCGTGGCAACGGCAAATGCGGCTTCCTTTACCGCATCGCTTTTACCATGGGGCACCGCCAGCCCTTCACCCAGCGCGGTAGGGCCTTGCGCTTCCCGGGCAAAGACCTCGCGTAGAAAAGCCGCTTTGTCGTGTAATTTGCCTTGCGCATCTAGTTGGTCGGCAAGCAGATGAATGGCCTGATCGCGCCCCGCAAAGGCTACTTGCAGGTTTATCAGGCTGGGGTGGGTCAGGCTGCTCAGGTCCATCTTAATCCTCACGCTGAAGCCAGGGCGGCTCCGTCAATAAACAGGCGGCGATCATACCAACACAATCCACACCAATTTGTGATCAATTTCAAATCAACGTCATTTTTGTATTAAATTTGTATTAATTCAACTTAAAAACAACTTACCGAGAAATAGCGTTATTGGTTTGTTTATCCCTGGCCTAAGGCTAGAATGCGGGCAGCAGATCCAACAACCAGCCGGGGACACTCAGCGTGAGCAAAAAGCCTATTTATCGCCAGATTGCGGATACCCTGCGCCAACAGGTTGCGGATGGTGAACTGAAACCCGGCGACGCGTTACCGACCGAGGCTTTACTGCGCGAGGAGTACAACGTCAGCCGGGTAACGGTGCGCCAGGCGTTGAAATTGCTGACCGAAGAGCAGGTGATTGAGAGCATTCAGGGCAGTGGCTGGTACGTCAAAGAGGAAAAGGTCAATTACGATATCTATCAGCTCACCAGCTTTTATGAAAAGTTGGCGGATCGCAACGTGGAAACCCACAGCGACGTGCTGATCTTTGAAGTCGCCAAGGCCAGCCCAACCATCGCCGAAGCATTGCACCTGACTACTGAAGACAAAGTGTATTACGTCAAACGGGTGCGCTATATCAAGCAAAAACCGGTCACGCTGGAAGAGACCTGGATGCCGTTGGCGCTGTTCCCCGACCTCAGTTACGAAGTGATGCAGAAATCCAAATATCACTACATCGAACAGGTTAAAAAGCGGGTGATTGACCGCAGCGAGCAGGAGATCATCCCGGTAATGCCAAGCGAAGAGGTGGTGAAGGCGTTAGGGATCGATCCGCAGAAACCGATCCTGGAGAAGGTCTCCACCGGTTTTCTCAACGACGGCACGGTGTTTGAGTTCAGCCGCAACTTCTTTAAAAGCGAAGATTACAAGTTCACCCTGGTAGCCAAGCGAACACGCTGAGTTTTTCCCATAAAAAAGACGCCCGCAGGCGTCTTCTGAAACTGCAGACATTCCCCACCAAACTCACAAGGGGGCCCGTACGGCCCCCCTACAAACTCCACAATATTGTCAAACTGAGATTGCCGCAGGCGTCTGTGCAATTTTTCTGTACAATAAACCATCAGAACTTGATTGTCGTACTATGTACGAGTATTGTGAATGATATGGAGGCGTCGTAATGGAATACTTTGAGTTCATCGAAACCCCAGTTTTTAGCAGGCAACGCGAAACCCTATTAGACGATGATAGCTTTCGTGAACTACAAACCCACCTGTTAAAATATCACTCAGACGGCGATACTATAAGTAAAACAGGCGGTTGTAAAAAAATCCGATGGAACCGTCCAGGCATGGGGAAACAAGGTGGTGTAAGAGTTATCTATTACGTTATCACCCGCAGCGGCAAGCTTTACCTACTGATTGTTTATCCTAAAAACGCCAAAGACGACTTAACCGAATCCGAGAAAGCGATACTTAAAGCGTTAACGGATAAACTGAATTAAACGGTGCCGCACAAGGTATAGCACTTGCTTAGAGGTTGCACAGTGGACAAAGAACTTTTTAACGATCTGGTCGAAAGCATGGAACAGATGGTCGCGATTGAAAAAGGCGAAATGCAGCCTGCTCGTGTCCATCGCCATCATATCCCCAACGTGAAATCACTACGCGAAGCCAGCGGCATGAAGCAGGAAGAGTTTGCGCAGGCGGTTGGAGTTAGTCCTTCCCTAGTGCAAAGTTGGGAACAAAATCGCCGAATACCCTCCGGCTCTTCACTCAAAATCTTGCTGATGATTGAGCGCCACCCCACAATTGTTAACGATCTACTCACCATCTAAATTCCATAAAAAAAGACGCCCGCAGGCGTCTTTTTCACAGCAACAGCCTAAATCAGTTCACTTTAACCGGCATACCGGAACGAGCCTTGATGGCCGCGTCCACGACGCTCTGGTCAACAGCTGGATCCATTAGCACTTTACCAACCGGCGCGGTAATGGTGATTGGCACTGGCTCTTTCGACTTCAGCTCTTCTTCGTTGGCAGACAGCGGGTTGTGCACTTCCAGGTAACGTGAACCGTCTGGCTCAACGGAAGCCTTCACCGGCTCGTTGATGAACTGTACGCGAGTGCCTACTGGCACGCTGTCGAACAGGTATTTGATGTCATCAGCACGCAGACGCACACAGCCATGGCTCACGCGCAGGCCGATACCGAAGTTGGCGTTGGTACCATGGACCGCATACAGACGGCCAACATAGAGCGCGTACAGACCCATCGGGTTATCCGGGCCTGCCGGGAATACGGCTGGCAGGATTTCACCATCGGCAGCGTACTCTTCGCGCATTTTAGCGGTTGGCGTCCAGGTTGGGCCTGCCTTCTTACGCTGTACTGTAGTGACCCAGTCCAGCGGCGTATCTTTACCCAACTGGCCGATACCAATCGGCAGCACCACGACGGTCTTGGTGCCTTTCGGATAGTAGTACAGACGCATTTCTGCGCTGTTGATGATGATGCCTTCACGCGGGGCGTCTGGCAGGATCAACTGTTGTGGGATGGTCAGCGTGCTACCCGGCAGCGGCAGGAACGGGTCAACACCAGGGTTAGCCTCCAGCATGTTGCTCAAGCCCATCTGGTATTGAGCCGCAAAGCTCTCCAGCGGCAGTTTGCTGTCTGCAGGCACGGTGATCTGAATATTTTCCCCAACCAGACGGCTGTCTTTGGCGGGCAAAGGGTATACAACGGCGAAGGCAGCCTGGCTGAATGCAACCAGAGCGGTAAACAGGGTTAATAACGCGCGAATGCTCATTTTCATCTTCGTAGTAAAGTGGTGGCCGCACTGGCTAAAAATGGTATGTGTTCTGCCCGGCCTGGTTTGACCGGATGCGCATTATATGTGCACTTGCCGCCAAGATGGAAACATTACTCGCGCCGATACCTCACTTTTTTGTAGCCGGATATGGGGAAAAGTGTTCTTTTGGTAAATTCCTGCCTTAGCGTAGCCCATTTCCCCCTCGCCATGGTGGATCGAGATAAGATATTTACAGCCGATTGCCGCCGTTGAAACCTCTGCTGACAATGCCTGATGTCGCCTTTCAGGCTATACGCGGTGACGGATAATCCCTGCTGGAGCAGCGGCTGTTGCGAGTACCCACTTGCCCCAGCGTACAGCTCCCCTGCTGCACGTGCCCCCCTGATTTCATCGGCGGCAGCGCAATCATCTCCACCTCTGGCGTTGGCTCATTGGTCATATGCAACGGCGGTTGCAAACCCTCACCAGGCCAGTCCAGATTGCGGCGATAGGCCGCTGGCGGCACACCAAACTGCTTTTTAAAACTCCGGGTGAAGGTCTGCTGGGAATCGAACTGGTATTTATCTGCGATACAGGCAACCGTGGTGCTGGTCAGGCGCAGTTCACGCGCCGCCGCCGTCAGCCTTCTGCGCCGAACATAGCTCCCCAACATTTCACCGGTGAAGTGTTTAAACATCCGTTGCAGGTGCCATTTGGAATAGCCAGATTTGGCCGCGATGCTACCCACCGTCAAGAGCTGATCCAGGTTTTGCTCAATCCAGGCCAGAAGTTGACTGATGACATTTTCCTGGTGCATAGCCTCTCCTTTTGCGTTATCGGTCATGAGCGCGTTACCACAAAACACGCCAGTGGCGCTTACTCTATCGGCGTTGGCGCTAGACCACATTGCACAATCAAGACATAATATTGCTCAAACACGCCAATGTGATAATTGTTCTCATGAAAGCCACTTGCCAGCATCCCAGACCCGATATCGATAACGTGCCACGTGCCATCTTCGCGGTTCAGGCATCAAGCGTGCAGAAAGACTGGGAATGCACCCATCATCGCCACCGCAAGGCGCAATTGATTTACACGGTGCGCGGCATGATCCGCTGTGAAGTGGAAAATGGCCTGTGGCTGGTGCCGCCACAGTGCGCGCTATGGATGCCCAGTAACGTCAGCCACAACGCGCGGGCCACCAGCCAAAGTGAATGTTATTGCCTGTTCGTTGAGCAGGATGCCATCCCTGGTTTGCCGCAAAACTGCTGTACCCTGACAGTGTCCCCTTTGCTGCGAGAGCTGCTGCTGCAGGCCAGCCAGTTCGATATTCTCTACCCGGAAGAGGGCCCGGAAGGGCGTATTGCGCAGGTTTTGTTGGATCAACTGGCCGCCGCACCGCTGGAGAACCTGCACCTGCCGGTATCCAATGATGCACGCATCCGCCAACTGACCGAACAACTGCTGGCCAACCCCGCCGATAAATCCACTCTGGGCCAGTGGGCACAACGCATTGGCATGAGCGAGCGTTCACTCAGTCGCACGCTGCAACAGCAGATGGGCATGAGCTTTGGCCACTGGCGGCGGCAATTACATGTGATGCTGGCTCTGCAACGCTTAACCCAAGGTGAAAGCGTCCAGACCGTGGCGTTAGATCTCGGCTACGAGAGTGCCAGTGGCTTTGTCACCATGTTCCGTAAAGCAGTAGGTAAGCCCCCTGCCCGTTATCTGGCCGAAAAAGCTGCTGCAGATCAGGCTGTTGCTGGTGCGATTAGGCTGTGAGTTCGTTCTTCGACTGAACATGTTGCCTGCATCTGTTCTGGTCAATTCTCACACAACCTGCTATAACTGAGGATAGTTTGGTTAGAATGGTTAAAACGGTTAGCTTTAGCTAACGGGAGAAGAGAATGCTGGCCCGAGAAATCGACATCAACAGAGATGGCCTCAGGATCAGGGAAGATGGGCTGCAGATGGTCATCAGTAAAAGGAAAATGAAGGCGCAGAAGCCTTTCTTTCAGCTGAAAGTTGATATAGACAACTCAACGTCTCTCGGCGTGGTCGAAGAGCACCTGAAAATCATGTTGCAAACTCTCCGCCAGGTTAGAGAAGCTGAAAACGATCATGGCGACATATGCCACATCGACGAAACACGTTTTGAAGCCATGTTTCATAGCCTGGAGCAACAGATCAATCCAGATGACACTGCCCGGATAATTCTTCCGCGGGATACGCAAAAGCCCGTCAACCACAGCGGACTGGTTGATATCTCCAAGGTGGAGCGCGGGCGTGAGCATATCCTGGCGGCCAGTGAATGGCTCACGGCAGAGCAGATTTCCCATCTGGCAGGCTTTGCTACCGAGAACCCCTCGGCCCAGCCAAGCAAATGGAAAAGCCATAACCGCATATTTTCATTGAAGAAAGGGGCAACACAACTCTTTCCCCGTTATGCGCTGGATGATAACTATCGCCCTCTCCCCGTTATGGCAGTGTTACTCGCCAGCTTTAAAAACCTGAAACACGGCTGGGGGCTTGCCCAGTGGTTCGCGACGTCAAACGCCCTGCTGGCTGGCCGCCGTCCCATGGAGATGTTGCAATCATATCCGGCCAATGTGATTGCGGCGGCGGAATATGAAGCGAAAAGGATCGCCGATGGGGCAGAACAAAATTAAACAGAAGGGTGAGCCCAAAAAGGAAGATTTTGGTTCACCCATTTTTCTTGGCCGCAAGATTACTGCCCCTGGTAAGACTCTGCGGGTAAGAATCGAAGTCATCCCCAAAGGCACGGTGTTACATCGCTGCCATGATGCGCAGTACCCCGGTGACAGTTTTAATCCCGGCAGAATATTGCTTCCCCTTGAGTATGGATCCCGCTTCAGCCCTATCAGGGATGCGGCCTTGGATCTGATCCCCACCATGTATCTGGCCAGCAGTTGCGAAGCCGCAATCGCAGAATCGGTTTTTCACGATGTGGTCGCCACTGGCAAAACGGAATTTTTCGACTTACGCCCATTTACCAATATGCACTACATCCAGTTGCAACTAGAGCGGGATCTTAACGTCGTCAGTTGCCGAGCACAGGACTGCATCTATATGGGCATCGATCGTGACGAATTGATCGGCAGTTCCCAGCTCGAATACTCACAAACCCGAGCCTGGTCGCAGGCTATTTATCAACAGCATCATAACGTTGACGGAATGAAGTGGTACTCAAAAAGAGATGACGATCATTTCGCCTTGGTCCTGTTTGGCGGCCAACGGGTCATGGCTAGTGAACTCTCAATAGTCGAACCCTCAAGCCGTCTTCTCAGCCATAAAACCCTTGGCCAAATTATCCAAAAGACCGCCGAGCGTCTGGGCCTGATCCTGACCGAAGAGTAGACACTGGCCGGATATTCTCCTCTCTCTGATTTCCCTAAACGTGACAGTTATCGCCCCAAGCAACAAAAGTGCTCCCCTTCCGTAAGAATAATGATTATCATTCACAAATATAGTGAGCCGCATGCAATGACATGACCGGCCAGATTTTGCTTTCGATTCAATGTTGAGCCCGATTTAGCCGCCGAGCAGCAGCCCGGTGGTGACCTGTATTTTGATGAAATGGAGCTTTTATGAACGCTATGATGACCACCAGCCGTAAGTTTGGCGGACGTGCGGTTTACCCTCTGTTACTGCTCAGCAGCCTGATGTTTTCCACCTCTGTGCTGGCACAGACAGAAACGGAACTGCTGCGTAAGCCGGTAGGTAAAGGCGCTTACGAGATGGTGTACAGCCAGGGCGAGAATGCGCTGTATCTGGCGACTTCACAGAGCCGCAAGCTGGATAAGGGCGGCATCGTCTATCGCCTCGACCCACAAACGCTGGATATCACGCAGATCATTCATAACGATATCAAACCGTTCGGTGCCGCCATCAATACCAAGACCGACACTCTCTATTTTGGTAACACCACCAGTAACTCGCTGACCGCGATCGACGGCAAAACCGGCGAAGTGAAAGGCCGCCTGGTGCTGGATGCGCGTAAACGCTCTGATACCGTCAAACCATTGGCCCCGCGTGAGCTGGCGGCAGACGCGACCACGGACACCGTCTATATCACCGGCCTGGGCGAATCCAGCGTGGTTTGGGTTGTGGATGGCAAGGATCTGACCCTGCGCACCACCATCACCGAAACCGGTAAATACGGTACCGGTCTGGCGCTGGATGCAGCGGCAAGCCGCCTGTATGTGACCAATGCCGATGGCGAGTTGGTGACTATCGATACCAAAACCAACAAGGTGCTGTCACGTAAGAAGCTGGATGAGTCTAAGGAACACTTCTTCCTGAATATCAGCCTGGATCCGGCAAACCATCGTGCGTTTATTACCGACTCCAAACAGCCACAGGTGCTGGTTGTTGATACCAACAACGGCAACATTCTGCAGAAGATCGACGTGCCGGAATCCCTGGCCGTGCTGTTTAACCCAGCGCGTAATGAAGTCTACGTCACTCATCGTAAAGAAGGCACCGTGAGCGTAATCGACGCCAAGAGCTACAAGCTGTTGGAAACCATCAAGACGCCAACGCATCCAAACAGCCTGGCACTGTCACCAGATGGTAAGACGCTGTATGTGAGCGTGAAACAGGCTTCAAGCCGTGAAAAAGAAGCGACCGATCCGGATGATGTGATCCGCATTGCGTTGAAATAACAGCGTTATTCTCCCTCACCCTAACCCTCTCCCCAAGGAGAGGGAATCGAACGTGCAACGGTTTACGCCAGCGTTTGAAAGCCACAGCGCTGGGGGGGGGAAGAATAGTCTCAACCTGGCTTTTTACCCTTTGGCTCCCGCTTCTTTCCCGCTAATGTCAATCCACGTCAAAATCCGCAGACTTCCGAGACTACAGACATTTATTCATCGGCTCGCCAGCATATTGCTAAACGGACATATCATGCAGCCCCCTTACGGTCGAACATGAGCGGTCCCTACTAACACTTGCATAACCGGGGAGCCTTCCTTCTCCCCGGTTGATTACCCCATCACCGTGCGATAAAGCAGTTCATCCAGCGATTGGTCGCTGCGGGCCGGGCTGTCGGGCAAGGCTTCCTGCCGGGCATCCGCCGTCAGTTCCTGCGCGATAAACGCGTGGATCCTTTCTCTACGCGGGCCGTACTCTGCCTCACCTGCGCGCCGTTTCGCCGCCAGTAATTCATGGATTTCCTCCAACAACAGCGGATCCGCCACCGTGCCAGCCAACAGTTGGTCAAAACGCATCGGTGGCACGCCCTTGCCCGCTTCTATCCAGCGCACCGCCAGCAACGGGCGCAGCACGTAGAAGTATTTCTTCAGCCGTACCTGCTCCCCCTGCAAATAGCCACGGAAGTTTTTCCTGGCCATCGACAGGTAGTGCCAACGCGCCCGCTGCGTGGAGAACCACTCCGGCACCACATCACGTAACGCCGCGACGCTCTCAGGGGCTTCCTGATACACCACCGGTGAATCCAGCCACTCGATCAGCGTCGGGTTAGCCCGTTTCAGCAAGCCAAGCGCCTTGCGCCATTCCCAGCCACAGACATCCAGCTCATGATCGATTGGCAGCTCTATCACATCCCTCTGCGCTTCTACCCGCAGATACCATTCTGGTGGGTGAACATACAAAAAGCGCACGTCGTAATCGCTGTCCGGCGAGGCAAAGCCCCAGCCGCGACTCCCAGACTCGCAGGCATAAAGCACCCGCACGTCGTAACGTTTTTCTACCTCACCCAACGCTTGCCGGACTCTTTCCCGCATGGCGCTGTCCACGCCGTTTAATTGCTGTTCCATCACGTTATCCTTTTACACATACCACCTGCCGCAGGGTATGGACGATTTCCACCAGTGAAGACTGTGCCGCCATCACCGCATCGATATCTTTATAAGCCATTGGGATCTCATCGATCACCTCGCTGTCCTTACGGCATTCCACATGTTCGGTGGCCCGGATCTGATCGGCCACGGTGAAGCGTTTTTTCGCCGCCGTACGGCTCATGGTGCGGCCAGCGCCATGGCTGCAAGAGCAGAAGCTCTCTTCGTTCCCCAATCCGCGCACGATGAAGCTTTTCGCCCCCATTGAACCGGGGATGATCCCCATCTGCCCTTTCTGCGCAGACACGGCACCTTTACGCGTCACCAACACCGGCTCACCAAAGTGCGTCTCACGTTGCACATAGTTATGGTGGCAGTTCACGGCCTCTTGCTGGGTGGTGAACGGTTTAGTCACGATACGCGACAGCGCTGCCAGCACGTGTTCCATCATCACTTCCCGGTTATGACGAGCAAAATCCTGCGCCCAACCCACGGCTTCCATATAGTCATCAAAATGCTGGCTGCCTTCCTCGAAATAGGCCAGATTACGATCCGGCAGGTTAGCGATATGCTGTTGCATATCCTGCTGCGCCAACGCAATAAACAATGAGCCGATGGCATTCCCCACGCCACGGGAACCGCTATGCAGCATCACCCACACCTGCTGCGTTTCATCCAGGCAAACCTCGATAAAGTGGTTACCCGTTCCCAACGTTCCCAAATGCTGATAGTTGTTGGTTTTCAGCAACTGCGGATATTTGTCGGTCAAACGCTTAAAGCGCGGCAGCAACGTGGCCCAATGCTGATTGACCGTTTGCGGTGGAGTTTCCCAGGCCCCTTTATCTCTTCTGGAACGGGTCGAGGTGCGGCCATGCGGTACCGCCTGTTCGATGGCGCTACGCAGCCCGGCCAGGCTATCCGGCAGGTCGGACGCCACCAGCGAAGTACGCACCGCAATCATGCCGCAACCAATATCCACGCCAACGGCCGCCGGAATAATTGCGCCACGGGTAGGGATCACGCTACCAATGGTGGAGCCTTTACCCAAATGCACATCCGGCATCACCGCCAGATGTTTAAAAATAAACGGCATTTTGGCCGTATTCAGCAACTGCTCACGCGCTTCTGGCTCTACGGGCACGCCCTGTGTCCACATTTTGATCGGTGCGCTGTTAACCGGTGCCATCAACTCATAATTATTCTTCATTCTTTAGTCATCCTTTTTCTTTTGACGTAGTGGATATAGCGAAAGGCGTGCCAACTCGGTCAAAAACACCCATTAAAAATACAATTTATTGATATTTAACTAATAAATAATTAATCACAGATGACTGGCGATGTTGCCAACAAGCCGGTATTTTATCTTTCAGGATAGTATTTTATCGCAAGGGATAACATGAAGCGCAGAGTTGTGATCGGCGTGCTGGGCACCACGCTGGATAAACGTGGCAAACGAGAAAACCGCTGGAGCAAGTGGCGGCCAACGGTGGGGCTGTGCCAGCAGCCCGACTTACCGATCGATCGCCTGGAGCTGCTGCATCAGCCACGCGATAAAGGCATGGCGCAGCAGGTGGCGGAAGATATCGTGGCAGTTTCGCCAGCCACTCAGGTGGTATTACAGGAAGTGGCACTCAAAGATCCCTGGGATTTGGAAGAGGTGTACAGCGCCTTTCTGGATTTCGCCAGCCGCTATCCGTTTGATACCGAGAACGAAGACTATCTGGTGCATATCACTACCGGCACCCACGTGGTTCAGATCTGCTGGTTCCTGCTGACCGAGGCACGCTACCTGCCTGCTCAACTGCTGCAAACCGCTCCCGGTGAAAAAGCCGATCGCCCGTCCCCGCAAGGGATCTACTCGGTAATCGATCTGGATCTCAGCCGCTATACCGCGCTCACCGGCCGTTTCCTGCATGAACAACAGCGTTCGGTGTCGTTCCTCAAAGCCGGTATTGAAACGCGCAACGCCATCTTTAACACGCTGATCGACCAGATTGAACGCGTGGCCCTGCGTTCCAATGCCCCCATGCTGCTCACTGGCCCCACCGGAGCCGGCAAGTCCTTTTTGGCCGAGCGTATCTACCATCTGCGGCACTCGCGCCATCTGGTGAAAGGCCGTTTTGTCGCGGTGAACTGTGCCACCCTGCGCGGCGATAACGCCATGTCGACCCTGTTTGGTCATGTGAAAGGGGCATTCACCGGAGCATTGCAGGCGCGGGCGGGCCTACTGCGAGAAGCCGACGGCGGTGTGCTGTTCCTTGATGAGATCGCCGAGTTGGGATTAGACGAACAGGCGATGTTATTGAAAGCCATCGAGGAAAAAACCTTCTTCCCGTTTGGTGCCGATAAAGAAGCCAGCAGCGACTTTCAACTGATTGCCGGTACCCACCGCGATATGCGCGACTGGATAGCCCAAGGCCGTTTCCGTGAGGATTTATATGCCCGTATCAATATGTGGACCTTCCCACTGCCGGGCCTGGCTGAGCGCCGCGAAGATATCGAGCCGAACATCGATTACGAGTTACAGCGCTTTGCCCGCAGCAACCAGACGCAGGTCCGTTTCGATAAAGACGCCAGACAGCGTTACCTGGCTTTTGCCCGTTCCCCGCAGGCAGCTTGGCGCGGAAACTTCCGCGAACTGGGATCTTCCATCGCCCGCATGGCCACGTTGGCGGAGCAAGGACGCATCAACCTGCCGCTGGTCGATGAAGAGATAGACCGGTTGAAATCCCATTGGCAGGGGAATACCACTGCGCAACACCCCGTCGAGCTGGCCAATATCGATTTGTTTGAGCAAAGCCAGTTGGAGACAGTGCTTAAAGTGTGCCGGTCCTCCACGTCACTTTCCGAAGCGGGTAGACAGTTGTTTGCCGTCTCGCGCCAGCAGAAAAAGCAGCCCAACGATGCCGACCGGCTGCGTAAATACCTGGCGCGCTTTGGTCTGAATTGGGACGAGGTCCGAAAATAGAAAGGGAATGGGCACCGTATGCAGCGCCGGTTTAACTATTTCAGCCCCAGATACGCCTTTGCCACCGCCATATCATTGAAGGTGATATCAACCGCAATAGGCGGTTGCCCTTTGCGATAGAGGAAAGCTCCCCAACCGCCCTCATCTTCCGAGTCCGGCTGTGGTTTTTGGCTATCGAAGATCATCCGTTGGTCTTTACCCAACGTAAAGATCAGATAGCGTTTGTCGGTGCTCACCACCTTCACATGTAGCGCTTCAAAACTTTGGGTGATCTCGCTGGCATAATAAGACCAGTCGTCCATGGCGGTAGAGTAATCCATCGCCTGTTCCGAGTTTTCATCGGCAAACGTTTTAAGCTCAGGCTGGATCAGCACCAGCTCCGTTTGCTGCATTGCAAACGCATCCTGTGCGAGCGTTGGGTCATAGGGGCTATAAAGCGTAACCGGGGCCGCAAATGCCATGGCGCTACTTACCGCCAGCACCAGGGCCGAAAGGATACCGAAATTCCGTTTTCTCACGTTCACTCCTGAATGTTCCATCAACCCTCATCGAAACAGAGAGATTATCCCAATATTTGATAGTCGCCCAGTTTTGCCTATAGTAGCAGTCGTACATCGCGATTAAATTGGAATCTTCATGACCCAGCAGCATGTCGTTTTACTTGATGAACAAGGTCAACCCACCGGCGTGATGGAAAAATATGCGGTCCACCAGCGACAAACGCCCCTGCATCTGGCTTTCTCCTCCTGGATCTTCAACCCGCAGGGCGAGTTACTGATCACCCGCCGAGCGCTGAGCAAAAAAGCCTGGCCCGGCGTTTGGACCAACTCGGTCTGTGGCCATCCGCAGTGGCAGGAGAGCACCGAACACGCCATCGAGCAACGTTGTTTGTATGAAGTGGGCCTGAGCGTGGAACAGATCACCGCCTTAGACCCCGATTTCCGCTACTGCGAGACAGACGCCTCCGGCATTATGGAAAACGAAATCTGCCCGGTTTACGCGGCATTGGCTACGGGTGCCGTTGCAGCCAGAGCAGATGAAGTGATGGACTTCCACTGGGTAGATTTACCCGCTTTGATCTCTGCGGTAACGGCAACCCCCTGGGCTTTCAGCCCTTGGATGGGGCAGCAGTTGGCGAATGCCAAAACGGAGCAAAACCTGATCGCCTTCGCCACTCACACTTCGGCCTAAACCACTCACCCCGCCATTCCAACCGTTCGCCAGCGTATAAAACCGCTGGCTGAAATTCAGATGTCTTTCCCTATCCAGCCTGGCAATGATGAGCTGTTCCTAAACCTGACCCTAACCAGGGGAAGACGCTACAGCTAAATGTCCGACATCTAAGAATCGGATTTATCACTCAATTTTTGCAGATAGGATAAGGATACCTCATGAAACGCGAGGGGATTTTAAAACACCTCCCATGGATGCTGCTGGGGATACTCGGGGCTTCCTGCCTGGGTGTCATCGCATTGCGCCGTGGTGAAAGCATTAGTGCACTGTGGATCATCGTTGCTTCGGTAGCGGTCTACCTGGTGGCTTATCGTTACTACAGCCTCTACATCGCCACCAAAGTGATGCAGTTGGATCCCACCCGCGCCACACCGGCGGTGGTGAACAATGACGGTCTTAACTACGTCCCGACTAATAAAAACGTGCTGTTCGGCCACCACTTTGCGGCGATCGCCGGTGCGGGCCCGCTGGTTGGCCCAGTGCTGGCGGCACAGGTCGGTTATCTGCCCGGTACGCTGTGGCTGCTTGGCGGCGTGGTGTTGGCAGGGGCGGTACAGGACTTTATGGTGCTGTTTATCTCCTCACGCCGTAACGGCGCCTCATTGGGCGAGATCATCAAAAAGGAAATGGGTCCAATCCCTGGCACCATCGCGCTGTTTGGCTGCTTCCTGATCATGATCATCATCCTGGCGGTGCTGGCGCTGATCGTGGTGAAAGCCTTGGCCGAAAGCCCATGGGGCGTGTTCACCGTCTGCTCCACCGTGCCAATCGCGCTGTTTATGGGCGTGTATATGCGCTTCCTGCGCCCTGGCAAGGTGGGTGAAGTGTCGATCATCGGTATCGTGCTGTTGATCGCCTCCATCTGGTTCGGCGGAGTGATTGCCCACGACCCATACTGGGGCCCGGCGCTGACCTTTAAAGACACCACCATCACCTATACGCTGATTGGTTATGCCTTCGTTTCTGCCCTGCTGCCGGTATGGCTGATCCTGGCTCCTCGTGACTATCTGGCCACCTTCCTGAAAATCGGCGTGATCGTCGGGCTGGCGATCGGTATCGTGATCCTCAACCCAGAGCTGAAAATGCCTGCGGTTACGCAGTTTGTTGACGGTACCGGTCCGGTCTGGAAAGGCACCCTGTTCCCGTTCCTGTTTATTACCATTGCCTGTGGTGCCGTTTCTGGCTTCCACGCGCTGATCGCTTCAGGTACCACACCGAAACTGCTGGCCAATGAAATGGACTCTCGCTTTATCGGTTATGGTGCCATGCTGATGGAATCCTTCGTTGCCATCATGGCGCTGGTTGCGGCTTCTATCATCGAGCCTGGCCTGTATTTCGCCATGAACACCCCACCGGCGGCTCTGGGCATCACCATGCCAGACCTGCACCGTCTGGGCACCGAAGATGCGCCGATGATCATGGCCTCACTGCGTGATGTTTCCGCGCATGCTGCCGCAACCGTCAGCTCCTGGGGCTTTGTGATTACCCCTGAGCAGATCCTGCAAACGGCCAAAGACATCGGCGAACCTTCGGTACTGAACCGTGCCGGTGGCGCGCCAACTCTGGCTGTCGGTATCGCTCACGTGTTCCATCAGGTCATCCCTGGCGCGAACATGGGCTTCTGGTATCACTTCGGTATTCTGTTCGAAGCGCTGTTCATCCTGACCGCTCTGGATGCAGGTACCCGTTCTGGTCGCTTTATGCTGCAAGATTTGCTGGGTAACTTCGTGCCATTCCTGAAGAAAACCGATTCACTGGTGGCCGGTATTGCCGGTACTGCCGGCTGCGTTGGCCTGTGGGGTTACCTGCTGTATCAAGGCGTGGTCGATCCATTGGGCGGCGTCAAGAGCCTGTGGCCGCTGTTCGGTATCTCCAACCAGATGTTGGCTGCCGTAGCGCTGGTCCTGGCCACCGTGGTATTGATCAAGATGAAGCGCACCAAGTACATCTGGGTAACCGTGATCCCAGCCGTTTGGCTGCTGATCTGTACCACCTACGCGATTTGCCTGAAGCTGTTCAGCGACAATCCGCAGCTGGAAGGTTTCTTCTACCAGGCCAGCCTGTACAGAGACAAAATCGCCGAGGGCGGTGCTGAACTGACCGCACAGCAGGTTGCCAACATGAACCATATCGTGGTGAACAACTACACCAACGCCGGTTTGAGCATCCTGTTCCTGTTGGTGGTGTACAGCATCATCTTCTTCGGTATTAAAACCGCCATGGCGGCGCACAAAAACCCGAAACGTACCGATCAGGAAACGCCATACGTGCCGGTTCCTGAGGGTGGCGTCAAAGTTTCGTCGCACCACTGATGGTGATTTGATGGATACCCTGCATAATGATAATACGTTATGTAGGGTATTTTTCTTTGGAGTGAACCCATGTTCGGAAACCTCGGCCAGGCGGGTAAATATCTCGGGCAGGCAGCACGCATGTTAGTGGGCGTGCCTGACTACGATACCTACGTCCAGCATATGAAAGACAACCATCCGGACAAACCGGTGATGACCTATAAAGAATTTTTCCGCGAACGCCAGGATGCCCGCTACGGTGGCGATGGCAAAGGCGGTATGCGCTGTTGCTAGTTAAGTAAGTACAAGGACCAGGCATGAAACCCATTGCAGTCACCATCCTGACGGGCTTTTTGGGCGCGGGCAAAACCACCCTGCTGCGCCACATTCTAAATGAAAACCACGGTTACAAGATTGCCGTCATCGAGAACGAATTCGGTGAGGTGCCGATCGATAACGCACTGATTGGCGACCGCGCCAGCCGCATCACTACCCTCAGCAACGGTTGTATCTGTTGCAGTAAATCCAACGAGTTGGCAGACGCGCTGCTGGATCTGTTGGACGGCGTCGATCAGGGACAACTGGAATTCGACCGGCTGATTATTGAATGCACCGGCATGGCCGATCCCGGCCCGATCACCCAGACCTTCTTCTCGCACGACGTCATCGGCCAACGCTTCCTGCTGGACGGCATTATCACGCTGGTGGATGCGGTACATGCCGATCAACAGTTGAACCAGTTCACTATCTCGCAGGCCCAGGTGGGCTATGCCGACCGTATTCTGCTGACCAAAACCGATGTGGTACCGGATAACGAAGCGCTGATCCAACGTTTACAGCTGATGAACGCCCGCGCGCCGGTCTATAAGGTGACGCACGGTGATGTCGATCTCGGCGTGCTGTTTGATATCGAAGGCTTTGTGCTTAACGATAAGCTCAACCTGGCAACCCCCGTTTTCCGTCGCATTCCGCAAGCGCCAAATAATATCCAGTCAATCGTGGTGTATCACGACCAGCCTTTGGAATTGATGCAGATTTCCGAGGTGATGGAAGGCCTATTGCTGAAGTTCGCCGATAACCTGCTGCGCTACAAAGGGATTCTGTCGATTAAGGATGAACCGCGCCGCCTGTTGTTCCAGGGCGTACAGCGTCTGTATAACGCCGACTGGGACCGTGAATGGTTACCGGAAGAAGAGTGCAAAAGCACGATGGTGTTTATCGGCATCGATTTGCCGGAAGACGAAATCCGCGCGAGGTTTGCAGCGCTGGGTTGAACGTTGGGGGCGATGTTGGTTGTTAAAGCTACCAAGTCGCCTTGCTTCCATAGAGCTATTACATAGATACAATGAAACCACTGCCAATCTATTGTAGATAAGTAATAAAATCGAGTAAGGATAGAGCAGAGACTTTACGCTAGCCCTCATAATCTGCAAGTCTCTGCCGCATTTTGCGATCACAATTCCAACCAATGGAACAACTTCTTGTAAATCCATCCAGTCTGTTTTTTGCGCGGATCTATTGCGGTATTGTCTCCCCAATGAAAGCGCCCTGTCATTTTCTTCAAGGCAATAAAAAGGTATATACTTAGTTAGTACCTTGATGAGGATTTATCTATGAGTAAACAGGCCGTTTTTACCATGAAGCTTGAAGCCGAACTACGCGATACTTTTATGGCTGCCGCCGAGGCGGAGCATCGCCCAGCATCACAAGTTGTTCGTGAGCTTATGCGACAATATATTGAACGCCATGAGTATCGCCATTTTTTGGAAGAAAAAGTCAATGCAGCCCGTCAATCTATAGCGAACGGGGAGAGTGTTGAACATGAAGATGCCAAGGCTATTTTTGCAGCGCGAAGGGCAAAAGTTAAGGGTAACTAGTGAGAGTTCATTGGACGAAACAGGCGCTTGATGACAGCGAACAGATATGGGATTACCTTGTCGAAAAAAATCCCGATGCAGCCATCAAGATGGACGAACTGTTTGAAGCCACAGCCGAACGACTCGCAGCATTTCCTTTCATGGGGCATGAAGGGGAAGTTGTTGGAACACGTGAAGTTTTTCCACATCAAAATTATCGCTTAGTGTACGAAATTCAGTCAAATACAGTTTGGATAGTCGCTTTGGTTCATACATCTCTGCTTTGGCCTAGAACAACTCCATAGGTGTTAGAAAACACAGGCGATAAGCTAAAAATAGTGACTGGGCGAACCAATAAACAACCAAAAGGAATTCAGCATGATCGCCAGGCTTCAACGCGCTAACTCTCTCCGTGATACAACATTGGCCAGCCATGCTTTATCGCGCTTATTGCTCTGCCTATGCCTGGCGTTCGGGGCCAACACGGCGGTGCAAGCCGCTTCTTTCGATTGTGAGAAAGCCACCAGTGATATCGAACATAGCATCTGCAATAGCCCAGACCTTAGCAGCCTCGACAGCCAACTGACCGAAAATTACCGGTTAGCAATGGCAAGCCTGCCAGGGGATCAGGCCGACGCGTTACGCACCGAGCAGCGTAACTGGTTGAAGCAACGGGATGCCTGCAACGGTCAGGAAAGTTGCCTGAGCGATTTATTTAGCCAACGCGCCGCCCAGTTGCAGAACACCGCCAAGCAGGCCGCTTCGGCGCTAGATAACATCATCGCCAGCATTCCGGCAGACCCGGTTACGGCGGCACAGCAGTTGCAGCTTTATCGCGGCCCGCTGGCCTCTGCCTGGCTGATTTACCTGCATCAGTTTGCGCCCACCAGCAAGGTCACGGATGCCGAGGTACAAACCAGGCATCAAAGCGTGATCAAGGCGATGAACGACGACACATTCTCCCAATCCGTGTTACGTGATATCGAGAACGATCCCAAGACCGGCCATGATGTCGCTGTTTTAACGCTCTTACGCATGACCATTGAGCGAGCCGGCTACGAAAACGCCGATGGCCGCCCCTATGCGCACTGTTTTATCTTCAAGCAGCAGGGCGCAGCGGCTTATGAAGCCTTTGGGGCGTTATATGGATCATCTCGTGATTCACAGGCTCCCATTTGCTCGCCGCAGGGCGATCTGTTTGAACGACCGGCCTGGCAGCAACTTACCAAGGCAATAGAACCGATGATTGGCAAGGCCAGTGAGAATTCCGGTACCATCCGCTTTGCCAGCTATGCCGATTGGGCCATGTTCCGCCTGCGCGCCACCGTCTCCCCCGAGGATTTCCTCAAGCCAAGCCAGAATACGCCAGCCACGGGCGATCCTGCACAGCTAATCCGCAGTTGGTCTGACGATAAGGTTTGGCCGCAAGCACAACGCGAGCAACTGCTTGTCGCCATTGAACCGGCGCGTCTGGCGACCATGGGCTGGTTGCAAACCGAGAAACATTTCTCGGCTAGCGATGCGGCCAAAGCTGCCGATGCGATAGTGAACACCTGGCTCAATGACAGAATGGACTTTATCGGCGAGATGAGCGGGCCGGAGGACTGATAAGTACAGTGATGCCCCTCACCCTAACCCTCTCCCAAAAGGAGAGGGGACCGAATGTGCCACGGATTAACTCCCACATCTGACCTCAATACCGAGAATGCTAAACAGCAAAGCATGCTGTGCCACAAGTTAACTTCTGCACCTGACTACAGCTCCGGACTGCTCCCTCTCCCTGTGGGAGTGTACAGACCGGGGACATCATGAACACTTGTTCGGGGACATGGTAGACACTTACAACATAGGTATGAGTACTTCTGAGTGGAGTTGCTTATGCCGTGGGATGAGAGATC